>Ga0116186_1000002_pt1 | contig 421510 bp, 326 predicted proteins | sample AD_JPNNA4_MetaG_FD_89806 | JGI IMG/M metagenome (GOLD analysis project Ga0116186, IMG submission 89806) | Active sludge microbial communities of municipal wastewater-treating anaerobic digesters from Japan - AD_JPNNA4_MetaG | ecosystem: Engineered > Bioreactor > Anaerobic > Digestate | place...
GCAAATCATAGTGATTTATTTCGGCTGCACGCGGGCTGCCGGTTTGGGCCCGCGAATTACGGCGGTGGATGGGGCGCGAAACAGAGTTTGCAAATCATGAAAAAAAATATTACTTTATATTTTTAATTAAAAGACCTAGGAGCAGGATGGAATCTAGGACGGAACTGATCGTCGTGCGGCACGGGGAGACCCCGTGGAATATGGACCGGCGCATGCAGGGTCATGAGGATGTACCCTTGAACGAAACCGGGCGGCGGCAGGCCCGAGCGGTAGCCGCGCATCTGGCGGCGGAATCCATTGACCGGATCTACAGCAGCGATCTGCAGCGTGCGCTCGAGACGGCGGAGACGATCCGTGGCCGCCGCGGGATCGCGTTATTCACCGACGTGCGGCTGCGCGAGATTCACATGGGCAGCTTTCAGGGGATGACCCAGGGAGAAGCTCGGGAAAAGCACACCGAAGCCTGGGAGCGGTTTTTTATCCACGATGCTGAATTCGCCCTGCCGGGCGGGCAGAGTCGTTCCCAGAAGCAGATCGAAATTGCGGAATTCATGGAGGAGGTCGTGCGTGACAACCCCGGCCGGCGGCTGGTGATCGTCACCCATGGCGGCATTCTGATTGCCATGCTGCGTCATGTCTTACACATCAGCCCGAGCCATCATTTCCGGGTGAGCATCGATAATGGAGGCATCCAGCGGTTTCTTTATAGCAAGGAGACCTGGTATCTGGTCTCCTGGGGCGAGGTGGATCATCTAGCGACGGCAAAGGAAGATCGATGAGAAGCACCAAAATCGTTGCCACCCTGGGGCCCGCGTCACGGGAGCCGGCGGTGCTGGAACGCTTGATCGAGGCTGGGATGGATGTCGCTCGGATCAACTTCAGCCATGGCACCTACGCCGAGCATGCGGCGCTGATCGCGGATGTGCGCCAGGCGGCGGCGAAAATGGAACGGCCGGTAGCCATTTTGCAGGACTTGCAAGGGCCCAAGATCCGCACCGGGGCACTGGCTGGAGTGGACGCCGTCGAACTGAAACCGGGAGCCCCTCTGGTCATCACCACCGAAGCCTGCAGCGGCGATGCCCGGCGGGTCAGCACCAGCTATGAAGCCCTGCCGGATGACGTGCGGCCAGGCGACCGGGTGTTGCTTTCGGACGGGCTGATGGAGGTGCGGGTCGTCAAGGTGTCCGGCCGGGAGGTGATGACCGAGGTGGTGACCGGCGGCATGCTGCGTGCCCATCAGGGTATCAATCTGCCGGGTGTACCCCTGAGTGCGCCGGCCCTGACGCCCAAGGACCGCGAGGACCTCGCCTTCGGTCTGGAACTGGATGTCGATCTGGTGACCCTCTCGTTTGTGCGGCGGGCCGCGGATATCCGCGAGATCAAGACAACGATCGCGGCCGCGGGCAAGGAGACCCCGGTGGTGGCCAAAATTGAGCGCGCGGAAGCTCTCGACGAGTTGCCGGAGATCCTCGCCGTTGTCGACTGTGTGATGGTTGCACGCGGGGATCTAGGAGTCGAGATGCCGCCGGAGCAGGTTCCCATTTTGCAGAAACAGCTGATCGAAGCGGCCAATGCGGCGGGCCGGCCGGTCATAACCGCAACCCAGATGCTGGAATCGATGATCAACAATCCCCGTCCGACACGCGCCGAGGCCACGGATGTGGCCAACGCCATCATTGACGGCAGCGATGCGGTCATGCTCAGCGGCGAGACGGCTGTGGGCCAGTATCCGGTCGAGACCGTGGCGATGATGTCCCGGATTGCGGAGGTAGCGGAGGCGAGTGAACGCCATGGCGATCTCGGGGCTGTGCGGCGCTGGACCATAGCACAGCCGCAGAGTGCGCCCCAGGCGATCGCGGCTGCCGCGGCGACGATCGTCCGGCAGCTTCCCATCGCCGCCATCTGCGTCTTTACCCTGACAGGCAACAGCGCGCGTCTGATCTCGCAGCAACGGCCCCGCACCTCTATCTTCGCCTTCACACCGGACCCGCGCACCTGGAGGCGATTGAATCTGTTATGGGGCGTCAGACCGCAGATGATCGACTTTGCGGCCGACATGGAGACACTCTGGCAGCGGGCGCAGCCCTTCCTGCAGCGTCACCTCGAGGGCCGTCCAGGACAGGTCATTGTAGTAGGCGGCCATCCCTTTGGGGCCGGCTCCAGCACCAATCTTCTTAAAATTCAGAGCCTGTGATAGGACCGGCATCGGGAAAGGCTTGACTTTTACAAATTAAAGCGATAAATTAATGCCATAAAATGTTATTTATTAGCAGCTTGATTTTCAAGCTGCCTTTTTTATGCCACTGTATAACGGCTCAAGGCAAAACCTGTAGCGGGCAATGAGGAGGCGTGCGTTGCGATTACTGGAATACATGAGCAACAAATCGATTTTTCTTGACATAGAGGCCAAGGACAAGACGGAAGTGATATCCGAGATCGTGGATCATATGGCCGCGGCCCATTTGATTCAGAATGCGGAGGAGTTCAAGAAAGAAGTCTATGAACGGGAGCGTTTGGGAAGCACCGGAATCGGTAAAGGAATCGCCATCCCGCACGCCCGCACCCGCGCGGTCAATCGTCTGATCATCGCCTTTGCACGGCTTAAGCGCGGAGTGGATTTCGGCGCGGAGGATGACGATCCGGTGCGGCTGATCTTTTTGTTGGGCACCCCGGTCGATACTGTGGGCGATTATCTCAAGATCCTCGCCAAACTCTCGCGGCTCTTGAAAGAAGATGCCCTGCGCAAGAAACTTCTCAAGGCGCATTCCGGTGAAGAGGTGCTGGAGCTGCTGCAAGAGGCCGAAGGTCTGACCAGCTGAGGCGGCTGGGGTTCAACTTGCCGGATCAGCGGAAAAAGTTAAAGCCGCAGCAGGAAAAATGCTGCGGCTTTTTGCATAATGTCGCCGCCCCGGATCGGGCGTGTGATCAGCGGCTCTTTTCCGCCCAGATCCGGGCCAGATTGACGATCACCTGTACGGCCTTCTCCATGTCCTGAATGGAGATCCATTCCTGGCGGGAATGAAAATTGTGGCCGCCGGTGAAGATGTTGGGCGTCAGAAGGCCCTGATAGGAGAGGCGCGAGCCGTCGGTGCCGCCGCGGATGATGCTGCGGAGCGGGGGGATCCCCGCCCGGCGGACCGCTTCGAGAGCGTAATCAACCACGTGCGGTGCTTTTTCGATCTGGTATTTCATGTTGCGGTAGGACTCATCCACCTTGAAGGTCATCCGCGCCTTGGGATAGTCCTCCATTACCTTTTCCGCTTGCCGCTGCAGCAGGGCTTCGATGCGCTGCAGCCCTTCGACGGTGAAATCGCGGATGAGGAATTTGATCGTGGCCTCTTCGACGCCGCCGCTGATATGGTGCGGATGGAGGTATCCTTCGCGGCCGGAGGTAGTTTCCGGGGAGAGCGCCTCTACGGGCAGCTGCTCGATGATGCGGGCGGCGATTTTGATAGCGTTGATGAGCTTGCCTTTGGCGTAGCCGGGGTGGAGGTTGACCCCAGCGATGGTGATGGTTACGCTGTCGGCACAGAAGGTTTCATCCTCCACCTCACCAAGGGTCTCTCCGTCGATGGTATAGGCAAAGTCAGCGCCGAAGGCGGCGACGTCAAAGTGCTCCGTCCCCCGGCCCACCTCCTCGTCCGGGGTGACCGCGATGCGCAGGGTGCCGTGCGGGACCTCCGGATGGCGGAGCAGGTAGTCGACGGCGGAAAAGATTTCGGCGATACCGGCCTTGTTGTCGGCGCCGAGCAGGGTGCTGCCGTCCGAGGTGATGATGTCGTGACCGATTTGGCGGGCGAGTTCCGGGGTTTCGGCGGCGCGGATGACCACGCCGGCGGGCAGCGGGATATCTCCGCCCTGATAATTATGATGGATCATCGCCTTGACGCCGGCACCGCTCACTTCAGGCGAGGTGTCCATGTGGGCGATCAAACCAATGGCCGGCACGGGATAGGTGACGTTTGCTGGGAGCGTGGCCGTGACATAGCCCCACGCATCGATAGTGGCATCTGCCAGCCCCATTTCCTGAAGCTCCCGGACCAGCTGCTGGCCGAGCAGCTTTTGTTTTTCTGTGCTCGGGTAGCTTGTGGATTCCTCGGAAGACTGGGTATCGAAGGTGGTATAGCGCAGGAACCGTTCCGCGCAGCTCTCCTCTTTAGCGTTCATAGGATCAAGACTCCATGCAAAAGTTAAGTGTCCGGCCGGGAGGGGTTGATAAAGGTGTTCCGCAAATGCGGCGGCTATCCGGCTTTAGGGAAAACAATCCTTGATACTTCGCGCCCAATCCCGTAAATTAATTTTCCAGCTTACAATATACTAAAAGGAATCGAGATGACAAGACAAATTTTCCTCCTCCTGCTCGTGCTGGCGCTGGTTCTTGGGTGCGAGAGAAAGCAGGAGCAGCCGCGCAAGCAGGCGCCGCTTGCAGCGGTGGGAGACCGTTCGGATAACGGCGGGATACTGCGTTTCACGGTGGAGGGCAAGACGATGCACGACCGCTTCGTTGTCGCCCAGTTCACGCCGCGCGGGGACCTCTTTACTGATGATAATCTGCAAATTTACAATTATGATATCCAGTCCGATAAATATCCGCGTCTGCTGATCAGTATTAACAACCGGGAGAGCGATCTCCGCAACTGGACCGGGAAGAACCTGCCGGTGGAGCTCCTTGCGTTCACGGTTTCCGCTCTGACCCCACCACTGACCACCAAAGGGGAGGCGCGCATCACCCGCGTCGACGATTCGTATGTCGAGGGCCAGTTTCGCGGAGAGCTGGTCAATGAGGAGAACGGCAAGTTCTATGAAATCCGCGGTGAATTCAAGGCGGTGATGCGTCTGAACGTCTAGGGCGGATTCAGCGGCTCCGGCAAGGTGCGTAGGGCGATCGTCGGCCGGAAGGGTGCAGACTAATTCAGGATACAAGGTGCAAGACAAGAAATGGGCGGAGCGGCTGGCAGCAGGGGATGAAGCGGCCTTTCGTGAACTCTATCAAACCCATGCGGATGGAATCTACCGTCTCTGTCTGCGTTTGCTGCAAAACCGGCAGGAGGCCGAGGATGCAGCCCAGGAGGTTTTTCTCAAGATCATCGCCTCCCTCCCCACATTTCGCGCAGAGGCGCGGCTCTCCTCATGGATCTTCCGGATCACCCTGAACACCTGCCTGAATCTGCGGCGTCAAAGAAAAGTCAAGCGCTGGCTCTCGCTCGAATGGCTCGAAGCGCAGCCCGAAGCCGCTGCAGCGGAGGAGGGCGCCCAGCGCCGTGTGGAGCGCCAGGAGGAGGAGGCCTTGCTGACTGCGGCCATCGACCGCCTGCCTGAAAAGCAGCGGGTCGCCTTGATCCTCTGCCGTTTTGAGGAAAAGAGCTATCAAGAGATCGCCGAGATACTCGGATGTTCGGTGGCAGCGGTGGAGAGCCGCATCTTCCAGGCAAAAAAAAACCTCGGAAAAATGCTGGTGCGCCGCATCAAGGATACAAGTTTTGATTAAAAGGAGTGTCTAATCCTATAGAGGAATTGATGAGGCACACAGAAATTGAAAAGAGGCTGCTGCTCTATCAGGAGGGCGGGCTGGACGCGCCTCTTCGCGCGGTGGTTTCCGCTCATCTTGAGCAATGCGAGTCGTGCCGTCAGCTGTTGGCTCGATTGAGCCGGGTCTATGGCGCGCCGGCTACCGATGCGCCCGTTGCTGTGCCCGGCGGTCTTTATGTAAAAGTTCGAGCACGCTGGCAGGCGTCACAGGCGGGCACCCATCCGGCGCCGGTCCGGTCATTCCGGCGTTCGCCCTGGAGGCTGCCACTGCGACGTTCTCTGGCCGCTGCCTTGCTGCTGCTGGCGGCCATCGGTGCCGGCCTTTTCCTCGGTGCGCTTCCCGAACCCGCTCCGCCTGTTGCAGATCAGGGGACGCAGCTGAAAGAGGTCTTTTACACGGATCTTTTCGATGTCGCTAATATTCACTCCTATTATCAGGCGGTGGAACAGCTTTATCAACCCTCCACCGCGGAGGGGCAATGAAAAAACACTGGTTTTTGGCTGCGCTCTTGCTGCTGACGGTGCTCAATCTGGCGGCCTTTTCTTCGCTCGCCTGGCGGCGTTGGTGTGCACACTGCAGCAAGCCGGTCTGCTGCCAGGAGGCTCCGGCGGCTGTGCTCGGCAAGCAGCTCGATCTGACACCGGAACAATCCATTGCGATGGACAGTCTCCATACCTGTTTCACCGCTGCGGCTCAAGTTGTGGCGGCTGAAATGAAGCAGGAGCAGATCCAGTTGACCCAGGAGTTGATGAAGGACCAGCCGGATAGCGCGGTCATTACGGCCGTTTTACATCGAATCAGTGAGCGCCACCATGAACTTTCGCGTGCGACCGTCGATCATCTCCTGGCGCAAAAAAAGAGGCTCACGCCGGAACAACAGAAAAAATTGTTCGGCATGGTGCTTAACCGATGTGCAATGAATCCATCTGCATGTATACAACAACCAACCCATTAAACTCTAACCAAGGAGAACCCTCCATGAAAAAGCTGGTCCTTTTTGTTGCTCTTCTTTTTGTCATCGCCCTGACCGCCGGCGCTCTTCATGCCGTGGTTATCACCGACGACAAGGCTAAATCGACCACCATTCAGAAAGAGGAATGCTGCAAAAAAGGCGCGGCCGAATGCAAAGATAAAGCCGCGTGTACCAAGGAATGCTGCAAAGAGAAGAAAGAGGGCTGCTGCCCGGCCCAGAAAGATCAAGCCGCTTGTGCTCCTAAAAGCGGTTCCTGCCCTGGCAGCTGCCCCGCCAAGGCTGAATGCGAACGCAAGTAATCCCGAGATCCTGCGACGAAGGGAAGGCGATCCAGTCTTCCCTTTTTTTATGCAAAAAAGGTTGCATCGGCGACCCTTTCTTGATAGATTATCCCGGCTCGAGGCGATCGCAAAGGAGAGGCGATGACCAGAAAACTGAGTTTTCCCGAACTGGAAGCGCGGCGGCGGTTGCGGGCAAGTACGCCGCCGGCACCCGCTTCCACGGCTGTCGTGCTTCTGGATGATATCCGCAGCCTTCATAATGTCGGGGCGATTTTCCGGACCGCAGATGGCGCCGGATTCGCCCATCTCTATCTCTGCGGCATCACTGGTACGCCGCCGCGCAACGAGATCCGCAAGACCAGCCTGGGCGCGGAGGAGAGCGTGGCCTGGAGCTATCATCCGGATCCGTTATCGCTGGCCGCACACCTCAAGGCGGAGGGTTTTCAAATGGTCGTCCTGGAGCAGACCGACGCCGGCGTCGACGTGGCCGCTGCGCCATACCGCTTTCCTCTCTGCCTGATCATCGGTCACGAGTATTCTGGCGTGCGCGACGAGTTAGTGGAACTGGCGGATCTGGCGGTGGAGATCCCGATGGCCGGCAGTAAACATTCGCTCAATGTATCGGTCGCTTTCGGCATCGCCGCCTATGAAATTTCGCGCCGCCGGGATGATATCCGGAGTTGAAGATGTTTTAATTGCCGTGACTGGAGACAGGCCTCCGTAAGAGGCGAAGTGGAGTGACATGGCCTAAAGGAAAGGCAGCGATGATCAACGCGCTGAAAGAATGGTACAACGCGCTGGGGCGACTCGGCAAGAGGGGTCTTCTCTACACCCTGGCGGGTGTAGCCGGACTGACGGCGTATCTGATTCGGGTAGGCTGGCAGCAGCCCTTTGGAGTGGTAATCTGGATTTTGATCATTGGCATTGGTCTTTATTTTCTTTTTTTTCTGGCTGGCCGCCGCTCCTGATCGATCCCTGGAAAAAGGAGAAACGATGGGCAATTTTAGCATAGATTTGCGGGGCAAAGTGGCGCTGGTGACCGGGGGATCGCGCGGTATAGGCCGGGCCATCGCCTTGCGTCTGGCGGAAGCCGGCGCAGATGTGGCGATCAACTATTTGCGGCAGCGCACGGCCGCCGACGAGACGGTTGCGCTGGCCGAGAAACTGGGGCGGCGCGCTCTGGCGATCCGCGCCAATGTGGGCGAGGTTGAGAACATCCCCAGGATGGTCGGCGAGATCAAGCAGCATTTTGGCCGGCTGGATATCCTCGTCAGCAATGCTGCCTCGGGAGTGCTCAAGCCGGCGCTGGAGTTGAATGAGCATCACTGGCACTGGACCATGGATATCAACGCCGGGACCCTGCTGCCGCTGACCCAGTACAGTTTGCCGCTGATGGAGGAGCAAGGCGGAGGGCATATCATCGCCGTCTCAAGCCTGGGTTCGGTGCGCGCCATTCCCAATTACGCTGCCGTGGGGGCCTCAAAGGCGGCTCTCGAGTCGCTCATCCGTCACCTTGCCGTGGAACTCGCTGTACGCAACATCCATGTCAACGCCGTCTCCGCCGGAGTCGTGGACACCGATGCCCTGAAGCACTTTCCGAATCGCGACCAACTGCTCGAGACCAGCCGGCAAAAAACGCCCTCCGGACGTCTGACCACCCCCGAGGATGTCGCCGATGTGGTGCTGCTGCTTTGTTCACCGCTGGCCCAGCAGATTCATGGTCAGACCATCGTCGTCGACGGCGGCTACGCGATCACGGGCTGATCGATCCATCTATTAAAAAAAGCGCGCCCCTGTGGTAGAAAGGGGCGCGCTTTTTTTTGCCGCGAACGGGTCTGCAGAGGGGGCCGGGATTACTCCTGATACCAGGAGATCAGGCCGGTGTCGAAGGGAGTGGCGAGTTCTGCATGATAAGGCATGACCCGTACCGAGAAGCCGTGCTGTCCGGTCTTTTCGCAAGGGATGACCGCCTCAAAGCGGCTGATGTTCTTCTTGAGCTGTTCGACCTGCTGCATCACCACACTCTGGCCGTCGATGATGTCATCGTCGGAATCGAGCAAGCCGTAATAGACCTCGACGCGTAGTTCCTCGGGTTTGAGGCCGTCGCTGTCGATGGTGGCGCTGATGCGCATTTTGCCGCCGACGCTGACCTCGTCGCCCTCCTCCGATACGACTCCGGTGACATGCACCTTGGGCCATTGATTCTGCACCCGCGCCTTCCAGGCGGCAAGTTCCTTGGCCAGTTCCATATTGTTGCGGCTTAGTTTTTGCCAGCGCAGTTCGGCGGGCAGGTAATAGCGTTCGAAATAGTCGCGGACCATGCGGTTGGTGTTGAAGAAGGGGCTGAGCACCTGGATGCTGCTCTTCATCATGGCGATCCATTCGCGTGGCAGCTTATTGCTGCTGCGCTGGTAAAAGAGCGGAACGACCTCCTGTTCCAGCAACGAATAGAGGGATTCCACTTCATAGAGGTCTTGTTCCTCGGCGTTTTCGAACTCTTCGCCGCGGCCGATAGCCCAGCCGACAGATTTGGTATAGGCTTCATCCCACCAGCCATCGAGGATGCTGACATTGAGGGCGCCATTGAGGCTGGCCTTCATGCCGCTGGTGCCGCTGGCTTCGCGCGGCCGGATCGGGGTATTAAGCCAGATATCGACGCCGCGGACCATGCTGGCAGCGACCTCCATGTCATAGTCCTCGATGAAGACGATCCGGCTGCGAAACTCCTGGTTGCGGATGATGTTGACGATGTCGCGGATAATCCCCTTGCCGATATTGTCGCGGGGGTGGGCCTTGCCGGCGAAGATGAATTGCACCGGCCGTTCCTTGTTGTTGAGGATGGCCTTGAGACGCTCGAGGTCCTGGAAGATCAGCTTGGCGCGTTTGTAGGAGGCGAAACGGCGGGCGAAGCCGATGGTCAGAGCCTGGGGATCGAGCACCTCGTCGGCCTTAGCGATATCCTCGGGCCGGGCATCGGCCTTTTCCAGCTGGGTGCGCAGCCGCTTGCGGGTGAAGGCGACGAGCCGTTCGCGGCGGCGTTCATGGGTGCGCCAGAGCTCTTCATCAGGGATCTGCTGGATGCGGTCCCAGACGGAATCTTCGGCGGCGATGCTGCTCCAGCGCGGTCCGAGGTAGCGATGAAAGAGTTCGGCCATATCCTCGGAGATCCAGGTCGGCAGATGAACGCCGTTGGTGACATGGCCGATGGGGACTTCATTCTCGGGTAGTTCCGGCCAGAGATAATGCCACATTTTGCGCGCCACCTCGCCATGCAATTTGCTGACACCATTGCAAGCACCGGACATGGAGATCGCGAAAATGGCCATGTTGAACTTGCCGTTGCTCTCGGGCAGGCCGATGCCGCCGAGGCGATACAATTGCTCCGCGGAGATTTGCAGGGCGCTGTAATAGCTGCCGATGTAGCGGTCAATCAGACCAAGATCGAACTCATCGATGCCGGCGGGCACCGGGGTATGGCTGGTGAAGATGGTGCTGTTGCGATTGGCTTCCTGCGCCTCAGGAAACGAGAGGTTGGACTCCTGCATCAGCAGTCGGACGCGTTCGAGGGCCATGAAAGCCGAATGGCCTTCGTTCATATGGCAGATATCCGGGCGGAGGCCGAGGATTTCAAGGGCGCGGATGCCGCCAATGCCGAGGACGATCTCCTGTTTAATGCGCATCTCTTCTTCACCGCCATAGAGCACATCGGTGATGTCCTGATCCTCCTGGATATTCTCCGGCACATTGGTATCGAGGAGGTAGAGGGGCACACGACCGACCTGGGCGCGCCAGATGCGGACATGGACGGTACGCTGCAGGATTTCAACGGTGATGGTAATGGGTTTGCCTTCGGCGTCGCACTCCAGCTTGATGGGCATATTGTAAAAATCGTTTTCCGGATAGTTCTCCTGCTGCCAGCCATCCTTGGAGAGGTATTGATGGAAATAGCCCTTTTGGTAGAGCAGGCCGACGCCGATCAGCGGAATGCCCAGATCGCTGGCCGATTTCAGGTGATCGGCGGAGAGGACGCCGAGGCCGCCGGAGTAGAGGGGCAGCCCTTCGTTGAGGCCGTATTCCATCGAAAAATAGGCGATGCGGAAGTTTTTCTGCTGCGGATAATTCTTCTGGAACCAGGATTTTTGCGAAAGATAATTCTGGAGGGCGGCGCGGGTTCGCTGCAGGTGGGAGAGGTAGCCGTCGTCCTTTGCACGCGCTTCGAGGAGGGCCTGGTCGATGCGGCCGAGCAGCCGCACCGGATTGTGACCGGAGCTCTCCCAGAGATCACGATCGAGACGGCGAAAAAGGTTACGGAGATCGTGGTCCCAGGTCCAGTAAAGATTATAAGCGAGGTCGCGCAGGGCGGAGAGCTCGACAGGCAGGGAGGGCACCACTTTATACTTTTGAATGGATATGGCCATGAGCATTCCTTAAAACGAAAAGTTGAAAAACATTTCATTCAAGATAGTGAAAAAAGCGCTTCCAATCAAGAAAAAATGCACCAATGCGAGCGAGCTTCGAAGGCCGAGCGGGTGGAGGCTGGCACGACTGTTGCAAAAGAGAAGGCAGAACAGTGGCCAGCCCGTAGCCACCGGGGTACTGCCCCGGGAACAGTCGGCAAGAAGTAAGGGTTAGTCATATAAAAACAAAGATTAGTAGGATACGGGTCGTCGGGTGGATGGGGTGAATCGGTTGCAGAACCCAGATTTTGAAACGCCGGTGATGTATTGCCCTGAGTTAGCGTATCAGAGAGAGACAATCAGCGATCCCTGCTTGGATACCGCATCCCTGTTCGGCACCCGGGTTTCCGCTCTCAAGAGTATGACTCTATAAGGTTGCACCTTTCAATGTACGGAGGAAGTGATGAATTCGTCATCTCAGCATCCCATCCTGCTGGTAGTCCTGGCCTTCTTCGTCCTGACGTCCACCCTGCTGGCTGCGACGGGCGACACCCTTTCGGTGGGCAACAGTGCCGGGCTGCCTGGAATGAGCGGCTATACCATCCCGGTCAATCTGCGTAATGTCACGACGCTGAAAGGGCTGCTCTTCAAGATCAAGGATCTCCCCGACTCCCTGGTGGTCACCAATGTCGTATCGACCGGACGGGCCTCGGGTTTCCAGGTCGCCTGGACGCCGGTGGGCGGAACAGTCAAGATCTTGATGTACCCGACCAATGGCACCACGCCGCTGCTCACGGCCGGGAACGGTACCATCGCGAATCTGACGGTTTCTGTCAATCCGGCAGCGGTGCGCGGAACCAAGGCGACTGTCATTCCGGACAGCCTCAAGGCCGCCAATGCTACGCAACAGGCGGTGACTGTTTACGTCAAGAGCGGCTATTTCTGGTACGGCATCAAGGGCGATATCAAGGCCGACGGGCTGATCAATCTTTTTGATGTGCTGCGGCTGATCGACATTGTCCTGGGCCGCACACCCTCCGCGAATGAGTACGAAAAGTGGTCGAGTGATCTCAACAAAGACGGGGTCATCGATGTGGCGGACATCACCTCTTTGATCGATCTTGCCGTCGCCGCAACACCCCGGGTTGCGAACGATCTACCTGCTGATTATTCGGGCCATGCCGAGCTCTCGATTTCCGCCCTGCCAAAGGATATTTCCGGTCCGGTCTCGGTGCCGGTGCAGCTCAAGTCCTCCGCCCCGGTGAGCGGATTGCAGTTTTCGTTCAAACTCGATTCGCGGCGGTTTCTGGTCGCTCAGCCGAGGGTGACCGAGCTCAGCCGGAACATGAGCGTGGCAATTCAGCCGCGTGGCGATGAAGTGGCGGTGATGCTCTACAGCCTTACGGGCGATCTCCTGCCGCTCAACGAGGGCACTGTGCTACAAATACCGGTGACCATCGCCGAACCGCTGGCGCACAATGAGGATCTCGAGATCACCTCGGCGCTGGCCGGAACGGTGGGAGGCGGTGAGTTGCAGATGGAGTATGGCAGTCTCAGCCAGGCCGTCAGCGCCGCACCGGAATCCTTCGCCCTGATGCAGAACACGCCCAATCCCTTCAACATGTCGACCCGGATCACCTATGAAGTTCCCACGTTGCGACAGGGATCGGCGCCCATCAAGCTGATGGTCTACAATGCCCAAGGTCAGGAAGTGAGAACCCTGGTAAATGAAAGAAGGAGTGCTGGAAGATACACGGTGGATTGGGATGGCCGGGACAATGCCGGCAATTACGTCTCTTCCGGAGTCTATTTTTACAAAATGACCGCCGACAACGTCGTCATCACCAAAAAGTTGGCCGTCACCAAGTAAATGGAGACCTCCTTTACGGGGAATCACGCTAATTGAGAGGATTTTGAGATGAAATCTTGCCGGGCGACGGCCCTCTGGGCTTTGATGATCATGGCAACGATGGTTTCGCCAGGGCTGGCGCAGGTTGTAGATGATTTCAACCGCACCAGCCTGGGAACGAATTGGACTGCCGACACCGAATACAAGATCGTTAACAATACCTTGGACAACACCGCAACGACGACCGGTTGGACGTATCTGGCGGTCTACAATGCGGTGACCAATCCCTATCAGGTGCAATACACCTGGGCCTCGAGCGCGGATGCCAGCGGCATCAACGCCGGAGGCTTTGCGATGCTTTTGAGTGCCGCATCGACCACCGCCAACGGCATGATGATCTTCCGCCGTGATGCCAACCTGGAGATCAATCCCATCGTCAATGGCAATGTCGACCGCACCGTTGTGGTGGCGTCGACTGCGGCGACCCAGCCGGCTCCCACCAAGGGCAGTGTGGTCAAGATCGTTCTGCGCACGGATGCGACCAAGGCTTATTTCGATTATTATATCAATGGCACGCTCGATGGCACCCTGAGCTATTTGCGCGCCAGTTACGCGGCCATTCCCGCCACCTATTATGCGGGGGTCTGCCTCTACGGCAATATGAACAACAATATTGATGATTTCACCGTCTGGGGTCAGAGCCTCACGGTTACCTCCCCCAACGGCGGCGAATCCTGGCTAGCCGGCTCTTCGCACGCGATCACCTGGACCGCGAGCGGTTTCAGCAGCAATGTCGCCATCGATTACTCCCTGGATGGCGGCGCGACCTGGACGGTGATCAGCGCTTCAGCGGCCAACACCGGTTCCTACACCTGGACCCTGCCCGGAACCGCTTCGACTGCGGCCAGGGTGCGCGTTCGCGATGCCACCGACAGCAATCCGCTGGATGCCAGCGATGCCAATTTTACGATCACGCCGCAGACCGAAACGCTGACCGTGCTCGTGCCCAACGGTGGGGAGAACTGGGAAGTCAATGCGCCGCGGACGATCACCTGGAGCTCCACCGGCGCGATCGCCAATGTGCGACTCTTTTATTCGGCAGACAATGGCGCCAACTGGAGCATGATCGTGGCGAGCACGCCCAATGACGGCTCCTATACCTGGACCACACCGGGCGTGACCACGACTCGTGGCCTCATCCGGATCACCGATGCCACGGATGGCCTGCCGGTCGACGAGAGCAATGCTACGTTTTCCATCCTGACTCTGGCGACGCTGTATGTCCGGGACACCAGCGGACAGCCGGGTTCGACCGGGAATCTGGTCTCGGTCTGTCTGGACAATATCACCCCCATCCGCGGGCTTTCGTTCAAGCTGATCGATTCTCCGGCTTTTCTGACGGCGATGAATGTCCTGCCGATGGGGCGTGCGGCCGATTTTACCGTCACCAAAGCGGATAACGGCGCTTCGGTGACGATCATGATGGTGAGCATTGCCGCCAACTCGATTCCGACGGGCAGCGGCCCCATCTGCCAGATCTCCTACGATGTCTCGGGTTCGGCCCCCCTCGGTGAATTCTCGAGCCTTGATTTTTCCAGCGTTGTGGTGAGTGATGACAGCAGCCGCGCCGTTCTGCCGGACCTGCTGCCGGGCAAATTCTGGTTCGTGAAGATGGGCGATCTCGATAACAGCGGCGCAGTCGATCTTCTCGACCTCAACCGCGCGGCCGATCTCGTACTCGGCAGACCTCCGGCCATCACCGAGAACGAGATGATGGGCGGCGATCTGGATCACGACGGTGATGTCGATCTCTATGACTTCATGACCCTTTGGGAACTCGTTTACTAAGCACTGGGGTGGGCGATGACGCGCATTGCCTGCCTCCGCCGGTTGCGCATCTATTCGAACGTGGGAATTGCATATGAAAAGATGGCATCTTTTACTGGTGACAACCCTGTTGTGTACGGTTCCACGGATTATGGCTCAGACCACCTACACCGACAATTTCAACCGTGCCAACCTGGGATCCGACTGGCTTGTTGATGCGAGCTGGTACCAGATCGTCTCGGGCACCCTCGATAACACGCTTACGGTCGCGAGCTGGGACTATTACGCCATCTATCTGGCCCTCTATAATCCGACCGAGATCTCCTGGACGTGGGCGCCCGGCAGTGACCTGGAGGGCGCCAACTCAGGGGGCGCGATTATCCGCTATGACCTGGCCTCAAAAAGCGGCTATTTCATCCTGCGCCGATATGGCGACCTGACGCTTCATCCCATTGTCAACGGGATCATCCAGCGCAACGCCACCACCATCGCCAGCGTTTCCCCCGCGCAAGCCTATCCCAAGGCGGGGGATGTGATGAAGATTGTGGCTACCACCGATGCTGGCGGCCACCACTTCAAGCTCTACATCAACAACAAGCTTGATGGCACCTTGACCGATGCCGCCAAGCTCTATGGCAACGGCACCACACTCTACGGCGGCATTGCCCTCTACGGCCAGCGCAACAACAACATCGACGACTTTACCGTCAAGGGGACGGCGCCGCTCACCCCGATCGAGACCATCGCGGTAACCTCACCCAACGGCGGTGAAATCTGGTACACCGGCTCCAGCCATGCGATCACCTGGAACTCGGCTAACCTCACCAACAACGTCAAGATCGAGCTTTCGACCAACGGCGGCACCTCGTACAGCCTCCTGGCGACAGTGGCCAACACCGGAACCTACACCTGGACGCTCCCCGGAACGACCTCGACCACCTGCCGCATCCGCGTTTCTGATGCCACCGACAGTGCGCCGCTCGATATCAGCGATGCCAATTTCACCATCGCCACACCGCCGGATACCCTGACCGTGACCGCACCCAATGGCGGCGAGGACCTCTACTCCGGAACGATCTATGCCATCCGTTGGACCTCAACCCTGAGCGGCGGTAATGTCAGGATTGAATACTCTACCAACGGCGGCAGTACCTTCACGACGATCATTGCTTCGACCCCCAACTCCGGTACCTACAACTGGAGTGTGCCGGCGGTGAACTCGGCCACCTGCCGTGTCCGCATTTCAGAGGTCACCACGGGTGTGCCGACCGATATGAGCAATGCCAATTTCACGCTGCACATCACCCCACCCGACCTGGCGATCATCCGCCCGAACGGCGGGGATACCTGGCTTTTCGGAGCTGCTCAGGAGATCCAGTGGACGGGCCCGGATTCCACCACCATGCCGTTTGTCAACCTCTATTACTCGATCGATAATGGAACCAACTGGGAGAGCATCGTCGCCGGCACCAAAAATGACGGCGCCTATATCTGGACGGTACCGAACAGGTTGACGACCCAAGCGCTGATCCGGGTCGAGGATGCCTCCGACATAACCAAGCAGGACCAGAGCAACGCCGTATTCACCATCACCTCACTGGTGCTGCTGCAGGTAAAGGATAGCAGCGGCCAGCCGGGGTCGACAGGCAACAAGGTTGCGATTCACCTGAACAATCAGACCAATATCCGCGGTCTTTCCTTCCGCGTGAATGATTCACCGAATATGCTCACGGCCATGAATGTCACGCCAGCTGGCCGCGCCCTCAATTTCTCGGTCACCAAGGTGGATAATGGCACCAATGTCATCATCTATCTGGTCTCGATGGCCGGCAGCCTGATCACGGTCGGCAGCGGTCCGATCGTCACCATCAGTTATGACGTCTCCGGCAGCGCCCCGGTGGGCGACCACGCCGATCTGATCCTTTCGGAGGTGACCGTCGCCGATGCCAACAGCCTGCCCGTTGAACCGGCGCTGCTCGACGGCAAGTTCTACTTTGTGGTCAAGGGTGATATCAATCAGGACGGGAGCGTCACCGGACTGGATCTCGATCGCGCTGTTCAGCTTCTGCTCAAAACCGGCGATCCGATGACCCCCGGTGAATTGCTCAGCGGCGACATGGATGCCGATGGGGATTTCGATCTGCTCGATTTTCTAACCATCTGGGAAGTGATTTATTGATGGCCCGGGCCGATCGGATTTGGGAGGTAAAGGAATAGGAATGAAAGCAGAAATGAGACTGGGGGTGGGATTGCTGCTCTGTCTCACCCCGCTCACGTTTGGCGCGGAGGTGGTGCTGCAGCTGGGCACGGGCAGCGGCAAAGTCGGAACGCAGCACAACGTGGTCCAGGTCACTATGGCCAATGACACCACTGTGATTGCGCTGCAGCTGGAGGTCGCCGATGTGCCTGATTTCATCCGACCGGACTCGGTCTGGACGACCGAGCGCACCAGCGGATTCACGGTGGCTTGGAAAGAGGATTCGCTGAGCATCCTGCACATTCTGCTACTCAGCATGGATGCCACTTCCTCCATTGCCCGGGGGAGCGGTGCAGTGCTCAACATCAGCTATACGGTTCAGCCGGGTGCGGACCAATTCAAGGATCTCGATCTGGTATTTTTTACCACGCCCAAAGTGGTGGCCCCAGGCTCGGTAAAGATCCCGGCTGTGGGGCTGTCTGGGAAATTCATGGTCGGCAACACCGCGGTCGGCGAGCATAGCGGCCAGCAACCAGGGCGTTTCCTCCTGGCGCAAAATTTCCCCAATCCCTTCAATCCAGAGACCCGGGTTGCTTTTCAGTTGCCGGAACGGCAGCAAGCCAGGCTTGAGATTTACAATCTCCTGGGACAGCGGATCCGGACGCTGGTCGAGGGCGAACTAGCGGCAGGCGGGCATGCGGCAACATGGGATGGGTTGACGGAGCAGGGTGAACCGGCTGCCGGCGGGATCTATCTCTACCGCCTTCAGGCCGGTCCCTATCATGACTGCAAACGGATGGTCTTGATGCGCTGAGCGGATCGAATCAAGGCGCGTTCACGGGTTTCTTCACGGGTTGACGGCGTGAGGGAACGCGCCGCTACTGTGAGCCGCGGGAAGTCTCCCGCGGCCTTTTTTTTTGCGATGGGGTTGCTCATTTCTTTTTAAGGATGGTATTCCAGCCGTTGCTGCTCCCCAGGTTGGGACGATAGAGCCGGCTGACCTGGCTGGCCTGTTCCGTGACATAAAAGGCCTCGGGAGAGACCTTTTTCACCAGAGTGAGCACATCTTCCAACTCCTTGCGCGGGAAGACCACAACCAGCATGCTGACGACGCCATTGAGTCCTTCGCCGAGGAAAGTGGTCACAGCATAGCCAGCTGCGCGCAGGATTTCCGCGATCTGGGCGCCGCGCTCCGCGCTGATCACCCGCAGTACCGTGTTGCCAAAGGCGATGCGCCGCTCCAGCAGAATGCCGACGACGTTGCCGGTGGAAAAACCGAGGGCATAAAAAATGATCAGGGCTGGTTCCCGGGCGACCTCCTGCAGCACCTTGGCTACTACCAGCAGCCAGACACTGACTTCCACAAAGCCCAGGGCGAAGGCGATCCGCGTGCGGCCGTGGACGATGCTGATGGTACGGACGGTACCCAGGGTAACATCGGTAACGCGGGCGAAAAAGACGATCAGGCCGGTGACAAAAGTGGTCAGGTCCACGTGCAGTCATCCTTTAGTTGTCCTCAGCCGCAGATCGGGCGGAGGGCCGCCGCGCCGGTTCTGCGCCGGAAGGAGGGTGAATCGCTATTTTTTCGGCCAGGGGATCTCTTTATAGCGGTCGCCGGTGGCGTTGACAATGGTGCGATACCAGGCCTCCGGATATAGGGGATGCTGCACGCCGCCATGTTCATCCCGCAGGTTGCCATCGAGAAACTTCCAGATCAGGAATTCTCCGAGTTTTTTCCAACGGGCTACGGTCTCATCCCCGGAGCGGCATGAAAAGTCGGTCAGATAGTCCCGCGCTTGCTGCGCGGAGCTTTTATAAAGGGCCAGGGCCGCTGCATCGATTTGTGGGACCGCAGCCGAAAACTGGCCCTCGAGTTCACGCTGAACCTTCTGAACCTCAACGATCATATCGCTGTAGCGAGAGTAGGTATAATTGGCGACAAAATTGAAGACCCAGAAGGCCGAGTTCCAGGAAAAGGCGGCGAAGGAGCCGGCGCCGGTGCCATAGTTGGCCGGCACGCGATTGATACCGCAGTACATCGGCACATAGACCGTGCAATAGGTATCATCGACGCCGAACCAGAGGATGCCGCCGATGGGATCGGGCAAGTTGGCGCGAGACTGAGCGACAAATGAAAAGCCGGTCTGCTGGGTCGAGATGGCGCGTTCATGGAAGTAATTGGTGCTGTCGACCTGCCATTCCATCGGCCGCCAGCGGTAAGGGAGTTTGTAGGGCCCGGCCCCGACGTCGAGGGTCATGTCGAGGGGCGTCCCCTCGTAATGGTCGCGCATCAGTTCCATCACATCGCGGACGCTCAGTTTATGGTCCGGCTTGATCCAGAGCGGTAGGGGTTCGCTGCCCGGTACGCCGCAGGCATAGTCGCTCGGGAGGTTGAGAGAGGGGGCGGCGCGGCGGAAGCCGCTCCAGACACGGGCTTCGCAAAAACGCTGGGCGCTAAAATCGAGGGGAGCGTAGGCATCGGCGAAGCTGAACTCGCGGTCGGGCCCGGAGAAATAGCCCTTCTGGCGGGCGAACGGGATGAGATCCCGGGCATAGAGGCAATTCTGGGGATCATTGAGGGGAAACTGGCGGATGCGTGCTTGGTTGGCGTGGCCGCAGATATAGCCGTCGGGCACACGCCGCGCGACCCAGAGGGCCCCGGTATGGCCTTCGCCCTTGCCGATCATCTCCATGATCCAGGCCTCGCGGGGGTCGGAGATGGAGAAGGACTCGCCCTCGCTGCAGTAACCGTATTCTTCGGCGAGGCTGGTCATCACCTTGATCGCTTCGCGGGCGGTTTTGGCGCGCTGCAAGGCGAGGTACATCAGACTGCCATAATCGACACGGCCCTTGGGATCGTGCAGCTCGGCGCGGCCCCCAAAGGTGGTCTCGCCGAGGGCGAGCTGGTGCTCGTTCATATTGCCCACGACGGCATAGGTTTCGGCTACCTGTTTGATCTGGCCGAGATAGGTGCCGCTGTCCCAGTCGTAGACGGGGATCAGTGTGCCTGCGATATGTTTGCCGGCGGGAAGATAGAGCAGCTCGCCATAAAGGGTGTGGGAATCCGCCGAATAGGTAATCATCGTAGAGCTGTCCACAGCAGCGCCGCGGGTGATGAGGAAATTGGTGCAGGCCGCTGCGGTTGCGATGTGAAGCGCCAGGGCAGTGCCGATCAGGAGCAGGAAACGTTTCATTTAACCTCCGGTCCGGGTAAAGGGGTATGCAAGGGGATGGGTATGGCAAGACGAACGATTAAAAGCCTTCTTTGATGGTTTCACCGATGATCTGGATTCCGTGCTGGATCTCCGCTTCCGTGGACATAGTATAGTTGAGGCGCATGGTCTCCAGGCCGTCTCCGTCACAGGGGAAGAAGAATTTGCCGGGCACAAAGGCGGCCTTACGGTCGATGCACTTCCAGTAGAGTTTTTCGGTATCGGTGCCCTGGGGGCCTTCCGCCCAGATGAACATGCCGCCTTCTGGCCGGGAGTAGTGCCAGGTCTCGGGGAAGAAGCGGTCGAGGGCGGCGAGCATCGCCTCCTGCTTGGGTTTATAGAGGCTGATGATCTTGGGGATCTGTTGATCGAGGTAGCCCCCGAGCAGGTACTCGGCCGCCATAGCTTGATTGAGGGTGCTGGTGTTGAGATCGACACCCTGTTTGGCGAGCACCAGCCAGCGCCGTACCGGTTCGGGCGCGACGCACACGCCAAGGCGGAGCCCCGGTGCGAAGACCTTGGAGAGGGTAGTCGTATAGATGGTTCGCTCGGGGATGAGGGAATGGAGGGTCGGCAAGGCTTCGCCGCGATAGCGGAGATCGCTGTAGGGATCATCCTCGCAGAGCAGGACGTCATAGCGGGTTATCAGCTCGGCGATCTGGTGACGCCGGGCTAGACCGAGACAGCGGCCCGTAGGGTTCTGAAAGGTCGGCACCAGGTAGACCAATTTGACCGTTCCCGAAGCAAGGATTTTTTCCAGGGCCTCGGGGAGGATCCCCTCGTCATCCATTTCAGCGCACTGGTAGCGGGGGCCATAGGGATTGAAGGCGGAGAGGGCGCCCAGATAGGTGGGGGCCTCGACGGCGACGATATCGCCCGGGGTGATCAGCACCTTGCCGAGGGCGTCGAGGAGCCCCTGCGAGCCGCTGGTGATGCAAATGCCGCCGGCAGTAGTCTGGATACCCTTCTTGGCCAGGTAGGGGACCAGGGCTTCGCGCAGGGGGATGAAACCTTCGGTCATGTCATACTGCAGGGCGCGGGTGCCATATTTTTCCAAAACTCGGTTGGCCAGGATGCGGATAACCTCGAAGGGATAACTCTCCGGCGCCGGATAGCCGCCGGCGAGCGAGATCATGCCGGGTTGGCTGACGACTTTGAGGATTTCGCGAATGATATTGGCACCCATGTTCCGGGTTCTATCAGCAAACAGCGTTTCAAAGTTCATGACAGCATCTCCTCATCCGATAATGAACATCTTGGGATACCAGCAGCGGGATTGGATTGCAGTGCAGAGAGGAAGGAGACCAGGTGGCACGGGATAGACTCAAGAAAAAAGCGCGGCATGACGCGGGTCCTTATTTTGGCCTTTGAACATAGGGAAAAAATCGCTGATTATCAAGCAAAAACGGCGGCGATTCGGGGCGCGCGGATTAGTTCTTTGTTTGCTGCTCAATTTTTACTACATTACTCTGATTCGATCCGATGAAGGGCCATGAACTCTCGAACCATACATTGGGCTGCCGCAGGCGGGGTGCTCTTGCTGGCGATTGTTTTGCTGACGCCGCCCGCCGCATTGCGCCTCGATCATCGCGCCATGCATTCGTGGAAACTCTATGATGACCAGGGCGGCCTGCTGCGGGAGGTGCTATCCGATGAAGAGGGACGAAGCACCTGGATCCCGCTGCAGCAAATGGGGCCGGATCTCCCCGCGGCGGTTATTGCGGTGGAGGACAAACGGTTTTATCACCATCCCGGGATCGATCCTCTGGCCATTCTGCGAGCCGCCTGGCTGAATACGCGCCGGCGGGAGGTGCTTTCGGGGGGATCGACGCTGACGATGCAGCTGGCGCGTCAGATCTATCACCTACCGAGGCAGTGGTATGCCAAACCCCTTGAAGCCCTCTTCGCTTTGCGCCTCGAGATCTGGCTGAGCAAGGCGGAGATTCTGGAGCAGTATCTCAACCGGGCGCCCTTCGGCAACCAGCTTTTCGGTGTGGAGGCGGCCAGCCGCACCTATTTTCAGCGGCCGGCTCGGCTGCTCTCCCTGGCCGAGGCGGCCTTCCTGGCGGGACTGCCGCAATCGCCGGCCCGATTCAATCCCTATACCCATCTGGAACGGGCGCGCCGGCGCCAGGCTGTCGTTCTTGCCGCGCTGCTGCGGCAAGGGAGCATTAACCGGGAGCGGCTGCGCAGCGCCCTCGAGCAGCCGTTGATTATCGCGCCGCGGCAGGTTACTTTCGCAGCCCCGCATTTCTGCCAAAGGGTGCTGGAGCTATGCCGTAGCAGGGCGGCTGTTGGTCCCGAGATCCGGACCACGCTAGACAGCCGCTTGCAGATGCGGCTGGAGCAACTGGCCAATGGGCACCTCGAGCAGCTTGCCAGGAACCATGTTACCAATGCGGCGGTGCTGGTCCTCGAGAATCGCAGCGGAGCGGTCAAGGCCTGGGTGGGATCCCGAGATTTTTTTGACGATCAGCATCAGGGTCAGGTGGATGGCGTGCGCAGCCTGCGCCAGCCCGGTTCGGCGATCAAGCCCTTCACCTATGCGCTGGCGCTCGAGAACGGCTTTACACCCGCCTCCATTCTGGCCGACATTGAGAGCTTTGCCGACGAAGGGGAAGGGCGTCCAGTCGTTCACAACTATGATGAAAAGTACCATGGCCCGGTGCGTTTACGCACGGCACTGGCCTGTTCCTACAACGTCGCCACCGTGCGGCTGCTAGATGCCCTCGGGGTCGATTTGCTTCTCGAGCGACTGCAGCGCGCCGGGTTCACCAGTTTGCGGAAGCCGGCCTCTCATTACGGGCCGGGGTTGACTCTGGGCAACGGCGAGGTGACGCTGCTGGAGCTGACCAACGCCTACCGGGCCTTAGCCAATGGCGGCGTGATGCGGCCTGTACATTTTTTGCGTGACGATTCCGCCCGTGCCGCAGCGCCGGGCCAGGAGACGCTGGCTGCAACCGGGGAGCTCGTTTTTTCACCGCAAGCGGCCTTCATCGTCGCGGACATTCTCGCCGACCATCGCGCCCGCGCTCCCGCTTTCGGCCTCGGTGCCCCGCTTCATCTGCCCTTCTGGTGTGCAGCCAAAACCGGGACTACCAAGGATTTTCGCGATAACTGGACGGTGGGGTTTACCACCGAGTATACCGTTGGGGTATGGGTCGGGAATTTTGATGGCCAGCCCATGGAGAAGATCAGCGGCATCACCGGCGCTGCCCCGCTCTTTCGCGACATCATGCTGGAGCTGCATGCCGATCACGATCCGGCCACGCTGCTGCAGCCTTCCGGGGTGATGCACGCCCCGATCTGTCCAGTTTCGGGCCAGGCTCCCGGGGCGGAGTGCCCCGGCAGCCTTGAGGAGTGGTTCATCGCCGGGACCGCACCCGCGCGGGCATGTCGGGTGCACTGTCGGGTTGCGGTGGACCGCCGCAATGGCTTGCTGGCCTCTGCGGCCACGCCGCCCGCGGAAGTCCAGAGACGTCTCTATGAGGTCTGGCCGCCGGAGTTTCGCGGCTGGATGGCCGCCCAACATTTGCCGCTGCCGCCGGAGGCCTATTCCCCGCTCCCCGAGGCCAATGCGGCGCATCTGGCCATCGTCGCACCGGCGGACGGGGATATCCTCAAGATCGATCCGGACCTACGCCGCGAATATCAAACTCTACTGCTCGAGGCGGTCGTGCCGGAAGGCGTCCGGAAGGTCGAGTGGCTGCACGGCGACAGCACCCTAGCCCGGGTGCGGGCGCCGTTTCAATGGCGTTGGCCGCTATCGCCCGGGCTCCACGCTTTCAGGCTCCGGGCGCAAGGCCGGGCGGGATGGCTTGAAAGCGCGCCCGTGACGATCCGGGTGTTGTGAAGGACCGGAACAAAGCCCTTGCCGTGGATGTTACACCTATACATTCTTTTGACGGGATGAAACCGATGCGGGAAGCCGGAATCTTCGTTCAAATTCTGGGGAAGGTGACCCCGGTGCGGGTTGAGCGTCCGGCGAGGTGTGCGGGCTGCTCCTGCTGCATCGAGCTGGCCGGCCCCTCCAAGTGTCTGATCGAGGCGGAGAATAACTTTGGCGCGGCGATGGGCGAGTGGGTGGAATATGAAATTCCCGCGCAGCAGCTTCTCAGCCATTCTTCCCTCGCTTTTCTCCTGCCCCTGTTCTTCGCCGGCCGGGACCCGCGGGATGGCGGTGCGAAGCTCTCGGGTTGTCCCTCCTCCGCAGCAATCCATGGAACTACCAGATAGGAACCTCATGCGTCGATATTCAGTCTTGTTGTATCTCGGATTTTGGGCCGCAGCTGCCGCGGCAGGAACAATGGGCGTGCGGACGCTCTCGAGCTCCAGCTCGGGGCTTGTGCTCGAGTTCATCCCGCAAAACTGGCGGATCGATTCGGTTCGTGTCGACGGCCGCGCCCGTCTGACCTTTCAGTTTGCGGGCGCCGAGATGACCGGTGCGCCCGGCGCGCCGATGCTTCCCGCCCGGACAGTAGTCGCGGGCATTCCTCCACAGGGCGGTGTCTCCCTGCGGGTCGTCACGGCGGAGTACGAGATGCGCCGCGGCGCGGTGATGCCGATGGGGCGGCTGGTGCCGGATGGAACCCTCTCCCGCACGGTCTATGACGCCGTCGGGTCCGCGGCCTCGAGTCAAACCTTCGGTCCCGAGGTCGCAGTGCTCTCCGAGCCGCAGGAATTCCGCGGCCAGCGGACTGTCCGCGTCACCTTCCATCCCGTTCAGGCGGCACCGGGATTGGACCAGCTGCGTCTCTATCGCCGTGTGGTTGTTGAACTCACCTTTTCCGGTGCCGGCACCACGATGGCGGTTGCAGCAGCCGCCGGTGCGGAAGAGGGGCTCTACAAGGAGTTGCTGGTCAACTACCAGCAGGCGCGCTCCTGGCGCAGCGCCGTTCCGCCCCGCTTGGCCAAGCCGGCGCGGACGAATTTCCCGGGAGACAACTGGTACAAGATCATCATCCACGGTGACGGCAAGGGGAACAAAGAAGGTCTTTACAAAATCACCGCTGCCGCGTTAAGCCAGGCCGGCGTCCCCCTGGCCAGCATCGACCCGACCACCCTGCAGCTCTTCAACAATGGCGGCCGGGAGCTGGCGGAGAACATTGCCACTCCGAGGCCCGACTCTCTTATCGAGAATGCGATCCTGGTCAGCGGCGAATCCGACGGCAAATTCGACAGCGGGGATTATATCCTCTTTTATGGCCGCTCCCTGGAGGGCAAATACTTCAGCCGCTCGGATGGCAAATATCTCCATTATATCAATCATTACGGCTACGACAATGTCTACTGGCTCACCTTCGGCTTGGCCCGGGGAAAACGGATGCAAAGACGCACCTCTCTGCCGGTTATCGGTGAGCTTGAAAGCTCCTTCAAAGATCTCGCCTTCATCGAGGATGAGAAATCCAACATCTACAAATCCGGGTCGGACTGGCTTGGATTCGAACTGGCCCGCGACAAGGCGACTTATTCCCAGGTGTTCGCTCTGCCGGGTGCGGTGCCCCAGGCCTTGGCCGCCTTCCGCTTTCAGGTGGCGGCGACCACCTCGGGCTCGCATCTCTTCAAGATGAATGTAAACGGCAACACCCTCGGGCAGGTCAGCCTCACCGGACAGTTAAGTGCCTATTCCGTGCGTCTCTCCGAGTTCAACGCCGCGGGGGTCCTCCTCGATGGCAACAATACCTTGGGCATCGACTATGTCGCTACATCGGATATCAGTCAGGCCTATGTGGACTGGATCGAGGTCGAGTATCCGCGCCGTTTTCAAGCGGTGGGCGATCAGCTGCTTTTCAATGCGCCGCTGCGCGACGGGACGGCCGCTTGGGCGGTGGGCAATTTCAACCGTTCCGAGATCGCGGTTTACGATGTCACATCGTTTTCCGATGTCAGCGTGATTGAGGCGACGCAGATTGAGGGGGCGACGGTACGGTTTGCCGATACCGTGAACAGCACCATGCCACGCCGCTATCTGGCCGTGACTCCCGCCGCCTATCTGGCGGTCAGTGACATTCAGCACGACGCCAGCTCGAACCTGCGCCAGGCGCGCGATATCGATTATATCATCATCACCCATGACCATTTTTACCAGCAGGCGATGCAGCTTGAAAGCCTGCGTGAAGACTGGAATTCCGGCGACCGCCTCGAGACAGAGGTGGTCAAGATCTCGGACATCTATGATGAGTTTAGCTGGGGTCTGACCGATCCCGTCGCCATCCGGGATTTTCTCGCCTATGTCTATAATGCCTGGGGACATCCGGGGTATGTGCTTCTGCTCGGTGATGGTCACTACGATTACCGCAACCTTTATAAATACAACACCCCCAACCTGATCCCACCCTATGAGAGCCCCGAGACCTCGGAAATCTCGTCGCGCACCTGCGATGACTGGTTCACCTACCTGAAGGGATCCGGCAACGGTGCGCAGATGGCCATCGGCCGGCTGCCGGTCCGGACCGTCGACGAGGCGCAGGGAGTGATTACCAAGCTCATTGACTACGAGACCAAATCTGCGGCCGAGGAGTGGCGCAAGACGGTGACGATTGTCGGCGATGACGAGCTGGTCTCTGGCGGCAAGGGGGAAGAGGTTGAGCATACCCGCCAGTCGGAATGGCTGGCCGAGCATTATGTCCCGCCCGCCCTTAATGTCGAAAAGATCTATTTGATGGAATATCCGGCGGTGCGCACGGCCAGCATTTCTGGGGTGACCAAACCCCAGGCCAGCGAGGCTTTTATCAACCGCATCAACCAGGGGAGCCTGCTGATCAACTTCATCGGCCATGGCGCCGACGAGCTGCTGACCCATGAGAATATTTTCAATCTCTCGACCGATTTTGAAAAGGTTCAAAACGCCCAGCGCTATGCCCTCTGGGTCGCCTCGACCTGCGAATTTGCCTATTGGGACCAGCCGCAGAAGCAGAGTTTTGCCGAGTATCTGGTCAATGCGGCGGGGCGCGGCGCGGTGGGCATGATCTCTTCGAGCCGGCTGGTCTATTCCAGCGAGAATGCGTCGCTCAATTACAATCTTTTCAATCAGCTTTTTGGCTCCTACGAATCGACCGGCAAGGTTGCCCGCATCGGCGATGCCTTCATGTTCGCCAAACGCACCTCATCGGCCAGCCAACTCAACAACGAAAAATTCGTCCTGCTCGGCGACCCGGCGATGCGCTTGGAGGCGCCGCGCTACCGGGCCACGGTGGACTCCCTGGCGCCCGGCAAGAGCCTGCAAGCGCTGACGCATTTTACGATCGCGGGAAGCATGGATAGAGGCGGCGTCTTGTGGAATGATTTCAGCGGGACTCTGTTGCTGCGGGTCTTCGATGCGCGCAAGCCGCGGACGCATGTCACCGAAGGCGGCACAACGGTTGATTATATCCTGCCGGGCAACACCATTTTTCGCGGGACTGCGGGCAGCGCTGCTGGCCGGTTCGCTGCGCAGTTCATCGTACCCAAGGACATCTCCTACGGTGGCAGCGACGGCCGGATCAGTCTTTATCTCTGGAGCAAGGAAGGTGAGGGCACGGGCTATCTGAACAATCTCACGGTAGACGGCTCGGCCCTGGGTTTGGTCGATCGTGAGGGGCCGGCGATCAAAATCCATTTCGGCAACCCCTCGTTCGCCTCAGGGGACTATACTACGCCCAATCCGATCCTCCATGTGCTGATTCAGGATACCCTCAGCGGCGTCAACATCGCCGGCGATATCGGTCATCAGATCATTATGCATCTGGATGAGGAAGAGGGTAAAAACATCACCGAGAGGTTCCAGTATAATACCGGCAGTTACACCGCCGGCGAGCTCACCTATCCGCTGGTTCAGCTGACTCCTGGGCGTCATACCCTGTCGGTCAAGGCCTGGGACAACTCCAATAATTCGACTTCCGCGGAGGTCGAGTTCATCGTCGTGGCGGAGACGGGATTGACTTTGAACAATCTGCTCAATTATCCGAATCCGATGTCGAGCCGGACGCAATTCACGTTCGAGGCGAGCCAGGAAGCGGAGGTCACCATCCAGCTCTATACAGTCTCGGGTCGGCTGGTGCGCAAATTTCCGGCGATGCAGGCGGTGGTGGGCTTCAATATCTATCCGGAACTCTGGGATGGCACGGATGCGGAAGGGGATCCGGTTGCCAACGGGGTCTATCTCTATCGGGTCCAGGCGCGGAATGGCAAAGGCGGGGATTCGGCGGAGACGGACGCCATCGGTAAGGTTATTGTAGCACGATGAGCGCTCATCTCATGGAGGCGGCACGCTACTTTTGATCGAGGACGTCGCGCACCTTGCGGGTGATGCTTTCGAGCGTGAAGGGTTTGGCAATGAAGGCGACATTCTCGCGGTCGACATTTTCGTAGGCCATCAGGACATCACTGGCGTAGCCTGACATATAGAGCACCTTGAGATTGGGATGGGTTGTGCGCAACCGCTCCGCCAACTGTGCGCCTCCCATTTGCGGCATCACCACATCGGTGAGGAGCAGGTCAATGGCGCCGCCATGACGCTCGCTGGCGATCACGGCTTCGCCGGCCAAGGCCGCCTCGATCACCTTGTATCCTTGCAGTTGCAGCATCCGCGCAGTCAGTATGCGCACATCCTCCTCGTCCTCCACCAGCAGAATGGTCTCCTTTCCCCTCGGCAGCGTGTCATAGGCATTCCGCAGATCGGTCTCGGCAGCGGCCTCCTCCACTTGCGGCAAAAAGAGCCGGAACAGTGTTCCCTTGCCCTTCTCACTGTAGCACTCGATATGTCCCTTGTTCTGGCGGACGATGCCGAAGACTGTTGGCAGCCCCAGTCCGGTGCCCTGTTCCTTGGTAGTGAAGAAGGGCTCGAAGATGCGCGCCCGGGTCTCCTCGCTCATACCCTCCCCGTTGTCCTCCACCGAGAGCAGCATAAAGCGTCCAGGCGAAGCGTCGATATGGTCGCGGCAATACTGTTCGTCCAGGGTGACGCGGTCGGTTTCGATCACCAGCTTGCCGCCCTTGGGCATGGCGTCGCGGGCGTTGACCACCAGATTGACGATGATCTGTTCCACTTCCGCCGGATCGGCCTTGATATTGCCGGCGCCCTCCTTGAAGCGGGTGACCAGTTCGATATTCTCATTGATCAGGCGTTTCAGCACGCTAACCATATCGATGAGGGTGGCATTGAGGTCGATTACCTTTTGTTCCATCGGGGTGCGCCGGCTGAACGCAAGTAGCTGTTTGGTATGGGTTGAGGCGCGGGAACAGGCCTTGATGATCTGCTGAACGTGGCTGTAAAGGGGATCGCTTGGCAGGATGGATTTGATCATCAGTTCGGAGTAACCGTTGATGATGGTGAGCAGATTGTTGAAGTCGTGCGCCACGCCGCCGGCGAGGCGGCCGATGGCGTCCATTTTTTCCGCATGGTAGACCTGCTTCTGCAGATCGATCTCATGGGTGACATCGCGTTTGACCGCGACGTAGCTGATGATCTGGCCGCTGCGCTCCTTGATCGGGGAGATGGTCGCCTCCTCTTCAAAGAGTGAGCCATCCTTGCGCTGGTTGATGAAATGGCCATGCCAGCTTTTACCGCTCATCAGGGCGGTCCAGATTTCGTGGTAAAATGCGGCGTCATGTTTGCCGCTGCTGAGGAGACGGGGATTTTGGCCGAGGACCTCCTCCTTGGTATAGCCGGTCACCCGCTCGAAGGCGGGGTTGACATAGAGGATGCGGTTCTCGACGTCGGTGATCATGATGCTTTCAGCCGCCTGCTCGATGGCGATCACCAGGCGGGAGTATTCCGCTTCGGAGCGCTGGTGGTCACTGATATCGCGTGCGAAGCAGAGGATATATTTCTGCTCCTCCATCTGGATCTGGTTGAGGGTGAGCTCAGCGGGGATGATGCGGCCCGCCTTGGTACTGAGGCGGCATTCATAGGTAACGGCTTCCTGGCCGTCGAGTTTTTTGAGCAAAGCCTGCCATTTTTCGGGGACCATGTTGGGCTCGACCGCAGCAATCGTCAGGTCGCCAAGCTCCGACATGGTGCAGCCGAGCAGCTTGAGGCCCGCGGCGTTGGCCAGGGAAAAGCGTCCTGCCGGGCTGAGCCAGTAGATGGCGATGGCCGCATGGTCTACGGCGAATTTGGTGAAATGTAGGGCTTTGTTGATGCGGCGCGTGCGCCGTTCCAGTTCCCGTTTCTGGATCGCTTCGCGTGCGGACTCGGCCAGACGAAATAGATGGTCGGTCTGGATGACATCGGCCGCCCCGGCTTTCATGCAAGCCACAGCGATTTCACTGTCGATGCTTGCCGAGACAACAATCAGGGGGATGTCACTGTGGTTTTCCTGGAGATGTGCGAGGGCGCGCAGGGCATCGAAGGCGGGAAGAAAATAATTGGCGATGATGAGATCGGGTTTCCGTGTCAGGGCCTGGGAGAAGCCCTTGGCCGTGTTAACGCGTATCAACTCGCCGGCGAGGCCGCTGTTCTTGAACTCCCGGGCGATCACCTCCGCCTGTTGAGCATCTTCCTCAATGATGAGCAGGCGCAAGCCGGTTTCCATAGCGGTTTCATCCACCCTTGATACGGTTAACGGATCATTTCCGAGGTATCGTTCGCGTCGGCCTCGGGTTGGGGCGCCTCCTCGTCGAAAAAGAGGATGTAGATGAGGAGCAAGACCATGCCGACGCTGATGGCGATGTCGGCGATATTGAATACCGGCCAGCGATCCAAACTGTACCCGGAGAACTGGAAGGAGGCCAGCCGGAAGGCCGGGATATGGATGTCGAGGAAATCAAAATCGAGAAAATCGACCACCTGGCCGCGCAGGATGCGATCAGTAAGATTGCCGAGCGCGCCGCCGAGGATGATGGTCATGGAGATCCGGGCCCACTCCTGACGCTCCTGCAGCTTGAAGAGATAGAGCAGCAGAATCAGGCTGGCGATGACGGCAAAAACGGTGAAGAACACGTTATCGCTGATGCGGACCCCGAAAGCCATCCCCGGGTTCTCGACATAGGTCAGACGAAACCAATCGCCGAATACCGGAATCGACTCGTATAGCCGCATGTTCGTTTTGACGACCCACTTGACCGCCTGGTCGAGCACGAAGATCAGGGCGGATATCCACAGGATGCGATAGGATTTCATGGTTACCGTTTCAGCAGCTCCTCTTTGGACTTGCATTCGATGCAAAGGCGGGCATGGGGGACCGCCTCGAGACGCTCCATGCTGATATCCTTGCCGCACTGCACGCAGGCGCCATACTCGCCCTTGTCGATGCGTTCGAGCGCCAGATTGAGGTGGTAGAGCAGATTCCCGTCGCGCGCTGCGAAAAAGTACTGCTGCTCGCGGTCCATGGTATCGGTTCCCTGGTCGGCCATATGGAAAGAGTAGGCGGAATGGTCGCCTGAGGTCTCTTTCATGGAGGTATTCAGGCCGCTCGATTTCATATGCTCCAGCTCCGAAAGCAGCCGGTCGCGTTTTTCCATTATGATCTTCTTGAGGTACGCCAGTTGTTCCTTGGTCATCTCATCCTCCCTGATATGAATAAACGTGCCTATTTTTTCGAAATTCCTGCTCGCAGAATCTGCTCTTCGATCGTTAACTCTTTCTGAACATCGCCGCCTGCGGCGCCTAGATTCAGGGTTTCGCACAGGGTCTCATTGCGGATGTACTCGGATTGGCTTGCGATCGCCTGCTGCACCGGGTCGGAGGCCTGCAGCCAGATCTGTATGCGGTCGGTGACCTGGAATCCAGCCTCCTTGCGCATGTTTTGCAGGCGATTGACGAGCTCGCGCGCCAGGCCCTCGAAGCGGAGGGCCTCGGTGAGGGTGGTATCGAGAGCGACGGTGAGGTCGCCTTCGCTGGCGGCGACCAGACCGGGCCGGTTCTCGGTCTGGATGGTGATATCCGCCGTGGTGATGCGGGCCTCATGCCCCTCGATCACCATCTGTTTGCTGCCATTTTTCACCAAGGCATCGATATCAGCTTCGCTGAAGGCCCGGATGGCCTCGGCGGCGCGGTTGACGTGCTTGCCGAACTTGGGTCCCAGATTCTTGAAAAGGGGCTCGGCGTGACGCTGCACCAGCTCGGTCGGGTCGGCGGCAAAATGCAGGGACTTGACATTGAGCTCGTCGAGGATGAGGCCGGACATGCCGGTGATCATTTGGCGGTGCTTCTCGTCGCGGGCGACGATGGTGATCGCGGCGAGGGGCTGACGTACTTTGGCGCCGGCTTCGTTGCGCAGGGAGCGGCCGAGGAAGACGATGCGGCGGACCAGATCCATCCGCGCCTCCAGCTGTTCATCCCGATAGGCAACGGGTTCTTCGCCCGCCTGCGGGTAAGTGGCGAGGTGAACGCTCTCCGGCAGACCGTCGGTGCCGTCGCGGAGATTACGATAGATCTCTTCGGCGAAGAAGGGGGCCATCGGTGCCATCAGCCGGCTGACCGTGACCAGGGACTCATGCAGCGTCTGGAAAGCGGCCTGCTTGTCGGCGCCCATTTCTGCTTTCCAGAAGCGGCGGCGTGAGCGCCGCACATACCAGTTGGAGAGATCATCGACAACAAAATCGGCGATGGCGCGCGCGGCCTTGGTCAGGTCGTAGCGGGCCAGGTTCTCGTTGACGCGCCGGGTCAGGGAGGTCATTGATGAGCAGAGCCAGCGGTCGAGCTCGGAGCGTTCAGCGGCCGGGATGCGCTGCGCCGCATCATAGCGATAGCCGTCGATGTTGGCGTAGAGCACGAAAAAGGAGTAGGTGTTGGCGAGCGTGCCGAGAAACTTGCGGGTAACGTCGCGCACCCCTTCCGGGTCAAAACGGGTCGGCAGCCAGGGCGGGCTGGCGGTCAGGAGATACCAGCGCAAGGCATCCGCGCCCTGGGCATCGAGAAAATCGAGAGGCGCCACAGCATTGCCGCGCGTCTTGGACATCTTTTGCCCATCCTTGTCGAGAATCAGTTCCAGCGAGACGCAGCTCTTGTAGGCCGGCTGGTCGAAGAGAAAGGCGCCGATGACCAGCAGGGAGTAGAACCAGCCGCGGGTTTGATCCACGCCCTCGGAGATGAAATCGGCGGGAAAGCTTTTTTCGAACTTGTCCTTGTTCTCGAAGGGATAATGCCACTGGGCATAGGGCATACTGCCGGAATCGAACCAGCAGTCGATCACCTCCGGGACGCGTTCCATGGTACCGCCGCAGGAGGGGCAGTTGATGGCGATCTGATCCATCATCGGCTTGTGCAGATCGAGATTCTGCGGCACCGCGCTGGCGGCTTTTTCGCGCAGCTCGGCGATGCTGCCGATGCACTCCTGGGCCTTGCACTGGCCGCAGCGCCAGATCGGCAACGGCGTGCCCCAGAACCGGTCGCGGGAGAGGGCCCAGTCGATGTTGTTCTCCAGCCACTCGCCGAAGCGTCCCTCGCCCACCTCGCGCGGATACCAGGCGATCTTGTTGTTGTTGGCGATCAGCTGCTCCTTGAAGGCGGTTGTCCTGATATACCAGGATTTGCGCGCATAGTAGAGCAGCGGTGAATGGCAGCGCCAGCAGTGCGGATAGCTGTGGGTGATCGGCTCGGAGCGGTAGAGGACGCCGCGGCTCTTGAGCTCCTGGATGATGGACTTGTCCGCCTCCTTGACGAAGAGGCCCGCCCAGGGCGTGACCTCAGGAGTGAAACGGCCGCTTTTGTCGACCGGCTGCAAGACGGGCAGATCGTATTTCAGCCCGAGCTGATAATCATCCTCGCCAAAGGCGGGGGCAATATGGACGATGCCGGTACCGTCGGTGGTGGTGACGAAATCGCCGAGCACGGTATAATGGCTGCGCTTGTCGGGCCGGACAAAGTCATAGATTGGCTCATATTCCAGTCCGGCCAGTTCCGCGCCGGTGCGGGTTTCAACGATGTCGTATGTGCCCTCCAGCACCTCGAGGCGGGCCTTGGCCAGAATCAGGAACTGCCCCAGGTGCGCCACCTTGACGTATTCGATCTCGGGGTGCAGCGCGAGGGCGACGTTGGAAAGCAGGGTCCAGGGCGTGGTCGTCCAGACGAGGAAATAGGTATCCTTTTCCCCCTTGACCCGGGCGCGGACATAAACCGAGGGGTCGCGCACTTCTTCGTACCCTTGCGATACCTCGTGGCTCGATAGCGGGGTTTCGCAATGCGGGCAATAGGGCTGAATCTTGTGGCCCTGGTAGATCAGATTCTTTTTCCAGAACTCCTTGAGGATCCACCAGACCGATTCGATATACTCGTTGGTATAGGTGATATAGGGATTCTTGAGATCGACCCAGAAGCCGATGCGGCGGGTGATCTCATCCCATTCCTGCAGATAGGACCAGACGCTCTCACGGCATTTGGCATTGAATTTGTCGATGCCGTAGGCGATGACCTGATCCTTGCGCTCGAAGCCAAGCTGTTTTTCGACCTCGATCTCGACCGGCAGACCGTGGGTATCCCAACCGGCCTTGCGTTCGACGCGGTAGCCCTGCATGGTGCGCAGGCGGCAGACGGCGTCCTTGACGGTGCGGGAGATGACATGGTGGATGCCGGGCCGTCCATTGGCGGTCGGGGGGCCTTCGAAAAAGACGAAGGGTTTGTTTTCATCGCGTTCGGAGACGCTGCGCTCGAAAATATGGTTCTCGTCCCACCAGGCCAGAATTGCTTTTTCGATCCCGGGAAAATTGAGTTTTTCAGGTAAAGGCTTGTACATGGATTCCAGTTCCGTTACTTCGGCGATTGTAGCGAATGATGCTTTCTGTTTTAAAGATATTTTTGCAGCAGCGGCTCAAGGCGGGAGATGGTCTCCTCCGGCCAGGCGCTGCGTTCGGTAATGATCGCTCCGGCCAGGGCCTTCTGGCAGCTGCACGCTGCTGTTTCCGGAAAAGCGGCGATGCTGTGGCGGATCACCTCCCTGGCGGCGACGCTGCTCTGGCGCAGGTTCTCCACGACCAGCTCCACTGATACGGTGTGGCCGGTTTCGGCTTCCCACCAGCAGTCGAAATCGGTGACCATGGCCAGCGTGGCATAGCAGATCTCCGCTTCGCGGGCCAGGCGCGCTTCGTTCATCTGGGTCATGCCGACCACATCCATGCCCCAGGAGCGATAGAGCCGGGATTCGGCCAGGGTCGAGAAGGCCGGGCCTTCGATATTGACATAGGTCCCGCCCTGTTGCACGCTCATTCCCAGCCCGGAGGCGGCCCGGGTCAGGATTTCGCCGACGGTGGTGCACAGCGGGTGGGCGAAGGCGATGTGAGCGACGATGCCGCTCCCGAAAAAGGTATTGGGCCGGGCTTGATTGGTGCGGTCGACGAACTGGTCGATGAGCACCAGATCGAGCGGTTTGAGTTCGGGCCGGAGCGAGCCCACCGCAGAAACCGAGATGATCCAGGCGACATCGAGCGATTTCATCGCCCAGATGTTGGCGCGGTTGTTGACCTCCGCCGGCAGGATGCGGTGCCCGCGGCCGTGGCGCGGCAGGAAAAGCACCTCGCGGCCATCGAGGCGGCCGAGGGTCAGGACGTCGGAGGGATCGCCAAAGGGCGTATCGACGCGGATCTCCCGGACCTGCTCCAGTCCCTCGATCTGATAAAGACCCGACCCGCCGATAATGCCGATGCGCGGCATGGACAAGCTCCTTTTACAGGGCACGGATGATCGCGCGCAACAGGGCGCGCATGCGCGGTCCCAGTTCTGCGGCGACGTGGTTGACCTGCTCGTGACTCACACTGTTCATCGCTCCTGGCAGAGATTGATCGGTCACGGCGGTGACCGCCAGGAGTTCCATTTCGAGCTGGCGGGCGACCAGGACCTCCGGTACCACCGACATGCCAACGGTGTCGATGCCGAGGATCTGCAGCATGCGGATCTCCGCCTCGGTTTCGAAGGCGGGGCCCATGACCGCGCCAAAGGTGGTCTCGTGCAGCTCGATCTTGAGTTCCGCTGCGGCCTGCCGGGCGAGCCGGCGCAGGGCGGCGCTGTAGGGTTCGCTCATGTCCGGGAATCGCACGCCAAGGGCGGGATCGTACGGGCCGATGAGCGGACTGGCACCCATCAAATTGATATGATCCTTGATCAGGGCAATGCTGCCCGGGACCAGTTGCGGCTGGATGCCGCCGGCTGCGTTGGTCAAGATGAGGCGGCGGATGCCAAGCGCATGCATAACGCGGACCGGCAGGGTGACCTGGCGCAGCGGGTAGCCTTCATAGCCATGAAACCGGCCCTGCATGGCCATCACCATTTTGCCCTCGAGTTCGCCCAGCACGAGCCGTCCGGCGTGGAATTTCACCGTCGACTCGGGAAAGTGCGGAATCTCGCCGTAAGGGATGATTCGGGCGGCGCTGATCTCATCGGCCAGGGCGCCCAGTCCCGTGCCCAGGATGATGCCCAGGTCGAAAGGTCTGGAATCCTCTTTGCGGATCCACTCCGCTGCTGTCCGTACCTGTTCCAACAGTTCCACACGATACTCCCAAAAAACACCGGAATCCTAGATCACGATCTGGTCCGAAAGGGTATTCTCACCGCCGCGCGGCTCGCGATTCTGCTCCCGGTCGCGGTTTTCATCTTCACCGTCCTCTTCGACCATCCGCATCCCGGTGGGGGTGTCGAAACGGCGCTCCCCCCGGACGATGCGCGGGCCTTCCGGGCGCAACGGAAAGGGTTCCGCCGGGGATTCAACGGCCGGCCAGCGCAGCGGAGCCGCAAGCGGGGGGGCTGACTGGGGAGCTTGTGCCGGATCTGGCGCAAAAGCCGGAGCAGGCGCTGCGGCGGCGTACGATGTTGCGGTCGGGGCTGCCGGATGCGGAATTTGCGGGCCGCTCTGCGGCGGGGCCGGCGGTGGCGTCTGGGCCGCCGTGTGCGGCGCCGGCGCTTCCGGCTCGGCCGGCAGGACCGGGCGCGGCAGCCGTCCGCGCAGGGCGGGTCCGGCGCCGGTCTGTTCGCCGCCCTGTTTGATCATCGCGTCGTCGATGCCGAGCACGTCGAGCAGTTCGATCTGGGATTCGAGCAGGTGCCGCAGCCGGCGGGAGAAGGACTCCTTCTGAGCGCGGAGCAGGTTGATCTCCGAATGGAGCTCCTGCAGTTCCTCCTTGGCCTGTTCGATGATCTTTTCGGCCTGCAGCTCCGCCTCATGGATGCGCAGTTCCGCTTCGCGGAGCGAGTTGAAGCGCGACTCCTCGACGGTGGTGGTGGCTTTCATCAGGGTTTCGCGCAAGGTATGTTCGACCTGCTGATAATCGCGTAGCTGGGTGCGCAGTTTGATCAACTCGTCGCTCTGCAGGTTCTTGTCGCGCAGGAGGAGCTCGAGTTCGTCGGCGACCATGATCAGAAAGGCTTCCACTTCCTCCGGATCATAACCGCGCATGCTTTTCTTGAATTCCTGCTTGCGGATGTCCAATGGGGTCAGTTTCACAGTGGTCTCCGAGGTTTAGATTCTTTCTCCAAACAGTGCCCGGCCGAGGCGGATGAGGGTGGCGCCTTCTTCGATGGCGATCTCAAAATCGTCACTCATGCCCATGGAGAGATGGCGGATGCCATATCCGGAAGTATTCAGGCGCTCCTGCAGCGTCTTGAGGCTCTGGAAGCAGGAACGGATCCGCCGGGAGTCGGGAGAAAGCGCGCCGATGGTCATCAGGCCGGTCAGGTGCAGATGGGGCAGGCGGGCGATTTCGCTGGCCAGAGCCTCCGTTGCATCCGGTGCGACGCCGAATTTCCGGCTTTCTCCGGAAGTATTGACCTCCAGGAAACACTCTATGATGGAATCTTGCGCTGCGGCCGCGTGGTCCAGCTCGCGGGCGATGTGCGGGGAGTCGACCGATTCGATGACGGTGGCGAACTGCAGCGCGCGTTTGACTTTATTGCTCTGGAGATGGCCGATCATGTGCCAGGAGAGCGGCAGATCCGGGAGGAGCTGAACTTTTGCCCAGGCTTCCTGGACGCGGTTTTCCCCAATGAGCGTGAGGCCGAGAGCGGCCGCCGCACGAATGTGTTCCGCGGATACGGTTTTGGTCACCGCGAGCAGGGAGACCTGCCCGGTCTGCTGGCCGCTGCGCAGGCAAGCGGAGTGAATCCGTTCGGTCACATATTTCAGGTTGTCAGAAATGGCCATCTGGTCGAATTTTATTAACGTTAAATATAGATTTATTTTACATGAAATGCAATAAAATAGATTACTCAAAGCCACCGGAAAAACAAGTCGCACCGTTTTAGGTCACAAGAATCCTGTCGTTAATTTACGTAAATTGGCTATATAGCCAGTACTGTAAAAGTGATCATGATAAGCATCACTCGTATGTGGTGTTAAAAAGATGAGGAGCAAGCTAGTCCAGAAAAACGCTGCCGGTCTTTTGCCAGCCAAGAACCCGGGCTGAAGGCCAATCCTGAGACTCAAAACCGCCATAAATTAGAGTGGAGTATTTCGGTGGGAGGCCACTGAGGTTTTGAAAATAGCGCAAGCCTTTGAAAAATGAAGGATTGATGGAAGTGCTGGACTTGATCTCTATGGCGATTGTTTTTGATCCTGATTCAATGATGCAGTCGATTTCATGCCCGGTGAGATCACGCCAAAAATAGAGAGCGCCATGGTTGCCAGTATTGTTAATGTGTTTTCTTAACTCTGAAATGATCAAAGATTCAAATATCTCGCCTCTGAGAGGATGGGTCTCCAGTTCATCTGCCGACCGAATGCCGAGCAATGAGCAGATCAATCCAGGATCATAAAAATAGATTTTGGGTGATTTTATCAATCTTTTGTTAAAACTGTGATGATAGGGGGGCACAAAGAAAAGAATGAAACTAGCCTCCAATACCGACATCCATGCCTGAATGGTTTTGTGATCCACACCGACCTCATTCCCCATCGCTGTGGCATTAAATATTTGGCCGACTCGCCCTGCACACAATTTTAAAAAAATTTGAAATTTATGTAAATCTTTGATATTTTCGATTTGCCGGACATCCCTTTCGATATAAGAACTGATGTAGGAAGGATACCAATCCACCGGCTGTAACTCTTGATCATAGATTCTGGGATACGTTCCTCTGAACGCCAGGGAAGTAAAACTTTTCGAAATAGCGAATCCAGAGGCGATCTCCCCAATTGAAAAGGGTAGTAAGTGAAAAACTGCAGCACGGCCGGCAAGGCTTTGAGATATCTTTTCGATTAGCTGAAAATTCTGTGAGCCTGTAAGGGTATAACAGCCCAGCTTACGGCTTTCGTCGACCAAACCCTGAATATAGGAGAATAACTCGGGAACTCGCTGGGCTTCATCGATAATCAGTCCATGTGGATGGGAGGTTAGAAAGAGTCTGGGATCCTCTACGGCTCGCGCTCTCGTGTCTGGAAATTCCATGTTGGCATAATCGTAGCTATTAAAGAGAGCCTTTACTAAGGTGGTTTTTCCAGACTGGCGAGGACCCGTAATAACCGTGACGGGTAACTGCCTGGAGAGCGATAAAATTATGGGGGCAAGTTCTCTATCGATCATGAATATTCTCCTTTATATTGAATTCTTTTGAAAGGTAGTGTAAAGTACAGAAAAAGTCAAGATAATCGTACTAATTGGGAATACAATTCCCAATTAGTACGATCCTAATGGGTTCTAGAGCGTGTACGCCGAGCGCTTTGCGCCGAGATATGGCTACTGGCGGCCGGTCATACGCACGGCCATAGAGAAATTCCAAGTGCGGAGACCTGCGGGAGGGATTCGCACGGGCGCCGCGCCCGGATTGCGGCAAGGAATTTTTTGTGGCGTTTTCCTGCTGGCAACGCTGCTGTAGTCCTTCGTGCGATCAGAAGTGGCACTGTTTCTGGGCATGCGTCTGGCTGAGGAGGTCGTGCGCTCGATGCAGGGCTGGCTGCACTCGGGATTCGGTATCTACGCCTCGGTGCAGATCGAGGCCGACGAGAAGGAGGGCATGCGGCTGGTTTCGTTTATTTCGCGGTGTCCCTTTTCGTTGGCGCGGATGAATGGTAAATTTATAAATTTTCGGACACGATTTCACTAATAATTCAGACAGTGTTTCACTAAAGATTCGGACAGTTTTCAAGCATAGCTAAACAGATGTCGTAACCTCGTCTAGCGAAATATTCCTCCCTCATTGACCCACCTATTAACACCGTTCTAATTCTGTACCATTTTCACCGGTTTGATTTTTTACTATCCTCTTTTGCCAATTCCTACTGATTCCCTCTTGATTGCCATTTTCTTCGTTTCATTCCCGCTTTTTCTTTCCATTTTTTCCACGATCTGGTGTTTTAATGGTAAAGAGAATGGCTGAGTTGTACCAATCGAGAGTGGTATCTGGCCTCAACTTTCGTATGTAAAAATTGCCATCAAGAAAAAACGGGGAATATCCGTTTTAAATCCGGGCAGGAATACTGCAGCGCCATTGCCTGCCAACGCGCTCGCAAGAAGGCCGGGCAACAACAGAAGATGGCCTGGGCTGATTTGTATCGCCAACAGCAGCAGGATTGTCCGCGCCGCTGGCGCAAGTAAAAGCCTTTGCATGGCTACCAAAAATAATACCGTCTGGCCCACCCAGCCTATGTGAAGAAAAACCGTCAGCAGCAATTCCACCGCAACCGCAAACAGACGATACTGAGCTCGCTCCTCCGAATTGCATAAATGGATTTGATTGCAATTTCTGGAGCCGCTGACTAGATTATAGCAAGAAGGATTTTAAACATATTGGAGATCGCTTCATGAAAGTCCAGAAACATCCTGCTATGGCCGACCGTGTGCGCCGTATCGATGGCGGCTTTAGCTTTATCCCGCACCGTTTCCTCGGCGATGGTTTTTTGCCACATTAATACAATCGGAACCCCACAAATGTAGATATACTGTTTGCAGACAAGTCGCGTTGGTTCTAGGTTTCATACTCTTTAATCCATTGTTCTTTCAGGCGCACAACCGTGGCCGATGACAAGTTCAGCGCTTGATCACCCAGGATCGAAGAGAGCGCGGTTGGGAAATCCTTTGTTGAAATTCCCATGAGGTAAAGTAATGCAATCATATTATCCAGGCTTGGACTATGGCGGATATACTTGGGCAAGATGGCACTGCGAAAACCTTCCACGCCGGTGATCTGTCGCTGTTTGTGATCATCCACTCTGGGTAGCTGGATGGGGATCTTGCCGATGCTGGTCAGGATATCTCTGGCATCATAATGCCCGTTCTTGACCACAAGTCGATGACCGTTTTCGTCTTTCCGGTCTTGACAGCTTTGGATGAAATTTTCTACTTCAGTTTCAACGGCATATTGAAGCATCTTCTGCGCGCATTGACGAACAAAATCCTCCAGTTAGGATGCATGACTACTTTGACTTTTTTCTTGATTAGTATCTTCTTGGTGATTACTTTTTTTCATGAGCGCATCCTCCCTGGCTTGTCTCGAATTTAGCCGTTTGAATTCAAGCCAAAGGTTAGGCTTTTTTATCCTAGATCCACGACATTTTTATTATTCCTATCAGCAAATTTTCTATTGGCAGGTTGTGTCAATAAGGAATATCGATATGAAAACACCGTTAATGAAAACTCTTGTTGTGATGGGTTGCTATGCCGCCTTGAACGCCCAGGATATGACCTGGGAAAACTTTACCAGTCAACAGGAAGCCCGTGTTCTCCTGGATGATAATAATTATCTTTGGATCGGAAGCTCAGGCGGCCTGCTTCGTTTTAACAAGGTCAATGAAACCACCACACAATTTACACGCTTTGGCGACTTGTCGAGTCATAACGTGCAATGCCTGTACAAAGATTTTACGAAAAACCAGTTGTGGGTAGGAACAGAACAGGGATTGGCTGTATTCGATGGAACAAATTGGGAATCTATTGGCATAAACGCGGCGCCAATAAGGAGTATTCGTGATATAAAAGGTGCCGGGGATGGAGACGTCTGGATCACCGGCGGCCAGGTCGTCGGCATTCTTGATCCATTCTACGCCGGCCCAACTTACGCCAGTTATCGGAATGGTAATTGGCTGGCTGCACAATTTGACGAATTCAGCACGCATGATAATCCCATTGGCCTTTGCCTGGAAATGACTCCTCCTATTGGCTTTTATTGCGGTACGACTCAAGGTCTTTACTATATTTTGCCGGATTCCTGGTTAAAAACAGACATCTCTCCAAAAATTATGGATCTCGCCTATGATGATCAAAGTAATTCATACTGGGTCGGTTCGGACGCGGGACTTTATCAAATTTGTGATGGTAAAATAGAAAGGAAATTGGGCGACGGGTATTCTATCGCAAAAATCGCCTTTGAAAGCACCGATAAGTTGTGGCTTATTCAACGAGAGAGCACAAACCGTTTAATAAAATACGAAAAGGGGATTGTGTCACCTTTGAGTATTCAAGGCAGCGTGCATGATCTTTTAATAGATGCAGATAAAACCCTGTGGATCGGCACTGAAAATGGACTGTATAAAAAGACCGGCGAAAATCTTAAAAGCTACTCCTTTGCCAGCGGCTTGAAAAGCAACCGGATCAGGAATATTGAGGCTGGGCAGGACGGAGCTTTATACTTTACCTTTGTCGATGGAAACTGGTCTTATGTGGGGCGTTTTGGATCGGGCACATGGTCGTACTCTGATGTAATGCCAGTCACGGGCATGCCTAATAGTTTGCATGTCGATTTGCAGAACAGAATCTGGGCCATCCTCAACGGTTCGGCATATTACAATAAGGGCAGCGCCTGGATGCGCTTTACAAGCGGAAACGATAATATCAGCAGCATGAGCGAAAACAGTGACGGCTATTTGTGGTTTGGCGGAAACAATCACGTGCTCTGTCGGGTAAGTGCTGATTTTCAGGCACGACAAGATTTTGGCGATAAAATCAGCATATATCCGACGCGATCAATCACAGCGATTTTGGAAGATGAGACTAAAAACGTTGTTTGGATGAAACTCGATGAAAGTGGTGGGATTATCAGGCTGAATTTATCGGACTCTTCGACAGCGTATTGGGATCGTGATCATACCATCATACCGCCATCTGATGTGAAAGCTTTCCGAAGACATGCCGATGGGACAATTTGGGCTGCGTTTGGTACGGAGAATCAAGGTGGATTATATTATTTTCGAGATGATGAATGGACGAGAGCGCCGATTGATAAATGGGGGCTCGCAGCATCTTATATCAGCGATTTGGAGATAGATGATCTAGGCAGAATCTGGTTTACGATGTACGGCTTTAACTCAAGCGGCTCATATGGCGGCGGACTTGGAATGTATGATGGTGTGCAATGGCGGCAGTATAAAACCAGCAATTCGGGTCTTGTTAACAATTATGCTACGGGGCTTGCCATCGATCAGAATGGAAAAATCTGGATTTCAACCCTCGGCGGCATCTCTTGCCTTACACTTGCCCAGAATGCTGCCTCCGTCGCGCAACAACCATCGACTACTCCAGAGGCATTTCAATTGGGAGCGGCTTATCCTAATCCCTTCAACCCGTCCACCACCATCACCTTTGAAATTCCCCAAGACGGTTTTGTCAGCATAAAAATCTACAACCTCGCCGGCCGCCTGGTGTGCACGCTGATGCAGGAGCAGAAAGTCGCGGGACGGCATTCGGTACAATGGAACGCCACGGATGAAAATGGACAACGAGTTGCTGCGGGCGTTTATCTCTATCAAACCGAATTCACCGACGCGTTGGGCGAGACTATGGTGTTGATGAGGAAGATGAGTTTGGTGAAATGAGCATTATTGCCCTGTTTCTTCGAATAAATATGGGTCAATGCCAAAGTCGGGATTGCGTTTGGTGAAAACTTTTTCATTTATTTTGCTCAATGTGCCATTAATGGCTCATGCGGCGCTAAGCTTATCGCGATACAATGCACCTATTTCTGCAATTTGTAGTGCGAGCAACACATCGAAAAATGCCCCGGATTTCTGTATCAAAAGTGACAGCTGATTGTGCCTTACAGTTTCTCAAATACCTTGAAAGCTAATGCCATAGTAGTATTCAAATTTACAATCAGCGATTGGTAGCACGGTATACCTATTTCGATTATTTAGCCAGCCACTGCCAGAGAGGATGGTAGAAGCTGAACGAGTTGCCGGCATTTCACATAAACGTGTACCACCACCTCAAATTGTATGCCGGCCCCCTCCCCCCCATGCCAATCGTCTAGCCGTTTTGCTAAAATGCTCCCGAATGTGACCGCATTGATGTGGATATCATGAAGTCGCCGGGGCTTCCGGCCTCCTCCCGCTAAAGTCCTTGCTAAAAGAGCCCGGATTCTTTAAGTTAAGCAGCAAAGGGGAGGTTGATCATGAGATATTCAGTTTTGAACATGACCGTTTTGGTTCTGGTGCTGATTTCTGCAGGGCTTGCCGTCGGGGGAACGCCAAGAATCGTCACAGTGGGCCGGTCAGGTCTGCCACAATATGATTTCTACTCACTGCAGGCGGTGCACGACTGGCTGCAAAGCAAGTCTGGCAGCTTTGCGGGTCCGCTCACAATCCGGCTTTACAGCTCTGAGTACCCCGAAAAGACCCTGATTTGGACTCAATCCGGTCGGGAGGATGCGCCGATCACCATTCAGGGCGTGGGCCGGATTTTTTTGAGCGGCGAGCGTATCAAGAGTGACACCTACGGCAAGCCTGTGCTGGTTCTCTCCTGGGTCAGCTACATCACCTTGGAAAATATCGGATTCCGTAATTTTCCGGCACGCACGGAGAGCCGTGTAGCCCTGGAAATAAGCGGCAAGGGGAAGAATACCATCCGCAACTGCCGCTTCAGCAAATTCTTTGGGCCCAAGAGCGAGGCAGCCATCTCGCTCTACAACAACTCCTCGGCGAACCTCATTGAAAAATGCCAGTTTGATTCCCTTGGCGATGATCTTTATATGCATGCCATTTATTTGAATAAAAACTGTGCTCACAATATAATCCGCGAAAATACAATCACCTTTTGCAGCGGTGAAGCCTTCATGGTCCGCAACAACTCCAATAATAACAGTTTTGATGATAACACCATTGTTCGCTGCGGCGGAGTGGCCTACTATGGCGAGTGGTATAATACCGATGTCAAGCCCGCAGAACTGCCCTCGCATGGCAACCGCATAACCGGGGCCAGGGGGACGGGGCCCTCTGTCCGCTCGGCCGGATATGCCAAACCGGGATATATCCGCAAAGTCAGGGCCCTGAATTGGTCCACCTATAAATGGCCCAACCATAACCAGGATTGGAGCGACACCACTCGGGCTTATTATATGCCTGATGTCAGCAAGAACCGGCTTGTCACCGTTGCCGCTGATCTGGGCGTGGAGAGCAAAAAGGAAATCGATGCTACGCCGGGATATCTGCGATTCACCCAAGCCGCGATCTATCAGGCCCAGATCGAGCCCGAAGGTTCGATCGAGGGCGCCAGGCTGGAGCTGATCAGCTCGGATACCACCAATCGTTGGGGTGGAAAGGAGAGCTATTTGCGGGAGGTTCGCATTCACGATACCTCCAATCGTCCGCGTCGCTACACCACCACGCTGCGGGTGCGGACCCTGGAAGGGGATATCATCGGCGAGCTTGTGCCCGTACGGCAGCTCACGGGAGTTGCAGTTAGTCCGCTGCTGGTCCCCCTGAAAGGTGCTGATCAATCTATCACCTGCACCCTGAGCGCCCTGCAGGCGGATTATGATCTTTGCCTCTTGCCGGCGAGCAAATCCTTGAGTTTGGATAAATTAAAAGCCCATTTCGAGGATGAGGATGGTGGACTCCAGTTTTTTGCAGATCATGCCTTGGTGAGCAGCCGCCTGCTGCAAAAAAGGGCGGTCAGCCGCAACAGCGGGAAGAGTGATGAAAAAATTACAGCCAAGCTCGAAGAAGGCAAGGAGTACACACTTGTCATCAGCCGCAAGCCCAACGTGCAGGGGAGTTGTCAGTGGTCGGCCAAACCCTGAGTTCCATTCAGGTGACCGGCAGCGGGCAGAGGTGACGAAGGGGTGCAGACTAAAATTTGATTTGCGATATTGCTCTAAAAGTAGTAAAATTAGAATTAATAATTTAAACCGGATACATCATTCGTCTTATTAGGGTCGGGCATGCCGCAGAATGAGCTCAAGTTTGTAGACGTGTTAGTGATCCTTTCCAGGTGGAAAAAGTTCATCCTCCGTACAGTGTTTATCACCGGTGTGGTCGCCTTGCTGGTCAGTCTGATCTTGCCGCGTTGGTATTCCGGCAAAGCGACCATTTTGCCGCCCACCGGTGACACCAGTGCCATGGGCATCTCAGCCCTTCTGAGCAATCTCCCCGTGAGCGGATTTGGGATGGGCGGCCTGAGTGCGCTCTCTCAGGAGACCAACCTTTTTCTGGCCATTTTGAACAGCCGTTCCTTGTTATCCACCATCGTTGAAAAATTTGATCTGCAGAAACGCTACAAGACCCGGACCATGGAGGAGACGCTAAAGGCGCTTCAGGACAACATAACCATCATGGTCAACGAAGATGGCACGCTCTCCATCAGCGCCAGAGCCAGGACTCCCGTTTGGCCCGATAGCGGCAAGGTGATGGAAACCAAAAGGATGGCCCGGGATATGACCAATGCCATCGTCGATGAACTGGATGCCATCAACAAGCAGATCAAAACCGAACAGGCCCGCAATACCCGTGTTTTCATTGAAAAGCGTTATCTCCAGAATTCGAGCGATCTCAAATCCGCCGAGGAAGCCCTCAAGGCCTTTCAAAAAGACAATCAGGCGATCTCGATACCTGACCAGACTCGGGCGACCATAACTGCAGCCGCGGAGCTCAAGGCACAGATTACCGCCAAAGAGATCGAGGCGGAACTGATGGCCAAATATCTCGGCAAAGGCCATATGGATTATGTCCGCATCGAAAACGAACTGCGGATTCTGCGCGGTAAATATCGCGAGCTCAAGTTCGGCGCCGGCACAAAAAGCCTGGCGGCGGGCGCCGGCGATGAGAAAGAGACGGATCTCTTCATCCCCGTTGATCGGGTTCCCGATCTGGGGCTGCGGTATGTCAGGCTCTATCGTGAAGTAACCCTGCAAGAAAAAATCATGGAATTTCTTTTGCCGCAATATGAACAGGCCCGGATTCAGGAGGCCAAGGATACGCCGACGGTCCAGGTTCTCGACCGCGCGGTGCTGCCGGAAAGAAAATCCCGCCCGAAGCGGGCCTTTATCGTACTGCTGGCCGCCTTTTTTGCCCTGGCTCTGAGCGCGGTCTATGCCCTGACCGCCGACCGCCTGGAAGCCCTGCAAACCGCCGATGCACCGCGGTATCGTGAGCTGCAATCTTTCTGGAAAGGCCTGCGCAGTGATTGGCGTTTCTGGAAGCGTTAGCCCGGCCGTAACGTGAAATTACGGAGTGAAATAAGGATACCGGTTGAAAAAAAGTCCCTTCCGGTTGTGGTTGTGATCGCCGGAACGGGAATTTTGCTGGCCGTGGCGGCTTTTCAGCTCTCTTTGGCCAAGATGGTATATCTGCTGATCGCGCTGGCCGGAGTTGCTTTTCTCTTCGCGAATCCCGATTGGACCCTGGCGCTCTTTTTTTCTTCTGCTTTGATCAAGGAGTGGCTTCTCCTTAATATCCCGTTTTTTGCCCAGTTTGATTTTACTCTCCTGATTTTCCTGCTTAACGCTACCGCCCTCTTCTTCTTTCTCGTGCGCAAGGGATACCTCTTTGAGTTCAAGCTGCATTCCAGCATGCTGCCGCTCATTCTTTTTACAGCACTGATGATTTTTTCGATCACCTATACGCCGTCATTTAAATATGGCAGTGCGAAAGCTTTCAGTTTTTTCCTTTTCAATTGGGCGCTTTTTCTTTCTCCCCTATTATTAATCCGCAATGAGCGCAGTGCCAGCCGTATGATCACCATTCTCGTCCTGTTGGCTACGGTTACTACTGCCTATACCCTGGTTACCCTGCTGCAGAGTCTCTTCAGCGGCTCCATTATCTACTCTTACCGGGCCTCTTTTCTGGGGGTCAATCCGATCAGTTTTGCGAATTGGATCGGGGCCATAGCCATCCTGCTGTTCGCCTATCTTCCCAACATCGGCAAGCGCTGGCATCGCTATGGCGCTTTTGCAGCATTGGGATTGCTGATCCTGGCCCTCTTTGCCGCCAACTCCCGCGGCCCCATGATCAGTTTTATCTTGAGCCTCGTCTTGTACGGGGCAATTCGATTTCGCAAAACCTCCAAACGCAAACTGGTGCAACTGGCTCTTGTGGTTCTCCTCTTTGTCGTCATAGCCCTCATCATCCTTCCGGAGCAGCTGACCAGCCGGTATACGGATCTGATCAGCCAGGAGGAAGGAAGCCAGAATTATGCCTATTTCACGATCAATACCCGGCTGTTCGGCTGGAAAGCAGCCCTTGAGATGGCGACCGCCCATATTTATTCAGTGTTTTTTGGCGTGGGCAACGGCGGATTCAGCCAGGTCATCTACCGCCAGGATATTCGCTGGTATCCGCATAATATTTTCCTGGAGGTATTTTGCGAATTGGGATTGGCTGGTCTGGGGCTGCTGGTATGGCATTTAAGTTCGATCTGGGGGGATATCCGGCGCTTCCTGCGCAAAAACCTTACTGATCGCAGCCGAACGCTCTTTTATGCGTTCTGTATGGCGGCTTTTTTTAATTTTGTCAACGCGCAGTTCAGCGGCGATCTTAATGATAACCGGCGCTTATGGTTCTTTCTCGGTATGGTTGTGGCTCTGATGCAGGTGATTAAGGACAGGATTCCGGTGAAGGATAATGGAAGCAACGCGTAACCGCGTCATCAGCAATTCGCTTTTTATTTATGCCGGACGCGTTGTCAATCTGGCCTGCAATTTTTTTATCTTTGTTTTTCTGGCTAACTACCTGGGTGAAAACGCCTTCGGCCGTTTGTCCATCGCCATCGCCTATGTTGGCACTTTTGACATCATCGCCAATTTCGGCCTGAATCAGATCCTGGTGCGGGAGCTTGCGGGGGAGCGGTCGCTGCGCAGCCGGCTGCTGGGCAGTGGTTTGTTCGTAAAAGTAATCATCACCCTGCTGGCGGTTCTGGCCGCTCTGGCGGTGCTCCCTTTAATGGGTTATCCTGCCGAAACCATGTCCATCGTCTGGATCATTGCGATCAACCTTCTCATCTCCTCCAAGCTTTCTTCGACGCGCACGGTTTTTGAGAGCATTTTTCAAGCACAGCTGCGCATGGCCTTTCCAATTCTGTGCAACATGCTCGACAATCTGATTTTTGCCGCCCTGGTACTGTTATGTGCGCATTTTTTCCAGATCGGTCTGACCGGGATGGCGATCATTTATACGGTCTGTAATATTCCCGGCACGCTCTGGCTGATCAGGCGTTTTTTGAAAATGAACGAGGTGGAGTGGCGCCCCGATTGGCCGCTGATTAAAGAACTGCTTCGTGAAGCACTCCCCCTGGCGGCCTATCTTTTCTTTTCCATTCTTACGACCAAAATCGACGTGTTGATGCTTTCATGGATGCGGGCAGAGGCTGAGGTGGGTCAGTATGCCGCTGCTACCCGTCTGGTCTATCCCCTTTCCTTTCTATCGACCTCGCTGACTATATCACTTTTTCCGCTGCTATCAAAATATTATGAGCACAACACGGACAAGTTTGCTGAAATTGCGCGGCGGGGCACCCGCTATGTATGTATTATCGCCCTTCTGGTGAGTGGTGTCATGGCTTTTGCTGCTGGAAAGATCATCCGCACGCTCTATGTGCCGTCCTATGCCGCCTGTATTCCCGCCTTCCGGGTTTTGCTGCTCTCCCTGGGATTCAGTTTTCTGAATTTCTATTTTATCGACATTCTGATTTCGGCCCACCGGCAGAAAATGGTCACTGCGGTTATGGCGCTTTCGTTTTTGGTCAATGTGCTGCTTAATCTCTGGTTGATCCCGCAAATGGGCATTCTAGGCGCCGGATACGCCAAGCTGGCGAGCGCAGGAGTGGCTACGTTCGCACTTCTTGCGGCACTCCATTTTCAGCTTAAAATTCGCCATCTTCTGGATTTTCCCCGTCTTGCCCTTCTGACCGCTACTCTGGTGATGTCACTATGGCTGATGCAGGGGCTAAACTTGATATTTTATTTATGCTTTTCTTTTCTTATCTTTATGGCGTTATTGTGGGTTCTGGGAATTTTTACTTGTGAAGAAAAAGAATATTTTGTTAACTTGTTACGTAACAGGCCAAAATGGCGGAGAGGATGGAGGAACTAGGCGGCAGCCCGGCATGACCAGTATCCCGGCATACGGGTTTGCCACTCTTGCGATGCACTTGGCGCATGAGCTCATTATTTCAGGAATCAGGAGAATCTTTTATGAAAGTTAATTTTCTGGATTTGCAGGGCCAGTACCATTCCATCAAAAGCGAGATCGACAGTGCCATTCAGGAAGTTCTGGAAAAATGCGCATTTGCCGCCGGACCCTATGTAAAATCCTTCGAAGAACATTTCGCTATCGCCCACCAGGCCCGTTATTGCGCCGGCGTGAACTCTGGCACCGCTGCCCTGCATATCGCGTTGATGGCGCTTGAAATCGGGCGCGGAGATGAAGTGATCGTTCCGGCCAATACCTTTTTTGCCACGCCTGAGGCCGTAAGCCTCGCAGGGGCAACTCCCGTGTTTGTCGATCATGAGCCGGAATACTTTAATATCGATCCCCATAAAATTGAAAAAGCCATTACGCCCCGGACCCGGGCGATCATTGCCGTTAACCTCTACGGCCAGCCAGCCCAGCTTGACAAGATCAAGGCGCTGGCTGAAAAGCATCACCTCCTGCTGATCGAGGATTGTGCGCAGTCGCATTTGGCATCTCTGAATGGCCGATCCACTGGCACCTTTGGCATCTGCGGCTGCTTCAGTTTTTACCCGGGCAAAAACCTCGGTGCCTATGGGGAAGGCGGCGCGGTGATCACGAATGATGAGGGGCTTTATAAAAAGATCATGATGCTGCGCGATCATGGTTCTGCCCAGAAATACCATCATGATCTGATCGGCCATAATTACCGCCTTGAGGGGATTCAGGGCGCTATTCTCGATGTCAAACTGAAGCACCTGCCTCAATGGACCGAAACCCGGCGCCAGAATGCCGGGCTCTATCGCAAATATCTCGCGGCCATTCCTGAGGTGGCGGTTCCGCAAGAAATGCCAGGCGCCCGGCATGTCTATCATATTTTCTGCGTGCGCGTGCCGCGTCGCGATGAATTGATCAAGTATCTGGCCGAAAGACAGATTTATACCGGCATTCACTACCCCATTCCCTGCCATATGCAAAAAGCCTATGCGTCCTTGGGCTACAAGAGCGGTGATTTTCCGGTTAGCGAGCAATATGCCGGGCAGTTGCTGTCTTTGCCGATGTCGGAGATGTTGACGGAAGAACAAATCGTCTTCGTCAGTGCAACGATCAAAGAATTCTTTGCAGCCTGAGAGCTGTGTGTGGGCCAAAGCCCTGGGTGTCATTGAATGGAGAGATTGATGCGGGATTGGATCACAAATGCCTGGCCTCTGATTACTTTGGTTCTGTTCATCGGATGTTCACGAGACCCGGATGTGATAAAACCGGATGACCCTGTCCCGGAGAGTGAATTTATCACCATTGAGACGGGCTATGTTCCGAAAGCGGAAAAATGCCTCTGGCTCGACGACAAAGCAGCGGCCTATACCATCTCTTTTGACGATGCCCGGGTCAGCCATTATCAGGTTGCGGGGCCAGCGCTCGATGCACGCCAAATGAAGGGCACCTTTTTCCTGAACACCCGGAATATCAGCGACTGGAGTGGATATCAGACCCTGTTTGATCATGGCCATGAGATCGCCTCGCATACCTTTTCACATGCCAAATTGACCGAATTGACCGAGACGCAGCAGCGCGAAGAGCTGGAACGGGCGATCGCGGATCTCCGTGCCCATATCACCGGCCTCACCACCATCCCCAGTTTTTCCTATCCCTACGGGCTTTATGACGATCGCATCCGCCGCGTCGTACGCGACTATCACTCCTCTGCCCGCGGCTATTGGGGAGTGAACAGCGCCAATCTCAGCGACGAAGACCTGACGCTGGTGCACGGGGTGGGTGTATATCCGCCATTTGACGTCTCTGTGATCGCTGGTTCAGTTGATAAGGTGATCGCCGAGCGAGGCTGGATCATGGTCTATTTTCATTCGGTCAGCGCCAAGGGCGATTCGGCCAATGAGATCATACCAATAGCCCGCTACTTGCAGCATCTCGATTATGTTCAGGGGCGCCAGGACAGCCTGTGGATTGCGACCATGGGGGAAGTCACCGCTTACCTGCGCCTGCGCCGCGATGCCACCTTACAAATCAAACAAATTGACAGCACGGTGGTCGAACTCGCACTGGAAGGTTTGCAAGGCTATTACTCCACTGCGGAGCCACTGACCGTGAAGCTGACATTGCCGCAAAACTGGCGCGCGCAGAAGGTGTTTGCCGTCAATGAGGATGGCAGCGCCCAAACGGTCCGACGGATATCCGACGAGGTGGTGCTGATCAACCTCCCGCGGAGCGGTATCATCCGGCTGATGGCCAAGAGAGACCAGTAAGCCGATGGCGGAGGGACGCAAGCACATCCTGATGATCCTGCAGGCGGACTACCCCCCGGATATCCGCCTGACCAAGGAGATCGCCGCCCTGACCGGGCAGGGGTATCAGGTATTTCTGCTTTGCAATAACAAGGCAGGCAGCCCGCGCGTCGCCGCGGTGGATGGCGCCACCGTGCTGCGGCTGCGCCATTGGGGTGCGCGCTGGACCCCGCTTGTAAATATCCCGCTCTTTTTTAATCCTGTCTGGTTGTGGGGAATCCGGCAGGCGATCAGGAAAAACGCCATTCAATCGATCCATGTTCATGATCTGCCGCTGGCTTTGGCGGCCATCTGGGCGGGGCGATGGTTTGGCCTACCGGTGGTCTTTGATGTGCACGAGAACTATCCCGAGGCGATGCGCATCTGGGGCCACAAGGGCATGTTCTGGTGGCTCCTGCGCAATCCCTGGCTCTCGGAGAAACTGGAGCGCCACTGTTTGCGCGCGGCTGATGCGGTGATCACCGTTTCGGAGGAACACCTCGAGCTCTTTTTGCAGCAAGGGGTGCCGGCAGACAAGCTCCATTTTGTCGGCAACACCGTCGACTATGAATCCTACCTGCAGATGGCGATTGATCCGGAAATCGTCGAGCGGTATCGTCCTTGGTATGTGCTGGAGTATCTTGGCAAGTTTGGTCCCGAGCGCGATCTCGAGACCGCCATTCGCGGCCTGAAGTTCATCCGGGCGGAGATCCCCAACATCCGCCTGCTGCTGGTGGGGGATGGACCGAACACCGCTGAGCTGCGGCAATGCGCCCGGGAAGAGGGGGTGGCGGAGCTGGTCGAGATCACCGGCTGGGTGCCGTTCGCACAGACGGCCTCGTACATAGAGGCCTGCCAGATTTGCATTGTGCCGCAGCCCTCCAATCCCTTCATCGACAATACCATTCCGCACAAGATTTTCCAGTACATGGCGCTGGAAAAGCCGGTCGTCTGTTCGGATGCCAAGGCGCTGGTGCGGATTATCTCCGGCAGCCGCTGCGGTGAGGTTTTTCCCTCGCGCTCGGCGGAGGGTTTTGCCCGAGCCGTGCTCAAAATCTACCATTCGGATTTTCCTTACGGCCGCAACGGTCGGCACGCAGTGGAAGAGAAATACAACTGGTCGCATTCGGCCCAGGCCCTGATCGCGCTCTACGACCGTCTTGATGGTGAAGAAACGAACAAGGATTGATTTTATTGCCGACTGAATCCTCTCAAACTGAACTGCCGCTGGTCTCGATCATCATACCCATGCTCAACGAGGCCGGGGCGATCGGGCGCTGCATCCATTCGATTTTAGCGCAAAGCTATCCCGGCGACCGCATCGAGGTCCTCGTCGTCGACGGGCTCTCGACGGACGGCTCGCGCGAGGAGGTCCAGGCCCTGGCGGCGGCGCACGCCAATATCCGGCTATTGGACAATCCGCAAAAGCGCACACCGCGCAGCCTCAATATCGGGGTCCGCAACAGCCGCGGCAAGGTGGTGATCATTCTCGGAGCGCACACGCGCATCGATCCGGAATTTGTCGCCCTGAATATCCGCTATATGCGCGAGATGAGGGTTAAGTGCACCGGCGGCACGCAGATCAACACCGGCGACACCTACTGGCAGCGGGCCATCGGCCTGGGCATGGGCTCCCGTTTCGGGATCCCCAGCGCACCCTACCGCTATGACAAGCGAAAGCGTTTTGTCGATACCGTGGTCTATGCCGCCTATGCACGGGAGCTCTTTGACGAGGTCGGCTATTTTGACGAGGAGCTGCATATTTCCGAGGATGCGGAACTGAACTGGCGGATCCGCAAGGCCGGACATCAGATCTATTTCACCCCAGAGATCATCTCCTATTATTACCCGCGGGCGACGCTGCGCCGATTGTGGCGGCAGTTTTTCAATTACGGGATCCTCCGCGTCAACGTGATCAAGAAACACCCCGATGCCGTCAAGGCGGTCCATCTGGTGCCGCCGGCCTTCGTCCTCGCCACCCTGCTCTTTGGCGTGCTGGCGGTTTTCCGTCCAGCGGCAGCGTGGGCGCTGGCGCTGCTCTGGGGCCTTTATCTGGTTTACCTGCTCGTGGCCGCCATCACCACGTGCCGGGAAGAACACCACTTTGCCGCTCTGCCGGCGCTGCCACCGGTATTCATGACCATGCAGATCGGCTGGGGTTTGGGATTCTGGGCCGGCCTGTTCAAGACCTACAAGTGAGCCCGCACTGCGGCGAGGATCTCTGATGTCCCGGACGTTTGAAAAAATAGTGCTCCTGCTGGTCGATTTCATCACCATCAATCTCGCCTTCTGGGGGCTGTTGCAGCTGCGCAGCTCGTTCGACCTGTTTGTCGAGCAGGGGCTGATGCTCAAGGTGCAGATTTTTTTTCTGGTCTATCTGTACTGGCTGGTCCTCTTTGTCTTTCTCGGGCTTTACCAGTCCTGGTATGCCAAATCCCGGTTTGATGAGCTGATCTCGGTGCTCAAGGCCATTTTGCTGGGCACCTTTATTATCTTTGTCCTGACTTCAGAGCCCGAACGCGATCTGGCCAATCCGCCGACCTTCGGCCGTTTCATGATTGTCAGCTATTCATTGCTGATGTTGATTTGTGTCGGAGGCGGCCGTTTCATTTTGCATACAGTGCAGCGCCGTCTGATGCGTTCGGGTTTGGGACAGCGCAAGACTCTGATCATCGGCTACAATCCTCAGGCGCAGAAACTGGCCGACAAGATTCAGCAGTTTCCTGCCCTCGGTTATCGGGTCATCGGTTTTCTCAGCCTCAAGAGTGACGAGGAGGGCCAAAAATACGGCCGAATACCGGTCTGGGGTGGACTTGGCAAATTGCGCGCGGTGGTGCTGCGGCGAAAGGTGGAGGAGGTGATCCTCTCCCTGGGCCATCTTCCGCAAAAGCGGGTCATGCATGTCATCGGCCTGCTCGAGCAATTGCCGGTCAGCATCAAGATCGAGCCGGATCTTTACGGGCTGGTGATGGGGCAGGCACGGACGCAGCAGATCTACGGTTTTCCGCTGATTGAAATCAATCCGCAGATCATGCAGCCCTGGGAGAAGACCGTCAAGCGGCTGATGGATGTCTTTTTCTCGCTCGGTTTTCTGATCCTGGCCACGCCCCTTTTCCTGCTGCTGGCGCTGCTCATCAAACTGGAATCCCCCGGTCCGGTTTTTTTCAAACAAAAACGCGTCGGCAAAAACGGCGCTGCTTTTACCATCCTGAAATTTCGCACCATGATCAAGGATGCGGAACGGTATACCGGGCCGGTTTGGGCGGGAAAAAGGGATCCGCGCATCACCCGCCTGGGCCGGATTATGCGCAAACTGCGCCTCGACGAACTGCCCCAGTTCATCAATGTGCTCTCGGGTGAGATGAGCTTGGTCGGGCCCCGTCCCGAGCGCCCCTATTTCGTCGAAAAACTCAAACGCGAATATCCCTATTATCTGCGCCGCCTCAAGGTCAAGCCGGGCATCACCGGCTGGGCCCAGGTGAAAGGCGAGTACGATACCAGCATCGAGGAGGCCCGGGAAAAACTGGCCTACGATCTGTACTATATAGAGAACATGTCGTTGCGCATGGACCTACGCATCCTGCTCTATACCGTCGCCGTGATGCTGCGTTTCAAGGGACAGTGAACGACTTCAACAACCATGAGGGAACTGTTATGCTCGACCTTAAGTTCATCCGGGAACATCCGGAGATCGTCCGCAAGGCGATCAACGACAAGGGGGACAAGGCGGACCTGGACCGGCTGCTGGCGCTGGATGTCAAGCGGCGGGAGATCATCGGCGCGGTCGAGTCCGCGCGCGCCGGGCAGAACCGCGCCACGCAGCAAATCGCCGAGATGAAAAAGGCCGGGGCGGACACGACGGCCATGATCAACGAGATGCGCGCTCTGGGCGACCGGATCAAGGCATTTGAAGAAGAGCTGAAAACGGCCGAGGAAGCGATCTATCAGATTCAGATCTGCATCCCCAATGTACCCCACGCCAGCGTCCCCGTCGGCGACGCCAGCCACAACCAGGTCGTGAAACAATGGGGCGAGCCCCCCAAAATGGATTTCAAACCCCAGCCGCACTTCGAAATCGGCGAAAGGCTCGGTCTGGTCGATTTCGCACGCGCTTCGCGCTTGAGTGGCTCCTCTTTCGTCAGCTATCGCGGCCTGGGGGCCAAACTCGAACGCGCCCTGATCAATTTTATGCTCGATCTCCACATCGAGAAACACGGCTATACCGAGGTTTCGCCACCCTTCGTGACCAAACGCGAGGCGATGTTCGGTACCGGCCAGCTGCCCAAACTGGAGGAGGACATGTACCATATCCCCGGTGATGATCTTTTCCTGATCCCCACCGCCGAGGTGCCGGTGACCAACCTGCATCGCGAGGAGATCCTCGAGGGCAGCGACCTGCCGTTGCGCTACACCGCCTACACGCCCTGTTTCCGCCGCGAAGCGGGAACCTATGGCAAGGAGACTCGCGGCATGGTGCGCATCCACCAGTTCGACAAGGTGGAGATGGTCAAGTTCACGACCCCGGACAGTTCATACGATGAGCTGGAGACGCTGCTGGCCGATGCCGAGGAGGTGCTGCAGCTGCTTGAGCTGCCCTATCGGGTTCTCGCCCTGGCGACCGGCGATCTCAGCTTTGCCGCAGCCAAATGTTACGACATCGAGGTCTGGGCTCAGGGGATGGAAAAATGGCTCGAGGTTTCGAGCTGTAGCAACTTTGCCGATTTTCAGGCCCGCCGCGCCAACATCCGCTTCCGGCCTTTCAAGGGTGCCAAACCCGAATTTGTCCATACCCTCAACGGTTCGGGACTGGCCCTGCCGCGTACGGTCATCGCCATCCTCGAGAATTATCAGACCGACGAAGGCACGGTCGTTGTGCCCAAGGTTCTGCGCCCTTATATGGGGGTTGATCTGATCCGTTAGGCATGGAAATCTCCAAAAAAGCCGCTGCTGTTGAACAGCAGCGGCTTTTTTTTATTGTTGCCGGAGACGGTCAGGGACGGGGCGTTGACGGCGGTGGTGACGCCACTGGGGCGGCGGTGCTGTCTGCAGGCAGGGGCCGGCGGTTTTCCAGCGTCCCGCGCAGGTTCTCGAGCAGTTTGCTGATTCGCTCCCGTTCGGACCGGATGCGCTCGAGGTTCTGTTCGGATTGTTCTGCTTTCTGGCGTTCCGCGGCCAGCTGCCGGTAAAGCTCCTGCGCGAGTTCCTCTTGTGAAACATCGCCTGGCGCGCTCTTGGCCCGGCCGGGATGGAGGTCGGGGAAAGGGATCAGGGGAATGGTGAGTCCGGCGGTGACGCGCCACTGTGGCACGTTGGGCAATGTCTGCCAGGGCTGGGCGCTGCCGCCGAGATAGCGGGTTTTATCGACATCGCCGGTGAGCCGCAGGTCGGCGGCGAAATGAACCTGGACAGTCGAGGGCAGGGTGTAGCTGAAACCGGGGGAGAGATAGATAAAATTTTCGCGGGTATAGGCGGTGGCGGCCGGCCGGCGCATAAAGGCGCGGCCCTGGATTTCGGCGAGGAGATCGAAGCGGCCCCAGCGCTGAGTTGCCGCGCAGCCGAAGAGAAATTCGGAGCTGTTACGGCTCGAGGTGAGAGTATCTTCCGGCGTTGTGGTCAGGACGAGACCGTGATCGTCATGGAAGCAGAAGCCGAGATTGGCGCTCAGGGTCCGGCCGGCGCCGGGGTGGTCGACGTCGCCCAGGCGGGAAAGCAGAAGGGTGAGCCCAAGAGAGGCCCGGCCGGCGGAGTAGGGTTCAAGCGGCAGATTGTGATATTCGGCGAGCGGCAGGCGCAGCTCGATCTGGCCGCCCCAACGCAGGGGCGCATCGACCGCTCCGAAGCCGGCGAAGCGGGCGCGGAGGAAGAGATCATCGGGCAGATTATAGCCGCGGCCGGGCTTATGGTTATCCTGGTAAATGACCTGCTGCAGCGAGAGATCGATGCGGTCACGCAGGCCGTATACAAGGGAGAGGCTGTTCTGGATGTCCCAGTAGGTCTCGCCCGTCAGGAGATGGGGGGCGAGTTCCTGGATCTGGTCCTGAAAGAAAAAGCGCACCGGGAGCTGGAGGTAAAGGTGGCCCTGGGGCACGGTGTAGGCCGGCCGGATCTGCTGCAGCGGGAGTCTGTCGGCCTCGCCGGCGCGCAGGCCGAAGGGGAGGATGGGCAGGAGGAGGAACGGAAGATACTTTTTCATGGCGATGCCTGATGAATGAATTTGCATGGTCTAATGTATCAAACTGCAGCGCCTGAAGCAACTGCTTTTTCCGGCGAACTTGACCCGGAGCACGTCCGGGGTTCAAGCGCGATAACGCCGGGCATCGATCTGATAGAGGCCGATCTTGTAGGAGATGATGCGCTCAGTGATCCCGAGCATGCGTGCCGCCTTGGCCCGGATGCCGCGCGCGGATTTGAGGGCGTCCTGAATGAGCTCCTTTTCATAGCTTGCGACGGCCTCGGTCAGCGACCAGCGGGGCGGGGTACCGCTGCTCTCGGCGGTCTGCAGAGTTGGCGGGAGATGGTAGCTGTGGATGACCTGGTCCTCACAGACCAAGACCGCGCGCTCGATGCAGTTCTCAAGTTCGCGCACGTTTCCCGGCCAGTGGTAACGCATCAGCATGTCGATGGCCGGGGTGGAGATTCGCTGGATCGACTTGCCGTGCTGACGTCCGTACTTGATCATGAAATGATCGGCGAGCAGGAGGATGTCGCTCTTGCGCTCGCGCAGCGGCGGCAGATAGATGGCGAAGACGTTGAGACGGTAATAGAGGTCTTCGCGAAAGACCCCGCGCGCCATTAGCTCCTCGAGATCGGCATTGGTGGCGGCGATGATGCGCACATCGACCTTGAGGGTTTCGAGCCCGCCGATGCGTTCGAATTCGTGCTCCTGGAGAACCCGGAGCAGCTTGACCTGGGTCATCGGCGAGAGGTCGCCGACCTCGTCGAGAAAGATCGTGCCGCCGTCGGCGAGCTCGAAGCGCCCCTTCTTGCGCGCCACCGCCCCGGTGAAGGCGCCCTTCTCGTAGCCGAAAAACTCCGACTCGATGAGGGTTTCGGGGATGGCCGCGCAATTGACGCGGATGAAGGGCGCCTCGCTGCGCGGCGAGTTATAGTGGATCGCCTGGGCCACCAGCTCCTTTCCCGTGCCCGATTCGCCGCGCAGCAGCACGGTGGTCGCGGCGTGGGCCACCTGAGCCACTTTTTCGTAGACCTCGCGCATCTCGCGGCTGTTGCCGATGATGTTCTGCAGGCGGTTCTCCTGGCGCAGTTGCTGCTTGAGGATGACATTTTCGGTCAGCAGTTTTTGCTGTTCGGCCTCGATAAGCTGCCGGATGTGGAGGCGCTGGACCAGAGTGGAGGCAACCAGGAGGAGGATAGTGAGGATGCTCTCATAGTCACGCTTGGCGAGGTAGGGCAGATTGATGAAGAGGACGCCAAGGGTGCGGTAATCCAGGGAAATGGGCACACCAAGGAAGCTTTGCTCGGAGCGACCACCGCCCTCCCAACTGCCGAGGCGGTTGAGGAAAAGGGGTTCCTTGCTCACCCTGGGGACGACCACGGGTTTGCCGGTTTCGGCGATGCGGCCACTCACGCCTTCGCTGTAGCGGTAGACATCGCGGGCGGAATGGGCGGTCAGGCCGATGGCGGCGGCGAGATGGAGGGTTTTGGCTTCCGCGTCGCAGAGGAGGATCGCTCCGGAGAGGAGGCGATAGCTGGTCTGCAGGATCTGCAGAGTCGCGTTGAAGCATTCTTGGAGGCTGAGGCTACGGCTCAAGGCCTGATTGATTTCGAGCAGCAGGGCGAGTTTGGGGGCGGCGATGGCGCCGCGGCTGGGAAGGGTGAGATGCTCCATACGAGACTCCTGAAAGCGACAAATATGTCATAAATTTACAAATAGCAACATAATTGCAGGTAATGATCCTGAGGTACATCCGGATTGCGCGCCCCAAGTCCGGTCTCTTTGAGAGGAAAGCGTGCGCCATCCCTCCATATTCGGCAATAAAGACACAAAAAAGTTGTAAAATAGTAATATACAACAAAAATGTAGTAAATAATTCTTTAAAACGCCACTCTTTTATTTCGCACCGCGGGACGATAAGCAAAAGACAAGTATAAACAGTTAATTACACATTTGTCGTGCTGCCACAAAAAACCGGGTCCGGACGGTTTCTTTGGCACTCGCTTTGCCATAGGAAGCGAAAACGCAGTAATTTTTATTCCATGGAGTGGCACGATGGCGGCAGAATCCCCTTCCACAATCCGCAAAGCAATTTTGATCCAGGTGGGCAGTAACCACCGGATCGAATACCTGCCGGGCGAACCGGCGGCGCACTATTACGGCAGCAACAGCTTTAACGACAAGGTGATGCGCGAGCGGCTGCCCAAAGAGGTCTACAAGAAACTGCGCGCGACCATCCGCAACGGCGTAAAACTGGACATGACCATCGCCGACGCCGTCGCGCATGCGATGAAAGAGTGGGCCCTGAGCAAGGGCGTAACCCATTTCACCCACTGGTTCCAGCCCCAGACCGGTTCGACGGCGGAGAAACACGATGCCTTCATCGAGGTCGAGGAGGATGGCTCGGTGATCGAACGCTTCCGTGGCGAGCAGCTCGTCCAGGGCGAGCCCGACGCCTCCTCTTTTCCCAGTGGCGGCATGCGTTCGACCTTCGAGGCGCGCGGATATACCATGTGGGATCCCTCGAGTCCCGCCTTCATCATGGAGGGGCCGCGCGGCGGCATTCTTTGCATCCCCTCGGTGTTCATCAGCTACACCGGCGAGGCCCTCGATAAAAAGACTCCGCTGCTGCGCTCGATGGAGTCCATCAACCGTTCCGCCCTGCGGTTGCTCAAGCTCTTCGGCAACCACAGCGTCCAGCGGGTGATCACGACCATCGGCACCGAGCAGGAATATTTCCTTATCGACAAAGGTTTTTTCAACCTGCGACCCGATCTGCGCATCACCGGCCGTACTCTGATCGGCGCCCGTCCGCCCAAGGGGCAGCAGCTCGAGGATCATTATTTCGGCGCGATCAAGGAGCGCATTCTCGGTTTCATGCAGGATGCGGAGATGGAACTTTACAAGGTGGGGGTTCCTGCCAAGACCCGTCACAACGAGGTGGCACCGCACCAGTTTGAGATTGCGCCGATCTATGCGGAGGCCAATGTCGGGGCCGATCGCAACCACCTGATCATGGAGATCCTGCGCCGCGTCGCCAACCGTCATGGCCTGGCCCTGCTGCTACACGAAAAGCCCTTTGCCGGCATCAACGGCAGCGGCAAGCACAACAACTGGTCCATGTCCGATTCGGATGGCAATAACCTGCTGGAGCCCGGCAAGACCCCAGAAGCAAACCTGCAATTTCTGGTTTTTCTGGTTGCCGTCGTGCGTGCCGTCTATTATTTCGGCGACCTGCTCCGCGCCTCCATCGCCTCGGCGGGCAACGATCACCGGCTCGGTGCCAATGAAGCCCCTCCGGCGATCATGTCGGTCTTCCTCGGCGACCAGCTTACAGCCATTCTCGACGCGATCAAGGCGGGCAAGGCGGCCAAGGCGACCAACGAGAGCATCATCGACCTTGGAATCGGGCAGCTGCCCAAGGTGTTGCGCGACTATACCGACCGCAATCGCACCTCGCCCTTTGCCTTCACCGGCAACAAGTTCGAGTTCAGGGCGATCGGCTCCTCCGCTTCGGTCAGTCTAGCCAATACCGTACTCAACGCTGCGGTCGCCGATTCACTTGACATTCTCGTGGCCGGAATCGAAAAGGAGTTGGGTAAGGGAATCGACCTTAAGGCGGCCTCCCTGACGGTGCTGCGCAAGCATATCAAAGAGACGGAGCTGATCCGTTTCAATGGAAACAACTACAGCAAGGAATGGGAGCAGGAGGCGGCGCGCCGCAATCTCCCCAATATCAAGAACACCGCCTATGCCCTGGATGCCCTGGTGGCCTCCAAAAATATCGAGATGCTGGTGCGTCAGCGCGCCTTCACGCAGCCTGAGTTGGAGGCCCGCTATCAGACCAAACTGGAGCAATACATCAAGCAGCTGCAGATCGAGGCCGAAACCCTGTTGAACATGGTGAGCGTTTTGGTCGTGCCGGCTGCCATCAGCTTTCAGCAGCGCCTGATCGCGACAGTCAAGGGGATGAAGGAGCTGGAGCCGCTCCTGGGTGATCTCTCCTTCAGCACGGAGGTGGAATTGTTGAGAAAGGTGACCCAGCTGATCGACCAGATCGGGATGAAGCGGAAGGAGCTGGGGGTGGCCCTGGCCAAGTCGGAGGGGCTGGAGGATTTGTCCAAATGCGCCAAATTCATGGCCGACCATCTGCGGCCGATCATGGAGGAACTGCGCAAGCCGGTCGACGAGCTCGAGCTTCTCACCGACGATGAAGTCTGGCCCCTGCCGCGCTATTCCGAGATGCTTTTTCTGGTTTAAACCGCGGCGAGCGTATAGGAAAAAAAAAAGGCGATGCGGAGATCCGCATCGCCTTTTTTATCATGGGTTCAGATCATTTGGCCTTGCCGAGTATTTTGTATACGCCGGTGCCGCATTTGGCGCAGGTGCCTTTGAGGGCCGCGCGGCCGTTTTTCATCGTCACCTTTTTGCCGTCCTTGACTTCGGTTTTGGCTTTGCATTTGACGCAATATGCTGTATCGGCCACCTTGGTATCCTCCCGTTAAGTTAATCCCCACAAAGCGCTAATTTTAACTTAAAATAAGGCATTCGCGGGCAAAAGTCAATTAAAAGTTGCCCCTCAGGGAAAAAAAAGCGAGGTGCCGCTCAGGGCGGCGATGCGTCACATTTGATTAAATTACAATAAATTGAACGATCTGCGCGGCTCAGGGTCTCACCGAAGATCCGCCAAACGAGCGCTGCCAGCAGCAGTCCGAGCAAATCCGCGAGGGCATCGAAGCCGTCGCAAAAGCGGCCGGGGATGAAGGCCTGATGCAGCTCATCGAGACAGGCGAGGGGGATGCCGATCCGGAAAAGGGCGCGGAGGTCGGCGCCTTCGAAGGCGGGCCGGCCGCGCACCCGGGCGCGCACGATGAGCACCCCCAGGATACCATAGACCAGGAGATGGTAAATCTTGTCTTCCAGCCTGAGGCCGAGCGAAGGCGGCTTGAGGTCAGGCAGGGAGGTTAGGGTGAGGATGAAGCCCGCGCAGATCCATGCCGGGAGCTGCCAGTAGAATTTTTCCTGGAGGTTCTTCAGCATGGTGGCCGCAGCATCTGGATGGCGGTGGGCAGCGTCTCGAGCAGGTCGCCGGCGATCATCCCCATCTCGCCCTTGCGGTCACGGGCGAGGTCGCCTGCGGCGCCATGGAGCCAGACCCCACAGAGGGCGGCGTCGAGGGGCGAGAGGCCCTGGGCCAGCAGGCCGGCGATCACGCCGGTGAGCACGTCCCCGGAGCCGGCCGTGGCCATACCGGGGTTGCCGGTGGCATTGAGAAAGAGGGCGCCATCCGGCGCGGCGATGATCGTCGGGTTTCCCTTGAGGACAAGGATGTGGCCGAATTTTTTGGCCCACGCGCCGGCGGCGGCGAGGGGATCGGCAAGAATGGCGGAGATTGCCAGGCCGGTAAGCCGGGAGAGTTCGCCGGGGTGCGGCGTCAGGATCAGCGCTCCGGCATAGGTTTGCAGGAGCTCGGGGGTATCGGCGCAGAGGGTGAGCCCGTCGGCGTCAAGGACCATGGGTTGGCGCATCTCGCGGAGGAGGCGATGGACCAGGGCGGCGGTGCTGGGGTGCTGCCCCAGTCCCGGGCCCACGGCCAGGGCGGTGCGCGCGGCGGCCGCTGCGGACCACGCCGGCCAGGCGGCCTCGCTGAGGATTCCGGGCGTCTCCTCGGTGAAGGGCCAAGTGATGACCTCGGTGAGTTTTGGCGCCACGAGCGGCAGCAGGCTGTGGGCGGCTGCGAGGTAACAGAGACCACAGCCGGCGCGCAGAGTGGCGGTGGCGGTGAGCACGGCCGCGCCGGTGAAACCGAGGGAGCCGGCGATGACGCCGACGCTGCCGAGGCTGTTTTTATGGGCGGTGAGAGCGCGCTGCGGCAATCGGGCGGTGATATCGGCCGCTTCGAGACGGCGAACCGGAGGGCCGTTTTCCGGTGTCCGGGCCAGAGGTATGCCGATATCGATGAGGTGGAGCGCGCCCGCCTGTTCACGTCCCGGCGAGAGCAGCAGCCCCCGCTTGAGGTGGCCCATGATTGCGGTGGCGCTGGCGCGGATGGCGGCGCCTTGGATCGCCCCGGTGTCGGCATCGATGCCGGTCGGCAGATCGACGGCGAGCAGCGGTGCCTCGAGCGCGTTGAGCAGATCGGCCATGGCCGCGATGAGGCCGCGTAGCGGCATCGTTGCGCCGGTCCCGAGCATGGCGTCAATGATCAAGTGTGGCGCCGGGCAAGGCGCGGGCGGCAGGGCCTCCAGAAAGGTCACGGTGCCGCCCATCTTTTCCCAGATGACCAGATTGACGAGGGCGTCGCCGGTGATTTTGTGCCGCGGCGCAACGACCCAAAGGGTTACAAGAGATCCGGTATTGGCCAGATGGCGGGCGATGACCAAGCCGTCACCGCCGTTGTTGCCCGGGCCGCAGACGATCAGGACCCGCTTGCCTGCCGGATCGCCGAGCAGGGAGCGGGCGATGTCGGCGGCGCCGCGCCCGGCATTCTCCATGAGCAGCAAAGAAGGGATGCGGAGCTGCTCCTGGCACGCTTGATCGAGTGCGGCCATTTCTGCCGCTGTGACGACGATCTGCATGATTTTCTCCTGAATAACCGGCGATTCGCGCGGCTGCCCGTCAGTTTTCCCCCGGGACTTGTGCTTCTTCAGACCGCTCCTGGATCACCACCACCGCAATGGCGGCAAGACGGCTGTGGCTGAGGGTCAGCAAGATCTGCTGCGTCGGGAAGAGCTGCGCCAGCCCCCCCTGCAGCTTGATCTCGGGCCGGCCGTTGGCGGCGTTCTCGACGCGGAGGTCATGCCAGCGGAAGTGGCGGTATTCCGCTTCGTTCAGGCATTTGATGAAGGCCTCCTTGGCGGCGAAGCGGGCGGCCATGGAATCGATGCCTGAAGCCTTGCGGCGGCAGTAAGCGATCTCCTCGGCGGTGAGGATGCGTTGGAGGAATTGGTCACCCCACCGGTTGACGGCGGCGGCGAAACGGCTGAGATCGACGATATCGGCACCGATGGCGCGGACCATCCGGCACTACCTCCAGCTGGTGCAAGGCCGAAACAACGGAACTATTTAAAAATTAACACATATGGCCGTATAAATCAATAACTTTTGCTTGCTTGTCTATCTTTTTTCATGTACTTTTATGAATAAGGACAAAAAGTACATTGCGGATTGTCATACAGCGCTCATGGATCCCATATCACCTCAACTCATACGCGATGCCATCGCCGGGGATCAGAAGGCCTATGCCGAGATCGTCCACCGTTACCGCAACCAGATCTACAACCTTATTCTGCGGATGGTGCGGCGGCGCGAAGAGGCGGAGGATCTGACCCAGGAGACCTTTATCAAGGCCTTCAATGCCCTGGCCAGTTTCAATGCCGAATATGCCTTCAGCACCTGGCTTTACAAGATCGCCGTCAACAACTGCATCGACCATTTCCGTAAAAAACGCCTCAAGACCTTTCCGATCGACAATCCCATCACGGCGAAGGATGGCGAGCTGCAGCGCGAGTTTCCCGACCAGGAGGCCGGCCCCGATGCCGGATTGATGGAAAAAGAACGCCGCCTCACGATCGAGGAGGCCATCGCCTCGCTGCCGGAAAAATACCGCCAGGCCATCGTCTTGCGCCATGCCCAGGATAAATCCTACGAAGAGATCGCTCTGGGGCTCGGGATCCCCATCGGCACCGTCAAGGTGCGCATCTTCCGGGCGCGCGAAATGTTGAAGAAAAAGCTGCGCGACCAGCGCAAGAGCCTTTTCAGCTGATCCCGGCGCACAACTCCCGGCAGACCAGATCATAGAGCAGCACCCCGTTTCGCGTCAGTGCCAGCCGTGCGCCGTTCAGGGTCAGGAGCGCCTCTCCCTCCGCAGCGGCGAAGGGGGGCGACCCCAGCGCCACACCGCCCAGCCGTTTCAGGACGCGGGCGCCTCGCTTGAGAAGGTCTTCGCCGAAGCGCTGCTGCCAGAGCTCAAGATCGATGCCGGCGCTGCGGCGCAGGCCCAGCAAAACGGTCTCGGTCCGCTTCTCCTCCATCCCGAGTGTTTCTTCGCCAGCCACCGCCGGTTCTCCCCTCTCCCAGCTCTCGAGGTAGGCCTCAAGATCCCGGACGTTCCACCAGCGCTTCCCCGCAGCGTAAGAGTGGGCGGCCGGTCCCACCCCCAGGTAATCCGAACCGCCCCAGTACCCCTGATTGTGCCGGGCTTCGCACCCCGGCCGGCTGTAATTGGAGATCTCGTAGTGACGGTAGCCGGCGCATTCCAGCAGTGTCTTGCCGGTGAGAAACATCTCCCGCTCGTGTTCTTCATCGCAGCGCTGCAGTTCGCCGCGTGCGAACGCTCCGGCCAGTGGGGTGACGGGTTCCACGGTCAGACTGTAGAGCGAGAGATGTTCGGGGTGGTACTCGAGGGCAGCGGTGACCGACGCGGCGTACGTAGTGACGGATTGGCCGGGCAGTCCGAAAATGAGGTCCAGGCTGAGATTGGAAAAGCCCGCCTCCCGGGCGGCTGTGATAGCGGAATGCGCTGCGGCGGCCGAGTGGATGCGGGTCAGCAGCTGCAGTTCGCGGTCGTCGAAAGACTGGATGCCAAGGGAGAGGCGGTTGATGCCGGCGCGGCGGTACCCGGCGAGATGGCGGATGTCAAGGGCGCCGGGGTTGGCTTCGAGGGTGATCTCGGTATCGGGCCCGGGCGGCCAGGCGACGGTAAGGGTTTCGAGGAGCGGCTCGAGGACATCAGGCGGGATCAGGGATGGGGTTCCGCCGCCCCAATAGAGGCTGGCGAGGAAGCGGTCCGCGAAAAGGGGGGAGCGCCGGTAAAAGGCGATCTCCTGCTGCAGCGCCGCGAGGTAGCGCGGCAGCAGGTGGGTGCGGGTCGTGGAGTAAAAGTCGCAGTAGATGCACTTGTGCTGGCAAAAGGGGATATGGATATAGAGGGCCAGCGGGTCCATGGCTCAGCGGATGATGCCGAAAATGCGCGACCACCGCACGCGGTGGAGAAGCGATTCGGCGTGGTCATAGGAGAAATAGATGACCATGGCCTGGCCGCGGATATTCGCCATCGGCATGAAACCCCAGTAGCGGCTATCCTGGCTGTTGTCGCGGTTGTCGCCCATCATGAAGAGATGGTGGGGCGGTACCACCACCGGTCCAAAATCGTAAGCGAATCCTTCATAGCGGCGGATGGTATACTCGCGGCCCTCGGGGATGCGTACCCGGTAGTAGTTGATCCAGCGCCCCTCCGAGTCATCGAAGCGACGTTCAAGGAAGCGGATCTCGCCCTCGGGCCTGCTGTTGATATAGACCAGACCCTTGCGCATCGATACGGTGTCGCCCGGTACACCGATGCAGCGCTTAATATAGTCAAGTTTTTCATCGAGGGGGTACTTGAAGACGATGATATCCCCACGTTTGGGCTGATGGATGGCTGGCATGTGCAGGGAGGGCAGTTTGATGTCGGTCCCGATGATGCGGTCCGGGGTGTTGGCGCCATAGACAAATTTGTTGACCAGGAGAAAATCACCGACCAGGAGGGTGTCCTTCATCGATCCGGTGGGAATGCGAAAAGCCTGGATGACCAGTATGCGCAAGATCAGGGCGGCGATCAGCGCAACGGTCAATGCCTCGAAATACTCCTTGAAAATCTGACGTCCTTTACCGCTCATTCATGATCCTTTCGCCATTCGGCTGGGCTGGCTTAATAGGTCCATTCCATTTTATCTAACTTATTCTCCGCCATGACGGTTCCCTGGTAAAGCGCGGCCACGACGAACAGGGCGGAAATGAGGATGCCTGGATCCGGGGAGTGCAGGAATACGAGGCTGAGGGCGATCAGGCCGCCGACGAGCCCCATGCAGCCAAAGAGTACCAGAGAGAGAAAAAAGCTGCTGCCGGCGCTGATCATCCGTTTGGGATGATCCCATGCGAAATTGGAAAAGTACACCCCGAATAGGCCACCGCACAGGGTCGCTCCGGCATCCAGTACTGCCAGTACGGCAAGAATACGAACAAGGGCGGCGGCGGAGGTAGGGTAGATCAGAGCGATGATGCCCGCAGCGAAGATCCCGCTGCACAGGATGAAGAGGAAGCTGAGGGTCATCTTGGCCAACCAGACCCAACGTAGCCGGACGGGCGCCAATTTGAAGAGGCCGAAGGCGGTGCGTTCCATCGGCACCATGCGCGTGGACAGGGTGCTGCCCATGAGCATGCTAAAGATGAAGAGAAAGAGGAAGGGCATATAGACGGCGAAACGGCCGGTCTCCGCCGCGCTCTGGTTGAGAAAGGGTAGCAGGATCATCATCAGGGTGAAGAGGAGGATCTGCATCAGCTGCTGGGTGTCGCGGCGGATGATCAGGAAGTCGCGCCGGATGATCTGGACGAAGAGACTGCCATCCCGGCTGAAGCTGGAGGGACGGGTTTTCCCGGTCCTCTGCCTGCGGTGGGTGGTCATCTCCAGACCGCTGAAGATGTCGCGGCGCAGGGCCCCGCGCAGCAACGCTGAGGTGAGTCCGTACAGCAGCAGGCTGGTCGCCAGCAGCAACAAGCCGCTGCCCGCTGCAGCGGCGAAGCGATGGTCATGGATGGACATGAGGCAGCGGATGAGTCCATCCGAGGGCAGCCAGGCGGCCAGCCGTGCCCCGGCGTCGAGGTACCGCTGACCGGGCAGGGTGGAGGCCGCAGCAGGGAGGCGTTCCGGACGCATCACCTGAAAGCCGAGCCAAACGGCGATCGAAATTAGGCTGAGGAGCATGGCAGCGACGTTTTTGGCCTTGCGGGCTGGCATGACGCTCACCAGCCCCATTGCCAGGAAGGCACCCAATCCGGTGGGGATGGTCAGAAATATCAGGCTCATGGGCGGCAGCAGGATCCAAAAAAGAAGCGGCGCGCCGATGACGATGCCTGCGGAGATCAGCACCGGCAATCCGATGCCAAAATAGAGAGTGGAGTTGGCGAAGGTGGCCTCAAGGAACTTGAACTGCAGGATGGTCGTGTGCGGGATCGGGGAACTCAGCAGCAGGGGGAGATCCCTGGAGAGAAAGAGGATGTGGAGCACCAGGGCCAGGCCGCTGAAGAGCAGCATGATGAAGACGCCAAGCAAGATGTTGCGCAGCAGCAGCTGAACCGCGGGACTCCCCAGCTCCGGGTTTTGCATCATCACCGTCATCATGGCGTGGATATTGACGAGGACCAGCAGGGGCAGGATGATCAGGCCGATATAGCCCAGCAGCCGGCGGCGGGATTTTTTTCCGCCGCGGCGCATGCTGTTGAGGAGGGCGCGGAGGCGGGTTTTCAGCAGCACTCCCAGCATCGGTTTATTGCTCCTCCAGGAAGCGGCTGACATCGTCGCCGTTAGTGGAACCGGTCAGCTGCAAAAAGATCTCCTCGAGAGAGGCTTTTCCCGTGGCGGTTTGCTGCCGCAGCTCCTCCATGGTGCCGAGGGCGATCAGCCGGCCCTCGTGGATGATGCCGGCGCGGTCGCACATACGCTCGGCTACCTCGAGTATATGGGTGGACATGAAGATCGTGGCGCCGTGGTCAACCAGGCCGCGCAGCAGGTCCTTGAGACTGCGCGCCGCCTTGGGATCAAGGCCGACAGTGGGTTCATCAAGGAAGAGGACGCGGGGTTCATGGACCAGGGCGCCGGCGAGGGCCACTTTCTGCTTCATCCCGTGCGAGAACTCTTCGATCAGCTCGTCGGCGCGATCGTTGATCTCGAAAATATCAAAGAGCTGCTGCACCCGCCGTGCGGCGTCGGGTTCGGGCACGCGATAGAGACGGGCCATGAAGTGGACGAACTCGCGCGCGGTTAGTTTTTCATAGAGGACCGGCGATTCCTGCACTAGGCCGAAGAGCCGTTTGGCCCCAAGTGGATCCGCGGCCATGTCGATGCCGTCAATGAGCACGCGTCCCCGGTCCGGATGGAGCAGCCCGGTCATCATCTTGATCGAGGTGGTTTTGCCGGCGCCGTTAGGGCCGAGGAAGACGAAGAGCTCATTTTCGATCCGCAATGAGAGCTCTTCAACCGCGACCCGCTCCCCGAACGATTTGTGCAGTTTTTCGACCTCAAGCATAAGAGGAGACTTCCCCCGTATTGTTGATCTCCATGCTGTACTTCCCGGAAAGTGGATAAGCGGTATCAGGATTTGAGGATGGCCAGAAAGGCTTCCTGGGGCACTTCGACGCGGCCCAGCTGTTTCATCCGTTTCTTGCCCTCTTTCTGTTTTTCGAGCAGCTTGCGCTTGCGGGTGATATCGCCGCCGTAGCACTTGGCAGTGACGTTTTTACGCACAGCGCGGACGGTTTCGCGGGCAATGACCTTGCTGCCGATGGCGGCTTGGATCGCCACCTCGAATTGCTGACGCGGGATGAGTTCGCTCAGTTTTTCGCAGACACGGCGGCCCCACTCGTAGGCCTTGTCCCGGTGGACGATGGTCGAGAGCGCATCAACCGACTCGCCGTTGAGGAGGATGTCGAGCTTGACCACCGGGCCCTCGCGAAAGCCGGTGAACTCGTAATCGAAGGAGGCATACCCGCGCGTCACCGATTTGAGTTTGTCGTAGAAATCGAAAATGACCTCGCTCAACGGAAATTCGTAGTGCATGTTGACGCGGCTTTTATCGACGTATTCGGTATTGATATAAGTGCCGCGTCGCTCCATCGCCAGCGACATGATCGCGCCGATGTATTCGGCGGGTGTGACGATGCTGGCCTTGATATAGGGTTCCTCGACATGGTCGATATCGTTTGGGGAGGGCAGGTTGGCCGGATTATCCATCACCAGTTGGGTGCCCTTATTGGTGAAGACGTGGTACTCTACGTTCGGGACGGTGGTCACCAGGTCGAGGTCATATTCGCGCTCGAGACGCTCCTGGACGATCTCCATGTGGAGGAGACCGAGGAAACCGCAGCGGAATCCGAAGCCGAGGGCGAGCGAGGTTTCGGGCTCGTACCAGAGGGCCGAATCGTTCAGCTTTAATTTCTCCAGCGCTGCGCGCAGCTCTTCATAGTTCTCGGCGATCGAGGGAAAGAGCCCTGAAAAGACCATGGGCAGGACCTCGCGGTAGCCGGGCAACGGCTCGAGCGCGGGATGGTCCTCGGTGGTGATGGTGTCGCCCACCTTGGTGTCCTTGACGTCCTTGGCGCCGGCGATGACATAGCCGACCTCGCCGGCGTGGAGCACATCCTGGCGGATCTGCTTCATGCGCAGGATCCCGACCTCCTGGGCCTCGAAGACCTTGCCGGTGGAGAAGAACTTGATCTTTTGTCCCGCAGTGATCGATCCCTCCACCACGCGCACGTAGGCGATCGCTCCACGGTAGGCATTAAAGACCGAATCGAAGATCAGGGCGCGCGTCGGCTTGTCCGTGGCTGGTGTGGGCGCCGGGATGCGTTCGACCACTGCTTCGAGGATATCGGGGATCCCGGTGCCCGCCTTGGCGCTGGCAAGGATGATTTCCGACTCCTTGCAGCCGAGCAGGTCGATGATCTGGTGCTTAATGGCGTCGATGTCGATATTGGGTAGGTCGATCTTGTTGATCACCGGGATGATCTCGAGATCGTTCTCGATGGCGAGATAGAGATTGCTGACCGTCTGGGCCTCCACGCCCTGGGCGGCATCGACCACCAGCAAGGCGCCTTCGCAGGCGGCGAGGCTGCGGGAAACCTCGTAGGTAAAATCGACATGCCCCGGCGTGTCGATGAGATTGAGGGTGTAGACCTCGCCGTTGGGCCGGGTGTACTCCATGGTCACGGGATGCATCTTGATGGTGATGCCGCGTTCGCGCTCCAGATCCATGCTGTCGAGCACCTGGTCCTTCATCTCATAGCTGCTCAGGGTACCGGTGGCCTCGAGCAGGCGGTCGGCGAGGGTCGACTTGCCGTGATCGATATGGGCGATGATGCAAAAATTTCGAATGGGGTTTTTTGTCATGTATCCGCTGCAAGGTTGAGGCATCATAATATGACATGAAAGTTAGTAAAAATCTATAAATAAATCAATTGAAAAAGCGGAGGCGCGCGGGCCGATCGGCAAGTGCAGTCGCCGGTGTGGGGGCCGGTCTGCCTTGACCGTTGACAAAGGCTGACGGAATCGGTATATTACAGCACTTCCAAACCTGAATGGAGCCAGCATGAAAATTGCAATGGTTTGTTATCCGACCCATGGCGGCAGCGGTGTTGTGGCGACCGAACTGGGCATGTGCCTAGCCCAGCGGGGCCATGAGGTCCATTTCATCAGTTACAGCACCCCCTTCCGCCTACGCGGATTTCAGGAGAATGTCTTTTATCATGAAGTGGATGTCTCCGCCTATCCGCTCTTCAAATATCCTCCCTACGATCTCAGCCTGGCGGCGCAGATCATGGAGGTGGCTGATGAGCACAGTCTGGATATCGTTCATGCCCACTATGCCATCCCTCACGCGATCAGCGCCTACCTCGCCCGGCAAATGATGCGCGGCAAGGGCCCCAAGGTGGTCACCACCCTGCACGGCACTGATATCACCCTGGTGGGCAAGGATGCCTCATTCCGGGCGGCGGTGAAATTCGGGATCGAGGAGTCGGATGGCGTCACCGCGGTTTCGAACTACCTCGCCGAACAGACCCGCGCGGCCTTTGCCATCGACCGCGAGATCCGGGTGATCTATAATTTTGTCGACACCGAGCGCTTCTCGCCCCGGGTCGAGAACTGCATTCGCAGCCGCTTTGCTCCGAACGGGGAAGCCATCCTGATGCACGCCTCCAATTTCCGTCCGGTCAAGCGCCTCACCGATACGATTGAAATCCTGGCGCGCGTGCGGCAGCAGTGGCCCGCCAAGCTTCTGCTGGTCGGCGAGGGACCGGACCGGCAGGAATCCCACGCCCTGGCCGATAAACTGGGACTGCACGACCATGTACTCTACCTCGGCACCCAGGATGCCATCGAGCGGCTGCTCGGTTGCGCGGACCTCTTTCTCCTGCCCAGCAGCGAGGAGAGCTTTGGACTCGCGGCGCTGGAGGCGATGAGCTGCGGCACTCCGGTGATTGCCACCCGCATCGGCGGTCTTCCGGAGGTGGTGGAGCACGGCCTTGAGGGCTTTCTGTTCCCGGTGGGCGATGTCGATGCCATGGCCGCTGCGGCCCTCACGGTATTGCGCGATCCGCAGAAAATGGCGCAAATGCGGACGGCGGCGCGAGCCAAGGCCGAAAAGTGCTTCCGCATCGAGATCCTGGTGCCGGAGTATGAGGCCTTTTATGAGGAAATCCTGAACCGGTCATCCTCAGGAATCTGATGCTTCCCTTGAAAAACCGGCGGCTGCGACGCCCGGCAGGATAAAAGACATCTTTAGAGCCCATAATTCACTTCAAAAGGCCGGGTCCGCCGGACGCAGCGGGCCTTTTCTGGCATGCAAGTTGTAGGAATCCTTACGTGATCCGTCGCCGTCTCCTGATGAGCATATTAGCCCCGCTTCTGGGTGTGCTGCTCGCCGCGGGCATTTACCTGCAGTACCATTTCCGCGACTTGCTCGAACGGGAGCTGGGCAGCAAGCTGGAATCGCTGGCCCTAGCGGCCGGGCAGGATATGGATTCCGGTCTGATCGCGATGCTGCGGCCGGGCGATGAATCGAACCGTCTTTATTCCGCCCTGCGCGAACGGCTGCACGCTTTTGCCGCGGCGGTGGGACTGCGGCGGGTGATGTTGTTCTCTCCCGAACAGGGCGTCTGGCTGGACAGTGAGGGATTAGCACCGATCGCTTCGCCCTATGTGCGTCTACATTTTGACCGGGATGTGATCGAACAGGCCTTGCAAGGGCAGCCGGCCAGTTCGACGCTCTTCACTGGAAGCGACGGACGCCTTTACAAGTCGGCCTATGCCCCGCTGCAGAGCGAAGGCAGGCGGATCGGGGTGGTTGTCGTCGAAGGCAGCGCCGAATCGCTGCAGGCGGTGCGTGATTCGCAGCGCGTGTTGTTGCAGATTGGCCTGATCGCCGCGGTCACTGCGCTGCTGCTCGCCTGGGTGCTTTCGCGGCGCCTGACCCGGCCGGTCGCCCGGCTGCAACAGGCCGCCGAGCGCATCGGCCGTGGCGATCTCACTCAGGCTGTTCCGGCCACCGGCAGGGATGAGCTCGCTTTCCTCGGCCGGACCATGGAGGAGATGCGCAGCTCGCTCATCGCCCGGAACGAGCAGCAAAAGGCCATGCTCGTCGGACTGGCCCACGAGATCCGCAATCCCCTCGGCGGTATCGAGCTCTTCGCCGGCCTGATCCGCGATGACGCCGCAACGGCCACCCTGCGCCAGCAGGCGGAGCGCATTCTGCGCGAGACCGGAAACCTGAAACGGCTGATCAATGATTTCCTCGATTACGCCCGTCCCCTGCAGGCCCGGCCGCAACGCTGCCGCATCCGTGATTTCTGGCAGGAATGTGGCGAGCTGATCAGCGCCGACATCGCCACGAGCCCTCTCAGCCTGGTACTGCACGGCGACGGCTATGCCTGGGTCGATCCGGTGCATTTCAAACAGATGCTCCTCAACCTTCTGCTCAACGCCGCCCAGAGTATGGAAAAGGGAGGCCGGATTACGGGAGTCGTGACGCTGCGCGATGGGGTGGTCGCACTCGAGATCAGCGATCAAGGACGGGGCATTGCCGCTGCGGACCAGAAATCGATCTTTGAACCCTTTTTCAGCCGCAAAGAGAAGGGCATGGGTTTGGGGCTGGCCATGGTCCGCAATCTCGCCGCCGCCAACCGCGCCCGCGTGGATCTGGTGCAGAGTTCCCCGGCGGGCAGCTGTTTCCGGCTGCTCCTGCCGGCCGCACCGGACGCCGGGAAGGAGAAGCCTTGAAGATTCTGATTGTGGAAGATAATGAAACCCTGCGCGAAGGCATGGCGCAGGTGCTGGAGAAGATGAGCCTGCAGGTGGTTCAAGCCCCCGACGGCGAGACGGCGCTGCAGTTCCTCGCCCGGGATGCCGCCGCCATCGTCGTCACCGATTACCGCATGGCGGGGATGGACGGACTCGAGTTGCTCCAGGAGGTGAAGAAACTGGCGCCCGCCACCGAGGTGCTGCTCATCACCGCCTATGGCAGCATTGAGCTGGCCGTCCGGGCGATGCAGCTGGGTGCCGCCGACTTTATCGCCAAACCCTTTTCGCACGAAGAGTTCCGGCTGCGCATCGGCCGCATCCTCGACCGGATCGCCCGGGAGGAAAAGCTGAGTCGGCTGCATGACGAGAACAGCTATTTGCGTCAGGAGTTGGAAGAGGCCTGCAAATTCGGCCAGCTCATCGGCGAATCGCCGCAGATGCAGGAGCTCTATCGTGCGATCAGCAAAGTGGCCAGGACCGATGCCACCGTCATCCTCTATGGCGAAAGCGGCACCGGTAAGGAGCTGGTCGCCCATGCCATCCACAAAAACAGCGAGCGGGCGCAACACCCTTTCATCCGGGTACACTGCGGTGCCCTGGCGGAAGGGGTGCTCGAGTCGGAGCTTTTCGGTCATGAGAAGGGCGCTTTCACCGGAGCGGTTCGGCGCAAACGCGGGCGGTTCGAGCTGGCCCATACCGGCACGCTGTTTCTCGATGAAATCGGCGACATCACACCGGGGACACAAATCAAGCTGCTGCGTGTCCTCCAGGAGCGCGAGTTCGAACGGGTCGGCGGCGAGCAAACGCTGACCGTCGATGTGCGTGTCATCGCTGCCACCCACCGCGACCTGCTCGGATTGGTGGATCAAGGCAAATTCCGCCGTGATCTTTACTACCGGCTGCACATCATCCCGATCCAATTGCCGCCTCTGCGGGAGCGTGGCGAGGATATACTGCTTCTGGCCCGTCATTTTCTCCAGCGCATCTGCACCGAGATGGGCCGGCCGCTGCTGCCGCTGACGCCGGCCGCCGAAGCGGCATTACGGTACTATCCCTGGCCAGGTAACGTGCGCGAACTGGAGAACGTCCTCGAGCGCGCCGTCGTCCTGGCCGACGGCGCAACCCTGGACGCCCGGGATCTGCCGCTGACGGCGGCCGGAACGCCCGGACCTTCCGGCGGCGGCGAACCGGAAACCCTGGACCAGATGCTCGATCGGATCGAAAAGCAGACGATTGAGCGGGCAATGGCCGCGGCCAACGGGGTCAAGATGGAGGCGGCGCGCCGCCTCGGCATCAAGGCCAGCGCCCTCTACTACAAACTCGAAAAATATGGATTGATGCGAGATGAGGAACCCCCGGGGGGAGCCGGGTCCGATCCCAAAACGTTATAACCTGGATAAGTTGCATGGTGCTGTATAACCTTCTCCTAGCAAGCCGATGTCCGCGTCGGGGCCGTCGGATCTTTCCCCTGCTCCTGGTGGTGCTTATTTACGGAAGCGCTGCCGGTTTGGGGCAATCCAAGTTGGCGCAAGGCTATGATGAACTGCAGCAGCGGCTCCGGGTTCTGCAGCAGCAGAATGCAGCGCTCACGGCAGCCAGTGATTCTCTGGCCGTGGAAATCCAGCGGCAGAAGGAGGGGGAGCCGCTCAATCTTTTCGCGCGGCGCAGGCTCGAACGCGCCTTGCGCAGCGCGCAGGAGCTGGCGCGCCGGCGCGAGGAAAACCTGCGGCTTCAGTCCGGCCTGCAAATGGAGCTGGCGCATCGCGCGGCTGCTCTCGACAGCTGCTATGCCGCAGCGATCGATTCGCTATTAAAAACGGCCGGCCCACTGCAGGGCTCGCAGCGTCAGAAGGTGGAGGATCTCCGCAGCCGCCGTACGGCTCTGCAAGGGGTCTTGTCTTCCGGAACGGGCGGCTTGGACTTGGTTGGATCGGTCCGTATCAATCCCAACGATCTGCCGGAAGAGATCACCGTCAAAGCCGACCTGCTGCGGGCCCGCGAGGGTCAGCTGCGCGCGCAGGCGCAATCGCTCGCGCGGCGCGCGGGTCAGATCAAACAGGAGGGTGCGCTGCGCAAAAAAATGGCCGACCTCGTGAGCGATGTCAGCCTCTTCGAACAGCGCGATGAAATGACACAGCGGACGAACCGCAGCCCGGAATCCGAGATCAGCACAGCGACCAACAAGGGAAATGTCAGCATCCGGGGCGAACCCGGGACCGTAATGGAGCCAGCCTCACCGGCAGAACAACTGCTACGCCTTGACCTGCGCAGCCTCTCCACCGAAGACGCGGATGTACTCCTGCACGAGCTCGAAAGCCAGCGGCGGATGCTGCTGATGCGTGCGGACAGTCTCGCTGTGCGGGCACTGCATTTCGACGCGGAGGCGGAGCGGCTGCGGACCCAATTAAAGCAAACGCGTTGAATGCAGCGAACGCTCTTTTACATGTTCTGCGCTTTCGCCAGCCTGGCCGCTGCCGGTGATGCCTTTCCTCCGCACACAACCTGGCGGCTGCACCATCGCCTTCAGGTCGGCTGGGAATGCGACAGCAATGTCTTTGAAGCCCTCAACGACCCTCACGCTGGCCAGGATTTACGCCTGCTCTACGAAATCAAGGCGGCGGCAAGCCGCGTTGCAGGAAGGTACCAGTTCGGATATCGCAGCGGAGGCCAGTTTTACCCGGACAAGGCACGCGAAAACAAGTTGATCCAGGAGATCGAGGCGGGCGGCGAGTGCGCGCTCACCCCGGCGCTGGCTCTTGGCGGATCGGGTTATGGGCGTCTCAAGCTTTTTCTCCAGAGGGACGAGGATTATGCCTTCGGCCGCGCCCAGCTCTACCTGGCTCTCCGCTTGCCCGCCCGCTTCACCATCAAGGGCGGCTTCAGCGGCGAGGGTCTCGATTATTCCACTGCCGGATTTTACGATTATGCCGCTCCCGGTCTATTTTGCCAACTGCACCGTCCTATCAGCAACCACATTGCGGTGACCGGGCGGGCCAGCCTGCTGACGCTGCACTACCGAAGGGTTCTTTACCGGCTGGTCTCGCGTAACGAGGCCTATCCCTCGCAGGATGCCCATCAGGAGGACGATCTCGCGATGTGGGGCCTCCGGGTGGATGTCAACTGGTGCGGTTTTTTAGGGCAGATCGGCTACCGCCGTGAGGAGAGCCGTTCGAATTCCCCCGGCTACGATTACAGCCGCGATGTCATTGAGGTTTCGATGGTGCAGCAGCTATACGGATGGTATCTCCGGGGGCTGCTCACCCTGCAGCAGAAGCGCTACCGGGATGATCTCTATCCCTTCTGGCCGTTGCAGCCGGATGCGGAGCTGGAGGAGAGCAATGTTCTGGTGATCGATTTGTCGCGGCCGCTGATGACGCGGATCGAGATGATCCTTCGTGCTGCCTGGTACCGAAATGAATCGCCCTGGGCAGCGCTCTTTTACAGCAAGCGGCTGTTGAGCCTGAATCTTGAATATCAGTTTTGAGCCTTTCCTGCGCGGTGCTTGCCCTTGCCGCCACCCGCCTCCCGCGCCAGCCTCTCGCACCTACCCGGGCTGCGCCCGCTCGAACCCACCCCTTCCTCTCGTATCTACCCGCTTCCTGTGGTGGTCTGAGATTTTCTTTTTCTTGAATAAAATTATATGTATATTGACTCCCGGAAATGGGACCTGCTGAACCATGGTGCAGGACGGCCGCTACCCAGTAATGGAATGAGAAAGCAAGGATGATCAGCGAAAAAGAATCGCAGCGTATGCAGGGGTTTCTCGCCCACCTGCGTTCGCAAAGCTGGCGGGGCTATGTTCTCGTGGGTGTGGTGATCTATTTGATCCTGATCAACCAGCTCATCCGGGTCCGTCCTGATCATGTCTTCATCGCCCTGGCGCTCCTCGCCCTGACCCTGGGCCGAGGTCGCGTGAAATATTTTGTCACGGATTGGGCGCCCTGGATCGTTTTCTGGATATGCTATGATATGATGCGAGGCATCGTGGATAACTGGCGTGGCGCCATCAATGTTGTCTGGCCGTATAAAACCGAACTCGCCTTGTTTGGCCGGTTTTTTCACGGAGTGATTCCTTGTTATTATTTGCAGGATTTGCAGCAGACCTTGCAAGGGACGGCCCTTAAGAGTCTGCTTGATGCCAGCGGCGGGCTGTTTTACACCCTCCATTTTGGCGTGCCGCTCATCGTCGGCTGGCTCTTCTGGCATACCACTGATGACCGCAAGTCTTTTTACCGGTTCGTCTGGACGATGACTCTGCTTAATTTTTCAGCTTTGGCGACATTTTTCCTCTATCCGGCGGCACCGCCGTGGTATGTTTACAGTTATGGATTCGGCCAGCCAGCGGCAGCCAGTCACTGGGGACTGGGCGCCGGGGCCTTGATCAATGTGGACCGGATGATCGGCATGAATTTTTTCCAGACGCTATGGGGCGGATTCAATCCCAACCATTTTGCTGCGATTCCATCGCTGCACGGCGCTTATCCTGTGGCTTTTGCCCTTTTTATGTATAAAAAATTCAGACGATATCCTCTGTTGCTGGCGCTCTATCCGGCTGGCGTCTGGTTCTCGGCGGTTTATCTCAACCAGCATTATATCATCGATCTCATCATCGGGGCGATCTACCTGATCATCGCCTATCTGATCACCGACCGGATCCTGATCCCCCAGGTTTTTTCGCGTTTTATAAGCTGGGCGCCGCTGCATAAGAAGGAGGCCATCGCCTGATTCTCGCGTCAATACTCGGCGCCCCCCTTTTCAAGGCGCAAGCATGCTGGAAAGATAATGGAGTAATTGGGATACGTGATGCGCGGTGTCAGAGGGGAGCCAGATTTAGGGGGTATATCCTCTGTCTTTTCGCTTGACTTTTTACACAAAAATAAATACTTTATAGGCATGTTTGGCGGCGCTTTAGCTCAGCCGGTAGAGCAACGGACTGAAAATCCGTGTGTCCCCAGTTCGATTCTGGGAGGCGCCACCCGAAAAAGCCCTGAAAGCTTTAGTTCTCAGGGCTTTTTTTTATTCTCCGGCAAGGAATTGAAAAAAGCGAGTCGGTTTATCGTTCCATCGCTGGAACCTCGGTTCTCAGGACGCGAAGAAGCGGTTCCTGATTTGATAGCGGGACACTGAGGGAAATGATGCGGTGCGGAGATTCCCCGCAGGCCGGATGGATGGTCTTCATCGGGCTCTGCAGCCTCCATCCGGAAACCTCTCTCCAGGGCAGAAACAGCAGATCGTGATTCAGCCATGCTCTCCAGCCGTGATGGCACGATAAGACGAGGGTGCTCCCGATAGGACAGCCAGAGCCGCCAGGAGGGTGACGGTCCAAAGGTAGGGCTCACTGACAACGAGATAAATGACAAGTCCGGCGGTTACAGTATAGACCATCGGCCGGAATCGGCCCTATCCGATAGCGGGATGCAGCATGGGAGGCCATGATAGTTGGATATGGCCAAGATGTAAGCTGATTTTGCCGGCCCTGGACTTGCGCCAAATGCAGGTCATGCCGGCAATAACCGTCAAGCCAATCTGGACGAGGCCGGACTGGAGTGCCTGGACCCAGAGAGGATTAGGGGGAGATAATTCATTTGTCGACAAGTGGTTGAAGACAGGTTTCATGGGAGACAAGCGAGGATCGATAATTCGGGCAGAAAGTGCAACCGGCGCTTGTCCCGGGGAGATGTCAAGGATATTTTTAGGCAGAGGGAAGAACGGAATGGCATTGCCAACATTCGAAGAAAAGCCCCCTGCTTGTCTTTCCAGGATCTTGTGCTCGGGATTAGTACTTTTTTAAAGCCCTTCCCTTGTCAGCGCGAACATAGAGGTTGTCTTCTCCCAACTTGCCATGAATAGTACCACCCGGTATGCCTTCACCCTGACAGGCTCGGGAACCTATACAGTCTTCGCCACGCTCCTCAATCTCTACCCTGGCGGCCGTCTTTACGGGACGGCCAGGAAACGGGCCTCGTGCAAGCGGTTGCGTCGGGCCTTTTTTAGGGGGAGGCGCTGCTGTCGTGCCGGGGAATTGCCGGTGGACATTCGTTGTTACAACGGATACAAATCCTTCAACTATACGAACTATACAACAGGTGAACATATGACGACACGACGTGAATTCATCAAGGCCGGTACGGCTGCTGCCGCCGGCGCTGCCCTCAGTGGCGAGGCCGCTTTCTCTCAGCCGGCCGCCAGCTCCGATCTGGTCCGCGACGAGGCCGGCAATTATCTCCTTCCACCGCTGCCCTACGATTACGCCGCCCTTGAGCCGCATATTGATGAAGCGACCATGCGGCTGCATCACGACAAGCATCACTTGGCCTATGTCAACGGACTGAATGCCGCCCTCAAGGCCCTGGCGCAGGCGCGCGAGACCAATAATTTCGATCTGGTCTCCTACTACTCCACCCAGAGCTCTTTTCACGGCTCCGGCCATCTGATGCATGCCATCTTCTGGAAGAATATGGCCCCCAACGCCGGCGGCGAGCCCAAAGGCGAGCTGGCCAGGGCCATCGAGCGCGATTTCGGCTCCTATGCTGCCTTCAAGGCGCACTTTTCCGCCGCATCGGCCAAGGTCGAGGGGAGCGGCTGGGGCGTGCTCGGCTACGATCCCTATGGCAAGAAGCTGCTGGTGCTGCAGGTTGAAAAGCACCAGAACCTCTTCGTGGCGGGTCTCGTGCCGCTGCTGGTGCTCGATGTCTGGGAGCACGCCTACTATCTGAAATACCAGAACCGGCGGGCGGACTATGTCACCGCTTTTTTCAACGTGATCAACTGGGATGATGTGGCGCAGCGCTTTGCGGCTGCCCAGCAGAGGTAGGGTGAACCCAAAAAGCCCGGGATGCAAGTCCCGGGCTTTTTTTTCGTCAAAAGGTAAAGTTGGCTTTTTGTGCCTGGCTTCGCAGCACCTTGCTCATCGCCTTGTCCAGGGTATTGACCTCGCCGCCAGCCGCCGACTTTTTTTCCTCCTCCGAGATGTAGGCTGCACGCTTAACCCGCAGCACCTCGATCTTTTCCTGGATGGCCTTCCGCTCCGCAAATTTCCGATCGAGATATTTCTGGCGTTCGGCCGGCGTCATGCTGCGCATCTCCTCGGGCAGATCCTCCTTTTCCAATTCCTCCAATCTGACCTGCTTCTGCTGCACCGCATCGACCAGGTCCCATCCGGCGTTGCTGTATATCGCCTGGGATTTGGTGATCGCGCGCTGCACCACCGCGACAGGAGAGGCCATCGCGGCATTAATATCCTGGCACGCCTGATTGGCAGCCCCGACAGCGCCCTCACGGCCGTAGGCGATGTAGGTCCGGTTCAGCCCGGTGCCGAGATCGGCCAGTTCCTGATCGAAGGGAGTGGGCGGTTCGAAGCTCTTCGCATTCTGGTCGATGTTGAAGTAGCTGCCGTCGGCCAGATCCGCGCCGGCCTGCCACTGCGTGTCAATGCCTTCCTGTCGGCTGCCGCAAAAGATGGTATTGACCAGGATTCCCTTGGTGATCGCTTTTTTGCAGGTGGTGCGGAAATCAACGTCCCCCTGGGTGAAGGGCTCATTGCCGGCGATGAAGATCGCACGATAGTCCTGCTTGCCGCTGCTCCAAGCCAGTTCATCGACGGCCCGGCCGATGACCGCTCCGCAGTATTCATCGCCGCCGTTGGTCGTAAGGCTGAAGAGGGCCTCAGAGATTTTGTCCAGGTCGTTGGTGAGCGGGGAGAGCTGGCGGATGTAACCGGTGCGCTCGCCCAGCGAGGGGGTGCCGTAATGATAGAGCGCGACTGCGATCTCAGGGCGCTGGCCGTCAACCCTGGCAGAAATGAACTCGTTGACGATTTTCCAGAGCTGGGTCCGGGCCTGGTCGATCAGGCCATCCATCGAGTTGCTGGTATCCAGCAGCAGGGCCAATTGCACTTGCGGTTTTTCGGCCGAGACCGCCTTGCGCGGGCAAAAGACAATCACGGCAAGGAGGATCAGTGCCAGTAGTAAAAGCGCGCGGGTTATTTTCATATTCCCTATCCTTTCCATGTTGTGAGGCGATTACTCCCGGATTTCATAGAGTTTTCCCGCCAGGACCACGCGCAGGTTGGTCCCGGCCGAGAGCCACTGCGGGGCGTTGGGATCCAGCTTGAGCAGGGCGAGCCAGGCGTCGGAATTGAAACGGACGCGGATGGGCTCACGGCCAGAGTAGCCCTGCGCCTCGGCATCCACCCATTCATGGCCGTTCTGGTAAAAGGTGCGATTGGCGATGGTCCGGATCTGCTGATTGCTCAGAGCCTGCTGCACCCGTAAGGCCGCCGGAGCAGCGCTGCCGGTTTGACCCTGCTGGAAGCGCAAATTGGCCCGGCTCAGCGCGCCGGCATCCTCGGCATTTTTCAAGGCGTCGAGGGAGCGGGCGGCGCCGACTGCCGCATCACCGCTTTTGCCGGCATAGACCTGATTGAGCATTCCTTCGGAGATTTCAAGGAACTCGGGGTTAGCGGCGGTCTGGAGCGTGCGCCGGCTCAGAGGCACATTGCGCTGCGCTTCATCCTCGAGGATGAGAAAGGCGGTATAGGGGGTGACGATGCCATAGCGGCGTGCCAAGGCGATGACCTCCTGCTTGAGCTCCTGCGCCTCGCCATTGAGACGGATCTGGTCGAGGAGGTAGCCGATACGGCGTGAAGCCCAGAGGCGCGGGATGAATTCGTACTCCCGCGCATCGTCCGGAAATCGGACTAAATAGGTCCATGATTCGGACCGGCCGTTGACGGTCCCGTGCAGGGTGATCTGGGCTGGGCCGCTGCCCTCGTAGCGGCCGAGGATGAGGAGCTGTTCACCCTTGAAGAGATCGGGGAGAAAATTGGGGGTCATCTTGCTGATGTGAATCGGGCCGCTGGTTTCCAGCCGGGGTGAGGCGAGCACGGGTTGGGCGATCTTGTTGTAAAAGGCGGAGATTTTGACCTCGATCTCCTCATCAGGCTGGACATACACGCTGGCGGCGCGGGTTTTTGTGGTCAGCCGGTCGAGGAGATGGGTGTTGAGGTCGCTGCCAACGCCGAGGCTGAAGATACGGATGGTCGCATCGCCCGAGGCTTTATTAACCTGGTCGAGGATGGCCTCCTCGCCGGTCTCGCCGACAGTCGGTTTGCCGTCGGTGATCAGCACGACCATATAGGGGCGGTCGGAGGTGGTCCGTTCGCGCGCCGGGCGCAGGGCGAGATCGAGGGCTTCGGCGAGGGCGGTGCCGCCGATGGGCATGAATCCATCGACGAAGGCATCGGCCTGACGGATCGCCGCAAGGGTAGCCGGCCGCAATCCGTTGAATAGGGCTTCCGCCTCGGTGGAGAAGCGGACAATCTCGAAGTGGTCGCGGCTATCGAGTTGGGCGAGACATAAGTGCAGGGCTTTTTTCGCCTGTGCCAGCTTGGCCTTTTCCGCCATTGAGCCGGAGGTATCGAGGATGAAGACCAGGTCCTTAGGCAGAATGCGGTCGGCAGCGAGGTCGGCGCGCGGGGCGAGCATGAGCAGAAAACTTCCGGGCTCGCGGCCGTCGTTGAAGGCGAGCAGCCGGCCGTTTACCGGCTCGCCGCCGGCGGGCGCGAAAAAGAGCTGGAAATCGGTGTCCGGCTTGACGGATTTTTCTTCATAGCCGATCACGGCGTGGCGGCTGTCACTGCGGCGGATCTCCACCTCGTGGCTGGGGGAGTAAACCGGCCCCAACGGCGCGTCCCACTCGATCTCCACCTTGATCGCGACGCTCTTGAGCGGCGCGGCCGAGAATTTTTCAGTGTTAAGCGGATAGCGATATTCGACCAGGCCATCCTGGCTGGCCAGCAGCTGGGTATAGCGCAGCCGGATGTGTTTCTCGCCGTGCGGCAAGATGGGGAAGATGCGCAGCCGATAAAGCTCCTGTCCGAAGTATTCGAGCAGGGCCGGGTCGCGTTGTTTGCGGACGATCTCCTCGTACAGGTCGCGCGCCTTGGCCGCATCGAGGAGTTCGGCCTCGACGGGGCGGCCGTCGATCTCCATGGAGAACCGGTCGAGCTGGCCGCCGCGCGGGACCGGGAAGAGGTAGGTGCCCTCGAGCTGAACGGGATAAGGATTAATAAAGAGCTGATCGACCGCGGTGACGGCAACCTGGTCGGTTATTTTGACCTCCACATGGTGGTAGCGCACCTCGAGTGGAGTCATGGCTGGCGGAAAATGTGGCAGCAAGGGAAGGTGCGGCGGCTGCGGGATGATGATCATGCCGTCGGCGTGCGCGAGCACCGGAATGAGGATGAAAAAAAACAGAGCCCCTGATCGCCGCATGGTGATCTCCCCTTTCGTGTCGGTTAAGCTTCTATGTATGCAACGACATGAATGGCGAAAAGTTCGGGGAAAAATCGATAAATCGCAGGTAAAAAGATCGCCAGGCGCGTGATTTTTCTTTTAAATTTGGCCGGCAAATGATACTTTCTTGTTCGTGGATGACTGAAATCAATGAGGGAGGCACCGTGGAAAAACGCACACTTGGCCGCAGCGGTCTGGAGGTCTCTGCCCTTGGACTCGGATGCATGGGGATGAGCCATGCCTATGGCCCTCCCCGCGACCGCAAGGAGATGATTTCTCTGATTTGGGCAGCGGTTGATCGCGGGGTTACCCTCTTCGATACCGCAGAGGTGTACGGCCCTTATACCAATGAGGAGTTGGTAGGCGAAGCCCTGGCGCCGGTACGCGATCGGGTGGTGATCGCCACCAAATTCGGCTTCAGGATCGCAGCGGATGGCAAGCAGACGGGCGTGGACAGCCGGCCGGAGCACATCCGCGAGGTGGTGGAAGCTTCATTGCGGCGGCTGCGGACCGGGGTGATTGACCTGTTGTATCAACACCGCGTCGATCCGGAGGTGCCGATCGAGGAAGTGGCCGGCGCGGTCCAGGATCTGATCCGCGCGGGCAAGGTGCGCCATTTCGGGCTCTCGGAGGCGGGTGCCCGAACCATCCGCCGCGCTCATGCCGTGCAGCCGGTCACCGCGCTCCAGAGTGAGTACTCCCTCTGGTGGCGCAAGCCGGAAGAAGAGATCCTGCCCGTGCTCGAGGAACTCGGAATAGGCTTCGTGCCGTTCAGCCCGCTCGGTCGTGGTTTTCTAACCGGCACGATTAATGAAAAGACGGTCATTGATCCCGGTGACTTTCGTGCCATCATTCCCCGTTTCACGGCTGAGAATCGTAAAGCCAATCAGGCGCTGGTCGATCTGCTAGTCCGCTTCGGCGCGCGCCTGAGGGCGACGCCCGCACAAATCGCTCTGGCGTGGCTGCTGGCGCAGCGGTCGTGGATCGTACCCATCCCGGGAACGACAAAGCTGAGCCGCCTGGAGGAAAACCTGGGTGCAGCCGCTCTCGAACTCACTCCGGACGATCTCCGCGAGATCGGCCGTGCAGCGGCGCAGATCCCGGTGCATGGAGCGCGCTACCCCGAGGCACTCGAGCGGGCCACGGGATTATAAGGAGGGATTCTTTATGAACAAGCCCGAAAAGCATCCGGATCAGGAGCCACGCCTTGCAGCACCGCTCTCCATGCCCGCGCTGATCTATCGCTCCTGCATGGTCCTCCTGACCAATCTGATCCCGCTCTATGGGGTATGGCGGCTGGGCTGGAGCAGCTTCATCCTGATCCTGCTCTTCATCATCGAGGGGGCGATCGTCTTTTTGATGGATCTGGTCAAGCGCCCCTGGGTGAAGGTGAAAGAGAAGAAAAAGATCCTCTTTTTCGAATTCGTTTTCATCACCTTTTTTGGATTTTTCGCCATCCTGATCTTCGGGCGTGATGAAGCGGCCATGGATCTGATCGAGACCACCCGCAGCGCTTTTGGTTCGGCGCGGGCATTGCCCCTCTGGCCGGTGCTGGGGATTCTCTCCGGGCGCTTGCTGCGCACTGGAGAGGAGCTGCTGCAGGCAGGACTTTTCCGCTCTGGCAAGGGCCAGACGCTCTATTTTAGCGGCGGCGGTTGGATGCTGCTGCTCTTTTTTCTGGTCATGACCGCCCCCTTCATCGCCGACAAGAGCCCCAATCCAATGGCGGGGCTGATTGCGGTCATCGTCCTCAAGACGCTGGGCGAGTTCTTCGGCGTCTGGGCGGCGCGGATCGTCAAAGTTTGACCGATGAGACAACCGCACAGCGAATGCCAGGCTGTTATTGCCGGTGAGAATTGAAAAAAAACACTACCAGACACGATACGAAAGAGCTGAGAAAACCCATGCTTCCATTCGACACCCCCGTAATAGAGTTGATCAAACAGCGGCGTTCCTGCCGCACCTATAAAAAAAGAGCGATCGCCGCGGAGACGGCCGCGCGGCTGGCTGCCTTCAGCGCATCGATCACCAGCGGCCCCTTCGGCACTCCCCTGCGCTTTGAGCTGGCCGCTGCGGCCGGGGATGATCCGGGCGCGCTGAAGGGCCTGGGTACCTATGGCTTCATCAAGGAGCCGGCCGGATTCATCATCGGCGCCGCCTCGCCAGGCGAAAAGAACCTTGAGGATTTCGGCTGGGGTCTGGAGGCCATCCTGCTCTATGCGACCGGTCTCGGGCTTGGGAGCTGCTGGCTTGGCGGCAGTTTTGCCAAAAGCCGCTTTGCCGGCCGCATCCGTGCGGAAGCGGCGGAGATCGTCCCCGCCGTGGCCGCTATCGGTTATGCGGCCGAGGAGACCCCGCTGCGCCGGATGATGCGAACTCAGATCAAGGCTGATACCCGAAAGCCGTGGGAGACGCTCTTCTTCCGCGACGATTTCAGCATGCCCCTGCGTGAGGATGAGGCCGGCGCTTACCAGGTCCCTCTGGCCATGCTGCGACTGGCGCCTTCAGCCAGCAACGGCCAGCCCTGGCGGGTCCTGCTGAAAGGAGGCTGCTGTCATTTTTTTCTGCAGCGTAACGCAAGGCACAAGTCCGGCCGAAAACCGCTGATCTCTTTTACCATCGCCGATCTTCAACACGTCGACCTGGGCATCGCCCTGTGCCACTTTCAGTTGACGGCCGAAGAGGTGGGGATGAAGGGGAGATGGGAGCTGCATGAGGAGAGTATCCCGGCAGCGGATGAAATGCGGGAGTATATTGCCAGCTGGCACGAAAATATCTGAGTCTGCAAGGGGGAGAATCTTCCGCCCCTCCCTGATCTCACGAGATTCGGGCTAAAACAGCTCCGGCAGGACCTCGCCGGCCTTGCCGCGGATGACGCGATCATAGAGGCCGCTGATCTCCGAGGGCTCCGGATTGATCTCGACACAATAGGCACCATTCCTTTTCGCCAGTTCGGGATAACCGGCCGCCGGCCATACCACCGCCGAGGTGCCGATGCTGATGAGCAGGTCGCAAGCCAGGATCGCCCGGGTCGCCCCGGCTACCACCTTGTCCTCCAGCATATCCTCGAACCAGACGATATCGGGCCGAAGCCAGCTGCCGCATTGGGAACAGTGGCGGGTGGCAAACTCGGGATCCCGATCCTCCCAAACCCCATGCTGCGGGCAGCGGACGCGCCAGAGGCTGCCGTGCAGCTCAAAGATCTTCTTCGTGCCGGCGCGCTGATGCATACCGTCGATGTTCTGCGTCACCACGGTGACGCCAGAGCGAGCAGTCTCGAGGCCGGCGATCACCTTGTGCCCCGCATGCGGCTCACAGCGGATCGCCTCCTGGCGGCGCAGCCGATGAAAATCTAACACCCTCTCCGGATCGCGGTCAAAGGCACGTTGACAGGCGACCTCCTGCCAGTTGTACTCTTTCCAGCGCCCGCCTGCGCCGCGGAAGGTGGCGATTCCGCTCTCGGCGGACATGCCGGCACCGGTGAAGAAGACGATATGTCTGTAGGCCTGCAGATCGATTTTTCCCATGGCTCTCCCTTCCTGTTTGCATCCAGTATAATCTAACCTTTTTTGGGCCGTTCGCAAGCGGATTATGCGCGGACGGGCGGGAAAGAGGCACGCGGACGAGAAAACGCCCGAACTTTTCTGTATGTGATACGTCTTAATTTTATTTATAGTTGGAATTCCAGTATTAATTTGCATATTATAGAGATTCTATCCAGCCACGATCAGAGGTATACCCATGAAACCCTTCCTATCGGGGATTGCGGTTCTGCTCCTTGCCGGCTGTGCTTCCCGCCTACCGCATGTGCAGGAGGTTGCGGGCAGCTCGCCCGGACCGGCCGTACCCTGGACGCCGTCCCGGAGCGCTGCGCAAGCCCTCAAGCTTCCCGAGGCAACCGTACCGGAGGCGCAGGTACGCGACCGTTGGCCGGATCTCAGCCTGGCGGAAGCGATTGCCCTCGCCTTGCAGAACAATCCCGACACTCGCATGGCCTGGGCCAACGCCCGCGCCGCCGCGGCCGCATACGGCGCGGCGCGCAGCGTCTGGCTTCCCGCCCTCAGTGCCGAGGGCTCCCTCCTCCGTTCGCGCCAGGAGAGTGCCCCGGACCGGCCCGATGACTATAATCCCTTCACAGTCTACGGTTATGGCGCCAGCCTCAGCTGGCTGCTCTTCGATTTTGGCAGCCGGACCGCGGCCATCGACGCCAGCCGCCAGGCCCTGCTGGCCATGGACTGGACCCACAATGCGGTCATCCAGAATACTGTACTGCAAACGGTGAGCGCCTATTACACCTGCGCCGGTGCCCGGGCCATGGTTCAGGCCGACTCCGCGGCACTGGCCAGCGCGGCCATCGCATTGAAAGCCGCCGAAGAGAAGCGCGGCGTCGGCCTGGCCACCAGCGCCGATCTCCTGCAGGCGCAGACCGCCTATTCGCAGGCGCTGCTGGACCTCCAGAGCGTCGAAGGAGAGTGGCGCGTCAGCCGCGGCAGGCTGGCCCTGGCTATGGGCTATCCCGCCCAGAGCGTAGGAGCATTCGAGGCGGCTATTCCCGAAGTCCCGCCCGATTCGCTCTTGCAGCCGGTGGATGACCTGATCGAAAAGGCCCTGGCCAGCCGTCCCGATTTGCAGGCTGGCCGCGCCCGTGCCCGTGCCGCTCTGGCTTCGGTGCGCCAGGCCCGCGCCGCGCTGTTGCCTGCCCTCTCCGGATCCGCCGCCACCGACCGCAGCTGGATCCACGGCATCGATCGGAAGACCGATCATCTCAGCGGCGGTCTGCGTCTCGAGGTGCCTCTGTGGGCCGGATTCTCGCGTCAGTACCAGCTCGCGCGGGCCAAGGCCGAAGCGGACGCCGCCAAAGAGGGTGTGCGCGCCGCCGAACAGGAGATCTCCTTTCAGGTCTATTCCAGCCACAGCGACTTTCTCACCGCGCGGGCCCGCGTCGCGACGGCAGAGGACTTGCTCGCCAGCGCCCGGCAGTCCGAGCAGGTCGCGCTGGGCCGATACAGAGAGGGAGTCGGAAGCATTCTCGATCTGCTCACCGCCCAGCGCGCTCTTGCCCTGGCGCGCGCCCAGCAGATCAATGCCCGCTTGGCCTGGCATATTGCCCTAGCTCAGCTGGCGCGCGATGTCGGCGTCCTGGGCGTCGGCGGCGAAAATCCCTTCACTCCAACATCCACACCATCGAGGTAATCCATGAAACCGAGACACTTGATCCGCCTCATGACAGCACTGCTCCTTCTCGCTGGCTGCGCCAAGGAAAAGGCGCGGCAGATGCCGCCGACGACGGTGAGTGCCGCGGCGGCGGTCGTACAGGCGCAGCCCCTCTCCCTGAAAGCTGTTGGTGTGGTCGAGCCCATCGAATCCGTAGCGGTCAGACCGCAGGCCGGCGGCGTGATCACCCGGGTCCATTTCAGCGAAGGCCAGTCCGTTCGCGCCGGGCAGCCGCTTTTCACTATTGATCCACGGCCTTATCAGGCAGCCCTGCATGCCGCCCAGGCCCAGCTCGCCCGCGACAGCTCGCAGGCGGTCTTTGCGGCGATGCAGGCGCGGCGGTACGAGGATCTCAGCGCTAAGGATTTTGTCACGCGCGATCAGTACGAGCAGGCGAAAACCCAGGCCGAAATGCTCCGGTATGCGATGCGGGTCGATCAGGCGGCCATTGAACAGGCGCGGCTCAATCTCGGCTATACCACGGTGACGGCGCCGATCTCGGGACGAAGTGGTGCCCTCCTCGTCAAACGCGGCAACGTCGTCAGCGCCAACGGTTCCAGCCTGGTGGTGATAAACCAGATGAATCCCATCCGCGTCAGTTTCACCATCCCTGGCACCGATCTGCCGCGGGTTCAGTACTGGGCGGCCCGGGGCGGCCTCGAGGTGCATGTCAGTCCTGCACGCAATAGCGGCGAAGCAGATCAACTCAAGGGCAAGTTGAACTTTCTCGACAACACCGTGGATGCCGCCACCGGCACCGTGACGCTCAAGGCCGAGTTCGCCAATGCGGAGGAGAAGCTCTGGCCCGGGCAGTTCGTCGATGCCGAGTTGGTTCTGACCATTGAAAAGGAGGCCCTTACGGTGCCGGCCGCCGCGGTGGTGACCGGCCAGGATGGGACTTTTATTTATGTCATCACCGCGGAGGGCAAGGCCGAGAAGCGGCCGGTGAAGGTCAACCGCACCCTGGGCGAACAGGCCGTTCTTGATGACGGGATCAAACCGGGCGAGATGGTGGTGACCGACGGTCAGGTCAAGCTGATGCCGGGGGCCCGGGTCACGGTGCGAGGCGGAGCGGCGGAACAGGGGAGGCCGCAATGAGGATCTTTATCGACCGTCCGGTTATGACCACGCTGGTCATGCTGGCCATCATTATCGCGGGGATCATCGGTTACCGACAGCTGCCGGTGAGCGACTTGCCGACGGTCGATTTTCCGACGATCTCGGTCAACGCCAGCCTGCCGGGCGCGAGTCCGGAAACCATGGCTGCCGCGGTGGCGACGCCCCTCGAGAAACAGTTCACCACCATCGCCGGCATCGACAACATGACCAGCTCGTCGAGCCTGAGCAGCACCAATATTACGATCCAGTTCAATCTCGACCGGGACATCGATGCGGCTGCAGCTGATGTGCAATCGGCGATCTCGGCGGTCTCGCGGCAGCTGCCGCGAGACATGCCGGCGCCGCCCTCCTACCAGAAGGTTAATCCCGCTGACCAGCCGATCCTCTTCATCGTCCTCACTTCGCCGACCTTGCCGCTCTACACCATCAATGAGCTGGCCGACATTCAGCTGGCGCAGCGCATCTCGATGGTGAGCGGCATCGCCCAGGTGATGGTCTTCGGAGCGCAAAAATATGCGGTGCGGGTACAGGTCGATCCGCGCGAGCTGGCGGCGCGCAGCATCGGCATCGATGAGGTGGTCAGCGCCATCACCACCAACAACGTCAATCTGCCGACCGGCATCCTCTGGGGGACAGAGAAGGCCTTCACCGTCAAGGCGACTGGCCAGCTCGACAATGCCGCGATGTTTCGTCGGGTGGTGGTCTCTTACCGCAACGGCGCGCCGGTGCGGCTGCAGGATCTCGCCAGCGTCTATGACGGGGTGCAGAACAACCGTGTTGCCGCCTGGTTCAACAACGACCGCTGCATCCTGCTGGCCATCCAGCGCCAGCCCGGCACCAACACCGTCGAGGTGGTGCGCAATGTCCGCCGCTTGCTCCCCAAGATCCAGGAGCAGTTGCCCGCCTCGGCGCAAGTGCACATCCTTTTCGACAAATCCGAGCCGATCCAAGAGTCCGTCAACGATGTCAAGATGACCCTGCTTTTGACCCTCTTTCTGGTCGTACTGGTCATTTTCATCTTTTTGCGCAATGTCTCGGCGACAGTTATCCCCAGCCTTGCTTTGCCGCTCTCGGTCGTCGGCACCTTTGCGGTGATGAAGCTGCTCCACTTCAATCTCGACAACCTTTCACTGATGGCGCTGACCCTGGCGGTGGGCTTTGTCGTCGATGATGCCATCGTCATGCTCGAGAACATCTTCCGTCATATGGAGATGGGCAAGAGTCCCTTCCAAGCCGCTGTGGACGGGGCCAAAGAGGTGAGCTTCACCATCGTCTCGATGACGTTGTCGCTGGCGGCGGTCTTCATCCCGGTGCTTTTCATGGGTGGAATCATGGGCCGTCTCTTTCGGGAATTCGCGGTGACGATCATGGTGGCGATTCTGATCTCCGGATTTGTTTCGCTCTCACTGACGCCGATGATGGGGAGCCGCTTTCTGCGCCATGAGCAGGAGAAGCGCCACGGCCGTCTCTACAATGCGATCGAATCCTTCTGGAACAAGGCACTGCGATTTTATCAACGTACACTGGCATGGGTGGTGGAGCGGCGGCGGGCGACGCTGCTCTTCTCTCTGGGAGTCTTTGCCATCACCATTTTTCTCTTCGTGATCGTGCCCAAGGGCTTTTTGCCGAGCGAGGATACCGGTCTGCTCAATGGGACCCTGGAGGGCGCCGAGGGGACATCGTTTGAAGGGATGCTCGACAGCCGCGCGCAGGTGACCAGCATTCTCGCAGCCGATGACAATATCGAGCGCTTCACCGTCAGCATCGGCGGTGGGGGCGGAGGTGGTTCCAACTCCGGGCGCATGTTCATCCGCCTCAAACCGCGCGGCGAACGCAAGCTGACCGCCGATGAGGTGACCAATAACCTCCGCCGCAAGCTGGCGGGGGTCCCCGGTGTGCGTGCGTTCATCATCAATCCGCCGGTGATCAATATCGGCGGCCGCTTTGCCTCGGGCCTCTATCAGTTCACCATGCAATCCTCGGACATCAAGGGGCTTTATGCCGCCGCGCCGCAGCTCGAACAGCGCCTCAAGGCCGACCCGATGTTCCGCGATGTCAACAGCGATCTGCGCATCAGCAATCCCGAGGTGACCCTCACCCTCGACCGCGACCGCGCCGCCTCGCTGGGCATCTCGCCGCAGACAATAGAGGAAGCTCTTTATTCGGCTTATGGCACGCGGCAGGTTTCCACCATCTTGGCCCCTAATAACCAGTACTATGTCATGCTCGAACTCAATCCTGAGTATCAGCGGGATGCTTCGGCCTTTCAGTATCTCTATATCCGTTCGCCCTTGACGGACAAACTGGTGCCGCTGGCCACCCTGGCGGGGATCAAGCCTACGGCCGGTCCGCTGACAGTCAACCACTCCGGCCAACTTCCCTCGGTGACGATCTCCTTCAATCTGGATGACGGCGTCGCACTGAGCGAGGGGGTGGCCGCGGTCCATGCGGCGGCGCGCGAGGTCCTGCCCGCCTCGATCGCCACCAGTTTTTCCGGGACGGCCCAGGCCTTTCAATCCTCGCAGAGCAGCCTGCTCGGTCTGCTACTGCTGGCCATTCTGGTGATCTATATGATTCTGGGCATCCTCTATGAGAGTTTTATTCATCCCCTTACCATTCTCAGCGGGCTGCCCTTCGCCGGATTCGGGGCGTTGATTACATTGATGATTTTCAGGATGGATCTCAATCTCTACAGCTTTGTCGGCCTGATCATGCTGATCGGCGTGGTGAAGAAAAATGCGATCATGATGATTGATTTCGCCATCTCGGCGCGCAATGAGGGTCTCAGCGCCAGGGATGCCATCCTGCAGGCTTGCAGCATCCGTTTCCGGCCGATCATGATGACCACCGTAGCGGCGCTGATGGCGACCCTGCCGATCGCCCTCGGACTCGGGGCGGGCTCGGAGTCGCGCCGGCCGCTGGGCTTGTGCGTGGTGGGCGGACTGCTTTTCTCGCAGCTGATCACCCTCTACGTGACCCCGGTCTTTTACATCTATCTTGAAAAGCTGCAGAACCGGCTGGGCAGTCTCTTCGCCGGCAAAGAAAAGGCCTCTTAAGGTGGTGATGGCGGATCGATCTCGAGGCGGAGGATCTCGAGGTCCTCGCCGCCCTGGAGCGTCAGGCGCTCCGAACCGCAATCCGGGCAGCGGGTGGTGAGCAGATCAAGGGTGTAACGGCCGCCACAGGCCTGGCAGAGGGCGGTCAAGGGGGACTCCTCGATGACCAGGTCGACGGATTCCAACAGCGTGCCGGCGCGGATCAGTTCGTAATGGAACCGCAGGGCTTCCGCCATAACTCCGCTCCATGGGCCGACGCGGATGACGATACGGGAGATGTGCGCGATGCCGCGCTCCTGCATCTGGCGGATGACGGCGCGGCTGAGCGCCTGGGCGATGGAGAGTTCGTGCATAGGTCAGGTTTCCGCGCTTGCAGTGCCGCTGTATTATGGAGGCGGCAGTGCGTCCGGCTGCGATTGCAGCGGTTCGATGGGAAAATGAAAAGGGTGGCTGAGTTTCTCAGCCACCCTTTATGATTATCTGGCAGGCGGATCGCCGCTGCAACCGGACCCGGCGGGAGTGGATTCCGCCCTGTAGATCACAGTTTACTTAGAAGTCGCAGCCCTGGCTTCCGCTTTCATGGCTTCGCCGGCGGTGATGGCGATCTCGACGCGGCGGTTCTGGGCGCGGCCTTCGGGGGTGTCATTGCTCGCCACCGGCTGGCTCTCGCCGTAGCCGATGATGGTGAAGCGGCTGATGTCGACGTTATTCTTGGCCAGGAAGGAGGCGACTGCGTGGGCGCGGGCCTCGGAGAGCTTCTGATTGTAGGCCTCGTCGCCCTGGGAATCGGCATGGCCCTCGATGAGCAGGACGGTATCGCTGTACTTGTTCAGGGTCGTGGCCAACTCCGCCAGATCGGTCTGGGCGGCAGGTTTGAGCACCGACTTGCCCGAATCGAAGAGGAGGCCGGACTTGAGGGTGACCTGGATGCCTTCACCGACACGTTCGACCTTGGCATCGGCGAGCTGCTGCTCGATCTCAGCGGCCTGCTTGTCCATCTTGTTGCCGATGTAAGCGCCGGCAGCACCACCCACCGCGGCGCCGATGATAGCGCCGAGGACGGAGTTGCCGAACTGGTTGCCTATGACCGCGCCAACTGCGCCGCCACCGGCGGTTCCCACTGCAGCGCCCTTGGTCGTCTTGTTCATGCTGGAACAGGCAATAATGCTGAAAGAGAGCAAAGCAATCAATAGATAGGTCACTATTTTACGCATGATAACCTCCACGAAAAGATGATTTGCGCGACGGATTGACTAAGGATCGTGTCAAGATATCCCCACGATATGGCGTTCGCGCATTGCAATAACGAGATAACATACAAGAATGTTCCGAATAATGCAAGAAAAATATGCCCATCAGTGGGCATAGAAATCCACCATGTGCGCGATCGCCGCTTCGCAGACGCGGCAAAAACGATCGCGGGTATTGCTGATCATCAAGCAGTCGACCATCGGCCGGTAGAGCCCATGGGAGGCGTAACCGGCTCCCTCGAATGCCCCCACCTTGTCTTCGATGGCAGCGTACTTTTTTCTCACGGCGGCGAGCTGATCGCCCAGCTTTTTGCCCTGATCGAGGAACGGCTTTTTCACCTTGTCGAGTTCCTTCTCCCCTGCGCCGCGTGCTTGCGCCTCCTTTTGTGCTTTTTCCATGGCCCGGCCGTTCTCTAAGAGGAGATTCTGCAGGCTATCGCGCGCGGATTTGCCATACTCGGTCGGCAGAGTGATCTCCGGAGAGAGCAGGGCCTGCCATTTGATACGGCCGCGATTGAGGAGAGCGGTGATATTGGGTTCGAGCGGTTCGACTCCCTTGGGATAAAAATCGTTATAGGCAACCTCCGAGGTATAGTATTCGTCTGCGAGTCCCGCGAAGGCATGGCCGAACTCATGGACGAAGACCCGCCTGCTCAGAGCGTGATCGACGGTGGTGCAGCAGTAATCGTTATAGATCCCGCCGCCGCCGTAGCGGCTGCTGTTGACCAGAACCACAATGGCATCGTAAGGTGCCCGGCTGGCGACGCGACGCAACCGATGACCATCCTCGATCAGCATGTAGCGATCGAGATCAAAGGAATTGAAGGAGGCGTTGAGCAGGGTGTTCTTCCAGGAACCCTGGCGGGGCTCATCCATGCCCTTTTCGAGAGAAGCAATGAAAAGACCGCGGATGTTGATTCGGTCCTGCAGCCCTTTATAGGGCTCAACGGTGAAGAGAAAGTCGCGCATCTTATCGATATCCGCATGAAATTTGGCCTGCTCGTCGGCGGTGTAGCCCTCGGCGACGAAGAGCAGATCCACTTTGACCGCTGGGGCGCCACTGATATGGGATTCATAGATTTCTGCCGCCGGGCCGCTTTCCGTATTGATATGGTAGTCGGCCGGATCGATCCTGAGGACGAAGAAAGGAGCGGGCAGATTGTTCGCGTCCCGTTTCTCCAGGACGAACTGGACGGGATGTTTGGGCGCCGGAAAGCGCACGGCCCGCCTGAAGGTGCGTTTGATCCCGTCGAGAGCCGGGCTCGTTGTGCGGTATTCGCCGTACATGCAATCAAAACCGCTCGAATAGATCAGGGCATTGGTGGCGATATCATAGAGTTTGATCTGATAGCGGCCATTGTTGAAGGGATCAATCAGGCTGGTGCGGCTTCCAGGCCAGAGCGGTTCGCGCAGGATCGGGCCGGCGGAGATGATCTCCTCGCGGGCATCGCCGGTCTGGAAGAGTTCGAGGCGCAGGGCTGCGTCGTCGAAATAGAGGTCAAAATCCGGTATAGTCCCGGCGACCGCTGCAGCGGCCAAGAGGGTAAAGAGGAATAGCAGGCGTAGATGCATCAGTGATCTCCAGTTGATGGAATGGGTTGGATGGTGCTCAGAGTGGTTTGGCTTCGGGCGCGCCAAAGGGATGGACCGCGTCTTCTTCACGCGCCAGCCACACGGCCATTTCGCCGCGTCCGCGATGCGCCCAGGCATAATAGGGAATGGCCATGGCGGGCACATCGCTGACCTGTACCGGGCCGGTATCCTTCTGGCTGTAGCTTTTGACGGTAGTCTGCAGCACCTCGAGGCCGTTGAGCAGATCGTCTCTCCACAAACTGGTCACCGGGGCAGCATCCGGGAGCAGCAAATTGCGGACATGGCCGGTGGTCACATCCGGCCATTCGAAGCAGTAGACCAGGGGACCGCGTTCCAGGGCAACCCGGCCGCGGTCGGCGGCGACACTGTCGTGGGCGACGACGCGGCGGACCGGCATTGGCAGGGTCAGCTCGACCCAGTCACCGGGCTTCCAGGTGCGCTCGATGCGGGCAAAGCCTTCCTGCATCTCAAGTGGAAAGGATTGGCCGTTGATCTCGAGGTGGAGCGGAGCCGGCGCAGGATCGACATATCGGTAGAGATCCCCCGGGATAGGCCGGCCCTGGGCCCATCCGGGAATCCGCAGATGAAGGGTGAACCGGGTGCCGCGCGGTGGCGGACTAATGAGAAGCTGGATCTGGCCATCCCAAGGATAGGCGCTCACCTGCTTGATCTGCAGCGGCTGCCCTTTCAGCTCGAATTCCGCGCTGCTCTCCGCATAGAGATTGACATAGAGCTGATCGTCGCGGAGGGCATAGAGATAACCGGGGATGGAGGCGAGGAAGCGGGTGATGTTGCCAGGGCAGCAGGCGCAGCCGAACCACTCCTTGCGCTCATGCTGGCCGGCGGACTCGAGGGGATTGGGGTAGAAAAAGTGGGTGCCGTCGAGGGCGACCCCGGAGAGCAATCCGTTGTAGAGGGTGCGCTCGAGAACGTCGAGATACATTGACTGGCCGTGCAGCAGGAAGAGACGATAGTTCCAGTAGACATTGGCTATAGAGGCGCAGGTCTCATTATAGGCGGTCAGGTTGGGCAACTCGTAATTTTTGCCAAAGGCCTCGCCTTCGCTGGTAGCGCCGATTCCGCCGGTCAGATGGATTTTTTTCCTCGTTACATTCTGCCAGATGAGGTCAATCGCCTGGAGGTAAGCCTGATCGCCGGTGAGGGCGGCGACATCGGCGATCCCCGCATACATATAGCCGGCGCGCACAGCATGGCCGACGGCTTCTCTCTGCTGAACGATCGGGATGTGGTCCTGGCTGTAGGGGCCATAGAGCTCGCGGCCGCCGGTCGCCTTGCCGCGGATGTCGAGGAAATAGCGGGCGGTCTGCAGATAGCGGTCATTGCGGGTGATGCGGTAGAGTTTGACCAGGCCTATTTCGATGACCTGATGGCCGGGGGGGATCTCGACCTTGCCTGGGCCGAAGGTGGTGCAAATAAGGTCGGCATATTTCAAGGCGACATCGAAGAGGTTGCGCTTGCCGGTCGCCTGATAGTGCGCGGCCGCTGCCTCGAAGAGATGCCCGGCGTTATAGAGTTCATGACTCATGAACTCATGGGACCAGCGGGTTTTGCCGCTCCACTCCTCCAGGTAGGGGGCCTTGTTGGTGCGCGCCGTATAGAGGTAACCGTCCTTTTCCTGGGCGGCGGCGATCAGCGTGATCAGGCTGTCGAGGTAGGCCTCAAGTTTCGGGTCCTTTTGCACCGCCAGGGTATAGGAGGCGCCTTCGATGATCTTGTAGACGTCACTGTCGTCGAAGGGGTATGCGCCCTGCTGCTGACCCTTGATCAAGCCGCCGGCCAAGGCGAAGTTGGCGATGCGTCCGGTCTTTTCGGATTCGGCGAAGGCGTGGGGGATGGTGATCGTGCGGTTGATCTCGATCCGCGGCGCCCAGAACGAGTCCTCGAGATGAACGCGGGTGAAGGGCACCGGCTGGATGGGATAATCCCGGGCCTTCCGCTGCGCACAGGTGAGCAGCAGAAGGGGACCGAAAAACAGCAAGAAGTAACTATTTCGCATCGGAATCTCCAGAAAGTTCAGCAGGATGGACGGTTTTTAGGATTGTAATGCGAGTGCGCCACCGTGCGGCGGCCTCGTTCGCCTTGGCGCGGCAGTATGAGCGTCCTTTAAGCGCCGGGGGTTGGCCACAGCCGGGTACATTCGGGTCACTGTTTTGTGATGTTGACGATGAGAAATAATCCCAAAGCAGCGGCCACCAATTCCCAGGGAAAGCGATTGCCATGACCAAACTGATTTCCGGAGAGGGTTCTCTCCTGATTGACCGGGGTGACTTCATGGATCTCGTCAAAGAGCAGCATGCGTTCGCCACAGCCGCCCAGGCACTTGTAACCGATGCCTCCGTACTGGACTGCATTTTTTTTCCGGTCATACTCGAGGACGAACTTGCCGCTGCCAGGATCGGGCGTAAAAACCAGATAATTGAGATAGTCCGCATCAAAACTGATGTGCAGCCGTATCGGCTCCCAGTTGAGATTGAATTTTTTCGACTGGAATTTGGGCAGCAGGGCATAGATTTTATGTTCGGGGATGATCTCGATGCACTTGCCCGGCAGGTTCTTCCTGATATGCAGAACCTCCTGAAAGTTGGTTTCATAGGTACGGAGGGTGTGTTCGCCCTCGCGGATCTCTTTATCCCATTCGGTATATTCGGCTTGGAGCGTCAGATCCTCGGAGAGGTAGAACTGCAGCTGGGTGAGATCGGCATCCTTGAGCCGGTAACGATCGACGAGTGTTTTTGTCAGGACGTCATGGGATTCGTTTCCCAAAAAGGGCCCACAGCCGGGACCGCAAAAAACCAAGAGGAGCAATAAAAAGGAAGCAAGAAAAAAGGAGGGATGGTGAAGGGGCTTGCCGTTGGGGCGAAAATGAAGATTCCGCATCCGAACTCCCTGCCACATGCTGTTTTAAATCCATAACCTGAAGCCGGCCGCCACTCGCCGGCTAGACAGAACAGCTTGTTAAAACTTAATGAGAAACACCTTCTGATGCAAGGATAAATTTTCCTCATGGCCTGGGCGGGCCGGCATAAAAAAACCCCGCTCCTCGGGGAGCGGGGTTCAAGTTCGTCGTTGTCAAGCCTAGAGTTTGGTGACGTTGCTGGCTTGGAGGCCCTTCTGGCCCTGGGTGACTTCGAACTCGACTTGATCACCCTCATCCAGTGACTTGTAGCCGGTGCCCTGGATGGCATTGAAATGCACAAAGACGTCGCCGCCCTGTTCTCTGGTGATGAAGCCATAGCCCTTGGAGGCGTTGAACCACTTGACGGTACCTTTTTCCATCTTTGAAACCCCTGCCAAAAAAGTAACTGAAACCTCGTACCACTTTTGACGCTTGCTCCCGGCCGTCCATCTTACCGGGCTGACACAGAAGGGCGTTTAAAAAAGCGTACTTTATTTATCTTTTATTTTACAATAAATTAAATAAAAAAGCAAGCAAAATGTGCATTTTTTGTTCGGCTTTCCGCTCCGGCGCCTCCGCCGGAGACGGGAGATTTCAGCGCTGCACGCGGGCGGACCCCCCCCGGGCGAAGGCCTCGACTTCCGGGAGCCGGGCCATGGTGACGTCGCCCGGGAAGGTGGTCAGCAGGGCGCCGTGGGCCCAGCCAAGGCGCAGCGCCTCCTCGGGGTCACGGCCGGCGATAAGGCCGTAGATCAGCCCGGCCGCAAAACCGTCGCCGCCGCCGATACGATCGAGAACGTCGAGGGTGCACACGGGCGACACGTATTGATCCCCCTTGAGCCAGAGCACCGCCCCCCAGTCGTGGCGGTTGCTCGAACGCACCTCGCGCAGGGTGGTGGCCACCGCCTTGACGTTGGGAAATTCCTTGACCACCTTCTCGATCATCGCGAAAAAGGACTCGCTCTTGATCTCCGACCGGGCCGCGTCTGGTCCGGCGATGCCGAGGCCGAGTTGCATGTCCTCCTCATTGCCGATCAGGACATCGATCTCGGAGGCGATGCTGCGCAGCACCTGCTGGGCTTTCTGGAGTCCGCCGATGGGGGCCCAGAGCTTGGCGCGGTAGTTGAGGTCGAAGGAGTTGATCGCCCCCGCCTGGCGCGCGGCGCGCATCCCCTCGAGGATCAGTTTCGAGGTGGTTGTGGAGAGGGCCGCAAAGATGCCGCCGGAATGGAACCAGCGGACGCCGCCGGCGAAAATGGACTTCCAGTCGATGTCGCCCGGCTTGAGCAGGGCGCCGGCCTCGTTGGCGCGGTTATAAAAGACCACCGGCGGCCGCACCCCCATGCCGAGGTCGCTATAGACGGTCGCCATATTGGGGCCGCGCACGCCGTCGTGCTCGAACCATTTGTAAAAGGGACGGACACCCATTTCGCGCACTCGCGCCTGAATCATCTCGCCGATGGGGTATCGGACCATGGCGGTGGCGATGCCGGTGGTGAGACCGAAGCAGTCGGAGAGGTTGGCGGCGACGTTGTATTCGCCGCCCGAAACATGAACGGTAAAGCTGTGCGCCTTGCGGAAGGGGATCACCCCGGGATCGAGACGGTGGACCAGCGCACCGACCGAAAGGAAATCGAGGCCGCAGGCGTCCTGGCGGATATCGAGTTTTTGCATAGGTTCTCCTTTTGCCGGATAAAATGATACGGCGATCCGGCCGTGATTAAAGCCATTCCGTGTGGAAGAATTCGCCCCGCGGCGCGTCGCTGCGCTCATAGGTATGGGCGCCGAAATAGTCGCGCTGCGCCTGGAGCAGATTGGCGGGCAGCCGGCTGCTGCGGTAGCCGTCGTAGTAAGCCAGGGCGCTGGAGAACGCGGGGATGGAGAGGCCGGCTTCGACCGCCCTGCTGACCACCGTGCGCCAGGCCTGGTGATGGCTGGCCAACACCTGGCGGAAATAGGGAGCGAGGAGGAGGTTGGGTAAGTCGGGTTGCTCGTCGAAGGCCTCTTTGATTTTGTCGAGGAACTGGGCGCGGATGATACAGCCGCCGCGCCAGAGCAGGGCGATCTGGCCGAAATTGAGGCCATAATGGAACTCTTTGGAGGCGGCGGCCATGAGCTGAAAGCCCTGGGCGTAGGAGCAGATTTTGGCGGCGTAGAGCGCCTGGCGGATCTGCTCGACGAAGGCTTGCCGGTCACCGGCGAACGGCTGCTCCGGTCCGGGCAGCACTTTCGCGGCGGCGATGCGCTCTTCCTTGATAGCGCTGAGGGTGCGGGCGAAGACCGCCTCGGCAATGGTCGGTGCCGGAACGCCGAGATCGAGGGCGACCTGGCTGGTCCATTTGCCGGTCCCCTTCTGCCCGGCGGTGTCGAGGATGACGTCGATGATCGGCCGGCCGGTGCGTGCGTCGATTTTGGTCATGATGGCGGCGGTGATCTCGATCAGGTAGCTGTTGAGCTCGCCCCGATTCCACTCTGCAAAGACCGTATGCATCTCCGCTGCGCTCAGCCCGAGCAGCTGCTCCATGAGAAAATAGGCCTCGCAGATCATCTGCATATCGCCGTATTCGATGCCGTTATGGACCATCTTGACAAAATGACCGGCGCCGCCGTTGCCGACCCATTCGCAGCAGGGTGTGCCGTCGGCCACCCGGGCAGCGATGGCCTGGAGGATCGGCTTGACGTGCGGCCAGGCATCCGGAGAGCCGCCGGGCATGATCGACGGGCCCCAGAGGGCCCCCTCTTCGCCGCCGCTGACGCCGGTGCCAATGTAATGGAATCCTCTAGCCGTGAGTTCTTGCGTACGACGTTCGGTATCGGGGAAATGGCTGTTGCCGCCGTCGATGAGGATGTCGCCCGGGGCGAGATGCGGGATCAGCGCCTGGATGACCGCGTCGACCGGTTTGCCGGCGGGCACCATCATCAGGATCTTTTTAGGGCTCTCGAGGAGCTGCAGAAATTCGGCTAGGCTGGCGCATACGGTCATCTTTTTGCCCGCGAATTTATCAGCGGCAAGCAGCCGCTGTTTTTCGTCGAGGTCGAACCCGGCAACGGGATAGCCATGGCGCTCGATGTTGAGGGCCAGGTTGCGCCCCATGACGCCCAGGCCGATGACCCCGATGGCATAAGAATGCATTGCGATTTCCCTCCGGCTTGGTTAGATCGTCATGGCGGTGAATCCGCCGTCAACGCGAATCAGGGCGCCGGTGACAAATGCAGCAGCCTTTTGCGAGGCCATCCAGATCACCGCTCCCACTAGTTCCTCGGCGTCGCCGAAACGGCCCATAGGGGTATGGCGCAGGATATCCGCGGTGCGTTCCGGGGTGAGGATCTTGCGGTTTTGTTCGGCGGGGAAAAAGCCCGGGGCCAGCGCATTGACGCGGACCTTGAAGGGCGCCCATTCGCGCGCGAGGTTGCGCGTGAGGTTGTTCACACCCGCCTTGCTGATACTGTAGGTGAAGACCTTGGAGAGCGGGATCTCGGAGGCGGCGGAGGAGATGTTGATGATGCTGCCCCCTTCGCCCTGCTCGATCATGATCTTTCCGAAGAGTTGACAGGCGAGGAAGATGCTCTTGAGATTGACCCTCATGATCCGGTCGTATTCCTCCTCTTCGATCTCGAGGAAAGGGGTGGAAGAGTTGATCCCAGGAGCGTTGATGAGGATATCGATGCGCCCGATCTTGGCGAGGATGGTGTCCGCAGCGGCGCGCAGCTCCTCTTTGCTCGAGGCGTCGACCTTGATGGAAAGGGCTTTGACGCCGTACTTTTTGCATTCATTGGCTTGCTTGCGGGCATTCTCCGGATTGATGTCGAGGATGGCGATGTCGGCCCCGGCACGGGCGAGCCCCTCGGCCATCTTGCCGGCCAGGACGCCACCCCCGCCGATGACGACGGCCGTCCGGCCCTTCAAGCCAAACAGGTCTTCAATATAGCTCATGATGGTACTCCTTTTTCGTTTCTCACACCGAGGCATGCGCATGAGGGCTGTTTCTTGTATGTATGGCTACAAAAAAATACGGAGCAGATGGCGCTCCAGGATGTTCTCCGTGACATTTTTAGCGATGACTGGACGGAACCGCTCCAGCGCCTGCAGATAGCGCTCGCCCATTTCAGCGGCCACCTTGTAGCCGACGTGAATGAGTTGACGGAAATGGGGATTATAAAGCGGCTGGCTCTGGTTATGGCGCAGCACAGCGGCGAACTGGTCCGCCTCCCAGCCATCGACCTCGTCCGGCGCCGGCAGACGGGCGGGATCGATGTCGATCACGGTCGCATAGGGTTTGCAGAGCTCCTCGAAACGGGCCCGGGCATGGCGGTAAATGGCCTTAGCCATCGCCAGTCCCTCTCCCCCGGCCTCGGCCAGGCCGATGACCTCCTCAAGCCAGGTAGTGCCGGCGGTCTTGAGATGGAGGCCGGCGTTGTATTTTTTCAGGGCAGCGTTGATAGGTCCATAGAGGGCGAACTTGTCGCTGCCGGAGTGGACGCTCAGCTTCAAGCCGGAGGGCAGGCCGAAGCGGTCACGGGCGAAAGCGATAACCGCCAGGTCCTCTTCAAACTCGCGGGTGAACTGAGCCGGATCCCCGACATAGTCGACCCCCTTGTTGAAACGGCCGGTGAATTTAGGGGCGATGGTCGTCACCGGGATCTCCTTCCAGGCGACCGCGGCGAGGATGAAGAAAAGCTCCACCGGGCTTTGCGGCAGGTTGGTCTCGTCCATCGAGATTTCGACGACGAAGGGCTGGTCGTGTTTGCCCGCCGCGATGTGGCGATAGATGCGTTGCGCTTCCTCGATGGCGAAGAGATAGTTGGCTCCGATCCCGGCGATCTGGTCGCGGGTGACTGAGAAGGGTTCGGGAATCAGCGGGATCTGCAGGGTGCCGGTGAAGGGCTGGCAGCGGGCCACGAAGGCGTCGAGGGCGCTCTGTTCGGCAACCTGGCCGATGAAATCAGCCACGTCGATGGTGAAAAAGTCGCTGGCGGCAAGAAAATGGTCGACGGTTTTCATGCCGACGTGGTCGGCATCGACGAAGTAGGGCTCCTGCCAGCCCAGCGCTGCGACGGCGGCATCCGCCTCAGCCCGGGTATCGGCGGGCTGGCTGTTGATGATCGAATGCTCGCGATAGGACTTGTTCCAGACGGGCGTCACGGTCACACCCTGCACCTTGAGCCGCTGCAGGGCCTGAAGCTGTGCCTCTCCCTGGCGGCCGAAACGGTCGCCGATACCGATCGAGTATTTTCCCAAGGTCATCGTTTGCTCCACACGTCAGAATTTGTAGGTTTTTTTGACCAGATCATAGGCGAGGGCGCGGCTGAGGCGGCGCGCATCGCTGAGGTCGATAATGTGACGGGTGACGAGGCCGGCCAGGAAATTGGAATCGATACGCCGGGCTAGATCGTGGCGGGCCGGGATCGAGGGGAAGGCCCGGGTGTCATCGACAAAACCGGTGGTGTTGTAAAAGCCGGCGGTCTCTGTCACCTGCTGGCGGAAGCGCGTCATCCCCTCGATGCTGTCGTGGAACCACCAGGAGGGCCCCAGCTTCATTGCGGGATAGTGGCCGGCAAGGGGGGCGAGCTCGCGTGCGTAGGTGGCTTCGTCGAGGGTGAAGACAACGAGGGTCAGGCGGGGATCGTTGCCATATTTATTGAGCAGCGGCTGGAGGTTGCGCGTGTATTCGGTCTGCACCGGAATGTCGCAGCCCTTGTCCGGCCCAAAACGCTGGTAAATCTTTGCGTTGTGGTTGCGCAGGGCGCCGGGATGAAGCTGCATGACCAGGCCATCCTCGATGCTCATTCGGGCCATCTCCATGATCATGTGGGCGGTGAACTGGCCGGCCTCGGCCTTGCCGGCCCGGCCGCGCAGCGCGAGCTGAAAGATCCGTTCGGCTTCTCCGGGTGAGAGTTCCTGGGTCCAAGGGGATTCGACACCCTGGTCGGTCGAAGCGGCGCCCATCGTTTTGAAAAAGGCGCGGCGCTGCTCGAGGGCGTTGATGAAGCGAGCGTAGGAGTTGATTTCAAAGCCGCAGACGGCGCCAAGCTCGGCGATCGCTCGGCTCCAGTCCGGATGTGCCAGGTTGGTGACGGCATCGGGGCGAAAGGCGGGCAGGACCCGTCCCTTCCAGCCCGAATCCCGCAGCGCCTGGTGTTCGGCGAGGGTGTCGGCGGCGCCATCGGTGGTCGTGAGCACTTCGATGTTCATGCGCTCGAAGAGGGCGCGCGGCAGGAACTCGGGCGATTGCAGTTTTTCCTGGATCTGGTCGTAAATGCGCATGGCCGAGTCGCCGTCGAGCTTTTCTTCAATGCCGAAGAGGAGGGCGAGTTCATGGTTGAGCCAGACGCCGGTGGGCGTCGCGGCGAAGAGGAAATAGTTTTCCGCAAAGATCTGCCAGATGCGGCGATGGTCGGTGGCCACCGGTGTGCCGTCGATGGTGGGAACCCCGAGGTTTTCCAGCTCGATGCCCTGGGAGTAGAGCATGCGGAAGATATAGTGGTCCGGGATGAGAATCAGTTCCGCTGGATCGGGAAAGGGGCGGTTTTTGGAGAAGAGCCGGGGGTCGACATGGCCATGGGGGCTGACGATCGGTAGATTCTTGACCCCCTGGTAGAGGTCGCGGGCGATCCGGCGGACGGCTGGATCGGAATCGAAAAAACGGTTTTCATCGAGGATCAGGGGTTCGGTCATGGTTGTATTCCTCCTATCGATGGCGGGGTGGTGGTGCACAGGAGAGGCGCTCGACCAGCCGGGCTTCGAACAGCACGATCTGGGGCTTGGCATGCTCCCCGCTTTCGAGGTCGTGGATGATGCCTTCGGCGGCGGTGCGACCGATCTCGTAGGCGGGGACATGGATGGTGGTCAGGGGGATGCGGTAGCACTGGGCGAGGTCGAGGTCATCGCAGCCGATGACCGAGACCTGTTCGGGCACAGCGATGTGGAGTGTATTAAGAGCATTGGTCAGGCCGATGGCGACGAGGTCGTTATAGCAAAAGAGGGCGGTCGGATGGGGGCCGGGTCGGCGGAAGAGGGTGAGGCCGGCCTGGTAGCCGAGCTCGCGTTCCGATCCGACCGGGAGGATGAAGTCCGGCCGCACGGGCAGGTTGTGGTTCATCAAGGCTTGCTGATAGCCGCGCTGGCGTTCCTCGCTATGGCTGGAATAGGAGGGGCCCGCGAAGTAGGCGATATCGCGGTGGCCGAGGGCGATTAGGTATTCGACGGCCTTGCGTGCGGCTTGGACGTTGTCGATGTCGACGACGGTGGTGTGATAATTCTGGACTTGGCCGAGCATGACCAGGGGGTAGTCATCGCGGAGGAGGTCGGCGAGCCAGGTGAAATCGGAATCGGGTCCCTGAAGGGGGGAGATGATCAAACCGCCGACGCGTTGGCTGGCGAGGGCTTCGATGCTCTGCCGTTCCTGGGCCGGGGAGAGTTCGGAGCTGCCGAGGAGGACGGTGTAGCCGTGTTCGCGGCAGACGTCGAAGACGCCTTTCATGATGCGGGCGAAATAGGGATTATCGATCTCCTTGATGACCAGGCCGATGGAGCGGGTTTTGCGGCTGGAGAGGGAGCGGGCGATTTCGTTGGGGCGGTAGTTGAACTTATTGATGACCGCGAGGACGCGGGAGCGGGTTTGCGGGGAGATGCCGGGGCGGTTATTGATGACGGCGGAGACGGTGGCCTTGGAGACCTGGGCGAGCTGGGCGATATCGGCGATGGTTGGACGCATAGTTAAACCGATTATTATTATAATAAATATATATTATATATTTATTAATATTAATTTATCTGAACCGGTTCAGTACTGTAATATAACAATATTTTCGCCGATGTCAAATGGTTTTCTCGGGGGATTTCAGCCCCGCCCCTACCCCTTCTCGCGCGCACCCGGTCCGCGCTCGCAGGCTACCCCGCACTCGCGCGCCCACCCGGCTTAAGCCCGCAAACCATGCCTCGCACCTCCTCGCGTCCACCCGGCTTGCGCCTGCGGGCCATCCGCTCCTTGTCGCGCCCACCTGGCTGGCACGCTCACTCCCTACCCCCATAAACATTCAGCGCTTTTCCCCAAATGGAAGTTTTTTCCGTACTATATTATGAGCATTCTTTTGAATGCTATGAAACCCCGTTGATCGGGGTGAGATGGAACACTAGTAAAGGCGGGACATCAGATGAAGGGTATGCAACGTTGGACAGGCTGGATGATCATGCTGGCGATGATGGGCCTCCTCGCAGGCCCAGAAGCGGTCCGCGCCGGCAATAATCTACTCAAGGTGCGGGATGCGGTGTATACCACCGGCCAGACCGTGATCATTAATATCGATGTGACCAATGAGGATGCGTTCAAGGCGTTTCAGTTCTATATTACTTTTCCTGCTGGATTGGCCTTTGATGGTTCGTCTTTGACGCTGACGAGTCGCAGTCAGGATCACAATGTCTATTGCAGCACCATCCAACAGGATGGATCTTATTATATTTTTGCCGTTTCCTTCAATAAAAAACTATTTCTTGGCAACAGTGGATCTGTTCTGGAGTTGAGCTGTTCTGCACCTGGAGGTGTCGGATCCTATCCGATATCGATCTCCGGGGCGCAACTCATCGATATAAATAACAGTTATTTGCCCTTAACCACCCAGGGCGGCCAGATCGTCGTTTTCAATCCCGCCAATGCCGCCAAGGCCCGCATCCTCACCCGCCTCGAAGGCTGGAACGACGGCAGCACCATGAGAACGACCCTGGCTGCGGGCAGCCGGATCCCCTTGAACTCGCCATACGCTCAGGCCCCGCGCACCGCCAGCAGCATACCGACGAACATTGCCGACTGGATTCTGCTCGAGCTTCGCACGGCTCCGGGCGGGTCGGCGATCTTCCGACAGTCCTATTTGCTGCGCAACGACGGCTATCTCGCCGAGTTGGATGGCACCACCACCTCCCTTACCCTTATGGTGCCGGCGGGGAACTACTGGATCGTCCTGCGCCATCGCAACCACGCTGCCGTCATGAGCGCCAGCGCCCAGAGTCTCACCACCTCCGGGGCGTTCTTCGATTTTACCGGCGCGGCAAGCCAGTATTACAGCGCCGGAGGGACGCTTGTCGGCATCCGTTATTGCATGCCTGCCGGCGATATCGACCAGGACGGCCATATCACCAGTAAGGATTATGTCCGGTGGTATAAAAAGAAGCTCGCTGCTCCGCCCGCCGGTTATTATGAAGAGGATCTCAACGGCGACGGCCTGGTGACCGATGCCGATTTCGCCCTCTGGCAGACCGATGCCCGGCTTGGGCTGGATTCCCGCCTCCCATGAAGGGCTCTATAGATCGGGGCCGTAGCTGCCGGTGATGTATTTTTCCAGTTCATGAATAGTGAATTCGTGTTCGGCGATGACGGCCTTGACCACATCCCCGATTGAGATCACCCCCACCAGTTCCCCCTTCTCCAGCACCGGTAGATGGCGGATGCGCTTGGCGGTCATCAGCGCCATGATCTCGTTGATGCTCTGCCCCGGCTCGGCGTAGTAAACGCGCCGGGTCATCAGCTCACTGACCCGGCTATGCCGGGTGGTCCGGCCGCGCAGGCTCACCTTGCGGGCATAGTCCCGCTCTGAAAAAATCCCCACAACCTTCTTCCCCTCCACGACGATCAGCGCACCGATCTCCTGTTCCGCCATACGCTGCAGCGCCTCGAGCGCCGTCGCCTCCGGTGTTATGGTCGCGACTCCGCTTGGCTTGCTTTGCAGCAAATGTTTAACAGTCGTCATGATACCTCCCTGTTCAACAGTATGTTTTCCGCTATAACAGAAAAGGCAGGAAGTACCTTTCCTGCCTTTGGGTCCTGTCTGGGATAATGGGGTGAAAATGGCGCGGTTTGCCGCCTAGAGATTGTAGAGCTGCGATTCGATCTCCACGGCGAGATCGAGAAAGGGCTTGCTGCGTTTCATCTCACGGGTGCGCGGCCAGGGCAGGGTGACTTTGAACGACTCGACTATCCGTGCCGGCTTACCGCCCATGATATAGATATCGGTCCCGAGAAAGACGGCCTGGTCGAGATTGTGGGTGACGAGGATGACGGTGGATTGCAGACGCTGCCAGAGGTCGCTAATCAGCAGGTCGATCTGCAGGGCGGTCTCATTATCGAGGCCGCGGTTGGGCTCGTCCATGAGAATGATGCCGGGATTGGCGATGAGGCCGCGGGCGATGACAACGCGCTGCAGCTGCCCTCCCGACAGCTTGCCGAACTTGGCATACTTGTGCTCGTGGCCTTCGAGGCCGACCGCCTTGATCATGGTCATGGCGCGATCGGCCGCTTCCACTTTGGGCACCCCCTTATAGAGGAGGGGGAGCATGACATTTTTGAGCACGGTATAATGTTCGAGGGTGCTGGGCTCCTGGAAGATCACGCTGATCGGCACCGACTGGTCGCGTTCGCGGCCGTGGATGAGCACCTCACCTGAGGTGGGTTGTCTCAACCCGGCGATGTAATTGAGGATAGTGGTCTTGCCGCATCCGGATTTGCCAAGGATGACGACAAACTCACCCTTGTCGGGGATGTCCTCGATCAGCAAGTTGAAATCCTTGATGATATAGCTTTGGCCCCCGTCGTAACTGGTGTTGATATTTTTCAGTTCGATGATATCGGGCAGATTGGTGTTGGTGAAGTCTGGAGTCATTGCGGACCGCCTTATGCGTATTTAAAGGGGAAGATCTTGCGATCGATAAAACGCATGAGCTGGTCGAAGCAGAATCCGACTCCGACCATGATCAAAATGAGCATATAGAGTTTTTCGACCTGGTTCTGACGCATGTAGAGGTTGTAAATCAGCGCGCCGATACCGCCCTCCTGTTTGTTGATCAGTTCCACATAGACGGCATAAGTCCAGCTGATAGCGACGATGTTGATGAAATCGGTGAAGACCCGGGAGAGAACGTTCGGGATGAAAACGGTCTTGATGGTCTGCCATTTGTTCGCGCCGAGTGTCTGTACGGCATCCACATAGACCTGGGGGGTCTCCTGGATGCGCGTAATGACGGCAGTGATAAGGTAGACCAGGATGGCGAAGGTCAAAAACTGTATCTTCATGAGCATGTAAAGCCCAAAAGCGGCCATGAAGAGGACGATCGTCGCGGTCAGGGGAATGTAGCGCGTTGCGGTGATATAGCCGCCAAAGAGGGCATTCAATAGCGGAAAGAGGCCGATGGCGAATCCGATCGGCAGGGCGATGGCAGCCCCCTCCAGCCAGCTGGCGACGTTCATGAATATGGTCAAGCCGAGATGGTGGAAAAGACCGTCGCGGCTGATCAGCTCGGGGATGGAGCCGACGATGGCGAAGGGCGAAGGGATAATATTCGGATTGAACAAGCCCAGCCTGACGGCCAGCCACCAGATTAGGATGATCACCGCGGCGCCGAGGATGGCGATCTGGATTTTCTGACTCTTGGGCAGCTCGCCGCGCAGCTCATACAAAGGAGATGACATGATGCCTCCGGGATGAAGTGGGATCGATGCCGCCGAGCGGCTGGATCTCCAGCGGATCAAGCCGGCCACTGCGGCAGCCGGCCTGATCCAAGACTGATTAGAGCAGGGAGCACTCTGCACGGCGGTTGAGCGCTTTGCCCTCTTCCGTTGAATTGGTGGCGATGGGTTGATCGGGCCCCTTGCCGTCATAGATGAACTGGTTGCGGCTCAGGCCATAGGTCTGGACGAAGAAATCGACGATGGCCTTGGCGCGGCGCCGCGAAAGGTCGATGTTGTATTCACGGCCGCCGACATTGTCGGTGTGACCGATGATGCGAAAACGCGAACTCGCATTCATGGCGACGATCTGGCCGTATTCGTTTTTCAGTTTCAGGGCCTCGAGGGGTTCCAGCACAGCCGAGTTGAAACCGAAATTGACCCGCACATTCTTGGTGGCCACTGCGGTCTTGGTATACATGTCCGAGGTCGGGGGGGTGAAGGGTGTCGGTGCCTGGGCGGCATTCGCTGCGCCGGTGAGTCGGATAGCCTGCACCAGGCTCACATCGGAGACGTTGCGCCAGCTCGGCAGGTTGGGAGAGGCCAGGCCTATCTCGCTGTAGGCCTGACGGGCCTCGTCATAGACCATCTCCGCGGTCACCCCCTTGAAGGATGGATTGAGACCGAAGAAGGCGACGTTATCCCCGTAGGTGGCAAAGCGGACGTTGCCGAAGGTCTCGAGCCAGTACTCTTCGGTCGTGCCGCTGTACCCTGCGGTCATGATTCTAGCGGCCCGGCTGCGGGCGGTGGGATCGACATTGAGTTCAGCGGCCCCCTTCATCCAGCCTTCGACAAAATGCTGAAGATCGGTGTGGCGCTTTTCGATCAGCTCTTGCTTGGCGAACATGATGCCGAAGAGCATCTCCGAAGCCTCCTTGGTGCTCTTGAGCACATGGGCGCCGGGAACGCGTTCGCGCGCGGCGATATCATCGGGAGACCAGCCCACGGCGGCGTCGAGCTGTCCCACTTCGAACGCCTTGAAAACCTGCGGAACCTCGACAAATTCGATCGGCTTGACATCCTTGAGCGTCATGTTGGCCGCCTTGAGCATATTGATCAGCAGCCACTGGGAGGGCGAGCCGGGGACATAGCCCACCTTGCGGCCGGCGAGATCGGCAACCGATTTGACCGCAGGAGAGGCGATGATCACGTCGGCACCTTGGGATTTGTCGGTCAGATAGAAAATGCGCGGCTTGTAGATGAGCAGCTCCTGCAGGCCGATCGGATAGGAGTCGACGGTGAGTACCACCACATCGACCTGGTCGGTTTTCCAGGCCTGAATGGCGTCGGAGAGGACATCGATGACGGTGAATTTGACATTCAGCCCGTAATCCTTCTTGTAGCGTGAATCGGGGTTGGGGCTCATGCCGTTGTTGAAATAGGGCCCGGGGGTCATGCCGGAGTAGGTCACAAGATGGACGCGCAGATCCTGTTTGCTGCCACCTTCGGGCAGGAATTTCCAGGCGGCGTAGCCGACGGCGGCGATGATCAGCAGGCCAATGAGAAATTTGGCAAAGAAGGTCAATCCGCCTTTGCTAGGGGGGGCGCCAAAAGGTTGGTCGGCCATGGTATGCTCCTTGTATCTTGGAATCGGTTCAATCTCCGGTGCCGGGAAGCCTCCTGATTCGCAGGGCGCGCGGCCAGCCGGAGGGTTCTATCGCTTTACCAGCTGTACTTTTTCCTCTCATCTTCACCCGCAGATTTGGCGGGCATGATCGGCACCAGCTCGCGCTTGTCGCCGGCGGTGACGATGGCCACAGCCTGGGCGGGATCGCCGGTGGAGAGCGCCTGCCCGGCCTTGCCGATATCCTCGGCCTGCTGCAGCAGCTGATCGCTGGCGGTGTCCCACTGCTCGAGGGTTTTCATCATCGCGTCCTCGCTGACCATGTCGTTCAGTTCCGGTTCAGCGAGAAACTGCGGGGCCACCTGCATAAAGCGGTCGACCTGTCCGGTGAAGAGGGCGATCTGACCCTGGACGTACTTGACCGACATCTCGTAGATGTTGCTGTGGGCATCGCCGCCGAGGACGCTCGAGGTGGCCTGGGTGGCCTTGGCCATGGCCTGAGCTTCATTGTAATCAGCGGCCAAGGTATCGGCGAAAAACTTGGTCTTGTCGCGGTAGAATTCAAAGGCCTGCTGCATCTTTTTCATGATCTCACAATACTTTTCAGCGCGCTCGTACCGCTTCTTGGATTTCTCCAGATTGGACTGGAGCATGCCGGCCTCGCTGCTGATCTTCTGGAACTGGAAGCGCTTGTCCTCATCGGTCCAGGCGCCCTTGGCGAAGAAGCGGTCCTTGAGGGCGTCGGCCTGTTTGATGCGTTCGCGGATCTGGCTCTCATAGTTCTCGATATTGCTTTTGATGCCATTGCGGATGCCATAGACCCGGTCGGCGGCGCTCTGGATGGTTTCGAGTTTTTCGCCGAGGTACTCATTAACGTAGGCGTAGATGACGTCGAGGGGGCCGCTCTTGATCAGCAGGCCGGTGAACCAGCGGTAGAACTTGGCGCGCCAGTACCAGAGGATGGAGCGGAACTGCTTGCTCGAGACCACCCACCAAATCAGGGCGGCAAGGGCCATCAGGCCGCCCAGGACCATGGCTCTGCTGGTCAAGGTGATCGCCCGGCCCAGCAGAGTGATGAGATAGGGAGAGACCGCATAAAAACCGGCGGCCAGGCCGATGGCGACCAGGAAGAGGCCGAATCGTCCGATGGCGGTCTCTTTTTTCGATACAAAAGTCGAAACCTTGTCTGCACCCGGCAGGGATGGCATATCGCTCATGGAATCCTCCGTTACTTATTTGATTTTTTGCAAATTGGCCGCCAACCGGTCGCGAAGGGCAGCGAAATTCTGCTGGTGGAGCTGCAGTGCGGTGTGGAAGTTGGCCTCGCGTTCGCGTTTTTTTTGTTCGATCTGGTTGATTTCGTTCTCGGTCACCAGCTGGTCGGAGAGAAGTTGGGCCTTCTCGGCTTCCAGCCGTTTTTTCTCCTCGTTGCGTGCGGCGATGAAGGCGTCGAGTTCCTTCTGGATCTCCACCAGGCGGTTTTCGCGGAGTGCAATCCCCTGCTTGAGGCCGTTGATCTTTTGCCGCACTTCGGCCAGTTTCTGCTTGAAGCCCTCCTCGTTCTGGGTGGAGAACTGGGCCTCTTCTTGATTGAGCGCCTTGATGGCCGTGTCAAGGGCCTGGAGCACATGGTCCACGCTCAGATGCTGCTGGCGCGCCTTGAGGGCGGTCTGGGCCGCGTGGAAGGCGAGTTGATCGCGGGTCATCTGGTCGAGGGCCGGAAATTTTTCAGTGAGGTCGGCGAGCTGGAGGTTGAACTCGGCAAAGGCCGGGGGCATGTTTTTGGCCAATTCCTGCTCGATCTCTTTGTAAAAGGGGGTATCCGCCGGCGCCGTCGCTGAGGGCATGGAGAGCGGCGGGATGGGGGTTGGCGAGACCGGAGAAGAGAGGATCGGTCCGAGATTCGGAGCCGGGGAAGGCCCCAGATCCTGTGCCGCGGCCTCCTTTTCGCGCCAGAATACCGAGATGGCTTTTTTACCAAGCTTCTTCAAGTCAGCCATGGTCTTCCTGTACCTTGGTTATAGGGTTCTCTGTTATAGAAATAATTATAGTGAATTTAAAGTAGAAAGGCAACGAATTCGTTGCCTTTTTTTACCTTCTTATGATCGGAATTGCTCGAGCACCCCTTACTTACGTAAGGGGCTGGAAAATGTTCCGGGAAAGGGGAGAAATAGGGAAGAGAGGCTTCACCCTCAGGGTGGAACCCTGCCGCGCCGTCGGCGTGGATGGCGTGCGGCAAGAGACAGATGCAAGTTAAGGAAGAGGCGACGTCGCTGGATTTACTCGGCCTCGTAATCGGGGCAGACACGCGTCAGGTTATGTCCGCAGCGGCGCCAGTTTTTGCAGTTCTGGCAGATGGAATCGTCGTAGTGGGTGCGGAACCAATGGCCATTGTTTTGAATCCAATCCATGACATAGGCGTTTCCGGGATCAGCCTGAATCCGGCAGCCTTCACACCACTTGTCGATCAGGATTTTCTGGATCTGGATCTCCATATACTTGCTCATACGGCGATCAAATATCCTTCTTTTTTGAAAAAATGAACCGTTTTAAACGATACCAATATATCAGAAAATTTCAAAAAAGAAAGGAAAAAATCGCCTTGATCACATTTTTATCGTGTGCTTTGGGGACCTCGCAGTAGCCGGGCGGGCAGGCCGAAGAGGGCCCGGAGAAAGTCAAGCAGACCCTCCACCGCAATGCCGAGTAGACGCAAGGGCAGCACCAGCAGCCAGACGACCGGGTAGAGAAGGAGAGCCAGAAGGGCCAGCGGCCAGCACAGGATCAACACCAACAGCCAGAGCAGAAATTTAGTCATCGCCGGGTCTCCCGATAGCGGACAGTTCGGTTTGGCGGTCTGAGGTGGCAAAATCCCCCGGGCTTGCTGGGCGGGGTGCTGCAGCCGCCTTTCTTTCTGTTTACGCACAGGGGCGCCGGATGTTCCACTCCTCTTTTTCCCTTTTTAGCTTGAACGGTTGAGCGAAAATGTGTATGTTTAGCCGGTAAACCCGGAATCAAATCACTGGAGGGAAGCGCACATGGCCATACATCCGCTCGCCGGTAAGCCGGCGCCAAGAGAGCTGCTGATCAATATCCCGCGTCTGGTGGCCGATTACTATACCCGTCATCCGGATGCGAACGATCCGGACGAGCGCGTCGTCTTCGGAACCTCGGGTCACCGCGGTGCTTCGAGCAACGGCACCTTCAACGAGGCGCATGTACTGGCCATCAGTCAGGCTATTTGCGATTACCGCCGCCAGCAGGGCGTGGATGGACCGCTTTTCCTCGGCATGGATACCCATGCTCTCTCGGAGCCGGCCTTCATCACAGCCGTTGAGGTGCTTGCGGCCAACAGCGTGACGCTGATCCTTCAGCAGGAGCGTGGGTACACCCCCACGCCGGTGATCTCGCACGCGATCATCACCCATAACGGCGGCCGCCTGGCCGGACTGGCCGACGGCATCGTGATCACCCCCTCCCATAATCCCCCAGCCGATGGCGGCTTTAAATACAATCCCCCCCACGGCGGCCCGGCCGACAGCCAAGTGACCCGGCTGATAGAGGAACAGGCCAACCGGCTGTTGCAAGCGGGGATGGCCGGGATCAAGCGCATTCCCTTCGCCCGAGCCTTTTCAATGACAAGTACCCACCAGGAGGATCTGGCCGGCGCCTATGTCGAAGATCTGGGCGCAGTGGTCGATCTGGAAGCGGTGGCCGCGGCCGGTATGAAGCTGGGGGCTGACCCCATGGGCGGCGCATCCGTCGCCCTCTGGAGCCGGATTGCAGAGCGCTATGATCTCCAGATCGAAGTCGTGAATCCCATCGTCGATCCGACATTCGGTTTCATGACGGTGGACAAGGATGGCAAGATCCGTATGGATTGCTCCTCACCCTATGCCATGGCGAGGCTGGTGGAGATGCGCGAGCATTATGATATCGCTTTTGGCAACGATCCGGACGCCGACCGGCATGGCATCGTCTGCCGCAGCGCGGGCCTGATGAATCCGAACCACTACCTGGCGGTAGCGATCTGGTATCTTTTTCAAAACCGCGGACTCTGGCGGACCGAGGCTGCGGTGGGCAAGACCCTGGTCTCCAGCTCGATGATCGACCGGGTCGCGCATTCGCTGGGACGCCGCGTCGCCGAGGTGCCGGTGGGATTTAAATGGTTTGTCAAAGGTCTGACGGAGGGTTCGTTTGGATTTGGCGGCGAGGAGAGTGCGGGCGCTTCGTTCCTGCGCCGCAATGGCTGCACCTGGACGACGGACAAGGATGGGATCATTCTCGACTTGTTGGCCGCGGAGATCACCGCCAATACCGGCCGGGACCCCGGCGAGATCTACCGCACCCTCGAGGAGCGTTTCGGTCATTCGGTGTACGAACGAATCGACGCGCCCGCTGATGCGGCCCAACGCGCCGCCCTGGCCAACCTCTCGCCGGAGCGGGTCCAATCCGCCACCCTGGCGGGCGAACCGATCCTCGATATACTGACGCGTGCGCCGGGCAACGGGGCGGCCATCGGCGGTTTAAAAGTGGTGACCGAAAACGGTTGGTTTGCAGCGCGCCCCTCCGGCACCGAGGATATTTACAAGATCTATGCCGAAAGCTTTAAGGGACGCGACCACCTGCGGCGGATCCAGGAGGAGGCGCAAGCCATGGTGACGGCGGCGCTCACTCGATGATCGCACTGGCGACGATGTTGGCGATGGTGCTGCGCATGCTGTCGACTTCGCCATCATCTTTGGGATGGACCCGGTTGCTGAGAATGATGATATAGGTCCGGGTCTTGGGATCGATCCAGATGGAGGTGCCGGTATAGCCGGTGTGACCATAGCCGCCGTCTGGGAGCAGATCACCGCCGACCCACGATTGTCCCTGCTTGATCACCCAGCCGTAGCCGCGGGCGGCATGAGCCGGGGTATCGACCACCTGGGTCATCCGCGCTACCGTGACGGGGCTGAGGATGCGGCTCTGGCCGAGGATGCCGCCGTTGAGCATCATCTGGCAATAGCGCGCCAAATCACTGGCAGTGGAGAAAAGTCCGGCATTTCCGGAGATCCCGCCTTGCAGCCGCGCGAGCGGATCGTGGACGACACCGCGCAGGGGCAGACCGTTGGCCTGCACCTCCGTGGGCACGCAGATCAGTCTGAGGGTCTCGTCGGGATTGAAGGTGGTGTAGCGCATGCCCAGCGGCTCAAAGATGTTCTCCTTGGCAAAGGCGCTGACATCCTGTCCCGAGACCGCCTGGATGATCCGATTGAGCGTAATGAATCCGAGACAGCTGTAGGTGTAGAGTTCGCCGGGGGCGCTGAGCTTGGGCAGCTGGGCAATATAATCGACCAGCGCCGCCGTCGTGCAGGGTGTGCCCAGCGTTTGCGCAGCCTTGTCGGCGCTGGTATAGGAGGGGAGTCCGGAGGTATGCGTAAGCAGATGCCAGATACGCGCCTCCTCAGCCAGGGAGCTGTCGGGCTTGCGATACCGCGAGAATCCGGGGACATAATCGGAGACGCGATCGGTGAGACGCAGCTGGCCGCGCTCAGCGAGGATCATGATCGACGTGGCCGTGGCGACCGGTTTGGTGACCGAGGCGAGGTCGAACATCATCTCCGGCGCCATCCGCAGGGTGTCTGGGACCAGCTGGCAATTGCCATAAGCCTTGTGCAGCACCTTCTCTCCGCCGTGGTTGACGAGGACAACTGCCCCGGGGATATCTCCCCGATCGATCGCCAGTTGCACCGCCTTGTCGATGAGGGCAAGCCGGGCCATATTGACGCCGCCTTTACGTGCCGGCAGAGACTGGCTCAAGGCCAGACTCCATCCCAGCAGAACAAGCATGCCCCCCACCTGGTACCTTTTCATAAAGCCTCCGAAAGTGCCTACTGCCTTGCATACTAGGTAGGATAAAGAAAACAGGCGTGAATAGCAAGCGAAAATTAACCCGGCGCCGAACTGGTTCTCGGGTCGCCCCCGGCCTCCGGGTGGGCATGAGAGCCGGGATGGTGTGACGGCCGGGCATGGCAAACGAAAATTGGCTTGGAAATCGGCGATTATTTTAGTATAATAAAAATTGATACTTTTTTTGCCAACGAGAGATAACTCTATTGAAAATCATGGAGTTTGATCGTGAAAGTCTATCTGATGCTGCCTTTGTTTTTCGCCCTCCTTTTGCCCGGCTGTAATGGCCGCAACACCCGAGCTGCACGACGATTCATCGAAGAACATGTCGCCAAGGTTGCCCCGGTTGCCCGGGCGGCCAACCTCGCCTATTGGGAGGCGGCCACCTCCGGCAAAGCCAAGGCCTATGATCGCTACGCCGAACTGGAGCTGCAGAAGCGCCAGATCTACAGCAATCCCGAAGAGTTTGCCTTCGTCAAAAAGATGAAGGAGCAAGGCGGCTTGAACGATCCGGTCCTGGCCCGGGAGATCGAGCTGCTTTACCTGAGCTATCTGCCCAACCAGATGGAGCCGGAGCTGCTGCGCGAGATCACAACTCTGAGCGCCGAGGTGGAGAAAAAATTTAGCACCTTTCGCGGCAAAGCCGGCAAACAGCGGCTTTCAGGCAATGAAATCGAATCGATTCTGAAAACGGAAAAACGTCCAGCGCTGCGTCAGGCGGCCTGGATGGCGAGCAAGCAGGTTGGAGCCGCTGTGGCTGCAGATCTACTGCGGCTGGTCCGCCTGCGCAACAAGGCGGCGCAGAAGCTGGGCTTCAAGAATTTCCATGCCCTTTCACTGGCGGCGGGCGAACAGGATCAGAAGGAGCTGGACCGGATTTTCGAGGAGCTCTACGATCTAACCAATGCCCCGTTCTTCGCGCTCAAGCAGCAGCTCGACAGCGAGCTGGCGCGGCGCTTTCGTATTCGTATCGAGGATTTGCAGCCGTGGCATTATCAGGATCCCTTCTTTCAGGAATCGCCCATGCTCGAGGCGGTAGACCTCGACGGTTTTTATGCCGGCAAGGATGTCAAGGAGTTGGCGGCGCAATTTTATCGGAGTATCGGCCTGCCGATCGATTCCATCCTGGTGCGCAGCGATCTCTATGAACGCGAGGGTAAAAATCCACACGCCTTTTGCACCGACATTGACCGCGCCGGGGATGTTCGCATCCTTTGCAACCTCACCGACAGCGAGCGTTGGATGGAGACCATGCTACATGAGGCGGGGCATGGGGTCTACAGTTATTACATGGACCGTTCGCTGCCCTGGCTCTTGCGCCAGGAAGCGCACGCTTTCACCACCGAGGCGATTGCCAACTTTTTCGGTCGTCTCAGTCGCAATCCCTGGTGGATGGAACAGATGCTCAGCCTCAAGCCGGCCCAGCGGCAGGAGCTGGACCAGGTGAGCGCCCGCTATGCGCGGCTCAAGCAGTTGATTTTTTCGCGCTGGGCGATGGTGATGTATGAGTTCGAGAAGGCGCTCTACGCCGATCCCGACCAGAATCTGAACGCACTGTGGTGGACGCTGGTGGAGAAATACCAGGGGATCAAGAAGCCGGCGGGCCGTGACGAGCCCGACTGGGCGGCCAAGATCCACTTCACCATTGCACCCTGTTATTATCATAATTACGTTCTGGGCGAATTGCTGGCCTCGCAGTTGCAGGCCTGCCTGGTCAAGTCGTTTTGGCCGGAGCGTTCCGAGGCGAACCCCAGCTATGTCGGTTCGCTTCAGGCCGGCGCCTGGCTGCGGTCGCGGATCTTCGCCCCTGGATCGCTCTATCCCTGGAACGAGATGATCAAACGCGCCACCGGAGAGCCGCTGACGGCACGCTATTTCGTTGAGCAGTTTGTCAACTGAGGTCTGTATGAACAACCACAATGGTGCCATGATCCGTTCGATGCCGGACGGAACCGAGAAGCAGTACAATCCCTTCACAGGCACGGAGGTATGGCATATACCCGGACGCAAGAACCGGCCGATTTTCACCGGCATACCCGAGACGGCGCAGCCGATTAAAGGGGATCACCGGGATGCCTGCAATTTTTGCCCAGCGCGCTATTTGATGACCCCGCCGGAAAAGTCGCGGATGGTTCTGCAGGACGGGCAATGGGTGACGCAATCCCGGCTCAGTGCCGTCGATGTAGTGAAGGAGAGCGCGGAGTTCCGCCGCATCCCCAATCTTTTCGAGATCGTCTCCATCAATTACTGGAAGAAGAATTTCCAGTATCATCTCAACGAGAAAAACCGCGCCTGGAAAGAGAGCTATCTGGCCATCCCCGAAGGGAAGCGGCATGTCCTGGACATCGTCAATCTCAAGCTCAAGTACTCCGGATTGAGCGATGCGGAAATTGCCGAGGTTTCCGAGGATCAAAAAGTCGAAATGGCGGATGCGTTTTTCGGGGGCGGTCATGAATTGATCGTGCCGCGCCGTCATTATATCGATGGCGCCGAGTATGACTCGCAGCTGGCCTCCTCAGGCGAGCTTTCCAGTGAGGAACATTATCAATATTTCCGGTTCACGATCGAGGCGATGAACGAGGTCTATGCCGACAACCGCTATTGCCGCTATGTGGCGGTCTATCAGAACTGGCGCAAGGAGGCGGGTGCCTCGTTCGATCATCTGCATACCCAAATCGTCGGTCTGGATGAATGGGGAGTCTCTCTGGAGCGCGAACTCAAGCTGATGGTCACCAACCGCAACATGTACAATGAATATGCCGCCAATTTTGCGGCGCTCAACAACAATGTCATCTGTGAAAACGATTATGCGATGGCCTTTGTCGATCTCGGCCATCGCTATCCGACGATCGCGATTTATTCGAAGAGCGTCAATTGCCGTCCGCGCGAGCATACACCTGAGGAGCTGCGCGGGGTAAGCGACCTGGTGCACGCCATTCATGCGGCGACAGGTTCGCAGATCTCGTGCAATGAAGAGTGGTATTATATGCCTAACGACAGCATTACCCCGATTCCGTGGCATATCTTGATCAAATGGCGGGTCAATATCCCGGCGGGTTTTGAGGGGGGAACCAAGATCTATGTCAATCCGATGTCGCTGAGCGAACTGCGCGACAAATTGGTGCCGCGGCTTTTCGAGCTGCGGGGACAGGGCAGACTGGGGTGGCTCAAGATCGCCGAGGAGTGCCCGGTCAAACCCAATTCCTTGAAGTACTATCAGCGGACAGTCGAATAGGATGGGGATGGTGCACGCTCGGCTTACCATCCAGGTCCACTGGCTGCTGCCGGTTTTATTACTGCTGGCTGCTGGCTGCAAGACCCCATTCAGCACGCGCGAACCCGAGACGCCGGTCACCACCCAATCGAGCTGGGTGCAGCCGACGTCACCGGCTTTGGTGATGATCAACCTGCGCACGGCGATTGCGGAGCGCAACAATCAGAATTATTTGCGTTGTCTGGCCGATACCGGGCTGGTGCATGCCTCATTCATCTATCAGCCGGAGCCGGCAGTCGGAGCGGCCAACCCCGGGCTTTTTTCGCGCTGGGACAAGGAGAGCGAACGCAACTATCTCAATCAGCTCCTCGCCTATTTGCCTGCCGATTCGGTGAGTTCGTTGACTCTGAACCTGATCCGCGAGAACACCTATCAGGACTCCGTCGTGTTGGTAGAGGAATATGTCCTGACAGTCGGCCATCGGCATCAGGACGAAGCGCCGCGGCGGATGCAGGGCCAGGCGGAATTCCGGCTGGTGCGTTCGAGTGAAGAGTTATGGTATATCCGCCGCTGGGCGGATTACGCGACGGATCAACATCCCACATGGAGCGCCCTGCGCGCCTGGTATGGCAAATGAGCATGGATAAAAAAAGACGGCTGCAATGGGCGCTGGGTACCTTCAGTGTGCTGCTACTGGTCATCAACGGCTACATCCTGTGGAAATCTCCGGTTCAGCGGCGTGAGGTTATCCCCGAGCAGAAGAAACCGCACGCGATAGAGCCGGCCGGGCCGGAGCCGCGTTCGCTGCCGCATCCGGAGGCTGAACCGCCGGCCGATCCCCGCAACCGGGCCTCACAGGAGGAGGTCGATCAGGTGGGAGAGGCGCTGCGCAAGGCGCTGGCGGCTTTCCGCATCAATGCACCGGCGGTGCACAAGTCGGAGCTGACCTACTCCGCCTCGATCCCTCGCGATCTGAATATTCACCGGCTCACCTTTGCGTTGATCGATGAGCTGGACAAGATCGATGGCGAGATACGGCGCATCGTCGAAGACCGGCGAAAGGGACGTCTGGAGTATACCATTGCGGTCGACGGTGACTGGGCTTGCCGCATCGTGCTGATGCGGCGCGAATCGATGAGCGCAGTATCCGGCCGGATGGCGATCATCGTTGATGATTTTGGCTATGCCAATAACGATTTGGTCAAAAAGTTCCTCTTTTATCCCAAACCCCTGACGATTGCGATCCTACCCGGCCAGAAGGCGACAAGCCTGGTGGCGCGGGATGCCCGTCTGGCCAACCGCGAGATGCTCGTCCATATGCCGATGGAACCGCGCGACGCCAAGTGGTCGGATGAGGGCTATACCTTGCTCGCCGGTCAGGATGCCGGGACCGTGCGGCTGCGGGTGCGGGCCGCGCTCGCGCAGCTGCCCGCGGCCCTGGGCATCAACAATCATGAAGGTTCCAAAGTCACTCCGGACCGGGCCATGATGCGGACGGTGATGGCCGAGCTGAAGCGTCAGAACAAGATCTTTATTGATAGCCGCACCAGCCCGCAAAGTGTCGCCCTGGAGGCGGCCCGGGAGGCCGGTGTTCGGGCGGCGGCCAACCAGTATTTCCTCGATGCCGAGGACGACGAGGATTTCATTGAGGCGCAGCTGAACAAGGCAGCGGCAGTGGCCGCAAAGCAGGGCCAGGTCATCGTCATCTGTCACATGCGTAAGCGCACCTACCGGGTGCTGGAACGGATGATCCCGGCGCTCGAACAGCAGGGCATCCGTTTCGTTTATATCACGGAAGCGTTATAGGGCCGCGCGGTCTCTCCCGGCAGCAGGGCCGGGGACCACACATTGCAGCATCGGTTTAAAACCCAATACGAGGTCCGTCATGTCCAGGTTATGTCTTTGTGTCAATCAGGTTGCGCGGGTGCGCAATTTCAATCGCAAGAAGGAGCCGGATCCGCTGCAGGTGGCGATGGCGGCCGAGCTGGCCGGCATTGATGGCATTGTCGTACAACTGCGCGAAGATCGCGCCGACATAGATGACCGTGATCTGCGGCTTTTAAAGGAGGTGGTCAAGAGCCACCTCAATTTGGCCATTCCGCTGCAGGAGGTCATGGTGCAAAAGGCCTTGCAGCTGCTGCCCGATATGGTGACGCTGCTGCCGGTCTTGCAGGAGAATGAGGGAGAGGAGGTCGCGCTGAACGTCGAGGCCAATCTCGATTACTTCGAGGAGGTTGCGGCGGCCTTGCGTGCCCACAACATCGTCGTCAGCGCGCTGGTGGCGGTGGACCCGGCCCAGATTCGCGCCGCCGCCCGGGCGGGCGCCGATTATGTCCAGTTCAATACCACCCTGCTGGCGGGGGTGGAGGATTTGGGATCGCTGACCGAACAGGTTGAGCGGCTCCGCGCCGTAGCTGCTGCAGCGAACAAGCTGGGCTTGGGAGTTGCAGCCGGACGCGGCCTTGGCTATCAGAATATCCGCGACATTGCCGCCATACCCCTGATCGAGGAGGTCAACATCGGGCGGGCGATACTCTCCCGCGCCCTGCTGATCGGCGTCGATCGGGCGATCGCAGCCATGAAATCCCAACTCGAACACAGGTAGGTCCGCATGGAAAAAAAGGTGCTTTCGCTGCTCCCCGAGTTCGGGCTGATTCAGGATCCCGATCTGCACGCCAAGACCCTCGCCTGCTGGCTCGAGGCGATGCGCATCGGCGGCTGGGAGGCCGAGGATCTCGACCGCATCCCCTTCACCCTGCTCATCCCCGAATGCCCGGTCAGCTACCGTACGCATGTGCAGGCGGTGACCCAAACGGCCATCGCTGCGGCCAGGGTTCTGGCAGCCCATTATAGCCCTTATTACACCCTATCGATGGATCTGATCGTCAGCGGGGGGCTTCTGCATGATATCGGCAAGCTACTCGAATACCGTCGCCTCGAGGGCAAGTATATCAAGAGCACCAATGGCAAGCTTCTGCGCCATCCTTTCAGCGGCGCCAATCTGGCCGCCCGTTTCCAACTGCCTGACGAGGTAGTGCACATCATCGCTGTTCACGCCAAGGAGGGAGACGGCGGTTACCGGACCCCTGAGGCGGTGATCGTCCACCATGCCGATTTCATGAATTTTGAGCCGCTTAAAGGATAACCGGGAGCTGTCATGGATTTTCCAACTGAACCCTTTCGGATCAAGGTCGTCGAACCGCTGCGCCGGACCACCCGGGTGGAGCGCGACCGCTTGATCCGGGAGGCAGGATACAACCTCTTCGCCCTGCCGGCCGAGAGCGTATATATTGATCTGCTCACGGACAGCGGAACCGCTGCGATGAGCGATAACCAGTGGGCCGGGATCATGCTGGGCGACGAATCGTATGCGGGGAGTAAGAACTGGGTCCATTTCGAAGCGACTGTCCGCCGTCTTTTCGGATTTAACCACGTCATCCCAACGCATCAGGGGCGATCGGCGGAGAATCTGCTCTTTGCGACAGCTATCCGCAGCGGTGATGTGATTCCCAACAACATCCATTTTGACACCACACGCGCCAACGTCCTGCATCAGGGGGGTGTGCCGCTGGATCTGGTCGTAGACGCGGCGATGCATCCGGAAAAGGAAGCGCCTTTCAAAGGCAATATGGATCCAGCCAAGCTGGAGCGGGCCTTTCAGGTGCATGGGGCGGACAAGATCCCGCTGGTGATGATCACGGTGACCAACAACAGCGCTGGAGGGCAGCCGGTTTCGATGGAGAACATCCGTCAGATCAGCGCCATCGCCAAACGGTATCACAAGCCTTTCATCATCGATGCCTGCCGCTATGCCGAGAACTGCTGGTTCATCAAGGAGCGCGAGGCGGGCTATGCCGCAAAAGCTCTTCCGGCGATTGCGCGGGAACTTTTCTCCCATGCGGACGGTTGTACCATGAGTGCGAAAAAGGATGCGCTGGTGAACATTGGGGGCTTTCTCGCCCTGAATGATGCAGCATGGAGCGAAAAGGCCAAGAACCTGCTGATTCTGCTCGAGGGTTTCCCCACTTATGGAGGCCTGGCCGGCAGGGATCTCGAGGCCATTGCCCGGGGTCTCGAAGAGGGGCTGGATGAGGCCTATCTCGCCTACCGTATCGGTCAGGTGCGCGCTCTGGGGGCACTTCTCGATGCGGCCGGCGTCCCCTTTGTCAAGCCGGTGGGCGGCCATGCGATTTTTCTCAACGCCAGCGCGATCCTGCCGCATCTGCCGCGCCAGCAATTTCCGGCGCAGGCTTTGGCGGTGGCGCTCTATCGCGAGGCAGGCATTCGCGCGGTCGAGATTGGCGGTTTGATGTTCGGCGAAAAGGACGGGCAGGGTGGCGAAAAATACCCCGAGCTCGAACTGGTGCGCCTGGCCATCCCGCGGCGGGTCTACACCTCCCGGCACCTCGAGTATGTCGCGGCGGCCGTCATCGAGATTTTTCGGCATCGTGAGCGCGTCAAAGGGCTGCGTCTGGTGCATGAAGCCCCGCTATTGCGTCATTTCACGGCCCTGCTGGAGGAGATGGAGTGATCGGGGCGCTGCTTTTCGATTTCGACGGCGTCATCGCTAATTCGTCCGACCGGCACCTGAATGCCTGGAAAATGGTTCTGCCGCCCCTGGGAGTCGAGCCGGTCGATCTGGTACTGCGGCGGCATGAAGGGGAGCCGGCCTGGCGGATCGCTCAGGCGATGTGCGCGCATGGCGGGCTGGAGATCGACGAGCGTGAGGCGCGCCGCCTGGGGGCTGAGAAGAATATCCATTTTCGCCGCGAGACCACGCCGTCGGTTTACCCCGGCGTGGCGGAGATCCTCGATTTCGCGGCGCGATCCGGAATCCGGACGGCGGTGGTGACCGGTACATCGCGGGAGAACCTGCTGCATATCCTCGGGGAGCGGTGTGACCGGTTTGACGCACTTTTTTGTGACGGGGATTTCGCCCGGCCCAAGCCTTATCCTGATCCCTATCTGACCGCGATGCGCTATTTCGATCTGGCGCCCGAGCGCTGCGTAGTGATTGAGAACGCCCCGATGGGGATACGCGCTGCCAAGGCAGCAGGGCTTTATTGCATCGCCCTCGAGACGACGCTGCCGTCCGGGGAACTGCAGCAGGCCGACCTGATCCTTCCCGGTCACGCCGCGCTGCTGCAGTGGCTCGAGCAGCGCCAGAAATCACTTGACTAATACCATTTTTGTGTTTATTTTATAAGAGATTGATTAAACTGGATAAGGAGGCCGCCTATTTCCCTTCGTTAAAGACTTTCGTGCTGTGATGCAGATTTCGCTCTCTTTGACGAATGGTTAAGGCGCTTTTCATCGTTATCCGAATGTTTCCGGGTGAAATGTGCACGCCATCGCCGCTCCGGACATTCGGATTTTTTTTTAACCTTCAGGAACTTGTATGCGCCGATCGTTTGTTTTCATCGTTTGCCTGATGCTGCTTGCCGGCTGCGGCAAGCGCACTCTACCGACTCCGCCTCTGGCGGAAGCGGTGGCGCTGAAAAAGGCCACTCTTCCGGAGAAGCTGGCCGCACAGCAGCTTTACCGGATTGAGATCACCGTCTCCGGCGCCGCCGATTCGGTGCGGCTGGAGGCCGCACCGCAAGGGAGTGCAGCGCCTGAACGGACCTGGTCTCTCTACGATGATGGCGGGGCGCTGCATCCGGAGGATGGGGATGTCGTGGCTTTTGACGGCGTCTTCACCCAGGTGCTCCGCTGGCAGCCGGCGGTATCCGGGGGCCAGCCCTACCAGCTGCGTTTTCAGGCCTTGCGTGAGGGCCGGAGCGCAGGCGATCCGCTGGAGGAGATCCGGCGTTCGGGGGACCTGGCCGCTCCGGTCATTCTGCAGCTGAACTTTCCAGACAGCCTGGCGAGCGGTTTTGCCGGCACCCGGCTGCTGCAGGCCCTTGTAGCCGACTCTAGTGGCGCCGACGATGTGGCGCGGGTCGAGGTCCGCGCCACAGCCGCGGGCAAAGCGGCCTTCGATACCATGCTCTATGATGATGGCACACACGGCGATGACACTGCGGCCGACGGCCTTTTCAACCTGGCTGTGGACAAAACCTTCAATGCGCGTAAAACCGGCGCCTATCTCTTCACATGCGTGGCCGTTGACCGCTCGGGACTGCGGAGCGGGGCGATGAGCACCTCGATGGTCATGGTCAATGGCGTACCCCACCTCTCCGGCCTTTCGGCGCCCGACAATGTGACGCGGCCGGCCAGCGGCATTTCCACGCACCTGGTCTCGGTTCAGGTCGATGAACCCGAGGGACTGCAGGACATCAATCGGGTGCTGCTGCGCGCCTATAATCCCGATGGCAGTGGCTTCAACAACAATCCTTTTCTCATGTATGACAATGGTCTGGCGCTCGACATCAATCGCTGGGACCTCGGGTACCGCGGCGATCTGACAGCCAGGGACGGAATCTATTCCATGACGGTCATTTTTGACCCCTCCAAGGCTCTTGGGAGTTACCGCCTCACCTTTGTGGCCGAGGACTGGACTGGCCAGCAGAGCGAACCCCTGACCCACACGATCGTTCTGGATTGATTCGCCGTATCTTGACGGTCCGGCGGCAGCACCTTTTGCGGCTCGCGGCCGGAAAAATTACTTAAACAAGAGTTTGAATCGGATGCGAATGAGACAATGGATCTTTCTGCTGGTGCTGCTGCCTGCGGTTCTCGGGGCGGCCGTGGTCACGACGCATCGTCTCTCCGGAGCGGCGACGCAAACGACCGGGCTGGCGGGCAATGGCATTACGGACATCGTCTGCAGCGGCTCCCGGCTCTGGCTGGGGACGGGCAATGGACTGAGCCGCCTCGATCTGACCACCAACGAATTCACCAGCTATACCTCGACGCCGGGAATTGGGCATGGCAGCGTCGCGGCACTCTGGGCACGGGGTGACACCATCATCGTTGCCACAGCCACCGATACGGTGACGAAGGTCGATCCCGCCGCTCTGCCTAAGGGCACCGGGATCAGTTTTTCCTTTGATGGCGGCGCCAGCTGGCGGCACTCGCCGCAGCCCGGGGCCACTCCGATCCAGAACCTCACCTATGATATCGCGGTTGTCGCCCAAACGGTCTGGATCGTCAGCTATGGGGGCGGCGTGCAGAAATCGGCCGACTGGGGACGGAGCTGGATCGAGGCCGCCCCGGATACCTTCAACTTCGATCCGTACGGCCGTTACAACCACCGCGGATTCTCCGCCGCCGCCGGCAGCAACAGCCTCTGGATCGGCACAGCCGAGGGCGTCAACAAAAGCCTTGACAACGGCGCTACCTGGACCAATTTTAATCATCTCAGTCAACCCGAGCCCATCTCCGGCAACTTCGTCGTCGCACTCGGCGTGCAGCAGACCGGCGGCCGCGAAATCATCTGGGCCGCGACCTGGACCGCTGAAGGCGAAAGCGAATACAATGCGGTCTCCTGCTCCCAGGACGGCGGATTGACCTGGGAGACCTTTCTGCACAATGAAAAAGCGCATAATTTTGCCTTTGACGATTCGGTCGTCTATGTCGCTACCGACAACGGCCTCTATGTCTCGCACGATCTGGGTAAGCGCTGGTATCTGTATCCGGTGATGCACGACGCGAACGATGGCGATCGGGTCCTCAGCACCGAGGCCTACTCCGCTTTTGCCCGCGACGGCGTACTTTGGGCGGGCATGGCCGACGGTCTCGCCCGCACGGCGGACAACGGCTATACCTGGGCGATCCAGCGTGCCTTCGTCCGGACCGGGCGGGGTGGAGAGGCGCGCACCTATGCCTATCCCAATCCCTTTTCGCCAATGCGGCAGAATCTGCTCGGAGGCGATGGCTACGTCCGGTTTCAATACAATACCCAAAAGCCGACGCGGGTGACCGTGAAGGTTTTCGATTTTGCCATGGACCTGGTGGCCACCGTCATCCAAGATGCCTATCGCAGCGGTCCCGCCGACTGTGCCGAGATCTGGAACGGCCGCAACGCGTATGGCGATCTGGTGGCCAATGGCGCCTATTTCTACAGCGTCGCTCTCGAAGGGGATGGCGTCTATTGGGGCAAGGTGCTGGTGGTGAATTAGCCTGTTCAGGATATGAGGGAGATGATGAAGAGAGTCTGTTCGATCGCCTGCACCTTGCTGCTGCTGGCTCAAGCCCTGATGGCCTCGGAAGGAGATGGCGGCTATGCCGGCGCGTTTTTGCGTATGGGAATCGGCGCGCGCGCCAAATCCTTGGGCGATGCCTTTTCCGCGGTGGCCGAGGATGCCTTCGCCGGCATCTATAATCCTGCGCTGCTGCCGCATCTCAAGGGGCGGCAGGCGGCCCTCTCCTACGCCTTTTTACCGCTCGATCGCAAGCTCGATTATATCGGTTATGCGCAGCCCGTCCGCCCCAAAGCGGTGGCAGGCGAAGAACGGGCGCCGTTGCGCGCCGGCTTCGCTCTGGCCTGGATCCATTCCGGGGTGGAGCGTATTGACGGGCGCGATCTCGCGGGGAGCCATACTGAAGATTATTCCTTCAGCGAGAATGCCTTTTTCCTCTCCTTTGCCCTGAGTCCGGCCGAGCGTTTTTCGCTTGGCGTCAGCGGCAAGATCCTCTACAGCCGTATGCCAGGAGTCAACAATGATGGTTCCGCGATCTCTTCGATGGGGCTCGGCGTCGATTTTGGCGCATACTACCGCCCATTCGCGGATTTCAGTCTGGGCGTGGTGCTGCGCGACAATCTTTCCAAATACACCTGGAATACGGAAAAGGTCTGGGAGCGCGGGACCAACATCAATGACAAGTTCCCGCGGTCGACTCGACTGGCTGCGGCCTACCGACCGCCGCTGCGCTGGCTCTTGCTGACCGCCGAGGCGGAGGATTCACGCGAGCAGAATCCGCGCTATCATTTTGGCGCCGAGGCGGCGCTGCCGGAGGCTGGCGCCCTCCGGCTTGGTTTGGATGACGGGCAGCTGACCGCCGGCATCGGTGTCGCCCTGAAGGTGTATGGCAAAACGATAATGTTGAACTATGCCTATGCTACGCCCGGTGATGCGCCGCGGGCGGACCATGTCATTTCCTGGGACCTTAACCTGTAAAGGCAAAGATTAGGGACGGGACGTCAGATGAGAGAGGTGAAAATAATGTTGGGCAGCCTGATGCTGCTGGTCTTGCTACAAAGTGCGGCCGTCCGGGCGCAATGGCAGAGCGGTTTTGCGGTTCTGCAGATCGGCACCGGCGCCCGCGCCGCGGCGATGGGCGAGGCTTTTGCGGCCGTTTCCGGGGATGTCAGCGCTCCCTTTTGGAATCCAGCGGGTGCAGCCGCAGCGCGGAGATTTCAGGCGCATCTTGCCCACAATCAGTGGATCCAGGAGGTCACCCACGACGCCGCTGCGGCGCTTTTCCCGCTTCAACCCTTCACTTTCGGGGTGCACGCCCTGGTGGTGTCAACCGACGGCATCGAGCAGCGCTATTACCCGACGGAAGAGCCCCTGAGCACTTTTGCCGCGCACGACGTCGTCTTTGGCGTCACCCTCGCCCGGTATATCGGGGAGTATCTCGCCTTGGGGTGCAATCTGCGTTATCTGAATGAAAAGATTTTCGACGAGGCCGCCAGCGGCTATAGTGCGGATTTCGGGGCCATCTGCAAAACACCCCTCAAGGAGGTGACCGCCGGGGTGGTGGTGCAGCATCTCGGCTCCGCCCGGGAAATGATAACCCAAAAGGTAACACTGCCGCATACGCTGCGAGTCGGTGTCGCCTATGCGCTGCCGCTCGGGAGTCCCGAGTCGCCCTGGCTGCTGACGGCGGATTATGTCGGCGTCCGCCATCAGAAGAACCATCTGCTGATCGGGGCGGAGATCCGGCCGCTGCCGCTGCTGGCCTTGCGGGCCGGGTATCAGACAGGTTATGCTTCACGCGATTTCAGCGCAGGATTTGGCGTGCACCTCGGTCAAATCGCGATCGATTATGCCTGGGTGCCGTTTCAGGAGGAGTTGGGACGGGCGCACCGCTTCTCGTTGTCCATAGGCCCCTGATTTTTTACTTGCTTAGACCCAAGAAAATAGGTATAATAAAATTTTAGATCCGATCGACCCAGTACAAACCGAGGTGGAAAGCATGGCCAAGTACAAGATCGCACTGCTGCCGGGTGATGGTATCGGCAAGGATGTGATGGATGCCGCACAGATTGTGTTGGACCAGCTGGCGCTGGACGCTGAATACACACATGGCGATATCGGTTGGGAGTTCTGGTGCAAGGAAGGCGATCCGCTGCCCAAGCGGACAACGGATCTGCTGCGCAATACCGACTGCGCCCTCTTTGGCGCCATCACCTCCAAGCCCAAGGAAGAAGCCGAGGCCGAGCTGGATCCGGCGCTGAAAGGCAAGGGGTTCATTTACGCCAGCCCGATCGTCCGGTTGCGCCAGGAGTTCAATCTGCGGACTAATCTCCGTCCCTGCAGGGCGTACAAGGGGAATCCGCTCAATTTCCGCGACGATATCGATATTGTGGTCTTCCGCGAGAACACCGAGGATCTCTATGCCGGCGTCGAATTTCATCCCCTGCCCGCCGAGGTAATGCAGACTCTGGTGAAGCACAATTCAAAGATGAAGCGGTTCGAATCTGTACCCTTGGAGGATATCGCCGTCTCTTTGCGCATCAATACCCGCCAGGGCTGCCGCAACATCATCCGCGATGCTTTTGAGTATGCCGAAAAGTACGGCTACAAAACCGTTACGGTGGTGGAAAAGCCCAATGTGGTGCGTGAGACCAGCGGTCTCATGGTGAGGGAGGCGCGCAAGATTGCTGCAGAGTATCCCGGAATCGCCCTGTGGGAGGCGAATATCGATGCCATGTGCATGTGGCTGATCAAGAATCCCCAGGATTACGGGGTGCTGGTGACCAGCAATCTTTTCGGTGACATCATCAGCGATCTCTGCGCCCAACTCATCGGCGGTTTAGGATTCAGCAGTAGCGGCAACATCGGCGACCACTATGCGGTCTTTGAACCGACCCATGGTTCTGCGCCTAAATATGCCGGACAATACAAGGTCAATCCCATGGCCATGCTGCTCACGGTCCGGCTGATGCTGGATTGGCTCGGAGAGACCGCCATGGCGCAGCGGCTGGAGCGCGCGTGCGCGGCCGTGATCGCCGAAGGCCGGGTGCGCACCTATGATATGGGCGGGACGAGCACGAGTCTCGATGTCGCCCGGGCTGTTGCGGACCGCTTGTGAAGCGATACGGAAGAGATGATTAACCGTTCTCGGAAGAAATGAGCAAGATGAATAAAAACATCCTTCGATTTCTGGGGCTGACGGTGGTTTGCCTGTTGATCGGCATCGCCTTCACCCGCGTGGGGGATAATGAAGCCTTTCCCCAGGACAACATCCGCGCGGACCTCGACCGATTTGTTGAGGTCTTCGCCTATGTCAAGCGCTATTATGTCGAGCCGGTGGAGAGTGACAAGTTGATCACCGGCGCTATTGAAGGCTTGCTGGCCAAGCTGGACCCCCACTCGGTTTACATCCCCAAGAAGAGTCTGGAGAAGGTGAATGAGCAATTCGAGGGCTCTTTTGAGGGCATCGGCATCGAATTTATCGTCCTGAACAAGGTCCTGACGGTGGTGTCGCCGATCCCCGGCGGGCCTTCGGAGGCGGTCGGGCTGCTGCCCGGCGACCAGATCGTACGCATCGATGGCGTTTCCGCCTATGGCATCACGGAGGATGAGGTCTTTAAAAAACTGCGCGGTCCCAAGGGCAGCCGGGTCAAGGTAACGGTTGCGCGTGCCAATCTGGCCGATCCCTTCGACGTGGAGATCGTTCGCGACAAGATTCCGATCAACAGTCTCTACGCCGCCTTTATGCTCGATGACGGCAAGACTGGGTACATCTGGCTGGCGCGGTTTGCTAAAACCACCGCCGATGAGCTCGAGGCCGCCCTCAAGGATCTGCACAGCCAGGGCATGAAGCGGCTCATTCTCGATCTGCGTTCCAACGCCGGCGGACTGCTGGAGCAGGCCGTGGAGGTGGCGGACAAGTTCATCCCCGCCGGACAGAAGCTGGTGTATACCCGCGGCCGTCTCACCGGGGCGGATGAGGATTTCTTCTCCACCAGCAACGGCGACCAGCCGATGAAGCCGATGATTGTCATGATCAGCCACGGATCGGCGAGTGCTTCGGAGATCGTCGCCGGTGCGATCCAGGACCTCGATCGCGGTCTAGTGGTCGGCCAGACCAGCTTTGGAAAGGGACTGGTCCAGAACCAGATCGGCCTCAAAGACGGTTCAGCGCTGCGGCTCACAGTAGCGCGATATTACACCCCGAGCGGACGTCTGATCCAGCGGCCCTATACCGGCGGACTGGCTGATTACTATGCGGCGGCATATGATGATGAAGATGCAAACGCCCCGACGGCCCAGCCTGATTCGGGGCGCACCGTCTACAAGACGCGCGCCGGCCGCACGGTTTTCGGCGGCGGCGGCATCACCCCGGACAGCACGCTGAAAGCGGAACGGATCACGCGGTTTACCAATGACCTCTTCGGCCGCCGGATCTTTTTTGAACTCGGCTCCAAATACGGCACCGCGCTGCGCGGCAGGTATACCAGCTTTGCAATTTTTCGTGCACAATTCAGCATCGGAGAGGAGTTCACGGCCGACCTCAAAGAGGTGCTAAAGAAAAACAAGATCGAATTCAATGAAGAGGCTTACAAGCGGGATGAAGCCTTCATCAAGACCATGGTCAAGGCGGAGGTAGCGCGCACCCTCTGGGACAGCAAGCATTATTACCAGGTGTTGCGCAGCGAGGACCCGGAGGTGATCGCTGCTGAAGCCCTGATGCCACAGGCCGCATCCATCCTCAAGCAGGGCGGATGGTGAGCGATGCCACGGCGACCGCCGCAGCGCCGGTGGATCGGGATGGGGGCCGGCGCCCTTTTGATGCTGACGTTGAGGTATACCGCCTGCTTCAATCCCTTTGCCCCGGAGCTGGAACACCATGCGGGCGGCGGATTGCGCATCACCGGACAAACCACCCCGCAGGAGGTGCTTGAAAATTTCGTCTATGCGTATACTCTGAAGGACTCGCTGGTTTACGACGGCCTGCTCGACAGCTCTTTTGTCTTTGTCTATTTTGATCCCAATCTTGGCTCCTCTGGGCTCTATGCCTCCTGGAATCGCGATATCGAACTCAAAACCACAGGCCGGCTCTTCCGGAATTTCGAAACTCTCACCCTGGTCTGGGATTCGACCATCTACGAGACTGTGGATGCAACAACGGCCGAACTGGCCAAGACCTTGCATCTCCACTTGTTTGGCAGCCGAGGGGAGTTCAATCTAACCGGCAATGCCATTTTTAATCTGCGCAAAAGCGCTTATGATCAAAAATGGCGTATTACCCGCTGGAAGGATGAATCCCAGATGTGAGGCTGAAAAACTGATTGACTTATTGGAATGATATTTAGTATCTTATATAAACTACGCTTGCAAAGCAGCTGATGTGACAGGTTGGTCATTCTGGCTAAAGTGGGACCGCTGTGATCACCGATGAGCAAAAAAAACGGTTCGAAGAGATCGCATTTGAATATATGGACTCCCTTTACAGCACAGCGCTGCGCATGACTCGTAATACTGCGGAAGCGGAGGATCTCGTGCAAGACACCTATCTGCGTGCCTTCCGTTTTTTCAGTAAATTCGAAGAGGGGACCAATTTCAAGGCCTGGATCTTCAAAATTCTCACCAACACCTTCATCAACAAGTACCGAAAAAAAATCCGGACGCCGCAGCAGGTGCAGCTGGACAAGGTTGAATTTGGGCTCGAGAGCGAGGACGAGCAAAAGGCAGTCAAGGAGTGGGGCGGTTTTGACGAGGCCAATTACGAAGAACTCTTTGATGACGATATCAAAGCCGCTCTGGCACAGCTCTCCGATGAATTCCGCATGGTGATTCTGCTGGCCGATGTGGAAGGATTTGCCTATAAGGAGATTGCCGAGATCATCGATCGTCCGATCGGGACGGTGATGTCCCGGCTTTTCCGCGGTCGGCGGATGTTGCAGAAGGTTCTGGAAAAATATGCCCGCAATGAAGGTTATATCAGCTCCAAGCGAAGACCAACCGGTCTGAGAACCGTATGAGACAAATCGCATTCCTCTTTCTTTTTTCGATGGCCGGGATTGCGGCGGCCCAGGGACTGGCCGAGCCCGAGATCCTCACTGTACAGGCCAGCCTCGCACCGGCGCAAGCCCGCGCCGGTGCGGAGATTGCGGTGGTGGTGACTGCCCGGATCGCCTCGGGGCTGCACATCAATTCCAGCGAACCCACAGCCGATTTCCTGATCCCGACGCAATTACAACTCGCACCCGCCCCCCAGCTCCAGATCGGGGTGGTACGCTACCCCAAACCCCTCTTCAAGAAATTCGCTTTTTATAGCGAGGATCTTTCGGTTTATGAGGGAGAGGTCGCCTTCTCCTGCAGCGCCCGGATCGCGCCGGAGGCTGCGCCCGGCAAGCTCACCCTCACCGGCGTGCTCTCCTATCAAGGCTGCAATGAGAACACCTGCTTCTCACCTGCCGAGAAGCGTTTTACCCTGCCGCTCGAGATTGTCGCCGCCTCTGCCGAAACCGAGCCGGGCGGCGCTGAATTCGCTGCAGCCGGCAGGCAGACGGGTGACGGCCCGGAACAGGCGGTTACAGGGGCGGGCAGCGCAGCTTTGAAGTTGACCCGAGACGAGCAGCGGGCCATGCAGATCCTGGAAAAGGGTCTTTTTTCTGCGCTCCTGGCTTTTTTCCTGATCGGCCTGGCGCTCAACCTAACCCCTTGTGTCTATCCGGTCATCCCATTGACGGTCAGTTACTTTGGCGGCCGCAGCGGCCGAAGCCGCGGTTCCAGTTTTATCAATGCCCTCTTTTACCTTGCCGGCATCGCCCTCTCCTTCGCCCTGCTCGGCGTGCTCTCCGGGCTGGCCGGCAAGCAATGGGGCTTCCTTTTTCAGAGCCCCTGGTTTGTCGCGGTGGTGGTCACCATCATTTTGCTCATGGCCGCGAGCATGTTCGGGGCTTTCGAGATCAGCATACCGACGGTGCTGTTGACCCGTTTTGGCACGGCCCGTGAGGGCCTTGTCGGGGCTCTGGTGATGGGATTGACAGTCGGGGTGATCATCGCCCCCTGTGCGGCCGGGATCATCATCGGTCTGGTTGGACTGGTTGCCAAGTTGGGGCTGGTGGCCAAGGGCGGCCTGCTCTTCTTTGTGATGGGCCTGGGTTTGGGCACACCCTATCTGGTGCTAGCGACCTTCTCCGGGCTGCTCGACCGGCTGCCGCAGTCGGGTATGTGGATGTTGTGGGTGAAGAAATTCTTCGGATTTTTACTGGTCGGCGTTGCCCTCTATTTTATCACCCCGCAGATTGAATTGCTCTACGACAAGCTCTTCTTTCTGCTCGGGCTGCTCGGTTTGGTCGCGGGAGTCCTCCTCGGTTTTACCGGTCATGAGGAATCCACGCGGGCCTTCAAGTGGTTCCGGAGGATCCTGGGAACGTTGATGATCCTGCTGGGTTTGCACTGGCTCAACGGGTCGATTGACGCCAGGCCCTCCGATCTCCCGTGGATGCACTACAAGGATCAGAGCCTTGAGGCGCTGATTGCGCCGGGTAAGCCCGTTTTTGTCGATTTTTATGCCGACTGGTGTGCGCCTTGCAAACAGCTCGACCGGGAAACCTTTGCCGACAGCCGGATCAAAGAAGCGCTGGCGAATTTTACGCTGGTCAAGGTGGATTGTACCAAGCCCGATGCCCGAACCCGTGTGTTCATGGATCATTTCGCGGTCAGCGGCATGCCCACTCTGATCTATTTGACCGCCTCCGGGGAGGAACTCTCCGAGCTGCGCGAGATTGGTTTTATTCCGCCGGAGAAAATGCTCGCCAGCTTGCAGCGCGCCTTGCAGGCCAGATGAATCCTCAGCGGAGGGCGCCCAGGCGCCCTCCGGTCTCCTCTTCTCACTCCTGTTTAATTCTGTTTGAAATGACTGGATCGGTACCCTGGATATTAATGGCGTTCATTCTACTCGGGGCCTTTTGGTGCAACTAAAAAAAGTCAGATTGATTTATAATCCCAAATCGGGCTTGATGCATAGGCCGCGGCTGATCCGCAAGGGGATCGAGGGCGTCCTTGCCGGGGCCCCGTTTGCCTACGACTTTGTCGAGACTGAATACCGCGGACATGCCCATGAATTGGCCCGGCAGGCCGCAGCCGAAGGCTATGATGCGGTTGTGGCGATCGGTGGCGACGGGACGGTGAATGAGGTGGGCTCCGCCCTTTTGTATACCGGCACCGCGCTCGGGATCATTCCGGCGGGATCCGGCAACGGGCTGGCGCGCGGGCTCTCCATCCCGGTGGCGGTCCGGCGTGCCGCCCGGATCCTGCTGCACGGCCGGATCCGCACGATCGATGCCGGGACCATCGAAGACCGTATCTTTTTCATTGTCACCGGTCTCGGTTTCGATGCCCTGGTCGGTAAGCTCTTTGATGACCGCACCCTGCGCGGTCCGCTCCCCTACTTTTACATCGGCATTCGCGAGTTCTTCTTCTTCCGGCCCGAGACCTTCCGGCTGGAATTCGACGGCCGGACCGTCGAGCGCTCCGCGCTGCTGGTGACGGTTGCCAATACGCCGCAGTGGGGCCTTGGGGCCATCATCGCCCCCAAGGCCGAGCCGGATGACGGCCTGCTCGACGTCTGTCTTATCCGCAACATCACATGGCTGCGAGCGCTCATCCATCTTCCCAAGCTCTTCACCGGCCGGATCGAAGAGGTACGCGAATACGAACGCTATCAGACCACCGCCTTGCGCATCTCGCGGCCCAAACCGGGACCTTTTCATGTCGATGGCGAGCCCGTTGATGCGGGACGGTCGGTGGAGATCGGCGTCAAACCGCAAGCCCTGAAGGTGATTGTCCCCATGCGCCATCGCGCCCCGCTGCCGGTGCGGGCGATTTCCAAAGCCCGCGCTTGGCAGAAGCAGCTGTTACAGCCCTGAGGAGGGAGACGGCGCGGTCCCCGCTCGCAAATAGGTGAAACTTTTTTGCGATTCCGGAGTCTGATAGATAAAGCGGTGTTAACGGAAACGGCGAGGTCAGGCCATGCAGTGGCTGCAGAAAGGGACGATGACCATCCTTGTGCTCACCCTCTCGTCCCTCATCTTTTTCGTTTTGACCAGTGACAAGCAAATGCGGCAGCAGGTGCTACGTCCGACACTCGAAGCCCTCGGTGAGCAGCTTTTCGCCGCCGTGCAGGATGATGTCGGCAAGGAACGCCTCCAGGCCAAGTACCAAACCTTTGTTGACGAAGCCGAGCAGCAGGCCATCGCCCCAGAGAAGGTGGAAAAGGTCGCGGCGGGCATCCTCAATCTGCACAGCCGGGACTCGCTGATCTCGTCGGCCGATGCCTTGAAGCTGCTGGAGGAGGCCCATGCGGTGCCAGCAGCAGCCGATTCGGCATCGGTCGGCCTACCAGAAAGAGGCGGCCATGCCGCAAGGGGGTTCAGGGTCGAGCGGATCCCCCAACCCTCGTGGTCCAAGGAGGAAATGGCCCGGCGCCTTAAGGCCATGCAGGAGCTGCAGAAGCAGATGGAGTCGCTTGCACGCGAGCGGGAGCGGCACCCGGGATGGGAGAAGCCATATCATTTTCAACCCAGCGATAGCGGTCTACGGGTGACAGTCGACTTAAAGCTGCGCGATGTGCTGACGGGGCATGACTCCCTGCTGGTGGCGCAGCTTCGTGATCTTGAGAAGAAGCGCTGGCTGCGTTGGGGAGGGGTGGTACCGCCTCCGCCTCCGGGCAGCCGTGGCGACTCGATTCGGGTGGCGATTGATCCGGGCGCCTGGGCAGCCTGGGGTGAGAAAATGGTGCGGGTGTACAGTGACTCCGCCCTGCTGCGCACGCTGCAGCAGGGTACCGATCAGACCGGGCATAGCATCCGGATTAGGACAGGTAACATCCCGCCGGATCCGAAAACTGGGTTGAAACGTTGAGACCGGAGAGAGCGCAACGCGCGGGAAGGGCAACAAGGCCTGACATTTCGTCAGGCCTTTTCTGTTTGCGGACAGGAGAAGGGGCTGCGGCTCTACCGGAGCAGGACGATGACAAAACTGGTTAGGGCGAGGATCAGGGCGATGGCGGAAATCCAGAGGAACGCGGTGATTCTCGAGGCCATGAACTCCAGGCCTTCCGCCAGTCCCTGCTGCTGCTCGGACATCTTTTTAACCAGTTCGGCTTGCAGCACTTCGTTTTCCTCGAGCCGTTCCACGCGCTGCAGCATCCCTTCGGGGGTATCCGCGAAGGAGGAGGGAATCTGTTTGGGCTTGCCCGCAGCGGCCATCAATTCACGTGCGGTGCGGATAATGGTGGGAAGGGCGGCGAGAACATTTTTCCAGGGTACAACGGAAAGGGCCGATCCGATGCCCATAACGACCTCCTGTCTGCTAAATCGACAATACGGGATTTCGGGTGCATCCCCCCTGCCCAAGTTGCGAATTTTTCTCTATTTTTCCAATAGAATTCTGTGGTTTTGCATTGCAGCGAATTGTTTTGTATATTAAGCCGCAATCATCAGAAGCCAGGAATTTACAGCAAAGGATCTGCAATGAAGCTGGTGGAATGTGTTCCCAATTTCAGTGAAGGCCGGGATGCGGTGCGAATTGAGCAGATTGCCGCAGCCATCCGGGGCATTGATGGAGTAAAACTGCTCGATGTCGATGCCGGCAAGGATACCAACCGAACCGTCATGACCTTCATCGGGGCGCCTGAGGCGGTCGCGGCCGCGGCGTTTGCGGCGATCGCCCGGGCGGCGGAGGTGATCGATATGGCCCGGCACCAGGGAGCGCATCCGCGCATGGGTGCCACCGATGTCTGTCCCTTTATCCCGGTCCGTGGCGTGAGCATGGAAGAATGCGCCGAGCTGGCGCGGGAGGTGGGGGAGCGGGTCGGCCGGGAGCTGGCGATCCCGGTCTATCTCTACGAAGCAGCCGCCTCGCGGCCGGAGCGGCGCAATCTCGCGGATATCCGCGCCGGGGAATATGAGGGATTGCCGAATAAGCTGCAGGACCCCGAATGGCAGCCCGATTTCGGCCCGGCGACCTTTAACGCCCATACCGGGGCTACCATCATCGGTGCGCGCGAATTTCTCATCGCCTATAATATCAATCTCAACACCCGCGACGCCCGTCTCGCCAACGAAATAGCCGGCCGCATCCGAGAGACCGGACGGCCGCAAAAGGACGCCCAGGGCAAGATCCTCCGCGATGCCGCCGGGGAGGCCCTGCGCCACCCCGGCATGTTCCCGGCCTGCAAGGCGGTGGGCTGGTACATGGAGGATTTCGGCCGGGCGCAAATCTCGATCAACCTCACCAATTACCGGATCACGCCGCCGCATCAGGTCTTTGACGCCTGCTGCCGTCTGGCGGAGGAGATGGGGGCGCGCGTGACCGGCAGTGAACTGGTCGGGCTCATCCCCCTCGAGGCGATGCTTGAAGCCGGGCGCTATTTCCTGCGCAAGCAGGGCCGGAGCATCGGCGTGAGCGAAGCGGAACTGGTGCATATCGCCGTGCTTTCGCTCGGATTGAACGAGCTGTACCCTTTTGAGGCGGAGAAGAAGATCATCGAGTATCAGCTGCGGGAAAAAGGGGCCCTGGTGAGCATGACGGTAGCCGGCTTCATCGACTTGATTGCGAGTGATGCGCCGGCACCCGGCGGCGGCAGCGTCGCCGCCTTGTGCGGCGCCCTAGGCAGCGCTCTGATCGCGATGACCGCCGGGCTGACCCACGGCAAGAAGGGGTATGAGGTCCAATTTCAGGAGATGGAGGAGATCGGTATCGCCGCCCAGGCGCTCAGAGAGGAATTCCTCCGCGATGTCGATCGGGACACAGCCGCTTTCAACAAGGTGATGGAAGCCTTCAGGATGCCGAAAAAGACGGAGGAGGAGAAGGCGGTGCGCGCCAAGGCCATCGAAGTGGCAACCCGCGGCGCCACGCGGGTGCCCCTGGAGGTGCTGCGTCGCTGCCTGGAGGCGGTGCCGCTGGCGCATAAGGCAGTGGCCCATGGCAACAAGAATTCCATCAGCGACGCTGGTGTGGGCGCACTGGCCATCCGCACCGCCGCGGAGGGCGCCTACTTCAATGTGTGCATCAATCTGGCCGGTTTGAGCGATCAGGCCTTTACGGCAGCGACACGTACCGAAGCAGAAAGACTGCGGGCCCGGATCGGGGAAGAGGTTGCAGCGGCGGTGCGCCTGGTCGAAGCAAGTTTTGACGTTCAGGGGGTGTGAATTACTGCGTCGGAGGAGTCTCTATGGACAAAGCAGAAGGACAATCCGGGCGCCTGCTCTCTCTGGACGCCCTGCGGGGATTCGACATGGTCTGGATCGCCGGCGGCGAGTGGCTTATCGCCGCACTGTCCGCCTGGACCGGCTGGCCGTTCTTCGTCTGGGCGCACGGGCAAATGGAGCATGTCGAATGGAATGGTTTTCATTTTTATGACATGATCTTCCCGCTCTTTCTCTTCATCGCCGGCGTCTCCATGTCCTTTTCGCTCGCCAAACGCCTGGAGCGGGGCGACAGCATGAAGAGTATTTATCGCCACCTTGTTACACGGCTTTTTCTGTTGGTTCTCCTGGGTGCAATCTATAACGGTCTGTTGCGCTTCGATTTTGCTCATCAGCGCTATGCCAGTGTTCTAGCACGCATCGGCTTCGGCTGGTTCTTCGCCGCGCTCATCTTTTTGCATACCAGGCCCAGGGGGCAGGCCTTCTGGCTGGCCGGAATCTTGCTCGGCTATTGGGCGATCATGAAGCTGATTCCGGTGCCAGGATACGGCGCCGGCGTTTTGACCCAAGAGGGGAGCCTGGTGGCCTACCTCGACCGGATGTTCTGCCCGGGCGTGCTCTATTTGGGCAATCATGATCCGGAAGGGATCCTTTCGACCATACCCGCCGTCGGCACTGCGCTGCTCGGCGTCCTCACCGGGCAACTGCTGCGCGGAAAGATTTGCGATCTGGCCCCGCTGCACAAGGGAGGGGTCCTTTTCGCCGCAGGTCTGGCGGGACTGGCGATTGGCCGGCTCTGGAATCTTGTTTTCCCGATCAACAAGAATCTCTGGACCAGCTCATTTGTCCTCTATGCCGGAGGGTGGAGCCTGATCCTGCTAGCACTTTTTTACCTGATCATCGATGTTTGGGGTTACAAGAAATGGGCGTTCCCCTTCGTGGTCATCGGGCTCAACTCCATCACGATCTATATGCTCAACTCGGGGATTGTTAATTTCGACCAGATGGGGCGTTACTTTTTCACCGGCGTCGCGGGGCTGTTCCCGGAGATAGTCCAGCCGGTCATCTTCAGTTCGGCGGCTCTGCTCTGCACATGGCTGGTGCTCTATCTGTTCTACAAGCACAAGATTTTCCTACGTGTCTGAGCAGAATCCCGGCTCCCTGGCGCCGCGGCCCAGCGGATGGGTCGGGCGCGCTCGCTTGAAGGGCCAGGATGGCCTAGCAGCGTTCGAGTGCGGCCATATAAAAACCGTCAAAGCCGTGCAGATCCGGATCTAGGCGCTTCTCGGCGGCCAGGGCAAAGGCGCCGGACGTAGCGGCGAGGAAGGCAGCCACTTGCTGCTCGCCTTCACAGGGGAAGAGGCTGCAGGTAGCATAGACCAGGCGCCCGCCCGGCCGTAGCAGTTTGCTGTAGTAGCCGAGAATGTGCTGCTGTTCAGCGAGCAAGCGCGTCAGATCTTCGGAATGAAGCCGCCAGCGGGCATCGGGATTGCGGCGCCAGACCCCCGAACCTGAGCAGGGGACATCGAGGAGTACCCGGTCGGCCGAGCCGGCGAGCCGTTTGATGACCTTGGTCGAAGTGATGATGCGCGTCTCGATATTGGTAGCGCCGGCCCGGCGGGCGCGGTGTTCGAGCGCTGCCAGCTTGTCCCCCGCGATATCGAGAGCGATGATCCGGCCACGGTTGCCCATCAGCGAAGCCAGGTGCAGGCTCTTGCCGCCGTTACCGGCGCAGCCATCGACCACCCGCATTCCCGGCTTGACCTCGAGGAATAACGCGACCGCTTGTGAGGCGGCATCCTGCAGCTCAAACCACCCTTTTTTATACTCCTCCCACGCAAACACCGGTGCAAAGCCCTCGATGGCCAGAGCGTCGGGCGCAAATTCCACCCGGCGGCAGGCGGCGCCATGAGCTGCGACCGCTGCGACCACCTGATCCAGTCTCGTTTTCAGGGTGTTGACACGCAAAACCGGCACCGCCGGCTGGTTGAGCGCGGCGAGCAGGGGCTCCCAGCGGTCGCCTCGCTCGTGCAGTCCCAGGGCATCGAGCCAGTCCGGCAGGGATTCCCGCAGCGGGCGGAGGGCAGCGAAGCGGCCGGCGCGTTCCAGTACCTCCCGGTCGGCAGGCGTTGCCGCCGTACGCTCCCCGCGCCAGAGCCGCCAGGTGGCATGAAGAGTCGGCGAGACCGCGGGCGGTGCCGCCGGATCGCCGCTTTCGAGCGCAGCGAGCCAGCGCGCGCGGCGGACGATATCATAGACGGCCGTAGCCACCTCGTTTCGCGCCGGGAGGGTCAGGGTCCGGTGCTCACGGAAGCAATATTGCAGGGCGGCATCGGCGCGGCGGCCGCCCTCGAGAATGGCAGTGCATGCTTCCAGAATGAGGGCGGAAAGGTCGGGCCCCGGGGTCATGCATCAAACCGGAGATAGCCGAAGCGCCAGGGCCGGTGAAAGGTGCCGAGCAGAACGGGACTCCAGGCGTAGAGCTCCTGAACTCCCAGGCGGGGCGAATCGATCCGGTAAAAATTGATCCGCCAGAGATCGCCGGGCTGCGGCGGCTGATGGGCCGCGCCGCAGAGGGCAGCGAAGGGAAGAGCATACTCGGCGGACCACCCGGAGGCCAGACCGGGGCGGTCAGCAATGCCCTGGACAGCGACGGCAGTGCGCAAGCCCTCCGCTTCCCAGGCGGGCAAGCCGATGAAAGGAGCCTCCGGCCGCTCTTCTGTGCGGTGGTTGAGGATGCAGGCGTCAAAGACCACATTTTTCGGGCTGAGATTGATCTCGAAGTATTGATGGCGACATCCGGAGGGATTGAGAAAGATCTCTACGCACTCCTGGTCATAAATGGGACCGTCATGCTCCAGGATGGTTCCCCAGACATAATCATCCTGACATGCAAAGGCGACATGGAGAAAGCACTCGCTCCAGGCGACGCGGACGGAGGTAGCCCAGCGGCCGGGCCGGCCGCTGACTGCCTCGACAAGGTCGATCTTGGCAGCTTTTTGCCACACCGGGTCATCGATGCTGCCGGTCAGCCGGGGCGGCGCTTCGATCTTCGGGCAGTGCAGGATGGGCAGGGAGGGTTGTGTTGTGCTCTTCATTGGTCTATTCCTTTCCAGTCCTCCTGATGCGGAGGTTTCACGTTCTGGCAAGGCGCAAATAGAGCTGCACCTGGGCGCCAAGACCCAACAGGCGCATCCCGGCTCGGAAGAACATATAGAGCTGCTGCCAGATGAAAAGAAAAAGGGCGGCAGCAGCCGAAGCAGCGAGCCGGTTGGCGATCAGAGTATAGATGAGGATTCCGACTAGGGAGATGGCCGAGAGGAATATCGCCAAGAGCAGGATTCGACCGAAATGGTGAAACAAGAACAGGAGGAGCGGTCGCAGCAGACAGCGGCTCCTCTTTTCGTTCCTGGCGACAGTCAGGATCCGGCCATAGTCGAAGAAGAGGGCCCAGAGCATGAGGGCGAGGAAGCGGCTTGCCATTTTAAGATAGCTGAGAAGGAGCGTGATGTTGTCTCCCGGATCCTTGCCCCAGATGAGCCGCTCCGGCAGCTTGAGCAGCCAGGGGAAAAGAAGAAGCAGGGAGAGGAGCGGCACACTCCAGAGGAAGATGCGCAAGAAACGGCCGAAGTAGCGGCCACAAGCATCCCAGAATTCCCGCGGCCGCCAGGGGTGATCGGTGCCGAGCAGTTTTACAGCCCCGCCCGAAAGAAAAAGAAGCCATAGCCAGTAGAGTAAGGCCAGCAGGAGCGCCAGCAGCAGGAGAGGCGACAAGGCGTTTCCGCGGTACTTGATGAGTTCGATGAAGAAGGTCATATCCAGGCCCTCGCCCAGGCGGCCGGCGGCAAGGGTGCTGCCGGCCCAATCGCTCAGGACCGCCCGGAAGGGGATCGCCACCAGGGCGGCGAAGATGAGACCGGGGAGGTAATAGAGCAGCCATAGCCGCTTGAGCGAGACCAGGCGGGTCAGGGCGGAAGAGAGTGTGCGGTGGATCATGGCTAATTCCTCGGCGCTGGTTAGAGGTTTACGGAGAGGGCAGTGAGTAGGTTGAGTGCCTGCGGCATATCGAACAGGGCCTGCGTCCAGAAGAGCAGACGCGCGGTCAGCGCGTTGAGCCCGGCACTTTGCACATCGGTTGTGCGGCTGTTGTTGGTGATCTGAATATCGAGGGGGATTTTATTCTCCGGATCGACCGTGGCCGAGACCAGCCGGGCTGGACGGGTGAGGATGAAGCGTTTCCAGCGTGCCTGTCCGTCCCAACGCTCCCAAACGGTATCACCACCGGCGAAGACCAGCCGTACCTCAACCGGGAAAATGAAATCGCCCTGGCGGCGTACGTCCACCCGGGTTTCGTATAGCTTGCTGGGCTTTTCTCCGTCAGCGTCCGCCTTTGCAAGGTCGGCGGAAGCGTCTGCGGCGCGCATGTTCGAATCCTGCTTCGTGGCGCTAGTCCCGCTGTCCGCTGCCGCGGCTTTGCGGTGGATCTGGAGATCCCAATCGAATCCCCGGCCTTTTTTCACCGGATTGCTGCTGACGCGGCCGATACTGTAATCGAGCACGGCGGTGGTGTGTAGAGCCTGATTGAAAAACCAGTCGAGATTCTGCCCCGAAACCTCATTGGCCACGGCGATGAAATCGGCTGTGCGGGGATGTTTGAACTTCCAGCGGTCGAACCAGGTGCGCAGGATCCGATTCATGGTATCACGGCCGAGATAATTTTGCAGGGTGAGCAGGACCAGGCCCGGCTTGTTGTAGGACATCGCACCATACGCGCTGCCGGAAGAATACTGCCACGATGGCAGCAGGATGGGATCGATCGCGGGGTCGGCGATATAGCCCAGCCGCTGCAGCTGGATATCGTTGAGCTGAAGGCCCCAGAGGTTGATCATGCTGCCCGCCTCGCCGAAGGTATCAGCGAGAATTTCGATTTCGCTGAAGGTGTTGATCCCCTCATCCAGCCAGGCCTCTTCGAATTCGTTCGAGGCGACCAGGTGATACCAGAAGTTGTGGCCGAATTCGTGCATGATCACCATTTCGAGAGCGTGGAGGCCCGCCGGCATGCCATAGGCGCCCCAGGCGGTGATCAGGGTGGGATATTCCATCCCGCCGGCGCCCAGCGCCCCGCGGCGGGGATCGACCACGGTGAGATTGGGATAGGGATAATCACCATACTGATCCTGGAACCAGGCAACGGCGGTCGCAGCCGCCTGGAGATATCGCTGGCCCTGGCTGACATGATCCCGCTGGATCAGGGCGCTGATCTCGACATCCTGGCTTTTTCCGGAGAAGACGACAAAATCGGGACTGGCGGTCCAGGCGAAATCATGGACGTCCTCGGCATGGAAGCGGTGGGTGACGGTTCCGTCGGGATGGTCCTCGGTGGCATAACACAGGCCGGTGGCGCCGACGATGTGGCCGTGCGGCACGGTGATCGCGACGTTATAGACCCCGAAATCGGCATAGAATTCCGAGTTGGCATGAAACTGGTGGCAGTTCCATACCCCATTTTCGCAGACGCCGATCTTGGGAAACCACTGGCCGGCCATGACGAATTCTTCCTTGATGCCGGTGCGCGAAATCGGCGGCGAGGGAAGCTGGGCGGTGAAGGCGATCTGCAGTGTGATGCTCTCCGCCGGAGGCAGGGGCCGGGGCAGGCGGAGCCGGAGGACACTCTTGTCTTCGGCGTTGCCGTCATCGGGCTGGATAAAGGAGGTCAGGGGCAGCCAGTTCTCTCCCCCGCTGCTGGTCAGCGAATCCACTTCGATAAATCCCCATGCGGTGCGATCGGCCGTTTTGCCGCCGCCGCGACCGCCTGATTCCCGCATATAGGTCGACCGGTTGTTGCGGAATCCATTCAGGTAGAGATGGAATTGCAGCTCGGAGAGGGGCACCGCCGCGGTATTGCGCCAGTGCAGGGTTTCGCGGCCGTACAGTTGATGGGTGGCGGCATCGAGACGGACCTCGATGTCATAGTTGGCAATGCGAGGGCTTTGGGGCTGCGGAAAGAGAACAGGCTGGGCGGCTGCTGCCGAACCGAGCAGCGCGCCCGCCAGGATCACCCTCTGCGGGATGCGGCGAAATGAGATCATGCCAGCCTCCTGATTTGGCGCGAAATTGCGGTTGAAGGGGATGCCGTGTGATCCCGCCCGCCTGATGCCGCATCGATCCCCCTGGAGCGCGGCCCGCTTTATCGCAGCAGCAGCAGTTTGCGGATCGACTCCCGGCCGCCGCTGCGCAGGCGGTAAAAATAGGTTCCGCTGGCCGCCAGCCGGCCCTCCTGGTCCCGCCCGTCCCACTGGATCTCATGCGAACCGGCGGTCTGCGTCGCATCGACCAGCAAGCGCACCAGCCGGCCCGAGCAATCAAAGAGTTCCAGACGGACCGGAGCGGCGGCCGGCAGAGCGTAGCGGATCGTCGTCCCGGCGTTGAAGGGATTGGGGTAATTGGCCTCCAGAGTCCATTGCGCCGGATAAAGCGGACCGGGCGTCGGACCGATACCGGTCGTGAAGAGGGAACGCCAGAGTGCTCGGGCGCTGTCGGCATCGGCCTTCAGGGTGGCGAGATCGTCAGCAGCGAGGAAGGCAAAGTCGATGGTAAGGTCACCGTTGGCGGCGATGGTATGCGGCCCGGAGCCGATGACCATCGAGATGTCGGCCGGTCCGACCTTGGTCTGTACCAGTCCGCCGCTGATCGCCTGCCATTTTTCGGCATCGGTAAAGCCGTCGTGCAAGGCCCAACTCGGATTGAGGGGATCGGCATTATCATTCATAATGGCGCGATAGGAAAAGCCGCCGTCACTCAAGAGCATCACGCCGACATGGGTTTTCGGCCCCGTGCCGGCATCATAGGCGAATCCCATGCGGCGTCCGGCATCCAGGTCGGCCACATTGGTGGCATAGCTGGTGGCGTCCATGTCCCAGTCGCAAAAGATGCCCAGGTGGAAGTTTTCGAGGGGCTGGGCATTGAGATTATGCACCGTATAGCGGAACAGGAGATTGTCGGCATAGCGCTCCTCCCGGCTGGCGAAGGTCTGCTGGGTAATGCGGATGTTGAGGGGCCTGGCAGTGGTGCGGTCGTCGAAGATGGCGCTGCTCTCCTGATCGAGCAGAGCGCCCGGCGTCGCGATTCGTACATCGCCGCCTTCCGAGCTGGTAAAATCGGCATCATTGACCTGACTGTTGTTGAAATCGAGGATTCCGCGCGCCGCGTTGACAATGCGGTCGGCCGCGGTCCCGGCGATGAGCGCGCCTTCGAATAGAAGGCTGCTTCCCGATTTATAGAGGAGCCCGATCCCGGTGCCGCTGCTATTGGGATTGGCGCTGCCGATCCGGCCGATGCTGGTCACGGTGGTATAGATGTTATTGATGCCGATGTCGGCAAAAGAGGGCAGTACAGTCAGGCTGAAATGATCGGCATCGTTGTACTCCCCCTCGCTCAGGTTCAGGGTGAAGAGGATCGTATGGTCGCTGGGCGCGGTCCTGGCCACCTCGAAGGTGAAGGCGTTGCGCAGGGTGATGCTCTCGCCGGTGGAGAGGGCGGCGAGGGTGGCCGTGCTACGGGAGAGGGTGACGTAAGGGCTGGATTCACTCAATTTCAATGAGATGTTTTGCGCTGCCGCCAGATAGTTGGTCAGGGTCAGGCTCAGAGCGACCGTCTCGCCGGGCTTGATCAGGCTGTCGCCATCCTGATCGGCAAATTCAATTCCGGTGAGGCGCAGGGCGGGCCAGGACTCGCTCAGGGCGCGCCAGGCATTGATTCGACCATGCCCGAGCTGGCCGGCATAAGCCGGGTTCTTGCTGTCGATTTTGTCCGCGGTTATGCGCACCTGTTCGGCAGCCTGCAGACCGCTCCACTCCGGGTGTTGGGTCATCACCAGAGCGACCACCCCTGCGGCGATCGGCGTCGACATCGAGGTGCCCTGCCACAAGGGGCCTTCATAGCCGCCGCCGGCGACCGTGCTCCAGATCCCGACGCCCGGAGCCGAGACATCGACCGTAGTGCCATAATTGGAAAAATAGGCCTTGATGTCGGAACTGTCGATCGCCGCGACCGCGAGTACTCCCGGATAACTGGCCGGATAGACCTCATTGGCGAGGGTTGCGCTGTTGCCGGCTGCAGCGACTACCACCATGCCCTGTTCGGTGGCGAATCGGATCAGCCGCCAGTTGACCTCCGAGTAGGCGCCGCTGAAGCTGCAGCTGAGGATGTTGGCGCCGTTCGCCGTGGCGTAGATAATCGCCTGGTCGATACTGAGGGGATCGATCTTGTCATCTGCGGTCCGGGAACCGGCGTTGAGCGCCATCAGCCGGGCATTCCAGCTGGTGCCGGCGATGCCGATTCGGTTGTTCGCGACCGCGCACGCGGCTCCCGCGGTGTGCGTACCGTGGCTGCTGTAGGTGGTTCCAGAAAAGAGGCTGTTGGGATCGGCGGTATGGGTGGTGAAATTCCAGCCGTGCAGGTCATCGATAAAGCCGTTTCCGTCGTCATCCCGGCCGTTGCCGGGGATCTCGCCGGGATTGGTCCAGAGATTACCCGCCAGATCGGGGTGGGAGATATCGGTGCCTCCGTCGATGATTGCGATGACGACCGATCCCTGTTCTCCCTTGCAAAGATCCCAGGCCTGAGGAAGTCTGGTCTTGTTGAGGTAATACTGCTTGCCGGTCAGGGGGTCGTTCGGCACGGCGGTCAACTGGTATTCATAGCGGGCTTCGGCAAACTCCACTGCCGGATCGCGGGCGAGTTCGCGCGCCACCTCTTGCGGCGGACGGCCGCCGGGAAAAAAAGCATAATAGAGATTGTCAACGCGAGTGCGATGAATACTCTTTTGCAGTCTGCGTCCGAGCGCCGGGGCGACCGGTTCGAGAACCTGGATCTGCAGGGCCTGCAGTGCTGCGTCGAGGCTTTTTGAACCGGTCCGGCTCAATGTGGCCGCACCGGAGAGCGGTTCCTTCAAGGCGAGGGCGACCACGCCGGGCAAAGCTTTCCCCGTAGCAGCCGTTTGCAGGGCAGCGGCCGGCTGCAGCCTCAACGTACAGAGGCCGGCCATCATGAGCAAAACAAGGAGAGGACGAAATCTTTTCAAACCGATCATATCAGAATTCTCATAGTTAAAATTGATTTAAATTTTACAAAAGCGCATTCAGATAAGCAAGGATTATCTGTTTGATTAAACTCGCCATACTGCAGATAATTTCCCATAAAAAATAAAGGGAGTGATTCATCATCACTCCCTTAGGGATAGAGGGCTGGCTTGGACACTTTTATTGTGGAAGTGCATTCTCCTCAACCGGCCGCTGAGGCAGAAGTGTGTAGGCTTCGCCGAACTGGGCCAAAAACTCGAGGCTGAAAGCGCGAATCCAGTAGAGGAAGGGCAGCAGAACAACCGAATTGATATAGGGAATCATCAGCAGGAAAAAGCCGAGGCAGCAGGTGAAGAGGCCGCCCAGGATCACCAGGACGACCAGGGCGATGATGATGGCGAGCATGAAAAGGGCGTAAAGAATAAAATATCCCAGGTGGCGCCAGTGCAGCGGCAATAGCTGTTCCCAGGCCTGAACGCAGGTGCAGTTGTCCTTGTACATCAGCGGAACGATGAAATGGTCAAGGAGCAGCTTTACATAACCCAGGGCTAAAACCACAACGGCGAAGAAGGCACCCCAGATGAAGAGGGAGGGGAGCAGAGACCAGAGATCGCCGGAGTCGTTCCACCGCGTGTAAGCGATACGCCAGAGGTGGTACAGCGTTCCGCCGGCAAGGAGGATGGCCACGGCAAGAAAAGCCACGCGCCAGCGGAAAAGGGAGTGGCCCAGGTCGCGGAATTGGCGCCAGGGCTGTGAGATTAAAGCACGCTCCTGCACGACATTGTCGAGGAACATGAATTTGCCCCGCGAGCTCAGCCAGATGCCGAGGAGCAGGATCACCAGTAGGAGCAGGCCGCCTAAAACGATCAGCGCCATCCATTGCGGTCTTGCTTTCAGCCAGTCGAGGGCCTCGTAGGGGGCGCCGAGAATCGCACCCCAATCAGCATGCCCCCCCCTTTTCAGACTGTTGCCCCCGCCGCCATGATCGAGCAGGTCCGCAAGAAAGGCCGTGAAGCCGAGGACCATCCATTTGTGCAGGTCAAAGGGCTGGAACAACGCGGATTTCATGCGATAATAGGCTCTTTCAAAGGGCGCGATGAATTGAATCGGCATAGTTCCTCCTTTTTTATAGTATAGTACTTTTACGCGAAAAAGCAAAAAAGTTTTCATAAAGGGCGAGAAAAGCGGTTGAAATTTGGGCAAAAAATTGTAGTTTATATGAAGAAATGGCTGCTCACAAGGAAGAAAATCATGTCCCGTTGGAACGCGCGCCCCATTCGCTGGCTCCTATTTCTCGTTTTTAATCCCCTTGTGGCCCAAGAGACGATTGTACACATCCATCCTGCTGCAGCGGAGGTGACCGTTACCATAGCCCCGCAGGCGCATGTCGATTATGGATTCAGCTATCCCCTGACGTTTATCCTCAATCTCTCTTCCCCACAGAGCGGCCTGAGTGCCTGGTACCGCTATCGCCAAGGTGATCCCTGGATGCGGCTGCCCGAAAAGCAGAGCGGTGTTTTTTTCAACGGGATCGCTGCTGTCCGTTTTGACGAGGCGGCAGCGACGGCGCTGGTATCGGCAGGATTCTCCGCTGTGAGCGACTCGCTGATGCTCCGAATAACCAGCGCTACGGAGGAGGCCGTGCCTGTGACCTGCAGCGGGATATCCCCCTATTACGACAACCGCGCCATGGCGGTGGCCCTGAGCGCCGATGACATGGCCGGCTGGAGCAAAGACAAGTTCCAGCGCGCATTGTATATCCTGCGCTCGTATAACCTTTGGGTCAGCTGCGGCATCAACTCAGTGGGTGCGGATCGTGCCACCTACACCTACATTCAGGCTGAACTCGATTCGGGATGGGTCGAGGCCGCTTGCCATTCCCGAAGTCATCCCTCCTTGCCCTACAAGAACTATGTTGCGGAAGTCAGCGGCAACAGGGAGGATATCCTCAAGAATCTGCAGCTCCCGGAGCTTTTCACTTCAGGATCGCGTGAGTATGTTTATCTCTGGATTGCCCCGAACGGACGCACCGACCGGATTGTGGACTCGCTACTGACCGTCAACCGGTTTCTTTTTGACCGGCTCTACACCAGCAATTTTTTCGGCTGGCCGGCATGGAATGCAACTCTGCAGATGTTCACCAACGCCGGGGTTGCCCGCGCCTTTGATCCGCCCGCCTCCCAACTGGGCTGGGGTATCGGCACCAATGACCTCAATGACCTCAACGGCGCCTTCGACAAGGCGCTGGTCGGTCACAGCGTCTATCATCTCATGTTCCACCCCAATGTGGTGGAATGGGACAAGCCCTATCCCTGGCAGCACCTGGCTCATATCAGCAACCGCCCCGACGTATGGTATGCGGCCGTCGGTCATCTGTTCCTCTACCATCTAGCGCAAAGCGCCTGCCACATCGAGGCGGCGGTAACAGCGGAAGCGGCGACCGCGCCGGCGGAATATATACTGAGCCAGAATTATCCCAATCCCTTTAATCCCGAAACGACGATCTCTTACGAGACGGCTACAGCGGGCGCGGTGACCCTGACGGTTTATAACAGCCGCGGACAGTTAGTCGCCCGGCTCATTGATGGCCCCCAGACGGCTGGATCCCACCGGGTTGTCTGGCACGCAGGATCCCATCCGGCAGGTATTTATTTCTGCCAGCTGCGCTGGGAAGGGGGTATGGCGACCAGCAAAATGGTGCTCGTACATTGAGATGGGGCTGGGGAAAAAAATGAGAACCGCTTCGGTCTTTTTTTATGCAGTGGCGTGGTTGCTGGCGCCTTTGGCAACCGTTCGCCCGCAAAATCCTTCTGCGCCCCTGGTCTGGAGTGCCCAGGGATTACCCCGTCTCGACAACTGGGCTGTGGAAAGCAATCCCAGCCACACCGTCCACGATTTTATCCTCGAAGATTTCGATGGTGATGGCCAACTGGAACTCTGCGAGCTGCGCACCGAAATGAACCACCCGCTTTTCCTGGCCATCCTCGAGCTTTCACGCGCTGGCTATACCTATCCGGGCCATCCGATCGCCCTTGATCCTTATGATCAGGTGTTGTTCACTCTGGGCGGCAGGGGCCGGTTCCGCTTCGCCACCTATCGCCGCGCCGGAGAAAAGGGATGGATCGATCTCTACGACCATAAAGCGGTGCGCGTCGATTCGCTCACTGCGCTCGGCGGACGGGATGGTTCCGGTGATGGGCTCTGGACGGGCAAGCTGATTGTCCTGCCCGCGGTTGACCTTAACGGAGACGACCGGCCGGATCTTGTGGCTCTGGTGAATACGGGAGCGGACGGCGGGCCGCGGGCGGTGCTGGCCTATGACTTGGCCACCAGGGAGCGCCTTCTGGAGGTTCATTTTGCGCCGATGGTGAGCCAGGTTCTGCCGGTCGATGGCAACGGCGACGGCGCTACGGAGCTGGTTATTTCGCTTGCTGGCGCCTCGGATGGGCCCCAATTCGGCCCCTTCAGCCGCGACAGCAGCTACATTGCGGTCCTCGGGTGTGATGGCCGGCTACTCGCCCACAAAGCCTTCGGCGGTGAGTCCTCCTATGTCAATGTGCAGGCTGCTGATACGGATGGAGATGGCCAGCCGGAAATTCTTGCCGCACCGTTTTCTCTGGTGCTGAACCACCAACGGGCGGCCAGACTGTACGCTTTGGACGGGTGTTCGCTTGCAGTGAAAAGTGAACTAGAGAACGCCGCGGAGATCTCCCCGCTGAATCAGCTCATCCAGCGGGATCTGAATGGAGATGGTACGCCGGAGTTCATCACCAGCGACCTGACCGGGCATGCGGCGGTCATCAGTTATGATCCGGGAGACACCCGGTTTAAAGTCCTGTCTCTGGTCAAAACCGGTGGCGAGGCTTCTCTGCAGCTGGCCGATGATGTTAACCTGGACGGGACTGTTGAGATCTTTATCACGACGGCCAATCCACCGGCGCTCTGGCTGACCGATGCGGCGCTCCATCCCCTGGCCTGGATGCCGATAAAAGATCCCTACCATTTCAAGATTGCCGCGCATACCCGCCTGTTGGCCGCACGCCCGGGCTACAGCTTCCGCGATGGCACGGCTCTCTATCAGCTCCAAATCGGAGTCAATGAACTACTACCCGGGGAACGGCGGGGTCTCCTGTTTCTCGGCAAAAGGGTCCCGTCTGAGACCATTCTGTTCTTCCTGCTGGCGCTATTACTCCTGATCCTTCCGGGGCTCTTGTTCTTGGCCCTTGCACTGCATCGGACTGCTGGTTTTGCAGACCGTCTCTCTTCAGCCCGGGTCGGATTTGCCATGGTCAACGCCGAGGGGCGCATCGTCCACTGCAATCCCCGGTTTTTAAAAATGATCGACCAGGACCGGAAACAAGTCCTCAAACAGCCTGCCGATACGGTGCTGAGAACCTCGCGTTTGGAGGGACTGCTTCTTCGCTATCAGACCTTCAGCCGACGCGGGGAGGTTTATGAACAGCACGAAATTGAATGGGTGCTGGAGAGCCGAGCCCAGACAATGGCTGTGGAATTCTTCCGGATTCGGAGCTATGCTTCTTTCATTCTGCTGCTCCTGATTGACCTTTCGGAGAGCCTGGAAAAAGAGCGTCTGAAAATCTGGGCCGCCATGGCGCAGCGGATGGCCCACAAGACTAAAACCCCGCTGGCGACCGTCCTGCTGGCCATCCAGCGGCTGCAACGCAACTATAAAAAGAATTCTCCCGAACGGGTCCAGGAGTATGACGAGATGACCCGGACCGCTCTGCATGAAATCGAACGAGTGCGTGATTCGATCAATGCCTTTATGAAATTCGCCCGCCTTGAGCCTCCGGTACTGGTTTTAGATGATTTTTCACGCGTGGTGCAGGAATGCCTGCAGGAATACCTGCCGCGGATTCCAGACGAGGTACAGCTGCAGACCAGTTTTGAAACCCTCGAGCTGCCGGTCGCCATCGATATCAGTCAGTTCAAGGAGGCTTTCTATAACCTCCTAGATAACGCCATTTCCGCCATTCAGGGCGATGGCATTCTCGGTATTACAACGATGCAGGAGAAGGACCCGCTCTCCGGACACGGGAAGGGAGATCAGGCCTTGCTTGAGATCACGGATAACGGCAAAGGGATCAGTGCAGCGGATTTTTCCCGGCTCTTCAAGGCGGGCTTTAGTACCTCGCGCTCTGGGACCGGAATGGGATTGCCCCTGGCCAGAAGCATCATAGAAGCCCACGACGGCACCATCGAGATCGACAGCCATGAGGGGAGCGGGACGACGGTCTTTGTACGGCTGCCTATCCGATAGTATGGGAGAGAAGGAATGAAGAGGTATTCCCATGGACGGATTTTGATCGCTGAAGATGACAGCGCTTTCGCCGCACAGCTCGCTTCGGTGCTGGAAGGCGAAGGGTTCGAGGCGATCCAGGCCAAGGACGGCAACGAGGCGATCAAGCGGCTGTCACTCGGGGATCTGGAGATTGCGCTGATCGATCTTTCCATGCCCGGGCTGGATGGCATGCAGGTTCTCGAACGCGCCGCTTCGCTGGCTCCAGGCCTGCCGCTGGTGGTCATCACCGGCAATGCAACCATCGATCGCGCTGTCCAGGCCACACGGCTCGGGGCCTTCGATTTTCTTGAAAAGCCGGTCAATCTCGACCGCCTGCTGCTGACGGTGGAACGCGCCCTGGAATGGCGGCATCTCGAACAGAAGACCAACTGGATGGGCGCCGAGATTATGAACCGCTATCAGATGGTCGGCACCAGCACCGCTATGCAGTCGGTTTACGCGCGCATCGAACGGGTGGCCCCCACGGAGAGTACGGTACTGATCACCGGGGAAACCGGGACGGGCAAGGAACTGGTGGCGATGGCTATCCACCTACGCAGCAAGCGCAGCGCGGGCCCCTTCATGCGCGTCAACTGCGCGGCGATTCCCGAAACCCTGATCGAAAGCGAGCTTTTCGGCCACCGCAAGGGAGCTTTTACCGGCGCCATCGAAAACTATGACGGTAAATTCAGGCTGGCCGACGGCGGCACCCTTTTTCTAGATGAGATCGGTGATCTCAGCCTGCCGGCCCAGGCCAAGCTGCTGCGGGTGCTGCAATCGCATGAAGTGGAGGCGGTCGGCGGCAGCCGGCCGCTGCCGATCGATGTCCGCATCATCGCGGCGACCAACCGCACTCTCACCGAACAAATCGCCAGAGGCCTCTTTCGCGAAGACCTTTACTATCGCGTCTGCGTCGTTGATATCCAGCTCCCGCCGTTGCGGGAGCGCAGGGAGGACATCCCAGAACTGAGCGCCTTCTTCCTCCGCCAATTCTGTGAACGCTATAACCGGCGGCTCAGTGGGTTGTCGCCAGCGGCTCTGCGCCTGCTGATGAACTTCGACTGACCGGGCAATGTGCGGCAGCTAAGGTCCTTCATCGAACGGGCAGTGGTGCTGGCCGCCGGCGATACGCTTTCCGAGGCCGAATTGAAACAGATGATGGGCATTCCGGACAGGGAAAAAGGGATACTTCCCCTGAAAGAAGCGCGGGAGCGGTTTGAAAGGGAGTACATTGCGCAGATTCTGCAGGCTCATGAATGGAAGATGGACGCCAGCGCCGCGGTGCTGGGCATCGACCGTACCAATCTCTATAAAAAGATACAAAAGCTGGGAGTCCGACGGCGCTGACCCGAGGCCGGGTGGACACAAGCAGGAAAGCGGGAAGCCGGCGGCGGAGTCGGCGGGTCAAGAGCCTGGTGTCATCCAGGAGAGACAAACTAAAAAGCCTCCGTGTGCTCAGCGGAGGCTTTTTAGTTTTGGCATCTGAGGAGGAGGGAGGTTCTTCGGGGCAAGAAGAGCTGGACAGGCTGCCTTGCCCCGGCCATCGCCCACGGAGGGCGATGGCTAAATGCTATGTCATTGACAGGCTCACTCAGACCTGTGCGGCTGCTCATGGTGCCGTCAAGATGCGACAGGCGCCAGGCCGTCATAGATGCGATGGCAGATCCCACTCCAAAGGACGCTCAAAGGCGATGCAACCACTACATGTCCGGCCTGGTATTGCCTGCGGCGCTGCCTGTCTCAGGATGCATTCACTTCTGCCGATGCTGATACAACAAGCATGCCAAAAAGATCAAGTTTGCGGAAAAATGGCGGGGCTTCAATAGGGTATTTTGGCGAGGATCTCCTTGACCTGGAGAAAATCGGCTAACGGATGGGTGTTGATGTCGGGAGAGTTGAGTGATTTAACATCATTGTAAACATGACGATATCTGCTTGAGGCCGAAGCATGTGTCCTGCGCAGGAGCCGCACCAGCGAGGGATGTCTGGATTCGGCCTGGCGCAGGATACGAAGCATCTCCAGCGCCCCTTTAGGGTCAAAATTGGCTTTTTCGAGATAAGTGGTGCATTTCCGGTCAGCTTCGCGCTCGACTGGCTTGGGATAATCCAGAATTGAATCCTTTGTATACAGGGTGAGCAGCAGCTGCCGTGCGATCTCGGGGTTTTGTCCGATCATGCTCTGGGCGGCCACCGCCCAGCCGTATTTGGCCGCGAGCCGCTCGATGCCGTCACGCGCTGCGATATGGGCGATCTCGTGCGCTAGTACCGCCGCCACCTGATCGCTGCTGCCGAGACTTTCTATCATTCCGCGGTAGAGGAAGATCTCTCCTCCTGGCAGAGAAAAATGGTTCAGGTCGGGTTCATTGACCACCTGCACGCTGTAGGTCAATCCACTCCAGTGCGACTGCAGTCCGATCTCCGCTGCCAGCCTGTCGAGGTAGTGCAGCACCTCCTGGTTGCGGACAGTCTTCAGCACTTGCCCGGCCTGCACGGAGACCTCCTTGCCCAGCGCAATCTCTTCCTCGATGCTCACAAAGGCCAGGGTGCCGCTTTTGCGGCTTCCGGCGCACCCTGTGGCAAGCAGCAGGAGGGCAGTCAGCAGGATACCCAGAGGGCCTTCTTTTTTCATAGTCCGATCATCTCTTTAAATTCAGCCTCAGTGAGGACCGGGATGCCGAGTTCCCGGGCTTTATCCAGTTTGCTGCCGGGGGCTTCGCCGGCGACGACGAAAGCGGTCTTTTTGCTGACCGAAGCCGCGGGGCGTCCGCCCTGGGCGATCACTAATTGTTCTGCTTCCTCGCGGGTGAACGCGGCTAGGGCTCCGGTGAGGACAACCGTTTTGCCGGCGAGGAGGTTGCCCCGCGTGGTTACGGCCGGGCTCATCTGGACCCCCGCCTGCCGCAGCCGCTCAATGACCTTTTGATTTTCGGGGGTGGCGAAGAATTCGAAGACACTTTCCGCAACCTGGGGGCCGATTTCGCGGACCTGCATCAGCCTTTGCGGAGCCGCGGCCATGAGGGCTTCGATGCTTCGGAAGGCCTCCACCAGCACGCGAGCGACATGCTCGCCGACATGGCGGATGCCGAGGGCGAAGAGGAGGCGGTCGAGTGGGCGCTGGCGGCTGACCTCGATGGCGGCGAATAGATTGCCGGCCGACTTGTCAGCCATGCGCTCAAGCTTGGCCAGATGGTCCGGGCTCAGGGCATAGAGATCGGCGACGTCGTGCACCAGCCCGGATTCCACCAACTGGTCCACCAGTTTTTCGCCCAGACCCTCGATGTCCATGGCGCGTTTGGAGGCGAAATGAAGAATGCGCTCCTTGATTTGTGCCGGGCAGGCGAGGTTGATGCAGCGCTGGACCGCCTCTCCCTCCGGCCGCACCGTATGGCTGCCGCAGGCCGGACACCGTTCCGGCAGCGTAAAGGGCTGCTCTGCGCCGGTGCGTCGGGTTTCGAGGACCTTGACGATCTCGGGGATGACATCCCCGGCCCGCTGCACGACCACCCAGTCGCCGATGCGGATGTCTTTGCGGTCGATCTCGTCCTGGTTGTGGAGGGTGGCACGGCTGACGGTGACCCCGCCGACCTGGACCGGTTGCATGATCGCCACCGGCGTCAGGGCTCCGGTGCGGCCGACCTGCACCTGGATTTCAAGAATCTGTGTCACTTCCTGGCGGGCGGGGAACTTGAAGGCGATCGCCCATCGCGGGCTTTTGCTTTTGGCGCCCAGCAGTTCCTGCTGCGCCACGGCATTGACCTTAACGACGATCCCGTCGATCTCGTACGGCAGCCGGGCACGGCGCTCCCCCATAGCGCGATGATAGGCGATAACCGCCGCCGCACCCTTGACCTGTTCGATCAGGGGATTGACTCGCAGGCCCATGGCTCTGAATTTATCAAGCATCTCCGCATGGGTGGTGAAGGTGAGGGCCTCTGCCTGGCCGATGCCGTAGCAGAATATGCTCAAAGGGCGCGCGGCGGTGACCTGGATATCGAGCTGACGTAGCGATCCTGCGGCCGCGTTGCGCGGATTGGCGAAGAGCGGCTCACCCCGTGCTTGCCGTTCCTGATTGAGCTGTTCGAACTCGCGGATGCCCAGGATCACCTCGCCGCGCACCTCGAGCCGTCCCGGCGGCGGATTCAGGAGCTTGAGCGGGATGCTTTTGATGGTTTTCAGATTCCGCGTGATCTCCTCGCCGGTATAGCCGTCGCCGCGGGTGGAACCGAGGGTGAAGAGACCGTCGTTATAGACGAGTTCCACCGCCAGACCGTCGAGCTTGGGCTCACAGACATAGTCGATCTCCTCCTCGCTGCCCAGGGCTCGGCGGGTGCGCTGGTCAAAGGCGAGGAATTCCTCCTCCGTCAGGGCGTTATCGAGGCTGAGCATCGGGAGGGTGTGTCTTGCGGGCGCAAAGGCCTCGAGGGGGGCGCCGCCGACACGCTGCGTGGGCGAATCCTCGGTGACCAGATCGGGATACTGTTGTTCCAGCCCGAGGAGTTCGCGCATGAGACGGTCGTATTCGGCGTCCGAGATTTCGGGATCGTCGAGCACATAATAGCGGTGGTTGTGATGATGAATCAGATCGCGCAATTCGCGGATCCGCTCCTCGGGGCTCCCTATCATCGTTACCTCAGACCAAACAGGGCCTTGACGATATACCAGGCCATCATCGGGTTTTCCTTGAGGCGGCGTACGCAGTAGGCATACCAGTTTTTACCGAAGGGGACGTAGATGCGCAGTTTGTGTCCGGCGGACACGATGATATCGCGCAGTTCCTCGTCCACCCCGAGGAGCATCTGGAATTCATATTGCTCGCGGGTGAGCTTATGCCGGTGGATCAGCTCCAGCCCCTTCCAGTAGAGTTTTTCGTCGTGGGTGGCAATGCCGACATAGCTGCCCATGGCGAAGGCGGTGTCGACCAGCAGCCCGTAATTGTCATTGACGATCTGTTTGTCCTTGAAAGCGATCTTGCGCGGTTCGATATAGATCCCCTTGCAGATGCGGTAGTTGGTCTTGCGGGCGGAGAGTTGTACGATGTCGGCGAGGCTGCGGCGCAGATAGGCCTGTATGACGATACCGGTGCGCTTGAACTCGTCATTGATGCGCAAAAAGAGTGCGATGGTATCGCTGGTCACGGCGGAGTCTTCCATATCGATGCGAACAAAGATCCCGAGGGAGTCCGCTTTAGCGACGATCTTGCGGATGTTCTGATAGCACTGCTCCTTGTCTAGGAGCAAGCCAAGTTGGGTCAGTTTGACCGAGATGTTGGCATCGAGCCTCTCCGCCACAATGGCGTCGAGCACCTTGAAATACTCGTCGATCGCCTCCTGGCACTCCTCGAGTTTTTGGGCGCTTTCGCCGAGGACGTCCATGGTGGCGCAGATACCTTTCTGGTTCAGTTCCTTAACGGCACGGATGCCATCGTTCAGAGCCGGGCCGGCCACATAGGGTTTGGCGACCATGCGGACGATGAATTTGGGGATGAGGGGGAGTAACAATATAACCAGTTTGTTGAAGAGGTTTATCATGACGCTTCCTCTTGGATTGGGGGTTGTGGAGCAGCCAGTCTGGATGATGGAGAACGGGGTCGGAGGGGGTGTTCCGGCGTGAAAAAATACATGTTTCTGCTCTAAATGTCAAGGACAAAGTCCGCCCAGGGGCGGGCGCCAGAACAGAGAAACTTTTCATTGATTTTAAAGTTCATGGGGATTATATTATCATAATATATTAGAAAATGGAGGAAGCCCCCCAGATGGGCAAAATCATAACCATAGCGAACCAAAAAGGGGGCGTGGGCAAGACCACGACGGCGGTCAATTTGGCAGCCGCTCTAGCGGTGGCCGAATATCCAACTCTGCTGGTCGATATGGACCCTCAAGCCAACAGCACCAGCGGCTATGGTTATGATCAGCGCGCCCTCCAGGCGACGATTTATGATGCGCTCATCAACGAACAAACCGCGCAATCCCTCCTGCTCGATACCCAGCTGGATTATCTAAAACTGCTTCCTTCCTCGATTAGTCTGGTCGGTGCGGAGGTAGAGCTGGTATCAGCCATTTCGCGGGAGCAGCGCCTGGCGCGGGCGCTCGAACCCCTGCGCGATCAATTCAAGTATATCCTCATCGACTGTCCCCCTTCGCTGGGACTGCTGACGATCAACTCCCTGACCGCTTCCGATTCGGTGCTGATCCCGATCCAGTGCGAGTATTACGCCCTGGAGGGGCTTGGGCAGCTGCTGAACACGATCCGGCTGGTGCAGAAGCACCTCAATGAGCACCTGGTGATCGAAGGGGTGCTGTTGACGATGTACGATGCACGCCTTAACCTGTCGCGTCAGGTGGCCGAGGATGTGCGCCGCTACTTTGAAGGCCGGGTGTTCGACACCATTGTCACTCGCAATGTCCGGCTCAGTGAGGCGCCCAGTTTTGGCAAGCCGATTATCCTCTATGATGCCGTCTGCTCGGGATCGGAAAACTATATGAGCCTGGCGGAGGAAATTATCAAGAATGGCGAATAAGAAGGCTTTGGGACGCGGCCTGCGGGCGCTCATTCCCGATATTCCCGCCGAGCAGGGAGAGGATTCGGCCGCCCAGGGTGTTCAGATGATCGCTGTGGCCCGGATAGCCCCCAATCCCTTCCAGCCGCGGGAGAAATTTGATCCCGAGCGTCTGGCCGAGCTGAAGCAGTCGATTGCGGAAAAAGGCCTGGTGCAGCCGGTTACCGTCCGGCCTTATGGCAACGGTTATCAGCTGATCGCCGGCGAACGGCGCTTGCGCGCGGTGAGCGAGTTGGGGATCACCCAGATCCCGGCCTATATTCTGACCGTCGAAACCGATGAGGAAATGCTTGAGCTGGCCATCATTGAGAATATTCACCGCGAAGACCTGAACGCTATCGATGTAGCGAACGGCTATAAAAGGCTCATTGAGGAATGCAAGCTCACGCAGGAGGAGGTCGCTGTTAAGGTCGGCAAGGATCGTACCAGCGTGACCAACTTTCTACGGCTGCTCAAGCTGCCGCGGCGCATTCAGGAGAGCGTGCAAAGCAACGAAATCTCCTTTGGCCATGCGCGTGCCCTCCTCTCTCTCGGCAGCAGTGAGGAGCAGCTGGCATTGTGGAAAAAGATCATCAGCGGCAATCTCTCGGTGCGCAAGGTTGAGGAAATGGTGCGCGAGCCGGAGAAAGTCAAGAGCGCGCCGGCTAAGCCCGTCAATCCGGTGCAGAATTACTACCTGGCCGAGCTGGAAAGTCGGCTGCGCGACCGATTGGCGACCAAGGTCAGTGTGAAGAACAAGAGCAAAGGCGGTACGATCGAGATAGAGTACTATTCCTCCGACGAATTGGAGCGGATCATTGCGCTCCTCCTCGGTGAATGATCTCACCCGCAACCTCTATGAAACTACCCCTGCTCAAGAAGCCTGCAAGTAATGTGCGCCGTCACCGCCGGCTGATTCAGATCCTGGTGATCCCGGATGACCAGGCGGAACCGCGACATTACACACTCTCGGTGCGCAAGCTTAAAGTGATGCGCGCGGCAGGGATCGTACTGGCTCTGCACTTTTTGTTCGGCGTTGTCGCTTACTTTCAGTGGGCGCGCTTTGCTGTGGCCAACAGCGGGCTCCACAGGGTGAACGAGCAGCTGGTCGAGAACAGCCGCAAGGTGTATGAGTTGGCCGCCCTTTTCCAGAAACTGGAAGCCTCAGACGCCAAGCTGCGCAGTGCCCTCGGCCTGGGGGAGAACCACGAGAGTCAGTCACTCGATTCGGAAGCCTTAGGTTCGCGACCCCTACGGGGATTGCCGCCGGAACCGCCGCGCGAATCGCAGCTGAAGCGAGTCGAACCGGTCGAGGTCAATATCAGTGAGAAGCTGGGATTTCTCCAGCAGTCCAAAGAGATCGGCATTCATGAATACCTGAAAAGTCTGCCGACCTATCTGCCGGTCGCCGGGGTTCTGACCCGGAATTATTCCGAGGAGGGAACGGCCCACTATGGTATCGATATCGCGGCGCCGCGGGGCACCTTCATCAGTTCGGCCGGCGATGGGGTGGTGATTTTTTCGGGATGGACACAGGATTTGGGTAATATGGTGATCGTCTATCACGGCAACGGTTTTTTCACCTATTACGGTCATACCCAGAGAAATCTGGTGCTGCGTTCGACACTGGTGCGCAAGGGCGACCATATCGCGCTGGTGGGCTCCTCGGGTGAGAGTACAGCGCCGCACCTGCATTTTGAGTTGTGGAAAGATGGCGTCGCACTCAATCCCGCCGATTACATCCTCGCTTTTGCGCGGATGTGATGCCGTAGCGGGGCCGACCCTCATCAACAGGGAAGTGTAATATGAAAAGCAACGAAAAACCGGGTGAATTGAGTACGATCCTTGGCAAGGGTTCAGTGGTTGATGGCAACATCAAGGTGGAGCTGAGCCTGCGGATCGATGGCAAGGTGATTGGTGATGTCGTTTCCGGCGATACTCTGATTGTCGGCGCTGAAGGGGAAATTAAGGGCAATGTTCATGTGAAGAACCTAGTTCTCGGCGGCAAGATCACCGGAACGGTTCTAGCCCCGGGCCGGACGGTGCTTGAGGCCCGTTCAGAGCTGCGCGGTGAACTCAAGACCGGCAAACTGGTCATCGACGAAGGCGCCTTCTTTGACGGCAAATGTTCGATGTCGGAGGATAAGAGCGGCGCAAAGACCGAGCGCAGCAGCGACAAAGAGGCCATCATTAAATAGGGTGGTACGATTCGGTGGCAGATAACGATGACAACAAAGGGGGGGTCATCGGGCCTTACATGGATCTTGGCCTGCAGCTGGCCATCGCGGTACTCATCGGGACGGCGCTGGGGTACTGGCTCGACAAGAAGCTGCATACCACACCGCTTCTGCTGCTGATCGGGGTGTTGCTGGGCGGAACTGCGGGATTTATCACTATCTATAAAACCGTCTACCCGGTCATCAAGCAAAAGCGCTCGGGCAAGAGATCATAATGGCAGCCTCTTTCAGGGTTTGGCGGATTGTCGGTTGGACGCTCCTGGCTTTTCTGGTGCTGTTGGTGCCGGTTTACCATTACGGCGGAATCGGTCTGACGCGCTCTTATGCGCTGGGTTATCTCGTCAGTCTTGGCAACATCATCTTCAGCCTGATCTCGATCCGCTGGGCCTTTCATCGCAAGATCAGGACCTTTTATGCGGTGATTCTCGGGGGAATGGCGCTGCGGTTCCTTCTTTTCGCTGTGGTGGCCGGGCTGGTCATTGCGGTGCTGCACTGGCCCCTGATCGGATTTCTGGTCTCGTTTGTGCTGTTTTATCTTTTCCTGCAGTACCATGAAATCCGGTTTATCAACTCGGAATTGAAAAATAAACACGTTGACTCCCATGATCGAACAGATAGTTGAACATACAGTAGAACACGGTGAAGCGGTCCAGCAGGCGGCGGAGCATGGCGAGAGCGGCGTTGGCTTCATCATGCATCACGTCCTGGCCCATCCGGTGATCAAGCTGCCGACGGTATGGGGCATCGATCTCTCAATCAACAATCATATCCTGTGGATGTGGATCGTATCGGCGCTATTGATCTTCTCCTTTTGGATCGCCTTCAAGCGGCCATCGCTGGTTCCGCACGGGCTGGCCAATGCCCTGGAGGCCCTGGTGGCTTACCTGCGCGACGACATCATCAAGCCGAACCTCGGTCATGAAGGTCAGGCCTACGCGCCCTATCTGTTAACCGCCTTCTTTTTTATTCTCCTATGCAATCTCGCCGGTCTGGTGCCCTACGGGGCCACGGCGACCGGCAATATTGCGGTCACCGCGACGCTGGCGTTGTGTACTTTTTTCACGGTGCAGATCGCCGGGGTGCGCAAGCACGGCTTTTTCGGCTATCTGGCCACCTTCAGTCCGCCGGGCATCCCTTTTCTCCTCAAGTTCATCATGGTCCCGGTCGAGGTGATCAGCATGATCACCAAGCACTTTGCCCTGGCGATCCGTCTTTTCGCCAACATGATCGCCGGCCATATCACCATCCTGGCGCTGTTGACGGTCATATTTTTCTTCAAAAACTGGCTCGTATCGGCCTTCCCGCTGGCGATCATCCTCTTTTCGGCCGTTCTCGAAGTGCTGATCTCGCTCATTCAGGCCTATGTCTTCACGATCCTCTCGGCGGTGTTCATCAGTGCGTCGGTTTCGGAGGGGCATTAGGACTGATGCTGTTCGGTAGTGGCTTTTCATCATCAAACCCATACTCACATTTCTTGGATCAGGAGGTAGTACTATGAATCCCACTGCGTTTGCCTATCTGGCTGCAGGTTTTGGTTCTGCGGCGGTGACTTTTTCCGCAGCATTCGGCATCAGCAAGCTGGCTAGCGCGGCCATCAGCGGCATTGCGCGTCAGCCCGAAGCGGCAGGTGAGATCCGCGGCACCATGATCATCACGGCGGCCATGATTGAAGGCGTGGCGCTGCTCTCCGTGGTTATCTGTCTGCTGCTCGGCTTTAAATAAACCATCGCGGGGTATGCTGTTATGGAATTGATGACCCCCCAGGGTGGCACCATCTTCTGGACCACTCTAACCTTCCTGTTGCTCCTGTTCGCGCTGACCAAGGTGGGCTGGAAGCCCATCCTGAGCATGCTTGACGAACGGGAGAAAAAGATCAACGAGTCTTTGGCGCTGGCGGAAGAGGCCCGGGTTGCGTCGCAAAAAACCCTGGCGGAGCAGAATCAGATCCTCGATGCGGCCCGCAAGGAGGCGCAGGAGATCCTGGCGCGTAACCGCAAGGCGGCCGAGGTGACCAAGGACGAAATTATCAAAAAAGCGAGCGCAGAAGCGGAGCTGCTGATCACCAGGGCGCGCAAGGAGATCGATCTCAGCCGCGACAAGGCCCTGGAGGAGATCCGCGACCTCGCCGTCGAGCTGTCGATGACTGCAACCGCCCGGCTGGTCGGCCGCTCTCTCGACGCTAAGGATCATCAGGCGCTGATCGACGAATCGCTGCAAAAACTGGGTGAATTGAATTGAGAACGCATCCCCTGGCCAGGCGCTACGCGCGCGCCCTCTTCGGGTTGGCGCAAGAGACTGACAAAACCGGACCGGTGCTGGAGGAGCTGAAATCCTTCACCGCCTTTCTGCAGCAGAACCGGCGGATCAAAGCTTTTCTGATGTCGCCGGAGGTGGAGAAGAAGCCGAAGCAGGCGGTCGTGCAGGAGTTGTTGGAGAACCGGGCCACGCCTCTCTTCAGCCACTTTATTCAGTTGCTGGTGGAGAAGGGCCGGCAGGATTACCTCGGCCAGATCGTTGCGGCCTATGGCGAGCTCTATGACCAGAGCATCGGCCGCGTCCGCGCCCAGGTCTATTCGGCGGTGCCGCTCGAAGCCGCGCAGATGGAACAGATTCGCCAGGAGGTGGCCCGATATCTCAAGGCCGAGGTTCTCCTGGAGAATCGTGTTGATGCCGCTATCCTGGGCGGCGTCATCATCCAGTTTGCCGGCGTGGTCATTGACGGCAGTCTGCGCCACCAGCTCAATCAATTGCGCCAGGAACTGCGGCAGGTCAAGACCGCCGCGCTCTAGTGCATGATACTCATTTCATATTTCAGATAGCAGGTTATAACCATGGAAATTAGACCCGAAGAGATTACCTCGGTTCTGAAAAAGCAGATCGAACAATTCGAAAAACAGATCGATGTCGAAGAGGTCGGCGAAGTGCTGCAGGTGGGCGACGGCATCGCCCGGGTGTACGGCCTCGAGAATGTGATGTCCATGGAATTGGTCGAGTTTCCCAATGGCGTTTTCGGCATGGCGCTGAATCTTGAGGAAGACAATGTCGGCTGCGTGCTTTTCGGCGAAGACAGTCTGATCAAGGAGGGTGACATTGCCAAGCGCACCGGCCGGGTGGTCGAGGTGCCGGTCGGGCCGGAATTACTGGGCCGGGTGGTCAATCCCCTGGGTCAACCCCTGGACGGCAAGGGACCGATCAACGCCAAACAATTCAGTCCGATCGAGCGCAAGGCGCTGGGCGTGGCGCAGCGCCAGATGGTGAAGGAGCCGCTGCAGACGGGCATCAAGGCGATCGATTCGATGATTCCGATCGGCCGCGGCCAGCGCGAGCTGATCATCGGCGACCGCCAGATCGGCAAGACCGCCCTGGTCGTCGACACCTTCATCAACCAGAAGGAGACCGGCGTCGTCTGTATTTACGTGGCGATCGGCCAGAAGGCCTCGACCGTGGCCCGGGTGGTCAAAACCCTCGAGGATTACGGCGCCATGGCCCATTCGATCGTCGTCACCTCCACGGCCGATTCTCCGGCGCCAATGCAGTATATTGCGCCGTACGCCGGCGTGGCGATGGGCGAGTATTTTCGTGACAACGCCCAGCATGCGGTGATCGCCTATGACGATCTCTCCAAGCATGCCTGGGCTTACCGCCAGGTATCACTGCTGCTGCGCCGTCCGCCAGGACGCGAAGCCTATCCGGGCGACGTCTTCTATCTTCATTCTCGGCTGCTGGAGCGTGCAGCCAAGTTGAGCGATGCCCTCGGCGGCGGATCACTGACCGCCCTGCCGATCATTGAGACCCAGGCGGGTGATTTTTCCGCCTATATCCCGACCAATGTCATCTCGATCACCGACGGCCAAATCTATCTCGAGCCGAACCTCTTTTACGGCGGCATCCGGCCGGCGATCAATGCCGGCCTCTCGGTCTCACGCGTCGGCGGCAACGCCCAGATCAAGGCGATGAAAAAGTACGCCAGCAGTCTTCGCCTCGATCTGGCCCAGTTTCGCGAGCTCGAGGCCTTTGCCAAATTCGGCTCCGATCTCGATAAATCGACCAAACAGCAGCTCGGTCGTGGTCAGCGCATGGTGCAGTTGCTGCGCCAGGGGCAGTATGCCCCGCTGCCGGTGGAAAAGCAGGTGGCGGTTATCTATCTCGGCGTCAAGGGGTATTTGGACAGTGTCGAGGTGGAGCGGATCCCCAACGCCGAATCCGAGTTTCATCGCTACATGGAATCCCAGCAGGAGTCGGTTTTGCGAAGCATCCGCGAGCAGAAAGAGATCACTCCCGAGATCGAGCCCCAGTTGGTCAAGGCGTGCGAGGAGTTCATGAAGATGTACGCGGCGGAATAAGCGATGGCCACATTGCGAAATATCAAGCGCCGCATCGCCAGCGTGCGCAGCACGCAGCAGATCACCAAGGCGATGAAGATGGTGGCGGCGGCCAAGCTGCGCAAGGCGCAGAACCAGCTGATCAGCGCGCGGCCCTATGCCCGCGAGCTAGAAGAGGTCCTAGGTCACATTGCCGACCGGATGAAACGCAACCAGCATCCGTTGCTGGAAATGCGCAAGATCAAGCGGATCTGCTATGTGGTGGTGAGTGCGGACCGTGGTTTGTGCGGCAGTTTCAACTCCAACATCAGCCGTCGCGCTCTCCAGGAGATCCACCTGAGCGCATCCCTGAATCCGGCGGTGGTGACCATCGGCAGCAAGGGGTACGACTACCTCACCCGCCGGGACGTCCGCGTTCTCGCCCGTCATGTCGATGTCTTCAACAAACTCGATTTCAGCCAGGCGCAGCGCATCGCCGATGCGCTGGCCGCCTGGTATGCGGCAGGCAAGTTTGACCAGATCATGGTCATTTACAACGAGTTCAAGAATGCGGTGCAGCAAAAGATTATTGTCGAACAACTTTTGCCCATCGTCCCCCTGGTCCCGGAGGAGAACCGCTTCCCGGTGGGATACATTTTTGAGCCCAACCCCGATCGGATCCTGAAAGAGATCTGCCCACTCAACCTGCATGTCCAGCTGTGGCGTATCCTGCTGGAATCGCATGCCTCGGAGTTGGGAGCGCGGATGACGGCGATGGGCACGGCGACGGACAATGCCGCCGACATGATCAAAGAACTGGTGCTTTATTACAACAAGGCGCGTCAGGCGGCGATCACCAAGGAACTCACCGAATTGATCGGCGGTGCCGAGGCGCTCAAGAGCTGAACGGATTTTTACCTCATTGATCTTCAGGAGAGTATAGGATGTCTAATGTTGGTCATATAGCGCAGGTCATCGGGCCGGTAGTGGACGTCTTTTTCGAAGGCGGTAAGCTGCCCGCGATCAATACCGCTCTGGAATATACGCGCAAGGATGGTATGCGCCTGGTGCTGGAAGTGGCGCAGCATCTCGGCGAAAACACGGCGCGATGTGTCGCCATGGATTCGACTGATGGATTGCAGCGCCGCCAGGAGGTGGTGGACACCGGGTCGCCGATCAAGATGCCGGTGGGCAAGGCGACCCTGGGTCGACTGCTGAACCTGGTCGGCGATCCGATCGATGATCTCGGGGCCTTGCAGGTCGAACAAAAATGGCCCATTCATCGCGACGCGCCCACCTTTGAAGAGCTCGAGACTCAGACGGAGATGTTTGAGACCGGCATCAAGGTCATCGATCTGCTCGAACCCTACGCAAAGGGCGGCAAGACCGGCCTCTTCGGCGGCGCCGGGGTAGGCAAGACGGTGTTGATCCAGGAGTTGATCAACAACATCGCCATCCAGCGCGGCGGTTTTTCGGTCTTCGCCGGCGTGGGCGAGCGCACCCGCGAGGGCAATGATCTCTGGCGTGAATTCCAGGAGTCGGGGGTCATCGATATGCAGGATCTGACCCGCTCCAAGGTCGCCATGGTCTTCGGGCAGATGAACGAGCCGCCCGGCGCCCGTTTGCGCGTCGGCCTTTCGGCGCTGACCATCGCCGAGTATTTTCGCGAGGAAGAGGGCAAGGATGTCCTGCTCTTCATCGACAATATTTTTCGATTCACCCAGGCAGGCTCCGAGGTCTCGGCGCTGCTCGGGCGTATGCCTTCGGCGGTGGGGTATCAGCCCACACTGGCCACCGAGATGGGCCTGCTGCAGGAACGGATCACTTCGACCAAAAAGGGCTCGATCACTTCGGTGCAGGCCATCTATGTACCGGCCGACGACCTGACCGATCCGGCTCCGGCTACCACCTTCAGCCATCTCGACGCCACCACCGTGCTTTCACGGCAGCTGGCGGAGATGAGTATCTATCCCGCGGTGGATCCGCTCGATTCGACCTCGCGGATTCTCGATCCGCGCATCGTCGGCGACGAGCATTACAGCGTCGCCCGGGCTGTCCAGCAGATCCTGCAAAAGTACAAGGATCTCCAGGACATCATCGCCATTCTCGGTATGGAGGAGCTCTCCGAGGAGGACCGGGTCACGGTCAATCGCGCCCGGCGGCTGCAGCGCTTCCTTTCGCAGCCCTTTGCGGTGGCCGAGGCCTTCACCGGCCGCCCGGGCCGCTATGTCAAGCTGGAGGAGACCATCCGTGGCTTCAAGGAGATCATCGAAGGCAAGCATGATGACCTGCCGGAGCGGGCTTTCTGGATGGTAGGAACCATCGACGAAGCCGTCGAGAATGCCAAGCAGATCCGCGAGGCTTAGGCCGCGCGGGGCGTTGTATTCTGGTAACGTCTGAGTGCACGAGAACATGGACAAGACCTTTACTCTGGAAATCGTGACCCCGACCAAGGTGGTCAGCACGGAAAAGGTATTGCACGTCAAAGCGCCCGGGGTGGCCGGGTACTTTGGCGTGCTGCATAATCATGCGCCTTTTTTGACCGCCCTCAAGGTGGGGGTGATTGAGGCGCGGACGCCGGCGGGCATGCGCTATTATGCGACCAGCGGCGGTTTTTGCGAGGTGATGGAAAACCGGATGAAAATCCTGGTCGAAACCGCCGAGGCTGCCACGGAGATCGATGTCGAGCGCGCCAAGCAGGCCCGTGACCGGGCGATGGCCCGTCTGGAGCACCGTTCCCCGGACATCGATATACCGCGCGCCCAGGCCGCTCTGGCGCGCGCCATGAACCGCATACAAGTTTCAGAGTTGCATTAAGCCCCGGCCGGGGAGGGTACCGCCGCAGGCTGCGACCGTCCCTTGCCGGAGTTCATTATTCAAAGGACGGCGCCTCTTATCGGGTGCCGTTTTGATTTTTTGAGATGCCAGCTCTTTTTTTTACCTGCACGATGGAGAGTAGAAACCCTATGATGAATCAGCGCACACATACCTGCGGAGCGTTACGGCCCGCCCAGCTGGGACAAACGGTCATCCTCATGGGTTGGGTAGACCGGCGCCGGGATCACGGTTCGTTGATTTTTCTCGATCTGCGCGACCGCTATGGAGTAACCCAGGTGCGCATCGATCCGGATGCGGCCTGCTATGAGGCTGCCAAACAGGTGCGCAATGAATATGTGCTGGCCATCCGCGGTCTGGTCGAGCTGCGTCCGGAGGGGATGGTCAATCCCCGGCTGGACACCGGGGCAGTGGAAGTCGCTGCTTGCGACCTTGAGGTGCTGAATACGGCCCGTACCACGCCGTTCATGATCAGCGGCGAGGGCAGCGTGAACGAGGATTTGCGTCTGAAATACCGCTATCTCGATTTGCGTCGGCCCGAGATGCAGCGCAATCTCCTGATCCGCCACCGCACCGCCCAGATTGTTCGCAGCTACTTCAGCCAGCACGATTTTATCGAGATTGAAACCCCGATCCTGATGAAAAGCACCCCCGAGGGGGCGCGGGATTACCTGGTGCCGAGCCGCGTCTGGAAGGGCCGTTTCTACGCCCTGCCGCAGTCGCCGCAGCAGTACAAGCAGCTGCTGATGGTGGCCGGCTACGATCGCTATTTCCAGATCGTCCGCTGTTTCCGCGACGAGGACTTGCGCGCCGACCGCCAGCCCGAATTCACCCAGATCGACGTCGAGATGTCCTTCATCGATGAAGAAATGATCTTTGCCATGGTCGAGGGGCTGATGGTGGATATTTTCCGCCAAATGCTCGGCATTGAGCTGACACTGCCGCTGCCGCGCCTTCCCTTCGAAGAAGCGATGGCCCGCTATGGCAGCGACAAGCCGGATTTGCGCTTCGGCCTGGAGATCAAGGATATTTCGGCGCTGGTGGTGGAGAGCGAATTCAAGGTCTTCCGTGAGGCGGTGGCCGCCGGCGGCATGGTGGCCGGCCTTTGTCTTCCGGGCTGCGGCGGCTATTCGCGCAAACAGATCGACGATCTCACCGCCTGGGTCAAAGAGCACGGCGGTGCCGGACTGGTGGCGATCAAACTCAAGGAAGGGGACTGGGAGAGCTCACTGGCCAAATTCTTCAGCGATGCCCAACGCCACGAGATTATGCGCGCGATGGGAGCCGGCAGCGACGATCTCCTGCTACTGGTGGCCGATGAACGGGAGAAGGCCCAGCTGCTCCTCGGCGACCTGCGAATGAAGCTCGCCGTTCAGGAAAAACTCATCCCCGAAGGGGTCTACAGCCTGGTCTGGATTGTCGATTTTCCTCTCTTTGAATACAGTCCGGAGGAGCAGCGCTATGTCGCGCGGCACCATCCCTTCACCTCACCGCGACCGGGCGATGAGGAACTGATGCTCAGCGATCCCGGGCGTGCAAAGGCGCGGGCCTACGATCTTGTACTCAACGGAATGGAAGTGGCGGGCGGCAGCATCCGTATCCACAAGAGCGACATGCAGGCGCGGATGTTCCAGGCCTTGGGCATCGAGGCGGCCGAGGCCGAAGAGAAATTCGGCTTTCTGCTCGAAGCCTTCGCCTACGGCGCTCCGCCGCACGGTGGCATCGCCTTTGGATTCGACCGTCTGGTGATGATCCTCGCCGGGTGTCAGTCGATTCGTGAGGTGATCGCTTTTCCCAAGACGGCAAGCGCCATGTCGCTCATGGATGGCTGCCCCTCATCGGTCAACCCGGCGCAGTTGAAAGAGTTGGGCCTGCGGCTGGAAAAGGAAGAGATGCCCACGGTCGTCTAAAAGCTTAAGTAATTATCTTTATCCTTGACTATTAACCAAATAATTGTTAAAATGACTCGAGTATTGTTGGACGGTGCCGAAAGGTACATCTGTTTTCTTCTATCGAGTTACAAGCTTCTGTACGGGCTTGAAAGCAACGCAGTGAAAGGAGGTGTATTGCATGAAGAGCACATCACGCTGGATCCCCCGGATTGCCGCTGTTTGTCTGCTGCTTTTCGCTTTTATGCTGGTGGTGGGTTGTCATAACCACCCCAATGAAAAGGAGTTGAAGGCGCTGGAAGAGGCCAAGCAGGCAGCGTTGGCAGCGGAGACCAAAGCCGCAGACTGCGCAAAGGAAAAAGCCAGCCTCGAACAGCAGCTGGCCCAACAGAAACAGAAGGTCGAGAGCCTGAAACAGGAAAAGGCCACGGTAGCGAAACGTCTCTCCGAATGGCAATAACTACATCATCGATGATACCATCACAAAAAACTGTGGAGGGAAGCTAATGAGATTTTCTAGCAAGCTCATGGTCTCTTTAGCACTTGTGCTTTCCTTCTTGCTGATTATGGGTGCGCAGCTGACCTATGCGCAGGACAAGAAAATGAGCATGGATGAGTACCGTGCCCAGCTCAAATCATGGCAAGATCGCGAAGTCGCTGCCAAGAAAGCAGCGGAGGAATGTGCAACTGCTTGTGCCAATCTGACCACTCAGAATGCTGCAGCGAAGGCCGAAGCTGAGCAGCTTTGGAGTGAAATCCTCAAGAGCCTTGATTCGGATCAGGCGGGGTATGAGGCCTACAAGGCCAAAGTGAAGGCCCTGGAAGCCCAGATCGACGGGCTGCTAGCCCTTTCTCCGGAAGAGCTCTTCAAGAAACGCGGTGAGCTCGCTGAGGCCGAGAAACAGCTGGCCGAGTTGAAGAAAAACAAGCTTTATGCCCTGACCGAGATGCAGAATGCGCTTGCGGCTCTCGAAGGCAAGATCGCCCAGTTGAAGAACAAGATGCCGAAGGCGTTGTATGATATGTACACCGTAGTGGTAGGCGACTACCTCTGGAAGATTTCGGGCAAGAAGGACATCTACGGTGATCCGATGCAGTGGATGCGCATCTACTCTTACAACAAGGAGCAAATCAAGAATCCGGATCTGATTTATCCGAAACAGGAGTTCAAGATCCAGCGCGAGTGTGGCCCCGATGAATATCTGGTGGTCAAGGGTGATAATTTAAAAAAGATTGCCGCCAATCCGGCTGTTTTTGGCGATCCCTCCGCCTGGACGAAGATTTATCAGAAGAACAAAGCGGTTATCGGCGAAGATCCCCTGCGCATCTTCCCGCATACCGTGTTGATCATTCCCCGGTAGAAGCCTTACCTCGGGCTGCGAGCGATGGGTCTATTCGGGGCGATGCAGCTGCTGCTGTATTGGCCCGGCTGTTTCCCCTTTCCTGAAATCGGGCGGCGGGGATGAGGGATGAATGACGCATAGCGCGCGAATGAGTATACAGCTCCCGGTCTAACCGCCTATGGTTGAAGACCGGGAGTTTTTTTGTATGGTTTGAAGAATACGGGAAGCCGATTGAAGGAAGAAACCGTCATCGAAAAAAGAATCAGCCTGCGGGGTATTGATCCGGTTGATTTTCTCGGTGCCCAGGATACCAATCTCCATCTTCTGGAGGCCGAGCTGCAGGCCCAGGTGATTGTGCGCGGCCATGAGATCTTGCTGCGGGGCATGCCCGAGCAGGTGGAGCAAGCTGAGCGCATCATCAGTGAGCTGGTTTTTCTGGCGAACCGCAATGGCCGGGTGATTCCCCAGGACATCGAGGCGGTGCTGCGGGTGAGCGAAACAGGTGGCGGAAGCGAAGGTGCGGCGCCCGATACCGAATCGGTGCTGGTCTATACCAAGGGGGGCGTGATCAAACCGCGCACCCCCGGCCAGGAGGAGTATGTCGCCAGTGCGCAAAAGAATGACATCGTTTTCGCGATTGGTCCCGCTGGCACCGGAAAGACCTTTCTGGCGGTGGCGATGGCGGTGGCGGCGTTGCGCGATCATCTGGTCGACCGTCTGATCCTATGCCGGCCCGCGGTGGAGGCGGGCGAAAGCCTGGGTTTTTTGCCGGGGGATTTTCGCGAGAAGGTGGATCCCTATCTCAGGCCGCTTTATGATGCCTTGCACGACATGATCCCCGGGGACAAGCTGCGCCGGCTAATCGAAACGCGGGTGGTCGAAATTGTTCCGCTCGCTTACATGCGTGGGCGCACCCTCAACAACTGCTTTGTTATCCTCGATGAGGCGCAGAATACCACCGCTGCGCAGATGAAGATGTTTCTCACTCGCCTCGGCGTCAATTCCCGCGCGATTGTTACCGGCGATATCACCCAGATTGACCTGCCGGAGAGCTCCATCTCGGGTCTGGTGCAGATCCAGTCCATCCTCAAGGGCATCGACGGCATTGGTTTTTGTTATCTTGGCGATCGCGATGTGGTCCGCCACCAGTTGGTGCGCCAGATCATCAAGGCGTATGAAACGCTTCGGCAGGGCTGATTCCAGGGTGAGCGATGAGCCAGCGCTTTGACAAATCGGCGGCCAAAAATGCCGCGTTAAACGGGGGCAAGAACAAGGAGCGGCGTTCCGGCGGGCGCGGCCTCCCGATGGAGTGGTTGCGCCGCTTCCGGTATGTGATCCTGGTCGGTCTCCTCCTGGCTGCCTTGATCGCCCTCCTTTTTCCCGGCGAAAAGTCGTTCCAGTTTTCTGACCTGCGCGAAGGGCGCGTCTATATCGGCCCCGAGATCATCGCCTCGTTCACTTTTCCGGTCAACAAGAGCCACGACGAATACCAGGCGGATCTGCAGCGGGCGCGCGCCGAAGTGACGCCGGTCTTCACACGTGATGATGAGGTGGCTGCGCAACAGCTGGAACGATTCAACCTGTTGGTCCAGCGGGCTGGGATGGTGCTGCGCAGCGGGGGGATCACCGCCGACGCAGTGAGCCGGGTCTTTCAGGAGTCCGGCGTGGTGCTCTCGGAAGGAGACCTGCTCAATTTGCTTTCGGGCACCGAGGCGGCAGGCGCGGCAGAAAACCGGCAATGGTACCGCTTTCGCGAGATCGCCAGTGCGGTTGAGAAAGCGCTTAAAGAAGCCTACACCAACGGCATTCTCAGCGTCGAGCGCAGCACCTTCAATCCCATGCCGCCCAAGATCTCGGTTCGCCACGATGGGCTGGAAGTCCTCGAGAACAGCGAATTCTACGCCGGCCTCAATGACAGCCAGATGCAACTCCTGGAAAAACTGCGCGCCAGCCAACAGCTGGACGAGCGGCAGGTCAAGATCGGCTATCAATTGGCTGTGGCCTTCCTCGCACCCAACCTGCTTTACGACCAGAGAGAGACGCAGTCACGCATCGAGGAAGTCGAAGCCCTGGTGCCGCTCGCCAAGGATCAGGTGCTGGCGGGAGAGCGCATCATTGACGGGCATGAACGCATCACCCGGGAGCATATCGAAAAGCTGAACTCTTACGCTGCGGCCAAGCGCGAGCGCGATGAGCGGCAAGGTTTGATCAATCATGTGGTCCATGGCCTCGGCCAATGGAGTAATATCCTGTTCATTCTGAGTATTTTGCTCTTATTCCTCTGGCAGGGTCGGCGCGACATCACCGCCGCGCCCAAGCAACTGCTGCTTATCGGCCTGATTGTTTTGCTGCCGGCGGCGCTGACCTTCCTGGTGACCCAGCTCAATCTCTCCCCCCTGCTCATCCCGGTTGCGGCAGGAGCGATGATCATCACCATCTTTTTCGATGTCTACGTCGGGCTGCTCTATGCCCTGTCGGTCAGCCTGCTGATCGGGGCGATGCGCGGCAACGAATTCGGCATCACCTATATTTCGATCTTCGTCTCGGCGATGGCGATCCTCTCGGTGAGCCGGGTCCGGTCACGCAACTGGGTTCTACGCAGCATGGCGGTGGTGATTGCCGCGTACCTGCTCTCCATCACTGTGCACGACATCCTCAACTATCAGAGTATCAAGGAGATGCTGCGCGATTGGGGCCTTGGTTTTATAAACGGTTTTATCTCACCCATCATTTCCTATGCCCTGGTGTTGCTGCTGGAGCGTACCTTCCACCTGACCACCGACATGACGCTTCTCGAGCTATCGGACCTGAACCATCCGTTGCTGCGCCAGATGGCCATACAAGCGCCGGGGACCTACCATCATTCTCTTTCGGTCGGAAATCTGGCGGAGGCAGCGGCTGAGGCGATCGGCGGCAATGGCTTGCTGGCGCGAGTGGGGGCCTATTACCATGATATCGGCAAACTTGAAAAACCGGAGTATTTTGTTGAGAACCAGATGCGCGGACGCAATCCCCAGGAGAAGCTGGCGCCGACCATGAGTTCGCTGATCCTGGCCAACCATGTACGCCGCGGCGGGGAGATGGCTCAGCAATACCATCTGCCGCAGGCCGTCAAGGATTTTATTTTTGAGCATCATGGCACCAGCCTGATGCACTATTTTTATCAGAAGGCAATCGCACAAAGCTCGGTCGAGCTGGTGCCGCAGGATGAGTTCCGTTACCCCGGCCCGCGCCCCCAGTCACGCGAGTCGGCCATCGTCATGCTGGCGGATGCGGTCGAGGCCACCTCGCGGACCCTGCGCGAGCCATCCTTCAGCCGGATCAAGACCATCGTTGACGAAATCATCGATGAGCGTTTCAAGAGCGGCGAGCTGGACAACTCGCCGCTGACATTGCAAGATCTGGCACGGATTTCGGAGGCCTTTCAGAAAATTCTCAATGCGCGGTTTCACCGCCGCATCCCCTATCCTGGGCAGAACCAGACCGAAGAGGAGCAATCGTGACCGCACGAGAAGCGACGCGGCAATTGCAGTTCATCAACCAGACCCGGCGTAAACTCGCTCTTGGCGGTCTTGGGCTGATCGGCGGATTGGTGCTTGCGAAGAACAGGACCGGAGCGGGATGGAATATCCGGATTATTTTGGTGCCGGAGCGGCAGATGATCGCCTTGAATCGGCGATATTTCGAGCGGTCTGAGACCACCGATGTCATTTCTTTCAATCTGAACGCCGCCACAGAACCGGTTCTTGAAGGGGAGGTTTATATTTGTCTGGAGGTGGCCGAACGCCAGGCGAAAGTCTATGGGGTGAGCCTCGGCAACGAGCTGCAGCGGCTGGCCACACATGGCCTTTACCATCTCCTCGGCTATGAGGATGGTGAGCCGCAGCAGAAGGAGATCATGACCGCACTGGAAGACGAAGCCTTGCAGCAGGCGGCGGCCTGCCTCGGCCGCTGAAGATTTTGATAAATTGCTTAAAAGGAGCACCTGATGGGTGCAGAGCAGCAGGAGGGAGGTGTTTTATGCTCACACTGAAATTTGATCTGCGAGATCTCTTGCGGGCGCCGCGGCTGGCGCTCAGCCTGCAGCGGATGTGGATCATGCTGGTTGGCCTCGGCCTCGGCTGGCTGATCTATGCCCTTTTCACCTATCTGGCCCTGATGCTGGCGGGCGGTGGCATGAGTGACCTCTGGCACCGTTTTGGCCTGCTGCCGGTCTTGTCCGGTTTGAGCGGTGGCCTGCCGTGGTACAGCTGGGTGCTCCATCTCCTCGGTACCGCCGTGGCACTCGTCGCCCTCTTGCTGGCCCAAACGGCCCTGGCGCGGGCGGTTTACATGTCGGCCAAGGGCGAACATTTTTATAGTATCAAACAGTCCTATGCCTTCGCCCGCCGCAAGTTCGGCGCGGTGCTCATGACGCCGCTCGCGCTCGGTCTGCTGATCCTCCTTCTGGTCACCGGCAGCTTTCTGGTCGGCCTCCTGGGCCGGATCCCCTGGGTCGGTGAACTGGGCGTGGCGTTCTTCAGCCTCATCTGGTTTGTTCTGGCCCTCTTGCTGGTCTATCTCGGCCTGGTATTTTGCGTATCGCTTTTCCTGGCGCCGGCCATTGTGGCCACAACCGATGAGGATGCCTTCGAAGCGATATTCCAGCTCTTTGCCCTCACCTGGCGGCAACCGTGGCGGCTGTTGCTCTACGGCCTGGTTACCTGGCTGCTGGCGGTGGTCGCGCTTGGTCTCTTCGCGGCCTTTTGCAAGGAGGGAGTGGTCCTTACCAATTACCTCTTTTCATTCTTCATGGGAAGTAATTTTAGTGATCTGGCCAACAACGGTCAGGCTCTCGTTCAGGCCTGGAGCGCTACAGGGGAGGAGGCGCTCTTCTGGCTCTTCCGCGGCTTCACTCCGTATCTCTTCTTCACCCAGGAGTTCTACTACCTGCCGGTACAGGAGCTGGCGCGGCCGAGCGTGGCGGTTGCAGGGTATCTTTATGCCTTTGGACTGCTTGTGCTGGCCGGCTGGGTCGTCGCCTACGGATTCGCCACCCTCAATACGGGGGCGGTTCTTGCCTATCTCGCCCTGCGCAAGCGCAAGGACGGCGTGAATCTGCTCGAGCGCAAGGACCGGGAGGAGGAGTGTGAGGAGGAGGAGATTGAGATGGGCATCAGCGCCGGGGAGCCGGCGGCGGAGCAGAATTAGCCTGACTTTTCCGCAATTGGACTCATTCGCTGCTAGTTTATTAAGACTGTGTAGGCTTGGGGGTTTTGGGGGCTTTACATCCAAAACGGACAGAGTCTGCCTTGGTATCGCATCCCTTGAAGAAAGAACGCATGCAACATGTCCGTCTTCATCAAGATCAAAGATCAGCAGTTGGGTCCCTACTCCTATCCTGAACTGCGGAAACTGGTCGCCGAAGGATCCTTCGACCAGGACGATCTCGTCTTCAGCGAGACTCAGCAGGAATGGGTGCGTGCGGGTCAGATGGAGGAACTGCGCAAGCTTTTTCCGCAGGAATCCGCTGCGACATTGCAACGAATCGTATACGCCATTGGTGGCGGCAAAGGGGGTGTCGGCAAAACTGTGCTCACCGCCTCCATCGGTATCGGATTGGCTACGCTCGGGCATCGGGTGGTGATGGTCGATGCCGACCTTGGGGGCGCTAATTTGCACACCTGTATGGGGATCCTCGAGCCGCAATATACGTTTTATCACTTTTATTCCCTTCAGAAGGAGAGTCTCAGCGACATTCTTCTCGACACGCCGGTCGAGAATCTTAAGTTGATCAGCGGCGCTTGCGGCACCCTGGGGCTGGCCAATCCGCGTTATTCCCAAAAGCTGCGGTTCATCCACGAACTACGCAAAATCGATGCGGATTTTATCCTCCTCGATCTCGGCGCCGGTTCTTCCTTCAATGTCATTGATTTTTTCCTTGCTGCGGATCAGGGCTTGGTGGTGACGACACCTGAGCCGATGGCAATTCAGGAGACCTTTAATTTTCTCAAGATTGCCCTGATGCGCAAGCTGACGCGGGAGTTTCGGGATGATCCCGAGACGATCAGCCGTCTGGAGCAGGAGATTTTTGCCGATTCAGGGCGGATGGCTCAACCGGTCAGCAGTGCGCTGGAAATCCTTGCCGCAAGCGAAGGTGCGACGGCGAGCCGGATTCGGGGGATTCTCGATGCTTTCAACCCTGCGCTAATCCTCAATATGGTCCATTCCAATGACGAGGTCAAGGAGGGCGTCGCTCTGCGCACCGCGGCCGAGGAGCTGCTCTCGATTAGGATGGAATTCCTCGGGTATGTGGAGCATGATGAGAGCGTGCGCCGGGCTGTCAAGGAATTGCGTCCATTTGTCATTGACGATCCGCATTCCCGGGCCGCCCGGAGTTTGGCGAAAATGATCGCGGTGGGTCTGCTCAAGAAGACCGGATGGGCCGGCTTTCGGGAGAAGCGCCGGGTGCTGCGCGAGATCCGGCAGCAGAACCAGGCCTATCCCCTTCAGTCGATGCGGGAGAGCGACACCATCTGTTCGGTGCAATGTTTTTATTGGGGGGACTGCGAATACCAGAATGGGGGCTACCCGTGCCCGGTCCGCCATCTCGATCCCATCTTCAAGGCCTGATTTGAAATTGCTTTTCTTTTTTAACAATATTATGTATACTATGAGGTGAACAGAACACTGTTCACCTTTTTTAATTAGAAGGCAGATATGAATACTCCGCTGCGATTTTGGCGCAACCTCTCCCGTCATGCCCATCCAGCCCATATCCTGGCGCTCAGCTTTCTCGCATTAATACTCATTGGAACCTTGCTGCTGACCTTGCCGGTCAGCAAGCTTGACCCGGATGCCAGGGTGGTGGATGCCCTCTTCATCTCCACCTCCGCAGCTTGTGTGACGGGCCTTACTTCGGTGAACATCACCACAACCTATTCCTTTTTCGGGAATGTTGTGATCCTTTTGCTGATCCAGCTGGGCGGCCTTGGGATCATCACCTTTTCCACTTTTTTTGCCTATATTCTGGCCGGGCGACTGAGCATGCGCGGACGCGATTTGATCGAGAACAGTATCAGCTCCCAACCTGCGCCCTACCTGGGCCGGCTGCTTAAATTCGCGGTCGTCGGCACCCTGTTGATCGAGGGCCTCGGCACCCTGATCTTGACCCTGCGCTTCAGCCAAGACTATCCCTTTGGGCAGGCGTTGTGGATCGGGCTGTTTCATGCCGTGTCGGCCTTCTGCAACGCCGGTTTTTCCACCTTCACCCACAACCTCGCCGGGCATGCCACGGACGTCACCGTCAATCTGACCATCATGACGCTGATTGTTATCGGAGGACTGGGCTTTTGGGTATTGCATGACCTTTTTTTTTGGCGACCTGGCGGGCACAAACACCTGTCATTGCACAGCAAGATCGCCTTGTCGATGACCGGCTTGCTCATTCTCATTGGCGCCTGCTTGCTGCTGTTTTTTGAGCAGGAAAATTCGATGCGGAGTTATGGCGTCGGCGGAAAACTTCTCGCCTCGTTTTTCCAGTCCATTACCGCCCGCACCGCCGGCTTCAATACCCTGCCGATCGGCGACTTGACCAACGGGGCCCTGGTGGTGCTGACCCTTTTCATGGCGATCGGCGCTTCACCCGGGTCCACCGGTGGTGGAATCAAAACGACGACCTTTGCCATCATCCTGGTCTCCTTTTTCACCCGGCTGCGTTCTCAGGAACAGGTCCGGATCTTCAACCGCGGTATCCCTGAATCGATTGTGACCAAGGCCATCGGCATCAGCTTTTTCTGGTTCATGACCATCGCGGTAGCGACATTGCTGATGAGCGTCACCGAAGCGCGGCCTGCTTCCGATCCGCTCGCCCTCCGCACTCTGGTTGAAATCGTCTTTGAGGCGTTTTCTGCCCTGGGCACGGTCGGGTTGAGTATGGGGATTACCCCCCGCCTGAGTGCCGCCGGTAAAATCATCTGTGTGTTGTTGATGTACATCGGCCGGATCGGCCCGGTGACCCTGGCCCTTTCTATTGCGGCACACCGGTCGCTGCCCATTCGCTATGTGGAAGAAAACGTCATTGTCGGTTAACCCGGTTCAAGGAATGATATCATGCGCTCTTTTGCTATCATCGGTCTGAGTAGTTTTGGCCATTATCTGGCCAAGGAACTAAGCCACCGCGGCCACCATATCCTCGCCATCGATATTGATGAAGATAAAATTGAAAAGGTGCGCGGCTTTGTAGAACGCGCGATCATCGCCGACGCCGGCGACAAGGAGACGCTGGAGGGATTGGGACTGGCCGAGCTCGATGGCGTGGTAGTGAGCATGGGGGAAAAGATCGATGCCAGCATCCTGGTCACCCTCTATTTGCGGGAGCTCAAGGTTAAAAAGATCATCGCCAAGGCGATCACCAACGACCACGGCCGCATACTGGAGATCATCGGCGCCACCCAGGTGGTCTTTCCCGAGCGCGACGAAGCGATGCGTCTGGCTCATACCCTTGAGAGCGATTATTTCCTGCATGCGATCACCCTGTATGAGGGGATCAGCATCATCGAAATTGCTCCGCCCAAACCCTTTGTCGCCAAAACCCTCGGTGAACTGGATCTGCGCAACCGCTACGGGGTTTCGGTACTGCTGATCAAAGAGTGGGTTCCGGAGAAGGTTGTGTTGATACCGACCGCCGACCGGGTGATCAAGGATAGCGATACCCTGGTCCTGCTCGGCCGGGATGAGGATCTCGAAAAAATGAAAGAACTGGAGTAGATCGCGCCAAAGGGGGAATATTTACGCGCTGTAATGAATTATCTGTTTTGCATCACAACCCGCCTGGAATCCGATCCAGGATCCTCTGAGTGATTGAGGGAGATTGGTCGAAATGCCCCTACATGTATTGCATATCGTTCGCGATGTAAGCGATCGCGGCGGCGCCGTACAGCGGAGATGCCCCTACTCCTGTCCGGATATCGATGCGCCGATGGTTTCCTGGTGGAAGCCGAACACCGATATCCTGGAAAGCGAAGGGCAAGTGCGGATACGGATTGAACTCGCCGGCGTCAGCCGGGAGAACATCAGTATCGAGCTCAAAAATGGCAGACTGATCGTCAGCGGAATCCGCCTGGAGCGGCGTCCGGAAGAGCGGATCTGCTACCATCAGCTCGAGCAGCAATATGGCCATTTCATGCGCATCATCGCTTTGCCGGAGACGGTTGAGCATAACGAGATCACGGCAACCCTCGAAGACGGGGTGCTTGAGGTAGTCATTTCAAAGGATGAGCGGTCGGTTGAGATCCCGATTACCGGGTTTGATGAGAAGGCCTAAGCCACCCGGCTCGCACCCCGCGGGAGTGTGTTGGAGATTGGAGCAGATATGAATGATTTGATGGACTCCCCTGCAGCGGTATCCGCTGAAGAGATCATGGTGGCCAGAATTCCCGAGCAGCTGCCGATATTGCCGTTGCGGGATACCGTGGTTTACCCGCATATCGTCACCCCCCTGGTGGTGGCGCGCGACAAATCGGTTCAATTGATCAACGACGTCATCGCCGGTTCGCGTATTCTTGGATTGGTCGCCCAGCGCGAAGCCGAAGTTGAGGATCCCGGGTTTGCAGATGTCTTCGAATACGGCACCGCCGCGGTGATTTTGCGAATGATTAAGTTTCCCGATGGCTCCCTGCGCATCCTCGTCCAGGGGCTCTCCCGCATCCGGCTCAAGGGACTGGTGCAGGAATCGCCCTACATGATCGGCGAGGTGGAGGTCCTTGAGGAAAAGTTTGTGCCGACGACCGAGCTGGAGGCGCTGAAACGCAACGTCGCTATCCAGTTTCAGAAAGTAGTCAGTCTGGTGCCGCAGCTGCCCGATGAGCTCCAGGTGGTGGTGGTCAACACCAACAATCCGGACAAGCTCGCCGATTTGGTCGCCTCGAATCTGAACCTCACGCTCTCCGAAAAGCAGGAGATCCTTGAAACAGTGGATGTGAAGAAGCGGCTCAAGCGGCTCACGGTCTACGTGAACCGCGAGCTCGAGGTGCTGGAGATGGGTTCCCGGATCCAGGACAAAGTGCAGACCGAGCTGGGCAAGAATCAGCGCGAGTACTTTCTCCGCGAACAGCTGCGCGCTATCCAGAAGGAACTCGGCGTCGGTGACGAGCGCTCCGCGGAGATGGAGGAGCTGCAGAAAAAGATCGAGGAGGCGCAACTGCCCGAGGAGGCGAAAAAGGAGGCACTGCGCGAGCTTGAACGGCTGAGCAAGATGCAGCCGGGGGCCGCCGAGTATACCGTAGCGCGAACCTATCTGGACTGGATGGTAGCGCTGCCCTGGGCCAAGGCAACCGAGGACAATCTCGACGTCAACGAGGCGGGCGAGGTGCTCGATGAGGATCATTATGATCTGATCAAGGTGAAGGAGCGCATCCTCGAATATCTGGCCGTGCGCAAACTCAAGGCGAATACCAAGGGCCCGATCCTCTGCTTCGTCGGCCCTCCCGGCGTGGGCAAAACATCCCTGGGCCGCTCGATTGCACGGGCAATGGGACGAAATTTCATCCGCATCTCTCTTGGAGGCGTCCATGACGAGGCGGAAATCCGCGGCCATCGCCGCACCTATATCGGAGCCCTGCCCGGCCGTATCATCCAGGGCATCAAAAATGCCGGCAGCAACAATCCGATCTTCATGCTCGACGAGGTCGACAAGATCGGCCAGGATTTCCGCGGCGACCCCTCCTCGGCACTGCTCGAGGTGCTCGATCCGGAACAGAATTTTTCCTTCACCGACCATTACCTGGATGTGCCCTTTGATCTCTCCCGGGTGATGTTTATCACCACGGCCAATGTGCTGGATACCATCCCCTCGGCCCTGCGTGACCGCCTCGAGGTGCTCGAACTGCCCGGCTATATTGAGGAGGAAAAGCTGCAGATCGCCGTCACCTACCTGGTGCCGCGCCAGATCGAGGAGAACGGCCTGCGCAAGAAGGACATCAAATTCTCCAAAGCCGCCCTCACCCGGATCATCCGCGACTATACCCGCGAGGCGGGGGTGCGCAATCTTGAACGCGAGATTGCGACGGTCTGCCGCAAGATGGCCAAAAAGGTCGCCGCCGGAGAGAGCGGTCCCTTCACCATCACTCCCGAAAAGGTGGTTGAGGTGCTCGGGCCGCCGCGCTTCTATTCAGAGGTGGCCGAACGCACCAGTGAGCCGGGCGTGGCGGTCGGGCTCGCCTGGACCCCCACCGGCGGCGATGTCCTCTTCATCGAGGCGACCCAGATGAGCGGCACCAAGGGGCTGATGCTCACCGGCCAGCTCGGTGATGTCATGAAGGAGTCGGCGCAAGCCGGGCTCTCCTGGATTCGCGCCCATGCCCAGGAGCTGGGCATCAAGAAGGATTTTTTCGAGAAGAACGATCTCCATATCCATATCCCGGCGGGCGCTATCCCCAAAGACGGCCCCTCCGCTGGCGTGACCCTTGCCACCGCCTTGGTCTCGCTCATCCAGAAGCGGCCGGTCCGCAGCGATATGGCCATGACCGGCGAGGTCACCCTGCGCGGCAAGGTCCTCCCCGTCGGCGGCATCAAGGAGAAGGTCCTAGCGGCGCGACGGGCGGGCATCCGCAAGGTCATGCTGCCGGCCAAGAACAGGGATGACCTGGAAGAGATTCCCGATCATGCCAAAAAAGAGATGACCTTTTATTTCGTCGAGACCCTCGACGAGGTGCTCGATCTGGCGCTGCGGCGTGGTAGAAAAGCCGCGAAGCGGAACCGCGGCCCCAAGAGATAGCGCATGGAATCGCTGAGCAACCGCTATCGCCGGATGCGGCAGAAAACCGCCGGCTGGGGGCAGGAAAGTGTGCTGCGCTTCTGGGATGACCTCGATCCGGCAGCGCAGGAGCAGTTCCTTGATCAGCTCGACCAACTGGATGAGGCTTTCATCGCCTCCCTGAACGGCCGGGCCTGGCCGCCGTCTGAGTTCCAGAGCGGACCGCTCGATGCCTTTACGCCCCTGGACCACATCCCTCTGCCCGCCAAGCCCGATGAAGAGCCGACCTGGCAGCGGGCGCGGCAGTGCGGTGAGGCGCTCCTGGCCGAAGGGGCTGTGGCTGCCCTGGTCGTTGCCGGAGGGCAAGGCACCCGGCTGGGATTCCCCGGACCGAAGGGCTTGTATCCCATCGGTCCGGTGAGCAGGCGCTCGCTCTTTCAGTACCATACGGAAAAAATACTCGCCCTGGAACGGCGATTCGGCTGCATCGTGCCTTTTTATATCATGACCAGCCCGGCTAACCACCAGGCGACGCGTGACTTTTTCATTCGAGAGGGCTTTTTCGGCAAGGATTCGGAGAGTGTGCACTTTTTCCCGCAGCGCATGCTGCCGGTTTTTGATCCCCAGGGACGGTTGCTGCTGGAAGACAAGGGCAAGCTGAGCCTCTCGCCCGATGGTCACGGCGGCGTGCTCCACGCGCTCAAACAGCACCATCTCCTCGAGGATATGCAGCAGCGCGGCATCCGCCACCTCTATTATTTCCAGGTGGACAATGTTCTCGCCCGCATCGCGGATCCTGTTTATCTGGGCTTTCATCATGAGAAGGCCGCTGAAATGTCCGCCAGAACGGTCTACAAACGCGATCCTTGGGAAAAGCTGGGCAATATCGGGCTCCTTGGCGGCCAATTCAGGGTCATTGAATACACTGAACTGCCGGAGGCGCTCAAGACCGCCCGGAACCGTGACGGCAGGCTGCTCTTCGGTCAGGGGAGCATCGCCATCCATCTCTTCTCGGTCGATTTTCTCGATCGCCTGCTGCGGCAGCGGATCGAACTGCCTTACCATATCGCCTTTAAAAAGATGGCCAGCGTTCCTGATCAAGCACCGGAACGGACGTCCGACGGCCTGAATGCTGTCAAATTTGAGCAATTCATTTTCGATGCCTTCCGTTATGCCAGCCGGGTCATGGTGCTGGAGAGCGACCGGCGTCTGGAATTTAGCCCGATCAAGAATCGTGAAGGCGACGATTCGCCGGAGACCGCCCGCCGCGATCTCAGCGAACTTTACGCTGGATGGCTCGAAGCCTGCGGGCGCCCGCCCAAACGCCATGCCGATGGCTCCCTAGCTGTCCGACTGGAAATCAGCCCCCTGGTCGCCCTCTCGGCCGAGGAGCTGAAGTCGCGTTTACCGGCCCACCTGAATGTGGATGCCGACCTGTTGCTCGAGGATCATTCCTGATGGACGAGCTCTGCCGGACCGGCCATCCCGGCCCTGCAAGGAACCCGGTTATGTGAGAGAACCGATGTGGTGAACAAAATACCTGACGATCATACCGGAACCGAGCCCAAAGTGCAGCGCAAAAATCGTCCGCTCTGGCGCCGGTCGCTTCGGGTTCTTCTCTTCTCCCTCCTGCTGCTTTTCTTCCTGCTGCTGACCGTCGCTGTGGTCCTACGGCTGCTCTATCCTCCGGACCGTCTCCGCGCCATGGCCAACGCTGCCGCCATCCAGCATCTCAACCGCCAGCTCAGGGTGGGGGAGGTCTGGATCCATCCCCTGCGCGGTCTGATCCTCGAGGATGTTCAACTCCTGCCCTACCCCGATTCCACGGCGGGATACGATCTCTTCGTCTTCCGCCAGCTTCGCATCAAGAAATTGGCCCTCCAATACTCACTGGCCGATATCCTGGACCGCAAGTTCCATTTGACCGCGGTCGAGATCATCGAGCCTGAGATGGAGATCTTTGTCGACATGCTGGATACGACGGCCGTCGATCTGGCGGCACTGGTGCGTACCGATCTGCCCCTGGCCATCGATCTCAAATCCTTTCGCATGCGGGATTGCAGGATCAAGGTCATTCTGGCTGACACGCTGACCCGGCAGGAGATCTATATCGGCGATCTCGGTGGCACGCTGGAAGAGGTCCGGCTGCCCTCGGGAGGATTCCTGGCGCATGACAGCGCCTTGCAGGTGCAGCTGCAGCTCCGCAGTGTGAACAGCCCCTTGAGAATCGGCCAGAGCGATCTGCACACTGGTTCCTCCGCGCGTCTGCAGGGCTACATGGATCTTGAGGCCAGACTGGCCGTGCACAGCTACCGCGACATCGCCCTCGCTTTGGGGCTGGGATTGCAGGATCTGGTTCTGGAGGAGAGCGACGGGGTACACGTCAAGGCCACCCGCTTTCCGCCCGCGCTGGGGCTCACCCTTGCAGCTCATGGGGATGGTTTGGCCGGGGCTGCGCGTCTCGATTCCTTGGTGTTTGCCCTCAACGGCAAAAAATGGCTGCACGCTGAGGCGGAGGCCGACAGCCTATACAGCCAGGCCCGCCTCGCCCTACGGATGCCGTACGGCATGATTCCTCTCGCCTATGCCCTCGATCTGGCGCGGCAGCTGCTTCCCGCCGGAGCCCTGTCCGATTTCTATTGGATCGATGACCAAGTGGCGCTCCGCTTCAGCGGCACCCGGATTACGGGTTCCCCGGCCAGAGGATGGAACTTCGAGGTCCCGCTGCAGCTGACACAAGCCGGCCTGCGGATGAACCGGGATTCCCTGCGTGTCTTTGGGCTGGCGGCGGAGATCTCCCTGCACGGCGTGCTGGTCCCCGCGGGGCTGCAGAGCGCTGCCCTAAAGGGGAGCATCGTTTGCGACAGCCTGAACCTTCTCCAGGCGGCAGGAGAGGTTTTGACCTCCGGTTCCGGCAGCCTGGCAGTCGACGCTCTCCTCAATCCGCAAATGCTGCCGGAAAGGCTTCACACCACGCTCCAGATCAACAACCTGGTTGGAATGAAACTGCTAGGAGGATGCGACCTGCGCGGTGGCGCTTCGTTAAATGACCTGCGCGGCAGCGGCGAGCTCCGACTAACGGGGATCGATCTCGCCCGCTTTCCCGCCCTGCAGGTGGCCGGGGAGAGCGAGGCGGTGCTGACTTGTCAGATTCATTCGCTGGCGGATATCCAGCCGCAACTCCGGGTCATCACCTCGCCGCTGACTCTGCGTATCGATGAAGAACCTTTGCTCCTCAGCGAGCTGAACTTTACTCTCGCCGCGCGAGCCGAGACCGATGCCACTTTCAGTATGCTTCACGTGGATTCCCTGCGATTCTCGCTGAACCGCATGGTCGAGGGCGCCGCCGCGGCAGAGATCCAGTTGAAGCCGGCGCTTTCGGCTGATCTGGATATGCGGCGGATCGTCGTCCGCCATGATTTGATTTGGAACTATATCCCCGAGGCGCTGCGCGAGGCTTTTGGCGAAGCGGAGCTGACCGGTTCGACTACCCTCAGCGGCCGCGGCCATGTCGCAATGACAAGCGGGGCGATGCAATACACCCTCGCGGCGCAGCTGGCCACGCTTAACACCTCCTTCATCGCCTCGACGCAGTTCACCATGGTTCACGGCCTCGGGATCGAAGCCCGGGTGAATGCCGGCAGCCGCGAGGGCTTCCGCGCGGCCCTGACGGCGGGCCTGGATAGTCTGCGTACCGGCCGGACCAAAAGCGTTGCGTTCCATCACAACCGCCTTGTCCTCAACCTGAGCAGCAAGGATCCGGCTGCGCTGATCGAGGCCGATGGCCGCCTCGAACTCCCGGACCTCTTCACCAGCGCCGCCTTCCAGAGCCGGATCACCGATATGAAAAAAGCCCTGCGCGTCAAGGCGAAGTTCATGCTGAATCAGAGCATCGCCGATACGCTGCGACTGCCCCAGGGGATCAAGCTGCGCGGTGACAGCCGGTTATCGATCCAGCTTGAGGCGGACACCGCGAGGGCGCATATCACCGCACAACTGGCGACCACAGCCCTCTCCCTGTTCATGCCGGGCAACCTGCTCGTTCGCGATATGGCCGCTGATATCCATCTGGACCAGGAGGTGGATTTGCTCCACAAGCGCCTGATCGGCATGCCACAGTACCAGATCGCCACACCGAGCACGGCCCTGATGGATTATTTGGTCTACCGGGGCTATTACCAAGGGCGTTTGCCGGGGCTCTCGCACGTGCACATCAACCGGGTGGAATTCGGCGGATATGCGGTGGATGATATCGATCTCGAGCTCAATGCAAGACAAGGGCGGCTGGAAATCCCGGAGGTGACGGCCAGGATCTACGGAGGCAATATGGGTGGTCGGGCGGAGGTGGATCTAGCAGAAGGGGATCTGCGTAAAGCTAGTTTCGACATCAATGCCCATTTCGCCAACATCAATTCGGACCTGCTCCTACCCAAGATGCAGCGCCACTCCAGGCAAGGCAACATCAATGGCAACCTCGATCTTCATGGAACTGGCCTTGACCTGACCGCCGGCATCCGGCTGGAGGGACAGGCCTATATCACCCAAATCGGTCCCAGGGTGGCCGACAATCTGCTCCGTTCCCTCGATCCGCAAGGCAAGGATTCGAGCATCCGCACCACGCGGCTGCTGATCAATCAGGGCTTCAAACCCAAACTGATGACCTTTGTGCTGCGTCATGGCTATCTCTATCCCGAGATCATCTTCTACCAGCCCTGGTATTTCCCGATGCGTCTCAGCGGTGGCAAGGTCGAACTGGCGCGCATACCACTGGACTTTTTCCTGCGAGCATCCGCTACGGGTTCTGCGGTGCGCTGATGGCGCTGCAGGGCCCGAAGGTTGGGAGGTTTTATGCACAGAACAATCCACCGAATAGGCACCTTGCTTGCGCTGGCTTTTTTGCAGTGCAGCGTCAAAGCGCCGGAACTCAATGTGACCGGCGAAAAGACCGCGCTGGAGAATCAGGTGCTGGGTTCCTACCAGCAGATCGAGAACGATTCCTGGCTGATCGCCTCGGCCCGGGCGGTCGGCACGCCTTCAGCGAGGCTCCTCTCCGGCAACAAAAAAGAGGTGATGGAGGCGGTGCAGAACCGCAAATTCAACAAGGATGAGGTGGATGAGCTCAAGGCCGGTAAGGTCGTCGGCGAGAACAATCGCGGCCTGCTGCAAACGCTCCCCAATACCCGCTACGATGGTGATCCGGAGTACCGATTCTATGTAGATCAGATCGTCAGTGAGGAGAACAACGACCGCCTGGTCATTTATGAACGGGTCCTGAGCGTCAACCAGAACACCGCGGAGAACACTCAAGCCAACGAAATATTTGCCAAACTCAATTTCGATAACTCACCTGCCGGAACCATGATCCAGAATCCGGATGGGAGTTGGGTGGAAAAAGGAAAATAGTCCGCATGGAACGCCGGCCTCTCATGCTCACTGCATTATTCCTGCTGGTGCTGCTGGTTTTCCCTGATCCGCTGCAGGCGCAGCAGCTGGATTTGCGTCAGGTGACCACCCATCCCGATATAGATCTTTCGCCGCGCCTCTCGCCGGACGGCAAATACCTGGCGTATGTCTCGCGGCAAACCTATAATTTTGATATCTGGATCAAGAGCACCACCAGCACGCGCTCGCGCCAAGTCACCTTTAACAAGGCGGATGATTTTTATCCGGTCTGGTATCCCGACAGCCGCTCGCTGGTCTTTGTCTCCCAGAAAGAAGACGCTGCCGGTGACATCTGGCGCATCCGTTTCCGCGAGGTCAAGGGTGATCTCATCCCCAAGGGTGAGCCTGAGAAGATCAGCCGGTATCAAGGTTTCGATGGCTATCCGACAGTCTCGCCCGATGGCAAAAAGATCGCCTGGGTTTCTGATGCGACGGGCCGTGACGAAATCTGGTTTCATAATGACAATACCGGCAAAACCAGTCAGCTGACCTTTCTCGGTGGCACCCATCCTGCCTGGAGCTCCAGTCAGGACCTCCTCGCGTTTACTTCCTTTCGCGCCGGACCGGCCTGCGCTGGCGATATCTGGTTGATGAACTTGCACGGCCCCCGGCCGCGCGAGGAGGCGGATTCTTCCTGGTGGGATCCCCGGGAGAATCCCGTCTACCGCCTCACCCGCGGTGGTGCAGCGGATGGTTTTCCGACCTGGTCGCCCGACGCCAGCCGCATTTTCTTCCTGCGTTTCAGCCGGGACACCAACGGCGACTCCCTGCTGACGCCGGCCGACCGCGGGGCCCTCTGGAGCATGACGCCGACCAGGGAGCCGGAGCCGCCCGCCCTCTCCACCGTACCGCTCGCCGCGCTGATCTTGCCCTCCTTCAACCCGGCGCTGGTGCATAGCGCGATGCCGCTGACCAGTGATAGTGACACCATCATGCAGCCCTGGTGCGGCGGTGACAACCGCGTCTATTTCTCATCGGATCGCGGCGGCAACCTCGATATCTGGTCGGTCCCGCTCGAGGGGCCGGTGCCGCGCGCTGCGACTGCTGTTGAGCAATACCGCTGGGCAGAGACCACCTTTCCCCTGCCCGAACGCGCCTCGCGCTGGTATCTTGGCCCGCTGTTGACCGGCTACCAGGCTGTCATACCCGATGTCGAGGAAACGCGGCTGCTCAACGAACGGTTCCTCGCCCTGCGCCGTCTTCCGGAATTCTTTCCGGACAGCAGTTACTATACAGCTGAGGCCCTGTATGGAATGGGGATCGTCGCCCTGCTGCAGGGCGACGAAGCTCTGGCTCGTACTTGCCTGAATCTGGTTCTAAGCCGGTATGGAGCGGAGCGTCAAACCGCTGCATGGGCCGAACTCGCCCTGCTGGGGATGCAGGAGGGAGGGAAAAGCGGGGATGAGCGCAGCATCGCCCGGCTGAAACGCGGTGTGGACGATATTCTGAAGCGGTATGCTGACCAGAGCGCCCCCGCCGCCGCGGGGCGGCTGGCCGTCGGCGATCTCTACTTTGCTGCGGGCGACAACACGCGCGCCTTCCAGGAATATACCCGGGTGCGCAAGGAGTACCCCGGAGAACGCGATGCGTGCGCTGCCAGCCAGCTGAAGATCGGCGACCTGTTCCGGCGCTTCGCCAGCCAGGAGGAGGTGGTTCAGGCCTACCTCCGCGTCATCGATGACTATCCCGACCAGCGTCAGTGGATGCTCCCGGCGCGGGACCGCATCCTCGATTTGCTCATCGCCGGCCGCCGCGGCACCGCTGCCTATACGGCCCGTTACCGCGAGATCGCCGGGCAGTATCGCCGTTATCCGGTACTCGCCGCCGAAGCGCAATTTCGCATAGGCAACCTCCTGCTTACCGGCAAGGAGTACCGCGCCGCCATCCGTGAGTTCGAGGCGGTCGAAACCCTCTTCCCCGACCTGGTGGATGAGGTCTTTGCGGCGCGCATGAGCCGGGCCGAGGCGTATCTCCGGCTCGGCGACAGCGCCACCGCCCTTACCCTGCTCGACCAGCTGGGCAAAGAAGTGCAGATAAAGCGGCCAGACCTGGCCGAATTGGCCTCCGACCGCCTGGTCGCGGCCTTGCTCTCATCGGCCGACCATCTGCGCGCCAGCGGCGACCTGCAGCTGGCGGCGCTGCGGTACCGCAATGCCTGGGAACGGGACCTGCGCAATCTGAACGCCCACCGCGGCTATCTGGAGTGCCTCTATTACCAGAAAAAGATCGATCAGGCGATCGAGGAGTACCGCCAGCTTAATATCCTTCATCCCAAGGACAATATCCTCACCTATGCCCTGGGCCTGGCCTACAGCTACAAAGGGACCGAAAAGGCGGAGCTCTACAACGATCCGGGCGGTCTTGATCCGACTTTCCTGGTCAACCGGTCGAGCGCGGTCATCGCCCGCGCCCTCTCCTACGACTATACCATGGTACCGGGCTACCTGACCATCGCCTTCAATTTCGAAATGATGGAAAACTATGAGGCGCAGCAGCGTGCCAAGCAAATCCATCCCCTGCGGCGGGCCTGGAAGGCCCTCACGGCGCCTATCGTGGATATCTATCATCGCCTCACCTTTTATGAAGAGCGCAAACCGGCCCGCTATTACGAGCGGGCCATTCATGAGCTCAACAAGGCGATCGTCCTCAACGATGAATCCAAAGATCCGCTCCTCGAAGCCAATCTCGCCCTCAATCTAGCCAACAACTATTACAGCCTGGGTGAATTCGGTTTCGATAAGGCCTACGCCTATTACCAGATCAAACTCCTTTATGATTCCACCTTCATCGACAAGCAACGCGAAGCCCTGATCTACGAGCGCATGGGCCATTGTGCACTGGTGACCGAGGATCTGGATAAAGGTCCGCGCTTTCTCAAACATGCGATCGCACTCTATGCCGCCATGGACAAGGAAGCGAAGGTTCTCCTCAATACCAAACGTCTCGCTCTCCTCTATGAGATCGGGGAGCAATATCAGACCGCGATCGACCATTATCAGGCCGCCGCCGAGATCGAAAAGAAAGAGAACAATCTCGTCGATCTGATGCGCAGCTATCGCAGCATAGCCTTCAACTATCTCCGCCTCAATGAGCCGCAAGAAGCTATCCTTTATGCCCGCCGCGCTCTGGAACTGCTGGATAGCGGTAAGATCAAAAAGATCAAGGGCGAGAGCAGCCGGATGGAGATCGGATTCCTCGGATGGTATTTTCCTGTACCCTTCATTGATTTTAGCACGATGGGGGTGAATTCGCTGAAAAGTTTCACCACCGAGGACGAGCGCGCCCTGCTGTTCTCCATCTTTGCCGACAGCTACCAGCAAAGCCGCGAGTATGATACCGCTATCGATTTTGTCCGCAAGAAGAGCGCTATCTTTCACAAGCGCAAGAATTATCGTGCTGAGGCGACTTTCGAGAATAATCTGGCCTATATTTTCTATCTCAAGGGCGACTATGCCGAGGCCTGGCATCACTATGGCCGTTCGCTGCAGCTGTGCCAGGAATACAAGATAGCCGATGGCGTGATCCAGAACAGCATCAATCTCGGACGGCTCGCCAGCGGTATGAATCTGCAGCAGCAGCTGGGGCTGCGGGCGAGCGGCCGCCTGGTTGCGCGGCGGGCGTATGCCGACTCGGCGGCGGTGGTTATCAAGGGGGCCCTGCGTTTTCTCGAGCAAACCCAGCTGTTCTATGGAAGAGATCGTTCACTGTTGCTGCTGCAGCTGGCCGAGGTCCTGCTCATCGAATCGCCGCCGGCTGATGGGGGGAGCGGGGCAGGCGGATTGCGCGGCGCGCTGACGCGTCTGGATCAGCTGGGTCAGGCCAAGCTCTATCTGGACGAGGCGCTTGAACTGAGTCAGCGGTATGGACTTGAACGTAACGAGCTGGCTGCTTCCTATGCCATCGCCGAGGTTTACCGTAGCTCGGGCGACGTCGAAAGGGCCTGGGAGCAGCTCAACCGCTGCCGCCGCCTGGCCCTGCGCCAGGGGGAGTTTGAGCTTGCTTGGCGGATCGATCTGGCTCTGGGTGATCTCCTCGAACGGATGAGCCGCGAGAGCAAGTTCAAGTACGCCATCCAGAAGACACCCCTGGAATTCTATCTGGAGGCGGTCGACCTTCTCGAGGCGTATCCCACCGCTGCAGTCGGGGCGATGGCGGTCGATTCGCGCCGGGTGCGGCTGCAGCCCTACAACCGGGTGATCGCCGCCCTGGCCAGGATGGGCGACCAGAAAGGCGCCCTGGTCTTCGCCGAACGCCAGCGCGCCAAGGTCTTCCTGGATCTGAGCCGCCAGGAGGAGATCGAACTGCGTAAGGAGCGGCACAAGATCTTTCTGGGCAATGCCCGTTTTGTGCAAAACAAGATCGATGCCCTGAATAGCGAGCTGCTGCGTGCGCGCAGCCAAGGCGACGTTTCAGCCAAACAGGTCAGGGCTTGGCGGCAGGAACGGGATGCCTTCCAGAAGGAGTACGAAGAGATCCTGCAGCAGGTCCGCAGGGAGGTCCCAGAGCTCGAGGGCATGGTGCGCGTTCAGTCGGTCGAACTGCTGCAACTACAAAGGTCGCTGCAAAACAAGGAGGCGGTGGTCGTCAATCAGTTGCTGCCGGCTGCGATGCTGGTCTGGACCATTCGGCCGCAGGTGATCGCGATGGAGGAGATCCCCCTGTCGGGAGCGGAGCTGGGTGCAGCGCTGCGCCGCTGGAGTGATGCCGGGCAGGCTGCCGCCATCTTGCAGGATACACTCTGGCGAGCGATGACCGGCCCCCTCCTGCGGCTTCCCGCGGAGGTGCAGCGCCTGGTGGTCGTCCCGGACGGCACGCTGCTCTGCCTGCCCTGGAGCGCTTCTGTGCAAGCCGCGCGGGGTCGCGAGCTGGCCGTCACCGTCAGTTCCAGCCTGACCAGCTACTTCTATGCCGCGCAGAAGCGCAAGTTGCAGGGCAGCAAGATCTATATCGCGGATGATCCAGCCCTCGCTGCAGCGCTGGACAAACAGCAATATCAGATCAGCTTGCCGGTGCCGGGCGAGCGCGAGAACAGCTATCCGGCCCAGGTCAGTCTGCTCGGGCTCGCGGAACTGATTCATCTTCATGCCGAAACCGCGTGGAACAGCATCGATCCCCTCGAATCCCGTATCGGCTTCCGGGTCTCCGGCGCTGCGCCGGCCGTCCTCAGCGTCAAACAGATCTATGGAACCGGACTATCGGCTGCCCTCCTCTCCCTGACGGGCAGCCAAGCGCTCACCGGGCTCTCCAGCAGCGAGCCCTTTGTTGCCTGGGAACGGGGACTCGTCTACGCGGGAATCCCCGGATTTCTCACTACGTTGTGGCCGGGAGACCCGACGAACGAACTCGAGTTTTTGGGTCTCTTTTATACCGACCTGAAAGAGATGCCGCCAGCGGCCGCCCTGGCGCAGGTGCAGCGGGATCTGGCGGACCGCGGCGTCCCCTTTGCAGAATGGGGACGCTTTCAGCTCTATGGATTCGGGGGCATGACCGAGGTGGAAGAACGGCAATTCGCCGTGGAGGGCTTTGCGGGGACTGTGCGCCGGGGCCACAGCGCCTTCCAACTGGGCGAATGGCGCGAAGCCATCGTTTCCTATGAAGAGGCGCTGCAGATGGCCGAACGCCAGGGCGATACAGAGAGCAAAACCCGACTGGAGGAGCGCATCCTCGAAGCGGCTGTAAACGGCGGTCTGTGGAGCAAGGCGATCGAGATCCAGCAACGCGCTTTACTGGTGGCAGAAGCCGCCGGCAACGTCGATGCCCTTGCCAGCAGCCTGAACAACCTTGCCTATTTCTATACGCGGAACGGTCAGTATGCCGAGGGCATTGCTGCTAAAAAGGAGTACGCCGAACTGGCGCAGAAATACGGCCTGCAGGAACAAGAGGCGCAATCGCTGCGTGAAACCGGCCTGATCTACGAGCGCGGCGGACAATACGACCAGGCCATGGTGCTCTTCGATCAGGCTTTTGCGTTGTACGAGCGCATCGGCAAACGCCTTGGAATGGGCCAGTGTCTGCGGGACAAGGGCCGCATCGAATTCCTTTATCGTGATCATTACGCGGCAGCGCTGGCGTTGCAGGAACGTGCGTTGGAGTTCTTGCGTCCCGAGGCTGCTGGTAGCGACCTGATCGATGCCCTGCACAACCTGGGTATTACCCATGAAAAGATGGGAGAATATCCGGCCGCCCTGCGGATTCAGACGGAAGCCCTGGCGATCGCCCGCAAAAGCGGCAGCGAAAGAGAGATCGCACTTTCGCAGCAAAATCTCGCCAATGTACAATGGAAAATGGGGGAGTACCAGACGGCCTTGGCGAACCAGAACGCCGCCCTCGAGGCCTTTGCCGGGCTGCGGGACGAGCCGCTGCTCCAGACAGCCTATGCGACGCGTGGCTTGCTCGCCCTGAGCCTGGGCCAGCCGCAGCAGGCCCTCGAGTTCGAACAGAAGGCGCTTGAGATCGCCACCCGGCTCGACGATCGCCTCAATCAGGCGACCATTCAGAAAAACCTCGGCATGATCTACCGCGCCGATGGCCGTTTCGAGCTGGCTCGTGCCAGCTTTGAGCAGGCGCGGCTCCAGGATTCCCTTCTGGTCTCTCGGCGCGGTCTGGCCTACGATTACCGCAATCTCGGCGCCATCTATGGCCTCATCGGTCGCGGCCCGGAGGGTGTGGTGTTGGCACGCCGCGGTCTGAGTCTGAGCCGCGAGATTCAGGATCGTCGCAATGAAGCGCAGAGCCTGCTCGTTCTGGGAACCCTGCAGCGGCGTTTCGGTACGCCCGATTCTGCCCGCCGCCATCTCGAGATGGCGGCGGCCATGGCTGATTCCTTTTTCATGCCGGACATCGGATGGCGGGCACAGCGGCAGCTGGCTGACCTCTACGAGGCGGAAAAAAATCGCAACGCCCAGATCGCCGCGCTCTACGCCAGCCTCGAAATCATCGAAGGTATGCGCGCCCGCATCCAGGTGGAGGATTACGCTGCAGGGTTCATCGATGACAAACTGGAAGTCTACGGCGCCCTGATCGAAGCGTTGGCAGCGGAGAACCGGGCCGGCGAGGCGCTCGAAGTGGCCGAACGCGGACGGGGGCGGGGATTCCTCGACCTGCTCGGACAGAAGCAGATTCCCTTTGCCAACCCGGCCGATGCCCGTCTGGCTGCGGCCGGGGACAGCCTGCAAACCGAATTGGCGCGGGCACAAAGTGAACTCCTCTATCTTCAGGCGCAAAACGATCCCCTGCAAATGCAGCGTCTGCGCCAGCTACAGGAGCGGATTGTGACGCTGCGCCGCAGCTATTCAGAACATCTCACCCATGTACGCGCCGCGAACCCCGAGCTTTCCACCCTGATGGAGATCCAGCCCCTGGGCAAGGAGGAGATCCAAAAGCTCGTCCCGGAAAAGGGAGCCATGCTGGTCTACCATCTTTTGCGCGCCCGCCTTTTTATCTGGCTGGTCACGCCCAATACCATCCAGCTGCAGCGGGTGGAAATCGGGGAGGCGGCGCTCGCGGCGCAGGTCTCGACGCTGCGCCGGACCCTGGGGCGGCAGCTCACGATCAGCGAATCGGCGCGGACCCTTTATGATGAGCTGATTAAACCCTTCGACGCCGAGATTGCACGCTGCGCCCATCTGGTTATCCTGCCGTACGGCGTCCTACATTATCTGCCCTTTGCGGTACTTGAGGATGAAGGGAAACGCCGCCTTGGGGTCGAACACACCCTCTCCTTCGCCGCCAGCGCCTCGGTGCTCGCCAGCTGTCTGGCCAAAGGGGAGGCCTTTGCCGGGCAGGAGAAACGGCTGATGCCGGTCCTCGCTTTCGGAGATCCCGACCTCGGCGACCGGCAGTACGATCTCCCCTTTGCGGGACGTGAGGCGGCCAGCCTGAAGCGCTATTATCCCCAGGTCACGCTCTTCATCGGCCAGGAGGCCAGCGAGACCCGGCTGCGGGCTTCGTTGCCCTCGCCGCCCCTGGTGCTTTTCAGCTGCCACGGCGTCTATGACGAGGCCAATCCCCTGCTCTCGGCCCTGCTGCTGGCGCCGGATGGCCAGAACGATGGGCGTCTGGAGGCGCATGAGATCTTTGCGCTCAAGATGGAGGCCTATCTGGTGGCGATGAGCGCCTGTGAGACCGGAATCGGGGCGCTGCGCAGCGGCGATGAAGTGATCGGTCTGGCGCGCAGCTTTACCTATGCGGGGGCGGTCTCCCAGCTTTCCACGCTCTGGAAGGTGGACGACCTTGCGGCGGCGGTGCTGGTCAAACGCTTTTTCCGCTATCTGGCCGAGGGCGACTCGCGTCCCGAGGCGCTGCGCAAGGCGCAAAGGGTCGTCGCCGAGGAGATCAATCCCTACCCGGCCTTCTGGGCGGCATTCCAGATCAGCGGCGATTATCGCTGAAAAGGGGATGGTCGAGAAAACTGGGGCAGGAGTCGCTGTAAAAAGCTGTTGCGTTGCATGGAAAAACTTGATATTTTAGCCCAGGCGACGTCGGCTGGCGTAGCCGGGAAGCAGACGAAAACCCCCGTTTTCTGGCTGAACCCTAACCGGTGAAAACCCATGAAAAAGACCCTCGCTTTGATCCTGGCCGGCGGCCGGGTCGACGAACTCTCCGTGCTGACGTTGTTCCGTCCCAAATCGGCTTTGCCCTTTGGCGGCCTCTTCCGGGTCATCGATTTTCCTCTCAGCAATCTGCTGCATTCGGGCATCGAGCGCATCGGGATCCTCTCGCAATATCGTTCGGACTCCCTCATCAACCATATTGGATCGGGCGCGGGCTGGGACATGATCGGCAGCCAGCGCGGCATCACCATGCTGCCGCCGATGAAGGGGACGCAGAGTTCGGATTGGTACAAAGGGACGGCCGATGCGGTTTACCAGAATCGCGAATTCATCGCCCGTCATAATCCGGATTACGTCCTGGTGCTCTCGGGCGATCATATCTATCGGATGGATTATCAGGAGATGATCGCCTTTCATGAGCGTATGGAGGCCGATCTCACCTGCGCTTTTGTCGAGGCGCCGGCCGGCGGCATGGAACGCTTTGGGCAGGGGGTCATCGACGGCGACGATCCCGAAGGCGGGCGGCTCTCCCGCTATGTGGAAAAGCCCACCGAATCGATCTCATCCTGGGCCTCGATGACGATCTACCTTTTCAACCGCGACACCCTGCGGTATATCCTCGATGAGATGATGCAACCGCCGGCGACCGAGCATTTCGGCCGCGATATTCTGCCGGTGCTGATCGGCAAGAAGAAGGTTTTCGGCTACAAATTCCATGGAGCCTGGGGGTATACGCGCACCATCGATGAATACTATGCCGCCAGTATGGACCTGCTCTCCGATTCGCCGGCGCTACGTCTGGATGAATGGCCGGTGCGCACCAACCTGGACAACGAGCGGATCCGCGACCGCGCGCCGGCGTTGATCGGCGCCGGCGCCGAGTGCAGCAAGACTCTGCTCCATCACGGCTGCGAGATCCAGGGGAAGGTCTACAATTCCATCCTCTTCCCCGGCGTGCGGGTCAAGGCCGGGGCATCGGTCGAAAACTCGATTCTGATGTTCGACACCCTCGTCGAGCAGGGGGCCCAGCTGAGCCGCGTGATCACCGACGTCGAGGTGACAATCGGCCCTAACGCGGTGATCGGCGATGGCGAAGAGAGCGGAGCCAATACCGAATATCCCAATCTGCTCAATTCGGGCATTACCCTCATCGGGCGCAATACCAGCCTCCCCAGCGGCATGCGCGTCGGAAGGAACTGCATCCTCTATCCCAACAAGAAGGAAGCCGATTTCTCGAGCCTGAATATTGCCAATGGAAGGACCATCAAATGAGAAATACCGTCGCGTTACTGCTCGCCGGCGGCATGGGCAGCCGCCTCAACATCCTGGGCTGGATGCGCGCCAAGCCGGCCGTCCCCTTTGGCGGTTGTTATCGGCTCATCGATTTCACGCTCAGCAATGCCATGTATTCCGGCATTCAGCAGATCGGCATTCTCACGCAGTACCGGCCCTACTCCCTCATGGGCCACATTGGCTCGGGCGAATCGTGGGATCTGATCGGCCGCAGTCGCAGCGCCAAGGTGCTGCCCCCCTCCACCGGCATCGACGATTATGACTGGTACAGGGGCACGGCGGATGCCGTCGCCCAGAATATGCAGTTCGTGCACCGCTATCAGGCAGAGCGCCTCCTGGTTCTATCCGGAGATCATATCTATCGCATGAATTATGCCCCTATGGTGGCCTTTCACAAGGAGAAAAAGGCCCATATCACCATCGCCATGATGCGCGTGCCCTGGGAGGAGACGCGGCATTTCGGTATCGGCATCACCAACAAGGAACAGCGCATCATCGAATGGGAGGAAAAGCCGGAAAAGGCCAAGAGCAACCTCGCTTCGATGGGCGTCTATGTCTTCGATGTGGAATATCTCGAGGATGCGCTGGCGAAGCGCAGCGGCCATGATTTCGGCAAAAATATCATCCGCGATGCGATCAAGACCAAAAATGTCTATGCCTATCCCTTCGAAGGCTACTGGGCGGATGTCGGGACGATCAAGGCCTATTGGCAGGCGAGCATGGATATCCTGCTGCCGGAATCGGGCCTGCGGCTACAGGAGTGGGGGGTTCGTACCAATTTCGACGAGGAGGGGCTCAAGGGCGACCGGCCGCCGGTGCATATCGGCAGCGAGGCGCGGGTGATCAATTCGCTGGTCTCGGCGGGCTGCCGGATTGAAGGATTCGTGCAGAATAGCATCCTTTCTCCCGGCGTCCGCATCGAAAAGGGCGCGGAGGTGATCGATTCGGTGATCATGCAGGACGCGTTGGTGAGCGCCAATGCCCGGCTTTTCCGGGTGATCGCCGACAAACATGCCCGTTTCGGTGAAGGCGTTGTCGCCGGGGGCGTGGAAGCCGACGAGCCCAATGAAAAATATCCCGAACACCTCTACAGCGGTCTGACGGTCGTCGGCAAGCGGGCGGACATCCCGGCCGGCATCCGGATTGCCGCCAATACCATCGTCGAGCCGCTGGCGTCCGAGAGCAGTTTCTCCGGTATCACCTTGCGAACCGGTTCCTATGTAAAACGCTGAGCCGCCCAGGCTCGATTCTGAGATAAGCGCCCGCGCCACCTGGCGCTTTTTTTTGGGGCTAAAATCGGACCGAAAGGGTGGTTTTGGTTATCGTGTCCAGCTTCTTCACCCCGTCGGGCGGGCGGCTGTCACGACGGAGGGTGAAGCCGAGTTTGAGTGCGAGAAAGGTGGTGAGATCCATCGCCAGGGCATTTTCAGAGAGGATCCGGTTGTCACGCCAACCATTTAAGGCGGGCTGAAAGTAGGTCACGCTCAGCAGGGAGAGACCGCCCTCGCGCCCGAGTTCCCAGGTGGCATAGGTGCTGAGGCGGTGGGTTTTCTGTACGCGTGGATGATGGTTGCCGGCCGCCAGGTCGTAATGCTCCCGTTCGTACATCCAGGCGGCGCCGAGGCGCAATTTAGCCAGCTGCGACGTGAGCATTTTGAGCCGAAGACCTGCCCCGGCGAGTTCGCGGCCGCTCAGGTGGCGTTTGCGGTTGCTGTCGAACTGGACAAACCATTCATTTTGCAGTCGGCTGCTCAGCAGGAAAACATGGCGTAAGTGGGCGGTGTTCTGGTCCATGAAACGATCGCCGCTGCTCCAGCCGATCCCGCCGTTGAGGACCAGAAAGGTATAGGCTGTGGTCCAGTTGAAGTTGAGACGGCTGTTGAGTCCGATCAGACGGAAATCGGTATTTCCGGTCATGAGGGTGAGATCGAGGTCGAGGTTGCCCTCGAATCCTTTCTTCTGTGTGGCACGGCGGAAGCGTTCCGTGTTGATCTGGCCTTGCGCGGCAGGGAACGCTGCCGCCAGCAACAGCAGCATGGCGATGATCCGGGCGTGTCGGTTCATGGCGGCCTTTCATTTCAATCAGTGGGGAGGAAAGATTTGTCGATAATGTACCATCCGCGAAAGTAAAATGCAACCCTTGATCTGAATCACGCTTTTTCAGCAAGGGCAGTGAAAAGATGGTTTTTCACTTGCATTTCATCCAAAATAATGATACACTCTCTTGAAGGGCGACTCCGCCCTCTGTAGTTATCGACAAGGGAGGGTAGCGATGATTCCCATCGAGACCTTGCTTTGCATCGGCATGCTCCTGCTGACCTGCTCCCAGAATCCACCAGCGAACCTGCTCACCCGTGAAGATCAGGGCAAACTCATCCCCTGTCAGGTACATCAGGAATTTGTCGTCGCGCTTGAGAGCAATCCGACGACGGGCTTCTCCTGGCAGTTGAGCAAGGGGGATAATCCCCATATCAAGCTGCTGCGGGAGGAGTTCATTCCGAACGACCCGAAGCGTCTTGGTGCACCGGGTAAACAACTCTTTCATTTCCAGGCGATGGCCATCGGTCAAGCACCCCTGATCATGGAATACCGGCGGGCATGGGAACGGGACGCAGAACCCGCCAAAATCTTTTCCGTCACCCTGGTCGTCAGTAACTAACTTTTCCTGGGAAAAGCAGCATTTGAACTGCACTAAGGGAGGTGGCTATGAGGAGAAGTCTCTGGCTGTGTTGCTTTGCGCTGCTCATTCTGTACGCCGGAGTTTGGGCGCAGGGGCTGGATGAGAGCCAGGCGCTGCCGGCTGTACGCCTGCAGCTGCAGAGGATGCGGGAGGAGATCGGCAAACAGAAGCTCTCGTTCCGCGTCGGCTACAATGCCGCGATGACCCGCACCATCGCGCAGTTGTGCGGCACCAAGCCGCCACAGGATTGGTGGCAGACGGCCCGGGCCAAGAATCTGGCCAAGCTGGCCACGGCCAAACTGAAGGCATCGGTCTCCCTTCCGGCCCAGTGGGATTGGCGGGATCACAGCGGCGTGACGGCGATCCGCGACCAGGGGAACTGCGGCAGCTGCTGGGCCTTCGGAACCATTGGCGCCTTCGAGTGCTTTCTTCTCGCGAAAAACGGCGTGAACACCGATCTCTCGGAGCAGCAACTGGTTTCCTGCAATCCGTGGAGCTATGGATGCGGCGGCGGCTGGTGGGCTTTTGATTTGCTGATCAATCCCGGGGCCGTTCTGGAATCGCAATTTCCCTACGTCGCCTCGGATATCCCCTGCCCCGCCGGCCTGACCTACGCCTACCAAGCCAGCGGCTGGGCCTATGTCGATGGCGAAAACCAGGTCGCGGATACACAAAAGATCAAGCAGGCGATCTATCAGATCGGTCCGGTAGCCGCTGCAGTCTATGTCGGTTCTTATTTTCAAGCCTACACCGGCGGGGTCTTCGACAAAGAGGAGGCCAAAGGAGGATTCCTTAGCTGTTCGCCCGATAAAAATGTCAACCATGCGATCCTGCTGGTGGGGTGGGATGACGCGCAGGGGGCATGGATCCTGCGCAACAGCTGGAGCACCGGCTGGGGGGAGGCGGGTTACATGCGGATTAAATACGGCATCAGCAAAGTGGGTTTTGCAGCGGCCAGCGTCTATTGAACCGGGAAGGCAAAAGCTCCGCAGGACGGAACATCCGTTGCAAGGGTATCGGGAATGGGCTCAATGGAGCCCATTCCTTTCTCCAGCGGTGAGATCAGTGCAGTTCGTGGATCCGCACCTCGATCTTTTCCCCCCGCAGCAAATCGGTCAGCTTTCGGGTGTCGGTATCCCCGTAATGGTAGGGATAGAGGATGTGCGGTTGGAAGGCCCTAGCCGCATCCGCCACCATTTCCGGCGTCATCGTGTAGGGCAGGTTCATCGGCAGGAAGGCGACATCGATGCTCTTGAGTCCCTTCATTTCCGGAGTATTCTCCGTGTCGCCGGCGATGTAGATGCTTTTGCCGCCGAAGCGGAGGATGTAGCCATTGCCCTCGCCCTTGGGATGGAAGGGCTGCTGGTCCGGACGCTTGTGGAGAATATTATACGCCGGCACCGCCTCGATCTCGAGATCACCGACGGGGATTTTCTCGCCATTGCGCAAAAAGGTCGCAGTGGGGGCCTTTTCGCGGCAAACCGGCGCGGCGATGATCTGCGTCGCGGGCTGGGAGATCTGGCGGATCGCTTTGGGATCGAGATGGTCGTAATGGGCATGGGTGACCAGGATCAGGTCCGCCTTGGGCAGGCTGCTGTAGTCGCCAAATTCCGAGACCGGATCGATGTACGTCACCAGCGGGCCGAACTGGATCATCAGGCTGCCGTGACCGATGAAGGAGAGGACGACGGGGCCCTTTGCCGTCGCCAGAGTATCACTTTTAGACATGGCGTGGCTCCCGGCTGAAGTGAGAAGCAAGACAAGAAAGATGATAATTGCGCTCTGTTTCATCGACGCCTCTGCATGGTTTAAACGATTTTCCCCGCAATTCTATCCTTAATCTATCGCTTTAGCCGGAAAAAAGCAATGCCATTTTAGTGACCGCCGGGATGGCCTTTCAGCGGAGGCGGACGAGGCGGAGGGCAGGGGAGAGGGTGCCGCCGCGGCGGAGCCGGCCGAAGTAGATGCCGGAGGCCAGTGGTTCTCCATTCCGGTCGCGTCCATCCCATTGCAGGCGCTGACGGCCGCTCGGCGTGGCCCAGGAGCGCACGACGCGGCCGCGCAGGTCCAGGATTTCGAGGATGGCCGGTTCCGGCGTTTGCCATTCGAAGATGGTATCGGGAATAAAGGGATTGGGCCAGGCGGCCAGCGTGGCGGGCACCACTGCCGCACCGGTGGGGGCGTATTCCCGGCCGATCTCGACCGGCAGCGTCTGATCGAAGACGCTGTTGGCAGCACCCGGTGTGCCGTTGATGGGCATCCCCTTGGCATCGATGCCGTTGCGCGTCAGGGTGTCGTTGGCGGCCCAGCTGGAGGGGAGCCTGCCGTCAAGCCCGGGATGTTTTTTCTCCATGCTGGTTTTGGGACTGTTGCTGCCGGCAAACCAGCCGCTCGAATCGCAGCGCACTTGATCGATCAGCAGTGCATCGACGTTGCTCAGGATCAGCCATTCGCCGCTGTTCTTGAGGTCACCGGTGAAAAGTTGATCGGCGGGCCGGTCGCTGATGGTCTGGTCGTCGGTCCGCTCCAGTACATAAAAGCCGCCAGGCGGGATGATGCCGGTGAGCGGGATCGACGGGGTACCGTCGGCCGCGGTCAGGTGCCACCCCTGGAGGTCGATTGCGGTTTGGGTGGGATTGTAGAGTTCGATCCACTCATCACTGGCACTGGCCTGGGTCCCCATCCAGGCGATTTCGTTGATGACCACCGATTGCGCCAGCAACCAGGCGGGTGCAACCATGGCCAGAAAAAGATGTCCAACCGGAATCCGCATACTTCAATTTCCCTATCCTGCAAGAGAAAATCAAGGGACAAAATCGCCACTCCGCTGGAAGGGTGCCGCAGACCTTCCGAGGTTCCGAGCTGCCCCGTTCAACCGCTGTAGAAAAAGAGTGGTTTTTTTGCTCAAATTCCCCTATTTTAAGGGCGCTGGTGACATCCAACCCTGAGAGCGGCATGAGCTATCCTATCCGGCCGAAAAAGAGTCTCGGTCAGAATTTTCTGGTCGATGGCAACGTCCTGCGCAATATCGCCGACGCGCTGGCGCTCGGGCCTGGGGATACGGTGCTGGAAATCGGACCGGGTACCGGCCTGCTCACGGAGTTGCTGCAGCCGCGCGTGGGGCAGCTACTGGCGGTCGAAATCGACCGCCAGCTGGCAGCGATGCTGCGGGTGAAATTTTTCAGCGCCGCCAATTTCCGGCTGGTGGAGGGGGACATCCTCAAGATGACGCCGATGGCGCTTGCCGAAGAGCGTCCCCTGCGCGTGGTGGGCAACATTCCGTACTATATCACCTCGCAGATTATTTTTCACTTTTTTGACCACCGCCGCAACCTCATCGATATGGCGCTGTTGATGCAGCGCGAAGTGGCCGAACGCATCGTCGCCAGGGTCGGCGATCCCGATTATGGCATTCTCTCGGTCTTCAGCCGCACCTTCGCTGATGCGGAGATTCTCCTGCAGGTGCCGCGGACTGTCTTCAAACCGCGCCCCAAGATCGATTCCGCCCTGGTGCGCTGGCGCTTCACCGATCGTCATACGCGGGGACTGAACGACGAAGCCCTTTTCCGCCGCCTGGTGCGGACGGCTTTCGGCCAGCGCCGTAAAATGCTGCGCAAATCCCTGCGCGACAGATTCGATCTCGAAAGGCTGGCCCTTTTCGATCTTACGCGCCGCCCCGAAGAGCTGGAGGTGGGCGACTGGATCGCCATGGCCAACGCCCTTGCCGCTCCGCCGGCGGGCGCGCCTTGAGGAGAGCTTCATGCCTCTGAACAAGACCGAAGCGATTGTGCTGCACGCGCGCAAACAGGGAGAGACCAGCAAGATCCTCTCACTCTACACCCTGCACCACGGCCGCCAAAGCGTGATGGCCAAGGGGGCGCGCAGCCTGAAATCGCGGTACAGCGGTGTGCTCGAGCCGCTGACCCATATTCAGATGGTATTCTATCATTATGAAAACCGCGATCTGCACTATCTTAGTCAGGCGGAAGCGGTCCATCCCTTCCCCCGGATCCATGGCGAGCTCGGCCGGATGGCCCTGGCGTCGATCCCCTGCGAGATCTGTGAGCGGAACGAAGCGGTGGGCCATGCCAATCCGGCCCTCTTCAGCCTCCTGCTGGAGAGCCTGCTGCTGCTGGACACGGCGGAGAACGGTCAGCGTCAGATTGTCCGCGCCTTCATGCTCCACTATCTCGATCTCTCCGGTTTCCGCGGGGAGTACCGCCTCTGCCTGGGCTGCCGCGAGGAAAAACTGCGCGATCGGCAGTTTTTTGATTACAGCAGCGGCGGCTACCGTTGCAGCGCCTGCGAGGGCATGGCAGGCGAGGGACAACCGATCTCGAAGCGGGCGCTCCAGGCCCTCCACTATCTCGGCCACGCCCGCCTGGATCAAAGCATCAACTTGCGCAGCGATCCTGAACTCGGGCGCGAGCTGGATCAGTTCCTGCTCGCCAATCTACGCTGGCATCTAGAGCCGCTGCGGTTGCTTCGCAGTATCGCCTATCTGGAACAATTACAGAGCCATTTACAGCAAACCCAAGAGGAAGAACAAGGAAAAACGTATGGCCAACCCGATCCCCAATACCCTGGATAAAATCATCTCCCTGTGCCGCCGTCGCGGTTTCATCTTTCAGTCGAGCGAGATCTATGGCGGCCTGAATGCCTGCTATGATTACGGCCCTCTCGGGGTCGAGTTGAAACGGAATATCAAGGATTTCTGGTGGAACTGGATGGTGCGCCGCCGCCGCGATGTGGTCGGCTTGGATGCCGCCATCCTTATGGCCCCCAGGGTATGGGAGGCCTCCGGCCATGTGGCCGGTTTCACCGACCCCATGGTCGATTGCAAGGTCTGCAAGCGCCGCTTCCGCGCCGACCTGGTCCCGGAACCGGGGAAATGCCCGGAATGCGGCGGCCAGCTGACCGACATCCGTCAGTTCAATCTGATGTTCAAAACCTTCATGGGACCGGTCGAGGAGAGCGCCAGTGTGGTCTATCTGCGCCCGGAGACCGCCCAGGGCATCTATGTCAACTATCAGAATGTCCTCGACTCCAGCCGCCTCAAGGTGCCCTTCGGCATTGGTCAGATCGGCAAGGCCTTCCGCAACGAAATCACCACGGAAAATTTCATCTTCCGCACCCGTGAGTTTGAACAGATGGAGATGCAATATTTTGTCAAGCCCGGGACGGACATGGAGTGGTTCGAGACCTGGAAACAGGACCGCAAGGACTATTACGCCGCCATGGGCATCCGAACCGACAAGATCCGTTTCCATCAGCACGGTCCGGATGAGCTGGCCCATTATGCCGCTGCTGCTTTCGACATCCAGTACGAGTTTCCCTTTGGCTGGAAGGAGCTTGAGGGCATCCATAACCGCACCGACTTTGATCTCAAGCGCCACCAGGAGTACTCCGGCGTCGATCTGAGCTATTTTGACGAAGTGACCCGCGAGCGCTATATCCCCTACATTATCGAAACCTCGGCCGGCGTCGACCGCACCATGCTGTGCATTCTGAGTGACGCCTTCGAGGAGCAGGAACTCGAGAAGGATACCCGCACGGTTCTCCATTTCCACCCGGCCATCGCTCCGGTCAAGGCCGGCATCTTTCCGCTGGTCAAGAAAGACGGTATGCCCGAAATGGCTCATGAGATCGAAGCGTTGCTGCAGCCCTACTTTGCGGTTTTTTACGACGAAAGCGGTGCCGTCGGACGCCGGTACCGCCGCCAGGACGAGATCGGCACCCCCTTCTGCCTGACAGTCGATACGGAGAGCCTGCAGAATGAGACGGTCACGGTTCGCGACCGCGACACCATGCAGCAGGAACGCCTCAAGATCGCCGATCTGGCGGCCTTCTTGCATAAAAAGATCCACGGATAGAAAGGAGTGGCGATGCAGTTCGCCGAACGTATCGACCAGGTCATCCGGTCCAGGGAGAGCCTGCTTTGCGTCGGTCTGGATAGCGTGCTGGAAAAGCTCCCGGAATCCTTGCGGCATGAGCCCGATCCGCTCTTTGCTTTCAACAAGGCGATCATCGACGCCACAGCGCCCTACGCAGCGGCCTACAAGGTCAATACCGCCTTTTATGAAGCCCATGGACTGGAGGGCTGGCGGGCGCTTGCAGCGACCTTCCGCTATCTGCCGGCGGAGGTCATCCGCATCGCGGATGCCAAACGCGGCGATATCGGTAACACCTCGAGAATGTACGCCCGCGCGGTTTTCGAGCAGCTGGGGGCGGACGCGGTGACGGTCCATCCCCTGATGGGCGGCGATTCGGTGGCGCCTTTTCTCGAGGAGGAATCGCGCGGCGTCTTCTTTCTTTGCCTCACCTCCAATCCCGGCTCGCGGGATTTCCAATACCTCGACTGCGGCGGCCGCCCGCTGTATGAAACCATCGCCCTGAAGGTGCAGCAGTGGAATACCTTGGGCAACTGCGGGCTGGTGGTCGGTGCGACCCAGCCGGAACAGCTGGGATCGATCCGCCGCCTGGTGCCCGACCTGCCCTTTCTCGTCCCGGGCATCGGCGCCCAGGGCGGTGATCTTGAGGCCTCTGTGCACCTGGGCACGGACCGCGCGGGCCGGGGCGCCCTATACAACTCGAGCCGGGCGATCCTCTATGCCTCGACTGGAGAGGATTTCCGGGAGGCTGCCGCCAGGGTCGCCCGCGAGACCCGGGATGACCTCAAGCGGGCGGGAGAGCGGCTGTGAGCCCTCGACGTGCAGCACCACCGCGCTGCCCGATTTCTGGCTCGTCGATTTTGTCCGGGTGTACGATTTGGTGAAAAGGTAGGCCGGTGGTTCCATCCGGTCCGCGGTGATTTGATGTCATGAAAGGGAGAGAGGATGACCAACGACGAGGCATTGGCAATTTTTAAGGAGAGCGGCGCGCTGCTGGAAGGGCACTTCCGCCTCACCTCGGGTTTGCATAGCCCCCACTATTTCCAGTGCGCCAAGGTACTGCAGTACCCGCAACATGCCGAGACCTTTTGCCGTTTGATAGCAGAGCGGTTCCGGACGGATGGCATCACGGTTGTGATCTCTCCGGCTATCGGCGGCATCGTCGTCGGCCAGGAGGTGGCGCGTCTGCTTGGGTGCCGGGCGATCTTTGCCGAGCGCGAGGAGGGGATGATGACCCTGCGCCGGGGGTTTGAGATCAAGGCGGGGGAGCGATGTCTGGCGGTGGAGGATGTGGTGACCACCGGCGGATCGGTCAAGGAGGTGATCGCTTTGGCCCTGTCAGCCGGCGCCCAGGTGATTGGGGCGGCCTTTATCGTCGACCGCAGCGCCGGTCGGGTGCAGTTCGATGTGCCCTTTTTCGCAGCCCTCAAAATGGAGGTGGTCACCCATCAGCCCGAGACCTGCCCCCTATGCGCCCAGGGGATTCCCGTTGTCAAGCCGGGCAGCCGCAAGATTTGATCTTCGCAGGACCGAAGGGTCAAAAAAAAGCCCTGTCTGATGACAGGGCTTTTGTGTTTTAGCCGAGGTATTTCCGCAGGGGCTCCAGTCGGGAGCGGTGGCGCAAACGGCGCAGGGCTTTCTCCTTGATCTGCCGGACGCGCTCGCGCGTCAGGGTGAAGTATTCGCCGATCTCCTCGAGAGTCAGAGGACGGTCGCCATCCAGCCCGAAATAGAGTTTGACTATTTCCGCTTCGCGCGGTTTGAGGGTGGAGAGGACCTTCTCGATCTCTTCACGCAGGGAGGAACGCATCAGGGTGCCGTCGGGGGGCTCGTAGCGATCGCTTTCGAGCACATCGAGGAGACTGTTGCCTTCATCCTCCTTGAATGGTTCGTCGAGGGAGAGATGACGTGCGGAGGTTTTAAGGACATCCGCTACTTCAAAGGAGCTCATGTCCATGCGGGTGGCGATTTCATCCATGCTGGGTTCGCGGCCGTACTCTTTTTCTAGGGCTTCGAGCGCCCGGCCGACCTTGTTTATAGCCCCGACACGGTTGAGGGGGAGGCGCACCACACGGGATTGTTCCGCCAGCGCCTGCAGGATGGATTGACGAATCCACCAGACGGCGTAGGAGATGAACTTGAAGCCCCTGGTTTCATCGAATCGCTGGGCAGCCTTGATGAGGCCGAGATTACCCTCGCTGATCAGATCCTGAAGGGGCAATCCCTGACCCTGGTATTCCTTGGCGACGCTGATGACAAAGCGCAGATTGGCTTTGACGAGCTTGTCCAGAGCCTCTTCATCGCCTTTGCGAATACGCCGGGCCAGAGCGATTTCTTCTTCTGGAGGTAACGGTGAGAATCCGCCGATCTCCTCGAGATACTTTTCAATCGACTCCTTGGTCCTGGTCTCGGCAGGTTTTTTCTTTTTCTTCTTGGTCATGAGCTGCACTTGCGTTGGCATAGATGGAAACGGGCCTTTTTGAAAAGGGTTGGTTAAGGGGTGAAAACGAGCGTGAATTAATGGTGTTGCTTACAATGCCTGGCGCAGGACGTTTTCTATTTGCTCGCAGGCCTCCGCGATCGCGGCGTCATCGACGTCGAGGTGCGTGACCAGCCGGATGCGAGTGGGGGCGGTGGCCAAGCAGAGAACACCCTTGTCTTTCAGTTTAACAACCAAATCAGGCGCATTTAATCCTGTTTTTCTCAGCTCGACGATGACTATATTGGTTTGTGTCGCTTCAAAATCCACTTCGATGGGAGGAAATTTGACGAAAGTTTCAGCAATTTGACGGGCATGGCGGTGATCGATGGCCAGCCGGTCGATATGGTGGTCGAGGGCGTAGAGGCCGGCTGCGGCGAGCAGGCCGGCCTGGCGCATGCCGCCGCCCCACATTTTACGGAAGCGGTGGGCACGGTCGATGAAATCGGCCGTACCGGTCAGCACCGAACCGACCGGCGCGCCAAGTCCCTTGGAGAGACAGACCGAGATCGAATCGAAGAGGCGGCCGTACTCCAGCAAGGGGATGCCAGTGGCTGTATGGGCATTCCAGATGCGCGCGCCATCCAGATGGAGGGCCAGACCCTTCTTGCGTGTCAGGGCGGAAATTTTTTCCATCTCCGCGAAGGGAAAGATCGCCCCGCCGGCGCGGTTGTGGGTGTTCTCGAGCATCACCAGGCGGGACTGCGGATTGTGGTGGTCCGGAGGACGCAACGCGGCGGCGATCTGTTCCGCGGTGATCACCCCGCGCACACCCGGAAGGGGCCGAACCTGAACACCCGACAGGGCGGCCGGGGCGCCGGCTTCATAATTGAAGATGTGGGCGTTCTCCTCGCAATAGATCTCGTCGCCGGGCGCGGTATGGCTCTTGATCGCCAGCTGGTTGCTCTGGGTGCCGCTGCTCACGTAAAGGGCCGCCTCCTTGCCGAAGAGGGCGGCGACCCGAGCTTGCAGCCGGTTGACGGTCGGATCTTCGCCAAAAACGTCATCGCCGACTTCGGCTGCGGCGATGGCCGCGCGCATTTCCGGGGTTGGTTTGGTGACGGTGTCACTGCGCAAATCGATGCTTTTCATAGAGGATCCTGTTTAAAGAGATTCATTTGATGGTTGGCGCCAGCCCATCCTCGCGGCACCGTGTGCTTTTGCAACAGCTGCTTGTTGATGTCCTGGAGAAACCGCGAAGGAATCTGGGCATGGCGCTGGCCGCGCAGCAGGCGGGTGCGCGCATGTGAGAGATAAAGCCGGTTTTGAGCCCTGGTCATGCCGACGTAGAAAAGCCGGCGTTCCTCCTCCACATCGCCGGTGCGGCCGAAGGCAAAGGGGAGCAGGTTCTCCTCGCAGCCGATGATAAAGACCACAGGAAACTCCAGACCCTTTGCGGCATGCAGGGTGAGGATCTGAATGCGGTCGCCACGCGGATCGAGGGTTAGAGGTGTGGCGGTCTCGATCTCATCCGCCGGCGGTCCCTCCTCGCCGCGCGTCAGATCCATACGATCCTGTTCATACTGGTCCGCGATGCGCTTGAAGGGCAGGCCGCTTTTAGCCAGGACTTCCTCCAGAGGATCGGCAAGCAACCGGCTGCGCAGCAGGATCGCGAAATCGCCGAAGCTGCAGGTACTCCCGGCCTCCGGCGACCCAACACGGCGGTCCAGAGCATAATGGCTCGTGCCTCCCATCAGCGATTCGATCTGCTGGATGACGAAGAGCGCCTCCGTCCGGTCGGATGCCGCAGCATGGAACTGGACCTTGAGATCCGATGCGAGGCGTGGGATCAAGGTCTCTCCGGGAGCGGGTGGATTGCCCTGTCGCAGCATTCCGGTTGATGCGGCCAGGATGGCCGGCGCCGAGCGGTAGTTCTCGCGCAGGGTGATGCGGCGCGCCGCGGGAAAATCGCTCTGCATCCGGCTGAAGAACTCGGGGCTTGCACCGCGGAAGCCGTAGATGGACTGGTCCGGATCGCCGATGACGCAGACATCCCGGGCGTGCAGAGCGAAGAGATGAAAGAGCTCGTACTGTGCCGTGTTGATATCCTGGAATTCATCGACGGCGATCACCTGAACGGACCCGAGCAGCTGCCGCCGGAACCCGGCCTCGAAACGTAGGAGGCGCACCGGCAGGGCGATCAGGTCGTCAAAATCAACGGCATTCCATTCTACAAGCAGGCTTTCGTAGGTGCGGAAAAGAGCGGGGAAATTGGCGGGCAAGCTCCGGGCGATCTCCTGCGGCAGGGTTTCCGGGGTATAGAGCAGCCCCTTGAGGGCCGAGATCCGCTGCAGCGCGGTGGCGCTGAGGCGTTCGCCGCTGCGCTCAGTAACCGCCTGGCGGAATTCGCCGTCGGTTTCCGTATCGATGAGCCGAAAACCGGGGGCGCGGCCGAAGAAAGCGCCGGCCCTCTGGAGGAGGCTCTTGCCGAAGGTGTGGAAGGTCTGGATCTGCAGGGGGGCGGCTTTTTCAGTGCCGAGAATCTGCACCAGGCGCACCTGCATCTCTCGGGCTGCCTTGCGCGTGAAGGTGATGGCGAGGATCTCCTCGGGCCGGGCAAAGTCCTCTTCGAGCAGGCGGGCGATGCGCCGGGTCAGGGTCCGGGTCTTGCCGGTGCCCGGGCCGGCCTGGATGATCAGCGGGGTGCCGCGATGCGTGACCGCCTCGGTCTGGGAGGAATTGAGGCCCCAGGGATCGCCGGATTGTTCGGCGGCGTGGTGCGCTGCGGCGATGCGGGCGGGTGGTGCAGCGGGTGCGGCTTCGGACGCAGCGCGAGGTGCAGCAACCGGCGCAAAGAGGGCAGCCTGACGCAGCCAGTGCGCGCGTTCTTCGGCATGGAACAGGGCGATATGTCCGTACTCGCCGTCGTATCCGGGCAGGGCGACGACCTCGCCGCTGCGCATGCGGCGAACGGCCTCGGCCACCATGAGGCCGGCGGTGCGCTCGAGGTCGGCGAGCGGAACCTCCATAAGAATCGCGAGTTCAGGACCCAGATCGCGCAGGAGGGCGTGATAAAGCCCCTGCACTTTCTTGGTCGCCGGACCGGCATCCAGGACCTCGCCGAGCAGTTCCGGCAGCGGGATCAGACTGTGAAACGGCCTGGCTCCTGGAGGATGGAAGCCCTCGGGGCGGTCGGCGAGCTCCTGGACGCGGTAGCTGACGCCGAGGGTGGCCGGCTTGCCGCATACCGGGCAGAGACCGCCGTGGCTGAGGGTCTCGGCGGGGCGCATCATCCGGCCACACTTGCGGTGGCCGTCCATGTGGTATTTGCCCTCCTCGGGGAAGAACTCGATGGTGCCGGCAAAATCGAGGCTCTGGTGATCGGCAAGCGCAGCGAAAATCGCGGGATAGGAGAGGTTGGTGTCAAAAAGATTGGCCTCGCGGCCGAGCTTTTCCGGGGAATGGGCATCGGAATTGGAGACCAGATGGAGACCGTCGAGCATCGAGAGGCGCCAGTTCATCGGCGGGTCGGAGGAGAGGCCGGTTTCGACGGCAAAGAGATGGGGCGTCAAATCGCCGAAACAAGCCTCAAGGGAATCGAATCCCGACTGCGAACCAAGCACCGAAAACCACGGCGTCCAGATGTGCGCCGGAATCAGCCGCGCGCCGGGATCGGTCTCGAGGACGATCTCGAGGAGGTCGCGGGCATCGAGGCCGAGGATGGGGCGGCCATCGGAAAGAATGTTGCCGATGCGCTCGAGACGGTGCTGGAAGCGGACGGCGGCATCGAAAGAAGGGAAAAAGACCACATTGTGGACTTTGCGCACGGCTCCTGCCTTTTTATAGATGCTGCTGATTTCACCGGAGAGGATGAAATAGATCTCACGGCGGCAGGCGGCAGGCACGGCACTGGTCTGGCCGGCGGCACGTTCCGGGTTCAGGACGAAGAGACCTTCGGCGCGGGCCGTGGGAGCAAGGGCAGCCTGGAGCTCTTCGAGCCAGGCGGGATGGGTCAGATCGCCGGTGGCGATGACCTGGAGGCCTTTGAGCTGGCCCCAACGCCAGAGTTGCTCCGGAACCAACTGGCTGCTGGTTGCCCGGGAATAGTGGGAATGGATATGGAGATCGGCGATGAACCTCATGGCGCCGGGGGCCTCTGCGGATTGGTATGGAATGACGGCAGGATCGGAATAGTTAAATATACGAATTTTCCGGCAAAGTGCCAACCCTTTTAACAGCCGCGAGTGCCGGGCCGCCGTTTGCGAGGCCGGATCCCATTATGCCCCAAGGCGGAAATCGGCGGCAGAGGGCGCCTGAACGGGCGAAGAGCGGCCCACTGGTAATTTGGCCAGCCAAAAAAACAACAGCAACTTTCATGGGGAGGGCGTGTCAGAGGCCGATTTTCCTGGCCATTTAGCCGGGTTTTTCGTCCCCTTTCCCTATTAAGGAAAGGCCTGTTCTTGGTTGATTTTGTATAAAAATAAACCATTATGTGATACTTATCAGCCAAATAAAACTTGCATATTTTTAATTATAATATTATTTTATCGTGCAAAAGAAGTGTGCGCAGGAGGAGGCGTTGAAGAAGACCTTTGTCCTTGATACCAACGTAATTTTGCATGATTCAGGCTGCATCTTTTTTTTCCAAGAGAACGACATCGTCATCCCGATCACCGTCATTGAAGAGATCGACGCCTTCAAACGGGGACAGGATCTAATCAATTTTCATGCGCGCGAGTTTGTCCGTCTCCTCGATACCTTCCCCGGCGACGCCCTGGTGAAGGGCGGGGTGAGTCTCGGAGAGGGCCGGGGCCGTATTTCCATCCTTACCCTCTTTGACGAAGAGCCGGAAATCCATCGGGCATTTCTGGAACAGAGCCCCGACAACCGCATCCTCAGCGCCGCCCTTTTTCTCCACAAGTCCAACCGCGCCGCGCAGGTTATTCTGGTCAGTAAGGATGTCAACCTGCGTCTCAAGGCCCGCGCTTTGGGCCTGGAATCCCAGGATTACACCACCGATAAGATCAAGGATATCGACAAGCTCTATCGCGGCAAGCGGTTGATTGAGGAGGTTAATCCGGAGATCATCAACCGCTTGTTCACCGCCCCCTTCGAAGTCCCCGCCGCCGAAGCCGAAATCGAAGATCCCATCGCCAATGAATATTACATTTTACGCAATGCCAGCAAATCGGTCCTGGCCTGCTTCAATCCGCACACCCAGATGCTGGAGCGCGTCGAAAAGCTGCAGGCCTATGGGATCACGCCGCGCAACGCCGAACAATCCTTTGCCCTGCACGCCCTGCTCAATCCCGCGGTGCCTCTGGTGACGTTGAGCGGCAAGGCGGGGACCGGCAAGACCCTGCTGACTCTGGCGGCGGCCCTCGAGCGGCGCAAGGAGTACCGGCAGATCTTCCTGGCGCGGCCGGTGGTTGCCCTGTCGAACAAGGACCTTGGGTATCTGCCCGGCGACATCGAATCCAAGCTCGATCCCTACATGCAGCCCCTTTATGACAATCTCAGCGTCATCCGCAATCAATTCAAGGAGAGTGATGAACGGGCGCAACGCATCGGCGAAATGCTCGAAAGCGGCAAGCTGGAGATCGCCCCGCTCGCCTATATCCGCGGGCGCAGTCTGGACCATATCTATTTCATCGTCGACGAGGCGCAGAATCTGACGCCCCATGAGGTGAAGACCATCATCACTCGCGCCGGCGAGGGCACCAAGGTGGTTTTCACCGGCGATCCTTCGCAAATCGACACGCCGTATCTCGACAGCCGGTCGACCGGCCTCAATTATTTGATCAACCGCATGCAGGGTCAGGCGATGTACGCGCATGTCACACTGGAAAAGGGGGAGCGCTCACCGCTGGCGGAATTGGCGAGTGATCTGCTCTAACAAAAGTGTTGACTTTGTGGGGGAAAAGTGGTAGACTATAATTATGACCCGATTTTCTGCAGGGTTATCTGGCCCACGACGAAAACTGCTCTCGGTTATGAATAACCTTCTAGCTTCCACTACAGGGGAGGTAACCAGGATGCGCTCATCCTGCCTCTCTAGGTGCAGCCTCCCTTGTCGCGAAATAGCCCACGGTGCGGGATCATATTCTGGAGCAGCCCTTCTCATCCTCGGCACCGCCCGCCATGCGGGGCGACCATTCTCAAGTCTGCCCTCAAATCACACGACTTTCCCAAATAGAGGAGAAATCCGTTATGAAGCTTCGTCGGCTACTGGTATTGTTGCTGGTTCTCGGTTCCGGGACCTGGATTCTGGCGGGGACGACCGGCAAGATCGCCGGCTCGATCACCGATTCCGCCACCGGTCAGGGGCTGCCCGGCGCTAATGTCCTCGTCAAGGGTACAAGTTTTGGCGCAGTCACCGATCTGGATGGTCATTATACCATCCTGAATGTCCCGCCGGGAACCTATGATTTGCAGGTCTCCTTCATCGGGTTCAGCGCCGTCACGGTCACGGATGTCAAGGTGAACATCGATCTGACCACCACCCAGAACGTCAAACTGCGCGAGCAGTCCCTGGTGGGGGAGGAGATCACGGTGCGCGCCGAACGCCCGGTGATCCAGAAGGACCTGGCGGCGAGCGAGCTTCAGGTCACCTCCGACCAGATCAAGAATCTGCCGATCTCGTCGGTAGGCGAAGCCATCGGCATCCAGGCCGGTGTCACCTCCGGCCTCTCGATCCGCGGCAGCGGTTCCGAGGAAGCCCTCTTCATGGTCGACGGCATCTCTCTCCGCGACGAACGCGACAATACCCCGATTGCCAAGGTTCCTCTCAGCGCCGTCAAGCAGGTCTCGGTACAGGCGGGCGGTTTTGGGGCCGAGTACAACAACGTCCGTTCGGGTTTGGTCAATGTGGTTACCCGCGAGGGTGATCCCAACCGTCTCAGCGGCACCTTCACATTCCGGACCAACGCCCAGCCCTGGAATTCCGGTAAGAGCTACCTGAAAAAGTATTTCGGCGATGTCTCGCCCTTCGGTGCCGACTCCTACTGGCTGCGCCCCTATCTGGATGACGCGGTCTGCTGGACCGGCACCAAAAACGGCGCCTGGGATGCCTATACGCGGCGGCAGTATCCCGAGTTCGACGGCTGGAATGCGGTCTCGCAGACTTCGCTGACCGATGACGACCCGACCAACGACGTGACCCCGCAAGCGGCCCAGACTATCTTCAAATGGCAGCACCGCAAGCAGGGCGACATCACCAAACCCGATTACCTGGCTGATTTCGGTTTCGGCGGCCCCGTGCCACTCATCGGCAAAAAGCTCGGCAACCTGCGCTTCTTCATCTCCGGGCGTCAGGAGAGCGAGCAGTACCTCTTTGAAATGTCCCGCAAGGATCTGCTCGATAAAAGCACGTTACTGCGACTGGGCGCCGATATCACCCCCTCGATGAAGCTGTCGCTGAGCGGCCTCTATGGTGAAACCTATGGCACCAACTACAGTCTCTCCGGCGGCACCTCGATCATGAGCAGCCCGGACGATATTGCGGCACAGATGGCTTCCGCGGGATTCACTGTGCCGACGCGTATCTACACCAACATCTATTTCTCGCCGACTTCGCGATTTTACTCGACCTTTTCCTCCAAACTGACCCACTTTGTCAACAAGAGCACCTATTACGATTTTCAGCTCAAGTATTCACAGAAAAAATACTTCACCCATCCCGGCCGCTTTCGGCAACCGTCGGCCAAATACGAGATCGTCCCCGGTTATTTCGTCGATGAAGCCCCCTTCGGTTTCAGCACGACGCCGGTCTACGGCATCGACGGCGATTTCATGATGGGCGGTGCGGTCGGGGTCTCCCGCGATTACAGCAAGTACATGACCTACAGCGGTAAGCTCGATTTCGTCAGTCAGGTTAATCGCCGCAACCAGATCAAGACCGGCGTCGAAGTGGTCATGGATGATTATCAGCTCTCCTACGGCGCCTACAACGCCTATCTGCCCGAAGGCAATTTCTGGAACAACGTCGATCAGAAGCCCATCCGCGGCAACTTTTATCTGCTTGACAAGCTGGAATACGAAGGCTTTATTGCCACCGTCGGCGCCAACCTCGATTATTACACCCCCAACAGCCAGTGGTATAACGTCTCCACTTATGACCGGACCTTCTTCGGCCAAGGCTATACCAGCAACCTGGATGCGCAGTACAAATCCAAGGATGTCAAACCGCGTTGGATCCTCAGCCCGCGCATGAGCATTTCACATCCGATCACGGAGAATTCCAAACTCTATTTCAACTATGGCCATTACCGGCAGATCCCGACCTCGGAGAGCCTCTACCGCGTCCAGCGCACCGGCATCAACGCCCTGAGCCGTTATGGCGATCCGACGGTCCCCTTCGAGAAGACGGTCGCGTATGAGTTGGGCTACGACCACGCGCTTTTCAATAATTTTCTGCTGCACATGGCCGCTTATTACAAGGATATCACCGATCAGGCCTATTCGGTGCGTTATATCAGCTATGACGGCAAAGTCAATTATTACAAGAACACCAACAATTCCTACGAGGATATCCGCGGCTTTGAAGTCGATCTCTCCCGGACAATGGGGCGGTGGCTGGTGGGCGACGTCAATTATGAATACCGCGTCGAGACCTCCGGCTATTTCGGCCGCGCCTATCAGTATGAGGATCCCGCGGCGCAGCGCGAGTACAACAAGAGCAATCCGGTTCAGTCCAAGCCGCGGCCGCGGCCACGGGTCAAGGCTTATCTGGATTTCAACACCCCCACCGATTTCGGCGCGATCCTCGGCAACTGGCATTTTACCACCACGGCGCAGTGGATCGCCGGTTACTGGATGACCTGGAATCCCCAGGATATCGCCGGCATCAGCTACAACACCCAGTATAAAGACTGGTACGGCCTCAACCTCAAGCTCTCTAAGACCTTCGATCTCGGTCCGGTCGAGCTCAAGGGCTTTGTCGATGTCTATAATGCCATCAACTACAAGTACCTCTCCGGCAATGCCCACGTCGACATCTATGATTATAATTACTACATGAAATCGCTCCATCTGCCCGAATCTGTCACCCGCCACCTTGGCTACAACAACATCCCCGGCAACGATCAGCCCGGCGATTATCGGAATGATGATGTCGAGTTTGTGCCGATGGAGTGGGTATCGGATGTGAATACGGTTACCGCGCCCAGCACCCGGGCGGTCTATTATGAAGGCCCTTCGGGACGCTACCTGCAATATGTGGATGGCCAGTGGCAAAAGGTCCCCGACGCCAAGATCAAGAAGATTCTCGACGACAAAGCCTATATCGATATGCCGAACCAGACCTTTCTCAATTTCTTCAATCCGCGGCAAATCTTCTTCGGCATTACGCTGAACTATAATTTTTAATTTTCTCATCCCCTAATCGAGAAGGAACGGATATGAGACGAAAAACACTGTGGATCCTGACCAGCCTGGTTGCCGCCTTGTCCCTGGCCATTCACCCGGTCCAGGCGGATGACACCAAATGGTTGGCTACGGGCATGCTGCATGACTGGTTCTCCAGCGCCGGCTATGAACAGGAGGTCGGCCGGCGTCATCTGGTGGCCGATCAGCAGGACGGTCTGCAATGGCCGGCGCTGTTTGAGTACCAGGATTGCAAGGCCGCCAAGGCCTTGTGGATCGGAGCGACCAACTACAGCGATCCGATCGCCGGCAAGACCTACCCCTACAAGGTGGTTCACGTCGGCCCGCGCGTGCTCAATGAACTGAGCGAATGGATGCCGTCGAAATTCAAGCTCTATGGCCGCCACGATAAATCGACCGTCTATGTCGACGGGACCGCCGGCGGCAAGCTCGATCTGCTCGATTTTGTCGATGAGGTCGATCCCAATCTGACGGCCGACCGCTATCTCTACACCGAGGCCAATACCCAGATGGGCATCACTGAAAAACGCAAGGTCTATCAGTTCGGTCAGCAATATCATAACAACTATTTCATCCAGGAATACACCTTTGTCAATACCGGCATCATCGACACCAAGGGGACCAAGGTCAATCAGACCCTGACCGGGGTGGTCTTTTTCTTCCAGCATCGCTACTCGGTCTCCAAGGAGGCCTGTGTCTATGGCCTGAGCATCCTGCCCCAGTCGGCGGCTTGGGGTCATAACGAAATGAATGATACCATGTGGGTTTCGGATCAGGAGGGGATCGAAAAGTATCTCGCCCTCTTCTCCTGGAAAGGGCAGCACTCCAAAGCGGGTTTCGACTGCATCGGCGCCCCGGACAACCGTGAGAACGGCGACGGTCACCTGACCGCGCCCCATTATGCGGGCTTTGCGGTGTTGCACGCCGATAAGAGCGCCTCGGATCATTCCAATGACAAGAAGCAGCCGACGACGACCCAATATATGGGTTCGGATATCACCATCACCTCGGGCAATGATCCCTACAACGAACCCAAGATGACCCAGGAGTACGCGGCGATGACGGCAGGCCATCCGGCTAAAACCCATGCGGACGGCTGCATCGCCTCCGGTCAGGCAGCGGATGAGTATCTGGGGACAGTCGGCGGCTTCACCCAGTGCGCCGGATTCGGGCCCTATACCATGGCGCCGGGCGACAGCGTCCGTATCGTCCTGGCCGAGGGCATCGCCGGCCTCGACCGCAAGTCCTGCTACACCATCGGCGCCAAGTGGCTCAAGGAGGAGGGCCCCTATGTGCTGCCGGACGGTTCGACAACTACCGACAAGAATGAGTACAAGGACAAGTGGGTCTATACCGGCCGCGATTCGCTGATCAAGACCTTCAAGCGCGCTGCTGCCAATTTCAAGGTCAACTACAAGATCCCGGTGCCCCCGCCGGCTCCCAGCTTTTTTGAAGTCGCCGGTGGCGGCGATCGCATCCAGCTGAAATGGTCGAACAATGCCGAAAGCTGGCCAGGATTTGCCGGATACAAGATTTTCCGGGCTATTCATACACCGGACACCCTTTTCGACGAGATCTTCGCCTGCGGCAAGGGCACCAGCCATCCCCAGGTCGTCAACAGTTTTGACGACATGACGGCTATCCGTGGTTTTGACTATTACTACTACATCGTCTCCTTCGACGATGGCAGCAGCAACAAAACCACGGCCAATCCCGGCGGCCCGCTCTACAGCAGCATCTTTTACACCAAGACCATCAATCCGACCAACCTGAAGCGCAAGGCGGGAGAATCGCTGGCGGACATCCGCATCGTTCCCAATCCATACAGCATTCGCGCGCGGGACCTGCAGTTCGGCGACAGTGGGCCGGACCGGATCATGTTTTACAACATCCCGGGTGTTTGCACGATCAAGATATTTACCGAGAGAGGCGACCTGATCTACTCCATCGAGCATACCAATGGCAGTGGTGATGAGGCCTGGAATTCCATTACCTCCTCGGCCCAGACGGTTGTCAGTGGGGTTTATATCGTTGTCTTTGAGACGCCTGATGGCCAGAAAGCCGTCCGCAAATTTGTTGTCATCCGTTAAAGGCTATAGACACGCAATCCCAATAGAGGAGTGATGGATTATGAAGCGTATGATCATTGGTATCGTATCCGTTCTTCTGGTGCTTGGCGCCTTTTATACGGATGGCCAGGCGCAGAAAAAGCTCGCCCAGACCGGATGCCAGTTTCTCAGCGTCGGCACCGATGCCCGCGCGACCGGAATGGGTGAGGCCTTCACGACGGTGGAGGGTTCCGGCTCCGCCCTTTTCTACAATCCCGCCGGCATGGCCGGCAATATCAAGAATCTCGATGCCTCCTTCACCCAGATGACCTGGATCGCCGATATCCAGTACCTGGCCCTGTCGCTGGCCGGCCGGCCCTTCCGCGGCCAGTATGGCACCTTCGGCGTCAGCGCCATGGCGATTGACTATGGCGATCTGGACGGCACGGTCGTCGCAGATAATGAGCAGGGTTTTCTGGATACCGGCAAATTTGGGCCGAGCGCGTGGACCGTCGGGCTGGGCTATGCCATCGATCTAACCGACCGCTTCTCAGTCGGCGGGCAGGCCAAATATGTGCATCAGGATCTTGGTCATGTCACCATCCCCTTGAATAATACCGCGCCGTATATCACGGACAAGAAGGATTACCTCAAGAATGTCTTCGCCTTTGATTTCGGCACGCTTTACAAAACCGGGTTCAAGAGTCTCGCCTTTGGCATGTGCGTGCGCAACTTTTCACAGGAAGTCAAGTACGAACGCGAAGGCTTCCAGCTGCCCCTGACCTTCAAGGTGGGCTTTTCGATGGATGCCCTTGATCTCTTCCCCGCGATCGGCAAGAATCACAATTTACTGTTCTCGATCGATGCGGTCCATCCACGCGATTTCCCCGAGTATCTCAATCTGGGCGCCGAGTACAAGCTCATGGATCTGCTGGCTCTGCGCGCCGGCTACATCACGCGGCAGGATGACTATGGCTTCACTGCAGGCTTCGGTGTGAACACCAATTTTGGCGTGAGTATCGATTACTCCTATTCGCCGATGGATGTATTCAATAACGTTCATCGCTTCACTTGCAGATTCGGCATCTAATTCACTGAACGTAGATCCATTGATCCTTAGATGAGGACGTTTGATATGGGAAAGAGAGTTTTCATTGTACAAGCGATCATCCTGGTGGCTGCCTTGATGCTCGTGCTGGCGGGGTGTGAAAGTAATGACTATCCGCCCAGCTTGTATGATCCCAACGCCAAGACCAGTGCTGCGGCGGTCATCACCGCAGTGGATCCTGCCAGTGTCGCCCTTTCGGGCGTGACCCTGATTACCATCACGGGAAGCAATTTTTCGCCGGTGAAGGAGGACAACATCGTCTACTTCAACGCCGAGAAGGGAACGGTGGTGGAGGCCTCGGCGACGCAGTTGAAGGTCCGTGCGCCGATTTACGTCTCCGACTCGATTGCTATCCGCATCGCGGTGAAGAATGCCGAGCTCTTCAGCAACAAATGGCCCTACAAGCTTGAGGCGGCACAGGTGAATCTCCTCACTTTTACGCCTGCCGAGATCCCCTATGGCATCGCGACGGATACTGACGGCAACGTTTATGCCTCGCTGGTGGTCAGCAATGCCGGCGCCGGCGTCAAGATTATCACCCCGGGCGCTGATAAATATGTGGACTATGCCCCAAAAGGCGGTGAGACCTTCTGGTCGGCTATGAAGATGGGCCCGGGCAAAGTGCTCTATTGCGCGCGTAATCTCAAGGGCATTTTTACGATCGCCGCGGCAGCGGCCAAACCGGCAACCTTCGTCTCCTCCGGTCTGGGCACGATCTATGATCTGGATTTTGATGCCAACCACAACCTCTGGGGCGTGGGCAACAACACCGACATCTACCGCATCAAACCGGACAAGAACATTACCAAATTCCCCTTCACCGCCAACCTCAAATCGGTGCGGGTCTACAACGGCTATCTCTATGTCGCCGGCAAGAAGGATAATGCCGACAAGGTCTGGCGGTTCCCCTTCAACGGTGAGGATCTCGGCGCTGTTGAAGAGTATTTTAATTTTTCGGGCAAGGTGGGCGGCGGCTACGGCGTCTACTGTATTACCTTTTCGGCGGATGGCTATATGTACGTCGGTACCGATGCCCCGGAAGCCATCTTTTTGGTCAGCCCCACCGGTTCCTATGAAGCGCTCTATCCGGGCCAATTCTTCCCCAAGACGCTGCTCTTCGCCTGGGGTCCGGGATCCAATCTCTATATGACGCGCGAGCAGGTGCTGGAAGGCGACAAAGTCAAGTATGCCCAGACCATCATTCGCATCAATACGCAAAAGGAGAGTGCGCCTTATTACGGTCTGCAATGACCGGGCGACTTTCCCGCAGATTGTAGTATTCCATAATAACTGGAAGGTGTTCAACTCCTTCCCGGCAAGGAATTGACTCTGAAAGGAGGGTGATCGGCAGAAACAACACGGCAGCACGCTAATGGTAATTCTGTACAGTTGTTCACAAAGGAGGTTAGCATGAAAAAAATGTTAGTGTTCGCCTTTGCGCTGCTTCTGCTCACCGCCGTGGCCGCATCGGCTGGCTGGGAGTTCGTCCGTAATTTTCCCAACAATGACTTTAAGCCGGCCGGTGGTATGGGCTCGCACGGCATCATCGTTGACCGTGAAGGCAAGGTTTGGCTGCAAATGTATGGCGCCACAACAACGATTACCAAGGCAAATGGTACAACCGGCAATACCCGGCAAATCTTCTGCTTCTATCCGGACGGCACCCCCACGCCCTGGAGCGGCGCGAACCTGGTCACTGGCTTTGGTCAGACCGACACCCTCTACAATTCGCATCGCGGCTTGGGCATGGACCATGATGGCAACATCCTCTGGACCGCCTATCCCTACATTTACCGTTTCAACTACAAAACCGGCGAGTTGATGCAGCGTATCGTGCCGCAGAAACTGACCTCGTACTGCGCGCCGGTGGCGGACGCCGATGGTGATATCTACCTGGGCTACGTCCTGCCGGGCAACCCGGTAGAGACCTACGGCGCCGACGGTTCCTACCTCGGCAATGTGACCGATTCGCAGGATGGCTATGGCCGCACGATGGCGGTCACGGATGACGGTCTCTCCGTTTACGTTCCGAGATACGATAAAAAGTTTCTGCTGCGCTACACCCGTCCCGACAAGTTCAGCCCCTTCGCGGTTCCCGATACCCTCTGCCGCGGCGCAGCTACGGCTTCAATGAACTGGAACTACGCCACCGGCAAGCTGTGGCTCGATGGCGGCAACAACGATGAAGCCCCTTCCGGCGGCCGCTACAAATCGATGACCTGGTACGAGATCGATCCGGTCACTTTCACCCCGACGGACAGCATCCAGTGGAAGACCAATGATCCGACCCAACCGGCTGGCGAAAAGCCGCGCGGCATCACCTTCACCGTCACCGGCGACACCGCATACGTCTCCTGTTTCGGCGCGGATTACTATGTTCCGGCGCAGATGTTCGTCAAGACCGCAGGCGGCGATGTCAACGTCACCTTCCGCATCAACATGGGCGTTCAGCAGCAGTATGGCAATTTCAATCCGGCCACCGACAAGGTCGTCATCCGCGGCAGCTTTAACGGTTGGGCGGGTGATGCGGATGAGTGCCTGCCTACGGCTGAAGCGGGTGTCTACGCACTGACCAAGACCTTCCCGGCGGCCCAGGTGGGCACAGATATTGAATACAAGTACGTGCTGATGCCCGGCGATCGTTGGGAGAGCATCGACAACCGCAAGCTGACCATTCCGGGCGCCTCCAAGGTCCTGGATATGGCTTTCTACAACAACATTGACAAGTACACCGAGACCAAGACCGCGAACGTCACTTTCCAGGCGGATGTGACCGATATGCTGGCCAAGGGCTTCAACCCCGCCACCGATGAGATCCTCGTCCTCGGCGGCTTCAATGGATGGGCCTACAATGATGAGTGGATCGCTCAGCCCGATCTGGTGGTCCCGACGCTTTACACGGTCACCCATGCCATCACCGACATCGCCGGCACGACCCAGGGCTGGAAGTGGCGTGGACGTCCGGCTGAGAACTTTGCCGACAACGGTTGGGAAGGCGGCGACAACCATACCTTCACCTTCACCGGTGAAGACCTGGTGCTTCCGGCCTTCAAACCGAATGTGACCCCGGCTGGCAAGAAACTCTCCCAGGAAGTCACCGTGACGTTCTCGGTTGACACCAAGGGCGCCAAGGATTACTTCAACAAGAAGGCTTTCCCGACCGTCGAAAAGGTCGTCCTCAACGGCGATTTCGCTCCGTTGGGTACCGGCGGCTGGGCGGGCTGGGGTGTCGCTGATATCGGCAGCACCCTGATCTCGATGTTCGATGATGGCACCAATGGCGATGCCACTGCAGGCGACCAGATCTGGACTGTTCAGGTCAAGTTCCCGGCCGGCTCCACCGCCTCCCATTATTACAAGTACGGCATCTACTCCACCGGTTACACCGACACCCTCAATGCCGGCACCACGCCGATGGACAACGAAGCCGGTATTGCCATGAACCATGTAGTCACCATCAGCGATGCCAACCCGGTCTTCGTCGTCCCGACCGACAAGTTTGGCTCGCAGTGGGTCAAGGTTGATAGAATTCCGACCAGCGGCCTGCCGGCGGAGTTCACGTTGAATGCCAACTATCCGAACCCCTTCAACCCGACCACTTTCATCACCTATGATCTGCCCATGAAGAGCCATGTCCGTCTGACGATCTTCAACGCGATGGGCCAGATTGTGGCGAATCTGGTTGACGGCGAACAGAATGCTGGCAGCTACAGGGTTTCCTGGAACGGCACCAATCTGGATGGCAGCGTGGCCCCGAGCGGCATCTATTTCTACCGCCTCGAAGGCAATGGTTTTGCCAAAACCATGAAAATGACGCTGATGAAGTAAAGTCTTGTCGAAAAAGCCTGTGCGCTTGCTAGCGCACAGGCTTTTCTTTGAATGTATCATGAACTTTCATTCATCTGAAGTCAAGATACTCCCGGCCGGAAGGCGGCACATACCGCCTTCCGGCCGGGAGCACCCTTACGGGCGTTCCCCGATCAAAACACGGACATACTGCTGGTTTCCCTGGACCGGGAGGGCATTTTGATAGCTCCTCCACCCCTATCGGTCGCTGCATCATCGCCCAATCATGATTATTTTTGAGGTGAGGGATCTATGCGACGAGCGCTGCTTTTTATTCTGATGGTTCTCACAGCGGGGACACTATTTGCCGGAACAACGGGCAAGATCACCGGAATTGTCACCGATGCCGAGAGCGGGGAAACCTTGCCGGGGGTCAACGTCACCATCCCTGGCAGCGGATTTGGCGCCGTGACGAATCTGGAAGGCCGTTTTCTGATTCTAAACATCCCGCCCGGGACCTACGATCTCAAGTTCAGCCTGATGGGCTATGCCACCGTCACGCTGCGCGTGGTGCGCGTGGAAATTGATCTGACCACCCAGGCCGACATTGGGCTCAAGGCGGAAACCCTGCAAGGGGAGGAGGTAGTCGTTGTCGCCAGCCGTCCCCTGGTGGTGCGGGATATCTCGAATAGTCAAATGAGCATCGAGGCAGCCAAGATTGAAAGCATGCCGGTGGAGACCGTGCGTCAGGTTCTCAGTCTTCAGGCCGGCATTCAGTCCGGCCGTGAAGGCATCCTCGTCCGCGGCAGCAGCGCGGGTCAGACGGCCTTTATGATGGATGGCGTCTCGCTCAATGACGAACGCTCCAACATCCCCTATACCGCCGTCGGCTTCAGTGCCGTCAAGGAGATCAATGTGCAGACCGGTGGCTTCAACGCCGAATACGGCAATCTGCGCGCCGGTCTGGTCAATGTAATCACCAAGGAAGGAGAATCGGGACGATTCAACGGCGCCATGATCCTGCGCTACAGCCCGCCGGCCGCCAAGCATTTTGGCCCTTCGATCTATGATCCCTACTCTTACTTCAATAGAGTCTACATGGATCCGGCGGTCTGCTACACGGGCACAAATAATGGCGCCTGGGATGAATTCACCCGCCGGCAGTACCCTAGCTTTGACGGCTGGAACGTTTATTCGGAAAAGACCCTCCAGGACAAAGATCCCAGTAACGATCTGACGCCGGAAGGCGCGCGACGTCTCTACGAATGGCAGCACCGCCGGCAGGGGGATATCAAGAAACCGGATTATATCGTCGATGGCACTTTGGGCGGTCCGGTACCCTTGATCGGCACCCGATTGGGCCATCTGCGTTTTCTGGCCACCCACGTCCGGGAACAGGATATGTTCATCTTTCCCCTCTCGCGCGACAACTACGGCGAGAATTACACCCGGCTCAAACTCACCAGTGACCTCAGCCCCAAAATGAAACTGATCCTCTCGGGTTTGTATGGGGAGGTGCATTCCGTTTCGCCCTATAACTGGACGACGCTGCCCAACGGTCGTGTGCTGCGCGACCAGAGCGAGATCGCCGATCAGCTCACCGCCACGGAGGGACGGGCCATCCTCTACATGCCGGGGTATTTCAGCCCGAGTTCGATCTATCGCCAGGTCTACAGCGCGCAGTTGACCCATATGGTCAGCACCCGGACTTTTTATGATCTTTCGCTGCAGTATAACCTGAGCCGCAACAATACCTACAAGACCTCGGATCGCGATACCGCGCGTATCTACCAGCCGGTTCCGGGCTATTACGTCGATGAACTGCCCTACGGCTATATGGGCTACAGCGCGCCGAGCATCAACGGCGATCGCATGGGCGCTTGGATGAATCTCGGCCGGGATAAGAGCGTCAACGCGACCACCAATTTCAAACTGGATTTGACCAGCCAGTTCAACCAACGCAACCAGGTCAAGACCGGTGTGCAAGTCGTCTATAATGACTATAATATCCGGTCGTTTACCGAGAGTCCCGCACTTCCCGATGGCTGGAGCCGTACCATGTTCTACCACGTTTTTCCCTACCGCGTCGGGGTATACCTGCAGGACAAGCTCGAGTTCCAGGGATTCATCGCCAATCTCGGTGTGCGCATGGATTACAGCGACCCCAATGGCACCTATCTGGTCCTGGACGACTTTGACGTGAACCTCGGCAAGGGGTTGGGTAAAAAACTGCTGCAGACCGTCCGCAAGGCAGACGCCAAATCGTCGATGCTGTGGAGCCCGCGCCTCGGGGTTTCGCATCCGATCACTGCGAACTCCAAGCTATATTTCAACTATGGGCACTTCACCCAGGAACCCTCATCCGCCAACCGCTTCATGCTGCAGCGCGAGCAGAACGGCTCGGTGACTTTTCTGGGCAATCCCAATCTGCAACCGGAAAAAACAATCCAGTATGAACTGGGCTATTCGCAAAATCTTCTTGACCTCTTCTTGCTGAACATTGCCGCCTATTACAAGGATATCACCAACCAGCCCGGATGGATCAATTACATCAATGTCAACAGCACGGTGAATTACAGCAAGGCGGCCAACAACAATTACGCGGATATCCGCGGGTTGGAATTGACCCTCAACAAGACAGCGGGCCGCTGGATTTCCGGCTTCATCAACTATACGTATGATGTCCGCTCCAGCGGCTATTTCGGCCTGCTGAGCTATTATCAGGACCCGGCGCGGCAGCGGGACTATCTGGCCCTGAATACCTATCAATCCAAACCGCGGCCGCAGCCTTATGCCCGTTTCAACCTGGATCTGCACACGCCCAAGGACTGGGGCGGCAAGGTGCTCAGCGATATCAACCTCAACTGCCTCGGCGGCTGGAGCGCAGGCGCCTACGATACCTACAATCCCAACGATCTGGCGGGCATCCAGGATAACGTCCGCTGGAAAGACACCTACTACCTCGACATGCGCCTCTCCAAGCAGGTGAGCGTTTCTGGCCTGCAGGTGCAGCTTTATGTGGATGCCAGCAACATCTTTAATTTCAAGTTCCTGAACTATGCCGGCTTTTCCGACAGCTATGATTATGAATTCTATATGCAGTCGCTGTGCTTCTCCTGGGAGAAGGGCGACAACAAGGGGAGCGACCGCATTGGCGATTATCGTCCCGATGATGTCGCTTATGATCCACTCGAGGCCAATCCGGGCAATGACCCGGCGATTTCCGCCCGCAATGCCAAGCGCAAGGAGAAGAAATCCTACATCGACAATCCCAACATCGAGGCTCTGACGTTCCTTAATCCCCGTGATATCACCTTTGGTTTAAAGTTGAACTTTTAACCCGGCAAACGGCAGAGGAGCGATTAACTCATGAACAAGAATTCCACATTTCTGTCGATCATCGTCGGGGCGCTGATCTGGCTGACGCTGCTGCAAAACGCCTCGGGGCAACTGCTGGGCACCGAGCGTCGCTATGTCCGCGTCGGTCCGCTGCAGAGCTTTTTCCAGTCGTATGGACGCGAGCGCGCCTTCAATAACGCCTATTATGAAGGATTGATGTGGCCAGCCGACTATTCCTATCAGGACAATGCCGTCATCAACTGTATCTGGATGGGTTGCCGGGAGTTTAAGAACAAGAATGAGAAATATTACGAGAAATATGCCTTTCCCATGGCTACCGACGAAAATGTCGGTCTGGCGATATTCCCGCTTGAGATCAAACAGATCGCCAAATTCGCTCCTCCCTCGATCTACGTGGATGGCAGCGATATTACCGCGATCTATGCAGGGGACGTGGATGAGATTAACCCCGACCAGGCTGCCGATCGCGTCATCATCAATCGCATCAACACCTCTATGGGCCTTTCGATGACGCGCGAGATCTACTATTTTTCGCAGCAATACCACGATAACTATTTCATCAAGGTCTTCACGTTCACCAATACCGGCAACACCGATTTCGATGACGAGGTCGAGTTGACTGCACCCCTTAAGGGGGTTCGTATCAGCACCGGGGTGCGTTACAGCGTTTGTAGGGAGGGGGCGATGATGACCAGCGGCACCCAGCAATGGGGCCAGCAGAGCTGGGTGACCCGACGCGGGGAGACCTACGCCGCCCATGCCGGTGAGACTCTCACCGAAGCGAACGGCCCTGTGGACTGGCTGCGCTGTAATTTTGCCTGGGCCGGGCAGAAAAAGGAGATTGCCTGGGATTGCATCGGCGCTCCGGATGTCAATCGAGACGGCCGTTTGTGCGCTCCCCAGCATGCCGGCAATGTCATCCTTCATGTCGACAAAAGCGGAGCCGACAAGGCGGATGATCCGGCCCAGCCCCTGCTGAATGGATGGCATGGCGCTGATGCCCAGAGTTTTTTCTCGACAGGATTGATGACCGACAACGATCTGCCGCTGATGGCCAAGTTGTATGACATGACCGCCGGCGCAGCCCTGGGCGGCCTCGGCGGCAATGAACGCTTTGACGAAAAATATCTTGCTTCCGCTCCCGATGCCTTCACAGTGCATGGAGATGCCGGCGGAACCCATATGTGGGTGTGCTATGGGCCCTGGGATCTGGCGCATGGCGAAAGCATCACTATCGTTGAGGCGGAGGGGGTGGCGGGATTATCGCGCGAGCAGTGCGAACAGATCGGCCGACGTTGGAAAAAGGCCTACAACAATCCCAGTGATATGGGGCCCTTCACGCTGCCCGATGGCTCGACGACCACCAGCAAGGATGAGTACAAGGATAAATGGGTTTACACCGGCAAGGATTCTATTCTGCTCACCTTCAGCCGGGCCAAACGGAATTTTGATTCCGGCTTCAAGATTCCGCAACCGCCGCTTCCTCCCTCCTATGTTGAGGTCAAATCGGGTGGTGACATGATCAGCGTCTCCTGGGGGCCGAGCGTTTCCGAAAGCGCTGGCGGCTTTGGCGGATACAAGGTCTACCGCGCTATCGGACGTCCGGATACCATCTACTCCGAAATCTACAGCGGTGGACCCGGGACCTATGTCTACAATGACAAGCGAGCAGTGCGCGGGCAGGCTTACTATTACTATGTGGTTGCCGTCAATGACGGATCGAATAATGCCGACGGCCGCTATAACCCAACCGGTCCCCTGCACAGCAGCAAGTTTTATGGGCTGGCGAGCCAGCCAGCCTATCTCTCTCGGCAAGCGGGCGCGAATCTACAGGATATCCGCGTCGTCCCCAATCCCTACGATATCCGCTCGCGCAAGCTGCAGTATGTGGGCGAGGATGACAAGATTATGTTTCTCAATATCCCCGGTCACTGTACCATCCGGATCTATACTGAGCGAGGCGATCTTATCGATACCATTCACCATGAAAACGGCAGCGGCGACGAGCGCTGGAACTCGATCACCTCATCACGGCAGGTGGTGGTCTCCGGCGTCTACATCGTTCATTTCGAGGTCACTCAGGATTATCGGGACAGCGTAACCAACCAGCTCCTTTACAAAAAGGGAGAGGGCACATTCCGCAAATTCGTGATCATTCGCTGAGCAAGGTATCGTTCCGACCGTACGCACGTTTAAGGGCATTATGGACTACAGGAGAGAAGCATTATGTCAAGACTTTTAAAAGGGAGCCTGATTCTTGTATTCAGCCTTGCCTGCGGGCTATTAGCCGGGACCACCGGCAAATTGACCGGCACGGTGACGGATGCCGAGAGCGGGGGGCCGCTTCCTGGCGTCAATGTCGTCATTGAAGGGACCAGCTATGGCGCCGTGACCAACATCGAGGGGCATTACACCATCATCAATCTTCCGCCCGGGACCTATGATCTCCGTTTCTCGATGCTGGGGTATGCCACGTATCAGGTTCGCCAGGTGCGTGTCGAGATCGACCGTACGACGGAGGTCAATCGTACTCTGAAGAGCCAGGCCATCGAAGGCGAGAACGTAATCGTCGTGGCTCAGAGGCCGGTGGTCAAACGCGATGTCTCCAGCAGCCAGACCAATCTCGAGGCCGCCGCAATCGAGAATATGCCGGTGCAGACCGTGCGTGAAGCGTTGGTCCTTCAGGCGGGCATCCAGAAAGGCAGCGAAGGCCTGCTGATCCGTGGCGGGGCCGCTAATCAAACCGGCATGCTGCTGGACGGGCTGTCGCTGAATGATGAGCGCTCCAATATTCCCTACGCCGCACTCTCCATGAGCGCGGTCAAGGAGATCCAGATCCAGACCGGCGGATTCAGCGCCGAATACGGCAATATCCGCTCCGGGCTGGTCAATGTCATCACCAAGGAGGGCGATGCCGCCCGCTACAATTTCACCGCCAATTTGAATTACAGTCCGCCTGCAAGCAAGCATTTCGGGCGCTCTCTGTATGATCCGATGTCTTATTTCAACCGGGTTTATATGGATCCGGCGGTTTGTTACACCGGCACGAACAACGGCGCCTGGGATGAGTATACCCGTAGCCAGTACCCCAATTTCGACGGCTGGAAGTCGGTCGCCGACAAAACCCTTCAGGATGCCAACCCCGCCAATGATCTCACCGCCGAGGGCGCCAAGCGGCTCTATGAATGGCAGCACCGCCGCCAGGGCGATATCACCAAGCCCGACTATGTGGCGGATCTCGGCTTCGGCGGACCAGTTCCCCTGCTAAGCCAGTTCGGGCGAACCCGTTTCTTCCTCAGCCACTTCCGCGAACAGGAAATGTTCATCTTCCCGCTCTCCCGCGACGGCTATAACGAGAATTATACCCAGCTCAAACTAACCTCAGATCTCTCGAAGAACATGAAGCTGATGTATACCGGGCTCTACGGCGAAGTCTACTCGGTCTCCCCATACAACTGGACCACGGCGCCGACCGGGTATGTGCTACGCGATCAGGGCGAGATCGCCGATCTGCTCAACAGCACCGACGGCCTCGCCATCCTTTATGTGCCGGCCTATTACAGCCCCACCGCGATCTATCGTCAGATGCACGGCTTGAAATTGACCCATATGCTCTCGCCGAAGACCTTTTATGAATTTACAGCGGAATATCAATACAACCGCACCAATACCTATCAGATGAGCCTGCGGGATACCGCCAAAACGCATCAGATCATGCCCGGCTATTTTGTTGACGAGATGCCCTATGGGTACTGGGGATATGGCACCAACAGCATCAACGGCGACCGTATGGGCGGATGGATGAATCTGGGTCGCGACAGGAGCGTCAACACCACAACCAACATCAAGCTCGACTTGACCAGTCAAATCGCCGCGCGCCATCAGATCAAGACCGGCGCCCAGGTGGTTTATAACGACTATGACATCAACTCCGGGACCGTCAGTCCCTCCATGGACACCTGGAACCGCTCCATGACCTACCATGTCTTCCCATTCCGTATCGGTGCCTATGTTCAGGACAAAATCGAGTACCAGGGCTTTGTCGCCAATTTGGGGTTGCGCATGGATCAGGTCAATCCCAATGGGGATTATATGGTCCTCGATGCCTATGACGTTAACCTGGGCGCGGGGTACGGCAAGGAGATCACCAGCCACGTAGCGAAGGCTAAAAGCAAGTCACAGACCTACTGGAGTCCGCGCCTGGGCATCTCACACCCGATCACCGACAACAGCAAACTCTATTTCAACTATGGCCATTTCCGGCAGGAGCCTTACTCCTCCTACCGGTTCCGGTTGCAGCAGGAGCGCAGCGGCTTGGTCACCTATCTTGGTGACCCCAACATGGTCATGGAAAAGACCGTCTCGTATGAGCTGGGCTACTCGCAGAGCCTCTTCAGCAGTATGCTGCTGAACCTGGCGGCCCATTACAAAGATGTGAGCAACCAGGCGGGTTGGGTTTATTACCACAATTTCAAGGGTACGGTGGATTACTACAAGGCGGAGAACAACCGCTATGAGGACATCCGCGGCTTTGAAGTAACGCTGACCAAGCAGAGTGGTGATTGGCTCACGGGTTTTGTCAATTATACCTATGAAGTCTCGACGCGGGGATATTTCGGCTTGGTTTCCAATTATGAAAACCCAAATGAGCAGCGGGCTTACCTGCGCGAGAATCTCTATCAGGAGCGGCCGCATCCCCGTCCCTACGCCCGCGCGAACCTCGATATGCATACCCCCAAGGGATTCGGGCCGGAGATCTCCGGCCTGCATCCCCTGGAATCCTTCAATATCAGCCTGCTCGGAGACTGGCGGGCCGGCAGCTATGTCACCTATAATCCCAACAACATTCCCGGCGTGATCGACAATGTGCGCTGGAAAGATCAGTTCAACCTCGATTTGCGCCTGGCCAAGTCGATTCGTATTGCACGCCTGGAGAGCCAGGTCTATCTGGATTTCACCAATGTGCTCAATCTCAAGTATCTCAATTATGCCAGCTTTGCGGATAACTACGATTATGTGGACTATCTTGAATCGCTCAATTTCAGCTGGGAGAAGGGGGATGAGAAGGGGAGCGACAAGATCGGCGATCTGCGTCCGGAAGGGACGAAGTATGAGGCTCTCGAACTCAATCCCTATAACGACCCGGCCATCAGCGCGCGCAACAAGGTTCGCAAGGAGAACAAGAGCTATATCGACAACCCGAATGTCGATTCTCTCTGGTGGCTGAATCCCCGTGATATCACCTTTGGCATCAGGATCAACTTTTAATCGTACGAGGAATTCAAATGACAAGAACCAAGCACCCCCCAATGCCTGGAATCAAGGGGATCATCCTCACCCTGATGCTCTCCGGAATCTGGGCAGCGGCACTTTCCCAGGTGGTTTCAACCGACCGGCGCTATATCCGTATCGGCGAGTTGCAGAACCATTACACCGCCTACGGTTCGGACCGCGCCTGGAACAATACCTATTATGAAGGGCTGCGCTGGCCGGCGGGCTATTATTATCAGGACAACTCGGTGATCCGCCGCCAGTGGATCGGCTGCACGAACTTTACCAATCCGCGCGACGAGCATTTCGAGAATTTTGCCATCACCTTTTCCGAGGGCAATGTCGGGACCGCCTTGTTTCCGGTGGAGCTGAAGCAGATCGCCAAATTCGCACTGCCCGTCGTCTATGTGGACGGCATTGATATCAGCGCTCCCTATGCTTCTGATGTCGATGAGATCGATCCCTCGATTATCCCCGACCGCATAGTGATAAACAAGGTCAACACCCTGATCGGATTGACCATAACCCGCACCATTTATGCCTTCAGCCAGCAATATCACAATAATTACTTCATCCAGACCTGGACGCTGGAGAACACCGGCAATGTGGATTATGACGACGAGATCGAACTGACCCGGCCGCTGACGGGGGTCCGGTTCAGTTTTGGGGTCCGCTATTCGGTGTGCCGGGAGGGAGCCAGTCCCATTGGCGGGGCCCAGACCTATGGCAAATTCAGTTGGGTTACCAGACGCGGCGAAAATTATGCCGAGCACTATGGCGAAAAAATAACCGAAGCCAACCCCATAGTCGACTGGATCCGCTGCGGTTTTGAATTTGCCGGTCAGAATCCGGTCAACGCTTTTGACAATATCGGAGGTCCCTACCTCTCCAAAAACGGCCGCCTGGCCGCCCCGCAGCACGCGGGTGTGGCGATTCTCCATGTCGACAAGTCGGCCAGCGATCACAGCGACGATCCGGCGCAACCCCTGAAATTGGGGTGGCATGCGGGCGATTCTTACCCGGGTGTCACCAGCTACACCAAGGAAGGGGAAGTATCGATGGGCATCCTCTACAACGTGATCAGCGGCAATCCCTACATGGGACTGGGCGGTACCAACCGTTTTGATGAAACCTATATGGCCACCCACCCTGATCCCTCCACCGTACACAACGACGGCGGCGGCACCAACCTCTGGGTGTGTTACGGCCCATGGGATCTCCAGCACGGCGAATCGGTTACCATTGTCGAAGCCGAAGGCGTCTCCGGGATCAACCGGCAGCAGTGTGAGACCATCGGCGCCCGCTGGAAGAAGGCCTATCTCGATCCGGCCGACAAAGGGCCTTTCACCCTCCCCGATGGCAGCACCACCAACGACAAGGATGTCTACAAGAACAAGTGGGTTTTCACCGGCAAGGATTCGATCCTGCTCACCTTTGGCCGCGCCAAACGGGCGATGGATGCCCAGTACAAAATCCCTCAACCGCCACTGCCTCCGCCCCTGGTGGACGTCAAATCGGGCGGCGACCGCATCACCATTTCATGGACCGCCAGCCCATCGGAGGGAGATGCCGATTTCGCCGGTTACAAGGTTTTTCGCGCGGTCGGCCGCACCGATACCGTCTTCCAGGAGATTTACAGCGGCAGCAAGGAGATCCACGCCTTTGCTGATGTCTCGGCCATCCGCGGCATCTCGTACTATTACTATGTTTCCGCGTTCAATGACGGCAGCAAGAACACGACCGGCGAGTGCAATCCAACCGGTCCGTTGCTGAGCAGCCGCTATTACACCCAGACCACCGAACCAGCTTATCTGCGCCGGCAGGCGGGGCAAACCCTGGAGGGGATCCGTGTGGTTCCCAATCCCTACAATATCCGCTCCCGCGCACTGCAGTTTGGCACGGTGAACGATCTGGACAAGATCATGTTCTATGACATTCCCGGCCATTGCCGGATCCGGATCTTTACGGAGCGGGGGGATCTGATCAACAGCATCGAACATGAAGACGGCAGCGGTGATGAGAGCTGGAACTCGATCACCTCATCTCGTCAGGTGGTGGTCAGCGGCATCTACATTGTCCACTTTGAAGTCACAGCGGATCAATACGATTCGGCCACCAATACGCTGCTCTACAAGAAAGGCGACACCGCCGTTCGCAAGCTTGTCATCATCCGTTAACTTCAGCTGGGTAAAACCGCTGCGAAGATTCTGCCGCAGGGCGGCCGCAGCGGTTTTTTTTGCCCTGAATCCTTATTGAGGCGTGAAATGAAACGAAACAGCATCATCGTTCTGGTACTGATCCTTTTTTCCGTTCTGCTCGCTGCGGATAACACCGAATTCCGCGCCACATGGGTCATCACCTGGGAAATCTATGGCGGCCACCAGCCGGTCGAGACCGTCAAGGCGCGCATCCGCAAGATCCTTGATGATCATCAGAAGGCCAACATGAACGCAGTCCTCTGGCAGGTTCGCCAGGGAGGCACCGCCTATTATAGTTCTCCTTTTGAACCCTGGGGTGCTTACCTCGACGCAGCCGATCCAGGATTTGATCCCCTGGCCTATGCGATTGAGGAGGCCCATAGCCGCGGCATGGAGCTGCATGCCTGGTTCAACGCTTTCAACGTCAGTTCGAGCACATCCGGTGCGGCGGTGCAGAAGCATCCCGAATGGGTTTGCCGCAACAGCAGTGGCGAGCCCATGAGTTCCGACCGCTGCTTCTCACCGGGCCTTGCCGCAGTGCGCGACTATACCGTCGCTGTGGCGATGGATCTGGTCCGCCGATATGACATAGACGGCCTGCATCTCGATTACGTGCGCTGGAACGAGTATTCGGGCGCAACCGCACTACAGAAGGAGCCGGCGCGGCCACGGCTGGATGGCCAGATCAGCGAGTCCGAACTCGCCGACCTGCAGGCCAATATGGCCTCGCGTTATCTTTATGATATCGACCATCCTTACAGCGCGGGGGTGCCGTCCGGATTCGCCTCCTGGGAAGAGTGGTGGCGCTGGTCGGTCACTGAATTCGTGCATACCCTGCACGATTCCGTCCAGGAGGCCAAGCCCTGGGTCCGTCTTTCGGCCGCGGCGCTCGGAAATTACAACTGGGGCGGCTGGCAGGGCTATGGTACGGTCTATCAGGATGCAGCCCTCTGGTTCAACCGCGGTTACATCGATCAGCTGGTGCCGATGCATTACCACTGGACTACCGGGGCCGGTTTTTACAACATGTTGACCGGTTCCTCCGCCAGCTGGGGGACCTATATTCAGGAGGGGATCGCCGCCGGTCGGCTTTTCAGCGTCGGCCCGCCCTCCTATATCCTCAGCGAAAACCGGATTATGGACCGTCACACCGAGATCGCTGCATATTGCCGTCTGGTTCCCTGGGTCGACGGGTTCCAGTTCTTCAGTTATGGTTCCTGGGAGGATAACCTCTTTTTCAAGGAAGCCGCCGCGAGTTTCTTCCCGAACAAGACCAAGGTCCGTGCGGCCAAATTTCTGTCCGATGTCGTTCCCGCGGCCCCCCTGCTCACGGTGAATCGCGTCGATTCGCTCACATACCAGGTGACGGTCACCCTGCCCGCCGGCTCGATCGCGCCCGGGCGCATTGCCCTGTATCGCCTCGAAACCAATGACCCTCATCCAGAACGCGATGCCATCCGCCAGATGCTCTGGTGCAACGGCAGCATCAACTACACCGACCATTTTGATGGCTTACAGGATCACGCCGGCTCGTTTTACTACTATGCGACATTCCTGGACCGGTTCTGGAACGAATCCCTGCCCTCGGAAGTCGCCGAAGCCGGACCGGTGCCCTCCTTTGCGCCGCAGGTTTCCACCACAACCCCCGCTGACGGCGATACCGTTCATGTCGGCGATGACCTGGTACTCGTCTTCAGCAAGGGTATGGATTCTACCTCGGTGGCGGCCGCTCTCAGCTTCACGCCCGCGATTGTGGTAGGCAAGATCTCCTGGAGCGCTGACTACCACATCATGACCCTGCAGCCGGCGGCACCCCTTTCGTTCGCTACGACCTATACCCTGAACCTGAGTGACGCCGCCAGCGATCGCAACGGCACTGCGCTGGATGGCGATGCCGACGGAGCCGCGGGCGGATCATTTCAAATACGTTTCACGACCGATGCCCGTGATCTTAACGGCCCGGAACTGGTCGCCCTGTACCCAGCCGGGCCGGATGAGCCCATGCCGGTTGAAGGGGTGATCAACCTGGTGTTCAATGAACGGATCCTGCCCGCTTCCATAAAGGATTCCACGATCCTTGTTACCCTGGACGGGGTGCCCGTGAAATCGATGTGGTCCCATGTGCCTGTAGGAAACCGCTCCGTGCTTTCGATCCAGCCGGCCAAACCGCTCGAGATCAACACCAACTTTCATCTGCTCCTTAAGCCGACCCTCAGCGACACCTCCGGCAATAGCATCCCGCAGCCTATCGATCTGGATCTGACGACGCGGGGTGAACGTACGCTGAAAGAGGTGACCATTGAGAAGTTCTTCGGCGCCAGCAACTGGAAGGATCCCGGCTACAGCGGCTCCACGGTGGGCACCATTGCCGCCAAAACCCTTTTTGAAATGGACCGGACGGTCTATCTTCCCAATTCCCTTGGAACGCAAAAATATTCCGCGGCCCTGCGCTATCAGTGGGATACCGCAGCAGCCGAGCACCTGTGCCGCGTCTATCTCGATCCGGCAACGACCCCGGCCACCGTCTTTTTCGACACGACCTATACTCTGCAAATTCAGGTCTTTGGCGACGGCAGTGGCTCGCTGCTGCGTCTGGCGATCGATGAGGTGCCTGCCAAGAACACCCTGCCGGAGGTGACCCAGTGGGTTAAGATCGATTGGTACGGCTGGCGGTTGGTGGAATGGAAGCTGAGCGATCCCGGCGTGGTCGGCTCCTGGCTGGCGACCAATGGCATGCTGGACGGCAACAAATTGACCATTGACAGTATCCAACTGGCGCCGGCGGCTGGATCGGCTGTCAGTGGATCGATCTATCTGGACAACTTGGTGGTCGTTCTCAAAACTACCAACCCGACGGCAGTGGAGCAACCGGAGGTGACCCTCCCCGCCCGGTTCATACTGGAACAGAATTATCCCAATCCCTTCAATCCGGTTACCTCCATCCGCTTTGAACTGCCGCAGGCGGGCACCGTACGCCTGGCGCTCTATGACCTGCTCGGACGCGAAGTCGCGGTGCTGGCGGAAGGCATGTACACTGCCGGGCGTCATGAGATCCACGTCGACGGCCGCTCCCTGAGCTCCGGCACCTATCTCTATCGTCTAAGCCAGGGCGGCCATACTCTCGCACGCAAGTTGCTGCTGCTCCGCTGAAGAGGGCCGTCTGTGTCTGCGAAAGAAAAGCCCGACACCGCCGTCTGGAGCGGCCCACCGATCGTTCCGGGGCCGCTCCGCGCCATCCTGGTGTCGCGTCTGCGTTTCATGGGGGATATCATTCTCACCACCCCGCTGCTGGCGGCGCTGCGGCGACATTATCCAGAGGCCCGCATCGGCTATCTGGCGGAGGCCCCCTACCATCATCTGCTGGAGCATCATCCGGCTGTGGACGAGCTTTATTCCTTCCGGCGCGGCGATGAACGCAGCCAGATCGGCCTGATCCGCCGCCTGCGGCGGCATCGGTGGGATGTGGCGATCGACCTCTTCGGCAATCCGCGCTCAGCCATGCTGCTCTATCTAAGCGGGGCGCGCCGGCGCATCGGCGGCGATTTCCGCGGCCGGCGTTACCTCTACACCCACCGCATCCCCGATCCGGGCGAGCGGATGACAGCCATCGCTTTCCACCTGAGTTATCTCGCCCCGCTCGGCATCACCGGAGAGCCGCTGCTGCCCGTCATCACCGTCACGCCCGGGGAAAAGGTGGAGGCGCGGCAGTACCTCGAAGACCGGGGATACGATCTGCAACGGCCGGTCATCGGCCTGCATCCGGGCGCCACCTGGCCGGCCAAACGCTGGTTTCCCGAGCGATTTGCCGCTCTCGCCACCCGCTTGCACGAGGCGAAGATGCAGACTCTCTTCACGATGGGGCCGGGCGAGGAGCCGATCATCGATGCGGTTTACCGGCTGCTGCCCTTCCCGCTGGCGCGGCCGGAACCCCTCCCCTTGCGGCGCTTCGCCGCCCTGCTGTCTCAGTTGCGGGTCTATGTCAGCAATGACTGTGGGCCGCTGCATCTCGCCCCCGCCGTGGGCACCCGGACGGTCGGGATCTTCGGCCCGGGCGAACCCGACATCTGGTTCCCTTACCCGGCCGCGGTGGGCCATCGCCTCGTCTATCATGCTCTGGATTGCAGCCGCTGCCACCGCGACCTTTGCCCCGACATGGCTTGCATGCGGGCGATTACCGCGGAGGAGGTCCTCACGGCCGTCCAATCGGCCCTGGCACACCAGGAGGCCGGAGCGAGGGCAGAGCCATGATTCGGCCGGAGACTTCTGTTCTTCCTCCCGTGCAGCAGCGCTTGTTGCAACGCCGCAAATGGACCGTCGCGACGGTGATGCTGGTTACCTTTTTGTTTCTGCTACTTTACAATCTCGGTTCCTATCTCTTCCTCAAACATATGGGCCGGGAACTCGAACAGGGACTCGACCAGCGGCTGATGACCGCCGCCTCGCTGACTTCGGATCTCATCGAGCGCAGTGCGGTCAGCTTTTCCGATGCGACGGATGCGGAGCTGCTCCGCACCATTTTGACCCGCATCCGCCTTGATCAGGATTTGGAGGCGGCTTACCTCATCGATCCGAAGGGCCGAGTGGTACTCGACGCCCGCCGCGATCTGGAGGGTGTGGCCGGGCGAAGCTATGTGGCGGAAGATAGTCTGGAGATCCGCGCGGCTCTTGGCGGCGCCACCCGTGCCTCTCGGCTGCATACGGTTGCCGGCAATCACTTCAAGAGCGCTTATACACCCGTCGGTGATGTCTATGGCAAAACAGCCATCCTCGTGCTGGAGGCCAGCGCCGGATTCCTGCGCACAACCGGCCAGTTTTACCGGGCGCTCTACATCGGCGTCAGCATCAGCGTGCTGCTCCTCGCTGCCCTGGCCGTCTTTTTGACCCTGGCGATGCTCCAGTTTGTGCGTACCGAGAGCCGGCTCTATCAATCGGAGCGTCTGGCGAGCATGGGGCAGATGGCGGCGACCGTCGCACACGAAATCCGCAATCCCCTGGCCATCATCAAGAGCACGGCGGATGTGCTGCGGGAAAAACAAACGCAGCACGAGCGCACCGACGAGTTTTTTGGCTATATCGACGAGGAGATCCTCCGCCTCAACCGGATCATCACGGACTTTCTCGCCTACGCGCGCGAACCGCGGCTGGAACGACGCCGCTGCGATCTGGTCCCCCTGCTGCAGGGAGTGGCCACGGGCTTTTCCCGCCAGGGCGCCACCGTAACCTGGGAATGCGGGCTCTCCGAGCTGTGGATACAATGCGATCCCGCACAGATCGAACAGGTGGCGCTGAATCTGCTGATCAATGCCCGGCAGGCGCTCGGCGAGACGGAGAGCGAGGCCATCATCCTCCGGCTCAAGGAACAGCGGCGGCGGGGATGGAGACAGGTGGTTATTGAGGTGGAAGACCACGGAGCCGGACTGCAAGGTCGCGGCAGGGAGATTTTCGAGCCCTTCTTCACGACTAAAGCGAACGGTACCGGACTGGGGCTGGCGATCTGCAAACGAATCGTCGAAGCGCACGGCGGGGAGATCGAAGCCCTCGACGCCCCCGGCGGAGGGACCCTGATGCGCATAACCCTGGGCAATTGATCAAGGTGGAGTGAAGGATGGAGATAAAAACAGCCAAGCTCCTGATCGTGGACGACGAAAAACGGATGTGCGCGGTGCTACGCGAAGCCCTGGCAACGCCGCAATTGGCGGTCACGACCGCCGATAGTGGTGAAGCGGCCTGGGCGGCGCTCTCCCTTGAACGCTTTGATGTGATTGTCAGTGATATCAAAATGGCCGGAATGAGCGGGCTGGAGCTGCTCAAAAAGGTCAAGGCCAGCATGCCCGAGACCGAGGTCCTGCTGATGACCGCCTACGCCGATGCGCGGACGGCTGTGGAGGCGATGAAGGTCGGTGCGTTCGATTATATCATCAAGCCCTTCGAAATCGAGGAGCTGCGTCTCAAGATCCGCAATATTCTGGATAAGCACCAACTGCAGGAAGAGAACCGGGACCTGCGGGTCCAGTTGAAGGAGCGTTTTTCGCTCGAAAATCTGGTGGGCCAGAGTGGCGCGATGCAGAAGGTTTATGAGTTGGTGGAGAAGGTGGCGCCGACCGATGCCACTGTGATCATCCGTGGGGAGAGCGGCACCGGCAAGGAACTGGTGGCGCGGGCGATCCATGAGCGCAGCCGGCGCAGCGAAGCCCCTTTCATCGCGGTGAACTGTAGCGCTCTGCCGGAGACCTTGCTCGAAAGCGAGCTCTTCGGCCATGAGAAGGGGGCCTTCACGGGAGCGGAGCGGCAAAAGCCGGGCCGATTCGAAATGGCCGATGCGGGGACGATTTTCCTGGATGAGATCGGCGATCTGGCGCCGGCGACTCAGGTCAAGCTGCTGCGGGTTCTGCAGCAGCGTGAATTCACAAGGCTGGGCGGGACGGAGACCCTGACCATGCGAGCGCGCATCCTCACGGCAACCAACCGGGATCTCGAAGCCGCGGTGCGCAGCCAGACCTTCCGCGAGGATCTTTACTACCGGATCAATGTTTTTCCAATTCAACTGCCGCCGCTGCGCGAACGGCCAGAGGATATACCCGATTTGGTGGCCCACTTTCTCGCGCGGCAGAATGCGGATCCGACGGGTATCGACGCCGCCGCCCTGCAAAGCATGATGACCTATGGCTGGCCGGGCAATGTCCGCGAACTGGAAAACATCATCGAGCGGGCGCTGATCCTTTCTGGTGGCAAACCCATCACCCTCAACGATCTCCCGGCCCATCTGCGCGGCCAAGAGCTGCAGGGTGAGGCAGCGCTGCGGTCCGCCTATGAACTGCCCACTCTCGACGAGATGGAGCGCCATCTCATAGAGCGCGCCATTGCCAGGGCAGAGGGCAATAAAAGCAAGGCGGCGCGGCTGCTCGGCATCACTCGCCGGCAGCTCTATTCGCGCATGGAGCGCTGGGAGATGCCGGGCGATGATGAAAAAAAAGAGCCCCCGGAATGAACTTATTAACGAATTTTGCGTTATTAGGGATGCAAATCGCTCTTATTTCGCCGGGTGATGAATTTTGCTGTTGCAATTTTCATCTTTTATTGGTTATTTAATAGCGATGCATTACAAGTACTTCAACCTGCTGGAGGTAAACAATGAAAAAACGTGTCTTTGTGAGGGGCCTGATCCTCGTCCTGGCATTGGTCTTTGCCGTGACCCTTTTCGCCCAGGCCGATAAAGCCCAATACATCGGCGCCGCCAAATGCAAAATGTGCCATTCCGCGAAGGCCAAGGGCGAAGCCTATCCCATCTGGTCCAAGAGCAAACATGCCAGTGCGTATGCCACCCTGGCCACTGAGGAGGCCAAAGCGGTCGGGAAAAAGGCCGGCATCGAAGATCCGCAAAAATCGGCCAAATGTCTCAAATGCCATGTCACCGCCTACGATGCTCCCGCCACCGCGAAAGCGGCCACCTACAAGATGGAAGAGGGCGTGACCTGTGAAACCTGCCACGGCCCCGGCTCGCTCTATCAGTCGATGAAGGTCATGAAGGCGCTTCAGGCCAAGACCCAGGACGCTGCTGCGGTCGCCTATAACCCCGGCGACAAGAAGAGCTGCGTCAAATGCCACAATCAGGAAAGCCCGACGTTCAAGCCCTTCAAGGCGGAAGAGGCCTTCAAGCTCATTGCGCATCCTGCACCCAAGAGCTGATTCGGACACGTCCGGTTTCGCCTTGACCGGTCGGCAAGGCACCACCTTTTTTCTCGCGCTGCCATCCCCAGGCAGCGCGAGGTTTTTATTCTCATCCCACCACGAAGCGAAAGACCGAACCATGCAAAAGTCAGGCCTCTGCTTCATGCTCTTGATTGTATTGGCTGCAGCGGGCGCTTTCGCGCAAAGCCCGTGTGCCGCCTGCCATGGCGATTCCTCGATGACGCGACCCAATGTGACCGGCGGCGAGGATTCTCTTTACGTCAATGAAGCTCTTTTCGCCCAATCCGTACATGGCCGGTTGAATTGCTCGGACTGTCACCGCGATGCGGTGGGGGATCCCCATGATACCCCCCTCAAGCGGGTCGATTGCGCCCGCTGTCATGGCGATGCCGCCGCGGAGTACGCCAAGGGCCTGCACGGACGCGCCCTGGCCGCAGGCGATCAGGATGCTCCGGTTTGCAGTGACTGTCACGGTAAGCATGATATCCTAAGTTCTCTGGAAACCGCCTCCCGCACCCATCCCGCCCATCTTCCATCAACTTGCGGCGCGTGCCATCGCGACAAGGGGTTGGCGGAGAAGCACGATATCCGGATCGCAGCACCGGTGGAAAAATTCAGCCGTGGGGTTCATGGCAAGGCGCTTATGAATGGCAACGATGGCGCCGCCACCTGCAGCAGCTGCCACGAAGTCCACAATCTGCGGGCAGCGAGCGATCCGAAATCTCCGGTCAACCGGGCTAATATTTCTAAAACATGCGGCACTTGCCACGGCGATGTACAGGCCGAATTTGATACAAGCATTCACGGCAAGGACCTTGCCAAGGGGATTGCCGATGTGCCCACCTGCACCTATTGCCACGGTGAACACGAAATCCTTTCGCCGAACGATAATAACTCTCCCACTGCAGCGAGCAATGTCTCTGAAAAGATCTGCGCTTCCTGTCATGGCATGCTGCAACTGAATGAAAAATATGGTATCAACCTCGATCCGGTTACGTCGTATCGTGGCAGCTATCATGGTCTGGCTACCCACCGCGGTTCCAAGGTGGCGGCTAACTGTACCAGCTGCCACGGAGTGCACGCCATCCTGCCACAATCCGATCCGGCCTCAACCATTCATGTGGCCAATCTGAGCAAGACCTGCGGCTATTGTCATCCCAACGCCAGCCAGGAATTTTCTCGGAGCTATATCCATGCCAGACCCAATTCTTTTGGCGATGCCCTGGCCGCTTATATCGGCAAGGCGTACATCTGGCTGATTGTTGTGGTGATCGGTGGCATGGTGCTTCACAACCTGATCATCTGGTTCAAATATGCCCGCGCCAAATGGCGGGCCCTCAAACTCCAAAAGACGATCCAGCGCTTCGACCGCCAGTGGATTATTCAGCATGTGGCGATCCTGATCTCCTTCACTCTCCTGGTGATCACCGGTTTTGCCCTCAAATACCCGAATACCACGTGGGCCCGGCTGCTCACGACGCTCGGTCTGAACGAATGGCTGCGCGGGACGATTCACCGAATCGCCGCCGCCGTGATGCTGGCGGCCGGGCTCTATCACCTCGGCTACCTCGCCTTTGCGCGCAGCGCCCGAGGCGAGCTGCAAGCCCTGCTTCCCGGCATCAACGATGTCCGCCAGTTCATTGCCAATATGAAATTTCATTTGGGGATGAGCAAGGAGCGCGCCAATTTCGGGCGCTATGGCTATGTCGAAAAAGCGGAATACTGGGCCCTCGTCTGGGGCACCTTGGTCATGGCTTTGACCGGTTTTATCCTCTGGTTTCCGACGACCGCCACCTATCTGCTGCCCGCCTGGATTGTCAAGGTAGCCGAGACCATTCATCTTTATGAGGCTTGGCTTGCATTCCTGGCTATTCTGCTCTATCACATGTTCTTTGCGATTTTCCACCCGGCCGATTACCCCATCAACCTCACCGGCTTCACCGGCAAGATCACCGAAGAGGAGGCGGAGGAACGCTTCCCGGCGTGGTTTGAGGAGGTGAAGAAAAAGGAGGAGGCCAAGGATAGCGGCGCGGAATAAGCTGCTTGAGTAAAAAAAGCCGGATTGGATGATCCGGCTTTTTTATGTCCAGGCGGTCAGTGTTTTCTGCGGCGGGAGAGCGAGAGGCCGCCAAAACCGGAGATCACCGCAATATAAAAGCCGAAATCGTACCACCATCCCCGGTTGAAGGGCTCGTATATGCGGACTTGGTCATCGAAGAGGCCGATGATTAGGGTGACGGGAGCAATCCAGCCGTGCCAGACGCCGTCGAAAAAGCCGGCCGGCCCGGCAGCCGTATATTTGCCGGTGCCGGGAGCACAGCCGGAGAAGAGCAGCAGCGCGAAGAGCAGGAAAACCAGGAAAAATGGAAGTGACTTCATGATGGAATCTCCTTTGCTGAATTTACCGGATCAGAAACATGCGGTTTGAGATCATAAAGTCCGTGCCGAAGAGCACGGCAAAATAGAGCCCCGAGGCAGCCAGACGCCCGGCTTCATCCCTTCCATCCCAGACGCTCTCCTGCTCTCCCTTTCCCGCACGGCCCGAAATTAGGCTGCGCACGCGGCGCCCCTGGACATCATAGATATCGAGATTGACTTCCCCTTCCGACGGAAGATAAAAGCGGAGCACAGTGGAGGTGTTAAAGGGGTTGGGATAGGGGGAGAAGAGCTGCGCCTCAACAGGTTGCGGGGTGAACTGGCGCCGGGCCACACCGGTGCCGTAGCCGAGGAGGGTGAAGCGGATGGCATCCGCACGTAGCACCGTGCCGGCATTCTGCCCGCCAGCGTGGATGACCTGCACCAGAACCGGCACGCCGGCGGATAGATCATACTCGCCCAGGGTCACCCAGGTGCCGCTGCTGCTGTTCTGATCGACGTAGAGCGAATCCAGGGTACGGCCGCCGCAGAGGATCCGGTAGAGGGCATGATCGCTGGCATTGGCTGTCTTGGGCACGATGATCGCCAGGCTGTAGCGCCCGGCAAGAGGCAGATGGACGGTAAACTGGGCGAAGGTGCCCGGGCCGTCGCTGAGATTGACATAGCGGCTGCTGGGGCCCCAGGCCTGTGCGTTCGAGGTGCGCCAGTCCCCATACTCGCGATAGCCAGAAGAATCTGCATTATCCACGGTTATGAAATAGGCATTCGCTTGCACCGTCATGGGCAGGATACTACGCGGTGTGATGGGATCATCGCTGAGGATGATCAGGGAATCGGTGGCCGTCACTGTCTGCTCGGCGCGGAAGCGTATCGACAAGGTGACCTCGCTGAAGGGCGGCAACTCCAGCGGCCCTTGCCGGCTCGGGATGAATAAGCCTTGCTGGCTGGAGATGGAATGGATCCGCAGGGGCTCCTTGCCGGTATTCTGCAGCAGCAGGTGCTTTTCGATTGGTGTGAAAAGGCTGATCTCGCCGAAGGTGAGAAGGTGCGGCGAGATCAGCAATTGACGGTCGGGGATGAGCGGCGTGATCCTGAGTGCATCAATGCTGAACGAACGGGAAGAACTGCTGCGATTACGGGCGATCAGGTAGAGCGCCGGCGCAGCGGCGGGATCGAGTGTACAGGTGGCGGCGCGCTGCCACTGCTTCGCCTCCCAGGGACCGGCGATCTCACGCCGCCATTCCTGACGCCCTGACTGCGTCAAGACCAGCGTCAGGGTGTCCATGGGCTGGGATACAGGAGTTTGCTGAAAGAAGAGCTGATAGAGTCCCTTTTCGCGCACGGGCAGGTCGAGGCGGATCACCGCCGAATCCCCCGCCGCAACACGCGCTACGCGGGCATCGGTACCCCAGGCGTACTGATCGATGATTGTGAATCCTCCCACCAGCTCGCGGTAACCCTCCGACTCATTGTCGAGAAAAAGATCGTCGGGCAGATAGCGGATGAGCTGCAGACTCTGATTGCCGACGGTGTCGGTCAAGGCGACACCCGCCTTAGCCAGCTGCGTCCGTTTGACGGGAGATACCGCCTCCCACTTATTTACGCCGGTGGGCGTGCAGGACAAGATCTGGTAGCGGCTGTATATATCCTTGACGGCCACGAAGGGCTGCGTCTGGAAGATGGGCTCGTCGGTCTGGATGAGGAAGCGCGGCTCCTCGCCGCCTTGATCAGTAAACGTGAGCGCCGGTGCCTGGTCATCCGGCGTCTTCAGCCAGGCTTTGAAGGCATCGACGGCGGTCATATGGTGGAAGTGGACTCCGGGATAGCGTTTGGCTGTGGCGGTGATGAGGTCATGGGCATTGCGGATCTGGTCGGGGAAGTCGGTTTCGGGAAGATGCGACCAGAGGCAAGCCAGCTGGTCCTTACCTGCCGCCGCCCTGGCGAACATCTGATTGACAATCGTTGCGGTGAGGCTGTTCATCTTGATACAGCGCACGTTCCAGCCCCTGGCTGCGCCCGGCAGCTGGTAGTTGGTCAGGGAGGGGTGAAACGGCACCCACTCGGAAGAAGAGAGCGACCAGTCATAGATGTTGTCGCTGGGTTCATCATCCTGGAGTCGTTTGTCCGGCCAGGCGTCATGCAGGCAGAAGGGAATCAACTTGTCGATGTAGTTTTGCCATTCATTATCCATGTAATGCCAGCCGCTTCGAAACGAAACCGGGAAGATCTCCTCCTCCAGCAGGTAATGGCAGAGGGTGATATCAAAGTCTTCGCGGCACTCGGAAAAATTGCGCGCCTGGTTCCAGTAATAGCGGCCGTCGCCATTTTCATCGTTCCAGACCCAGGTGTGGTAATGGAGGGTCAGCTCATCGCCCACCTGTTTGAGGGGTTGGCTGTAATAGCGCTTCATCAGGTGCAAAGCGATGGTGTTGGGGAGAGGCACATCGCAGTTATCAGCATAACGGAAGACATTGCCGCCATGCATCCACCAGGTGAGGGGGAGCGGCTGGCCGGCGGAATCGAGCAATTTCGCGCGGAAAGCCGGATCGATGACCCGGGCCGCGTTGCTGGCGGGGCTGGAATAGGTCTCCGGCTTGTAATGGCAGACGAAAGAGTTGACATCGAGACCGTCCCAAATGCTCGTATCCGAGCCGTATACCAGGTAGACCTCTCCCTGGGCCCAGAGGTTAGCGGCAACGACAAGCAGAAGGGTGAGTATCAGGGCGATATGGAACCCGATCGCCTCCGGACCGAAGGCGCGAAGGAGGATGGCCTAGTGATCCTCCCGTTTGTCAACGCGCATCTTGAGCGTGCCGATGCCGGTGGAGACGACCAGGTAGAGCGAATCCTTCTCCTTTTCATAGTTGCGTGAATAATAGTAGGAGCCCTCCTGGGTGAACCAGTTGGGATAATCGACGTTGGAAAGGAAGAGGAATTTGGAGACCTTGACCTTGACACCGATATCCTCCGGGACGATGATAGTGGTCTCGCCGATCTCCAGGTCGACGCGGGCCATGGCGTGGCGGATCTTTTCGCCGTTGAAATCGATGGACATTTCGCCGACGCTGCTGTTGATGTCCGCTTCGGAAAAGTTGGCGTTGCCCAGGTTGACAAGCTGGACCTTGCCGACCTTGAAATCGACGTCGAAGGTCTTCAATTCGCAGCGGTTGGGCTTGTCGAAATCGATATGGCTTTCGCCGGCATAGCTGCGCACTTCGAGGCTTTGGATATGGAGATCACCCAGCGTCATTTTGAGCTCACCGGCTTTGACCACCAGATCCAGGTTGAGATCCGCTTTGGACGGCAGGCCGATACGCACCCGGGCATATTTCGATTTCTCGTCGCCGCTTTTTTTGGTCATTTCCCAATTATCGTGGTCAATGAAGAGCTCGAGGGTCCGGGTGTCGTCGTCATAGTTCAACTCAGTGTGGCAGCGTTTCTGGTCGTATTCAACCCAGGCATGGCAATCGTTGTTTTCGTTGCGGAAGAGCTCGACCTTGCCGCCGTCGCAGCGGAACGAGAGGGTCATTTCCCCGCCGGCCTTGATGGTCTTGTCGAGGGTGACGGTTTCCGCCTGGGCGCTGCTAAGAACAACCCAGAGCAGCGGCGCAAGCAGTGCAATTTTCATCATACGCTCCTCCTGATAGGACTTTGTAGATCGGGCATCACGGCTGCCCCGGTTTGTCTCTTGTACGCGTAACGGATGGAAAAGTTTTCAGCCGGTGGCTTGATATTGACGTAGCTCGTCGAGCAGAGCCTGCATGTCGGCGGGGATGGCGCTCTCGAAACGCTGCAATGCGCCGGTGACAGGATGCACAAATGCCAGCGTCCGCGCATGGAGCATCTGCCGTGTGTAGCGCTTGAGCAGCTGCAGTCCGAGCTGTGTTCTCTCATGATTGAGGCCGGCGAGCTGACCGGAACGCCCGCCATAGGTCGCATCGGCAAAAACCGGGTGGCCGAGGCTGGCCATATGCACGCGGATCTGATGGGTCCGCCCGGTTTCGAGGTTGAGCTGCATATAGCTGGTGAGGGGCAGCTCCTCCAGTACCCGGTAATGGGTGACCGCCATCTTGCCATCCGGATGGATCACCATGCGCAGCCGGTCTTTGGGATTACGAAGCAGTGCAGCCTGGATCGTGCCCTGGTGCTGCCTGAGATGGCCCCAGACGATGGCGCGATATTCACGCTCCATCTTGCGTTCCGCAAGCTGGCGGGCCAAACCGACATGCGTCAGGTCATCCTTGGCCACGACCAGCAGTCCCGAGGTTTCCTTGTCCAGGCGGTGGACCAGTCCCGGGCGGGCCTCGCCCCCGACGCTGGAGAGGTTGCGGCAGTGCGCGAGCAGGGCGTTGACCAGGGTGCCACTCAGATTGGCATAAGCGGGATGAACCACCATGCCGGCGGCCTTGTTGACCACCAGAAGATGCTCGTCCTCATAGAGGATATCCAAGGGGATCTCCTCGGCGGCGACGGTTCCGGACGGGGCCGGAGGAAAGTCGACGGTGATGATCTCTCCGGGGCGCACAGGATGACCCGCCTTGCAGGCCGCGCCATCGACGGTCACAGCGCCCTCGTCGATCAGGCGTTTGATCCGGGCGCGGGTGACTGCCGGGAGGCGGTTGGCAAGGAAGAGGTCGAGGCGTTCCTTCTCCTGGTCCGGTGAGACCACAAATTCGAGGTGGCGTTCACGCCTGTCGGCTGCAGCGGAGGTCATTCGGCCGGCTGGCCCCATTTCGCTGCCACGGTGCGCATAAAGTCGGTTTTTTCGCGCCGCAGCTGTGCCATGTCGAGTCCAATGAAAGCTTGCGCTTTATCCTTGGTCGAAAGGTCGGGCATGGGCACCGGCAGAGGGGCTCCGAGATGGCTCAGCAGAGCGGCGAGCAGGGTGCGGGCCGCGGCGGCTTTGTCGATGGCGGTGCCCATGATCCGGGCGCACTCGATCGGTGCATGGAAGCTGCCGCCATGGCTGGCCGAGACAAAATCCCAACGCCATTGCGCCTCACGGATCAGCTGGCGGATGTTCTTGACCTGTTCGGGGGTTGCGCCCTGTTGCAGCGCTGCCCGGGTTTCGATATGAGCTTTAACCAAAAGATCTTCGGCGATCCCGGCAAGCTGGCGCACTTTTTCCTGCCGGTCCAGGACATTCTGGAGTAGGGTCTGTTCGCTTTCGCGGTGGCAGACCTGGCAGGTTGTGGCGATATTTTCGAGGGGGCTTGCAATCTTGTGGTTGGTGAATTTCACGCCGCCTTCGCTACGGTATGGCATGTGGCAGTCCGCGCAGGCGAGGCCGCGCTGGAAGTGTATGCCCATTTGAAAGATCTCCCAATCGGGGTGCTGCGCCTTGAGCATGGGGGTGCCGCTGATCGCATGGGTCCAGTCGACGTATTCGATCCGGTCGTAATAGCTCTGGATCTCCTCGGCGGTGACGCCTTGGTCCCATGGGAAGGTCAGATACCTTTCGGTTTTACCCTTGAAGTAGTATTCGACGTGGCATTGGGCGCAGACCTCGGAGCGCATCTGCTGGTGAGTCGAGGCTTCGATTTTTTTGCCCTGGCGCTGGAATGCCTCAATCAGCGCAGGCCGGGTGATGCGCAGGTTCATGCTTTTGGGATCGTGACAGTCCTGGCAGCCGATGTTGTTGACCACCTCGGGCCCGAGATCGGTCCATTTGGCCTTGTAGAATTCCGCGATGCCCATGCTGTTCATCAGCCGTGGGACATCGGTGCTCTTGCAGGACCAGCAGGTGCCCGGCTGGGGCACAGCTGTTCGCAGCGTGTTGCGGATATCCTCGACAGCGTGGTAATGGCCGCGACCCTGTTTGTATTCTCGGCTGAAGGCGTAGCCCGCCCAGAGCACAATCAGACGGGGATAGCGCTCGAGTACATCGATGGTGGCAGAGCCTCCATGCGGGCTGGAGAACAAGGTGTCGGCTGTAGCGCGGTAGGTTTCGTACTCCCGCGGATAATTCTCACCCCAGACCGAATTGCGAGGCTCCCATTCGGCGAGAGGTTTGATGGGCTGCAGGAGCTGATAGGATTCACTGCGGCGCTCCATGATCGATGCGCCGAAGAGGCCGAGGCAAAAGACAACGGCCGCGGTGGCGAAGAAGAGCAGCCAGTAGAACCAGGGCTTTTGCAGCATGGATTTGTGGCGCATTATTAACTCTCCATCGGGATTAGGGTGCGGGCAAGGGGCCGATTTTTTCAGTCCATTGCAGCAGCCAGGCCGGCGCTGCCGGTGTGAGCCGCGGCAGCCGTGCCATGGGGACGGAAGCCAGGCCGTTGACCAGGCCATGGGGGGTGGCGGCATGACATGCGATACAGCCCTGGGCCGGGGCCCCGGCTCGCGGGCTCGCTGCTGCAAAACGGTACATCGGCAGCTGCTCGACAAGCTGGCGGTGGCAGCGGATACAATTTTCCCGGACTACCGCGGCGCCCGCCGGCTTGATCCGGATCACCTGGGGCTCGAGGCGAAAGGTGAACATGAAGGCGTGACGCAGGCCGTCCCTGGCTTTGAAGCCATAGTGGCGGATGAAGGTGTCGTGGGGGACATGGCAGTCGTTGCAGGATGCCACACGCGTATGACTGCTGCGCTGCCAGGTCGCATATTGCGGGCGCATGACGTGGCAGTTGAGGCACGTGATCGGATCATCGGATAAGTAGGAAGTCGCCCGCGCCAGCCGCAGGGTGAGCCCCCCGAGCCCGGCGAGAAGGCCGAACAAAACGACGACGGGGAGCCGCCAGCGCGGGGGCGGCATGATCCGTTCGAGCAGGCGGTGGGGCTTTATGTTTCCGATGATCTTCCTCCAGCCGGTACGGGGTGCATGTGGCAATTCCGGAATCCCTCTCCGCCGGCTACTGGCCCGCGAGCTTTTTCATTGCTTCATAAACCTTGTGGAATTCGACTGAATCCACCTTTTGGTCCTTAAGGGCATCTCTGAAATTGAGGATGAGGCCCTGCATTTGCACAAAATCGATCTTGCCCTCCTTGATCCGGGCGTCCACGCGGGCAAACACCTCCTTGACCTCCTCTTTGTTGACATCGGCGGGGATGTTGTCGAGCAGGGAGGATTCGATCAGGGGTACGCTCTTTTCGACGGCCATGCGCGCGATCTTGTCCTTGTTGACATAGAGGTAGGCGATGCCGGCAATCAGCAGAATGAGGATGGCGAGCAGGATTTTTTTGATCATAAGACCTCCACGAGATGAAGGATCAGATGCAAAAGGTTCAAACAGGACGCCGCCTATAGGATACATTAAAATCGCGAACAAAGCAATAAAAAAGCGCATCGCCAACCATTTTAACGGCCGGCCGGGACGCCATGAAATGCCGAAAAACTCCTTGCTTCTCTGCTTGTTTTTTATTAAATTTTGAGACAGAGTTAAAAAAATCGAACCGAAAGGAGGTTGATTTCTGAATGCCGGGAGTTCGCATTCGTGAAAACGAACCCTTCGAAAGAGCTTTAAAGCGTTTTACCAAGGCTTGCGAAAAAGCAGGCTTGATGTCTGACATCAAAAAACATCAGCACTTTGAGAAACCGAGCGAAAGACGCAAACGTAAGCTCAATGCCGCGCGTCGCAAGATGCGCAAATTGCAGATGATGGAACGCTAAATCTCTACAAAATCAGGCTTTTGGGCCCATTGGAGCGACCATGAGTCTTCTCGACCGACTCACTGAGGATATGAAATCAGCCATGAAATCAGGCGAAACGGTGCGTCTCGGCACGATCCGCCTGTTGCGTGGTCAGATCAAGGATGCTGCGATCGATAAACGCGCCGACCTGACTGATGATGAGGAATTGGGTGTCCTTGCCAATGCCGCCAAAAAGCGTCGTGAAGCCATTCAAGCCTACCAGGATGCCGGCCGTCTCGATCTCGCCGCCAAGGAAGAGGCCGAACTGGCCGTGATCCAGAGTTATCTCCCCGCGGCCCTGAGCGTTGCCGAAGTGGAAGCGATTGTCGACCGGGCCCTTGCGGAAGCGGGCGCCCAAACGATCCGCGACCTCGGCAAGGTGATGCCTCTGGTGATGAACCAGACCAAGGGGAGGGCGGACGGCAAAATGGTCAGCGAAATGGTGCGCCGGAAACTGAGTCTGTAGCGATCGGATTTCTGCAACAGAATTGAGTGAATAGGGCGTCACAATCGCGGCGCACTATTCACTTTTTTTATTGCAGTAAGACAGGACCTGGGAATGAGTCCGTTTGACCTCATCATCATCGCCGCCCTGATCTGGTTCGTCTACCAGGGAGCCAAAACCGGAATGGCCAAAGAATTGATCGGCCTGACCGGCTGGCTCATCGCCGTGCTCGTGGCCCTCAAATACGGCGGTTGGGCGGGCGCCAACGCGGAAAACCTGCTGCCTGCTATCAAGGCCGTGCCCACCCGGGTGAGCGGCTTTATCATCGCCTTGCTGGGCACCCACCTCTGCTTCCGCGTGTTCGGCTTCATGCTCCGCAAACTGGTCGGCGACAAGGGGCAAAGTTTTCTGGACAAAGCCGGCGGCGGAGTGATCGGTTTTGTCCGCGGGGCTTTTATCATCAGTATTATCGCGCTGGCCATCAACAGCCTCGAACTGGGCCCCCGGTTCGAAGACTATCAGCAGCGCTCCTCCCTTTTTCCGCACATGTCTCGCTTCGCCCAACTCGTGGTCGACAAAGTTGTGGCCCCCGAGCGGGGGGCGCGGAAATCTTCTGATCAGGACATGTCGCGGCAATGATCTCCGTTTTTGTCACGCTTGAATTTGATCGGGTGCGCGAAAAACTGGCCGAGAGTGCCAGTTCCGACCTGGGCCGGCGCCGCGCCCTCGCTCTCGAACCGCTCGGCACGGTATCGCTTCTGGCCGAACGCATGGCGCAAACCACCGAAATGCGCGATCTGCTCGATTATGATCAGACCCTGCCGATCGACGGCATCCAGGATCTCACTCCGCATCTTAAAAGTCTGCGCATCGGCGGCAGTTACCTCCCTCCCGAAGAGCTTATCCAGGTTTTGCAGAGCCTGGGCGCAGCCCGAAGGCTCCATCTCTATTTTGCGACACGCCGTGACAAGACCCCCCATCTGTACCCAATCGCCGCCCGCCTTGAAATACGGGAGGGGATCGAAAAGGAGATCCGCCGCTGTATCGACGAGAATACCCTGCTGATAAGGGACGATGCTTCGCCCGAACTGGCTGCGCTGCGCAAGCAGCTGGCGCGGGCGCAAAACCAGGCCCGTCAGCATATGGAGAGCTTGCTGCGCACCCTGGCGGGCCAGGGCGTACTTCAGGAGAATGTCGTTACGGTCCGCAACGGGCGGCTGGTGCTGATGATCAAGGAGGAGTACAAGCGTAAGGTCCGCGGCCTGGTCCTCGACCAGTCGGCGAGCGGATCAAGCCTCTTTGTCGAGCCGATCGAGGCGCTGGAGGAGAATAACCGCATCCGCGAAATCCAGGCGGAGGAGGTGCGTGAAGAGGAGCGGATTCTGCGCCGCCTCGCCGATCTACTGCGCGAGGCCCTGCCGGCCCTTGAGAACAATCTCGAACAGCTCGGCCAGCTCGATCTGCTCTACGCCCAGGGACTTTTTTCGCGCCGCCTCAATGCCTATCCCCCGGAGTTGGTCGACGTGCCCCTCCTGCAAATCGCCGGCGGCCGCCATCCCCTGCTGCTGCTGCGCATGGGGGAGAAGGCGGTCGTGCCTCTCGATATCACCCTCGGCGAGAACCATTGCACCATCATCATCAGCGGCCCCAACGCCGGCGGCAAAACCGTTGCGCTCAAGACCGTGGGCCTGCTCACGTTGATGGCCCGCAGCGGCCTGCACATTCCGGCCTTGCCGCACTCGCGCATCGGCACCATTATGCAAGTCTTCGCCAGCATCGGTGATCAGCAGTCGCTCGACAATGATCTCTCTACCTTTTCCTCGCACCTCGCCGGACTAAAAACCATTGTTGAATCAGCGGGAGCCGGCAGTCTGGTTCTCATCGACGAAATTGGCGCCGGGACCGATCCGGAGGAGGGATCCGCCCTCGCCATGGCCATCCTTGAAACCCTGACGGCGAAACGGGTTCTGACGCTGGCGACCACGCACCAGAGCGCCCTCAAGGCCTTTGCCTACCGGACCGAGGGCGTGGAGAACGGCTCCATGGCATTTGACGTCGCAACCCTCCAGCCCACCTATCACTTCCGTTCAGGGATACCCGGATCGAGTTATGCTTTCGAGATCGCAGGCCGGATGGGACTTGACGCCGCCTTGATCAGCCGGTCGCAAGCGCTGGTGGGGGCACAAAAGGACCGCCTGGAGGGTTTGATCCTCGAGCTCGAGAGTAAAATCCAGCACTTTGCTGAAGCGGGACGGGCGGCGGATCTGCGCGAGACCGAATACCGCGGCCTGGCCAAGCTCTACCAGGAGCGCAGCGATGCCTTGCGTCGCGAGGAAAAGGCCCTCAAGCGCAAGGCGGCGGTGGAAGCCGAAGAGATCCTGCGCCAGGCCAACAGCACCATGGAACAGACGATCCGCGAGATTCGTGAGAGTCAGGCCACAACCGAGTCGATCCGGACGGCCAAGCAAGCCCTCGAGGCCCAACGCCAGCAGGTTGAGACGGTGATGGAGCAGACGAAGGAGGAAAGTCCAGCCCCTGAGGAGGCGGAGGAACCGGGGCCGATCCACACCGGCGATGCCGTGCGCTGGACGCGGATGAGCGGCATCGGCGAGGTGATTGCGGCACCCGATCAGCAGGGGAGGGTGCTGGTGCGCGTCGAGGGCCTGAAGATCAAGGCGCCGCTTGCGGAACTGGTCAAGGTGAGCCGCCGAAGGCTGCGCCGTCAGGGCGGCACGCGGATCTCCCGTGATGAGTCGGAAGCCGTGCGTAACGAGGTCGATCTGCGCGGCTTGCGCGCCGATGAAGCTATTGCGCGCGTCGAACTCTACCTGGACGAGGCTGTCATGGCGGGTTTCTCCGAAGTGCGCATCATCCACGGCAAGGGGACCGGGGCCCTACGCGCCTCCATCGGCCGTTTTCTACGCGACCACCCGCGGGTGGCCGCCGCGCGCCTGGGCCATTGGAACGAAGGCAATACCGGGGTGACCGTGGTGGAGTTGCGACCCGACTGACCTTCACCGGCCCCTCGAGCAATATATCAGGATCGGGAAACTATGCAACGACTTGGCAAGGAACGGGAGGAGGCCATCGCCGCAGCGCGCGCAGCCGCCGTTGTACTGATGCGCCACTTCGGCGCCATTCAAAGGGAGCAGATCGATCTCAAGGGGGCGGCAGATTTCGTCACCTTTGTCGACAAGAGTTCGGAACAGCTGATCATCGACCGGCTGAGCCGTGCCTTTCCCGCTCATTCCTTTTATGCAGAGGAATCAAGCCGGGCGGATGGCGGTGGTTGCCGCTGGATTATCGATCCCCTCGATGGCACCACCAATTACATTCATGCCATCCCGGTTTTTTCGATCTCGATCGCCCTGGAGGTGGAGGGCGAAATCCAGTTCGGGCTGGTGCTGGATCCGGTACGCGATGAACTCTTCACCGCTGAGAAGGGGGACGGAGCAACCTGTAACGGTGCGGCCATCGCGGTTTCGGCCACCACAGAGCCCGGGCGAAGCCTTCTGGCCACGGGATTCCCCTTCAAACAGAAACACCATCTGGACATCTACCTCGAGGCCTTCCGCGCGCTCTTCCTGCAAGTCAGCGGCGTTCGTCGCCTCGGCTCGGCCGCCCTGGATCTCTGTTATGTGGCCTGCGGCCGGTTTGAGGGCTATTGGGAGATGGGCCTTTCGCCCTGGGATGCCGCGGCAGCGAGCCTGATCCTGACGGAAGCAGGGGGACGGATCAGCGATTTCAGCGGCGGCGATCGGGCGGTATGGAGCGGGAATGTGGTGGCTTCCAACGGACGGCTGCATGAGATGATGCTGCAGGTTACGCGCCGCCACCTTGCACCGCTGGTTGCCGGAGCCTGAACTGTGCGGCGCCGGTTTCGCATGGTGTTGCTGCTGCTGGCGATGGCCGGAATGACCTGGTATGGAAAGGCGGACAATCCGGCGGTCACCCTGCAGGACTGCTTGAACGATCCGGCGCGATACGACGGCCGGCGCATCATTCTTGCCACGGAGGTGACGGTGGTGCGGATCTGGCCGGACAGTTTGTGGGTTCGGCAGATGGGCCGACTCTGTACGGTTTTAGGGCCGCCTGGTACGGCGCAACCGGGTGATTATCTCAGTCTTGTGGGTATCTTTCGCGCTCCCGCCCGGCTCGACTTGGAGCAGCTGCATCCCGCCAAAGGCCGCCGCGCCAAAATTCTCTGGTCGGCCTTGCCGCCGCTCATCCTCGCCGGATTTTGGCTTGCCGCCTACCGTTTCAGATTCAGCACACTATGCTGGGAGGAACGGAAGTCATGCCAGACCTGGTGACCCATACCTTCGCGGCCTGGCTGCTGGCACGGCCCGAGCGCTGGCGCAAGGTACGGCTTTTTTTCTTCGTCGGCGCCATTCTGCCCGACATCATCTCCCGCCCCATTTATATTCTTCAACCCCGCTGGCAGGGCTATACGGTCGCCCTGCATACCCCTCTGTTCGCCCTCCTTTGCGCTCTGCTGCTCGCCGAATTCATGGCGCCGGCGCTGCGCTGCGCCGCCCGTATCGCAATCAGCGCCGGGATACTCCTCCACTTCGTCCTCGACTTGATGCAGAGCCATCTCGGCGCCGGCTACTACTGGTTTTTCCCTTTTTCCTGGCGGAGCTTCGAGCTGGGCTGGTTCTGGCCCGAGACGACGGTCTCGTGGATTCCGCTCTGGCTGGGGCTGATGGCGGCGGCGGAAGCGATGCTTTGGTGGCGCCGATCCCGGCATTCTTCCGGTGTATGAACACCCACGCGCTGCCTTCCGCTTGCCCGAACCACACGGCTCATTCAGTTCAGGGCTGGTCTGCCTCCAGCGCCGTCTCCCCCTCCCGTTTCAGCCACTCGCTGGCCTTCTCTTTCTTGTCCTGCGCGCGTCCGGCGACCTCCATCGCGACCGGGCACGCCAGAACCTGCCGGTACCAGGTGGCGGCCCTCTGTTTTTCACCGAGGGCATCACAGCACTGGGCGATTTTCCAGAGGATGACCAGCTCGTTGTAGCCGTTGTTATGCGCGGCGCGGCGGGTTACGTGTAATAGGGCGGTATAGCTCTCGAGAGCGGCGGCCCAATCCGTCTTGAGAAACTGGGCTTCGGCGAGCGGCCACAGGAAAAAACGGCTTGAGGGGTAGCGTGCCAGCCCGAGGCGAGCAAAGGCGATGGCATGGTCATATTGCTTCTCGCGAAGGTAAATCCAGGTGAGGTTGGACCAGGCGGAGGCGGGGGAGAAACGGGTGCATTCACTGGCGCGCAGGATATTGGCGATACCCTCACGGCGGCGGTCCGGAAAGAAGGGCAGCCAGGAAAAATGGAAGGTTACGCGGCTGCGCCAGTACTGCCAGGTGCCGATACCGAGGCGGGCATCGCAGTAGGTGCTGTCCTGGCGGAGGAGGGGCTCCAGGTAATCGAGGGCCGACTGGATGGCGCGATAGGCGGGCCAATATTTCCCCTCGCGGCTGAGCTGGGCGCTCTTGTAGGCATATGCGGCGCCCGCATAGAATTGGGCGTCCGGATCGCGGGGTTGCGAGCGCAGCAGCCGTTTGGCCAGAGCGATGGTGGTATCGATGCCTTGATAAAAAGCGTCGCGCCATTCGCCCGATTCAAAATCGAGCATCATCGATTGGCAGATAGCGGCGCGATAAAAGGGGCCTTCCGGTCGGCCGGGATAGTCGCGGATGACGCGGTCGAAGAGGTCGAGCGCCCGGTCATACTCATGGATCACCCCCCATTCAATGCCCTGGCGCAGCACGGCCGCATCGGGCTGGCTCGAGAAGAGCAACCGCGGGCCTAAGAGGAGGAGGAGAGCCGCCGCCAAGCGGATCGGCGCAGGAAGAGAAGGGGTCATATGGCTCCGGGCAAAAAAAAAGCCTGTCCGATCGACAGGCTTTGCAGTGAACTCTCGGGACTAGTCCATGATGTACTGGAAAGGATCCACGGGCTTGCCATTCACGATCACCTCGTAATGGAGGTGGGGACCGGTAGAGCGTCCGGTGTCGCCAACGCGGCCAATCAAGGTATAGCGGCTGACGGTCTGGCCGGGCTTTACCAAGATGGATTCGAGATGGGCATAGCGGGTGAAGCGCCCATAACCATGATCGATCAGCAAATATTTGCCGTAGTCATGATTGGGCCGGTAGCTGGTGACCACTTCAACCACTTTGCCATCGGCGCTGGCGTACACTTCGGTGCCGCGGGGGGCAGAAAAATCGACACCTTCGTGATGTTTGAACCGGTCGATAAAGGGATCGAGCCGGTACCCGAATTTATCCGTTACTCTGCCACCGCCCAAAGGCCTTATGGATGGGGTTTGTTTCAAGCGCCGCAGGTTATTGTAATACTCTTTCATGATCTCCTGGCGGCTCTCCACGGCCAATTCCGCACGTTGCGAGAGGTTGTCCAGCAGGGTCTTCATCTGGAAGGCCTGCTGGTTCACGTTGCCGGCTCCATAGGTCAGGTCGATGGCCGCAGCGTTGATATTTCCACCAACCCCCATCTTCTTGATATCGCTGTTGATGGCGGGCAGGTCGACAAAAACGCGCAGATCATCATCCTGTTTTTCTACGGATTGCAGTTTGGCTTCGAGCGTGCGGACCTGTTTGTTCATGTCCGCAAGCAGAGACTGCAAGCGGCTGTTACTGCGGCTGAGGCTGGCCATCTGATAATCGCTGTAGAGCAGATTGATCAGACTGGCACTGACCACAACCACCAGCACGATCGTGGCGATACCTAACGCAATGATTCCGACGATTTTTTTCCAGCCTAGACTAATTTCCTTAAGTTCTGTACCCCCCAAAGAGAAATAGAGAAGCTTCAATTGTTTGTTGCTCATTTCTATTTCCTTTGAGTTAAATGATAGATTCTCCTGTCCTTAGATGCCTAAAACCTGATCTACTGAACGGGGATAGAGATGGAGGGTAATGAATCAATGTACTAATCCGAAAGAAAATAGTCAAGTAAAAATTGCCTTCTAATTTTTAACTCTATGATAAATATGGAGATTTTCAGCCCAAATATTTACGCAGAAGGTTGCTGCGGGAGTTATGACGCAGGCGGCGGAGGGCTTTTTCCTTGATCTGCCGGACGCGTTCGCGGGTGAGGACGAAGCGCTGGCCGATCTCCTCGAGGGTGAGGGGGTGTTCCATGCCGAGGCCGAAATAGAGGCGGATGACCTCGGCTTCGCGGCTGTCGAGGGAGGCGAGGGCGCGCTCGATCTCGATGCGCAGGGATTCCGCCTGAAGTTGCGAATCGGGCGCGGGCATCTCATAGTCCTCGATGACGTCCATCAGCTTGTTCTCCTCCTCTTCATCGATCGGGGCATCGAGGGAGAGTTGTTTGCTGGTGTTGCTCATCAGGTCGGAGATGTCGGCGGGGCTCATGTCCATCTCTTCGGCCAGCTCTTCGTTGGTGGGCTCGCGTTCGTATTCCTGTTCGAGCGAGGAGAAGAGCTTTTCGATCTTGTTGAGGGCGCCGATCCGGTTAAGCGGTATGCGGACGATGCGGGACTGTTCGGCGAGAGCCTGAAGGATAGACTGGCGGATCCACCATACGGCATAGGAGATGAACTTGAAGCCGCGGCTTTCGTCGAAGCGCGTAGCCGCTTTGAGCAGGCCGAGATTGCCTTCATTGATGAGATCGCCGAGGGAGAGGCCCTGGTTCTGATACTGTTTAGCGACGCTGACGACGAATCGGAGATTGGACTTGGTGAGGAGCTCCAACGCTTCCTGATCACCAGAGCGGATGCGGCCTGCCAGTTCGATCTCTTCACCGGCGGTGAGGAGGGGAATCTCGTTGATTTCGCGTAAATAGCGGTCGAGGGAGTCCTCGACGTTCGCGATCTGAAAAAGCATCCCTGTCCCTGCCAATCTTCACCCCCCGAGTTTCCGAACTTGGCTTCTGCGGGCCTATCGGGCTAATATAAGGAAAGCGAGCCACTTTGTCAAGATATGATTTCTCCGATCGGTGATTATTTGGCGTCCGCGCCGCCAAAATGGCCAAAACGCAGAAAAGAATTGACTTTGACCGAAAACTTATTATATTATTATTGAGATCTTTCCGCACTCTCACATTCAGGACAGGGGTATGTTGCGACTTGCCGTAGCGCTCACCGTTATTGCTCTGATCTTGCTCAATACGCTGCTGTTCGGCGGGGCCATTATCTCCTCGTTTCAGGGCGAAGCGGGTTACAATCAGGTTGAGATCAAATGGATCGTCGCTGCCGAGAACAATCTCCGCAGCTATCAGCTGTTACGTTCCCTGGACAACCATGATTTCGAGAGCATCGCTGTCATCGATGCAAAAAAACTGGAGAGCGGCGAGAAAACCTATTCCTATCTCGATAAGAGTGTCTTCAAGGAAAACAACCACGAATTCTATTACAAGCTGCGCATGGTCAACGACGATGGCTCCACCACCGACTACGACAAGGTCCTGCGCCTGACGCCGCAGATTTCCTCCGCCCGGCAGACCTGGGGCAGTATCAAGGCGATGTTCCGCTGAATCCGTTTGTTTTTTAAAAGCCCGGTTTTCCGGGCTTTTTTTATCCCCTCTCGGGCAGAACTCAACCGCCGATCCGCTGGCGTTTGCTGAGATATTGCAGCAGCGCCCCCTCGAACGAGACCCCTGTATCCATCAAGACATAATCAATGCGGTTCTCACGGCACTGGCGCCGCAGCGTCTCGATGTGCCCGGCCATCAGGCGGCGGTAGTCGCCGCGGATATGCCAGGGCTGCGTCGTCATGGTGTCGCCGTTTTCGATATCGATAAAGAGGCCCTCCTCGCTGAAATCGAAAGAGCGTTCCAGCGGGTCGAGGAGGTGAAAGACGATGACCTCGTGGTGATTGTGGCGGAAATGTTTGAGGCCGGAGATAATCCGCTGGGGTTCATCGAGCAGGTCTGAGAAGAGCATGATCAGCCCGCGGCGATGAATGCGCTCGGCCATCTGGTGCAGTGTTTGGGCGACATCGGTGATGGCCGAAGGGGTGGTGTTTTGCATCTCTTGCAGCAGCAGGCTCAGGTAACTGGAGATCGAGCGCGGCGGCAGGTAGCGGCGGATCGTTTTATCGAAGGTGACCAGACCGACTGCGTCGCGCTGGCCAATCATCAGGTAGGCCAGGGCAGCCGCCAGGAAGGTGGCATATTGCAGTTTGGTGACCGCCCCCGAGCCGTAGCCCATGGAGGCTGACGCGTCGAGCAAGAGCCAGGCCTTGAGATTGGTCTCCTCCTCGTACTCCTTGAGGTAGTAGCGGTGGGTCTTGGCGTAGACCTTCCAGTCGATGTGGCGGATGTCGTCCCCAGGCATGTAGGGGCGGTGTTCGGCAAATTCGACGCTGAAGCCATGGTAAGGGCTGCGGTGCAGTCCGGTGATAAAGCCCTCGACCACCAGGCGAGCGACGAGGTTGAGATTGTGCAGCTTGGATACAGTCGCGGGCTCGAGGAACTGCCGGTAGTTCGGCGCGGCGGCGGCCATGACCTACCTCTCCTGCTCCGCGATCAGGCGGTCGATGATCTGGCTGGTGGTGACCCCCTCCGCCTCGGCGTTGAAATTGGCGACGAGGCGGTGACGTAACACCGGTTTGGCGAGAGCGCGCACGTCGGCGATATCGGGGGTGGGGCGGCCGTGGAGGATAGCGCGGGTCTTGGCGCCGAGGATCAGGTATTGCGAGGCGCGCGGGCCGGCGCCCCAGGTGATCCACTCGCGGATGAAAGCCGGTGCATGCGCGGAGCCCGGCCGGGTACTGCGGGCCAGGCGCACGGCGTAGTGGATGACGTTTTCTGCTACCGGCACCCGGCGCACCAGATCCTGGAGGGCGATGATGTCGGCGGCCTTGAGAACCACCCGGAGATCGGCCTGATAGGCACTGGTCGTGGCCCGCACGATCTGCTCCTCCTCCTCTTCTTGAGGGTAATCCACCCAAAGGTTGAACATGAAACGGTCGAGCTGGGCCTCGGGCAGGGGGTAGGTGCCTTCCTGTTCGATCGGATTCTGAGTGGCGAGGACGAAAAAGGGCTCGTCGAGTTTGTAGGTGACTCCGGCGGCGGACACTTCATGCTCCTGCATCGCCTGGAGCAAGGCCGACTGGGTCTTGGGCGGTGTGCGGTTGATCTCGTCGGCGAGGATGATGTTGGCGAAAATCGGGCCCTTGGCATATTTAAAAGCCTTGCGGCCGCTGCCCGGTTCCTCCTCGATCACTTCGGTGCCGGTGATGTCGGAGGGCATCAAATCCGGGGTGAACTGGATGCGCTTGAATTCGAGGTCCAGGACGCGCGCCAGCGTGCTGATCAGCAGGGTCTTGGCCAGGCCGGGAACGCCCACCAGCAGGGCGTGTCCGCGGGCCAGCAGCGAGATGAGCAGTTCGTCGATCACCTGGTGCTGGCCGATGATGATCTTGCCGATTTCGTTCTTGATAGCCTGGTAGGCTTGATTGAGCTGTTGCACCGCATCCAGATCGTGGGCACCACGCACTTCCATGCCGCCTCCGGGAAAAGTTTTATTATCCAGCACAACTTACGCAAATCCGCGGCAAAAATCAACCGCGGCGATCGTCCTTTTATAACCGGCCTATACGGATTGTTGTTCCAGATTGCGGAAAAGATTGGAAAATTGCTCAAGATGGATTAATTTAAGGGCGGAAATAAGGCCGGTCGATATGAATAAGCGCTGCTGGGAGACGATGAAAACCAACCTTGTCGGCATGAACCGCTCCGATCTGGAAGCCTATGCGCAATCGATCGGGGAGAAACCCTTCCGCGGCAGGCAGCTCTTCAGCTGGATCTATGCCAAAGGGAAGGCCGATTTTGCGGAAATGAGCGATCTGGCCAAGGCCACCCGCCTGAAACTGGCGCAAGTGGCGGAGCTGGGCTGGATGACCCTGGAGCAAAAGGCGGTCTCATCGGCGAGCAGTTCGGTCAAATATCTCTTCCGCCTCGGCGACGGCGCCCTGATTGAATCGGTCTACATCCCCGAGGCCGGGCGGCGGACCCTGTGCATCTCCTCGCAGGTGGGCTGCGCCCTAGGCTGCACCTTTTGCGCCACAGGTGCCCTCGGCTTCAGGCGCAGCCTGACCATCGGCGAGATCGTCGATCAGGTGCTGCAAACCGCACGCGATATCGGCGCCCAGCCGACGAACATCGTCTTCATGGGCATGGGCGAGCCGATGGTCAACTACGAGGCCACCATGGCCGCTGCAGCCTTGATCAACGACGCCGAAGGTATCGCCATCGGCCACCGCCACATCGTCATTTCCACGGTCGGAATCCCGTCTGCTATCCTGCGCTACGCCGATGAGGGGCAACCCTTCCGGCTCGCCATTTCACTGCACTCGGCCATTGATGAAAAGCGACGGCAGATCGTCCCCATCGGCCGGCGTCATCCGCTGCCCGAACTGCTGAATGCCGTCAAGTACTATGCCAAAAAAGCGCGCCGACGCCCCACATTTGAATACGTCCTCCTGGCCGATTTCAATGACGGTGAAGAAGATGCCGCGGCCCTGCGCCGGCTGGCGGCCGAGGTGCCCTGCAAGGTCAACCTGATCCCCTACAACCCGGCCCTCTCTGGCTTCGGCTTCCGGCGTCCCGATGACGGACAGGTTGCGCGCTTTGCCGCTTGGCTGGCGCCCCTGCATGCCCCAGTTTCGGTGCGCTGGAGCAAGGGGACCGATATTGACGCCGCCTGCGGGCAGCTGGCGGGCAAGGCGATTGCACACCATCGATAATCCCGGAGGAAAACCATGTTTAGAATAGACAAGATCATCGGCATCGGCCTGACCGTTCTGCTCCTCGGCGCCGGCGCCCTGCTGGCCCAGCCAGAAGATCAGCATCCCACGCCGCCGGACCGGATCACCGGCGCATGGCAGGGAACCCTCAAGGTAATGGGCAGCGAGCTGCGTCTGGTTTTCCGGATCGCGCAGAGTGCGGACGGCACGCTCACCGCTCTGCTCGACAGCCCCGATCAGGGAGCCAAGGATATCCCGACCTCGAAAGTGACCTTTGAAAGGGATTCCTTGAGGATCGAATCGGCTCTGATCCATGGACTCTATCAGGGGCGCTTTCATCGCGACAGTCTGGTTTTCGCCGGGTTTTGGAAGCAGGGTGGGATGAGCTTTCCGCTTGATCTGAAACGGGGCGAGGTCAGTATGCGGCGTCCCCAGGAACCCGCCCTGCCCCTGCCCTACCGAAGCGAGGAGGTGACGGTGCACAACACTACGGCGGGCATCGACCTGGCCGGAACCCTCACGCGTCCCGCTTCGGGTGGGCCCTTCCCGGCCGCGGTGCTGATCACCGGCTCCGGCCCGCAGGATCGTGATGAAGCCCTCATGGGCCACCGCCCCTTTCTGGTGCTTGCCGACTATCTGACCCGTCATGGTATCGCGGTATTGCGCATGGACGACCGTGGTGTGGGCAAGTCGAAGGGATCCTTCGCTGCAGCGACCACGCCCGACTTTACCGGTGATGCCCTGGCGGGGGTCGCTTACCTCAAGTCGCTGCCCTTCGTTCAGCCCCGGCAGATCGGCCTGATCGGTCACAGCGAGGGCGGCATCGTCGCCCCCATGGCTGCAAACCGCTCGCGGGATGTCGCCTGGATCATCCTCCTGGCGGGCACCGGTCTGCCCGGCGAGGAGATTCTCTACCGCCAGGGTGAGCTGATCGCCCGGGCCAGCGGGGCAAGCGCAGCGGCCATCGCCAATGAGCGGACGATCCAGGAGAAGCTCTTTGCGGTCGTGAAGACGGAGAAAAACGATTCGCTGGCGGCTGCAAAGCTGCGCCCGATCTTGGAGGCGGCAATCGCCGGATTGAGCGAGGAAGAAAAAAAGGCGATGGGACCCGCGGATCTTTATTTTAACGGACAGATCCGCCAGATCACCTCGCCCTGGTTCCGCTATTTCCTAACCTACGATCCGGTCCCGGCGCTGAAAAGGGTGAAATGTCCGGTGCTGGCGATCAACGGCGCCCTCGATCTTCAGGTGCCGCCGCGCGAGAACCTCCAGGCCATCGAGCGGGCCCTCCAGGCGGGCGGCAACCGTGACTATACGGTTCGGCTGTTTCCCGGCCTCAACCATCTCTTTCAGAATGCCACCACCGGCGCGCCGTCCGAGTACGGCCAGATCGAGGAGACCCTTTCGCCGGTGGTACTGGAGACGTTGACAGAGTGGATTTTGGCCCGTACGGCAAAAATCCATTGACATTCTGGACGATTTTTGTTAGAATAGGGGACGGTTGCATCAAGGCACCCGGACGGATTGCGAACCGCCCCGGCCTGCTGCTTCCTGGACCGCCATACGATCGAACTGAATGGAGCGGCTAATGAAAACAAGCATCGGGATCCGGCGCGAAGACAAGAATATCTGGGAACGCCGATCAGCCATCATACCGGAACATCTCAGCCGACTGCGGGAGGCGCTCCCGCTTGAGGCTATCTGTCAGCCCTTCCAGACGCGTGCCTTCTCCGACGAGGAGTACGAGCGCGCCGGCGCCCGCATCCAGGACGATCTCTCCCCCTGCGCCATCATCTTCGGCATCAAGGAGATTCCCATCGAACGGCTGATGCCGCGAAAAACCTATCTTTTCTTCTCCCATACCATCAAGGGGCAGCCCTATAATATGCCGATGCTGGCGCGGTTGCTGGAACTCGGCTGCACCCTGATCGATTATGAATTGATCAAGGATGCCAACGGCCGCCGTCTGGTCTTTTTCGGCCGCTTCGCGGGCATGGCCGGCATGGTCGACACCCTGCACACCCTTGGGCTCCGGCTCCGCCATATCGGTTACGATACCCCCCTGACGGAGATTCGCATGGCCTATCAATACCGCGACATCGCCGAGGCCAAGGCCGAGGTCAAGCGGGTCGGCAACAAGATTGCCGCCACTGGTCTGCCCAAAGCCATCCGCCCGATGGTCATCGGTTTTTCCGGTTATGGACACGTTTCCAAGGGCGCCCAGGAGGTCTTCGATCTTCTGCCCCATCAGGAAGTCGAACCGCAGGAGATCAGCGCCTTGAGCCCGAACCATGATGGCCTGTTTCACAAGGTGGTTTTTGCCGAGCGCGACATGGTCCGGCCGATCGACCCCGGCAAGAGTTTCGAGCTGAATGATTATTTCGAGCGGCCGGAAGGGTACCTTTCGCAGTTCGAGGCGCATTTGCCCCATCTCAGCGCCCTGGTAAACGGCATCTACTGGGACAATCGTTATCCCCGGCTGCTCACCAAGCACTATCTTAAGACGCGCTGGGCGCAGGGCGAACCGCTCAAGCTGCAGGTTGTCGGCGACATCAGCTGCGATATCAACGGCTCAATCGAGTGCACCGAGAAAGCCACCGCACCGGATCACCCGATGTATGTCTATGATCCCCGGTCCGACTCCATCCGCGACGGGGTTGAGGGGGAGGGCGTGGTGATTTTGGCGGTTGACAATTTGCCCGCCGAGGTGCCCCGGGATGCCTCCCGGGCTTTCAGCGAGTCCCTGCTGCCCTTCATGCCGGCCATTTGTATGGCCGACTATACCCAGCCGCTGGAGGCTCTCAAGCTGCCGCCGGAGATCAAGAATGCGATCCTCTGCCATCAGGGTGCGTTGTCACCCGCGTTCCGTTATTTACGGGAACATCTAAACAAAGCGTAAGGAGAAAGGTATGAAAAAAGTTCTGGTTCTGGGCGCTGGTCTGGTCTCTCGTCCCCTGGTCCGTTACCTGCTCGATCAGCCGGATACGCAGGTCATCATCGCCAGCCGCACGGTCAGCAAGGCCGAGGCGCTGATCGAAGGCCATCCCGGCGGCAAGGCGGTGGCGGCGACGGTACAGGAGAAGGAGAAACTCGAAAGTCTGGTGGCGGAAGCCGATGTGGCCATCAGCCTGCTGCCCTGGATCTATCATGTGCAGGTGGCCGAGATGTGCCTCAAGAACAAGACCCATCTGGTGACCACCAGCTATGTAAGTCCGGCAATGCGGGCTCTCGACCAGCAGGCGAAGGACCAGGGTTTGCTTTTTCTGAATGAGATCGGTCTTGATCCTGGCATCGATCATATGTCGGCGATGAAGATGATCCATGAAGTGGCGCACAAGGGGGGACGGGTGACCTCTTTTGAATCGGTCTGCGGTGGCCTGCCGGCGCCCGAAGCCAATGACAATCCTTGGGGCTACAAGTTCTCATGGAGCCCGCGCGGCGTGCTGCTGGCAGGCCGCAACTCCGCCCATTTCCTCCGGGATGGAAAGGATATGGTGATCGAGAACCGCGACCTCTTTCGTACTGTTATGATCAAGAGCGTCAAGGGCATCGGCTGGCTCGAGGTCTATCCCAATCGCGATTCGATGCTTTACCAGGAACTCTATGGCCTCAAGGAGGCCAAAACCATTTTCCGCGGCACCTTCCGCAATCCCGGCTGGTGTGAAACACTCGAAAAGGTCGTGCTGCTCGGTTTTCTCAACGACAGCGAACGGCCGGAGATCCTCAAATGGAACTGGGCACAGCTGACCGCCTCCCTGATTGGCGCCAAGCCGGAGAATGTCAAGGCGGCCATGGCCCGCCATCTCGAGATACCGGAGGTTCACGAGGTGATCAAACGTTTCGAATGGCTGGGTCTTTTCAGCACGGAGCCGGTGACGAGCAATCCACCAACCCTTCTGGATGCCCTCACCGCTTTGATGGAGAAAAAGATGGCCTATCGTCCAGGCGAGCGCGACCTGGTTGTGCTGCAGCACGAGTTCGTCGCGGAGTACCCGGGCGGCAAGAAGGAGGCGATCACCAGCCTGCTGGTCGATTACGGCATCCCTCACGGCGATACCTCGATGGCGCGCACGGTCAGCCTCCCCGCCGCGGTCGCTGTCAAACTGATGAACCAGGGCAAGATAACCCTCACCGGTGTTCATATTCCCATCGTGCCCGAAATCTATGAACCGGTACTGGATGAACTCGAAAAGATGAACATCCGCTTCGTCGATAGCTACAAGTTCCTGGCCTGATCGGCCAGCGCAACAAAAAGAGCCCGGATCGACCGGGCTCTTTTTGCTTTGCCTGTTGCCATGAGCCGGGGCCGCATCAACTCAGAAGGAGAATGAAATGAAGCTCCTGGCATGGAGCCTGATGGCGATGGTGCTTTTTCCCTTCGCATGTGATCGGCAAGATGCTGCCCGGGAGCACTTCCTCCTGGATGCCCTGCAGCGCCGGCCGGGAATGGAGATCCAGGACTATTACAAGCTCCTTTATCAGGGCCGATTCGGCATCGGCCACCTTATCTCTTCTCGGGAGGCAGCCCGAGAGTATCTGCTGGCAGAGATCGCTGACCTCCCGGAGAGCGACGATGAGCCACTGCTGGAGCCTTGCTCGCCCGACGGGCATATGGTGCGCGTCAACCTGAGGCCTTTTATCCGTTCCGGTCTTGATCCAGAGAGGCTCCTTGATGCTATGTTGGCAAGCCTGAGCGCTACCCACCCCGACACTACGGCCTTGCGCAGCGACTGGGAGGTTGTCGGTGCCCTGATTCGGAAGGGGCGAATGCCCGGGGATGTCGCTCTTTATCGTGAATTTACCCGTAAGGTGATCGCAGCGCGTTTTCCAGCGCTTCACCACTCAGAGGGCTACACAGCACGGTATCACCCCGCCTATCGCGTGGTATTACGGGACAAATTCCTCCAGTTTTGCCCGCAAAGGGGCCATTAATGGGACATTAAAAAAAGCGGAATGGAAGCTGATATGAATAAAACGGTGCTCCTCACCGGCGCCTCATTCGGCATCGGCTATGAACTGGCCAAACTTTTCGCCCGCGATCATCATCACCTGGTGCTGGTGGCTCGCAGCGGGGACAAGCTGGCCGCGGACGCGGAAGAGCTGACTCGGCTCGGTGCGGCCTCGGTCCTTTGCCTGGTCCGGGATCTGTCCCAGGTCGAATCCCCTGATGAAATATTCAGGTACGTGACCGAAAAAGAGCTGCAGATCGACATCCTGGTCAACAATGCCGGTTTCGGCGACCATGGCCCCTTTGCCGAAACCGAATGGGAGAAAGACGCCGCGATGGTTCAGGTCAACATCACCAGCCTGCTCCATCTGACCCGGCTTTTTTTGCCGGGGATGATCGAGCGCCGCAGCGGCCAAATCCTCAATGTCGCCTCCACCGCGGCCTTTCAACCCGGGCCGTACATGGCCCTCTATTACGCCTCCAAGGCTTTCGTTCTCTCCTTCAGCGAGGCCCTGGCCGAGGAGTGCCGGGAGAGCGGGGTGATTGTCACGGCGCTCTGTCCCGGGCCGACCGCGACGGAATTCCAGGCGCGCGCCCATACGGAAGGCACGGCCATTTCCGGGTCCGGAAGGGGCGTACTCCGGATGATGGATGCCACTGCAGTGGCCCGCCTCGGCTACCGTGCGATGCTTGCCGGGAAGCGCGTGGCGGTGACCGGCGCCCTCAACCGCATCGGCGCCTGGAGCGGGCGCCATCTGCCTCGCCCCCTGATCATGAAGACGATCAAGCAGATTCATCGCAAACGGCCGCTCCTCCTACTTGCCCTCTGCACCGTGCTGGCGGGATTCCGTGGCACCGCTCGGGCGGGGGATGAGCCGCCGGCTATGCTGCGAGAGATGCGGGGCGTCTGGGTGGCCACGGTGGCCAATATCGACTGGCCCTCCCGGCCCGGACTGCCGGTGGCGGAGCAGCAGACCGAGGCGCTGGCAATCCTCGACCGGGTGCAGGCCTTGAAGATGAATGCCGTGATCCTGCAGGTGCGACCGCAGGCGGACGCCCTCTACGCCTCCACACTGGAGCCCTGGTCCTATTATCTGACCGGTGAGCAAGGCAGGGCCCCGGAACCCTGGTATGATCCCCTCGAATTCTGGGTTGCACAGGCCCACGCGCGTGGCCTCGAACTGCATGCCTGGTTCAATCCCTACCGCGCCGGTCATCCAGCGATGCACAATGCCTTTTCGAACCACTCGGTTGTCCGCCGCCACCCCGAATGGGTGCATGCCCTGGCCGACACCGGCTACTACTGGCTCGATCCGGCCGTCAAGGGGGTGCAAGAACACTCCCTGGCGGTGGTCCTGGATGTGGTGCGGCGCTATGATGTGGACGGGATCCATTTCGATGACTATTTTTATCCCTATCGCGAGTACAACCGCGGCGGCGATTTTCCCGACGAAGCGGCCTGGCAAGCATACCGCGCCGGCGGCGGCCGTCTTGCGCGCGACGACTGGCGGCGCGATGCGGTCAACCGCTTCATCGAGAAGGTCTACAAAGGGATTAAAAAGGCAAAGCCCTGGGTCAAGTTCGGCATCAGCCCCTTCGGGGTCTACCGGCCGGGCTACCCGGAGGGCTACGGCGGGGGATTCGATCAGTATGCTGTACTCTATGCGGATGCGCGGCTGTGGCTCAACAGGGGTTGGGTCGATTATTTTACACCGCAGCTCTACTGGAACATTTCCAACCTGCAGACGAGCTACCCAGTGCTTCTGGGATGGTGGCAGGGGGAGAACTGCAAGGGACGGCAGCTGTGGCCGGGCCTCTATATGCGCCCCGAGATTGAGCGCCGACAGATGGCCCTGGAAATTGTCAACCAGGTCATGGTGACGCGCGGCATGCTGCGCGCAGCGCCCGGGACGATCCTCTTCAGCATGCGTTCACTAATGAATGCCGACAGCGTCTATTTCAAGGTGCTCGCACAGGGCCCCTTTGCCCGGGCGGCGTTGATGCCCGCCTGCCGCTGGCTCGACGATCGGGCTCCCGAACCGCCGCTGGTGCAGGTCACGGCGAATGACAGCGGTCATCACCTCATCTGGCAGCCACGCGGCAAGGAGAAGCCCTTCCTCTATGCGCTTTACTTCAAGAGCGCCGGCCGTTGGCGCCAGAAACTCTTCCCGGCGGTGGTCACGGAGACGGATCTGCCTGGCGCCGGCGGCGGGATCTCCGCCCTTGCTGTGACCGCCGTCGACCGTGTCGGCAATGAGAGCAAGCGCAGGGTGATCGTCCTCGAATAGGCTGGTTCAGCCTCCGCGCCGGACCAGCTCGGTCAGCTTCTTGCGGTGTTTGGCGCCAGGGCTGTCGGCGGGGTAGCCGAGCGGCGTAAAGGCGACGGGCACAGCGCTCTCCGGCAGCTGCAGAACAGCGCGCGCGGCCTGGGGATCGAAGGCGGCGATCCAGCAGGTGCCAAGGCCGAGATCGGTCGCGGCCAGGATGAGGTGATCGAAGGCGATGGCGGCATCCACAAGGGCATAATTAGCACCATCGCGGCGCGACCAGGCCTCATCCGGCAGGGCAACAATGGCCAGGACCAGCGGCGCCTGGACAAACCAGGGCCGGCTGTATATGCGCCCCAGCTCGGCCTCGCGGCCGCGGGTTTCCAATACGAACAGCTGGAAGGGCTGGCGATTGCAGGCCGTGGGGGCGAGGTTCGCCGCCTGGAGCACCCGTTCCAGCTTTTCAGACTCCACCGGATCCGCCTTGTAGGCGCGTACGCTGTAACGGGATTGGATGACCTGCTGGAATTCCATGGGCTCTCCTCGGTTTGTTTTTTTGCTGTTTTGCCGTGGGGACTCTGGCGATAAAATACGAAAATCAGGCCTGATTGTCAACGGGGGTTTCAGCCCGAGTTGTTTCCTGATACTCATCTCGCCATGGGCGAGTATTCACGGAACCGGCTCTATCAGGAGGATTCCTTGAAAAAAAGTGTGCTGATTGTTATCGGCATCCTGGCCGCCACCGGGTTCGGCCTTGCCCAGCCGAAACGGGAAGGTTACGATTCCACGGCGGTAGCCCGCATCCGTGCAGAGGGTTTGAATCATTCCCGGGTCATGGATTTTTTTGAAATTTTGACCGATATCTATGGTCCGCGACTGAGCGGATCGCCCGCATACCGGGCGGCGGCGGAGTGGGCGCGCGGCGAACTCGAGACGATCGGCCTCGCGCAAGCCCGTTTGGAGGCATGGGGACCCTGGGGCCGCGGCTGGACCCTGAAAAACTACTCGGCTATGGTCTTTGGTCGGCAGAATTTTCCCTTGATCTCCTGGCCCAAGGCCTGGTCCCCTTCCCTGGCGGAGAGCGAAGCCGAGCTTCTCTATATCGATGCGCAAAGCGACAGCGCCGTCCTACGCTATTCTGGACAGATCAAGGGCAAATTCGTCCTCCTTAACGACGCCCATGATCTCCAGGTCCCCTTTGAAGCCTATGCCAGCCGCATTCCCGATTCTACGCTGCTCAAGCTCGCCAATTCGGATGGTCGGCGCCGCGGCGGACGTCGTTTTGAACGCAGCCCCGAAATGACGCGGCGCCGGCGGGTCGCCTGGCGCAAGATGAAGCTCTGTTTTGACGAAGGGGCGAAGGCCATTCTTACCTCGAGCCAGCGCGATGGTGGCATCATCGATGTGACGGCGGTCTCCTATCCGCAGCATCCCGATTCGCTCTGGAGTTCGGCCCCCAAGGTTTATGCCAGCAATGCGCCGCGGATGATCCCACAGATCGCCGTTGCGGCCGAGCAGTACAATCGCCTGGTCCGGATGATTCAGCATGGCGAGAAACCCAGGCTGGAGCTGGAGATCGAGGCTGCTTTCAGCAAGGCCGACTCGGGCTATAATGTGCTTGCGGAACTCCCGGGAACCGACCTCAAGGACGAGATTGTCCTGATCGGCGCTCATTTTGACTCCTGGCACGGAGGAACGGGCGCGGCCGACAACGCCAGCGGTTGCGCGGTGGCGATGGAAGCGATGCGTATCCTCAAAGACCTCGATCTTAAACCCCGCCGCACCATCCGGATCGGCCTCTGGGATGCAGAGGAGCATGGTTTTCTCGGGTCGCGCGGCTACATCAGCAGCCATCTGGCGACGCGCGAGGGCGGCGTCAACGATCGCGGCGGCCGGGTCGTCCTCAAGCCGGAGGGTGACCAGTTTTCGGTTTATTTCAACATGGACAACGGCTGCGGCAAGTTCCGCGGCATCTATCTGCAGGGCAACGAGGCCTGCCGGCCTATCTTCCGCGCCTGGCTCGAGCCCTTCAATGACCTCGGTGCGGCCACCGTCACCCTGGCCAGCACCGGCGGGACCGATCACCAGGCCTTCGACGGCGTGGGGCTGCCGGGATTTCAGTTCATCCAGGACGAACTGGATTACGACGCCCGCGTCCATCATTCGGATATGGATCTTTATGAACGCTGCCCGGCCGGAGATCTGCAGCAAGCGGCCGTGATCATGGCCGCCTTTGCCTACAACGCCGCCATGCGCGACGAAAAGATCCCGCGCAAGCCGGCTATGGCCGCTGCCGAACCGTTTTTCGCTTCCGGCCGCCCCGCGGCTCCGCCGCCCCAGCCGGAAACCGCTACAAAGGAGAAGAGGATGAAGAACACAGCTCTGATTATGGATACCTTGCTGCATGCTGAAACCTATTTTGCTCTGCATCCCGCGTTCGCCCAAGCGTTCGCTTTTCTGCGACAGCCCGGCCTGGCACAGCTGGCGCCTGGCCGATATGAGATCGACGGTGACCGGATCTTTTGCACCATCAGCGAAGGGTCCGGCAAGGGCAAAGGGGGAGCACGGCTTGAGGCCCACCGCAAGTACATCGATATCCAGTATGTCATCGCCGGGACTGATGTGATGGGCTGGAGTCCACTCACGGCTTGTCAGACGCCTGATGGAGATTTTGACCCGGGCAAGGATATCATCTTTTTCCGTGATGCACCGCAGCGCTGGACCGAGGTCGTACCCGGCGCTTTTACCATCTTCTTTCCGGAGGATGTCCATGCTCCAATGGGCGGGACGGGCTTGATTCGCAAGGCGGTGATAAAGGTGGCGGTGGACTGATGATCAGGCGGCATGGTACCATAAAAAAGGCGGAGGGGATTCGCCTTTTTTATTTCCGGGTTCACTCCGGCTGGTCTTTGCGGAACTGGGTCTCATAAAGGGTGGCATAGAGCCCGCCCCGATTGAGCAGGGAATCATGGGTGCCGGTTTCTATGATCCGGCCGCGGTCCATGACCAGGATTTGATCAGCTGCCAGGATGGTGCTAAGACGATGCGCGATGACCACATTGGTGCGATCGGCCATGACCTTCTCGAGCGCATCCTGAATCAGCGCCTCGGACTGGCTATCGAGGCTGCTGGTGGCCTCATCCAGAAGTAGGATTCGCGGGTTTTTTAAGATCACCCGCGCCAGGGCGAGCCGTTGTTTCTCGCCTCCGCTCAGCCGGAATCCCCGTTCACCGACAATGGTGTCGTATCCCTCGGGCAGCTCGCGGATGAAATCGTGGATGTTGGCAACCCGGCAGGCTGCCTCCAGCTCGCTCTGGTCGGCATCCAGCTTGGCATACTGCAAATTGGTGCGTATGGTGTCATGGAAGAGATGCACTTCCTGGGTGACCATGCCGATCTGGGCCACCAGCGATTCCAGAGTCACATCGCGCAGGTCCTGACCATCCAGGCGGACTACGCCGGCGGTCGGATCATAGAGGCGGGGGATGAGATAGGTGAGCGTCGTTTTGCCGGCGCCGCTCGGACCGACGATGGCGACAATCTGGCCCGGCGCCGCACAAAAACTGATCGCTTCGAGGGCATTGGTGCGCGCCTGACTGCGCGCGGCACTCTCCTCCTCCTTGCTCGCCAGCTTGCCCGAGAGCACGCCGGCGACCTGGTCCATGCTCCCATAGCGATACACATCACTGAGCAGTTGACTCTCGCTTTTGTCGTACTGGAAATAGACCTCCTCGAAACGGATCTCCCCCCTGACCCGCTGCAGCACGCTCGCTCCCGGTTTTTCAGGGATGCCGGCCGGCATGTCGATCACCTCAAAGACGCGTTCAAAGCTCACCATCGAGGTCGCGAATTCCACCGGGGCATTGGAGAGCGACTGGAGGGCGCCGTAAAGTTGCACAAGATATGAGCCGAAGGCCACGATCGTCCCGACCGTGAAAGCCCCTTTGATGACAAAATAGCCGCCCAGGCCGTAGACCAGAGCAGTGCCGACGGCGCTGATCAGACCGATGATGGCCATGAAGATGGAGCCCGTGAAGGCGCGCCGGACGCCGAGATCGCGCACCTGCGCGGCCCGTTCGCTGAAGCGTTCGATCTCGAGCTGTCGGCGGCCGAACAGTTTGACCAGCAGCGCGCCGCCGATATTCAACGTCTCGTTCATCATCGCGTTCATCCGGGCGTTGGCTTCCATTTGATTACGGGCGATCTTGCGCAGCCGGTTCCCTAGGAGCCGCGCCGCCAGAATGAAGAGGGGCATGATGATGACACTGATCAGCGTCAGCCGCCATTCCAGGGTCAGCATGACTGTAAGGACCGCGACGGCTTGGACCAGCTGGGTGATAATCCCGACGATCGTGCTGCTGATGGCTGTTTGGGCGCCCATCACATCGTTGTTGAGCCGGCTCATCAGCTCACCGGTCTGGGTGTTGGTGAAGAAGCGCAACGACATGCGCTGGAGGTTGGCATATAGCTCGTGACGCAAATCGCAAATAACCCCTTCGCCGACGCGCGCGTTCAGACGCCGCTGCGAGACTCCGATGATCCCCGAGAGTGCGGGAATAAGCAATAGGGCCAGAGCGAGATGGATCAGCCGGGGGAGATCCCCCGCCGGGATGGTGCGATCGAGCAGATCGCGAATGATCAGGGGGGTGAGGAGCATCAGGCCGGTCTGTGTCAGGATGAGCAGGAGAATGGCCAGGATGCGGAAACGGTACGCGCGCGCATAGTGCAGCACCCGTTTCAACAGCGGCCAGGTGATCCGGGGTTTTTCATCGGTGGCTTCGATCACGCTGCGCATGCCGTGTCCCAAGCCCATTCGTATCATCATTGCGTCGCTCCGTCACAGTCGCGGTTTCAGGTGAACAGCAGTCCGTTACGCTCAAGCGCGCGGGATGATCTTTCGGCGTGTCGTACCGGCGGCTGAGGCGGTGCAGCACGCCCAGGGACTAAGTTACGAATCCAGCGAGCGAGAGTCCAGCACAAAAATCGTGCAAAAATTGAACAAAAGTACTTGACATGCGCCATCTTTTGATATATATTTATATGTAGCGAAAAAGCGCTAAAAAAGTATAATACATACTGCTTTTTAGCCATGTTCATTCGACGTACCTGGGACAGTTGGGGCTCTGTGCAGCGAAGATCAGGGCATGGGAAGATGTGACTACGTCGGCTCTCTCTGTTGCACAAAACAGCGGCGTCCACCGCTGCAGCTGAAGGCTGAATTACCGATTTCAGGCTTTTCCGCATGCAGGAGCACCCACCTCACTCAGGCAGCTCTTTGGTCCGGCAGCGAGATGGTGTGCGTGTCCGCGGCACTTTCTGGCTTCCATGACCAAAGGGATGAAGGTATGACCCTGGGTATTGTCGCTTTCTTTCCTGGCACCTGTCTCTTCGAGAATTTTTACTCTCCGGACTATCGCCTTGCCGTTGCTGCGGCGCCACCCTCTCTAAACAGGTCTACTACTTTCTGTGACCCGCGATCCCTCCAGGCTGGGGGAGGCCAATGGTCCATCCATCCGGACCATCCTGCGCTTTGGCGCTTGTGAGGGATCCCAATCAGGGCGGGGTGAGCCTTTCACCCCGCCCTCCTCTTTTTCCCCGCGACTAAAACCGGCTAAGAAAGCCCGGGAGTATTCACCTGAAAACAGTCGTCCACTGGTGTTGTGCCTAGGGGTGCAAAGAGATCCTGAAAACTCATTGAATAGTCATGAAGATCAGGAAAAATGATGCACCGATCAAAAGGCGCGGGTTGATCCCCGCCTCCGGGATGTCGTTGCGAAATATCTGATGCGGATCAACAACCAGTTCGATCATCCCAACGAGATCACCTATCAGAGCTATCAGGCGGTCAAATGCTTGCGGGATCTGGGCATTCCCATCGGCTGTCAGACAGTGCTCCTCAAGGGGGTCTCCGACGATGCCGATATCATGCGCGAGCTGATGCACGGCCTCGGCCGTATGGGCGTCAATCCCTATTATCTCTATTACGCCGATCTGGTCGAGGGAACCGGCCACTTTCGCACCGAGGTCTACAAAGGCAAGGAGATCTGCCGGGACCTCTGCGGCGCGACCACCGGCTTTTTGCGCCCCACCTTTGTCATTGACGCCCAGGGCGGTCGTGGCAAGATACCGGTGGATTTGGGGTATTCGGACGGAATCAGTGAGGATAGAAAAGGGGGAACCTTCACCTCAGCGATCGGCCTTGGCAAGGTCTATGTCAACGATCCGATAGAACGGGTGGCCGGCAAGCTGGTGCGGTATAACCCGAACCGCCGGTAGCACAGCCGGTCATAGCGGTTCTCCCCTGGAAAGTAAAAAGCCCCTGATCGTAGCAATCGCTCAGGGGCTTGTATTATCAGGAAAACCTACTGCAGCGCCTGCACCGCGGCCAGGGCCCAGTTCTGCAGGGGCACCCAATAGAGGCCGAGGAAAAAGATCGGCAGGACCAGGACCACCAGCAGCGGGGCAAGGGCAACCTTCCAGCGCGGGGCATCCTCGTGGCTGCCCATGTACATCTCGCGCATAATCCGGGTATAGTAAAAGAGGCCCACGACGCTGTTGAGGATGCCGACGAAGGCTAGAGCGATGTACCAGAAGCCGCTGTTGTGAATCAGGGCGGCGAAGAGGAAAAACTTGCCGATGAAACCCGCCAGCGGCGGCAGACCAGCCAGTGAGAAAAGGTAGACACTGAGCACAAAGCCGAGCAGTGGCGCCCGGTAGCCCAATCCCCGGTAATCCGCGATCTCTTCAGAGCCCTGTTTGTCGGCTACAATCTGCACAGCAGCGAAGGCCCCGAGGTTCATCACCAGATAGATTCCGAGGTAGAGCAGTACGGCACCGGCGCCGATCTGATCGATCAGGGCTACGCCCATCAGCATATAGCCGGCGTGGGCTATGGAGGAGTAGGCCAGCAGCCGTTTGATATTGCTCTGATGGATGGCCGTGAGGTTACCGAGGGTCATGGTGATTGCCGAAATCATTCCCAGAAGGATAAAAAGAAGGGTGCGCAGATCGGGTCCAGACTGGGGCAGCAGGGCGGTGAAAAAGCGCAGCATCAGAGCGAAGCCCGCGGCCTTTGGGGCCACGCTGAGGAAGCCGGTGAAAGGGGTGGGCGCACCCTGATAGACATCCGGGCTCCACATGTGGAAGGGAACGGCCGCAGTCTTGAAGCCAAGGCCCGTGAGAATCATCACCAGGGCGATCAGGGCGGCGAGCATCCCGTTCTTGCCGGCGGCCAATACTGGACCGGATTGTGTAAGGGCGGCTGCGATGGCGCTGAACCCCATCGAGCCGGTCAGTCCATAGAGCAGCGAAATGCCGAAGAGCATCACCCCCGAGGCGACACCTCCAAAGATGACATATTTAAGGGCCGCTTCATGCGAGAAAATATTGGCGCGCTTGAATCCCGTCAGTATGTACGAGGCGTAACTGACCATCTCCATGGCAAGGTAGGCCATGAGGAGATTGCGCGCGGCGGCCATCAAGCTGATGCCGATCACGATGGTGAGCAGCAGGGCGGTGAATTCGGGAAACCGATCTTGCGAGAGTTCAACCGACTGTGTGGCAAGGATCAGCACCAGCGCGGCGGCAATCATCGCCAGCCAGAGGAAGAAACGGCTGAACGCATCGACCTGAATCAGGTCGCCGATGGCGCCGTCCTGGGGAAAGCGCAGCGCCAGCAGGGCGGCGAAGGCGAGGAAGAGCAGAGCGATGATCAGGGTGCGCGGGGCGCGCCCTTTGGCGGGGCTCATGCCGGTCAGGAGCACCGCGATCACCCCGGCAGCGAGCGCCAACAGGGGATAGAGCAGGGGGAGTTGTGCCAGAGCCATGAGGTTATCCTCCCTCAGCCTTTGAAAACGGCGAGAATGGTCATCAAGGTTTTGTTGATCAGGTTGAGCGCCGGACCCGGGAAGATGCCGAGGATCACGATCAACGCCGCCAGGGGATAGAGGGTGATGCGTTCACGCCAGGTCAGGTCGGGCAGACCGGCGTATTTTTCGTTGAGCTTCCCGAGAAACATCCGCTGCATTGCCCAGAGGTAATAGGCCGCGGTGATGACGACCGCCAGGGCGGAAAGGATGGTAAGCACCCGATAGGCCGGAAAGGCGCCGGTAAAGACCAGGAACTCGCTGATGAAACCGCACAAGGCAGGCAGGCCGAGGGAGGCCATGAAAGCCAGGCCGGTGAGGCCGGTATATTCTGGCATCTGATAGGCCAGGCCGCCAAAGCCCTCGATCTCGCGGTGGTGGGCGCGGTCATAGATCACGCCCGCTATGAGGAAGAGCATCGGGCTGATGAGACCGTGCGTGAACATCTGAAAGACGCCGCCGACGATCCCCTGGGCGGTAAAAGCTGAAATGCCAAGAAGAACAAAACCCATATGGCTGACCGACGAGTAGGCGATCATTTTCTTCAGGTCTTTCTGCGCGAGGCAGACAAAAGCGCCATAGACGATGCTGATGGCTCCGAAGAGGGCCATGCCCGGGGCGGCCCACTGCGTCGCCTCAGGCAGAATGCCAAAATTGAAACGCAGGATGCCGTAGCCGCCCATCTTCAGCAGGATGCCGGCGAGGATGACGGAGATCGGCGTCGGGGCTTCGACGTGAGCGTCGGGCAACCAGGTGTGGAAGGGGACCATCGGGATCTTGATGGCGAAGCCAATGAAGAGGAGGATGAAGATCAGATGACTGAACTGAATGCCGAGCAATGGCGCTTTGGTGGCGAAATCATTCTCGGCGATCAGCTTGACGATGTTGAAGGTGTGGAGTGTTGGAGTGCCATCGATCAGCGCAGCCGGATTGGAATTGTAATAGAGGGCGATGACCGCCAGCAGCATCAGCACCGACCCGAACAGGGTGTAAAGAAAGAACTTGATGGCCGCATACTCCTTGCGCGGGCCGCCCCAGATGCCGATCAGGAAGTACATCGGCAGCAACATCACCTCCCAGAAAACATAAAACAGGAACATGTCGAGGCTGCAGAAGGTGCCAAGCATGCCGGTCTCGAGCAGGAGCAGCAGGGCGAAGTAGCCGCGTATGTACTTTTCGATACCCCACGAGGCGAGGGTGGCGATGAAGCTGATCAGAACGGTTAAAAAGATCAGCAGCACCGAAAGGCCGTCGACGCCGACGAAATACTCGATGTTGAAGGAACGGATCCATACGAGATGATGCTGCATCTGCATCCCGGCGATGGCGGGATCGAACTGCAGCAGCATCTGGATGCCGAGGAGCAGGGCCAGACCGCTGAAAATCGTGGCTGCCCAACGGATGGCTTTTTTCTGTGCAGCCGGCAGCAGGAGCACGACAGGAATGCCAAGCAAGGGCAAAAAGATGATCCAGGTCAACAGCGTGGATTCGGTCATAATAGGTACTCCATGGTTCGGTAATTTCGTCAACCTAAAAACTCAATCCCGGCTGTCCGGGTGGGCTCCCCCTTCGCACACCAGCCCGCAAGGCCGGGCGGAAGCGGGAGCAAGCCGGCGTGCAGCTCTCGTTAAAGAACCATATAGATCACCAGTACCGCCAGCAGGCCGGCGCCGAAGAGCACATAGAGATAGGTCTGGATGCGTCCCGTCTGGAACCTGCGCAACGCTTGTCCCCCCGCCCCGGTCACTCGGGCGATGCCGTTGACGGCACCGTCGATGACCACCGCGTCGTTGGCTCCGCTGACAAAGCCCGCCTTTTTTCCCACCCAGGCGATGCCGTTCACCAGACCGTCGATGATGGTCTGGTCGAACCAGTCGCTGGCACGCGACAGCCAGAGGGTGAAGCGGATAAAGGTCGCCTGATAAAACTCATCGACATAGTATTTATTATAGATCACCCGGTGGAGGCGGGGCCACGTTTCGATGAAGTGAGCCGGCACTTTAGAGCGGGCATCCTTGTAGAGGCTCAGGGCCAGCCCGGCGCCGGCGAAGGCGATCAGCACCGAGATCAGCATCAGCAGCCATTCAGTCCCGACGCTGTATTCATGCCAATGCAGATTCTGCGCGGCCGTGAAGACCGGCTCGAGCCAGCTCTCGAGGGCGTTGGGCAGATGCCAGAGATGGGGCAAGCCGATCACGCCGCCGATGATGGACAAAACACCGAGGACTTGCAGCACGACGGTGATGCTCTTCGGTGACTCTTGCAGATGATGCTCGATCTCGTGACCTTTGCGGAAGCGGCCCGAGAAGGTCATGAAATAGGAGCGGAACATGTAGAAGGCGGTCATGATAGCAGCGGTGACACCGACTGCCCAGATCAGCTGCCCGGGGATCAGGGTGTTGCCATTGGAGAAGCTTTTCCAGAGGATCTCATCCTTGGAAAAGAATCCCGACAGGAAAGGAAATCCGGAGATGGCGAAACAGGCCGCCAAATAGGTCCAGCGGGTCGTCGGCAGATAGCGGGCCAGACCGCCCATGTTGCGCATATCCTGGGGATCGGTCTCATGATCCCCGGTGTGATGCAGGGCGTGGTGCATGGCATGGATGACCGATCCGGAACCGAGGAGACAAGCCTTAAAAAAGGCGTGGGTGAGGAGGTGGAATATGCCGGCCCAGTAGGCGCCGACGCCGACGGCCATGAACATGAAGCCGAGTTGGCTGACGGTCGAGTAGGCCAGGACTTTCTTGATATCATACTGAAAGAGGCCGATGGTTGCGGCATAGAGCGCGGTCAGGGCGCCCACCACGGCGACGGTGGTCATCGCCACCGGAGAGAGGATGAAGAGGAAGTGGAGCCGCGCGACCATATAGACGCCAGCGGTGACCATAGTGGCAGCATGGATCAGGGCCGAAACCGGGGTCGGGCCGGCCATCGCGTCCGGAAGCCAAACGTAGAGGGGGATCTGGGCGCTTTTGGCGGTGGCGCCCCAGAAAAAGAAGAGGCAGATGAAGGTCGGGGCGGCTATCCCGAGGATGGTCTTGCCAGCCAGCAGCGGCGCCAGCCCCTTGACCTCGCGAAAGATGAACGTCAGGCTGGAGCCATTCTCCAGCGTATAATTACCGCCGCTCCAGGAGCCACCAAGGGCCCAGAGCAGGCCGAAGAGGCCGACGAGGAAGCCGAAATCCCCGACGCGGTTGGTGATGAAGGCCTTCATGCCGGCTGAGGCGTTTTTTAGGTCCTTGTACCAGAAGGAGATCAGCAGATAGGAGCAAAGGCCGACGCCCTCCCAGCCGACGAACATGAGAATGAAATTATCTGCCAGAACCAGGGTGAGCATAGCGAACATGAAGAGGTTCATATAGGCAAAGAAGCGCCAGTAGCCCTCGTCCTTGTGCATGTAGCCGATGCTGTAGATGTGGATCAGGGTGCCGACGAAGGTGATCATCAGGGTCATGGCACCTGAGAGCGGGTCTAACCAGAAGGCCATGGGCACATGAAAATCACCGGCGCGGATCCAGTCGAAGAGAGTGTTGACCATCTGCCGCTCCTCGGCGGGTAATCCCATGAGGCGGAAAAAATAGAGGGCGGTGATGACGAAGGCCAGGCCCGGCATAAAGATGGCCAGGGTGTGGATCGGCGTTTCGCCCCAGCGACGGTGAATTTTCAAGCCGAAGGCCCCGTTGATGAAGGCGCCCAACAGCGGCAAAAACGGGATCAGCCAGATCCAGCTGACATGTATGCTTTCCATCCAGGCTACTCCTTCAAATTCACCGTCAGGTTCACATCGATATTCTTGTAGGACCGGTAGATGGCCAGGACGATCGCCATGGCGATGGCGGCTTCGGCAGCGGCCAGAACAATCACGAAGAGGGCGAAAATCTGACCGGAGAGGCCGTTCTCGACGAAACGGGAAAAGGCAACCAGGTTGATATTGGCGCTGTTGAGAATCAGTTCTACGCCCATGAGCAGGCCGATGGCGTTGCGGCGAGTGAGGACGCAGATCATGCCGAGCACAAAAAGCAGCGCGGCGACGGTCAGAAAGGCGTGCAGGCCGATGGTGAGCGTCATGATTTCACCTCCTCCTCGTCCTTGATCTCCTTGCGCACCAGCATTACCGCACCGATCAGCGCGGCCAGCAGGAGCAGTGAGAGGACCTCAAAGGGGAGCACATAGGTGCTGAGCAGCGCGTTGCCGAGCGGCGGCACCGAGGCCTCGATCTCCGCGGGCGTTTTCAGCTGCCAGGGGAACGTCAGTGCGAGATAGATCAGCAGCGCGGCGGCAATGGTGCCGAGGATCGTCGCCGGGATGACGCCGCGGCTAGGGTTGGACTGGCCGGCGTTTTCAATGCCGCGGGTGAGCATGACCGCGAAGAGGATGACAATCAGCACGCCGCCGACGTAGATGAGGATCTGGGCGGCCGCCAGAAAGGTCATCGAAAGCAAGCCATAAAGGCCGGCGACCCCGGCGAAGGTGCCGAGCAGGGCGAAGCAGGAATGGATGATGTTGCGCGAATAGACCACGATCAGGCCGCAGGTGAGGATCAGGGCCGCAAAGAGGCAGAAGAGGAGATCCGGAATGGTAAAGTTCATGCGGCGTCCTCCTTGTTTTTTTTCCAGCGCACGGCTCCGCGCGCGGCGTCGGGAGAGACCAGAGCCGGGGCATCCCAGCTCTTCTTGATGGCATAATAGGGGGCGTTTTGCGGCAGCCCTTGCGGTTCCTGGTCCTTTACGACCCGGTAGGCTGGGATCTTGTCGCCCGGTCTGACATAGCAATGAACCAGATTATTGGCGTGCCAGGTGCTCGCCTCGAAATCGGTGCTGTGGCGGATGGCTCCGGTCGGGCAGACCTCGGTGCAGAGGCCGCAGACCATGCACATGGCGAAATCGATCTCGAAGCGGGTGAGGAAATTCTTTTTCGTCTCCGGGTCACGTTCGGTCTCGATGAGGATGACGCCAAGGGGGCAGCGTTTCATGCAGGCCATACAGGCCGTGCAGATGGTGGTGTCGACCTCGAGCAGTCCACGAAAGCCAGGGGGCAGCATCTCCTGAACGGGCTTGGGTGTGCGATCCGGATACTGGATCGTATAGGGCTTGCGCAGACACCAGGAGAGGGTGACCGCCAAACCCTCGAAGATCGAGACCGCCGAATTTTTGATGTTGTTGAAATACTCGCGCACTATCGACTCCAGGTTAAGACTATCATGCCCAAATTTTGATATAGAGTTGGTCCTTCATGGCGCGGAGGTTGAAGAAGGCCCGCCAGATCAGGCCGATGGCGATGGCAAATCCGAGTCCGGTCAGCACCAGTCGCATGCCCAGCCAGATCCAATGCCAGAGTCCGGTCTGGGGTAGGATGACGAAGAGCGCCGAGCCGAGCAGGCAGACAAAACCGATCGGCACGAAATACTTCCAGCACATGATCATCAACTGGTCCACGCGCAACCGCGGCAGGGTCCAGCGCACCCAGATGACGATGAAGACGAAAACGCTGGTCTTGATAAAAAAGACCGCGATGCTGGCGGCGATCCAGAGGATCTTGCCCGCAAAAGGTGCGGCGGCGATGACCGCGCCAAGATCGGCGATGCCGGGGATCTGCCAGCCACCGAGAAAAAGGGTGGTGAGCAGGGCCGACATGGTCCAGACATTCGCCCACTCGGTGAAAAGGAAGAAGAGAAAGCGCATGCCGGAGTATTCGACCAAATAGCCCGCCACCAGTTCGCTTTCGGCCTCGGGAAGGTCAAAGGGGGTGCGGTTGCCCTCGGCGAGGATGGAGGCGAAAAAGATGAAAAAGGCGATGAAGGTGAAGGGATTACTGAAGAAGAACCACTGCCAGGGCCAGCCGCCTTGTAGGGCGACGATGGCCTGCATGTTGAGGGTACCGGCGACGGCGACTATCGTGAGCACGGCCAGACCCGCCGGGATTTCGTAGGAGATCATCTGCGAGGCAGAGCGTACCCCGCCGATCAGCGACCATTTGTTATTGCTCGACCAACCCGCCATGAGGATGCCCAGCACCACCAGGGTGGTGATGGCGGTGATGTAGAAAATGCCGATATCGATGTTGCTGGCGATGATGCCGTACCCCCAGGGCAGGGCGGCAAAGGCGGCAAAACCCCCGGGAAAGACCAGATAGGGCGCCATTTTGAAGAGGGTCCGGTCGGCCGCGTCGGGGATGACATCCTCTTTGAGAAAGGATTTCAGGCCGTCGGCCAACCACTGCCAGAAGCCGACAAGGCCAACCCGGTTGGGACCGATGCGCGACTGCATGCGCCCGGCAATGCGGCGCTCGAGCCAGGAGGTGATGCCCGCGAAGCTGGCCATGAAGACCAGCACAAACGCGGCGACGATGAGCAGCCAGAAGCCCAGGGCGAGGGTCATCACCCAGGGATCGAGCTGGAAATTGGCGATCAGCGAGTCAAACCAGTTTTTCATAGGCTCATTCTGTTTTAATCCAGCATGCAAGCAGCGGCGGATCGCGATCTATCGATCCACTTCGGGCGCGACCACATCGAGGCTGCCGAAAAAGGCCGTGAGATCAGCCACCATAAAGCCGGGGATCACTTCGGGAATCACCGCCATGGCGCAGAAGGAGCTGGTCCTGATCTTGCAGCGAAAGGGCTTGTCGGTGCCGTCGCTGATCAGGTAAAAGCCCATCTCGCCGCGAGTGCTCTCGACATGGGTATAGACTTCTCCGGCGGGCACCACGGGGTTGCGCGGTACCTTGGCCAGATACTCTCCTTCAGGGATGCCTTCGACCGCCTGACGGACGATTTTCGCCGACTCGACCATTTCGTCAAGGCGTACCATATAACGTGAGAAGGTGTCGCCGGTCTCGCCGCGGTAGCCTTTTCCGGTGATGACCCGGAATTGGAATTCGGGATAAACGCTGTAGGGATAGTCGCGGCGCAGATCGAAATCGACCCCGGAGGCGCGTAGATTCGGGCCTCCCAGGCCATACTTGATCGCCTGTTCTGCTGAGATCGGCACGACGTGCACGAGTCGTTTGACAAAGATCTCGTTGCCAGTGATCAGGCGGTTGAATTCGGGGAGGAAGGTCTCGAAGCGGTCGAGGAAGGCGAGGATTTCCTTGTCCAAGCCCGGCACCCAGTCGCGCGAGACCCCGCCGAAGCGCATATAGTTATAGTTGAGGCGGGCGCCGCAGATCTTCTCCATCATGTCGTTGACCATCTCGCGCTCACGCATGCCATGCAGGAAGGGGGTGAAGGCGCCGAGATCCATGGCGAAGGTGCCGCAGGCGATGAGATGGTTGATGATGCGGTTGAGTTCGCAGGCGACGACGCGCATGTATTCGGCGCGGCGCGGCACCTCGATGCCGAGCAGTTTTTCCACCGCCATGCAGTAGCACTGGTTGCCGAACATGGCCGAGAGATAGTCGACGCGATCGCTATAGGGGATGAACCCGACGTATTGGGTCGATTCAGCGATCTTTTCAATGGCGCGATGGAGAAAGCCCACCTTCGGCTCGGCCTTTTCGATGATCTCGCCGCGAAGGGTCAGGGTGAGATTGAGGACGCCGTGGGTGGAGGGATGCTGAGGTCCCATATTGACAATGGTGGTGTCGTGCTGCAGGGATTCCGCTGTACCTTTCATGGGGCTCTTGTCCTGAATTATACACTGCTATTTACTGTCGTGCCGGAAACAGGGCCTTAACCGACGCGGTGAAGTGCCGGGAAGCCTTTCAGGCTCCTTCCGGGGCGGGGCCGGGTTCCGGCTCGGGTTTGGCCGGGTAAAGCGGATTCAGCAGCGCATGGCTGTTCGGCCGGGTCGTCGGGATGCCGTGATAATCCGGGGCCTCGACATAGTCCTTGCGCAGGGGATGACCCACCCAGTCGTCTGGCAGCATGATACGGGTGAGGTTGGGGTGACCGGTGAAACGAATGCCGAAAAGGTCCCAGACCTCGCGTTCGAAAAAGTTAGCATTGCCATAAAGGGCATGGGCGGAGGCAACCTCCGGCTGATCATAGGGCAGCAGCACCTTGAGGGTGACCTCGCACTTTTTCTCGAAGGAGCGGATCACATAGACGATGCCCAGGCCGGTGGTATAATCAATACCGCCGAGACAGGAGAGATAAATGAAGCCATGTGTGGATTTGAGATAGTCGAGAGTGGGGATGATCTGGCCGGCCGGTGTGAGGATCCAGGGATCGCCAGCCTGACCCTGTTGCAACTCAAAGGGGATGTCGGGGAACCGGCTCTGTAAGGCCGAAAGGATCTCGTTTGGCGTCATTTGGCGATGGCCTCCGCTTCATTGAACATGCGTTGCGCCCAGTGATCTTTACGGATACGGTTCTGTATGGTCATCATGGCGTGGTTCAGGGCCTCGGGACGTGGCGGGCAGCCCGGCAGATAGACATCGACCGGGATGACCTTGTCGATGCCTTTGACGACTGAGTAACCCCGCGAAAAGAGGCCGCCGCAGTTGGCGCAGGAGCCCATCGCCAGGACGTATTTGGGCTCGGGCATCTGGTCATAGAGACGGCGGACATCCTCCGCCATCTTGTAAGTGATCGAACCGGCGATCAGCAGCAAATCGACCTGGCGCGGCGTGGCGCGGAAGACCATGCCGAAGCGGTCCAGATCGGTGCGCGGGCCGCCGGTCTGCATCAGCTCGATCCCGCAGCAGGCGGTGGCGAAGAGCAGGTACCAGAGCGAGTTCTTGCGCGGCAGATTGATCAGATCATCGATTCTGGTGGGGATGGCAAAACCCGCATCCCAAATCAGAGGCTCCATGGGGACTCCTAACGGCTTTCGATTTTCTTGATCCATTCGAGGTCGCCCCTCTTCCACAGAAAGGCCAGGCCGGCGACCAGGATGACGACGAAAAGGAGGATCTCGATGAAGGCTATCCAGCCCTTGCCCAGCCCGGCCCATTCGCGCAGCACGGTGACCACCGGATAGGTCAGAACCACCTCGACGTCGAAGATTAGAAAGACCAGGGCGAGCATGTAAAAGCGCGGATTAAAGTTGTACCAGCCGCTACCGATGGGCACTTCGCCACATTCATAGGTGGTATTGCGGTTCTTGCCCATGCGCCGGGGGCGGATCCAGCGGCCCAGCTCCATAGCGATCAGCACAAAGGCCGCGCCGAGCAAGAGGAACATGATGACCATGCTGAAATTGAATAACACAGAACATCTCCTTCGGAAGCTGAAGCAGATGAATTTCAGGAGGGAATCGCTGATTAATTGAGCAAAAAAATAGATATTCCAGCTGTAAGAAGCAAGAAAAAATAAATCCCCCCACCTCTTGCACGGCAAAGCGCCACCCTCTGCTCCCACCGGGACACAGGAATCTGCATGCTTGCAACGCCCCGGTTTTGACACCCCGCCCCTCTGGTTCCCGCCGGAATGCAGGAATCCGCTTGCTTGAAACACCCCGGTTTCGTATACTAGAGGGTTATCCCCTTTTCTGGAGAACCAAACCATGAAGCCTGTTCGTAAAGCACCCCTGCTGTTCCTTTTATTCTTTTTGCGCTTTGTGCTGCCAGTTTCGGCGGAAGTACGCCTGCCGCGGCTCGTCGGAGACGGAATGGTCCTGCAGCGCGGCGTGCCCCTGCACCTCTGGGGCTGGGCCGACCCCGGTGAAGCCGTGACTCTGGGTTTTACAGGCCGGTCTTTCGCTGCGAAGGCGGATCAAGAGGGCCGGTGGCAGGTGAACCTGCCGCCGCTGCCGGCCGGCGGGCCTTATACCATGGAGATCGCAGCCGGCAACCGGATCTTTCTCAAGGACATTCTGGCCGGCGATGTCTGGATCTGTTCCGGGCAGTCCAATATGGCGCTGCCGATGGAAAGGGTCAAGGAACGTTACCCCGAGGTGATCGCCCGCGCGGACAATCCTGCCATCCGCCACTTTTTTGTGCCGATGGTCTACGATTTCAGGAATCCGCAGAACGATCTGCCCTCCGGCCGCTGGGAGGCTGCTACGCCCCAAACCGTCCTCAATTTCACCGCCACCGGGTATTTCTTCGCGCTCGAGCTCTTCAACCGCTATCATGTGCCCATAGGCCTGATCCATGCCAGCGTCGGCGGTTCGCCGGCCGAGGCCTGGATGAGCGCGGAGGGGCTGCGGGCCTTCCCGGATCATCTGGCCGCTGCCAGGCAATGCGCGGAGGAGGGCTACCTCCAGGGCATCCGTGAGAAGGAGCAGAATTACAATGACAGCTGGTACGCTGCGCTGCTGCAGCGCGATCAGGGATTTGCTGGGGAGCGGCCGTGGTCCGATCCCCGATGCGATTCCTCGTCCTGGCCGGTCATGACCCTGCCGGGCTACTGGGCGGATGCCGGCCTGGGGCCGATCAATGGCGTGGTCTGGTTCAGACGGGAATTCACCCTGCCCGACTCCCTTGCGGGACAACCGGCGAAGCTCTACCTTGGACGGATCGTCGACAGCGATTCGGTTTACCTCAACGGGACTTTTGTGGGGACGACTTCGTATCAATATCCGCCCCGCCGCTATACGGTGCCCGCCCGTTTGCTCAGGGCCGGAAGCAACACCCTGGTCGTCCGCGTCGTCAGCAAGATCGGCCGCGGCGGCTTTGTAACCGACAAATCCTATGAGCTGGTGGCCGGCGGCGCCACCATCGATCTCAAGGGCCAGTGGCATTACCAGGTGGGTGCGGTTATGGAGAAGCCCCTCCCCGATCCAACTTTTTTTCAGTGGAAACCCTTAGGCCTTTTCAACGGCATGATCGCCCCACTGCTCCCCTATGCCATCAAGGGGGTGATCTGGTATCAGGGCGAGGCCAATACCTCCCGGCCGCAGGAATACCGGACGCTCTTTCCGGCGCTGATCGCCGACTGGCGGAATCATTGGCGGCAGGGCGACTTTCCTTTTCTCTTCGTCCAGCTGCCCAACTTCATGGAGCCCCGCTCCGACCCCTCCGAGAGCCGCTGGGCCGAACTCCGGGAAGCGCAGTTCCGGAGCCTCGCCGTCACCCGGACCGGGATGGCGGTGGCGATCGATATCGGCGAGTGGAATGACATCCACCCCCTCAACAAGGAGGAGGTCGGCAGACGCCTTGCCCTGGCGGCACGGCGGATCGCCTATGGAGAGAAAAAACTGGTCTGGTCCGGACCGCTCTACCGCTCGATGAAGATCCGGGGGAACCGGATCGTGCTCTCTTTTGATCACGCAGACGGCGGTTTGGTGGCCCGGGGCGGAGGAGCACCGGGGGCCTTTGCCATCGCCGGCGCCGACGGCCATTACCTCTGGGCGAAAGCCGAGATCCGGGGGGACAAGGTTGTGGTCTGGAACGACTCCATCGCCCGTCCGGCTGCCGTGCGTTACGCCTGGGCGGATAATCCGCTGGGGGCCAATCTCTGCAATGCGGCAGGACTGCCGGCCTCGCCCTTCTGTACCGAGAAATAATCCATCTTGCCGCTGCATGCAGTGCAGCTTTTAACGATCAGGAGTTCAGGGATGCATTTCCGGCTTTTACCGATGCTTCTCGTGCTCGTCGCTGGCCTCTCTGTCCCCGCCTCTGCCGGAGAACGCCCGCGAGCCCGCGATCTCGGCATCGTCGTTGGGGCGCTTGACCCCGGTCCCCTCAATGCGATCACGGATGTAGCCGGGGTGCGGGTCGGCCAGATCACCCTCATCCGCGGGGATTCGGTGCACACCGGGGTGACGGTGATCCTGCCGCATGCAGGCAATCTCTATCAGAGTCGTGTGCCCGCAGCGGTGGTGGTCGGCAATGGCTATGGCAAACTGGTTGGTTATACCCAGATCGCCGAACTTGGTGAGTTAGAAACCCCCATCGCGCTCACCAATACTCTCGCGGTCTGGCGTGTGGCGGATGGACTGGCCCAATGGATGCTCCATCTTCCGGGCATGGAGATGGTGCGCTCGATCAACCCGGTGGTCGCCGAAACCAACGATGGCTCTCTAAACGCCATCCGCACCACGGCGGTTACGCAGCAGGACCTCCTCAATGCCCTGGCTGCTGCAGCGGAGGGACCGGTGGCGGAGGGTTCGGTCGGGGCCGGGACCGGCACGGTGGCCTTTCAATGGAAGGGAGGCATCGGCACCAGCTCGCGCCTGCTGGTGGAGGGGCCTTGGCGGGTGGGGGTGCTGGTTCAGTCCAATTTCGGGCGCTGGCAGGACCTGCGCATAGAAGGGGCACCGGTGGGCCGGGAGCTCGGTCGCAGCGGAGTCCATCCCCATATCAATAAAACCGGTGACGGCTCGATCGTCGTCGTGATCGCGACCGATGCCCCGCTCTCCGACCGCAATCTCAAACGCCTCGCCGCACGCGCTCTCCTTGGCATCGGCCGGACCGGCGGCTTTGCCTCGAATGGTTCCGGCGACTATGTGATCGCCTTCTCGACCCATCCCGGCGTGCGGCGTCCTGCCGCGGGGAATGCGCCGTGGGCGGCTGAACTGGGTAACGCGGAGATGAATCCGCTCTTTGAAGCGGCCGTCGATGCCACCGTCGAAGCCATCTATAATTCACTGCTGCGGGCGAGCAATCAATCGGGAGCGGAGGTCTCGGTCGAGGCCTTGCCAATCGACGAGGTTCATGCAATCCTGTGCCGGTATGGAATCGGGACAACTACCGGAAAGGGCAAGCGATGAAAAAATGCGTATGGCTGCAGGAATGCTACTGGCAGGCGTTACCTTGCTTTTCGGCCAGGGGGCAGGATCGCGAATCTCTGGCGTAATGGGATCGAGCGGTTCGGCAGCACCGAAAACCAGTGGCGGCGCCCAGGCAGATACCCTGAAGCGTATTCTGGCGGAACAGCAGGATCCGATGGTCTATGCTATCGCCGAGGTGGGGGTCTGGGTGTAATCTGTCAGCAGAACTCTGCGGCTTGATACTGGAGGATGATGGCGTGCTGGGGGTGGCGCATATCGGCCTCGTCACCGATTGTACTTTTTTAGGGGGTGTCATCAAAGCCAGGCCGCATTACGACCAGTCGATGAAAGAAGCGACCTTGAGCGTCGATGAGGTGAAGGTCCTTGAGGGGGGATTTGCCTGTTTCAAGGCGAAAGTGTCGCGCCCCGGGCCGTTTTCCTTTATGGCCTCAAGCTTCTGCGTGAGATAACTTCAGGATTCAAGAATCGCTCCGGCCGGTTTTTTCGGCCAGCTTAGTTTTCCCCGCGCCACTTCAGCGGCGAGCTTTAAGCCGAGCATTTTGTAGGCAAGCCTTGCGGTGCAAAAGGCCGAATTGCGGTCGTTTTCATCGTAGGCGAGTTCGACCAGATCGAATCCCACCACATTTTTCCGCATGAAAATCTTTTCCAGCAAGTCAAGAGCCTCATCCCAGGTGAAACCCCCTGGTTCAGGGGTGCCGGTGGTATGGATGATGCTGAGATCGAAGGCATCGACATCGACGGTTATGAAGACCGGATCGGGCAGGGTGGCAATGGCCGCCTCCACATCGAACACCCCCTTACGGAAATCGTGCATGGTGCAAACCGGCCAGTGGTTTGCGGCGATCGCCAGCGCCTCCTCGAGGCACTGGGCGCGGATGCCGAGCTGGAGGGCGTGCGGGGTCATCTCGCGGATGCGGGCCATGACACTGGCGTGGCTGAGCCGGTTGCCTTCGTACTCCTCGCGCAGGTCAGAGTGGGCGTCGAGCTGGATGCAGGAGAGACGGCCGTGCTTTTCAAGCAGGGCTTTGAAATAGCCGCTCGAGATCGAATGGTCGCCGCCGAGCACCACCACGAACTTTTGGTCGTTGAGCAACGCCTGTGTGGTTTCATAGAGGGTCTGGATCATCCCCTCCGGCTGAGCGGGGATTTGCGGAGCGGCCACGGTGGCGATGCCCATGCGGTAGGGTTCGGCTTTGAGGACCTCGTCGTAGAACTCAACATAGGCCGAAGCTTCGAGGATGGCCCGGGGTGCGGCCGCGGTGCCGTGACCGTAGGATACGCCGCCCTCGTAGGGGAAGGGCAAAATCACCGCCGCTGCACTAGAATACGCGCAGAACTCCGGCTCCGGTGCGAGAAAGGGATGCTCGTTCGGCTTCATTGTGCGCCTGCCAGGGTCTCGATGAAAGCGGGCATTTGCCCGACGATGTTTTTTTGCGGGCGGTCCGGGCACTGGTCGAGGACAAAACTGACCAGGATCGGAAAGATGATACTATACTCGCCCCAGATCTGCACCAGTTTGTCGTCGCCGGTCGAGCGATATTTGCCCCAGGTTACCGCCTCGCTGAAGGTGCAGGAGGAGAGGCTGCCCTCGCGCTCCACGGCGGTGCCGATCTGCAGGCCGCGGTCGGCCCCCTCGAAATCGACGCCGAGGATCTGGCTGATGGTCGGTCCGGTTTGCTGGATGAAGTTCTTGGGACCGCCGCCGCCCAGCTCGACAAAGCCGGTACCATTGGCGCTAAAACTGATGGCGGCCGAATCGAAGATGTCCCTCTGGCCGGAGAGCGCGACCGGATAGCCCTCGCGGTCGGTGCGGGTGAGGTTCATAGCGATGGAGTGGTTGGAGAGCGAATCCCAGAAGATCGGCACGCCAGCCTGGGCGGCGACGGCGACGAAACTGAGTTCAGGATGGGGGGCGGTCTCGGCGACCCAGAGCCCCATCTCGTAATTGAATTCCCAGCTGCTCAGGGTTTTGCCTTTGAGGCGGCTGTAGCGTTCGACCACGAAATGGCGGATGATCTCGTCCTGGGCCTCAAGGGTCTCCTTTTCGCGGATGCCGACATCGTAGATGCGGGTGTCGCCGGCGGCGCGCAGGGCATCGTCATCGGCTTGGGGGCTGATCGCCTTGACCGGCAGGCCGAAAGCGAAATGGAGGTCATGGTAGACCTGGGCGCCAGTCGAGCAGATGATGTCGATGAATCCGGCTTCGAGGAGGGAAAGAACCAGTCCGCCCATGCCGCCGGCGATCCCGGCGCCGGCAATGCCGAGCCAGATGGTGTCGCCATCGCTGATCATGCGCTTGAAGAGATGGGCGCCGCGATAAAGGTTGCGCGCTTCGAAGGAGGTGGCGCCCATGGCATCGACCAACTCGGGGATGGACTGCCGGCGTTTGGTGCGGGCCGGGATGATATCCGGCGCGTCATGGAAATAGGAGGTAGTGTTCGGGTGCATAGGCTCCTTAAACGATAGGGAGAAAAGCTTCCAGATCAGTGCAAACGGAAATGGCGCACACCGGATCCTGTCCGGTGGAGGCGCCATTTCTATTCAACACCCGAGATAAGGCTGCTATTCCAGAATCAGGACTGCGCAGGCAACCACGGTGGTCCAGAGGCCGTCCTTGTGCCCTTCGGCCGACTGGCAGATGCTGCGGCTGACGAAGTGGTTCTTCTGGTCGACCTTGTACTCTTTTTTGCGTTCGTCCCAAGCCACTTCGGGATCGAGTTCGATGCCGAGGGTGGAGGCGAGCATGGTCGCAGCGAGATCTTCAGCGAAATCGGCCGATTTTTTCATGGTCTCGCCGAAGGCATGGTGCTCGCTGAGATAGCCATACTGGTTGGTGTCCTTGGGTGTGGCCAGGCCGATGGCGGCCGAGACCAGGCGGTTCGGCTCGCAGGTGGCCTCGCGCGCCATGACGACAAAGGTGATCTGCCCCGGCGAAAGCAGTTTGATGCCCTGGGAGCGGGTGATGATCTTGCAGTCCGGCGGGAAAATGGAGGAAACGGTCACCAGGTTGCAGATTTCAATGTCCGCATCGCGCAGTGCCAGCTCGAAGCTTTGCAGTTTGTTCTTATGATAGCCGACGCCTTTGGTGAAAAACATGCGCTTCGGGATGAAATGGTTGATTCTTTCCAATTCAGATGTCCTCCTGACAGGATGGAGTTCACAATGATCCCCCGGTCCGGACGGGCCTTAACCGGCGTGCAGCTGCAGCCCGGACGGAGATCCGCCGCCGGGGGTCACTCCCCTGCGGCCTTGATCTCGTCCCAGATCTTGATATATTTCTGGTTGTTTGCACCCAGATCCTGAATCACCTCGCCGCGGGCGCGGGTGGCCGCATCGGGAAAAATTCCCGGATTGGCCTTGATTTCCTCGCTCAGCAGGCCATAGCTTGCACTGTTGGGGCAGAGATAGGTGATGAACTCGGTATTGGCGGCGGCCACCTCCGGCTGGTGCAGAAAATTGATAAACTTGTAGGAGAGGTTGACATTTTTGGCTGCCCGGGGGATGACCAGATCGTCGGATGCCAGCGAAAAGCCCTCGGCGGGCAGCACAAATTCGACCTGTTCGTTTTCCTCCTTGACCTTGAGAATGTCGCCGCTGTAGCCATGAACCAGATGGAACTCGCCCGAGGCCAGGCCGGTCTTGTACTGTTCATTTTCGAATTTGGCCAGATTCTTTTTCCAGCCGATGACTACGGCCCTGGCGGCGGCCAGCTGGGTATCATCGACACTGTTGAGGCTGTAGCCAAGGTACTTCAGGGCGGCGCCGATGGTCTCGCGCATATCGTTGAGCATCGTCATGCGGCCTTTGAGATCCGGACGCTCGAACATTTTCCAGGTGGGTTGGATGTCGACAACCCGGTCCTTGAGGTACCCGATCCCGGTATAGGTGATCATGTAAGGGACGCTGTATTTCATTCCGGGATCGATGGCGATCCTGAGATAGTCGGGATCGATGTTGGCAAGGTTGGGGAGCCGGGCGTGATCCAGCGGCTGCAGCATCTCCTGTCCGTACATTATTTTGGCCATGTAGGAGCTGGGGGTGATGAGGTCATAGCCGGTTGCGCCCGCTTTGAGCTTGGCGTACATTCCTTCGTTGCTGTCAAAGGTGTCGATGATGATCTTGCAGCCGTTCGTTTGTTCAAATTGCTGTACCAGCTCCGGTTTGATGTAATCAGCCCACGTGTAGAGATGGAGGTCGGTGCTTGCAGATTTGCAGCCTGCCAGGAGGGCAAGTCCGACAAGAGCCGCCACGAGGAGTGTGCTTTTTTTCATCTGACCACGTCCTTGTTAGAGGTAAGTCTCTGACTTGCCCAGACCAGCGTGAAGGTCACCGCCAGCAGGATCGTCGAGAGCGCGTTGAGCACGGCCGGCGAGCCGAATTTAATCATGCTGTAAATGCGAATCGGGAGGGTGGTCGATCCGGGTCCGGCAACGAAGAACGATATGACAAAATCATCGAACGAAAGGGTCAACGCGAGCAGAGCGCCGGAGGCGATGCCCGGCGCCAGCATCGGCGCCAACACCCGCCACGTGGTGACCCACCAATTGGCACCCAGATCCTGCGCCGCCTCTATAACGGCCATATCAAAGTCCTGCAACCGTGCCAATACCACCATGGTCACATAGCTGATGCAGAAGGTGACGTGAGCGAGAAAAATGGTGAAGAGTCCGAGTTTGACGCCCAGGGCAACGAATGCGAGTAGAAGGCTCATGCCCATAAGGATTTCCGGGACCACTAGGGGTGTATAGATCAGGACGAAATGGAAACGCTGCAGCGCCGACTTGTAATAATGCAGGGCGAAGGCCGCGGTGGTGCCAAGCAGGCAGGAGAGCAGGGTCGCGGTAGCGGCGATGATAGCGGTGTTCTCGAGCGCCATCAGGATATCATGCTGCCCCATCAGCTTGATGTACCAGCGCAGCGAAAAACCGCCCCAGTGGCCGCCATAGGCCGCGGCGTTGAACGAATTGACGATCAGCACCACGATCGGCAGATAGAAGAAAACAAGGACCCCAAGGGTCACGAAAAAGGGAAGGCGACTGCTTTTCATGCCTTCTCCTGGATGATGGGGGGGCGTTTTTCGGCGCTGCGGGTCTGCATGATGAGCGAGATGATCAGAGGCAGCAGTACCGTCAGGGTCAGGATCGCTGCCAGACCGCTGGCGTGGGGCAGATTGCGGTCGACGAAGGCGCGCTGGGCGATCTTGTTGCCGATCATCTCGCTGTTGGGCCCGCCGACCACATCCGGGATGACGTAGGAGCCCAGAGCGGGAATCAGGACGACCAGAATGGCGGTGGCGATGGCGCGGCTGATGCCCGGCACGAAAATGCGGAAAAAGGCCGTCAACGGCCCGGCACCCAGGTCGCGCGCCGCCTCCACCAGGTTGAAATCAAACTTCTCCGCAGCGGTAAAGATCGGCAAAATGGCGAAGGGCAGCTCGGTATAGACCATGACCAGCAGCACTGCCTCCGGTGTATAGAGCAGTGTGGCTTCCGGCTGCACGACGCCCAGAAAAACCAGCGCCTGCTTGATCAAGCCCTCGGGGTGAAGCAACGTCTTCCAAGCGAAAATACGCACCAGGAAGCTGGTCATGAACGGGGTGACCACCAGCAACAGAAGGGTATTATGCCACTTTTTGTTGACCCGCGCCATGTAGTAGCCGGTCGGCAGGGCGAGAAGGAGGCAAAAGGCGGTGGTGAGGATGCTGAGCCAAAGGGTGCGCCAGATGATGGCGGGGTAGTTGGGATTGCCGAGGCTGCGAAGTGTCTCCAGCGTCCAGCCTGTGCCGATACCGCCATAGGGATCGGCGGGCTTGAAGAGGATGGCGAAGACGATCAGGGTCGGGATAAGGAAGAGCAGGGTGAGCCAGGCAAAGCTCGGCGCCGTTACCAGCCCCTCGGATAGGCGGCGGAGTCTGGTCATCCCGCGGCCCCTTCTTCTCCGACACTCTCCGGCGGCAGACTCATGAGTTCCTCGTCCGCTTCACTGTACCGTTCCAGCATGAATCCGTCATCTGCATGCCACCAGATCCAGACGGCGTCATTCCAGCGGATCGGTTCTTCGTCCAGATAAAAACGGTTATGCTGCTGATAGATGGCGATCTTGTACTCATCGACGCGGACCCAGTATTTGGTCAGGCCTCCGAGGTAGATGACATCCTCCACCTGGCCGGGAACGATATTATGGTTCGGGCCCAAGACCGGTTTGGTCCTTCCTATGCCAAACTTTTCCGGGCGGATGCTGAGGTAGACCGGGTTGCCGGCCGAGATCTTTTTATCGTTGAAGCAGACCAGGTCGGGAAATCCCTCGATCTTGAGGCGGCTGTATTCCTTGCTGACCAGCTCGCAGGCCTCGCCTTCGAAAAAGTTGGTATCGCCGATAAAAGCGGCGACGAAGCTGCTGCGCGGGGCTTCGTAAATCTCCGCCGGTGTGCCGATTTGCTCGATGCGGCCGTGGTTCATCACCGCGATGCGGTCGCTGAGGCTCATCGCCTCGCTCTGATCATGGGTGACATAAACGAAAGTGATGCCCACTTCATCGTGGATGATGTCGAGTTCAAGGAGCATTTTTTGGCGCAGTTTGAGGTCGAGGGCAGCCAGTGGCTCGTCAAGGAGCAGCACCTGGGGTTTCATGATCAGGGCGCGCGCCACAGCCACCCGCTGTTTTTGGCCGCCGCTGATTTGTGCCGGTTTTTTGTTTGCTTCGGCCTCGAGCTGCACTAGGGCAAGCATCTTATCGACCTCGGCCTCGATCTCCGTCCTGGGCAGTTTTTGCACCTGGAGGCCGAAGGCGATGTTTTGGCGCACCGTCAGATGGGGAAAGAGGGCGTAGCTCTGGAAGATGGTATTGACCTTGCGTTTGTTGGGTGGTAAGGGTGTGATCTCCTCATCAGCGAGGAGGAGGTGTCCGGTATCGGGCTGCTCAAAGCCGGCCAGCATCCGCAACAGGGTGGTCTTGCCGCAGCCGCTGGGGCCCAGCAGGGAAAAAAATTCGCCTTTGCGGATCGAAAGGGAGACGCCATCTACCGCGCAAAGGCTGCCGAAATGTTTGGATACGTTAACGATCTCGAGAAACTCGGCCATTCTAGCGCTAATTCCTCCATGAATACCCGCGGAGGGGTACTCCAATTGCGGAACCTTTTGTGCGATCCAGGGGGGTCATCAGAACTCCTTGCCGGCGGTCAGGCCAAAGCTGCTGGTGTGGTTCTTGAGGTAGGGTTTCAGCTCATGGTTGAGGGTCCGGTTATACTGAAACCAGGGCTGGAGATAAAGGCCGGTAGGAAGGGTCCAGGTCAACCGGCCATCGATGGAGAGCAGACTGGCCGTGGCCTTGCTTAGGCCGAAGTAGGCGTCGTTGAACTTGGCCGAGCCGGCGCCAAGCATCAGGGCGCCGGAGGCACTGACCTGATCAGTGAGCTCCTTTTCGATCTCCACGCCTTCCTGGGTATAGAGGGCGCCGGTATATTCTACGATGTCGTACATAAACCCGGCTTTCAGGGTCAGGATCCCGACCGGATAACCGACGATGCAGGCCAGTTCGCCGGTGCTGGGGGCATCCGGTTGATTGATGTAGTGGTAATAGTTGAAATAGGTCTCGAACGCGAAGTTTTGCCAGGCAAACGCGTAGGTGAGTGCGGCATCGATTTCCGGCCGTTTGATATCATCCTTTGGGGTACTGAGCGACCAGGAACTCCACAGGGAGAGGGTGATGTTTTTACGGGTGATCCAGACGTTAGGCTGCAAGATCGCCGCCTCATTGACGGTCATGCCGCGCCAAAGATAGTTGTTGGTCCCTGTCATCTCGACGCCGCCGCTCCAGGCCGGTTCGGCCTCGCTCAGCGAATCCGGCTCCGCAGGAAAAGCGATGGGTGCCTGGCTCAGGATGGCCAGCAGGATGGTGGACAGCAGGATAGTGCGCATAGGCAGGTTCTTTCGTTGACGGATGCATTCTGTATAAAACGGGTAGAAAATAGATATTATTTTTTTGGGATGCAATGGATTTTTTATCCGGGTTTTTCGAGCATCGGTCTGAGGTAGGTCGCGGTGTAGGAGGTATCGGCGGCAGCGACCTCCTCCGGTGTGCCTTGTGCCACGACGTAGCCGCCGTTCTCGCCGCCTTCCGGTCCGAGGTCGATGATGTAATCGGCGCATTTGATGACATCGAGGTTGTGCTCGATGATCAGCACCGAATGGCCGGCAGCGATCAGTGTGTCGAAGCAGTGCAACAGGGTAGCGACGTCATCGAAATGGAGGCCGGTGGTCGGCTCGTCAAAGATGTAAAGGAGCTGTTTGCGCCGGGGATCGCTGAGATGGGCGGCCAGCTTGACCCGCTGGGCTTCGCCGCCGGAGAGGGTGGTCGCCGGCTGGCCCAGTTTGAGATAGCCCAGGCCGACCTCCTTGAGCAGCTTCAGACGCCGGGTCACCGCCGGTTCGTGCGCGAAAAAATCGAGGGCCTCACTAACCGTCATCTCCAGCACCTCAGTCACATTTCGGCCACGGTACTGGATGTCGAGGATGTCGCGGCGGTAGCGTTTGCCGCCGCAGCTGTCGCATTCCAGAAAGAGATCAGCCAGGAACTGCATCTCGACCCGCACCACGCCGGCGCCTTCGCAGGTTTCGCAGCGGCCGCCGGGGACATTGAACGAAAAGGCGCCCGATTTCAGGCCGCGCACGCGGGCGCGGTGGGTCTCGGCGAAGAGTTGCCGGATCGGATCGAAAGCCTTGACATAGGTGGCCGGATTCGAGCGTGGCGTGCGGCCGATGGGCGATTGATCGACCATGACCACATCGCCGATATAGCCATCTCCGCTGATGCTGTGGAAATGGCCCACCCGCTTCTTCCAATCGCCTCGTTTTTTCATCATCCCCGCATAGAGCACATCCCGCACCAAGGTGCTTTTACCCGAGCCCGAGACGCCGGTCACCACCGTCATTACCCCCAACGGGATATCGAGGTCGATATTCTTGAGATTGTGCTCGCGGGCGCCGCGAATCTGCAGCTTGGGGCCGGTCAATGGTCGACGCCGGTCTGGCAAGGGTATACGTTTGTTGCCGCGCAGATAGGCGCCGGTCAGCGACCGACCATCGACGCGGATCTCATCGAAGGTTCCGCTGAAGATCACCTCACCCCCGCTGGCGCCCGCACCGGGACCGAGATCGATGATTTGATCGGCCTGGCGCATCATCTCCCGGTCGTGTTCGACGACCACCACGGTATTGCCGATATTGCGCAGGGCCTTGAGGATCTCCACCAGTTTTTGGCTGTCGCGTGGATGCAGACCGATGGTCGGCTCATCGAGAATGTAGAGCGCGCCCACCAGCTGGGCGCCGAGGGCGGTGGCGAGATTGATGCGTTGGAACTCGCCGCCCGAAAGGGTGCCGATACGCCGGTCGAGGGTCAGGTAACCCATTCCGATGGCATTGAGGTAGGTCAACCGGTTGCGCAACTCCGTCAGAATTTGGCCGGCAATCGCTGTCTCGTACTCGCTCAGCGTCAGCCTCTTGAAAAAATCCAGGAGATCCTGCAGAGAACTTCGATTGAGATCGGCAATCGTCGCCCCCAGAATGCGGAAATAGAGCGCTTCAGGGCGGAGGCGCGAGCCATTGCAGGCCGTACAGGTGACATACCCACGGTACCGGCTGAGAAACACCCGCACCCCGATCTTGTATTTTTTGGTTTCGAGCCAGCTGAAAAAGGCATTGATACCGGGAAAGTCGCCGGCGCCATCCCAGAGAAAAGCCCGCGCCTCCGGCCCCAGCTCGGCGTAGGGGGTATCCAAATCGATGCCGTGCTGCGGTGCTTCCCGCAGCAACAGCTCGAAGAGTTCGCGGTGGCTGGGGGTGGTCCAGGGAGCAATGCACCCCCCGGCAATGCTCTTCTCTGGATGGGGGATGACCAATTCCTCGTCAATGGTGATGATGTCGCCAAAGCCGTTGCAGACGGGACAGGCACCCGTCGCATGATTGAAAGAAAACAGCCCGGGCTGCGGCTCGGTGAGGACGATGCCGCAGCGGGCGCATTCGTATCCCTGCGAAAAGGGATGTGAGGGCTCCTCGATAAAATGAAGATCGAGATGCCCCTTGCCCATCTCGAAGGCCTGCTGCGCTGAATCGGCGATGCGGCCGGCCATTTCGGGGGCGGTGACCAGGCGATCGACAATGACGTCGACGCGCTCTGTGCCGGGCGCGAGTTGTTCCAGCGGCAGGACTTTGCCCTCAGCGTGGACGCGATAATAGCCCTTCTGACGCAGCTGCTGCAAACTGGCTGCATCAGCGGCGTGCGGGAAAGTGATGGTGCAACGGCTGCCGACCGGCCGCCCCTGGATGTAAGATACCACATCGTGGACCTGCTCCCGTCGCACCGGCTGGCCGCAGGAGGGACACCAGGCTTCGCCGATGCGGGCGAAGAGCAGACGCAAATAATCTTGGATTTCAGTTGCCGTGCCGACAGTGGAGCGGGAGCTCTGGTTGGTGTTCTTTTGCTCGATGGCCACGGCGGGCGAGATGCCGTGAATCTTGTCGACGTCCGGCCGTTCCATCCGCTCCAGGAATTGCCGTGCATAGGCGGAGAGCGACTCGACATACCGGCGCTGACCTTCGGCGTAAAGGGTGTCAAAGGCGAGACTGGATTTCCCCGATCCCGAAACCCCGGTGATCACCACCAGCTGGTTGCGGTGAAGGGTGACGGAAATATTTTTGAGATTATGGGTGCGCGCCCCGATGATCTCGATATCTTTGGACATGAGCCTGGATCGACCTCGATAGGTTGCCGGCAAACAGACTTTTATGATACGAAAAAAAAGCGACAAATTCAACACAATAGCTCCGGGCGCAGCGGCAGGTGCCGGCTCTCAAGTCATTTGGAGTCATTCGGTTTCACGACGGGCGGCATGCGCATGCCGCCGCAGATGGGGAGGTCAGGAAGGGGGGTGGTTATCGGGGCGGGGCGAGAATGCGCCGGCGCAGCAGCAAAGCATGAAAGAGCAGCGCCAGCGCGCCGCCGAGCAGGGCGGTGATCCATTGGGGCAGGGTCATCATGGTGATGATCTTTTCGGGCAGCGTCCTGGAGAGGAGCAGGGGCATGATCAGGCGCGCGGCCAGCAACAGCCAGAGGAATTTGGCGGTTGATCCCAGGATTATCCCGACCCAGGCACGCCAGGACTGCAACGGTGATGCGGATTTCCGGCTGCCGAGGGCGCCAAAGAGCAGAACGTAAAGGGCGTTGCCGCACAGGATGAAGGGAACGAAGGGGGCCAGCACCGGCGGCAGTTGGCCGCGGATCAGAGCGATAAGCGGCGTGATGGCGCCGAGGGCGATCCCTCCGCTTATCCCGGAGATCAGAGTGGTCAGCACCAGCATCAGATTGACCAAGGGACCGGTCATGGGCTGCGGCAGGCCGATCATTTCAATGATCAGGGTGATGGCGATCAGCAAAACCAGACGAGTCAGTCTAGCGGTTCTCGGATTCATCGGCAGCGGTTATTCCGTTCTGTTGAAGACCAGGGGCAAATTGACGGTGACTGATCCCGCGGTGATTTTGTCAAAGCGCAGACGGCGCAGCAGACCAAGGAGCTCGCGGACGAACTCGTCCTCGCTGATGTTGCTCTCGACCACCACGATGTTCGAGACCGTGCCATCCGCCTCGATGGTCAGATCGACATTGAGCTTGCCGCGCATATCCGGATGGAGTCGCAGATGTTTGTTATAGATGTACATCATACGCGCCTGCTGGGCGTTGATCACCCCCATCACCGCATCGGCGGAACGCTGCACCCGGGCGGTCTCGGAACCACGGATATCGCCCGGGGCCTGGATGGCGACTTGCCCCTTCTTTTCCAGTTTGACGCTCTCGACGCCCTTGGCTTCGGTGATCAGCTGATCGACATTGCCCAGGGCGGCGACGTTGAACTCATCGAGGACAACCTGGTCATAGGCTTGGTCAGCGGAACTGCGGCCGCGGCTGCCGTTGCCTTGACCGAGCCCCAGCCCCCCTTCACCTCCGCCGCCGCTGCCGCCGCGCAGTTTGGCTTGCGAGAGCAGCCGATCGAGGTCCTGTATCGAGTTGTCGCTGACGAGAAATTCGATGCCGTTGTTCTTCTTGTCCTTGTCGCTCACCGGTACAATCACCCCGAGAACGCCGATGATGCCCGAGGTGCTGCCGCCGAGCAGATTGTCGCCGCCGATGGGCTGATTCAAATCCTCGGCAATCGAGGGGGGCGGTTCCAGCTCGATGTATTTAGTGATCCGCACCTTCTTTTCAAGGGCCTCCTCCGGCTGCAAATAGACGACAAGCCAGTATACACCGACGGCGAAGAACTCGATGACGGCGGCGATGCCCAGAGCCCAGACCATGTATTTGTGGCTGTACCGTTTCAGTTCCTGCAATCCGTTATCCCGGATCGGCTGCAGCACCGCGGGCTGCAGGTTGGACGGCGCTTCATGCAGGACTCTGCGCTCCTCGGTTTCCTGGCGTTTGAGCTGCTCGATTTCCGCCTTGAGCCGGGCGATGCCCTCGCCGAGAGGGCGCAGCTGGGCGACGATAACCTCCAATTCACTGCGGGTGACGCCATCGAAGGGATGGGCGAGACAGCGCTGCCGGACGGCTGGGTCCTGCAGTTCGGCGCGCTTTTCGATCAGGCCATGGTCGCGATACAAGGTGTAGAGCCGTTCGTGCAAGGCGCTCTGGAGTCCAACGAGTTGTTCGCGGGTCTGCTCCAGCTGCCGGCGTTGTTTTTTGATATCCAACTGCATTACTTCCTCATTATCGCCTTACCAGGGAAAGACGTCTTTACGCTTGCTGGTGGAGGACGGTTTCTGTTTCAGGCCGAGGTGGGCCGAGGGCGCCACCGGCCGGAAAATTTCTTCAAAAAAGGAGCGTTTAATCTCGATATCGTCGATTTCAGGATCGCTGCCCGGGATGATGAAAATCGCCTGGGGTTTTTCGAGCTTGCCTTCAACCTCGATCTTGTCGAGAAAGAGCCTGAAGGAATGCTCGTCATCGCGCAGGGAATCCGGCAAGGAGGAGCGTGGATCCAGAAGCCGCAGCGAGTCCTGAGCCGATGCGGTTGAGGTTTCCGCGGTCATGGCGTTGAAGAGGCGGGTACCATCGCGGGACGGGGCGGTTGCGTCGGCCGGGGCGGCCGTCCCCCGTGTCGAATCCGCCGGGAGAAGGTTCTGCTCCTGTCCGGAGGTGAGGCCTGCCACGCCGAATAGAAAGGCGATGAGAATCAGGGTGCGGGGTGCAGTAAAGGTCGTCGGCGTCATGATGGCCTTGTTCCTTCCGGTTGCGGCTGGGCCGGCGCCGGTTGCGGCGGGGTTGTCGGATCGGAGGCAGAATCAGCGGAAGGTACGATCCCCAGCTCCGTCTGCAAAGCCTGCAGCCGTTGACGGCTCTGGCTCACCCAGTTGTTTTCGATCGCGTTCGCTTTGGCCTGTTCGACCATTTTGGCGTAGGTTTCGAGGGCCCGTTCCTTGTAGGGTTTGGCCGCCGTAACCAGTTTGGACTGGTACTCCTGCAGCGCCTCGCCCTTCAATCCCCTGGGCGGGGGCGAATCCATAAAGGCGCGGACGAACTCCTCAAAGGAGGCCCCGATGCGATAAGAGGCGGCGGTGGACCAATCGGCGATTTGATATTCCAGGGTGGCCTTGTAGGCCTCGAAGACCTCGTTGAACTTGGCTACCTTGCGTTTCATGCTGCGTTCGAAGGGCGGCTGCAGCGTGATCTGGGTGTATTCGTTGAAGAGCAACTCGCCGAGCATGAACTGCGCCTGAGCGACATAATAGGGATCGATCGCCGCGCCGGCGTTCCCGCTTTGCTGCCAGCGCTGCACCGCACGGGTGTAATAACGGCGCGAACCGGCCGGATCGCCTCCTTTGCTGGCCATCTCACCCGCCTTGGCAAGGCACTCGACCATGTCGGCCAGGGAATCGGGGTAGCTCTGGGCAAAACGGCTGTACAGTCTCTCCGCATCGCCCCAGTTTTGCAGGTTCTCCTGGCAAAGGGCAGCGGATTTGAGGCTGCGCTGAGCGAAATGTGAGGCCGGCCAGGTGTCGCAGAGTTGGAGGTAATCCCGGGCAGCGGCCGCATAGTCGCCGCTGCTCTCGCGCAGCACGGCTGCACGATACAGGGCCTCATCGGCCAGGTTCGAGGGGGGCTGCTGGGCGGCCAACTGCTCAAGCGCCTCGGCCGCGGCGGCGGGCTTGTTGAGCTTTTGGAACTGGGTTGCTGCTTCGAACAGGGCGCGGTCGCGCAGCGGCGCCTCGGCGGCGTTCAGCGCCACGGTTTGCATCAGCTGTGCAGAGGCTTCGGTCTGGCCGGACGCGGCTAGTCCTTCGGCGATCTTGAATTTCGCCAGGGTGCCGAGACGGCCGGCGCGTTCGCGGTAATGCGCCGAGTCCGGAAATTGCTCCTGCAGGGCGGTAAACCAGCGATCGGCTTCCTCGAAGCGGTTGTCATCAAAATAGCACTGCCCCGCGTTCAGCGCCGCGCTGAGATAAAAGGGACGCTGCGCCCCGAGGTCGACCACATGCTTGTAAACCCGCGCCGCTGCAGCGTACTGATGCATCTCGTGGAGGGTCTCACCCAGCTTCATCAGAACCTGATCATGATTCCGGCTATCGGGGAACAGGGTGATGAATTCGTTCGCCGCCAACAGCAGGCCGCGTTCGGATGGCCGCGAGACGGCCAGGCGCAGGGTATCGCTTTCGCCGATGAACCTGGGGATGGCTACCTCGGAGGAGTCGCCCCCCGGGTCACTGCCGAGCAGTTGATAGTAACATAAAACCCGATTGTAGGCGGCATCATGGCGGTAGCGGGTGGTATCGTACCGGGTTAATACGGCGGTGTAGGCCGCAATCGCCCCGGCAAAATCGCTGCGACCATAATTGCATTCGGCGAGGAGGTAATGGATCTCCGCGGCATCGGGGGCTGAGCCATATTTTTCGAGATAATCCTCATATTTTTCAATGGCAACCTGATAGTCGCGAACGCGGCCATTGCGCTGGGCTTCCGCCTGGAAATAGAGGCCCAGGCCGCGCAAGGTGACCCGGGCCAGGCTGTCCGCTTTTTGATGAACCGGGCCCGAGGGATACTTCTGAAGCCAGAAGCTGCCGGGGGCGAACTGCTGCACGATCCGCTCGCGCGTCTGGATCGCCTGCGGTTTGCGACCATCCGCTTCATAATCATCAACCATCTGCTGCAGCAGCTCCGGTGCCTTTTCGTAAAAGGGATAGAGACTGAGGAGAACCTCCTGGGCGGCGATGGCTTCCGGATAGTAGGCGCGTTTCTGGTAGAGCGCCGCGAGCTGCACCAGGATGGGCAGGGTGTAGGATTTGTCGGTGCGCGAGGAGAAAAAATTCTGGGCCGCTGCCGGACCGCCGTATTCCGCATAGCAGCTGGCGACGTACTGAATCGCTTCCGAGCTCAGGTCCGCCCGGGAACGGCTCAACTGTTGCGAATGGGTCCGCTCGATCAGCGCCATATCCTCGAGTAGATAGATGAAACTGGTGATCGCGTGGGGATAATCACCCTGAGAGTAGTAGGACCAGCCGAGCTTGTAAAGGGCCATGTCGAAGTAAGGGTTATCCCATTGCTCCAGCAAGGCCTTGTAGTGTTCGATGGCGGGGGCATACTCGCGGCGGTCGAAGTAGAACTCGGCGATACGGAAATGCGATTCGAGGGTGATGGCCGATTTCGGGAATTCGCTGATGATTCGTTCGAGGCAAAGCTGCGCCCGGACGCGGTTGCCCTGCTGCAGGTAGGCCATACCGAGCATGTAGAGGGCTTTATCGCGGAAGGCGACCTTGGGATACTTTTCGACCAGCTGTTCGAGCAGGTTGATGCTTTTTTCCATATTGGCGCGGGGGAGAACCGGCTCGTCCAGGATTTCGTTGCGCTCAAAGGCCTGGAGATCCTGCTCATACTTTTCCATCTGCTGCTGAAACAACGCAGTGGACTGGCGTTGATAAAGCTGGGCCAGCTGCAGCAGCACGGTCGGGGTGAAGTCACTGTCGGGATATTTTTGCAGCAGGGTCTCGTGTTCGAGGATGATCCGGTTCAGTTTGGTGAGATCCTCGCCGCTCTCCGAGACGACGCCGGCGACGATCGAGGCTGGTTTTTGCCCGGCCGCCTGCAAAGGATGGAGGCCGCCCAGCAGGAGGCCGCCCAGCAGGAGCCATCGGGCACCCCACCGGCCGTGGCAACGGATTTGGTCAAGGCAATAGGGGAAATAGGATTTCATTGGAATAACCATCGGTAACGTTGGGACTACTGCATGCTTTGCATGAAAAGGGCGCGGGACTTGCCGAACTCTGCATAGGCGCGCCAATCCATACGGGACTCCTTGCGCCGGGTGAGACGGCGCAGCTCGTCCATTTCATCGGCCAGCTGATTCACCCGCACTCGTTCCTCCTGGATGCGGCGCAGCAAACCCTGTCGCAGGTCCAGCAGCTGTTGACGCTGATCGCGCAGCTCGTTGGGCATCTCGGGCCAGGTGACCTGGAGGGGCAGGGCATCGATCAGCTCACTCTCCATAATGAGCAGATCGGTCTGCATCTTTTCCACCTCGATCCCCTCCTCCAGCAGCGACCGCTGCACCTCGCGGGTGATGGCCGGCATCTCCTCCTTGCTAGGGAAGAGAGCGATCAGGTGATCATACACCCTGATGGCGTGGTCGTAGCGCTTTAGTTTCATGAAGCAGCGGCCGAGCAGAAAGAGGCCCTCCTCCGTGCTGGCGCTGCCAGTATGGTTGAGCAAGAGCTGGGTGAGGGGTTTGATGGCTCCGTTCAGGTTGCCGAGCTGCACCTGACACCAGCCTGCCGCGAGCAGCGCCTCGTCACGATGCTCATGGGCCGGCGACACCAGCTGGAACTGCTCGTAGGCGGTGCGATAGCGCTCCAGTTCATAGAAAAGATAGCCCAGGGTCAGGTGGCTCTCGTCGATCAGGCTGCGCACAGCTTCGCTCTCAACCGGCAGTTCACAGAGATCGCGCAATGTGGTCACCGCACGCGGCAGCTGTTTCATGCGCATCTGCGCCAGGGCGAGATTGTACTGGGCAAAAGGGTACCACGGACTTTTTATCGAGACCTGCACCAGGTTCTCCATCGCCTTGGGAAAATCACGGAGTTGATACTGGGCCATGCCGGCGAAATAGCAGGAGGCGTCGGTGATGGTGGGCGGCGAGACCGAGCGTATGATGATCTGATGATAGTCGATGCACCGGTTCCACTCCTGACGGTCGTACTCGATCCGCTGCAACCCGAGAAGGGCATTGGGCTGCAAGGGACTGCGAAGGAATCGGGTGATCAGGTGCTGATAGAGCCGTTCCGCCCCCTGGGACAAGCCGATTTCATACAGCGACTGTGCCAGGGTATAGACCACCTCGTCGCTTTTTTCGTACTCGGGATTGAAGTCGAGGAGGATGATCAAGTCGCGGGCGGCTTCCCAGTATTTCTCGCTCAGGTAATAGCGTCGGGCCTGGCTGAAGAGCCGGTCGGAGGATTTTTGCCATTCAGACGAGGATTGAGCTCGCAATGGTGCAACGGCGCAGAAGAGCATGGCGACGATGAGCAGCGTGCTCAGCAGCAGCAAGTAGCCATGCCGGGGTCGAGGATTCATTTTTGTTCTGCTCCTGCTCATTCCGGCTGCCGGTCCTGGCTTTTTTCGACTTTTTTCCGCAACTCATCCAACTCGTGATTGACCTGTTCGCGCTGTTTGCGGATTTCCTCGTTCTTCTGCTGCTCCTCGGTCTGGCGTTCGCGACGGGCGCGGTCCTCGGGGTTGGCTGTCTCGAAGAGCTGGATGCGATGGGTCACCCCGAAAAGCACCTTCCAATCCGCGTACTTTTTTAGAAAGGGGTTTTGTGCCAGGTCGGCGGAGGTGGGCGTGTAATTGCCAAGGCGGATGTCCGCTGCCACGTCGAAAACCAGCTGTTTGGGGCCGAGGAAGCGCAGGCCACTGGAGAAACGGAGCAGATTCTGCCGCAGGGAGAGGCGGTCGGTCTGGTTGATAAAGATCTCCCCGGTGGTCTCCGCATAAAAGAGGGTGGCGCGAATGGGAAATTTGAAACCGGCGCCGACCAGCAACTGATCCTGTTCGGCGCTGAAAAAGCGGTCGCCCCAATTCTGGTCACGATAGCCGATATTGGCGATGAATTTGACCGGCAGAGCGACCCCACTCGAACGCAAATCGAGGGAGGCGAGGCCGATGAGGCCCCAACCATAGACGTCGGTGCTGTAGCTTTCATAGGGGATGTTGTGCAGGGGGGCGGTCGGCATAGAGATGAAGCCGACCAGACCCGTCTGCAGGATGCTACCGCGGTGCGGGAGATGGAGCTTGACGCCGATCCGGGTGTCGCCGATCGGCCCGAAGAGATCGCGCTGATTGTCCTGATACGGAACCGCGTGAAACATCAGCTCGAAGGTGCGCGAGAGTCCGAGGGTGAGACTGAGGTTCAGGGTATGATCCACCGCGAGTTCTTCGCGCTGGCCAATCCCGGCGCCCAGCGGCACGGCCGTGGTTATCTTTTCGAAATAAAGGCTGTAAAAGCCGTTGACGTAGAGCTGACCGGCCGGGACAGGGTCGGCATCATAGGTGCGCAAGTGGCCCTTGCCACCGCCGAGCGTCACCTGGGCCAGTGCTGCGGAGCCGGCAAGGCCAAGCAGCGCCACCGCCAGAAGAAGATGGATGCGTTTCAGAGGATGCATTAGCATGAGATACCGGAATAAATACCTACTGTCTTGTCGATGGATGCGATCAAGAGACGAATTAACCATGGTTGCGTTGTCTTATACCCCGCTGGCGATACTTTCAATATAGACGCAAAAGGGCCATGCTGCAGAAAGCGAAAGAGCCGGCCCGGAAGCTACAGCATGCCTTTGCGGCGACGGATGAACCATTCGCCGGCCAGCAGTGCAAGAATGGCCGCCAGCAGCGTTCCGCGGTTCCAGAGTTCCAGGTCGCGGGTCCGGGTGTGGTGCAGGCTTGCGCCGTGGATGCGCGCCAGCAGCCCGGCGGCCGAGTCGGCAGGCGCATAGAATCCGCCGCTCAGCGCGGCGATACGGCGCAGCAGCTCCGCCTTGAGCGCGACATCACTCAGTTCCTCGTTGTAACTGCCGACCGTGAAGAGGTGGGTGGCCTCGCCCACTTTCTGACTGTTGCGACGGACCTCCGCTTTGACCTGATAATCACCCGCTTGATTGGGCCGAAAGGCGGCGGTATAGCTTCCCTGTCCGGCCGGGGTGAGAAAGAGGGTGCTCTGCTTTGAGGCCGCGGCGGCCCGACGCGGCTCATCGCCGCCGGCTGGCTTCTCCCCTCCGGTTGGTTGGACCGTTACTTCGACCTCGGCATCGTCGACCGGCTGGAACCGGGCATCCACAACCTGGGCGGTGAGGCGGACCTCATCGCCAAAATGATAAGTGGACTGGTCGGAGCGCACACGAACCAGGTCGCTGTTCTTTTCGATCTGCAGCCAGCGGACCAGATTTTGGAAAAAGTGGTGATAGGTCTCGTCTCCATTGCCGATACCGACCATCATCAAGTGCCAGCGCCAGAGATCATAGCCGATGATGGCCGCCGATTTGGCCCCGCTGGTGCGCACCAGGATGAAAGGCCACTGCGGGGTTTCGATTCCGGCAAGATCGGCTGGTGAACCGATCCGCGCGCGGGCGAGGATTTCGGCATCGGGCCACCATGCGCGCAGCTCATCCCGGACATAAACCGGGGGCAGCAAGCTCCAAGCCGCGATGGTGGCGCCCGGAATCTGCATGACCGGATGCTCCTGACCAGCCGGGGTCAGGGTCGCAGTGACCTCCATTTCGGCTACGGTTGTCGCTTCCGCCCGGATCGGCAAATAGGGCTCCAGCGCTTTCAGACGCTGCCAATCCGGATCCCGGCCGCTGATGAAGAGCACGGGCCGCGGGCGCTTTGCGAGGGCTGACTGCAGTAGCGCTACGCTTCGCGGTGGAGAGGTGCGCCGGGGAAAATTGTAAAGAACGAAGAGATCGCCCTGATCGATGCTGTCCTGCAAGGCCTGATACGAGCCGGTTTGCAGACCACCGGGATCCCCAAGTTCGGCAAGCAGGCGGATATCGAACCGCTCGTCGGCGCGCAGATGGTTGCGCAAAAGAGAGAGGTCGGGCGAAAGAGAGCCCGCCAGAATGAAGATCAAGGCCTTGGACTTGAGCACGTCCTGATACAACGTGAAGCGGTTGTTGGCGCGCTGGGCGTCGCGGCCGGCCGGTGTCAGCCGGACCTCCAGCTTTTGCCGTCCCTCCCGTGTCGGTGTATACTTTAAGACAATCGTCGAATCCAGCGGGCCGCGCCGCAACATGATCTCGGCACGGGTGGCCTCGCCGCCGACGCCCTCCAGCTGCAAGCCGATCTTTTCCTGTCCTACGCTGGTGCTGTGCACCGTGACGCGCAGGGGGGTCGATTCTCCGGCGAAGGCGAAGGGGCTGGCCTCCACCTGGGTGATGCCGATATCGCTCTGCCGCTCAGCGGAACCGAAGCCCAGAACATGGACAGGCACCCCGATCTCCGCAGCATATCGTCCGGGATCTCCACCTTGGGTATAGTTGCCGTCGCTGAGCAGGAGGATGCCGCAAAGATTACGTTCTACCAGACGGTTTTTAATGGACGCCAGGCTGTTGCTGATGTCGGTCGCATCGCCATCAAAAGCCAGCGAATCGACAGCCTTCGATGTCAGCTCCTGGAGGTGGGCGTCAAAGGCATAATAGCCCAGATTCAGGGATTTATCGAGGTGCCGGTTGAACTCCTCCGCCAGAATCCGCTGCAGCATCGCCGCCCGGCTTGTCCCGGCCTCCTGCTGCTGCATGCTCGCTGATGCATCGATCGCGACGGCGAGCAGGGGTGGTGTCGTCACCACCCGCCGAGATTGCAGGGTCATTTCAAAGAGCGCCAGCAGAATCAGCAGGAGCGCGGCGGTTCGCAGCGCCGCAAGGAGAAGCCGTAACGACGGCCGAACTGCGGGACGGGTACGGCGGTATACCAGCAGCGAGATCCCTGCGGCCAGCAGCAGGGCGAGGATCAGGTAAAGCGGCTTCCCCGCAATCAGAATTCTGAAGGCGTCAAACGATGAGAACATAGGCGGTTATGATCCGCAATCGATAAAATATACTATTATTTAACAAAAAAAGCCCCATGATGTTCCATCTCCCTGTGATTCGCCGCACATTGAAAGCATAAAGTGGTCGACTACAGGCCACCCGTAGGGGGTGCTGGCGGGTCAAAGGGAGAGGTTGGGTGCGACATCAAGAGAGAAATCGGAGTGCTCGCCCGCCTGCAGGTGCATCAGCCCTGCCTGGGCGATCATGGCGGCGTTGTCGGTACAGAGCTCCGGCGCCGGGATGGCGAGGGCGATGCCCAGCGACTGGCACCGACTCGTGAAGGTCTCGCGCAGCGGGACGTTGCGCATGACACCGCCTGCCAGCACCAGGGTATGGCAGCCGTAGGCCTCCAGGGCGCGCTGACTTTTCATAAAGAGCGCATCGATGACCGCCTGCTGGAAGCTGGCGGCGATGTCCGGCAGCCGGGCGGCCCCTTCCTCCGGCGCGAGCGCCTGGGCATAATAGAGCACAGCGGTCTTGAGCCCGCTGAAACTGAAATCGAGGTTGCCGCTTTCAGTCAGGGCGCGAGGAAAAGCGATGGCACCGGGGTTACCACCGCGCGCACTTTTTTCGATCAAGGGCCCGCCGGGATAGCCGAGGCCGAGGACCTTGGCAACCTTGTCGAAGGCCTCGCCGGCTGCGTCATCGATGGTCCGTCCGACAATTTCGTAGCGGAGCGGTTCGCGCACCAGCACCAGCAGGGTATGGCCCCCCGAGGCGACCAGGCATATGAAGGGATATTCGATAGAGGCGGTTTGCGCCGCGGTGGCCAGGATATGGCCTTCGATATGATTGATGCCGATGAAGGGCTTTCCCAGGGCCAGGGCGAGGCCCTTGCACATCGAGAGGCCTACCAGCAGGGAGCCCGCCAAACCGGGGCCGCAGGTGACCGCCAGGGCATCGATTCCGGTCAGTCCGATGCAGGCCTGCTTCAGGGCAAGCCGGATGATCCCGGGCAACTGGCGCATATGAGCGCGAGAAGCGAACTCTGGCACGACGCCACCATAAGCCTCATGGATTTTTTGCGTGGCGATGACATTGGCCAGGATGCCACTCTCGTCAATCAACGCGGCGCTGGTCTCGTCGCAAGAGGTTTCGATTCCGAGAACGCGCATCATTCGCGTTCCAGGATCACTTTGAAACGCTTGGGCATAATATCACGGTAGCGAACACCGGGGACGGGGACAATATAGGCGGGAGCGTTCTGGCCATCCGTTTGGGGCTGACGGCCATAATCGATGTAGGCCGTGATCTCTTTTTCGGTCAGCGCGGAGATGACCGTGACCCCACCCTCGGCGATCAGACTGAGGGTGGCTGGTAAAACCATGGCGCGATAACCTGGTGGCAGGTTGCGGACGCGCACCGGGATGTGCTCGATACGTTTCTCCATCAGTTTCTGGACATCCACCTTGAAAAGGACGCGCGCCGGTTGAAGCATGATCTTTTTGGCATCGGGTGAGTTGAGCAAGATCTCTCCCGAGAGGGCGGTCTTGGCCCGGTCGAGGGTGCGCTCGATCGTCGGCACGGTCCGCAGCGACTTGATCAGGGAGTTGGGCCCCCGGGCGACAACCTCGGTCGGTTCGAGGAGGACATCTCCCACTACCGTATAACCCGGCATCGGTTTGACGGTGATCTGGCTTGCCACGGGTACAATGCGCGAGGCCAACTCCTCAATGACCACAGGGATCTCCTGCGGCTCGATCAGCTGTAGAACGGTGAGGGCGTGGGCGCCGCCGCCGAGGATGACATCCTGGGTACGCGGGTAGAGCACCCGCTCGCCCGGCCCCCACTCGAGGTTCATCTCCAGCCGCCCCTCGCGGAAAAGCATGAAAGCCATCAGGGCCATGCCCTGACCGCGCACCTTGACGCGCGCTCTGGTCGGAAGCTCGCTGGTGATAATGTAATGGGATTGCACCGCTGGAATATCGATGGGAATCTGAATCTCGGCATCGTAGAATTCGTTGGAGACGACAAGAAACCAGATCAGAATGGCAAAACCTGTCGCGGCGATATGGATTTTATAGCGCTGAAAGAAAGGCTTTTTCCCCTGCGCAGAAGAGTTGTTCTGCATCATCTCATTACTGGAAGACCATAAAATAAGAGGGTGACCTGCGGTCACCCCTGATCAAATTGACAAACCTGCCTGCCGGTGCAGGACTTTATTTGGTGGATTCTCGGATCTCTTTGCCGCGGCTGACCTCGCCGTTATCGATCCGGAGGTTATATCCGCATTCAGGATTGGAACATACCCAGGCCTTGTACATTATGGGAGCGCCATCGCGTCCGTAATCTGATAATGGGATCAATTGTCCGACTTTGCACTTTAAACAATTGGGAAAAACATTTTCCATTGCCCTTACCTCACCTCAAATATCCCACGGTTTTGATTGATTAGGTGGCGCCAAAGGGAGTATCCCGCTTCCTTGCCCGGATGAGGATGGGGCATGGCGGTTGGAGAAATATACGATATAAGGCAATGAAAATCAACAATTTTTTACTAATCTTTCCCTTCATTGGGATTTTTTTTGAAAATTCCCTTTTTCATAGTCCTTCCTTTTTGCTAAATTGTAGCCATCGTAGTGCACAACCTATCCTAGGAGGACATCATGCAAGCTGTGATGATGGTGGCCGGAAAAAGCACCCGGACCTATCCCATGACCCTGACTCGGCCCAAACCGCTCCTGCCGGTAGCCAATCGTCCGCTCATTTATCACAGCCTCGATCAGATGGTTGGACTTTTTGACGAGGTTATTCTGATCGTTGGTTACCGCAAGGAGATGATCCGCGAACTGCTCGGAGAGGAATACCGCGGCATCCATCTGGTCTATCAGGAACAAAAGGAACAGCTGGGGACCGGACACGCCATCCTCCAGGCACGGCCCCATATCCGCGGCCGCTTCGTCGCCTGCAACGGCGACGACCTGTTTGCCCATGAGGATTTCGCCAAACTCCTTCCTCATTCCTACGCGGCCCTGGTCAAGCCAGTGGCCGATCCCTCCCTTTATGGTGTTGCCCAGGTGGATGAGCACTATCACCTGATCCATATGGTGGAGAAACCCAAGACCTTTCTCGGAAACCTGGCCAACATCGGCTGCTATATCTTTGAACCCGATATTTTTGATGCCCTCGAGAAGGTCGAGCTGAGTGAACGCGGTGAAATCGAGATTATTGGCGCCATCATGGATGTGGTGCGTCGCAGCACGGTTACCGTCGTTCCCATCACCGGCTTTTGGCTGCCCACCGGTTTCGCCTGGGACCTGCTCAAGCATCAGGAATTCATGATGACCGGCATGAGCCGCAGCCGGATCGAGGGCCGTGTTGAAGCGGGGGCTGTCCTCACCGGCCCGGTCGAGATCGGCCCGGGATCGGTGGTGCGCAGCGGCAGTATCATCGAGGGTCCGGTCATCATCGGCGGCAACTGCGAGATCGGCCCGAACTGTTATCTGCGTAAGTTCACGGCCGTCGGCGACGGCTGCCGCATCGGCCACGCCGTCGAGATCAAGAACAGCATCATCATGCCGGGCGCGCATATCGCCCACCTCAGCTATGTCGGTGATTCGGTCATTGGCGAGGCCTGCAACCTCGGCGCCGGCACCATTACAGCCAATAAACGCCATGACGATCAACCTGTCCGCTCTGCCGTCAAAGGCCTACTCGTCGAGAGTGGTCGCCACAAGCTGGGTGCCATCCTGGCCGACCACGTCCAGACCGGCATCCATACCGCGCTCTATCCGGGCTGCAAGATCTGGCCCAGCCTGACCACCCTCCCCGGGGAGGTCCTGCAGGGCGATCGGATGCCCGAGGGCGCCGCCTGGGATTGAGCTGCGCCCTTGACCTGCTGCCCCGCCGTCCGGGGCATCCTCCCCCGTTCCCGCAAGGCTGTTCGACACGAACAGCCTTTTTTATGGCACGCCTTTTGACCCTTCGGGATGCAGAAGGGAAACGAAAAATTAACAAGATAAATAAAAACAAGCATCTATCCATGTCCATACAGGCGGAAGGTGAGGCCCGCATGCCGCACACGCTGGGGAGAGTGGGTATCGCGCGCCACAGAGTTGGAGGCTGCCATGAATAAAAGGTTCATCAGACGGGTATTGTTGTCGGTTGTGCTTGTGTTGCTGCCCCTGACCGCCAGAGCGCAGAGCTTGTATGATTATGGGGCCGAGAACCTACCGCGCGCGGCGCAACGATTCGATCCAGCCGTCTATATCGGCCGCCCCGGCGGCGGGCCGTGGATCACTGGAGAGAGTGCGGAGCGCGACGGTTCGGAAAATGATGGCATCGAATTCAGCATCACGGGCCACGAGGTGACGGTGTATGTCAGTAGTGACGGGGTGATCTCCGGCTGGCTCGATTTTCATGGCACGGGCGAAGCGCCCGATTTCAGCCAGCCCGACGATATCATCATTCCCGCGCAAACCGTGCGGGCTGGCTACAACAGCTTCAGTTTCGCCTGGCCGCAGGGCTTTGTCCCTGGCTCAGCGATCTGGTCGCGCTTCCGTTTCAGCTGCGCCTCCCAGGTGACCGCCGTCTCGAATCCGGTGGGCGTGAGCGATTCCTTCGGCGAGGTGCAGGACTACCGCTTCGATCTTCTGCCACTCGATCTTGGCGATCTGACCGCAGAGCCCGCCGGCGATCGGATTGCCCTCCACTGGCAAACCCGCACCGAAAACGAGAACCAGGGATTCCATCTCTTCCGCGCTGATGCGGCGGAGGGTCCGTATCGGCAGATTACCGGCAGCCTGATCCGCGGTGCAGGGTGCTCGCATGGACCGCTCCGCTATGGCTATTCGGATACAACCGTCGAGCCGGGAAGGGTTTACTATTACAAGCTGGCGGATGTCGATTTCAAAGGCTGCATGACTATGCACGGCCCGGTCTGCGCCACGGCAGCCTCCCCGATCGACTATGTTCTGGAACAGATCTATCCCAATCCCTTCAATCCCGAGACCCGCATCAATTTCAGGCTCAAGGAACCAGGAAGGGTATTACTCTCTGTCTACGATCTCAAGGGGCACGAGGTGCGCAAGCTGATGGCGGGGGCCCTGCCGCAGGGTTCCCATACCGTTTCATGGAACGGCCGGGATAACAACGGCGCCTTTCTCGCCTCTGCTACCTATATCTACAAGCTGCAGGTTAATGATTATGAGGTCTCCCGTCCAATCCAGTTCATCCGCTGACCTTCTGCTCCCTTTCAGCATCCCACTCCGGCGAGGACCAGGCCGCTCCATCTTGGGGCGGCTTTTTTATGGGGTGCCGGTGCCGGTGCCGTCCGCTCACAGAAAAAAGCTTGACAAACGCAGCGCAAATCAGTAAAATAAACTTCCTGCAGGCGGCCACAACGACGGCGCACAGGAGGATCACCCCTTCACGAGACTGCGAGGCTCACGATGGCATCGGATATGAAGCGCCCCCTGAGGGTTCTCTATTTCCTCTTTCTTCTTTTCTTGTTGGGTGGCTGCGCCCACCAGCGCAGCGGCAGCCTGATGGTCCTGCATACCAATGACCAGCACAGCCAGTTTGCGCCCGCTCCGGCCACCTGGATCCAGAAGGATCCCAAACCGGGCATTGGCGGGATGGTCGCCCTCAAAGACCAGATCGACAAGGCCCGGGCCAGCGGCAAGGCGACGCTGCTGCTTGATGCCGGGGATTTTATGACCGGTACTCCGGTTGCCAAGCTAAAGGTGGATGGAGCCCTGGGAGGGGGCTATGTGGAGATGCTCAATGAGATGGGATACCAGGCGCTGACCATTGGCAACCACGAGTTCGATGAAGGGCAGGAGAACCTCCAGCGCCTCATCGGATTGGCACGGTATGATGTGCTCTCGGCCAACCTCTATAAAGACGATCATCTCTTTGCCCCCAAGCCCTATGCCATCTATGAGGCCGGAGGTATCCGCGTCGGCGTGATCGGCATCACGCTCTCCGAGCTCTTTGAGATGACTGCGAAGAAGAATCTGGACGGCATCCGTGTCCTCGATCCGGTGCAGACCGCTCAAAAGATGGTCGATGAAGTTGATGGAAAGACCGATCTGATCATTCTGCTCACCCACACCGGTGTCGATATCGACCGCGAGCTGGCCCAAAAGGTGCGCGGCATCGATATCATCGTCGGCGGCCATAGCCACAGCCGGTTGAACAAGCCGATCCTCGAGAATGGCGTGATCATTGTTCAAGCGGACTCCAAGACCCGCTATCTCGGCCGTCTCACGGTCGATGTCGCTCACGACGCGGTGGCCCATTACGATTATGCCCTGGTGCCCTGCTGGGCCGACAGCGTTTCGCAGCCGGATCCCTTTCTGGCAAAGCAGGTCGCGGCGTATGGTGACCAGATCAATGCGGATTACGGCCGGTCGATCGGCCAACTCAGGACGGACTGGCTGCGCAACAGTCAAGGCGAGTCCAACATCGGCAATTATATCGCCGATGTGATGCGCAAGACGGCCGGGACGGATTTCGCCGTAATCAACAGCGGCGGCATCCGCAAGGATCTCCCCGCCGGTCCGATCAAGAAACTCGACATTGTGGAGATTTTGCCTTTTTCCAATACCCTGGTTACATTCAGCTGTACCGGTGCCGAGGTGCTCAAAATGGCGCAAACCAATGCGCAAGCGGCGGCCAAAACCGAGCCGGGCGTGCTGCAGGTTTCGGGGCTGCAGTATCGGTATCGCATTACTCCGGCGGGCATTATCGAGGTCAGCCAGGTGACCATCAATGGGATACCGGTCGATCCCAAAGCCCGCTACACCGGCGCCACCATTGATTTTATCCTTTTCGGTCAAGCCGAACGGTTTCTAGGATTTCTGCCGAAAGACAAGATTGAGAATACCAATCAACTGCTCGCGGATGTGGTCATGGCGGCTATCGAGGCGGAACCGATCGTGGCATCGAAAGTTGAAGGCCGGATTGTGCACCAGCCTTGAGCACACCTGAAACATGACCGCCCCGCTTGATTGCGTATTACCAGGTTCAACCATTTCTGTACAGGGAGGAAAAATGAAAAGGTATGTAAGTTGGGTCGCGATCCTTGCAGCGCTTATGCTGCTGGGGTGGCTGATCGCTTGCGCCGTCAATCCTGTGACCGGTAAACATCAGTTGATGCTCATGTCCGAAAGTGACGAAATCGCGCTAGGCCAGCAGAGCGATGCGGAAGTCACGGCGACCTACGGCATCTATGATGATGCTGCGCTAAACACCTACGTCAATACCATCGGACAGAAGATGGGCAAGTTGTCGCACCGCCCCAATCTGGCCTATTCCTTCAAGGTTCTGGATACCGATGTGGTCAACGCCTTTGCGGTGCCGGGAGGGTACGTCTACGTCACCCGCGGTATTCTAGCGTATCTCAATGACGAAGCGGAGCTGGCGGGCGTGATCGGCCATGAAATTGGCCACGTGGCCGCGCGCCATACCGTGGTTTCCTACTCCAAGCAGCAGCTGGCCTCCCTCGGACTCGGACTGGGTTCGATCCTCTCCGAAAAATTCCGTCAGTACGCCAACATCGCCAATTTTGGGGTCACCATGCTCTTCCTGAAATTCAGCCGTGACGACGAGCGGCAAGCGGACAATCTCGGGGTGGAATATTCGAGCAAGGCCTCCTATGATGCCAACTGCATGGCGACTTTTTTTGAAACCCTGGAACGGATGAACGAGGGCAGTTCGAGCAGCGGCTTGCCCGACTGGTTCTCCACCCATCCCAATCCCGCCAATCGCATTACGGCGGTTCGGGCCAAGACCAAGGAATGGCAGAGCAAGTTGACCGGCACAACATTCGTCGTCCGGCGTCCCGAGTATCTTGCGAGCATCGACGGCATCGTTTTCGGGGCCGATCCGCGCCAGGGATACGTCGAGGCCAATACCTTCTATCATCCGGAGCTGAAATTCCAGTTCGCCGTGCCCACCGGCTGGCGCGTGAACAACACCCCGGCGCAGGTGCAGATGGTCTCGCCCAACCAGGACGCCAATCTGCTCTTTTCGTTGCAGAGCCGGGCGACTGCCGCAGCTGTGGCGGATACCTTTGTCACCCAGTCGCAGGCCTCAGTCAGCCGGGCTGATGCCATCACCATCAATGGCTTCCCAACCCGGCGCATCCAGAGCCGCATCATTTCGCAGAGCGACACCCTGGGCGTCCTCTCCTGGTTCATTCAGAAGGGTAGTGATTGCTATATTTTCCATGGTGTCACCACGCCCAAGGCCCTCTCCGCCTGGTCGAATACCTTTGCCGGAGCTGTCGGCCAATTCAAGACTCTGACCGATCCCAAGCACATCAATGTTTCGGCCAAGCGTCTCAAGATCGAGAACGGCAAGCCTGCAGCGACTCTCTCTTCGCTCCTGACCGCCAACGGTATCGCCTCGACGGAGTTGGAGAACTTTGCCGTGGTTAATGGCATGCAGCTGACCGATCTGGTCCCCCCCACAGCCAAGTACAAGATTGCCAAATAATTGATGGGATCCAACAAGAAAGCCCTGGCGGCAACCCGCCAGGGCTTTTTTTATCAAGGGGACTATGGGATCAGGATTCCTTGGAGGTCTCTCCGGCGGTATCATTGCCGTCGACGCTGCTGGCGACCTCGCGGGCATCGATAAAGTCCAGACCGTCGCCTTTTTTGCGGATGCGGATAACGCTGCCATCGCTGAAATGGCCCTTGAGCAGCTCCTCGGCGATCGCATCCTCAACGTGGCGCTGAATGGTCCGCCGCAAGGGACGGGCGCCGAAACTGGGATCAAAGCCGCGCTCGGCGATGAACTCCTTCGCGCCCTTGGTCAGTTCGATACTGATGTTGCGGTCCGCCACCTTGCCGAGCATTTCGTTGATGACGATATCGACGATGGCGAGCATGTCGTTGCGGTTGAGCTGACGAAAGACGACGATATCATCGACGCGGTTGAGGAATTCGGGATTGAAGACGTGCTTGACCTCTTCGATCAGGCGCTCGCGCATCGATTCGTAATCGGCCCCCTCATCGCTTTTACTGAACCCGAGACCGCCGCCCTTGCTGATCTGACGGGCGCCGATGTTGCTGGTGAGGATCAGCACCGTGTTGCGGAAATCGACCTTGCGGCCGAGGCTATCCGTCAGGTGGCCCTCATCGAGGATCTGCAACAGGATGTTGAATACATCCGGATGCGCCTTTTCGATCTCGTCAAAGAGCACAACCGAATAGGGATGATGACGCACCTTTTCAGTGAGCTGGCCGCCCTCCTCGTACCCGACATAGCCCGGAGGTGCTCCGGTGAGGCGCGAAACGGCGAATTTTTCCATGAACTCAGACATATCGATACGGATCAGGGCATCTTCACTCTCGAAAAGATAGTTGGCCAGCTCCTTGGCTAACTGGGTCTTGCCGACCCCGGTCGGGCCGAGAAAGATGAAGGAGCCGATCGGCCGGTTGGGATCCTTGAGCCCGGCTCGAGTGCGCTGGATGGCACGGCTGAGGATGTCGATGACGGGGTCCTGGCCGATGATGCGCTTTTTCAGGGCGACGCCCATGTTGAGCAGGCGGTCGGATTCGGACTGGGCGACGCGCTGCACCGGAATACCGGTCATCATCGCCAGTACCTCGGAAACGTCCTCCTCGGTGACCCGGGCGTAAGCCGAATCCTGTTCGTCGTTCCAGCGCTTTTTACTCACCTCCAGCTCGCGCAGCAGCTGTTTTTCACGGTCGCGCAGGATGGCCGCCTTTTCGAAATTCTGCGAACGGACCACCTGGTCCTTTTCGGTGCGGACGCGCTTGATCTGCTCCTCGAGATCGCTGATATCGCGCGGCACGACGATATTGGCAAGGTGGACGCGCGCTCCGGTCTCATCAAGGACATCGATGGCCTTGTCGGGCTGGAAGCGATCGGTGATATAGCGGTCCGAGAGTTTGACGATGTCGCGAATCGCCTCGTCCGTGTAGCGGACGCGGTGGTGGGCTTCGTAGCGACTCTGCAGCCCCTTGATGATGGCGAAGGTTTCGTCAAGACTGGGGGGATCGACGATCACTTTCTGGAAGCGGCGTTCGAGGGCGCCATCTTTCTCGATATACTGACGGAACTCGTCAAGGGTGGTGGCGCCGATGCACTGGAGCTCGCCGCGCGAAAGGGCTGGTTTGAACATGTTGGAGGCGTCGAGGGAACCGGAAGCTCCGCCGGCGCCGACGATGGTATGAAGCTCGTCGATGAAGAGAATGACATCGCGGGTTTTGATCAGTTCGTTCATGATCGCCTTCATGCGCTCCTCGAACTGGCCGCGGTACTTGGTGCCGGCGACAATCGCCCCGAGGTCGAGGGTGATAACGCGTTTGTTATGGAGAATGCGCGGCACCTTTTTCTCGACGATGCGCAGGGCCAGTCCCTCGGCGATGGCGGTTTTGCCGACCCCGGGTTCGCCGATGAGGACGGGGTTGTTCTTTTTGCGGCGGCTGAGGATTTGGGCGACGCGCTGGATCTCTTTTTCGCGGCCGATGATGGGATCGAGCTCTCCGCGGCGCGCCAGTTCGGTCAGGTCGCGGCCGAAGTGGTCGAGGGCCGGAGTCTGGGATTTCTGCTGCTGACTCTCGCTTTGGGCGGCGGTGTTGGCGGAGCCCTGCAGGATGCGTTCGAGCTCTTCGGTCACCGCCTCGTAGGTCACCCCGAAGCTTTTGAGGATCTGCGCAGCCAGGCCTTCTTTCTCCTTGACCAGGGCAAGAAGGAGGTGCTCGGTGCCGATGATATCCGATTTGTTATGATCGGCTTCCATGTAGGCGTTCTTGAGGATTTTCTCGGCGCGTTTGGTGAAAGGGATGTTCCCCACGGTCATGGTGTCGCCGGCGATACGCCCCGCATCCTCCAGTGCGGCGCGGATCTCTTCGAGATCACACCCGAGTGCGTGCAGAATCTCGACCGCCACGCCCTCACCCTCACGGATCAGGCCGAGGAGCAGATGCTCCGTGCCGATATAATCATGTCCAAGACGCAAGGCTTCATCCCGCGCAAACTGGATGACCATCTGGACGCGACTGGAAAAATTATTTTTCATGGGGTGACTCCACCTTCTCTCTGGTCAACGATCAGGTCTTTTTCCTGCTCTGTCAGGGCTGCGGAAACCGGAGATTCCGATGGCTGGCGTGCGATCGGCCCTCCATGAGACACCTGTCCGCGAATGATGACAACGGTCCCGGATCTGCCATATTGGCAATGCTATTAAGTCTTGATTAATCAAGGCATAAAGGGATATTTACTGCCGGACCTGAGCCTTCATGATGCAACTCTACAAACCCCATGCCACGCCTAAGTAAAAATAGTGAACTCACCGCAAAATATCAAACAATTTTATTTGAGTGGTTGCAGGTGATGGTCTTGATCCTGCCGTTATAGAGTTCGATGATCCGGTCGGAACGGTCGGCCAGGTCGCGGTTATGGGTCACCACCACCAGGGTCTGTCGCAGCTGCCGGCTGAGTTCCCAGAGCATATCGTGCAGCTTCTGGGCCGATTCAGTGTCGAGGTTTCCGGAGGGCTCATCCGCCAGGAGCAGCCGCGGCGAATTGATCAGGGCGCGCGCCACCGCCACCCGCTGTTGCTCGCCGCCGGAGAGTTCCTTCGGACGATGCTGGACACGGCCGGAGAGGCCGACCCGCTCGAGCAACGCCAACGCCCGTTTCTGCAAGGCGCGCCGCTCCTGCCGGGAGACCAGCCCCGGCAGGATGACATTCTCCAGGGCGGTGAATTCGGGTAGGAGGTGATGAAACTGAAAGATAAAGCCGATGGTGCGGTTGCGGAACTGGGCAAGCCGGGTGTCGTCAAATCCCGAGATGTCGTTCCCGTCGATCAGCACGCGCCCCTGCGACGGCCGGTCGAGCCCGCCGATCAGGTGCAGCAAGGTGCTCTTGCCGACCCCCGAGGGGCCGATAATGGTGATAATCTCCCCTTCGACAATCTCCAGATCGATCCCCTTGAGCACTTCGAGCTGGGAGGAACGCCCCATGGGGTAGCTTTTATGAATATTCTCAGTATGCAGCAGGATTTCACTCATAGCGCAGGGCTTCCACTGGATCGAGTTTGGCGGCATGGGCCGCGGGATAAACCGAAGCGGCGAAGGTGATCAGCACCGCCGCAACACTGATCATCACGAAGTCGCTCCATTTCATCAATACCGGCAGCCAGCTGATGATATAGACATCTGAAGGCAGGGCGAAGAGCTTGTAGGTCTGCTGCGCCCAGCAAAGACCGTAGCCGACGAGGTTTCCGAGAAGGGTGCCGGAGATGCCTACGAAGAGCCCCTCAAAGGTGAAGATGCGGCGGATGCTCCCGGTGGTTGCCCCCATTGACTTGAGGATGCCGATCTCCTTGGTTTTTTCCATCGTCATCATGATCAGGGTGCTGATGATGTTAAAGGCGGCGACCATGATGATCAGACTGAGGATGAGAAAGGCCGCCCATTTTTCAATCTTCATCCAGGCGAAGAGATTGGGATTCATGTCCTGCCAAGTGACCACCCGGTAGGGGTAGCCCAGTTTGTTGGTGATCCTTTTGGCGACAGTCTCGGCCTTCTCATAATCATCGAGCTTGACCTCGAGGCCGGAGACCTTGTCGCCCATCCGGAAGAGCTTTTGCGCGGACTCGATCGAAATGTAGGCAAAATTGTCATCGATCTCGAAGAGGCCGGTCTGGAAGTAACCGGAGACGCGAAACTGCATCATCTGCGGCATTTGCCCGAACTGGGTGACGTTGGCGAAGCTGGCGATGGTAATCTTGTCGCCGAGGGTGACCACCAGTTTATCGGCGAGATTGAAACCGAGGAGGACCCCGGGCAGGGCGGCTTCATTCTCAGCAGTCACCGGCCCGAGCTGCAAGGCGCCATAGTTGATGTTTTTACCGATGTCGGTCACCTTGACAGCGGTTGCGGGATCGATGCCGCGCACCAGGATGCCGGTGGTGGCTTCGCGCGACTTGACCAGCCCCTTGTTGAAGATGTAGGGCGAGATCGCCTCGATCTCCGGTTCGCCCTGGATCTGTTTTTCCAATCCCTGCCAGTTCTCGACGCCGCGGTCGTGAAAAGTGCGCACGTGCAAATGAGCGTCGACGCCGATGAAGCGCGAGCGCACCTCGGTCTCGAAGCCGTTCATCACCGATAGGACGATGATAAGGGCTGCCACGCCGATCATCACCCCCGCGATCGAGATATACGTAATCAGCGAGATGAAGCCGGTCTTGCGCTTGGATTTGAGATAGCGGAGGGCGATGAAGAGTTCATAATTCATGATCGGGCTCTTTTCCGGTTTCGGGGTATAGAGATCGCCTTACAGCTCCGGCCGCATGGTCGGGAAGAGGATGACATCCCGGATCGAAGGCGCATCGGTCAGCAGCATCGTCAGACGGTCGATACCCATGCCGAGCCCTGCCGTCGGCGGCATGCCATGCTCGAGGGCGCGCAGGAAATCCTCATCCAGGAGCTGGGCCTCCTCGTCTCCGGCCGCCTTCGCCTTCATTTGCTGCTCGAAACGGCTGCGTTGGTCGATGGGATCGTTGAGTTCGGAAAAGGCGTTACAGATTTCCCGTCCTGCGACAAAGGCCTCGAAGCGCTCAACCAGCCGGGGATCATCGCGGTGGCGTTTGGCCAAGGGCGAAAGCTCGACCGGATAGTCGCAGAGGAAGGTGGGCTGGATGAGATGGGGTTCGACCTTCTCCTTGACGATCTCGTCGAGGATTTTGCCGCTCTCCATAAAGGGCTCGACCTCGCAGTGCAGCGCCTTTGCGGCGGCATAGAGCTCGTCACGGCTCTTGCCGTAGAGATCCATCCCCGTGTAGCGTTGCAGGGCTTCGAACATACGCACACGCGGCCAGGGGGCGGTGAAATCAAGCTCCTGCCCCTGGTAGGAGATTTTAGTGCCGCCGCACACTTCCGCGGTGATCGTTCCGACCATCTCCTCGACCAGGCCCATCATGAAATGGTAATCCTGATAGGCTACATAGAGTTCCATCATGGTGAATTCGGGATTGTGGGAGCGGTCGATGCCCTCATTGCGGAAATCCTTGCTGATCTCATAGACGCCCTCAAAGCCGCCGACGATGAGCCGTTTGAGATAAAGCTCATCGGCAATGCGCAGATAGAGGTTCATGTCGAGGGCGTTGTGATGGGTCACGAAAGGCCGCGCCGCCGCGCCGCCGTAAAGGGGCTGCAGAACCGGGGTTTCGACCTCGAGATAGCCGCGAGCGTCGAGGTAGCGGCGCATGGCGCTGACGATACGCGAGCGTGCGATGAAAGTCTGGCGCACGTCGCGGTTGACCATCAGGTCGAGATAGCGCTGGCGGTAGCGCAGCTCTGTGTCGGCGAAGGCATCGTAGGTGACGGTTTGCCCCTCCTCGACGCGCTCCTTGACCACCGGCATGGGCCTCAGGCTCTTGGTGAGCAGCTCGAATTTCTGGGCAAAAATGGTGATTTCGCCGGTGCGGGTTTTATGGACCGTGCCAGTGACCCCGACCAGGTCACCGATGTCGGTGAGATCAAAGACCTCATAGGCCTGATCCCCGACCTGGTCGCGGCGGACGTAGATCTGGATCTTGCCCGAGGCGTCGGCGATGTCGGCGAAAGCGGCTTTGCCCATGCTGCGCAGGGTCAGAACCCGGCCGGCCACCGAGACGCTCTTCTCCTCGAGTTCCGCAAAGCGATCGAGTATATCCCGGGCGGTGATATCGCGTGAAAAGGTGTAGGCGAAGGGATTGATGCCCAGCTCCTGCAGCCGGGTGAGCTTGGCCCGGCGTACTTTCATCAGATCATTCAATTCTTCCTGGTGTTCCATGGCTCCTCAAATCACTGGGTTTAGGCAGACCTGTCGTGTATATACACCCGCGGGACACGTTTGGAGACCCAGCAGGTCACCTCATAGGGGATGGTGCCGAGCAGTTGGCAGATCGAGGCGACGCTGATCTCCGCGTCGCCCTGGCGGCCGAAGAGGACGGCCTCATCCCCGACCTGAACCTCGTCTCCGGCAGCGGCCATGATCAGGTCCATGCAGACCCGGCCGGCCACCGGACAGCGCCGGCCGCGGATCAGGACCTCGCCGCGGTTTGAAAGCAGGCGGTTGTAGCCATCGGCATAGCCGACCGGCAGGGTGGCGATGGTCGTCGGCCGGTCGGCGATGAAGGTGCGGCCGTAGCTGACGCTCTCACCGCGTAGGATGGTTTTAACCTGGCTGACGGCAGTCTTGAAGCTCATCGCCGGGCGGATCTCGATGCTCTCCGTCGTCTCCGTCGAGGGATACTGGCCGTACATCATGATCCCCGGCCGCACCATATCAAAATAGCTACCTGGCATGTCAAGGATCGCTGCGCTGTTGGCGGCATGCTTCAGCGGAATCCGGATGCCCTGGCTCTCCAGCGCCTCGACCACCGTTTTGAAGCGGATCAGCTGGAGGTTGGCGAAACTTTTATCCAAGGCGTCGGAGGTGGCGAAGTGGGTATAAAGGCCCGTCAGCTCCAACCCTTCGGCCTGACGCACGGCGGCAGCAAAAGCAGCCGCTTCCTGCCAGGGGATTCCCAGCCGCCCCATGCCGGTGTCGACTTTGATATGCACCCGCGTCGGCCGGTTGCGCTGCTGGGCAGCATGGCGGAGGAGTTCGGTGCTGCGGGTGTCGAAGAGAGTCGCATCCAGCTCCCAGTCGAGGAAGAGGGGGGCATCTTCGGGGGAGAAGCCGCCGAAGACGAGGATCGGGGCTTCGATCCCGCCCTTGCGCAGAGCCACGGCCTCGTCGACAACCGCCACGGCCAGATACGCCGCTCCCTCCTGGAGGGCAACCCGGCTGACCTGCAGGGCGCCGTGGCCATAGGCGTCCGCCTTGACTACCGCCATGATACCGGCTGGCTTCACGCGGTGGCAGATGCCCTGCAAGTTGAAAGCGATGGCCCCGAGGTCAATCTCCGCCCATGTCGGCCGCATTATCGCCCTCCAGCCTGGCCGAACTCGAGCAGATAGGCCCGGATGAAATCATCCAGGTCTCCATCCATCACCGCCTGAATGTTGCTGGTCTCATGATCGGTGCGGTGGTCCTTGACCATGTTGTAGGGATGAAAGACATAGGAGCGGATCTGGCTGCCCCAGGCGATATCCCGTTTGGTGCTCTCGAGCTTGGCCATTTTGGCCTGCTGCTCCTCGAGCTTGAGCTGGTAGAGGCGGGACATGAGGATCTTCATGGCCGACTCCTTGTTGCGGTGCTGCGAGCGTTCATTCTGGCACGAGACAACGATCCCGGTCGGGAGGTGAGTGATTCGGATCGCCGAGCTGGTCTTGTTGACGTGCTGGCCGCCGGCGCCGCTCGAGCGGTAGGTGTCGATGCGCAGGTCCTTTTCGTCCACGTCCACCTCGATCGCGCTGTCGACCTCGGGATAGACGAAGACTGAGGCGAAGGAGGTATGGCGGCGCTTGTTGGCGTCGAAGGGGGAAATACGCACCAGGCGATGAACGCCAGCTTCAGCCTTGAGGTGGCCGTAGGCGTAGGCGCCCTTGACCTCGATGGAGACGCTTTTAATGCCGGCCTCATCGCCGTCCTGAAGGTCGAGGATGTCCGATTCGTAGCCCTCGCGCTCGATCCAGCGCAGATACATACGCATCAGCATCTGCGCCCAGTCCTGGGATTCGGTGCCGCCGGCCCCGGGGTGGATGGTGAGGATGGCGCTCTTGTCGTCGCCGGGTCCGCCGAGCATCCTGCGGAACTCGAGGTCGGCGATTCCCTTTTCCAGCTCATTGCTCTCCGTCTCAAGATCCTGGAGGACGCCGGCATCCGATTCGCTCTCGGCGAGTTCATAGAGTTCACGGAAATCAGCCGCGCGCTGCGCCAGTTTTTGCCAGGCTTCGATCCAGTTGCGCCGTTCGGCGATGTCGCGCATCACCTGCTGAGCGGTCTCGTTGTCGTCCCAGAAGCCGGGCTGGGTTATTTTCTCCTCGAGCGCGGCCTTTTCGTTTTCTTTGGTCTCGATGTCAAAGGGACCTCCGCAGGGCGGCGATGCGTTCCTCGTGATCCTTGAGTCGGCTCTTGATGTCGATATTCATGCAACCTTCTGCCCTTCATGGATTGAACTATATTAAACAATTAATTTACAATATCAATGGCAAAGAATCAAGAGTTTAAAATGGCAGGGAATCCCCGAAAACGGGGGTCGCCGGCACAGCTGGGCAGGATAGAGATCTGGATCGTACCCGAGTCCGCGCGCGTACTGTGCCGGTGGGCGCGACGCGAGGTGAGGAGCGATTTTGGTTGCCTGATACCGCTTTTATGCCTACTTTAGGGCGCCGTGATTTTCACAAGCTATCAGGCCTTCATTCATGCAACTTTCCTTTGCCATCGAAAAAGAGCTGCCCGCCCTGCGCGCCGCGCTGGCGGAATCGCGTCAAGTGATTCTGAGCGCGCCGCCGGGGGCGGGCAAGAGTGTGCGCGTGCCGCTCGCCCTGCTGGACTCCCCCTGGCTGGCGGGTAAACGGATTATCCTGCTCGAGCCGCGGCGGCTGGCGGCGCGGCGCGCGGCCGAGTTCATGGCCTTGCAGCTTGGGGAACGCGCCGGTGAGCAGGTGGGCTACCGCATCCGTGGCGACCATGCGGTGAGCCGGGCGACGCGGATCGAGGTGGTGACGGAAGGTATTCTCACCCGCATGCTCCATGCCGACCCCGGGCTGCCGGAGGTCGGGATGGTGATCTTTGACGAATTCCACGAGCGCAGCCTTCACGCCGATCTCGGCCTCGCCTTCACTCTCGATGTCCAGCGCCATTTGCGCCCGGATCTGCGCCTGCTGATCATGTCCGCCACTCTGGACGGGTTGGCGCTCGCCAGACTGCTGCCGCAGGCCCCGGTCATCCAGGGAGAAGAAGCAGCCTTTCACGTCCAGACCTGGTACATCCGGCCGGCGCCCGGCCGAAGCTTCGAGCAACGTGTCGCCGCGGGGGTAGAACAGGCGCTTGCTGCGGGTGAGGGCGACCTGCTGGTCTTCCTCCCGGGGATGCGCGAGATCCGGCGGGTCGAGGAGCTCCTGCTGGAGCGGGTACAAGCAGGGATTTTGATCTGTCCATTGCATGGCGATCTGCCGGTCCGCGTACAGGAAGCGGCGCTGACGCTGGCGCCGCCGCAGATGCGCAAGGTCATTCTTGCGACCAGCATTGCCGAGACCAGTCTCACCATTCCCGGAGTGCGCATGGTCCTCGACGGCGGTCTGGCGCGCACTGCGCGCTTCGATCCGCGTCGCGGCATGTCTACTCTGGTCACCCTTCCGGTCAGCCGCGCCCAGGCTGATCAACGCAGCGGCCGCGCCGGCCGTATCGCTCCCGGCCTCTGTTTCCGTCTCTGGAGTGAGGCCGAGCAGGAGCGGCTGCCCGAGTTCCCGCAGCCGGAAATCCGCACCGCCGATCTGGCCTCTTTCGCCCTCGACCTCGCCCTCTGGGGCGATCCGTTCGCCGCGCACCTCGCCTTTATCGATCCCCCCCCTGAAGTGCACCTGGGCCGAGCCCGCGAGCTGCTACAACGTCTCGGTGCTCTGGATGCCCATGGCAGCCTGACGCCGCACGGGCGCCTCATGGCCGACTTGCCGGTCCATCCACGCCTAAGCCATATGATTCTCAAGGCCAAAGAGGCTGGCTGGGCTGCGGCCGCCTGTGAATTGGCCGCCCTGCTCGAAGAGGGCGGTACGATCGGCCTCCCCGCCGGCCGGACCGATCTGGCGGCGCACTTGGAGGCCTACCGCCGGGATCGCGGCAATGGTTTTGGCCGCACCCGCCGCAGCCCTGCCGCTGCGAGCTTTTCCGCCGCCCGCATCGCGGCGCAGGAGCAACGGTTGCGCGAGCTGGTGGGCCTTGCTGACGACGAACCCGTGGCAGGACCGTCGGGCGTCCTCCTCGCCTGGGCCTACCCGGACCGGATCGCACGCCGCCGGCCGGATCGCCATGCGATTTACCTCCTGGCGAATGGCGCCACAGCGGGCCTGCCGGAAGGCGATCCCCTCGTCCGTGAAGAATTCCTCGCGGTCGCTGAGGCGGATGCCGGCTCCGGTGTCAGCCCGGGCGCAGGCCGCACGACTGCAGGCAAGATCTTTTTGGCGGCGGCTTTGAGCCGCGAGGCGCTGCTCAGCACCTTCGAGGGGGAAATGGAGAGCGGGGAGGTGGTGGACTGGGATGAATCGGAAAAGCGAGTTCGGGCGCGGCGGCTGATACGTCTGGGCGCCCTGATCATCACGGAAACGGCGATAACACCGCTGCCGGAGGCGTCGGCCGCAGCGATGATAACGGGCATCCGTCGTGCCGGTCTGCAACTCCTGCCCTGGGATAAGGAATCCCGGCGCCTGTGCGCACGTGTGCAGTGGGCCCGCCGTTTGCGCCCGGAGTGGCCCACATTTGACGAGGCCAGTTTGCTGGACGAACTGGAGGAGTGGCTGCGGCCGCACCTCCGGGGCCTGATGCGGCTCGAACAGCTGCAAAAGCTGCATCTGGTTGACCTCCTGCGCGCCCGCCTGACACCGGCGCAGCGCCACGAGCTCGAAATGCTCGCCCCCGCGCAGATGACGGTTCCAAGTGGCTCACGCATCCCGATCGAGTATCCAGCGGAAGGCTATCCCGTTCTTGCGGTCAAGCTCCAAGAGCTTTTCGGACTGACCGAGACCCCGCGCATCGGCGGCGACCGCATCCCACTCACCCTTCATCTGCTCTCGCCGGCCGCCCGGCCGCTGGCGGTCACGCAGGACCTGCGCAGCTTTTGGAAAAATACCTATCCCGAGATCCGCAAACAGCTGCGCACGCGCTATCCCAAGCATCCCTGGCCCGAAGATCCATTCTCCGCCGCGCCGACGCGTAAAACGCGCCATACCAGCCGGTAAAGCCCCTGTTCTGCGCTTTCCTGTATCTACAAACGCTTCCGGATGGGCAAGGTCAAATGGAATACAGCTCTCCCTGCCGGGTCAAACTATATCCGCATTCAGCTCGACGGTCGCGGTCGCGCTGATCTGGTTCTGATCCGGCTACAGCGTATACCGCGCCTGCTGGCCCTTGAACAAGGGCTTGATATTCTTAAAGAAGAGGTAATTCGCAAGGAGGGTCAGGCGGAGCGACAGGGCGCCGACATCACGGCTACTATTGGCGTACCACTCCATTCGGACACCGATGCTGCCGCTCAGGAACAACTTGTTCCTCATGGCCACGCCAAGTTGAGAACAGTAATCAAAGATCAAGGCGATCTTGCCGGCCAGGGCGGTGATGTTTTCCACGATTCACGTGACCTGCTCTTCGGAAAAATAGCAGAGCAGCCCAAAGGCCACAACCACCACCTCCGTGCCGGCTGAAATTTTCTCAAAGGTCGGCTTCTCGAGTACCAATCCGGCGTGGGCTATCGAGCGGTCCATCTCTTCCAGCAGCCGGCGCCGGACGGAAATCACCGCGGGCTGATCGATGTCGTACTAGCGGAGCCGGCCATTGTCGATCCTGAAAAAAGTCGTGTCGAGGCCGCAACCCAGGCAGACGATAGTGCTCCCGGCGTGCCCGGCGAGGATCCGGTTGAGTTCGGAATCGGTGTTCAAGGTGCGCGTAACCGCCCTCACCGGCCATCCCAATCCGCGCTTTCAACCGGTCCAGCCTGGATGGCTCAGGGTTGCTGTGCTGTACGGTTATTCTGTGACAGTGTACAAAACAGGAATGAACACTGCAAGAAGGAACCCTGCCGAGGCCTTCCCCCGAAATCTGACTCCCGCCTATTGCCCCGAATAATACTGGTTCACCTGTTTCTCGAGATCCCTAGATGGCGGTCTATTACGGTTTGGTCGATACGGATGAGGCATGCTTTTTTAAAAAGTATATGCGGGTGGAACTCGGATTTTGCGGGACGTCACGGAAACCCTGCGGGATTTCGACTTCATTTCCGAGCTTTTCCAGAAGGTAACAGTTATTAGTACGAAAAACTTCGTAGAAAAGCACCAAATTACGAAACCTTTCGTAATTGAAAGCGTATAATCAGCTGTAACAAGGGTGCGAGTTGTGGCGAGCGCGGAAGTGAGCGCGTTGGCCGGGTGGGCACGAGTCATGGTTGAAGGGGTGCGATTCGAGGCCTGTACGGAGGCGAGCTGTCCGTTAAAGGGTTGAACATCAGTTTTTTTGGGAGAGCCGGAAATGGCGAGGAATCAAACAACGGATCCGACTCAGGCCGAGTTGGAGATCCTGCAGATCCTCTGGCAGGCTGGGCCTTCAACAGTCCGGGCGGTCAACGCCAGATTACAGGAGAAACGTCCGGTCGGCTACACTACAACGCTGAAGCTACTGCAGATCATGGCGCAGAAAAAATTGGTTTTGCGCTCGGTGCGGGGCCGGAGCCACCTCTACCGCGCCAATCTGGTGCGGGAGCAGGTCCAGGAGCGGCTGGTTGCCAAATTGATCAACGCGGCCTTCTCCGGCTCGGCGATGAACCTGGTGATGCAGGCCTACGGGCGCCACAAGCCCACGGCAATGGAGATCGGCCAGTTGCGGCAGTGGCTCGATGAAATGGAGCGAGGTGAGAAATGAAGCTGTTCGCACTGGTGGCTACTCCCTGGATTAACCTTTTGGGATTGACCCTGCTGCATTCGCTGTGGCAGGGGACGCTCATTGCTCTCGCTTTGGCCGCCGCGCTGCGCTTGAGTCGGAATCAAACGGCACGCCAGCGCTATGGCTGGTGCGTGGCTGCGATCTTGTTCTGGATTACGGCATCGGGTTTCACGTTCTTCGCGCTGACCGGCGCTGCCGGCCGGGACGGTAGCGCCGCCTTGATGTGAACCTGCTGCAAACCCTGATGGAGACTCTCTTTTTTTACCATCCTGCCCTCTGGTGGATCTCGGCGCGCATGCGCGCGGAGCGGGAATTTTGCTGTGATGACTTTGCAATTGAACAGTGCGGCTGCCCCATCCATTTGGCCCGCGCTCTGCTGGAGCTGCAGAATCTGGGGGTCCGGCCGGCTGCACCAACGCCGCTCCCCTCCGCAGCGGGTGAACTGAAAACAAGGATCGAACGGCTCTATACCATGAAGGAGAATGCCATGGATTTGCGAGAAAAAATGGTCGCAATGGTAGTTCTGATCGGACTCGGCCTGGTGCTCGTGCCCCTGCAAGGCATCAGCAAGGCCATCACCCTGTCCGATGATCACAAGAAAAAAACCGAAAAGATCGAGGTGCGGGTGGAGAAGAGCGGCGACGACGAAAAGGTGGTCACGGTCACTGCAGCCGACTCTTGCGTCGATCAGCTGGATAAACTGATCCTGATCGACACGGGCAAAGGACACAGACATATCATCCAGATGAAGGACGGCAAAGCTGTCTCGGTGACCCGGGATGGCAAGGAAATTACGCTGGACTCGCTCAAAAACGAGATGATCGTCCAGGAGCTAGAATCATGGAAGGGAGATGATCAGCCCAAGGTTTTCACCATCGAGACAAGTGGCGATAGCACCCACAAGCAGGTCAACGTCCGGGTGAAAAAGGGAGAGAGGAATGTGGCACTCTGGACGGTGCAGGAGGATGAGGGCAAGACCATCCACCTGGAATCCGGCACCGGGGACAGCCTCCACAGGATCATCCACCTGAAGGTAGTGGATGAATCCGACTCGACCGGTGAACACACGAAAGCGGTCAAAAAGCGGGTGACCATGATCGGCAGGCCGGAGACCAGTGGCCAGCATACCACCAAGCATGACCGTATCAGCGAGAAGATCCGCAAGGAGCTTCTCAACGACGGGATCATCAAGGGCGGTGGCGCGGTGGAATTCAAATTGACCGATAAAGAACTTGTCGTCAACGGTATCAAGCAGTCCGATGCCGCACACAAAAAGTATCTCAAGATCCTCAGCAAGCGTATGGGCCTCGAGGACGACGACAGGATGGAAGTCAAGCTCAATTTCAAGGAGTAAATCGCTTCGACAGCAGGACGGCGGTGGCCACCCTGGAGACAGTCAAAGGCCGCTTGGAATGCCCCCGACGAATCCGACCATTTTATCCGCCGACCGGTGCTGATGCCGCGTCTGATGATCGGCGCCGCTTTTCCCATCTAATCCCCCGCAGGGGAGCCTCGCCTGGCTCCCCTTTTTCTTTCCCCTCAGCAGAATTTAATTAAAAAATCAAAAAAAACACTTGCATGGTAAAATGGAATGTGTATATTAAAACGAAAGGATAAATCATAAAAAGAAATATATCGTAACTTAGCAAGGCCTAAACCACAATGATTTGAAACATCTTTTCTTTTTTCGCCGGATTTTATCATGCTAAATGAAGAACGGCGCAATGCCATTCTCGAAATCCTCTCACAACATCACCGTATCCTTGTATCGGAACTCTCCACCCGATTTTCGACCTCCCCGGTAACCATTCGCAAAGACCTGGAAATCCTCGAACGCCGCGGTTCGCTGCATCGCGTGCATGGCGGCGCCATCGCCGCTAATCCTTCAGTGCTCGATCTGGCATTGACCGAGAAGGAGCGCCTGAACACCCGGGAGAAGGAGCGCATTGCGCGCGCCGCCCTGCAGCTCATCGAGGAGGGTGATGTGATCATCCTGGATTCCGGTTCAACTACCATGGCCATCGCCCGGCAGCTGAAGAGCCGCAAGGGGATCACCATCATCACCAACGCGGTGAACATCGCCTCGGAGCTGGCAGGGAGCGAGAATGAGGTCATCCTGATCGGCGGCACGGTGAGGGAAAAATCCTTCTCCCTGGTTGGTCCGCTCTCTGAGAACGCCATGGCCCGACTGACAGCCGACAAGCTTTTTCTCGGAGTGGACGGCATCAATTTCGAGTATGGTTTCACGACGCCCAATCTGCTGGAGGCCAACATCAACCGGCTGATGGTGCGGGCGGCGACGCAGGTTATTGTAACCGCCGATTATTCCAAATTTGGACGCAAGAGCATGGGCGTGATCGCTGATCTAACAGAGGCCCACAAGATCATCACCGACAGTCGGATTACGGAAACTGATCTGCAGCGGCTGCGCGTTCTGGGGATCGAGGTCATTGTTGCCTGAAAGGATGCAATGAAATGGATCTGACCCAGTTTCAGGATGGCCATACCTTTAAGGAAATCATGCGTCAGCCGGAGATCTGGCGGGAAGCGATGGCCGATATGTCCAGGCGCAGGCATGAGATGAGGGGATGGCTTGACGAGCATCAACAGCGCGTCTGGATTTTTACCGGGTGCGGGACCTCCTATTATCTGTCACAAACGGGAGCGGCCCTCTTTGAGCTAGTGACCGGCTTGCGGACGCGCGCCGTGCCTGCTTCCGAGATTCTCATCTATCCCCAGCTGGTATTCAACCGCCATGAGCAGCCTTTGCTCGTGGCCATTTCGCGCTCGGGCACCACCACCGAAACCCTCCGCGCCGTAAAAAAGGCGCGATCCAAGTATGGGGTGCCGGTGCTCTCGGTCTCTTGTGACGCCGCCTCGCCCCTGATGCGGGAGGGCGATCTTCGTCTGACCTTTCCCTTTCCAGCCGAACGCAGCGTCGTGATGACGGGATCGTTCACCACGATGCTGCTGGGCATCCTCTATCTCGGCCTGCAGGCGGCCGGCCAGGAGCAGCGGCTCGCCCTGTTGGAACTGATTCCCGAAGCCTGCGCCGCTCTGATCGCCGACAGCCAATCCAGGATTGCTGCGGTGGCCGACAGACCCTCCTCCGATTTTGTCTTCCTGGCGCAGGGTCCTTATCTCGGGCTCGCCAACGAAGCCTCCCTGAAGATGAAAGAGATGTCGATTTCGCCATCGGTATGCTACCATGCGCTGGAATTTCGCCACGGCCCGATGTCGGTCGTCTCGGAGGAAACCCTGATTACGGTGCTGCTTTCGGATTCGGGCCGTGCGCTGGAGCTGCGGGTTGCCGCCGACATGAAAAAACTCGGCGCTGAGGTGGCGCTCCTGCACGCTGCGGCCGGATCGCTCGAAGCGCCTTTTGTCGACCACAACTTTGCGGTCCCCAGTCGATTTGGCGATCTATTCAATCCGTTCCTCTATATGCCGCTGCTGCAGCTCCTCGGTTATTTTCATGCCCGCTGCAAAGGCATCCATCCCGACCGGCCGCGGAATCTGACGGCTGTTGTCACCCTGGATGATGCCGGCGGGCTGGTGCTGGAAGAATCGGCGGGCGGCCACCGCTCATCTGGTCATGGATATTAGCGGGCGGCCGAGATGAAGAGACCCACAAAAATCCTGCTGCTCCGGTTATGGATCGGCCTGGCGGTGCTGATGGCTCTGGCTGCCAGCTTGGGTGCGCAACCGGTGCATCCTTTCACGACGCCGATCAGAAGCAGCGGCACACTTCCCTTTTACCTCGATGCCTGCCAGTTTGCTGCTGCGGACGGCCGGACCCGTCTCGAATTCCCTTATGCCATCCTTTTGCAGCCCGATGCATCAGGCGACAGTGCCATCCTTCAGATCGACCTCGAGGTGTCGCGTTCCTCCGGGATCCTGGCGGCGTGGCATGAACAGCGCCGCCTGAAAGCCTCTGCTGAAAGCCTCTTCACCTTCCTGGATCTGAAACGATGCGAACTCCGTGGCGATACGGTTGACGTGCGCATGACGGTCCGGGAGGCCGGCGGCGACCGGGAGGGACGGATCGAGACGAGGCTGCCTGTGCGTGATTTTGGGGAAGGCCTGTCGGTGAGCGACCTGCTCTTCGTCCGCTCCATCCTTCGGCCAGAGAAGAACAGCGATCCCACTTTCCTGCGCGGCGGTGTGCTCATGCTGCCCGATCCGCTGCACGCTTGCGGCGGCTCCGCCTCCCCGGCCAGGGCTTCTTTCTATTTCGAGATCAATCATCTGGATGCGGTTGCTGGTGCGGATTCGAACCACTACGCCTTGCACATCACCCTCTCTGATCTTTCGGGTCGAGCGCTGCGCACGGAAGAGAGAGCGGGATTACCCGTGGTACAGGCCAACACGGCGCGGGTGGAAAAGTTCGATCTCGCCGGCATTCCCGCCGGCACGTACCGGCTCGAGCTCACCGTGACGGAGCAGCGCTCGGGCGCCAGTGCGGCTGCCAGCCGCGGCTTTACGGTGCGCGGCCGTGCAGCCGGAGAGGTGGCCCAGCTGCCGATGACGCCTGAGGATCAGAAGCGCTACCTGGAACAGTTGAGTTTCATCGCCTCGCGGGCGGAGATTACACTCTTTAAAAAGCTGGACATCAAGGGCAAGCAGGAGTTTCTTCTCCGTTTCTGGCAGGAGAAAGATCCGACGCCGGAGACTCCGGAGAATGAATTCATGACCGGTTATTTCGCACGGCTTGCGGAGGCCCGGAGCCGTTTCAAGGGAGGGCTCCAGTCCGACATGGCACGCATCTATCTGCGCTATGGGGCTCCGGTGGAGATCGAGCGCAATGCCTCCAGCACGCGCTATAGCAAGCCGGTTGAGATCTGGACTTATGGTCTGAACGGCAGCACGCAATTCGTCTTTGTGGACCGCAATAACGATGGTCGCTGGGTACTGGTGCATTCCAATCATCCTGATGAATTTTCAAATGCTGGGTGGGAAAAGGATATTCAGTAGCCAAAGAATGGAGGTGATGACACTTCCTGATCGGTATCGTATCGAGTGAGGGGCGATCAGTGGTACCCCCGCGCCTGTGGGCGTGCGGGGCCCGTGTACCCTAACAAAGGAGTCATTGACATGAGAGGCCTCAAACAATCGGTTCCTTTCCTTATCATCCTTCTTCTGATCTTGATCGCTGCGAATGGCCTCGAGGCCGCAGCAACGGGCAAGATCAGCGGCCGGGTCATGGATCGGGCGACGAAAGAGCCGCTTCCTGGCGCGAATGTGATGATCAGGGAAACCCGTCTGGGAGCGGTTACGGATCCTGACGGTTACTATTTCATTATCAATGTTCCGCCCGGCACATACCGGCTTCAGGCTTCGCTGGTCGGGTATGCCACGGTGGTGCTGCAGGATCTGGTCGTCAATATCAATCAGACGACCAACGCGGATTTCACCTTGCCGCAGCAGGCTATCGCCGGGGAGACGGTGGTGGTGCAAGCCACGCGGCCGGCGATCCAGCGGGACATTTCCTCCAGTCAGGTGATCGTCTCGGAAGAGGCGATCCAGAGCCGGCCGTTGGAGAATCTCGAGCAGCTGTTGTCGACCGAGGCCGGCATCAATCTCACTGCCGGCACGGATGGCACGGGACTCATCGTCCGCGGCGGTGGCCTGGAGGAGACGGACATCGTTATTGATGGTTTGTCAACGCGCAACGAGCGCAACCAGCAGCCGCTGACCACTCTCAGCCTGACGGCGATCAAGGAGATCGAGGTACTCACCGGAGGTTTCAATGCCGAGTACGGTGACATTCGTTCGGGCATGATCAGCGTCATCACCAAGGAAGGAAGCCTTGACCGCTATTCGGTCAATGCCGATCTGCGCATGAGTCCCCCGGCGCGGAAGCATTTTGGCGCCAGTCCCTTCAGTATCGACGGCCCCTTCTGGCGCACCTATGCCGGGCCGGATGCCTTTACCGGAGTGACACAGGCGATGGTGAACGCTGGCCGCTATCCTTTCACCTTTGTCGGTTGGAATGAGGTGGCGCGCCAGTTCGCCGCGGATCCGGATCCCAACAACGATGTGACCCCGCAGGAAGCGCTGGAGATCTGGAAGTGGCAGCACCGCATCCGCAAATATGCGGATCAACCCGATTACATTGGCGATATTTCGATCAGCGGCCCCATCCCGAAGACCGGGATCGCCTTTCTGGCCTCCCAACGCTACGAGGATCTGCAGTTGATGTATCCCTTCAGCCGCAACAATTCGGTCGCCAGCACCACCCTGCTCAAGCTGACAACCAATCTCACACCCAAAATGAAACTCTCCTTCAACAATCAGTACATGGTATTGAATGGTGTTTCCGGTACGATCTACGAGGGCTCGACCGGCATCATCACCGGTACGCGGGAGGGCAACGAGTATGCGCGCAATGCCTTTTTCTGGCGCTACATTTGGAACGATGCCTCCTTCAATCCGGTGAATGTCCAGCAGTACCGCGGCGGTTTGAGCCTCACGCATGTGCTCAATCCGCAAACCTATTACGATGCGCGGATTGAATACACCAATTACCGCATCGTGCAGGAACCGATCGGCCTGCGTGATACCACCGGCATCAAAAAAATCGGTAACAAATGGTATGACGAGGCTCCCTGGGGCTATGTCGGCAGCAAGATCGGCTCCATCACCGAGAAGTATGACATCCTCGGCGATTTTCTGATGTCGGGCGGTGGACGCGGCCAGGACCATTCCCGCTATTGGGGTGTGCGTTTCAGTGGGGACCTGGTTTCGCAGATCAACCGACATAACGAGGTGAAAACGGGTTTCGAGATGGATTACACCACTTTCAAGGAACGCCGTGAAATCAACCATGGGCAAACCACCCAGCCCTATACGGAAGCCCCCGAGAACTGGTGGTATTACAACCAGTCCCCCGTCAAGGTGGGCGCCTATGTGCAAGACAAGCTCGAGTATATGGGCATGATCGCCAACCTCGGCGTCCGCATGGATTACTTGCAGCCGGGAACCTCGCCCTACAATCTCAGTCCCCAGTTCATCTTCAGTCAACTGCCTTATAACATGCTCGCCTTCCAGGCGGCAGGCAACAGCTTCAGCCAGTTCACCACCAAGGACAAGGCCTACAAGCTCTATTTCAGCCCGCGCCTCGGCATATCGCATCCGGTGACGGCTTCGAGCAAGATCTTTTTCAATTATGGCCATTTCTACCAGCCGCCGCAGACCGATTATCTCTACACGGTCCGGCCGCGCAGCAGCGGCGCGGAGCTTCCCAATCTCGGTGCGGAGTGGCCGCGAACGGTGGCCTATGAAATCGGAATCGAGCAGAGCTTCGCCCAGTCCATGCTGCTGCGCTTCATGGGGTATTACAAGGATGTCACCAACCAGCTCAGCCGTCAGGACATTGTGGCAATTGATGAAGCCAGCGAGGTCTCGACCTGGGCCAACAACAGTTACGCGGACATCCGCGGCCTGGAGTTGCGCCTCGAAAAACGCCAGGGCACCTGGTGGTATGGCTATGTAACCGCAGAATACATGGTGCGCAGCACCGGCTTCACCGGCCTGCGTTACATCTATGAAGACCGGCAGCTGGCGCGGGAGCAGCGCGAAAACACCACCCAGCAGCGTGGCTACCCGGTGCCTTCGATCACCATTGATCTCACCTTCAAGTCACCGGCTGATTTCGGGCCTCGTTTCGCCGGCATCCGGCCGTTGGGCAACTGGCAGCTCAATGTTCTGCAAGGCTGGTCGGCCGGCGGCAAGGAACTCCTCAATCCCGATGCCATGCTGAGTGAGCAGCATTGGGCATCCTCGATCGACTGGTGGAACACGGACCTTCTACTCGAAAAGCGATTCGATTTCGCCCGCAAGCGCTTCGGCTTTTTCATGCAGATGCGCAATGTTTTTAATTACAAAGGGTACGTCAACCCCTTTTACTGGAACAAGTACGTCGATTCCCTCCATTTTCCCTGGGAAAAGGGCGAGCAGAAAGGCAATGATAAACTCGGTGAAGGTCCCAGCGCCGACAAGCCCTATATCGATGTGGGCTGGAACGATTGGTCGCATTATATCAATCCCAGGGACGTTTTCTTCGGCATCAGGATTCAGTTCTAACCGCCCAATCATAACAGGAGGTCGAAACGCATGAAGCTTAAAATAAACACTACCCGGCTCTGTTGGCGATTGGGGCTCTTTGCAATCCTGGTGCTCCAGGTGGCCCACACCAATGGACTCGGCCAGACCCGCACGCACGATTTGGGCGACTTTAAGTTGCGCATTGAAGCGGACGAGACGATCAATACGAACGACGTCAAGCCAACGGGCGAGTGGCCGCAGGATCATTACCGCTATGCCCAGATTGTCTTCCATAACAATGGCCATGTGGTCGGCAAATGGGCTGATTCGACGGGCGCCGAACACACAAAGGAGGACTTTTTCTGGCCGGTTTCCTTTAACCGTGATGCCCCTTATGGTCTCTTCGAGTATCGCCGTTCCAAACCGCCCGAAGTCTGGGTCTTCGCCAATGGCGAAAACCTGCTCTCGTCGCGGCGCTTTAACGGCACCGTCGATCCCAAGTTGCCGTCGGATATCATGATCGAATCGCATTATAAATCCTATCCTGGATTCGATGTGGTTTCGCGTTCCTATTCGTTCACCAATCCCGATCACGATGATTATGTTATCTTCCGCAACCGCTATCTCTGTACCTTCGACTGGGATCAGGATCCTGATCCGGATACCGGCACCAACCAGGTGATGGAGAATGTCTACTTCCTCGTCGGCTACAGCTTCCAGACCGCTGAAGGTACCTATATCACCTATTCCCGCTGGTATGAAGAGGGCAAGGACGACTGGGCGACCTATGAGTCCTATGCCCCGCAACTTGTATCCGGGGGAAGGCAATTGGGCGTCTCGTATGGTTGGGATGGCGATCATCCGGACCTCACCGAGTTCGAAGCCGGCGGCCAGGAGTTCGACGATACGGGCGACCCCCGTTTTGCCACTGGCTCCGGTGGCACCTCACCCATGCCCTCCGCCGAATTCATCTCCTCGGCCTATGCCGGATTCGCCGCCCTCCATGTCGACAAATCCACCTCTGACCACAGCGACGATCCCGCGCAACCGGTTTCAGTCATTGCCAATATCAGCATCTACAATGTCTGGGACTCGGATTTCACCGGTTATGCCACGGTTTGGGATTGGGCCGCCTCCGGCGTCCGCCAGACGGTCGCGGAACAATCCGGCTGGCCTACGGATGCCTCCGGGCAGGAGGATGAATATCCTTTCCAGGCTTTCGGACCCTACAATTTCCGCAAGGGTGACTCGGTGGTCATCGTTTATGCTGTGGGCGCCAACGGAATCTCGACCGACCTGGCGGCACAGAAGGGACGCGAATGGCGCGACTGGTACCGCGGAGTGGCCGGCGCCACCTTCGATAACAACGCCAAAAACGGACTGCTCGCCACGGGCAGGGATTCGCTCTTCCAGACCATGGATCGTGCGCTTTATGCCTGGAACCATGGCCTCAATATTCCCGATCCGCTTCCCGCCCCGAACCTGACCGTCAAGTCCGGTCCCAACGTGATCTACCTCGAGTGGGAGGACATGTCAACAGTGAATGATCCGGACAGCGGCACACCGGATCTGGCCTATTATAATATCTACCGCAAGAAGGGCGAGTTTCTCGTCGACACCTACACCGAGATTACCGCCGACGGCCAGCACCTGAAATGGGAGCGGATCGCCAGCAATATCCCCAAAACCGAAACCAAGTATACCGATGCCGATGTCATTCGCGGCGAGGCGTACCACTATGCCGTGACCGCGGTGGATCAGCAGGGACTGGAAAGTTCTCGTTACGCCAACCGTTCCGAATTGCCAGCCTATGCCTTTGCGCCGGGCGCGCCCACTGCCGCCAACGTGCGGATCGTGCCCAACCCCTACATCCTCAAGGCGGGCGATTTCAATTTTACCGGCGATGACAACAAGCTGCTTTTCGCCAACCTGCCGCCCTACTGCACCCTGCGCATCTACACGGCGACGGGCGATCTGATCAAAACCATCGATCATCAGACCGGCAGCGCCGATGCCAGCTGGGACCAGGTTACGGAGTACAACCAGCTGGTCGCCAGCGGGGTCTACATCCTGCAGATCGCGGATGCCCGCGACCTGAACGGCAAGTCGATCCCCAGCGCTACAGAAAAATTCGTCATCATCCGGTAACCGGAAAAGCCTACTCTAGTCTTTGGAGGTAACGATGTCTAAAACAAGGCAGTTGTTGATTCCGGTGGCCCTGCTGATGCTTGTTCTGGTTCTGCCCGTGCAGGCCAAGGGAATCAAAAAAATAGCGCAAACCGGCATGAAATGGTTTTCCATCCCCATGGGCTCGCGCCCGGCCGCGATGGGCAACGCCTTCACTGCCGTCGCCGATGATGCGGGCTCCATCTTCTGGAATCCCGCCGGCATCGCCCTTACCCAGGGCAAACATCTCTATTTGAATCAAACACAGTGGATCGCGGACATCAAGGTCAACTCCGGCGCCGCGACCTGGGCCGATGACCGCTTTGGCACTTTTGCCATCAGTTATGCCGCGGCGGACTGGGGCGATCTGCACGGCACCCAGCGAGCCAACAACGATGCAGGCTTTATCGAGACCGGGACCTTCAGTCCGACCGATTACGCCATCGGTCTCGGCTATGCCAAGCGGATCTCGAATCAATTCGCCTTCGGCGGCCACCTCAAGTATGTCTACGAGGAACTGGGTTCGACCCTCGAAGGAAATCTGGATGCCCCGAAGGAGTACACCGCTAAACAGGATCTCATCGCTTTTGATTTCGGCACCGTCTATAGCACCGGATTCAAGAGCCTGGTTATCGGCATGGCGCTGCAGAATTTTTCCGAGGAGGCCCAGTATCGTGCCGAGCAGTTTCCTCTGCCGCTCACCTTTAAATTCGGTATCGCCATGGATGTGACCGACCTGTGGTTGGCTGCCGATGCCCCGCATAGCCTGTTGGTCTCGGTCGATGCGGTTCATCCACGCGACTATAGCGAAAGGCTCCATTTCGGCATGGAATATGGCTACCATGATCTCTTCTTCGTGCGCGGCGGCTACAAGACCAACTACGATGAAGAGGACCTTTCTTTCGGCGCTGGACTGAAGTACGCCTTCAACGGATTGCAGCTTGGTCTTGATTATGGCTATGTTCAGTTCAAGAACTTCGATGCCGTGCAGATGTTTTCTTTCGATTTTAAATTCTAGCGGCCCGGTGCGCTGGTTCTGATGCGCACCGATGATCAGTACCATGAGGAGAAATCCATTATGAAGAAAATACGCTGCAGGCTGCTAGGAGCGGCGTTTCTGATCGCCGGTCTGGCTAACCTGGCTTGCGAGGGCCCTGATCAGCCTGTCTACGGGCCGAATCATCCCGATCCCAATCCAACCGGACTGGCGGCGGCGACGGTGGAATCCATCAGCCCCGATACCGGCTATCTCAGGGATATCGTCACGATCCGCGGATCAGGATTCAATGAGAAGCCGGAGTTCAATCTTGTGCTCTTTGGTAACAAAAAAGCAGAGGTAATTTCGGTCAGCCCCACCGAACTCAAGGTGATCGCTCCTAATAAGAGCGATGAAACGGTCAACGTACGCGTGGCCATCAAGGGGTCGGAGTTCTGGAGCAACGAGGCCGAGTTCACCTTCCTGCCCACCATCACAACGCTGGACGAGGAGATCAGCTGGCCCAACGGTGTTGCGGTGGACGAGATGGGCAACGTGTATGTTGGCTCCGCAAATGATGGGGTTATTTACCGTATTACGCCTGAAGGTGAAAAAACAACGTTTGCTGAGGTTCCAGTGAGCGGATCGATTCATTTTGGCCCGAATAAATACCTCTACGTTTGCGTCAAGGGTGAAGGCAAGATTGTTCGCATTTCGCCGGATGGCGGCACGGTTGAGGATGTGGTCACTGTGGATGCGCCGGTCGATTTCACCTGGGATAAAAATCATAATTTCTACGTCATGTCCGATGTTGCAGGCGTCTACAAAATCGTCGGCAGCGATACGGTGCGGGTAGCGACGATCGGCTCCGGCAAGAATGTCCGCGTCTTCAACGACCATCTTTACGTAAATGATATCTGGAACAGCACGATCCTCAGCTTCCCGATCACCGCGGAAGGCTTGGGGGAGGAGGAGGTCGTCATCGAAACCGACTCCCCCTCGACACTGGAATTCGATGCGGAAGGCACCCTGTATTACGCTCAGGCATGGGAGACCAGTCTCTACACCCTTAGGGCCGATGGCAGTGAAGAGGTACTCTATGAAGGAGAGCTGATGACTCCGATGCGCTATTCAGCCTTTAAGGGTAAATACATCTATCTAGTTTATCCGGGTTGGGCCGATATCGGCGCGGTAATGCGGGTCTATATCGGAATCGATGCAGCACCTGATTACGGGATCATGCCATAAACAACCAGCCGGGCAGTCCGTCAGGGCTGCCCGGTGATTTTTCGGGAGGAGTCACGTGTTCAACCGGATGTCGATCGCAAGTGCACTGCTGTTCTTCTGTTGTGTGGCGATGCTGCACGCCCAGAGCAAGGGAGGGCGCTGGACCATGGAAGGAAATGGCGACGACACGGCGATGTGGGACGGACAGGCTGACACGGGCCGGCTCCAGGGCGAAGCTGTCTTTTCAAATCTCATCCCTCTCCCCGAAGGGCGCTATTGCCTTTGGCTCGACACTGCCCGGGTACATGATTATTTCAAGGTAGAGGATTCTCCCGATCTCGATTTTGAAAACGAGAACATCGGCATCTCGATGTGGATTTATCCCACCGTTCTGAACGATGTACACTTTCTCGTCAACAAAGGGACCCAGACCGATGCTACCAAATCGACCGACTATGCCCTGCGTATCTCCCTGGCGAAAAAAATCGAGTTTCTCATCCGCGATAGCAATAACAAAGCGCAGACGGCGGCTTCCAATTTCACGGTCCCGCTCAACCAGTGGACGTTTATCGCCGTCTGGTATGATTTCAACGCCGGCAAGGTCTATTTCTGGAACCGGGTTGGCGCCGCGCCGGTGGATTCGGCGAATTTCCGGTTCAACTATTTCGCCAACGACGGGCCGCTCAGCATCGGCAGCTGGTATCGCAATGATCCTGCGGCGCCCTCCATCAAGGATTTCCAGGGCGGAATCGATGAGGTGCGGATCAGCGGCCGTTGTGAGGATCTGATTCCCCTCATCAGCGGGGTGACCCGGCGCCAGCCGGCGGTCCTGCTCCCCGGCGACCTCGAGCTTTATCCAAATCCGCTCTCGCTCTCACGAAACGGCAGCCTCACCGTCGGTGGCGTCTCGCCGCTTGCGGGACGGGGTACGCTGACGCTCTACAATCTCCGCGGCCAGATAGTCTGGCGCCAGGAGGTCACCGCCTGGCCGTATCGCTGGGTGCTGCGCGATGTGCCGGGTGGCATCTTGCCCGCGGGTAGTTATTTCTTGCAGCTGCGAACCGGGCACGACCTTTTTTGCCGCAGCCTGACGGTTATCCCCTAGTTCTCCGTTGATCGTCCCGGGGGTGGGGCAGTCTCCATTCGCACGTTTCAGAGCCAGGATGTAAGACTTGATGCTGATCCTTTTTTTTCTTTCCGGTTTTGCCAGCCTTGTATACGAGGTGCTCTGGACCCGCCTGTTCGGTTTGCTGCTTGGCAACACCACCCTCGCCGTCAGTTGTGTTCTGGCTGCCTTCTTCACCGGGCTGGCGCTGGGTGGCCGGCATTTCGGCCGCCGCGCCGATCTGCATCCGCGGCCCTTGCGGTTTTTCGCCGCTATGGAGGCCGCCATCTTCGCCTGCGCCCTGCTGATCCTGCTGCTGCGGGCTCCCGCTGAGGCCCTCTTCGCCGCGATTCATCCTGTTCTGGTGCCGCATCCGACGCTCTACTACCTCATCCGCTTCCTCGTGGCGTTTCTCATCATGCTCCCGGCGACCTTTTTCATGGGCGGAACCCTGCCGGTGATGAGCCGGGCGTATCTCCGCCGCGAAGGATCCGGTGCAGACGCCCTCGGCACACTTTATGGACTCAATACCCTCGGCGGAATGGCCGGGTGTTTGACGACGGCGTTTCTTTTCATGCGGGAACTGGGTATGATCCTCAGCTTTGCGGTGGCCATGGGCCTCGATCTGCTCATCGCGGCCGCTGCCTGGGCGATGGCGCGCCGGTCGGCGCCGGGTCGTATCGCTCCCGCCCGTCCGGCCAGGAGTCTATTCACAACGGCGGATAAGGCGATCCTGGCTGCCATGGCTCTTTCGGGCTGCATCGCTATGTCCTATGAGGTGCTCTGGACCCGGATACTGGTCTTTGTACTCACCAGCGCGACCTACTCTTTTAGCATCATGCTGGCCGCCTTTCTTTTCAGCATCGCCATCGGCGGGCTGGCCGGTGGCCGCTGGGCGGAGCGCTCCCGCAATCCCCGGCGCCTCCTGGGCTTGCTCGAAATCGGTGCTGGCCTTGCCGCCGTCGCCGCGCTGCTGCTGCTACTGAGCCTGCCCCGGTTGCAGAGTCTCTTCTTCACCCCCTCGCCCACGACTACTTGGTGGCAATGGAACGGCGTCCGGTTTCTTCAGGCCTTTTTGGTCACCAGCCTGGCCGCGTTTCTGCTCGGTGCGACCTTCCCCGTGGCTTACAAAGCCCTTGCCGTCGCGCGGGAGCGGCTCAGTACGGCTGTCGGCGAACTCTATTTTTACAACACCCTGGGCGGGGTCGCCGGCTCGTTGCTGACCGGTTTGGTTCTCATCGCCTGGCTGGGCGCAGCCGCCACGATGGTCCTCATGATTCTGCTCAACGTCGCGCTTGGCGTATGGCTTCTGCGCGGCGGGACCTTCCGCCGGAGGACGATAGTGGCGGCGGCAGCAGCGCTGATCCTCATGGCCGTTATCATCCGCCTGATTCCGGCCACTTTGCTGGCGCGGATTTACTCGATCTCTGAAGCGGGCTATCCCCTGGTAGCCCTGCGCGAGGGTATCGAAGGCACCGTGACCGTCCACCGGCAGGACCGCGGGGATGCCGGCGAACGGCGCATCGACGTCGATGGACTGAATGTAGCCGGCAGTAGCAAAATGCTGCGCACCCTGCAGCTGTTGCAGGGCCATCTGCCGCTGATGGTCCATCCGGAGGCCCAACGGGTGCTGCAAATCGGCTTTGGCACCGGCCAGACTTCGCGCGCCGTCCTGAGCCATCCGGTCGCTGCGTTTCAGCTGGTTGAGATCTCACCCGATGTGCTTCGCCTCTCCGGCGAATTTTTCCGCGATCTCAATCAGGAGGTGATGCAGGACCCGCGCTTTCAGCCGCTCATCCTCGATGGCAAGAATCAGATCCGCTACACCCGCGAGTGCTATGATGTCATCCTCAACGATGCCAACTATGCGGTCGCTACCGCCAGCGCCAGCCTTTTCACCCGTGATCACTTCGAAAACGCCCGGCGGAAACTCAATCCCGGAGGACTCTTCTCTACCTGGATGACGACCGACCTGGATCCAGAGGATTTTCGCATTGTCCTGAGGACCTTCCAATCGATTTTTCCCCATGCCGTATTGTGGATGGCGCCCAACTGCATCAACAAACAGGTGGTGTTGATGGGCTCGACTGAACCCTTGCGGTTTGCGTGGGATAAATGGCAGGCGCGCTGGCCCCATGCTGCAGCTGGTCTGGAGAGCGTTGATATCCTCTCCCCCAATGACCTGTTCGCCTGCCTGTTGCTCGATGAAAAGGGGATGGCGCGGCTGTGCAAGGGGGCGCCTGTCAACAGCGATGACCGGCCCGTGCTGGAATTCTCAACGCGTGACGTCCGCGCCCGCGATCTCTGCGCTTTTCAGAACCTTTCGGCCATGCTCGCCGAGCCGCCTGACTGGCGGCAATATCTCGATACAGCCCCGGGAAAGGCAGCGGTGGCACCGGAGGAGTGGGCTCGCCTGGAACGCTGGTACCGGGCTTCGCGGCAGCTGTTTCTCGGAATCCTCCAGTTCTATCGGGGACAGACCAAACAGGCGCTGACAACCATGCTCAACAGCTCCCGCCTCATCCCGGAAAGCCGCCTGGCCTCCGGTTTTTATGCCGAGGTGGACAGTCAGACCATGCAGCTCTTTCAGGCGATGAACCAGAACCCCGTCCGGTCCGGACCTAGACTGATGCTGGCGCGGCACTATATCGGACTGGAGCGCTATGGAGAGGCAGCCACTTTGCTGCGCCCTCTGGTGCGTCTTGATCCGCCTGATCCCGCAGCTGCCTATGAAAATGCCCGCATCCTCTTGGCCCAGGGCAAAATCGATTCAGCCCGCCTCTGGATCGACCGGACCCTGCAGCAGAAGCGGGGAATGGCGGGCGCTTGGTTCCTCTCGGCTCGCATCGCCGAACGTAAGGATGATCCAGAGCGGGCCCTCCAGGACTACCGAAGCGCCCTCGACCGCGATCCTGGCATGCACGAGGCTCATGCGCGCATCGGCCACCTTCTCCTGCGGCAAGGTCGCTATCCCGAGGCGCGTCAGGAATTAATGCGGAGTTTGCAGGGAGCACCTGCACAAAGCGGTGTGGCCGCTGAGCTGGGCGATGCCTTTCTCTTTGAGCGGATGCCGGAGCAGGCGGTCCAGTGGTACCGGAAGGCAATCCGTCTTGGCGAGACCGGCGGCCGGACCTTTCACAATCTGGGCAATGCCTTGACCATGCTCGGGCGCTTCGAAGAGGCGATCCAGGCCTACCGGATTGCACTCGAGCAGGAGCCCGACCGGGCGGAGATACTCTACAACCTGGCCAATGCCCTGATCCAGCTGAACCAGGACCAGGAGGCCGTCCGGTTGTTAAGGCGCGCAATAGAAATCGATCCGGGCCAGGCCGATTATTTCAACAACTTGGCCATGCTTCATAAAAAAATGGGAGACCGCATCGGGGCTTTACAGGTCCTGAACACAGGACTGCACCGGCACCCCGGTTCCAGCCTCATGGTGCGGAACCGCCAGATCCTGATCGACGAACTAAACAGGAGAAGATGATGAGATATACTATAGTAACCCTCTGCTCAGTGGTCCTGCTCCTCGGCTGCGCCGGTGCCGAAAAGATGGTGCTGCAGCCGCCGCAACCCGACAAGAGTCTGGTCGTCGGAGCGGTGCTGGTCGAAAACCTCGGACTCGAGGAGGTTTATGAGGCTAAAACCGCCAAGATCACGGTCGTGCTCGTGGGCAAGGGGATGGAAAACGGGGTTGAAAAGATCGAAGGGTATCGCGTCCGCACCGACGAGAAGGGGTATTTCATGCTGCAAAACGTGCCCCGCGGTGTCTACCTCATCAAGGGGATCGAGGTCGATCTGGGCTTCTCGATCCACATGATCCTGAATTCGCGCTGGGAGGGCAACACCCAGATTTTCGAACCGGGCGGGACGATGATCGATCACATCGTCCGTTACTGGCCGGATATGCCCCCGGAACGGATTGTCGATCTCGGCATTCGCTACTTCCGTTTTGATTTTTCCGGTCGCATCCTTGATCAAAAATTCGCCCAACTACGCGAAGCCCGGCTGGGTCTGAAAGAAAAGCTCTACACCATGCCGCCGCCAGCCGCCTATTTTGCGCAGAAATTTCCCGAATGGCCTTGGTTCAAGTAAACCCAGTCCTGTCATTTCTACATGGAGAGGCAGATGAAACTAACCACTTTCTGGATACGAGCCGCTGCGATCGGCCTGATGGTGTTCGCACCGGTGCTGCGAGCGCAAACCCCGCCTGACCGGATCCTGTTAAAGGACTATCGCCCGAAATCGATTTACAGCATACCCGTCACCCGCATCGAAAAGGCCCGCTTTCCAGCCATCGATGTTCACTCCCACGCCTATGCGGAGAGCCGCGGAGAGATCGATCAGTGGGTCCAAACTATGGATGCCGTCGGCATTGAAAAGACGGTGATTCTCACCGGACTGACCGGCGCCAAATTTGATTCGGTCTATCGTGAGTACAACCGCTACCCCGAACGCTTTGAAGTGTGGTGCGGTTTGCTTCTGGAAAATCCGGATCATCCGGAGTTCAGCCGACGTTGTGTAGCCGAACTGGAGCGCTGCCACAGGACAGGCGCCAAGGGGGTGGGAGAGTTGAGTGACAAGGGCAAGGGGCTTTCCTATGGCCGACCGCGGAGTTACAGCGTCCACTTTGATGATATCCGCCTTGATCCGGTGATGGAAAAATGCGCTGAACTCGGAATGCCGATCAATATCCATGTCGGCGACCCGATGTGGATGTATCAGCCGATGGACTCGACCAATGACGGCCTCATGAACGCGTTTGAATGGCGGCTTGACAACCAGACTGGCATCCTCGATTTGCCGGCGCTGCTCGGGACTCTCGAAACCATGGTCAAACGCCACTCGCGCACCGTCTTCATCGCTTGCCATTTTGCCAACTGTGACTGGGACCTTGCACGCCTGGGTGCCCTTCTTGACCGCTGCCCCAACCTCTATGCCGATATCTCGGCGCGCTACGCCGAGACGGCGCCCATCCCCCGCTTCGTCCAAGCCTTCTACAAAAAATACGCCAGCCGTCTGCTTTATGGCACCGACATGGGCATGGATTCGGCCATGTACCACATCACCTTCCGCATCCTAGAAAGCCTGGATGAGCACTTTTATGAAACCGGACAGTTTGGCTACCATTGGGCGCTCAACGGCTTCGGCCTGCCCGACTCCATTCTTAAGAAACTATATCGCGGCAACGCCCTGCGGGTATGCGGTGTACCAACAACGAGGTGATTATGGAACGTCGAGCATTTCTTAAAACAGCGGGGGTTAGCGCCCTGGCAGCGGGCCTGGGTCCGCGCGCCGTGCGAGGGTTCGTCCCGGCCCATAACTGGGACCGCTATGATTTTGGTTCCGGCCCGGAGGTGAAAGACCGGCTCTATCAGGGACCCTTTCCACAGTACGCCCCGGAGGAGGTTCTGCCCGGCAGCAGCGTGGTGATGGCAACGACGCCTTCCCGGGAGGTGGTTCCCAACTACGGCATGGGCCTGACGGTCTATATTTCGGGCGATTACTGGCCGCCACGTACGCGCGAGCGCTCGATCCAAAAGTACTGCGAGGATCTTATCAGTCTCCCTTTTGCACAAAAAATCTATATCCGTCTCAACTGGCGCGACATTCAGAAGCAGCCCGGCCGTCTCGACTTCCCTGAAGGTTGGAAGATAACCTTTGATCTGGCACGCCGCTACAACAAGCGGATCGGCTTTCGCATCATGCTCGAGAATCCCGATTTTCCGGAGCCCGGCATGCCCGAATTTCTCATGGCTAAAGTGCCCTATGTCAAGCTGCAGGGCGAATGGCGGCGAGGCTCCACCGGTACCCGCTATGAAAAGGTGCACGAAATGCCGCGCTACGATCATCCTGAGTATCAGGCGGCCTTCCGCGAGCTCAACGCCCTGCTGGCGCAAGAGCTCAATGGCCATCCCCAGATAGAATACATGGACACCATGATGTACGGTTTCTGGGGTGAGGGGCACACCTGGCCTTATCAAAACCATCCCTTCCCGGATAATGTCACCGCTGAAAAGACCTGGATGGCGATGATGGAGACTCAGCTCGAGTTGTGGACCAGGACGCCGCTGGTGACCAACACCCAGCCCGATTACAGTCGCGTTGGCAATGCCGAGATGCTCGACCGTACCATTCGCAGCCACAATTGGCTGCGCACTGATACCATCTTCATCGAGAATGAGCAGATCGAAGCGCTCTCCAACCGCCCGCCCTGGGTGGCCGCGATCTGCGAGGTCGGTATGACAACCGCCGATCCGGATCAACTGGCGATCGATGAGGGCGTAACGCGCACCGAGAGCATCATCGCCCATGTCATGGATGTTGGCGCCAACTACTGGTCGCTCTGGCACTGGCACAACATTGCTCCTGAGCACCTCCTCGGTTATTACGAAAAATATCCCGAGCACATCGACCATATTGCCCGTTCCATCGGCTACCGCGTGCGTCCATCCTGGATCTGGAATTTCGAAAAGGATGGATTCCCCGGGTTAGTCCTTGGCCTGGTCAACGACGGCATCGCCTGCGTGCCTGGTGTGCTGCGCATTTCGGTGTTGAGCGAAAAGGGTCAGCTCCTGGCCGGCGGCTGCCTCGATCCCGGCTACCCCCACACCCGCGGGGTGCGCCAGGGCATGTTCCTGCTCCCCAAGGGCACCGACTGGCGCGGGCTGCGACTCAAGGCCGAACTGGAAGTGAAAGGGGTGCGGCATCCGGTGACCTGGGCGTGCCGTCAAAAGCTCAACGACGATGGCACTCTGACCCTGCGCCCCAGCAAGGCCGTCTGACGTACCCAGCCCGGCCGGTGTGAAGGGTATCATAGACGTGAATGCCCCTCGCCGGCCCTCTTATCAATTGGAAAGGTAGTACATGAACCGTTGTCTGATTGCCCTGTCGTTCGCGCTCGCCGTCGCTGTTGCAGCACAGGAGCCGTCGCTGAAACAGATCGATTTTGCCGAATCCGCGGAGATCTTTCCCAACCCGGAGCGGGGATTTTACCGCTATGCCAATCTCCCCAATCTGAGCACTCTCCCCGATTTGCAGAAGGAGGCGGTGACCTTGATCTTCGGGCGCATCGCTGCCAACAGCTACCGGGAGAAGGATTTTCCCTCGAGTTATCTGACCCAGATCCAGCGCGGTTTTGACACCGCACGGGCGAAGGGCGTCAAGGTCAACGTGAGGGTCTCATACTGCGACGACATCGGCCAGGCCGATGCCTCCAAGGAGCAGATTTTCCGCCATATTGACCAGCTTCAGCCGCTCCTGGCGAAGAACAAGGATGTCATCAATCTGGTCGAGGCGGGATTTATCGGCGCCTGGGGGGAATGGCACAGCTCCACCCATGGTCTCGATACGCCCGAGAATCGCAGGGAGATACTCTTCAAGCTGCTTTCCGCCCTCCCCGCCGACCGCATGGCCGTGGTGCGCACCCCGCATTACAAGAGGCAGATCTTTCGTGATTCGGTGATCACGGCGGATCGCGCCTTTGACGGCAGCTATCTCAGCCGGACCGGATTTCACAACGATTGCTTCCTCGCCGGGCCTGACGATATGGGGACCTATATCGAGCGGTCGCGGGCGAAGGAGATCGAATACATCAGCGGCGAGACGCGCTTTACCCCCTTCGGCGGGGAGACCTGCGGCGTTTCCAGCTATGCGCAATGCCGGAATGCCGTCGCAGAGATGGAGAAGCTCCATTGTTCCTATCTCAATGACGGCTATCATCCCGATGTGCTCGCGCTTTGGAAAAGCTCGGGCTGCCTGGCCGATCTCAAGAGGCGCCTGGGGTACCGTTTAGTGTTGCGCGGTGCGCAACTCCCGGAAACCGTGCGGCCCGGCGGTCGGCTTGCTTTCACCTTTGCGATTGAGAATGTCGGATTCGCCGCTCCGCACAATCCCCGCTCCCTTTTCCTGGTGCTGAGGGATGCGGCCACCGGCCGGGAAGCCTCGGCCTCAATCTCGCTGGATCCGCGCTCCTGGCTGCCCGGTGATACGCTCACCTTTTCACGACAATTTCGCATTCCCGCGGATTGGCCCGCCGGCACCGCTTCGGTCGCTTTGTGGCTGCCCGATCCGGAACCCTCGCTGCGGAATGATCCGCGCTACGCCATCCGTTTCGCCAATTCCGGTATCTGGGAACAGAGCCGGGGAGTGAACCGGATTGCCGATCAACTGCTCATCGATCCCAACGCCCCGGGCGAGGCCGATTTGCAGGCCCGTGAGCTGATCGAGATCGGTCCACTGGCGCATGTCGGCAGCCGTTCGTCCCTTCCCGCGGCATTCGTCCTCGGCGCCTTTCCCAATCCTTTTAACAGCCAGATCACGATTCAGTACCAGCTGCCGCAAGCGGAGGCTGTCCGTCTCGAGATCTGCAATTTGCACGGCCGTTCGGTAAGCACCCTGGTGGAGGGCCAGCAAAGCGCTGGATGGCATACGGTTCAGTGGGACGGCCGCTGCGGCGGCAGCCAGGCCGCCTCCGGCATTTATCTCATCCGCCTGAAAACCGCTTCCAGCGAAACGGTGAAAAACATTGTTCTGACCAGATAGCGCTTGGTCAACCCGTTGAATCAACCGCAACTCCCGGAGGTAGTACCATGCAGGATTCCAGAGTTAACTTCATCCTTGTTCTTGCCATCATCGCCGCGGTCGTCTTAGCGTGCGCGGGCACGCCGGAGAATGTAACCGTCACCCACAAGAACATCCAGATCCGCTACGATCATCTTCTTCACAGCCAGGTGGTCGCACTTACCGGCGGCTCCACCGCTATCGGCGACCTTTCTGCATCCGAGTACCCGGTGGTCGACGGTGTGGCCGTAACGGATTTCGAATTGAAGTCCCATAAGGTCAAAACGGTCCGCGATGGCCTGGGCGAAGGGAAGCAGCACACCTTAATCGGCCAGGCGCCTGGGCTGCAAAAGGAACTCACTGTCACCCTCTACGATCCTTTTCCCGATGCTGCGGTGGTGCAGGTGACCTATACCAACACCGGCGCCAACCCGGTCCAGATTGACAGCTGGGCCAACCACCACTACACCATCAAGGCGGGGCCGGCGGTGAGCGGGCAGGCTCCCTTCTGGAGCTATGAGCCGGCCACCTACGAATCCCGTCCAGACTGGTTTCTGCCGCTCAAGTCCGGATTCAGCCAGGAGAATTACCTCGGCATGAATGCCTCCGATTATGGTGGCGGCACGCCCGTCGCCGATATCTGGCGGCCGGACCTGGGCATCGGCATCGGCCATCTCGAACGGGTTCCCAAATTGGTCTCGCTGCCGATCCAGATGCCGGACAGCCTGGCTGCCGGCCTGAGTATCCGGTATAAGGTGGAAAAGCCCCTTAAGCCGGGCGAGAGCCTCTCTACCTTCACGACCTTTGTCATGGTTCATCATGGCGACTGCTTCCATACGCTGGCTACTTACCGTGAGATGATGATCCGCCGCGGCATTCCGGCCAATAAATACCCGGATACCGCCTATGAACCACAGTGGTGCGCCTGGGGGTACGAACGCAAGTTCACTATGGACCAGGTGGTCAATACGCTGCCCAAAGCCAAAGAACTCGGCTTTCAGTGGGCGGTGCTGGACGATGGCTGGCAGACCGCCGAAGGGGACTGGTACCTGACCAAGGACAAGTTCCCCCATGGTGACGCGGATATGATCGCCTTTGTCGATCGCATCAAGGGGGGCGGACTCAAACCGCAGCTCTGGTGGTGCCCTCTGGCGGTCGATCCCGGGACCGACCTGATTAATAGCCACCCGGAGTACCTGCTGCTCAACAAGGACGGCTCCAAACAGGATATCAGTTGGTGGGACTCGTATTATCTCTGTCCCGCTTACACGCCGGTGGTGGAATTCACCCGCAACCAGGTGGTGCAGATTATGCAAAAATGGGGCTATCAGGGCTTGAAGATCGATGGCCAGCATCTCAACGGCGTGCCGCCCTGCTACAATCCAGCCCACCATCATGCCTATCCGGAAGAGTCGTGCGAAAAGCTTCCCGAATTTTTCAAGATGATTTATGAGACCGCACTGAGCATTTATCCTGAAGCGGTGGTTGAGATTTGCCCCTGTGGCACCTCCTATTCTTTTTTCACCATGCCCTATATGAACCAGTCGGTGGCCTCCGATCCCACCAGCTCATGGCAAACCCGCCTCAAGGGAAAAACCCTCAAGGCACTGATGGGAGCGGAAGCGGCCTATTACGGCGATCACGTTGAACTCACCGACGGCGGCGACGACTTTGCCTCCCAGGTCGGTGTAGGCGCGGTGATCGGTACCAAATTCACCTGGCCTGAGGGAGCGGCCCGGCGTCATAAAAATGACCTGACTCCGGCGCGGGAACAGGAATGGGCGAAATGGACCCGGATCTATCTGGAGCATATGCTCAGCAAGGGCACTTACCGCGGCGAGCTGTACGACCTGGGCTTCGACCGGCCTGAAACGCATGCGATTGCCAGGGAGGGCCGGATGTACTATGCCTTTTATGCCGACGCCTACGCCGGTGAGGTGGAACTGCGCGGCCTGGAAGCGAAATCCTACCAGGTCAAGGATTACGTCGACGGCACCTCTTTCGGCAACGTCCGCGGCCCCAAGGCCCGCATCAAGGTCGATTTTAAGAAACATCTGTTGCTCATGGCGACGCCGGACTGACCTGAAAAGAGAGGTGTAATCATGAAACCCTGGATCGTAAGCTTGATTGTTGGCCTTTCATTGCTCGGCTGCGGTAAGCAGGCGCCGAAGCAGCCGGCCGCACCGAAACAGAACTGGACCCACTTTGTGCGCATCGGCGGCCACGGCCTGAGCATGGAGCGGATCCCCCGTATTATCCAAAGCGTGCAGGAAACCGGTGTTTTCGGCATCGAAACCGATAACGACATCACCGGCCGCTACGAGAGCTTTCTCGATCCCGCTGAAAAACTCGCGGCGATCAAGAAGATGGCCGAGGAAGCCCATCGCATTGGCAACTACGCCTTTGTCTACATTGCCGGCACCGAATGCATCACCGCCAACGCGGACAAGACGCCACATTCCTTCTTCAAGGATCACCCCGACTGGGTGCAGCGCAAGCTCACGGGCGAGCCGGCCGTCTTCGGCGGCGGCACGGCCTTCTGGATCAGTGAGGGGGATGAGGATGTCTGGATCAGTCCCTACGCGAAGGAGTGGCGCAAGATTTATATGGAGCGGGTGCGCCAGATCGCGGCCACCGGCATCGACGGAATTTATGTGGATATTCCCTACTGGATGACCCATTTCGAGGGCTGGGAGGAGAGCTGGGCGAGTTTCGACGACTATACCGTTGCGGCCTTCAGGGAGAAGACCGGACTGGATGCCAAGACTCAGATCAGACTTGGTGATTTCAGCGATCCGGGTTTTCTACAATGGGTGGACTTTCGCATCCAGACCCTCACCGATTTCATGGCCGAGATCAGTGACAACGCCAGGTCGGTCAATCCGGCCTGCATGACCATTCCGGAGATTTATCCGGGGATCGGCGAGGAGGCGGTGCGGGTCGGCAGCGACGTCTACGAAATGTATGTCAAGATGGATGCCATCGCCCACGAATACAGCGCCGGCGGCTATACCGCCGCCGAACGGGATCCCCTCGACTGGTTCACCTATATGGAGGGGATGTTCACCTTCCGGGCCTTTGCAGAAGGCAAGGCGACCTGGATGCTCAGCTACTCCTGGGACCAGAACGAAGGGATCAGCCCGCGCGACGCCATGCAGAACCTGGCGCTGTCGCAGGTGATGGCGGGAGCCAACTTTTGGGACGCCGAGGGTCACGTCATGTCCGGCTCGAACGATTTTGCCGCACGGACGGAGATTTTCAAGTGGATTGGCGCCAACGAGAAGACCCTCTATCATCCCCGTCAGCCGATCAGGCCGGTCGGCCTCTATTTTTCACCGCTGACCCGCAACTATTTTGCCGATGAGTTCATTGCCTCCTACCATGGGCTGTTCCATCTGTTATTGAACGCCCATGCCGAGGTTGAAGTGGTCACTCCGCGGACCCTGTCCGGTTTTACCGGCGAGGTGCTTCTCCTCCCGGATGTCCGGATCCTCACAGCCGAGGAGCTGGCTCAACTCAAAAAAATAGTCGGCCGCGGCTGCAAGATCGTGATCACCGGCGAAAGCGGCGCCTGGGACCGCAGCCGGCAAAAATTGACCACCAATCTCCTGCACCAGACGCTCGGGATCGGCAGAGGCACCAGCGCCATCCACCTGCCCGAATGCCCCGGCAAAGCCTATCTCAAGCTGGCCCGCACGGAGGGCCTCGCCTCCATCGAAACCGCCGGAACGCCGCTGCAACGCCTGTTCGCAGATTTTCAGCAGCGGCTGGGCGCCCTGGGCTATGAGCCGGCGATCCGCCTCGAGGCCTCGCCTCAGGTGGTGGCACAGATTGCCCGCGTGGACGGACGATTGCATCTCTTCCTCGCCAACTTTGCCGGACTCGTGGGGGGTAAAAATGTCAATCAGCAGCCGGTTCGCGGCGCCCGCGTGGTCATGCCGGCCGCCGGCGGTAGTCAGGTCCGCTTCCTGCCCTTCCTCGGCGAGATCCAGACCCTCCCGGCACAGGCGGACCACGGAACCCTCACCTGCACCCTGCCCGAGTTCCAGCGCGGCGCGATTCTTTGGGTTGAATAAGAGAAAGGCCTTATGAAGAAAATCATCCTCTTTCTACTCGCTTTGGCCGGCACCCTGCCGGCCTTCGAAAATCCGCGTCTGGCCATCGTCATCAGCCGGGCCAGTTTTGACCAAAAGTGGGGGGTGACGCAGATGGCGGCGCATGGCTGGGGTGCCGCTGCCAACCTAGCGGGCATCCCCTATGACTGCTTTTTCCTGGAGGATCTCGCGGCAGCGGATCTCAGCCGCCACCATACCCTGATCCTCGCCCAGTGTAGTTACGCGACCGAAGCGGCCTATGGCGAGACCGTCGCGACGCTGAAAAAACACCTCGGTCGCGGCGGCCACCTCATCATCGACGGACCCCTGGCGATCTATGACGAAAAAGCCCAGCCGCGCGTTCATGAAGCGCTCGACAGCCTGATCGGCGTGCGCTACGACGGCTTCCGCGGTGACGAGATGTGCCGCATCCGCGTCGCCGCAGCCGATCATTACATCACCCGCCCTTTCGCGCCGGAACAATTCCTCACCCAGCACCTCACGGGCGGACTCAACATCCTCGGCGGCGGCCAGCCCTTGCTGATGAGCGGCGATGAGAAACGGAGCTATCCCTTTCTTTCGGTGCTCGCGCGCGGCAAGAGCCGGCTGGTGTTCGTCAGCGATTTTTCGACTTGGGCCGGCGCCGCCTCCTTTTTCCGCAACGTCCAGCCGCAAGTCTTTTATCGCAATGAGCTGTTCAACGCCATGATCCGGGCCATTCACTGGACGCTATACGGCGAGACCGCGATGCCCTTCCCCGTGCCGCAGATCTCCAATGCCCCGGTTACCGCCATCATCCGTCTCGATGCCGACGGCAGCGGCAACCTCAGCGAGCAGATCACGACGATCAATTATCTCATCGACATCGCCCGGGAGAGCGGCGTCGTTCCGCTCTACGCCTGGGTCTCGAGCCAGGCGACCAAGGCCGGGTGGCAAGACCTGGCGCCCTACGGCAAAAAGCTGGAAGAAGCGGGGGGCGAGATCGGCACCCACAGCCGATTCCACCGCATCGACGAAGCCATGACAGAGGAACGCTGGCGCGATGAACTCGACGGCTCCATCCGCGAAATCGAGTTCAATACCGCGGACTATGGCTACCCCATCGGCAAGGTGGAGTGCATGATCAACCCCGGCAATACCATCCAAATGAAGGATTATGAACAGATCGCCAGTCGGATGGTCTTTTACATGACCCACGGCTTCGAGCAGGACATGCCTCTGGGGTTCGGCAATTTCACCTGGTATACCGGCGGTCACAAGAATCTGGCGCTGCTAGAGGATACCCCTTCGCCCGATTACCAGTGGTTCTACGATCCGACCTGGAGCTACACCACCCAGCAGATCACCGCCTACCAGGAGGCGATCTTTGACCATCTCTTCGAACGCATCGGCCGCGGCGTCATCTACAATCAAATGTGGCACGATTATTCCATCACCTCGCAGCCGCAGTATGGCAAGAGCCGGATCGTCAACAGCAACAACCTCGCCATGTACGACGCCATTCGCCGTAAATTCGCCATCAAGGAGATCTATGCGCCCGGCCCCATCGAATTGGGCCACAAGCTGCGGCTAATGGCGCAGTGGGATTACAGCTGGCGGGCGGAGAAAGACAAACTCTTCCTGACGCTCGATCTCACCCGGGTTAACCTCGACACCATGCCCCGCTTCAGCAATGGCATGGGCATCGCCATCGAGAATTCGGGGCAGTGCATCCAGGAGGTTCTGCTCGATAACAAACCGCATCCGGCCTTCGACGATCATCTGGTCATCCTGCCGGCGCTGGACAAGGGCCGGCATACCTTCGAGATCCGGTTGGGCGACCGGCCGGCAGTCCGGCCGCATCTCGCCTGGATCTCGCAAATGGCCGCTTGCCGGCCGGCGGGCGACGAATTAATCCTGACGGTAAAAACCCGCAACCGCACCCGGTTCCGCTTCGCCGCGCCCTCGGGCTGGGCGCTGCTAAACGCCGATGCTCAGATGCGCGAGCTGGTCCAGGAAAGCCGCCTGAGCGGTCATGCCACTTCCGATCGCCGGGTCGTTCTGGCACGGCTGCCGGAGCCGCTGCAGGCGGTCACCCGCGCCACCTTGCCCATCACGGCCATCCGCAAGGAGCAGCACGGCGTGAGCCTGGTCCTCCAAGCCAATGCGCTCGAGGATAACCTGATCGTTTTGCGTGCTGCAGCAACCCCTAAGACCATCTCCGCCGCCGGCCGGCCGATGGTCTGGAAGGTGAATGATGGGTTGATACGGATCGAGCTGGGCAAACTGGTCGGGGATGCCGAACTGCGGATGGAATTTTAATACGATTGGTACGGAGGCGTATTCATGAAAAAGAATCTGGCTATTCTGATCCTGATCTGCACGCTGACAGCGATGGCTGCAGCCCAAACCGCCGCGCCCTTCATCCCGCTGATGGATTGGGGTCATTGGCGTCTCGGTCAAAAAGCGGATCTCGATTTCCTCAAGAAGAACCATATGACGATCACTTTCGGCAGCGGTGCCCCAAATTTTGAGACTGTCAGCCGCGCCGAGTTCGATCAAAAGATGACCGAGGCCAAGGCGTTCAATCAAAAATACCACGACCTCGGCTACATCGTACTGCGTTACCTCTCTACCTCGCTGAACGGCACGACCGCCACGGCGGAGGACAAACCGCAGAAGGAGCAGATTCATCTGCTCAAATTCTACAACGATGCGTGGGACGACTATGCCGATTATCTGGGTCTCAAACCGCCGCAGCAGGATAATCCGATGACCTGGATCACGGTACAGCCGGATGGGGATTTCCCTTTTTACCGCTATGCCCCCTATGGCGCCAAGGTCACCCCGGGATTTGAGACCTGGGGGTGCCCGGACAATCCCTGGTATGTGCAAATGATGAAGGGACGGGTGCGCGCCCAGGCGGAGACCGGCATCGACGGCTCCTACGTCGACTGGACTCAGATCGCCGGCGGCACCTGCTACTGCGACTGGACCCACAAGGCTTTCATCACCTGGCTGAAAGCGAACCTGCCGGCCGCCGTCGCGCGGGCCAAGTACGGCACCGACGCCTATGAGCGCATCACCCTGCCGAAAAAGCGCGGCGAGCCCTTTTGGATGGAATGGCTGCGGTTCCGTGGCGAATCGGTTTCCCGCTTTCATGCGCAGTTGCTCGAAGCGGCGCGGCAGGTCAATCCCCATTTCCAGATCGCCGGCAATGTTTATGGCGGCTTCGGATATGGCCCGATCGCCTACGATGCTGCGGGCAATTTCGAAATGCTCGGCGAGACCGACACCTTCCTCTATTCCGAAATACAGGAGTATCTCGACAGTGCCCCGCGCAAAAACGAGCAGGGCGTCAAGGTCAGCAACAGCCCGGCCCTCAAATTCCTCGCCGCCGCCTCACACGGCAAACCGGTGATCATTTATGCCACCGAGATCACCCCGCCGATCTTTCCCAATCCCACCGACGAGGCCCTGAGCGCCATGGCCCAGATCAATATCGCCGAGGCCGTCGCCAATCACTGTATTTTCCGTGAAAAGCGGCTCACCCCCGAGGGGGCCACACGCACCTACGCCTTCCTTGCGGATAATGAACCGCTGCTGCTCACCTGCCAACTGCGCAGTCCTGTCGCCATCCTCGCCTCGCTCAACCAGTACCTCGCCGACGAGCTCTCCTTTGCCTTCGTCACCTCCCGCCTTCTGGCGGACCAGGGCATCGCCCATGATCTCATTGTCGAAAAGGATCTCATGGACGGAACGCTCAAGCGTTACGATCTCGTTGTCGTACCCTATCTGCCCCTGCTGAGCCTGGAAAAACAACACGCGTTGGTCGCATTCGCCAGGGCGGGCGGCAAAGTTCTCGTATTGGGCGAGAGCGGTCGCAAGGATGAATTCGGACTGGAACAAACGCAGAACCGTTTTCTCCAAGCGCTCAAACAAAAATCCTGGCCAGCGACGTACCGCGAGAAGAAGGTGGGCAAGGGCGCGCTGGCCTATCTGCCGCTGCCGATTCCGGCGGACCGCTATCTGGTGCCGGCCAAAGAGAAATCCGAATTCACCACCTTCGGCCCTTCAATGGCCGATCTTTTCGCCGATATTCCCGAGGCCTATACCCGCGGTCGTTTCAATGCGGCGCTCCTGCCGCAGTTGACCGCCGCAGCCGAGCGGGTCAGAAACCTGCTGAATAACCGGATGAGCTGCCTGACCACGCCGTCCCCCCTGGTCGAGATCACCACGATGCTGCCGGAGAAACAGAGTCACATGCTGCTCCACTTGGTCAATTACGATGTGACCGTTGATGGCCACATCACTCCGGCCACCAAGGTCGGTGTACAACTACTGCTGCCGCCGGGAAAACGGGCGGTGCGGGTGACCTGTTCCGGCGCGCTGACAGAACGCCAGCCGCTCGCATTCAAGGAAGATCCGGATAATCCGCGTCTGATCACCTTCACCGTGCCCGAAATTCAGGTATACGGTCTGGCGGTGGTGGAACTGAATTGACACCCAGGAGGATTGCATGAACTATCGGACTCTTCTTTTTTGTCTATTGACCGTCGCCCTGGCGGCCGCCCAGGGTCCTGGCCCGGTCGCGTATCAGGCGGTCACAGTGCCGCCTTCCTATGCCTATCATCTTTCCGGCCGTAGCGACCGGGTCCATGGCTATGTGGTCAAGATCGACGATCTCACCCGAATGCAGCGGCCCGGGCTGGTCTTGCTCGCCAGTGGCCTCGAAGAGGCGGAGGGCACGGTCGACGTCAACGGCAAGATTTACCCGCTCCCGGCATTGCTCGGCGCGGCACAACCGCAATCGGACAAGAGCGAGAAAAACGCCGAGGGCAAGGAGGGGTGGTACTCCTTCAGCAGCGGCGATGACATCATCGGCAAGGTGGTAATCCCCCTCGACCCCGGGCTGCTCAAGATCGGACTTAACGATGTCACCTTTTTCAAGGGTGAGGGCCGGGACGGGTATGAGGTCATCGACGCGCGCATCGAAGCGGTAGATGTGGTGGCGCCGCTGATCGCCGGACAGACCTACCACATCCTGGCGCGTGGCAAACCCTCTTCAGTCGGAGATTTCGATTATGTTTACCGCTACAATGGCGAGAAAAAACGGCTCGAGAAGGAGATCCCGGAATGGCGGCGGCGCGGCAAGGTCATTTTTTACCGGGCCGGGATTGACTGGGACCACCTCGACCGCATGTTCGAGATGTTTCGCGAGGCACGGGTCAACGATGCCGCGGTGAACATACCGGCCGACGTTACCAGCGCTGAGTATCAGCGAGTCAAGGCCTTCATCGGCCGCTGCCACGCTAACAACATCAAGGTAACGGCCTTCAACTCGCTTGGCAGCATCAGCTACCGCGATGTCCTCATGAATCCCGGGCTGGAAAAATGGATCAGCCGGGATGAGTATGGCGCGCTGCGCTGGCGCGGCGAAAAAGGTGGCAATTACGCCGCTGACCTGCAGAATGCGGATTATCGCAAGAACGCTCTGCTCAAGCATGCTGCTGTGCAGATGGATGCCGGGGCCGATGAGCTCTACTATGACTGGGCCATCGGCGGCACCGGTGATGTGCTCGAGTTCTTCGCCGAGGTGCGCCAGCTGGCGAAAGAGAAGGGCATCAATATCTCCATTTTCGGCAACTGCAAGGGCAACGTCCTCGCCGATGAGGTCTGCGACGAAACCAAGAGCGAAGGGACCACCGAAGCGGGGGTCTGGGACGGGGAGTGGGTGCATAATGCCGCCCAGGCGCGCTTTTATTATGCCTCCGGCGATGGCGTCAAGCCCTATGAGAGCAAGTATGAGGGCGCCGATCCCGGGGTGCCCAATCCCGGGGCGCGCGATGTGCGCGAGGGGATGAAGATGGGCTGGCGCAAGCCCATCGCCGAGGCCTCCGCCTTCCAGTCCCATTTTGCCATCGCCGAAGCGGGCGACAAAATGCTCAGCGGCTGGGTGAACAAGGACAATCCCCTTGCCATGGAGGTTTGGGGCCAGATCAGCCGCTACATGTCCTTTTTGGCCGATCACCAGGAGCTTTACACCACTGTCTCGTGCGTCAGCAAACTCGGGATTGTTGCCCCACCGCACATTCCCAGCTTCGAGGTCTCCCTCACCCGTGCAAGCCTCTACAACGCACTGGTCGAGATGAACATCATGTATGACGTTCTGCTGCTGCACCGCCTTACACCCGCCATGTTGACTCCCTACAAGGCGGTCATCATTCCCAATATCACCTGGATGGAGGAAAGCCAGCTGGCGGCGATCCGGAGCTACAAACAGGGCGGCGGCAGGGTCTATACCATCGGCAGCGCCCCCGAGATGCGCGAGCTGGCGGACTGCTATTCTCATCCGGATCTTTTCGGCAGGCTTGGCAAGGAGGATGCCCGTACAGAACTTGCCAAACAGCTGCAGCAGCTCGAGGGCGATCCACTCGTCACCCTGACCGATGCGCCTTACGTCGCGACCAATCTGGTGCGCAAGAACGGTACGAATCGGTTTATCCTCCATTTGGTCAACTATGACAAGCCGCTGCAGAATGTTCACGTCCGGCTCGATCTTTCGGGCTTCGCTAAAAAGATCGACCGGAAAAAGATCTATTGTGTCTCTCCGGATCGCGAGGGCGCCCTCCCTGTCCAGGCGGCTGGAAAGGGGAGTATTGTGGAGTTCACCCTCGGCACGCTGGAGGTCTATGATGTGGTGGTGATCAATTGAGGGCAGACATCGGCAAGGTTCTGGCGGGGGTGTTCTGCTGCATGCTGGCTTATTCCTGCACTCAGTCGGAGCAGGCGCTGACGCGCCGGGCTGCGGGGAGCAGGGGGGTGGTCTCCTCCGGCAATGAGCAGGCCACCCGCGCCGGTCTGCAGATACTGGAAGCGGGCGGCAATGCCGCCGATGCGGCCGTTGCCACCCTCCTGGCGCTGAGCGTCAAGACAATCGGCGCCTTTTGTATCGGCGGCGAGGTGCCGCTGATCTATTACGAAGCGGCTAGCGGCAGGGTGACGGTGCTCAACGGCCAGGGCGGCGCGCCGCTCGACTCGGCGGCCATCGCCTGGTACTACAAAAATGGCATCCCCGGCAATGATATCCGATCCGCCGCGGTGCCAGCAGTGGTCGATCTCTGCGTGACTGCGTTGAAACGCTTCGGCACACGCTCCTTTTCGCAGACCGCGGCGCCCACCCTGGCGCTACTCGATGCGGGCGGGCCGGAGTGGTATCGCGACACCTCCGATGGCGACACCATCCATACCGGCCGAGACTGGTATGCCGATCTGGCGGTGACCCTGCGCAAGCTGAACGAGGCGGAAAAGCGCAGCCGAGGCGCGCGGGAGGAAAAGCTCCAAGCGGTGGCCGACCGCTTTTACCGCGGTGACATCGCCGAGGATCTCGAAAAATGGTATATTCAGGAGGGCGGTTTTTTGCGCCGCGCCGATCTCGCGGCCCATATCACCCGCGTTGAAGCGCCGGTCACCCTGCACTATAAGGGCTACACCATCTGCAAGTGCGGGCCGTGGACCCAGGGGCCGTGGGTGCTGCAGGCGCTGCGGCTGCTGGAGGGGTACGATCTCAAGGGAATGGGGCATAATTCCCCGGATTATATCCACACGGTCGCCGAGGCAATGAAACTGGCCCTGGCCGACCGCGACGAATATTATGGGGATCCGGAATATGTCCGGGTGCCGCTCGGGGAATTGTTATCGGATAGCTATACGGCGCTGCGCCGGCCGCTGATCGATCCCGGTAAAGCCTCAGCGATCCTGCGCCCCGGAGATCCCTACGGCATGCGCGCCTTGCGTCCCGAGGGCGGCCGTGTCTTTCCGGCCATGGGCGGGACCACCATCTGCGCGGTCTCCGACCGCTGGGGCAATGTTGCGGTCTGTACGCCGAGCGGTCTGGGTAGCCGAGCTGGCACCGGAGGGGCCACCGGCATAACCCACGGTACCCGCCTGGTGATCTTCAATACCTGGCCGGATCATCCCAACCGTATCGAGCCGGGCAAACGGCCCCGAATCACCCTGACGCCCACCCTGGTGCTGCGCAACGGGCGTCCGGCGCTGGCGATCAGCGTCGCCGGCGGCGACATGCAGGACCAGGCGGCGCTGCAGATCCTGCTCAACGTCATCGAGTTCGGCATGCATGCCGAAGCGGCCTGGTCGGCGCGGCGCTTCTCCACTAACCATTTCATCGGCTCCTTTGGCCAGGACCCGCCGCGGTTGGCGGATTTGCATCTGCCGGATACCTTGCCGCTGGAGGTGATTGATGATCTCGAACAGCGCGGCCATCGCGTGACGACCACCCGCGAAAATCCCGGCGGCGTCGCTCTGCTGCTGTGGGAGCCGGATGCCGGCCAGGTCGATGCCGTGGGCGGGCGCAGCGGCGCGGTCCGATGAGGCTCCGGCTCAGGCGCGGTGCTCACTCCGCCTCTTCAGCACGACCAGCGTAATGTCGTCGTGCAGCTCCCGGCCGTTGCGCCAGCTTAGCGCCGTGGCCTGCAGGTTGCGGATGATGGCGGCGGGCGCGAGATTCCCCACCTGTTCGAAAGCATTTTTGACGCGCGGGTAATCAACGATCTCATTGTGATCGTCAAAGATCTCCGCGAGGCCATCGCTGAGCAGCAGCAGGCTATCCCCTGGTTCAAGGGTTTTTTCAACCTGCTGGTAGGGGTAATCGGCAAAGGCGCCCAGCGGCATGCCTTTGAGGGTGATCTCCTCGACCGCTCCGGCAGCATGATGATAGAGATAGGCGGGGGGCATACCGGCCGATGAGAGACTGATATGCGATCCCTTGATCTTGGCGAGGATCAGGGCCATATAGAGGTTGCCGAGATGCATCTGGCGGATGGTCCGGGTGCAGATTTCGAAAAAATCGCCGATCTGGCCGTTGGCCCCATAGGCGGTGAAGAGCCCCTTGAGCACCGAGACCATCGTCCCGGCTTTCAGCCCGTGTCCGGTGGCGTCGCCGATGGCGACGGTTAGGACGCCGTCGGGTGTCAGCCGGAAATCGTAATAATCGCCACCGACCTCGGTGGCGGTCTCCATATGGACAGCGATCTCCAGGCCGGGTACCTCCGGCACCTGCTTCGGAAGCATGGAAAGCTGCAGGCGCCGCGCCTCCTCGAGTTCGTGGTGCTGGCGCTCGCTCTCAGCCTGCACCGCCCGGGCCTGGGCTTCGGCGGCCTGAGCGCGCAGTTCCGCATGGAGGACCTGCGCCTTTTCCTGCTCCCGCTTGACCACACGGGCGTGCTGGAAGCGGTTGAGAGAAAGGGCCGCGCCAGCGAGGAGGGTGGTAAACACCACATAGGCGAGTGGCGTCTTCCACCAGGGTGGATGGATGATTACAGCGATGCTGGCGCCCTCCTTGTTCCAAACCCCGTCGCTATTGCGGGCGATGACACGAAACCGGTAGCGTCCAGGACTCAGGTTGGTGTAGGTTGCCGAGCGCTGGCTCCCGGCGTTGCGCCAGCGTTCATCATAATTTTCCAGGATATAGGCATAGCCGTTTTCCTGCGGCTGACTGTAGTGCAGGGCGACGAACTCGAAGGTCAGGTCATTCTTTTTGTGCGAGAGATCGATCTGCTGCAGTGCCGAGATATGCCGGGGGAGCAGCGAGTTGGGCGCGATGGGCACGGGTGAACCGAAGATTTGCAGACCGGTGAGAACGACCTGGGGCGGATAGGGATTGTTGCGCACCTGATCGGGAAAGAAAGCATTGAAGCCGTTGATGCCGCCAAAAAAGAGCTCACCGTTCTGCCCCCGGAAACCGGCCTGACCGTTGAACTCCTTGCTCTGCAGGCCGTGATAGACATCATAATTGTGAAAGGTTTGGGTCTTTGGGTTATAGTTTGAGAGACCCCGGTTGCTGCTGCACCAGATCGTCCCCGCCGCATCACAAAGCACCGCATAGATCGCATTGTCCGCCAGCTCACTGTTTTGGGTGGTGAAATGGACAAAACGCTCTCGGACCGGATCGAACTGGTCCAGTCCGCCGCCAAAGCTGCCGATCCAGACCATCCCTGCCGGGTCAATCGCAATCGACTGAATATAGTTGCTGCATAGTGAGGTGGAATCCAGGGGATTGTTGCGATAGATTTGGCGTTCGCCTGTGCCGGGATCCCAATGCTCGAGTCCGCCGCCGAAGGTGCCAAGCCAGAGGCGGCCGTCCGCATCCTCGGCCATGGTGCGCACCGAGCCGCTGCCATTATCATTCGAACGCCCTTTGACCCGTATGAAGGCGTTGCGTTCGCGGTCATATCGGTTGAGGCCACCCGTTTCGGTTCCGATCCAGAGCCGGTGCCGCGAGTCCTCGAAAATGGCGCGAACCAGATCATCGCTGAGGGTTGTGCTGTCCCCAGCCTGGGAACGAAAACATTCAAAATGGCGGCGTGACCGGTCCAGCCGGCTCAGCCCACCGCCGTATGTGCCCACCCAGAGGGCCCCTTGGTGGTCTTCACAGAGCGCCCAAACGTTATCGTTGCCGAGACGGGAGGAATCTGAGGCGCCGAACCTGTAATGCCGTACCTGCTGCCGGTTGCGGGAATAGCGGTGCAGACCGGCGCGGGAACAACCCACCCAGAGGAAGCCCTCATGGTCCTGACAGATCGCCCGTACCAGCGGGAAACCCAGGCTGTTGTCATCGCCGGATTTCGCTGTGAAGTGATTGAATTTTCGGGCGTAAAATTCGAGCTTGTTGAGTCCGCCGGTGTTGCTGCCAAGCCAGAGCACCCCGGTAGTATCCTCGTAAGCTGACAGGATATCATTATTGCTCAGGCTGCCGGGATCGGCGTCGTCGTGCTGATAGTGGGTAAAGTGCCTGGTGGCGGCATCAAAGGCCCACAGGCCATCGGTGGCCTCATTCACCAGGAGCATCAAGCCGGAGCCGGTTTCATGGAGGGCGCGAATAAAATTCCGGGGGGAGGCGGGCTGCGCCGGATCGATGAGGAACTGCTGCCAGCGGCCGCTCTGCCGATCCATGCGGATGAGCCCGCGGTCGCTCAGTAGCCAGAAGGAACCCCTGGAATCTTCGGAGGTACCATAGATGGCGTCAGTCGGCAGGCTGCGGGGATCCCCAGGACGATGTCTGAAGGGCGTAATCTGCCCCGAGCGGGTATCCAGCCGGAAAAGGCCGCGGCTTGCTGCGGAATTGTTGTGCAGGCCGGTGGAAATCCACAAAATTCCCGGCTCGCTGCGGGTCCCGCCGAGGTTACTGACAGCCCGCCAGGGCGCCGGGCCGGCTGCCGACGTAAAGCGCTCTATGGCACCCGTCCGGGGGGTATAATAGTTGAGTCCGGCCGCGGTGCCGATCCAGAGACGGTCGTCCTGCGGCGAAAAGTACAGGCTGAGGATCCTGTTGTCATCCAGCCCCGTGGATTTGCGGGGATCATGTCGGTAGCGAACGAAACAGCCGCGAGCGGTATCGAAACGGTCCAAGCCGCCGGCGGCGGTCAAGGCCCATAAGGTGCGGTGCTGGTCGATAAAGACCGCGCCCACCGTATCGTTGCCGAGGCTGGACGAGTCGGCGGTATGGCTGCGGAAATGGCTGAATCGCTCCGTCCGCCAGTCATAGCGGTTCAATCCGCCGCCGGCGGTTCCGATCCAGATGTAGCCGGAATCATCCTCACAGATCGAAGTGATGTTATTGGCGGAAATGGAGGTGGAGTCGAAGGCGAGGTTGTAGAAGGTCGTAAAGTGGTAGCCGTCGAACCGGTTCAACCCCGATTCGGTGCCGAACCACATGAATCCGCGCCGGTCCTTGTGGATGGCGAAGACGATGCTCTGTGAGAGCCCTTCATCGAGGGAGTAGTGCGAAAAGCTCAACTTTGGTCCGGGTTCGACGGCCGAGAGAGGCGCAGCAGTGCACAGGATGCTAATAAGCGCGAAGCCACCCGCCAGAACCAGTCTTCTAACCAACCTGGATTCAGCCGTCATGGTCGTTCTCTGTAAAAAACGCACGAACAGATGCTGTCATACCCTGAATGCACCTTGTGTATACGTCATCAGGACGTGAATAGTAACAAAACCGGCAGCCGGCCCGCCCAGTCCTGCGGTTCAAATCGTGATAAAACCTTCCAGGAAAAGCGCCGCTCTTCCGGAAATCCGGACGCGATCGCCTGCATCCCGGCACCAAAGTTCACCGCCTCGTTTGGAGATCTGCAGGGCGTGCAGTTCTTTTTTACCGAGGATTTCCGCCCAGTAGGGCGTCAGGACGCAGTGGGCGGAGCCGGTTACCGGGTCCTCCGGCACGCCCAGCGCCGGGGCGAAAAAGCGCGAGACGAAATCGCTGCGGCTGCCGCGGGCGGTGATGATGATGCCGTGAGGCTCCGCCTCCGCCAGCGCCGTAAAATCGGGACGGGCTGTGAGAACACATTGTTCGTCGCGCACCAGAACCAGCAGATCCTCCGCCGAGGAGAAGACCTGGAGCGGCTCGACGCCTAAAAGGGTGTCGAGCCCGGCGGGTGTGGCCTGGGCCCTAGGGGGGCGCGCCGGAAAGTCCATTTCCAGCAGATCGTTCCGCCGGGAGATGAGCAGGGATCCACTTTTCCGGGTTTTGAAGCGGATCGTCTCCTCCGGCCAGCCACGCAGGACGAGCTGGACGTAAGCGCTCGCCAGGGTCGCATGGCCGCAGAGGGCCACTTCGGTCACGGGTGTGAACCAGCGGATCTCGCACCCTTCGCCATCCGGCACGAGAAAAGCGGTTTCGGAGAGGTTGTTCTCCGCGGCGATCGCTTGCAATAAAGCATCCTCGAGCCATTCGTTGAGGAGGCAGACGGCCGCAGGATTGCCGGAAAAAACGGCCGAGGAAAAGGCGTCGACCTGATACAGCGGAATTTTCATGTCGGATGAACCTCGTTAACGTGCTTTGCTTTATTTAGAGCCTAAAGCGACCGGGCCATGGCCTTTCGCCGCAGCTCCTGTGGCATTTTTTCGATGGCATAGCGCAGAGCGGTTCGCGGCATGACCGCCCGGCGATCAAGGACGAATTGAAAAACCTCCGGTTGATGAGCCTGGCTGGCGGCCTTGAGCATCCAGCCGTAACCCTTCTGCACCAGATCCTCCTTGTCGAGCAGCAGCAGGTCGGCGATCGTAAAAATATCTGCGAGAAATTTTCCCCGCCGCGCGGGAATGATCAGCGACACCGCTGCAGCGCGGCGCATCCACAGGTTGGCAGAGCCCGCCCAGTGTTTCAGCTGCCCCAGATATTCTGGAAAGCGTTCGATGAAGGTGCCGATGGTATGATTGCACAGGGTATCGCACGAGGCCCAATTATTAACATAGCGCTCCACCCAGCGCGTAAATAGGGCAAAATCCTCGGGCTCATAGGTTTTATGCAAGGCATAAGACCAGTTGCAGGCGATGAAGGTCTCTTCGAGGTGACCTTCCTGCCAGAGTGCCTCGCAGAGCGGCCAGATCTCGCTCTTGCTCAGATGCCGGATTTCCTGATAGTGTTCTTTGGCGATCCGTTCCACCAGGGCGGATTTGACACCATGGAGCCGCACGGCCTCCCTGAAAAACCGTTCACCGCTGCGCCGGGTCTCCTCGTTGGCAGCCTGTTCCAGCTCGGCGCGGATGCGCCGGATGATATCCTGCACGACGATTTTCTCCTGTTATTTCATCAGCACCAACTTGCGCGTCAACGTTTGCCGAAAGCCGGCACTGCCGCTGAATTCGAGCCGGTAGAAGTAGAGCCCGCTGGCCAGACCGGCGGCATCAAAAACCGTCCTGTACTCTCCGGCTTGCGGAATCATCTCGCGAACCACCTCGCGTACCCGCTGGCCGCGGAGATTGTAGACAGCCAGATCAACCCGGCCGGGCTGTGGAATCGTGTAAACGATCTGCGTCACCGCATTGAAGGGGTTGGGATAATTCTGACTGAGCGCCAGCTGCAGCGGCGTCGCCATCTCCGGAGTGGTGCCCAACCCCGTTGTGCGGTTCGCCCGCCCCGGCGAACCGCCGTAGGAAGCCGAGCGGGCCCAGTTTGCAGCCCAACTGTGATTCCCAGCCGGATCGATCAGCTCGAGACTGTAGCCATCCCCATCGGTCTGCCCCGGCCAGGGAGCGGTGCTGGCATAGGCGACGCTGTCAACGCGTCCGCCCCAGGCGGTGTACAAGCGCACCTGGTCGTTACTGCCCAATCCAAATCCGACGTTGCCGCAGTAATGCTGCACCCCGGGATGATATTTTTTAAACGCGGTGGTATCCGCGCACAGCAGCCAGTAGCCCAGCGCCGGAATGACGCTGCCATCCGGTATACGAAATCGGTGCGACAAATTGTCATCACTCAGGCGCCATCCCGAGATATCCTGCGGCAGGGGCTGGGGATTGTACAACTCGATCCAGTCTCCGGAGTTTCTATCGGCCGGCGCCTTGTGCATGATTTCGTTGATGACCACCGGACCTGTGGTCAACACGGTCGAATCCGCCCGCCCCATGGCGCTGCCGCCGGTGCCCATGCCGCTCCCGGGCGAGCCGGGCAGCAGGTAATAGAAAGAATCGAACTGCGGGATGCCGGTGATGCACCCCGCCGAGGCATCATATTCAGCGTCGTTGGTCATCGAATACGAGATCTCCAGCGCCCCGGCCAGCGGGGCCTTGGTGCTGAGGAGGTAATTCCAGATGTTATCCCGATTGTCATATAGCACGGAGTTGGTGACCTGCATGAAATCCTTGTAGGTCCAGGTGTAGCTGTCGCCGATGCGTAAGCCGACGTTATTGCCGACGGCGGCGCAGTGATCGACGAATACGAACGGCCCCTTGCTGATGCCGGAGTCGGTCCAGCCGGCCTCGAAACCCTGATCGTTGTGCAGGGCGACCGTGTTGAAAATCCGCACGGTGTCGCCGCCGGATGCGGCAACGCCCTCATGGATGAAATCCTCGAGCCAGCAATTGGTGATGCGCAGGCGTGCGCCGTGGTGATCGATGGCGTCATCCTTGCCGGTGACGAACCAGCAGCGGTCGATCACCGAATATTGGGGATAGTCGGGGTGGAGATAATCGATGTGAAAACCGTCGGTATCGATGTCCTCAGTGAAGATATGGTCGTCATTCGGCAGATTGAGGAGATGACTGTCCTTATAAAAGAGCAGGGTGTGATGGAACTCGCCGCCGAGCCAGACAAAGGCGGAGACCGATCGGGTGACGGTCACCTTGCTCTCCTGCGCGCCGAACACCTTGCCTGGAGAGTAGAGGAAGAAACAGTTGTCGAAGGTGAACTCGGTGTTATCCTTGCCGAAAAAGAGATGCTGATGACCGGTATGCCAGCCGTCGTTGGTCGGGTACCCTTTGGAGGCATCGCCGCCGCCATTTAGGACAAAGCACCAGGCGAATCGGGCTTTGCCCTTGGTGAACTCCATGCCGCCCCAGGGTTCGTCCCATTTCTCGGAGGTGATGACCACGGGGTCCTCCATGGTTCCCTCTACAGTCACCTCGCCCTGTACATAGATATTCCGGTATTTTTGCAGCAGGACCCAGGTGCCCGGCTTGATTACCAGGCGGCAGCCGGCAGGGACGGTCAGATCGCCGGTGATGAGGCGGTCGGCGCTGTTATCCCAGAGGATTTCGCCAGGGGGCAGCGTGCCGGAAAGGCGCTGGACCGGGTTGGCCGAAATCTGCATCGGCTTCTGAGCTTCCGGGAGGTGATCGTTTCCCGCGGTGAGGATGAAACCGCTGCTGCCGCCGATGCGCACCCGCGCCGTTCCGGCGCCGCGCTTGATCTGGATCGTCGTGTCGCTGCGGATGCCGCTGAATCCGAGCCGGATCGGAGTCTGTTCGACGGGATCGATCCCCCACTTCTCATCGCGGATGCGCACGACGACCGGGAGGATCTGTCCGGAGGGGATGCGGGCCGGAGCGATCAGCTCGGCGTTGACCGCACCGAGCGGGACAAAGCGCGCCGCCACAGCCCGGTCGCCGTTCAGGGTCAGGGTGATGCTCTCCTGCTGCGGCAGGGCAGGATCCGACCAGCCGGCGAAGCGGAAACCCGGTGCCGCGAGGGCGGTCACGGTAACCGGGAGGTTGATGAAATAGTTGCCTGACCATGGGAAGTGGTTTATCGTGACCGAATTGACGCGGATGCGGCCGCGACCGGCCTCGACGGCAACGGTCAGAGCGGCGGGCCCGGCCAGTTTGAAATAGGCCTGCATCTGCTGGCGAACGATGGCGGGGCGCCGGTTCGCGAAATCCTTCATCGCAGCGACATTCGCCTCCCATTTAGCCACGGTGTTGTTCCATTTGGCGACCTCCGCCGGAATCTCGGGGGCGATCTCCGCAGCCATGGAGTCAATGATTCCATTTACAGTCTCGGGGACAAACACGGTGTTGAGGAGGTCGCAGAGACGGGTGATGTAGCGTATCTTGAGGGCCTGATTTTGCAGGAGCTTTTTGGTGATCAGGTTATCGAACTGAATGCCCAGGGGCCCATAGGGACTGGTGAAACCGTTCCAGTTAAGCTCGGTCCAAGCGCGGTCGGCATCCCAGATGGTCCATTGCCAGACCGCACCCGGCGTTTTATTGCGGAACATAAAGACACCGTAGCCCCAGCTTTTATATTCAGCCCCGTGGACGAGGCCTTGCAGGGTGAAAAAATTATCCAGGTCCAGGAGGCTGGCGGCCTCGGCCACCCTGGCGTCGCTCTCGAAGGTATTCTTTTCGAAAAAAGCGACCAGCTTGCGCCATTCCTCCCGCGAACCGTAGACCAATTCGGTGGAGTCCCAGCGGGTGCGCATCAGATCGACGTCGTTCCAGCCCAGATGATCCATCACAAAGGTCTCGTCGATGCTCTGCTTTAGATCATAGATCCCATGAAATCCGGTGTTGAGGTAGAGGACGGCAAAGCGGTCCAGCGGGGTGAGGCAGCCAGTACGGCGCCACAGTTCGGTCACCAGGGGATCGCGCAGCAGGGTGCCGCCGGCGTTATCCCCCTCGGTGGTGGGTTCGAGGCTGTCGTCATAACCGGAACGGAGCACAAGGCGGGTGAATGCCTGCACAGAGTCGCGTGGGAAAAGGGGATAAGCCAGGGCGGCCCTGCCGTAGCCCGGACGGAAATACGCTCTGAAGGACTTTTTCCGGTAATCCTTCGGACCGGTATTGCCCTGAATGCGGATGCCACACTCTTGATGTACCTGCAGAGCTTCTCCCTGGAAGAACTCCAGCTCGGCGAAGCGTTCCCACGCGCGGCCGTCAAAGTCGTTGACGTAGATGCCCGTGGCGGGATCGTAGAGGTTGGCGGGATCGGTCATCAGGGCGAGCACCGGCAGCGCGTGCTCCCTGCCGATAAAAAAGGTGCGGCTGGCGATCGTGCTGGGCAGTTGGCCGGGATTGACGGTCCGCGCCCGCAGGATCGCGGTCTGGGTAACGGTGAAGGGTTGGGCATAGAGGGCTGAGCGCTCCGAGGGCTCGCTGCCGTCCAGGGTGTAGTGGATGCGGTCGCCGGCTCGGGCCGGATTCAGGGTGATGCTCAGACTGCCCGGGTAAAAGCCGGCTTCCGGCGCGGCGGCCGGCGGCAGCGCATAGAGCGCATAACCGGTCCGATTGGCGGTCCCAGGCGTATAATTCGGCGTGTAGACCCAGGCGGCGCTCCCATCGGGAGAACGGCTGAATGAGATGTCGCGGAACTGGACGGGATAGGAGACGCTGTCGGCGAGTTTCACGCCGTCAGGTTTCAGCAGGATGATCTGTTCCCCCTCCTTGTCCAGTTTAAAACCCAGGTGATCGGCGCCGAGTTCCGGCCTGCCGTCGGCATAAAAGAGCCGGAAACCGCCGGCGGGAAGCACCGTCCGGGCGGGCTGGCCGGTGGGGATCCGCCACGGTGCGGCCGACTGCAGTCGATCACTGAGGTAATAGCCGGCGAGATCGACGGGCGTGCTGTCGGGATTATAGATCTCGATCCAGTCCTCATAGGCGCCGTCGGCATTGCTCCAGGCCAGCACATTGGTGGCCATGAATTCGTTGATGCAGAGGCCGGCGGCGTCGCTCGCGGCCGCACAGCATAGGATCAGTAAAAGGGCCGTCCGCCCCAGCACACCCCTGTAGTCGATGAGAATACCCATGATACTCCTTCCAGTCCATAACCAGCAGCCGCTTGCTCGACGCCGAGTTTATCTGTTTTGCTGTCCATGCGGGCTTCACTTGAAATATAGCGGTCTTGCGCCAAGCGGTCAAGTCATTTTACCGGAACAGGGCCGAAATGGCTTGTTTTCTATTCCCCGATTGGCTATTTTTTATAAACGAACCCCTACCATGGAGCCAAGCCGATGAGAAGCCTAAAACATTTTATCCTGATCCTCGTCACCCTTTTATTTGCTGTTTTGCTGCAGGCCCAGGAGCGCCGTCCCTGGTACCAGGATGCTCCATTCCAGCCGCCCAAGATCAATCCCAAGCTGAAGGTGCTGCCGCGCATCCAGGTACGGGGCAATCATTTCGTTGACCCCCAGGGCCAAACGGTCCTGTTCCGCGGCATGGCCATTTCCGATCCGGACAAGATCGAGCGTCAGGGCCGCTGGAACAAGGCCCATTTTGAGAAGGTGAAGGAAATGGGGCCCAACGTTGTCCGCATCCCGGTCCACCCGGTCGCCTGGCGCGAACGCACACCGGAAAAGTATCTCCAACTGCTCGATCAGGCAGTGGAGTGGTGCACCGATCTGGGGATGTATGTGATGATCGACTGGCACTCCATCGGCAATCTACAGACCGAGGTCTTTCAGGACCCGATGTACATCACCACCAAGGCGGAGACCTATGAATTCTGGCGCACGATCTCCCGCCACTTCGCCGGCAACAATACCGTGGCCTTTTACGAACTTTTCAATGAGCCCACCACTTATCGCGGGCAATTGGGCCCCTGCTCATGGGCCGACTGGAGAAAACTGGTCGAGACGATGATCACCATCATCCGTGCCCACGACCGCGAGGGGATCCCCCTGGTCAGCGGCTTTGACTGGGCGTATGACTTGACCCCACTGCGCGAGGAACCGATTGCGGCGGAGAATATCGGCTATACCACCCATCCCTATCCCTTCAAAAGATCCGAGCCGTGGACACCGAAGTGGGAAGAGGATTTCGGTTTCGCCGCCGGCCAGTATCCGGTGGTTGCTACCGAATTTGGCTATTTTGAAAATCCCCGCATGCCGGGCGATAATCCCTCCCACTACGGCAACGAGATTCTCGGCTATCTGGAGGGCAAGGGGATGAGCTGGGTGGTCTGGGTTTTCGATCCCGAATGGGGCCCTTCCCTGCTCAAGAGCTGGAATTACGATCTCACCAATGGCGGTGAGTTTTTTAAGAAGGCCTTGCAGGGCAACCTCGAGGTGCAGAAGCGGAAGCCGTAAAGGGAGAGGGGCCCTGGCGGATGTTGGAGGCGGTCATGAAGCGCAGATGGTACACAATCCTCCTGGTATTGATTTCAGCGGGCCCCACTCTGGCCCAGCCGCAGCGGCCCGCTGAGGTTTGGCCGTCTCGGCCGGCCCCGACACGGCTCGAAGTCCCGCTGACCCTCCGGCCAGCCGGCACCACTTCTTTTATTCAGGCGTTGGTGGATGGCGTTTCCGGCGATTCGCTGCTGCAGACCATCCGCGACCTCCAGGATTTTGGCACCCGCTATGAGTATACGCCGCAGCGCGACCAGGCTGCGGCGTACCTCATCGGCCGCTTTCGTGCAATGGGGTATGAGCCCGAGTCCGACTGGTACGCTACCGGGATCAACACCTTCACCGCTCTGGCGGCTGACTCCGCCGGCGCCCTTTGGGCAGTCGATACCGGCGGAAATATCGTTCGCAGTAGTGACCATGGAACCACCTGGAAATTGCTGTCCCGGATCGATGGAGTCTCGCTGCAGGGCATCACCCTGCTCTCCGATTCAGAGGCTTGGGTCTGCGGCACGGCCGCGGCTTTGCTGCACACCCGCGATGGCGGCTTGACCTGGAGCCCCACTGCCGCGGCCGGAGCCTCGACGTTTTATGACATTGCGCTCCTGCCCTCGGGCGCGGTTCTCGCTTGCGGCTGGAACGGCATCCTCTTCCGCAAAGAGAAAGAGAACACGTTCTGGAATCCGGTCCCCTCCGGCACCAGCGCCAGCCTGATGCGACTGAGGGTCCTCGACGAAGCCCATGTCTGGTGCTGCGGCGCCTCCGGAACGCTCCTCTTTTCGGAGGATGGCGGCAGGACCTGGCGATCGCAGCGGCTCGATAGTTCCTCCTATATCTACGCGCTCTTCTTTATCTCGCCATCGGAGGGATGGGCAGCGGGATCGGACGGCCTGCTGCTCCACACCCTCGATGGCGGCGAGCACTGGGCTCGCATCGAGACAGATCTGCCGGCATCCCTCACCCTGCGGGATCTTTATATGTCCGATCCGTTGCACGGCCGGCTGGTCACCAACAATGGGAAAATAATCACCACTCAGGACGGCGGCTGGACTTGGCGGGAGGAACTCTCCCTCCTCAATCTGGGGTGGGGTCCCAATCTGCGCCGGATCATCCGCCTGCAGGATGGAATGCTGGTTGCCTGCGGTTCACAAAATGTCCTGATGCTCAAGGAGGAGGGAAACGGGTGGGGCTCCCGCACCAACCGCTTGCCGGAGGGGATGATTCATACCTCACGCAACATCCTCGCCGTCCGCAAGGGCACAGCCACTCCGGAGAAGGAGGTGGTGCTGGTGGCTCACTATGATTCCTACAGCGATGACCGCGAGAACCATTCGCCAGGCGCCAACGACAACGGATCCGGAACGAGCGCGGTGGTCGAAGCGGCGCGACAGTGCAGGGAGTACAATTTCGGCGCGACCCTCAAGTTCCTGCTGGTCTCGGGCGAAGAGCTGGGGATGTACGGCAGCACCCACTATGTGCGCCAGGCCCTGGCGGAAGAACGTACCATCCTCGCGGCGGTCAACGGCGACATGATCGGCTATCCGTTGACTGGCGATCCCGCGCGGCTGGTCGTCGCCAGCTATCTTTCCCGCAGTGACCTGGTCGATTCAGCGCTGGTCTACAACCACCGCTATGGCATCGGCGCGCGTTTGCAGGCAATCGTTGACTCGACCGGCGCCAGCGACTACGGCCCCTTTGGTGCCGCGGGTTACCGGTCCCTCGATATCGCGGAAGGCACTGCGGAGGAGATCTGGGGCGGACTCGATCCCTATTATCACAAGACGACCGATACCGCGGATAAGGTGTCCACGGAAATGATCCGGACCGGCGCGCGGATCATGCTGGCGACGGCGGCCGAAGCGGCCGGCGTGACCGGCCGCACCGGGATCTCCGGCAAGCCGGCCGCCCCACCGCAAAACTTCACCCTGGAACAGAATTATCCCAATCCCTTCAACTCGGCAACCCGAATCGATTTTTCATTGCCGGCTCCGGCCAACGTCCGTCTCACGATCTATTCTCTTCGTGGCGAGGAGGTGGCGACCCTGCTCGCCCGCCATCTCGAGCCCGGCCGCCATTCGGTCCGCTGGGATGGCGCCGGTTGGCCCAGCGGAATCTACTTCTGCCGGCTGGTAGCGGAAGGGTGGTATGCAGAAAAACGGCTGATGCTGATACGTTGATCTGAAAATGAGCCGACGGCCACAGCCCGATATGTTGCCCCTGGCCGGTCTGTGCTGAGCCTTTATCCGGCACCGGCGGTAGCAGGGGAGGTTGGAGCAGTTGGAGTGCTGGCGGCGCAAGCGGGGATTCACATTTGGGCGTTTCGACCCGGATTATCTCCGTTCCACCTCACTGATGATCGCTCTCGACGGCGAAGGCACCGTGCAAGGATTTGTCAACATCACTCCTTCTTACAAAAAAGATGAATCCACCAGCAATCTGATGCGCCGGCGGGCAAAAGCCCCACATGGTCTGATGGATTATCTGTTCGTCCATTTTTTCCTGCCGGCGGCCAACACCGGATACTACCGGTGCGCTATAGAGAGGAAAAGCACCATGCAAGAAGAAAAGGTATCAGGCGCCGCCAGCCGTTTTGCTTGGGCTGCCGTTGCCGCCATCGCCCTCGGCAAACTGGCGCTCAATATGGCCTTCGCCGGTCGCTACGGCTATTTCCGTGATGAGCTCTACTATATCGCCTGCAGCCGGCACCTCGCCTGGGGCTACGTGGATCAACCGCCTCTTTGCGCCGGGATTCTCGCTCTGACCCGGGCGCTGCTGGGAGATTCCCTCTATGCCATCCGTTTCCCGGCGGCGCTGGCCGGCGCTGCGATCGTGGTGCTGGTGGGCCTGATGGTTCACAAGCTCGGCGGCGGTCGTTTCGCGCAAATTCTCGCTGTTCTCGCGGCGGCGCTCTCGCCGGTCGTGCTCGGCAACGCCGGGCGCTACTTTTCGATGAACTCCTTTGACCTGCTTTTCTGGACGCTCGCGTCCTACATCACCCTGGTGATCCTCCTCGAGAATCGGCCGCGCTGGTGGCTCTGGTTTGGTCTCACGGCCGGACTGGGACTGCTGAATAAATACTCCATGGGGTTTTATATAGCCGGGCTGACCGCAGGGCTGCTGCTCACCCCGCAACGCAAACACCTGCAGTCGCGTTTTTTCTGGCTGGGAGCCCTCCTTGCTTTTCTCCTCTTTTTGCCGCATCTATTGTGGCAGGTGAGCCATGATTTTCCCTCTCTGGAGTTCATGCGCCGCGCGGCTGGCGAAAAGAATGTCCGTCTGACTTTAGCCGAGTTCTTCTCCGGCCAACTCATGCAGACCGGCTTGGGTCAATCCCTGCTCTGGGTGGGAGGAGTGGCCTTTTTCTTTTTCACTCGCAAACTCAAATCCCTGCGTCCCTTCGGCTGGTGTTACCTGGCCGTTTTCGCGATTATGCTGCTGACCCATGCCAAGGTTTACTATCTCACCCCCATTTATGGGCTCTATATCGCCGCCGGGGCCTTGGGTTTCAGCGTAATTTCAGCCACCGGCCGGTGGCGGCTGCTGCGTCCGGCGCTGGTTTTCGTGCTGATCGCGCTCAGTCTGGCCGCCATGCCCTTTGCCATTCCGGTCCTTAAGGTGGAAGATTTTATCGCCTACAGTACGAGGTTGGGCATGACGCCCAAACCCGAAGAGCACAGTACGCTGGCGGAGCTGCCGCAATACTATGCGGATATGTTCGGTTGGGAGGAGATGATCGCCCAGGTGGCGGGAATATACAACCGGCTGAGCCCTGAAGAAAAGCGGGACTGCGTGATCTATGTGCGCAATTACGGAGAAGCGGGGGCAATCGACTTTTTCGGCAAGAAATATGGTCTGCCGCCGACGCTTTGCGGCCACAACAGTTACTGGTACTGGAAACCGGACACTGTAACCTTTGCTGTCGCGATCGTATTCGGTGCTGCGCGGAGCCTGGAGGCTAATCTCACCGATCTGCAGGGGCCCGGCCGCTTCGAACAGGCCGAGCTGGCGGCCACGACTTGCAGCCACTATGCCATGCCATACGAGAACAACCGGCAGATTTTCCTCTGCCGGCGTCCGCACTTTACCTTTGAGCAGATCTGGCCACGGGAGAAAAATTTCATATAGGAAAAAAGATCCTTTCGCGGGCCGCGAAGACGGATCGCAGCGAGCTTGCGGCTGAAGAACAGGCCGCCGAGCATGCAGCAGACTCCTCCCAAAAGGATGGCGGCCAGGGTTTCATATTGATCCGCAGGCGTGGAGCGGTAAGCACAATCTCCACGATAATAAAGGCTTAAATGGAAAAAGAGCTGATTGCCGGATTTTTCGAACTCTGGCGTACCTATTTTTCAAGCGCCGAACTGCCCATCGTTTGCTACTACACGGATGATGCGCAGCAGCTTGTCGCCGCGTAGCCGCCATCCTTCCGGCATTGCATAATCGGCCAGCTTCAGGCTGTGCATCGCGGCCAGAGTCTGGTTCTCAGCAGTGAAACCATCCACAGCGGCAGCGGCAAGCGCTACCTAGGATCTGCGCCGGGTTTGCGTCCGGAGAAGAGGACTTTAGTTTATCACGAGTAGCTTGAGGGTTGCGCTGAGCTGATCCGCCTGCAGTTGGCAAAAGTAGACGCCAGCAGGCAGGTCCCTCGTGTTGAGAATGAGCGCGTGGGGGCCGCCGTCCATCTGCTCGTCCAGCAGGAGCCTAACCCTCTGGCCGATGATATTATAGAGCTGCAGGGTGACCCGGCCGGCCTGCGACAGCGCGAACCGGATGCGGGTTTGTGCGTTGAAGGGATTGGGCCAGGCCTGCACAGAAAAACCACGGGGCAGCTCTTCCTGCCGGCGGACCGCGAGGGGCGCCTGATTGAACGATCCGGGTGAGGGCGTCAAGCTCTGCCAGCTGCCGCTGCCATCCGGCCAGCGGCCGCGAGCGATGTCCCTGGTCTGCGGTCCGAAACTGAGCGAATCCAGGATCGTCACGCCGTCACGGCCGGTGAGGGCGATGAACTCGCCGCCGGCGCTCAGCTTGAAATTGGCATGCAGGCTGCCCTGCTCCGGCTGTTCATCACACCAGATCACCAGGTATGCTCCCGGCGCAAGCACCAGACCACTCTGGTTGATGCGCCACTTGGTCAGCTTGTCCCTTTTGTCGCTCAGGTAGAGCCCGTCCAGGGGCTGCGCGTCCGGTCCCGGATTGTACAACTCGATCCAGTCATCGTATTCACCAGCGGGGTCGGCTGCAGAGCGGCTGTTGTCGGCCAAAAACTCGTTGAGGCATACCCTGCGCTCTTCACCGCCAGAGGCCTGCAAGAGGACTGGGCGGCCACGGGGAAAGAACCGCTCCACTTCTAGAGAATCCAGGATCTTGATCCGCAGCGAGCCCCCTGCTCCAGCTGCCAGGGGCGGCAGGAGGCCGCTCCAGCGGTCGGCCTCCTCTACTCTTGTCGTGCCGCTGACCGGCCGGCGTTGCATGGGGTAAGCCGTGAGCGTTGCCGATCCATCGGGCGTGAAGAGCAGGGCCACAGTGGCGATGCCGGCGCTGGCAAAACAGGCAGCATGGACACGAATGGAATCCCCCGCCGCCGGCCGCGCCGGATCGAGCTCGACGCGATAGACGATAGGCCCGGCTCCTGAATAATTCAACTGAGCGGGCAGGCAGGCACTACGGCGGCTAATGAACTCTTTTAAACCAAACTTGACATGTTGGTTACTGTAATGGCCCGCGGAGAAGGATTCGGTAAAGTCGTCTGCGGTAAAATGGTAGTCCAGAGTGCGAAAAGAATCTTCCAGGGCGGCGGTCCTGATCAGGGCCTGCAGCCGGTCGATCCGCGCCTCCTGGTGCGCCGGGCTAAAAACATGGGTACCGTAGAAATGGAGGAAATGGGTGAACAGGTCGCGCCAGGGGCCGTAGGCCAGGAGCCTGTCGGCCAGGGGGCGTTTTCCAGCCGCGACCTTTGGAAAGTTATAGGGATCCGCCATCGACCAGTCCAAACCGAACCAGTCGACGCCGAAGGTGTTGTCATAGTCATAGGGAATCAGGGTAAAGCGGTCGGCTGACGGCTCATAGTAGAGGTAGTAATTATTCATCAGGGAGCGGTAATCATCCCAACTGCCCACCAGAGTATTGATGGCGAAGTACTGCAGCACTCCCGGCACATCGAGGAGCATTTCGATGGAATCCGGTAGAGCTGCGGCGGAGGTCAGGTTGAGGACACGGATGAGACGGGCAAGTAGCTGAAAATCGCCGCGCTCTTCGTTGGTTGTCGGTTCGTAGACCGGGCGCCCGCCACTGGACAGATCCTGGTAGAGCCGGGCATCGCTTCCCTTGTAGGTCAGGTCCGCCGGATAGAGGCATTTCCACAGCGTGCCGCTGTCGTCGCTGAAGCGTTTGGCCAGAAACTCGTCATCGATATGCTCGACCGAAATATAGAGGCCGTAATAACGGCCGTTGATATAAAGCCGGGCATGGCTGGCCCGCGAAGCGATCCGGCCGATATCCCGATAGAGGTCGAAGCAGAGTTTGCTGCGGATTATCCCGGGATCGTTGTGCTCGCCATTCAAATTGAGCTTATCGAGACCGTGGAACTGCCGGCCGCGGACAAAGGTGTTGAAAGAAACCTTGAAGGATTTCTTGGCCGCTTCCCTCGACGTATTGCCGCGAAGCCTGAAGCCGATCGAATCGACGCGCTCATCGATATATCGGTTCTGAAAACGCATGGCGGCCAGAAATTCGCTGTCACTGTCGGCATGGGTCAGGATCCAGGAAAGGTCGGCGGGTGCAATCGTGATCTCGATGCGCGCCAGGCTGCTGTCCTCATAGACCTTCCAGCTGTCATCGGCCTGGCTGAAAGACAGGGCGGGCAGCAGGAGAAGGGTACAGAGGAGAAGGGATGATACACTGCGCATGGGTGCTGAATCCTCCAGGGATGGACAGGGCCGCTGCTTTCCCCACTTTGGTGCAAATTAGCCATTGACCGGGCGAAAAGCAAGGGCAAAGTTGCCTTGCGGGATTGACTGAAGTGCCGAATTGCTCGAACGTTCAGACGGGGCCGGCCTGCTGTGCAAGACACTGCGCGCTGACGCGCCGGGCCAGGGCCATGATGGTGAGAATCGGGGGATTGCCGAGCGAGCGGGGGAAGAGGGTTGCATCGGCCACATAAAGATTTTGTGGCAGCCGGGAGGGATGCAGGGTTGCCGCAGCGTCAGCGGTCAACGGCAGCATTCCGCCGGGATGGCCGGCGTTGAGGGTGCCGAGAATGATCTCTGCCTCCGCCACGCCGAACCGCTGCAGCATCTCCCGGCAGAGCTGAACGCCCTCCTGCAGACGCGCCCTGTCCTGTGTTGTCAACCTCTTGTCGATGCCTGCCGCTGAAACCGCACCCTCCTCGCTGTCGGCCAGCTTTATCATCATCGCCAGGGTGTCCTTGGCCGGGTAGCGCCAGCTGCGGTTGAAGAAGAAACTGAGGTAATCGAAATAGGGGGAGAGGATATAGCCCGGGCGCTGGACAACGAAGGGCATCTCAATTTCCTTGTTCTGCAGGGCGCCGGGCCAACGCCCTGCGACGCAGAGGACAGGATCGACAAAGAGGCGGGGCTCACAGGCGATGCCGGAATTCTCGAGGATGACCGGCGTCCCCAATCCTCCCGCCGCGAGCACGACCAAGTCGGCCTGGCGGGTCTCCCGGCGCCAGCCGCGCCGGTACTGGACACCCACAGCCTGTCCCTTTTCGATGACCACGCGTTCGACCCGACAGCCTGTTTTTAGCTCTGCTCCTTTCTCTATGGCGGCTGCGAGCAGGCGGCGGCTGTCCCATTTAACACCATGCGGACAGCCGAAAACACAGCGGCCGCAGTGGAAACACTGGCTGTACACTCCCATCTTGGGCAGCGGTGTGGGATCCAGCCCCATCTCGCTGCAAATATCGAAAAGGCGTCGTGTCGCCGGCCGCCAGCTGTTCTGGTGCGCCGTCGAGATGGGGATCTCCCGCTCGAGTGCTGCGAATTCGGGCGTGAGGTCGATGCCGAGGGCTTTGAGGGCGCCATCACAGCGGATGCCGTTGCCCGTGGCCAGCGTGGTTGTACCCCCCAGGCCGATGCCGTTGACCAGAATCATCCGTTCCGCGGTCTTGTGGATTCGCATCGCCGGAAAGAGCAGCTGGATCTCCCGTTCATCGAGGAAGAGCCCGGTCTTTTTCAGTTTTTCTATCAGGCCGGGATTCCAGCCGAAGGGGCGGAAGGCCTTGCCGGCTTCCAGGATCGTGACCGCAAAGGCTCGCTGCAGCTCTTGGGCTGCGGCAGCCCCCCCGGCGCCGGTGCCGACGACGATGGCTTGTTTTCTGGGTCTCATGCGCTCCATTCCATTCGGCCCTGGCAACAGTTGGCTCCTTCCGTGATCCGTCGGGTAAACACTAGCCTGCCTCCGCCGGAGAGGCCAGCCAGCACTCCTGCATCCAGCGCGGAGATCAGCCGGCAGACCTCGGGCGTATAATAACAGCTGAAAAAACAGCGGGAGATTTCGATCGCGCCCTCTGCGCTTCCCCTGAATTCGATGCCGATGGCGCGATACAGGACCCTGGCGGCACGCATGGCCTCCTCCCGCGTGGTCACCCGGAAGCGCCGGCGCCAGAGTGCGCCATAGCTCTGCGCTCCGGCAAAAAGCCGCTCCTGGAGCGCCTGCCCATCCTCATTCCCCTTGGCCGCATCGGCAGCGGCCTTCAGGGTGAAGCGCGCGTAGGCCTCGAGCGCCTCGCCGGCCGATAGCCCGGCAAGCGGAGGAACGGTGCTGCCAAAGGCGGCAGCGGTCAAACCGGCCAACCTTGCCAACTCCCGCCTGCGAATGAAGGCCGGGAGGGGAACTGCGGCCAGGCGCAGAAGCAGGTTCATCGAGCCGCCCGCTTAACCGGACGCATGAGCAAATACACCGCAGCGGCGATGGCGCCATCGACGAGGCCATTGGTCAGGTAGATGAGGAAAGGCCCGTGAAATAAGAAAAGCGCCAGGGAGAGCAGCGCGCTGGCCGCCTTGCCATGAATCAGGAGCGGCGGATAGAGGGGCTCGTCAGGATGGAGGAACATCATCGCCGCCAGCACCGCCACCAGGTACATGTACGCTGCGGCGAGGATGAGATAGAATCCCGTGCCCTGAACAGGCGAGGGCACAAACCCGAGAGTGGGGGAAAGGCGGTTGAAGAAGAACAACACCTGCTCCGGGATGAGCAGAAAAAGCACGCCGACCAGTCCAAAAGTGATCGACATGGCGAGGCTGATCGCCCGGCGCCACTCCTTTCCCGGTCTTTTCTGCAGCATGGCGGCGGTCTCCGGTCAATGGTATTGCAGTTCGAAAAACCTGGCCTGCGGCCCGAAGGTGATCTCATCCATCACGCGCGTGGCTTCCGCATCAATGACTGGGGATCCGGCGGGCCGGAAGGTCTGCAAAGTGTGATAATTGCGGTTGATGAAGCAGCTCTTTTCCCCGGGGAAATGCGCTGCCATCCTGGAGTAGATTTCCCGCAATGGGGTGCGCTGCACATTACCAAAGGTCATGGGGATGAAAACGCAGGGGCTGACTTCGCCGAAGGCATCGACATAGACCATCTTTTTCCCCGCCGAGCAGCCGAAATGAGATCCGTCCTCGAAATGGCCGAGATAGTTGACGGTCATTCCGCCCTCGCGATTGCAACGGTCCTGCAGTGTCATCAGCATGGCGCGCTGCTCGGAGGTGATGATGAGCTCCTCTTTCTGGCAGGCCGCGACCGCAGGTTTGGCCTCACTCAGCCATGCCTCATGGATGCCGAGGCCGCGAAGAAATTCGAGAAACTGCTCGGCGGTTTCGAGCAGCAGCAGTCCTGGCGGCAGCACAGCGGAGACGCTGACATGCATCCCGGGGATGCTTAAAAAAAGCTCGATCGCCCGGAGAGCGGCGCGGTAAGCCCCTTTGCAGCCGCGCGCCCGATCGTGCTCCTCCTCGCGGCAGGAGTCGAGGCTGACGGCGACCGAGAAGAGTCCGGCATTGTGCAGATCACGGGCCAGCGGCGGTGTCAAGGTGCAGCCGGTGGTGAAGAGTTTGACGGCGCAGTTGCGGCTGGCATACTCGACGATACAGGTGAGGTCGCGGTTCAGAAGCGGCTCACCGCCGGTCAGACCCAGCCAGAAGACCCCGAGTTCCTGCAGCTCCCGGATGGTCCGGAGGATAGCCTCCTGGTTCAAGGGACGGCCGCTGCGGTCCTTGTTGTAGCAGTAGGCGCAGTGTTGCGGACAGGCGCTGGTAACGCCGATCTGGGCGTGTGACGGCCCTGGGATTTTGGCAAGAAGATGTTCCTTGACGAAACGCGCATAGGCGCGGCTGTTCAGCGGGGGCAAATGGGAGTGGATGACTAGGTTGCCGTCGATATCGAGTATCCGGAATTTTTTCAGGTAGCGGTACAAAAAATAATTGACCGACGGCCTGGCCAGGGCGATCTGGGGTGTGGACAGGACGGCGCGAAGGAGTTGCCAGTTAGTGGCTCGGTGGACCATGGTACCAGACCTCTGTTCTTTCTCCGGTTACCGCCCTGCGGATAGGGCGGCCGCGAACCGGATGCCGGATCGATGCACGGAATGCGTACTCTTCCTTGATACGAAAAACCCGGCGCAAAGTTTCCCGGGCGAACCCGGTCTTGCTCGCCGTTACCACTCCAACTCCTCTGTCCGTCCAAGCAACCGGTCCAAGCGTTTTTTTACGATCTCATCCTTGTGGGAGCGCCGTTCGTCCAGCTTTTTCTTCATCTGCACCAGGTCCTTCTCGATCCGTTTGATATCCTGCTCCCGCTGCGTCTCGCGGAGATCGAACAACTGATTGACCACTCCACCGAGTTCCTGCTCGATCTTTTTTTGCTTTTCAGAGTTTTTGCTTTCCTTATAAAGGCTTGAGAGCTCCATGCTGCGGGCCTCCAGCATCATGATCTGTTTACTGCGTGCGGCCTGTTCCGGATCGGTGAAATCCATAAGGCGATCCTTGTACAATCCTGCAAGCGCAAGTTCCTTCTGGAGATCGAATTGCATCTTGGCCAACTCGGCCTGACGCTCCGGAGAAAGCTTCAGTGATTGTTGCAGCTCAAGCGCCTGTTTGGCGTATTCCTGCGCCAGACGCGCCTGTTCCTCGTAGGCCGATTTCTCTGACAGCAGGCGGCTCTGCATCTCCTGCAAGCGCTTTTGCATCTCCTCCGCGCGGGCTTTTTCCGCTTTAAGCTGATCCTCGGTCAAAGGGGCTGGAGGTCTGATCGCCGGCTGCGATGCGACCGGTTCCTGGGTCAGGGCCAGTCCGGACAGGGCTAGCAGTAATACCAGTGTAAGATCTCTCTTCATCTCATGCACTCCTTATTTTATTCAACCAGCATGCTCCTCGCCAGATCGTTCATACGGCTGCGGATATCCCTTAGCTCATCGTCGATCAGGGCATCAGAACGTTCTGCGTTTACCAATCCAGAGCCGGGCTTGATTCTTCCGGCCGCCAGCAGGGCCGCTTTACGCTGGATCTCCATCAGTTGCGACTCCTCAATAACAGCCGCTGGATACTGAAGCGCCTGGCTTGGCGGCTCCATTTGCTTTTCCGGTGATGGTCGATGGCCAGGTGATGGGCGATGCCGAAGATCCAGCTGCCGAAGCGGGCGCGTTCCTGATACCCAGGCAGAGCCCGAATCACCCGGAGAAAGGTCTCCTGAAACAAGTCTTGCGCAGCATTCCGCTCCTGAACCAGCCGCAGCAGGTAAGCGAAGAGCGGCCTCTGATAGCGCTGCAGCAGCTGATCGAATGCATCGGCGTCACCCTGCTGCCAGGCGCGGATCAGGTCGGCATCAGATGTCAGGTCGGTAGCTCTCATACCATAGGATAAACGGGATTGGGATTCGATTATTGTACGAATTTTCTGCGAGGATGTTTGGTGGTACGCCGCATTATTATGGTATCCGCAGCGGGAGAGCCGGATGCAGCTCAAAACTCCTTGTTTTTCTGGAGGAAGATGGTTATTTTATAACCTTAACCGCGCGCGGATCGGCGCTGGCGCATGCAGGCCGCGGGAGGTCCGGCAAGCCCCTTGCAGGACTGCACGTCCAGATTCAAAGAAAAGCATTCCATGAAAATCTCGCGATATAGTACCAGGACTCTTCTGGTCATCGTCCTGGCCCAAACGGCGGCCTTTGCTGCCCATCACGCTGCAAACGGCCGTACGACCTCGGCGTTGATCGTCAGCATCCCGCCGGATCACACCGAGATGCGCGATATCAACTGCTACGCCCTATCCCAAGAGATGATCCCGGGATGGAATCTCGGCAATTCACTCGAGGTGACGACCATCCCGTACACCCTGCTGCGCCCCGGTACCTTCCTGTCACCACCTGGTTCCGTTTTGGCATCCTATATCGGTAAAGGAAATCCCGATGAACTCCCGTGAGCGGGTACAGAGTGCACTAGACTTCAAAAATCCGGACAAAATCCCGATCGATTTTGGCGGTCACCGTTCGTCCGGCATCTCCGCTATGGCCTATGCCCGGCTTAAAAAGGCCCTGGGCGTCACCATGGGGGATATCTATGTCTATGACATGATGCAGCAGCTGGCCATCATTGAGGAGCCGGTGCTGGCAGCCCTCGAGGTCGATACCATAGAACTCGGCCGTGCCTTCTTTCTGGAATCCCGGGACTGGAAAGAGTGGATGCTGCCGGACGGCACTCCCTGCAAGATACCCGCAGCGGCGAATCTTGAGCAGCGCGGGGCGGACTGGTACCTGCTCGCTCCGGACGGCACACCGGTCGGAGTGCAGAAACCGGGCTGCGATTTTTTTGAGCAGATCTACTATCCCTTGCAGGAGAGCGATTTCGAGCACTCCGACTTTTCCGGGATCGGTGCCGCCTCCAGCCGCAGCATGCGCGCCGCGGCACCGGTGCCGGGCTCCCATCTCGGCACGGATGAGAAGGGACTCGCGCTCCTGGCCGATGGCGCCAAGAGGCTGCGCGCATCGACGGACCGGGCTATCCTGGCCAGCTTCGGCGGCAAGCTCATCGAGGGGCCGCAGTCTCTGTACGGCATGGAAAACTATTTGATGTACACCGCCCTCTATCCGAAGGCGGTCCTGAGGCTATCGGAAACACTCTGTGAGGGCTATTGCGCTTCCCTGCGCAAATGGCTCCCGGCGATTGCGCCCTGGATCGACCTCGTTGGCTTTGGTGATGATCTGGGCTCCAACCATGGCCCGCTGATCAGCCCGGATAAATACCGTTTGTATTACAAGCCTTTTCACGCCCGGATGTGGCGGCTGGTCAAGGAATTGGCGCCGCACGTCAAGATCCTCCTCCACTGCTGTGGGGGCATTGAGCCGCTGCTGGAAGATCTCATCGAAGCCGGTCTCGATGCCATCAATCCCGTCCAGATCAGTGCCCGCGATATGCAACTGGATGGTCTGAAACGCCGATACGGCGGCCGGCTCACGTTCTGGGGTGGCGGCTGCGACACGCAAACCATTCTGCCCAAGGGGACACCGGATCAGGTGCGCGCCCATGTCCGCGGCCAGCTCGAAATCATGCAGGGCCACGGCGGCTTTGTCTTTCAGCAGGTCCATAACATCATCGGCCGGGTTCCGGTCGAGAATATCCTGGCGATGTTCGAGACCGTTATCCGCTATCGCTGACCAGTCCACTCAAGTCCGTCGGAATGATCTTCCGCTGCACGTCCATAAGCCCAGAAAGAGCCTTCATGATCCTACGCATGCTCCCCCGGAGTAGTACTACGACGATGCCCACCCTTTTCCGTATGGCCCTGTTTTTTTACTGGTTCCTCCTTTTGATGCCGTCGGCCGCCTGGAGTGCGCCGACAGGGGATCCCGCCAGCCTGGACGAACCGCCGCTGATAAAAAGCGCCATGGAGCTGCTCAATCAGGGCCGACATGACTCTCTGCTCGTCCTCAGCAGCCGGCTGATCACGCACGATCCGGAGAGCCCGATCGGCTATTTTCTAGCCGCGGATGTTTACCAGACCATGATGCGCGATTTTCGGGTAAAGCGATATGCAGCGCAATTCGACAGCCTGATCCGGATCGCTGCCGCCAAGGCTGCCATTCGGCTGGAGCGGATGCCGACCGCGGAAAATCACTTCATCGCCGGAACCGTGAATGGATATTACTGTCTGGCGCTCTTTCAATCCGGTAGTTATCTCAAGGCACTCAAGACGGCCGAGAACAGCATCGAGCTGATGCGAAAGGCGGCCGCTCTGGAGCCCGGATTCGCCGATCCCCTTTTCGCGATTGCCCTCTACGAATACAACAAGAGCAAATTCCTCTTTGGCCTTCTCGGAGGCAATGCCACCGAGGCGGTGGCCAAGCTGCGAGAGGTCGAGCAGAAGGGCCGGTATGTCTCGGCCAATGCCAGTTATGCCCTGCAGGCGATGTACTTTGATCATGGCGAATACGACAGCGCACTGGTCGTGAACGACCAGCTCTACAAACGCTATCCTGAAAATCCCTCCTGCCTCTACAACCGCGCCCGGCTCCTGGAAAAAGAAAACCGGCTGCCCGAAGCCCGCGAGGTGTGGGAGAGCCTGATTGCCATCCTGCAAAAGCGCAAGCCGGCCAGCAACGGCTATCTGGCGGAATGCCATTATCATCTCGCCTGGATTCACCGTCAGCAGCAGGAGGAGGGGGAGGCGCGCAAGCTGCTCCATCAGGCCGCGCGTTTCGCCGCCCGGCGCCGCGGGGAGGAAGAGGTGGACGGCTCTTTCATCAAATTCAAAGAGATTAAAAAAGCAATCAATACGGCCCTGCAGGAGTGGGGCCAGTAGACCCTCCATGAGTGCCGGAATCAATCACGATCGGCGCCGACCTTCCTGCCTTCCAATCCGGTGACCATCGGGAGCGCCACAGCATTCGTTATTAACCGGATCGGGACGGTCTGCAAGAGCCTGCGAACCCTTCTGGCCGTGCTCGTCGCTTTGCAGTTTTCGGCTTTCAGGAACCGGGCCCTGACCATGGAAAAGCGGGCCCGCGACCGGGCGTTTCCGCTGCGATCGCCCAGAGTCGGCGCGCGTTCGGATCCGGAAGGGCCATGTCGAGGAAATCAAGGAGTACCGCTACAACACAGCGGGGAGGACATGGGTCATGGCCCTCCCCGCTGCCGGATCATTCAGGCGAGGGATAGCGGGGGTAACGGACGATGCCCCGGTTGCGTTCCCGATCGAGCTTCCAGAAGTGCAGACCGGCCATGACCCCCATCACCAGGCCGATGATACCCGGAGCGTGAACCAAGCTCTCGACAAGGGTATAGATCGCCGTAAAGAGCCTTCCAGCCAGTGTGACCGCCTGGGCCACACGGTTCCCTGCACCGCCAGCGGCATGCACGAAGACGGCATAGAGACTCAGCATAGCAGCAGCGCCCGCCACACAGGACAGGATAAGCCTTGCCAGGAAACGGCCCAGTACCGCACAACCTGCAAAGACCAGGAGCTTGAGAATCAGTTCATTGTCCATAACCCCTCCTTTCCGGGGGGCGAGCATCTTCCTCTGCCCTGGCTATAGCAACGCCTGTGCCAGACTTTACGCCGGATACCAACATCAATCACAAAATTGAAATTAATATGCTTATGAGTTTCTGACGGAAAAGCGTCGATTCAGAGATAGGGCGGAGTGCGCGCACACTGCGGGAGGAGTGCGCGCACTGTGCAAGGTCAAAGCCGGGGGAATCAGGGCAGTTCGCGGAAATAGAGGGAAATTCTGGGATGCAGTTTGAGCCGGAGTCGCTCTTTCAGGAGTCGCCGTGCCCAGGTGGGACCGACGCCGGCGAGCAGACCGGCCAGCGGCACGTCAATGGTGCCAAACGCATCGATGAAGCTGCTGATCTTCTCCAGGTCATCCGCGCTGGAACGCAGGGCGCTCTGGATCTTGGACACCACCGCTTCGGGGGTATGCTCAAAGCGGCCGATACGCTGATATTTATGGATGAAATCCTCGACCTCTTTGAGAGTATGCGGGCGATCCTTGTCGGCCTGGATTTTGGGATCGGAAGCGAGGGCCTCCTGCGGAATTTCGAGTATGGACTGGTCTCGCGCCGAAAAAGCGGCATTGCTGATCAAATTGCGTAGCTGGCGGACATTGCCAGGGAAATCGAACGCCAGCAGCGCCTCCAGCGAATTCCTGCTGATCCCGGTAAAGGAGGCGGGTATCAATCCCGAGGCCGCGAAATGACTGATCAGCATGAGGAGATTCGCGGGCTCTTCCTCGATCATCCGCCGCAGGGGAATGGTGGCGATGGTGATCGCCGCCAGCCGGTAGTAGAGATCCTGGCGGAATTCCTTGAGGCGGATCTTCTCTTCCAGATCGGCATTGGTCGCAGCCAGGATCTGCACCTGCACGTGGATGGACTTGCTGCTGCCGAGGGGGGTGATGCGGGCATCTTCGAGCACGCGCAAAAATTTGGACTGCAGCTCGAGCGACATGTTTGAAATTTCATCGAGAAAGAGGGTGCCGCCATGGGCGCACTCGAACAACCCCTTGCGTTCTTCCGTTGCGCTGGTGAAAGCTCCGCGCACGTGCCCAAAGAGGGCATCCTCGATCAGTTCGCGGCTGAAGGCGCCGCAATCCTGGGTGATAAAACGATCCTGGGCCCAGCCGCTACGGCGGTGGATAGCTTTGGCGACCAGATCCTTGCCCGTCCCGCTCTCCCCCTGAATGAGGATGGGAACCGATGAGGTCAATGCTGCCGCTTCAATCAAGGCGCGAAGTTTGGCCATGGCCGGCCCGGTACCTACAAGGTCGCAGCCGCGCTCGAGTGCATCGGCCGCAAGCCAGGGCACGACCTTGCCCGTCCGGAGGATGACCGGCGCTCGTTCCGCCCGTGGACTGGCTTCCATGCTGCCCTCGCGTTTCTCTTCCAATAGGGCGTAGCGCAGCGCCATGCTGATTTGCGACGTCCAGGTCTCGACAAAACTCTGGTCGATCAGCAGTTCGTCAAAGGCATTCACCTTTTGCGATACCAGTTCCAGCACCCCCAGACTGCGGCTTTTATCCCCGAGCAAGATGGCGAGGTAGCTGTAAAAGCGCGGCCGGCTGCGAAAGCGCTCGAATTTCTCCACCACCCTGCGATCATAATAGTGCGGCTGATACTCTTCAATATCCGGGATGTACATGAAGAAATCGTTGGTATGTAGCAAATGGTTTTTGAACTCCAGTAAAAAAAGATTCTCTGCATCGATACGGTCGCCCGGGACCGCGAAACGCTCCATTTCTTCCGCGGTATATCCGAGAAATAGATGAGCGTACTTTTCGACACCGCCTTCGAGGATGTCGATTTCGATCGGCTCCTTGAAGAGATCGCCGGGGATGATCTTGGCCTTCTCGACTCCGTATATGGATTGCAGCATAGCGAGAATCGTCCGGACGACCGAGGTCGGCGACATGTAAACCGCATCGCTCAGCCACTTGACCGCTTGCACCATGCGAGTGTGCTCTTCGGCGAGACGGACGCGGAAAAAGAGCAGCGCCAGCATGCTGGCCAGGGTCCGGAAAAAATGGAGGTAGCCGATCCCCATGAAGCGGTCCCAGTTGTTCTGGGCGACCTCGACATCGATGACCCCGAGCACGATGTTTTTAAATTCGATGACGAAGATATAGTTGGCGTAGACTTTCTCCTCGCGCACCTTGATGTAATAGCTGGAGAGTTTGCGGTAGCCGGCATGATTCAGGTAACTGGGATGCTTGCGAACATCGACGAAGCGGGAGCGGGTTTCATCCACATAAACCGTCGGCTCGGGATCGGAGGAATTCTGGGGCTCCTCCACCGGGGCGAGAAAAACATTCCTTTTGGTGCGCACAGCAAGACCGGCGAGGCCTTCGGTCACCGGCAGTTCCCTGAATTGCAGGCTCGCCTTCTCATCCCAGCCGCGCGGATGCGGAAAGCGCAGCACCTTTTCGCCATCGACGTCCTTGGTCAGATAGCCGATTGCCACCGTGTCGATCTGGGTGGTCTCGGCGATCATCTGGGTCAGATCGAGGAGAAACTGTCCGAGGTCGGCAAAATTCCGGGCCTCCATGCGATCAGCGCCCTCGAACATCGATTTGATCGTTTGCAGGAAGCGGGTTTGTTCAACGGTCAACGAATAGATGAAGGAATTGTGAATGCGCTCGGCCAGAAAATCAGCAAAATCGCTGAGGATGATCCGGTCCAGTTCGGTCAGGCGGGTTTTGCTACGGTAGGAGGCCTTGATATATCCGATCAGATTGCCCTCATGCACCAGCGGCATATAGTGGAGAGACTGTTCGTGCACCTCATCCTCGCAGCCGCGCAGGCTGAATCCGCGTTCTCCGGTCTCCAGGCAGAGATACTCGTTACTGCCAGGCTTGACCTGATGGAAGGTCAGTCCCTTCTTGGCTTTTTTTGAATCCTCCCGCCACTGCGCGAGCGCCAGGGCGAGCAAGCCCTCGCTCTCCTCGATCCATAGACCGGTTGCCTTGCTGCGACGTTTGGCGAGCCGCGCCTTGCCCTTGAGATACTCGGTCACCACCTCGTAATTCTGAACCCCGGCGCGCGCCGGATCGTTATTGAGATCGGTGATAGCGCGTTTCAACACCAAAGCCACCGAGTAATCGCACCCCATGGCGGCCTGCAGCGCGGTCAGGGATTTCTGAATGACCTTTTTAATCTGATTGCTTTCAAATCGGTTGGCGGCCGCCAGCTGTTCGCGCACCTTGTTCAACCTCTGCCGGATGATGGATTCGGCGAGCAGACGAGCGAAGCGCTTGATGATCCGGTCATAATCGGTGAAGCGCTTGCCGCAGTTGAACCAGAAGAGGAGGTGGCCGAGCCGAGAATCGATTCTCTCTCCGGAGGCTACGGGGACGATCAGGAGATACTGCACCGGGCCTTCCAGGCCGCAGGCCCTATCATCCCCCGGTTGCAGCTTCAGCATAAGCGGCGATTTCCGACGGTGGTTGCACTGGTGGAGAATGGCATCAACGGCCAGCCCGGGTTTGCTGCCCTTGGACTGAAAATAATGGAGCTGCCGTTTGGCGTAGGGCTGCCGGGATATCAGAAGGGAGGCCTGGGCGAGTTCAATCTGTTCAGCCAGCAGGACGCAGAATCTTTTAAGATAGCGCGAGGGATCGTAATCGATTTCAAAGAGATGGGTCAGCAGGAGGTCCAGCTGTACAAGATTGAGCCGGCGCAGCAGCTTTTCATTGCCAGGCGCAATCTGCTCAAGTTGCTCCCGGATCGCTTGCATGCGAAATTCTGTGGAATGGAGCATCAAGTCCCCGTCGTTCTTGGCACCATTTTGGGTACAAACGGAAGGATGAGCATAGTCTCCTCTGGGAAGAAGTAATATAGTAGGAAATATGGGGATAAAATTCAAGAATTTTCTGGGTGAAATGACGAAAAAGCGCCTGCCGGAGCCAGGCGCCTTTTCTTGTTGATTCGTGTCCAACCGATCGGGGCATGCAGAGGGGAGATTCGGGCTTCCACCGGATCGGCCGGGAGGGGAATTTTCGCTTGAATTTCAGAGGGCGGTTGGCTACATTGCTGCGAACGAAAAGGTTCCGGCGGGATGAGGTTTGATCTCGTCCCGGCGAGACCTGTATCCCTACAGCGGAATGGTTTCTGTACAGGACGGAGTGCCTATGAAAAGAGCGCAAAAGCTCGCGATGGTCGTTTTGAATATCGTACTCTCCCTTCCTCTGACCGCCCAGGTGATGCCCTTTGTCTACGAGGTGGAGAATACGGGTGCGGAAGCGCCGCTCCCCTATTTTGGAGCTCTCGGTGATCTTCCGGTCTTGGAGAGCTTGCCGGATCCCTTCGCCTGGGCGGATGGCTGCGGCCGCATTGCTCACCGGGCGGACTGGGCCTGGCGCCGCTCCGAAATCAGCGCAATGCTGCAGCATTACCAGCTTGGGGACAAGCCGCCGGCCCCGGCCGGGCTTCAGGCCGCGCTAGACGGCTGCCGTCTTACCGTGACGGTGGAAGAAAGCGGCAAATCCCTGACCCTGACGGCGGTGATCACCCTACCGGGCTGCGGCGCCCCGCCCTATCCGGCTGTGATCGGCGTCGGGCGTGGCAGCGGCAGCCTGCCGGCCGACCTCTTCACCAGCCGATGTGTCGCCACCATCAGCTACAATTTCATGGAAGTAGCGCCGTGGACTCAGAGCGGCCGGGGTCAGGGGGGCTTTTATACGCTCTATCCGGATGCCCGGGTGGGCTATTTCACCGCCTGGGCCTGGGGGATCAGCCGCCTCATCGACGGTCTGGAACGGGTCGCGGGGGATCAGATCGACACCCATCATCTTGCTGTGACCGGTTGTTCCTTCGCCGGCAAGATCGCCCTTTATGCAGGGGCGCTGGATGAACGCATCGCCCTCACCCTGGCCCAGGAACCGGGTGGAGGCGGCGATGCCGCCTGGCGCGTCACTGAAACACTCAATGGCAGCCGCGAGACCTTGCGCAACGCCCAGAGCTACGGCTGGTACGCTCAGGATCTGACCCAGTTCGACAATGCCGTGACCCGGCTGCCCATCGATCAGCATGAGGTGATGGCCCTGATCGCTCCCCGGGCTTTGCTGCTGCTGGGCAATCCCGACATGGAATGGCTGGCGGAGGAGTCCGGTTACGTCAGCTGCATGGCTGCCCGCGAAGTGTGGAAGGCCCTTGGTGTGCCGGAGCGTTTTGGTTTTTCCAAGGTGGGCGGGCATGATCACTGTAATCTCCCCGACAACCAGCGCCCCGAGGTGGGCGCCTTCATCGACCGCTTCCTGCTCGGCAAGGAGGATACCGCGACTGATTTTACGATCCAGCCCGGTTATACCACCGACCTTTCCAGATGGATCCGCTGGAGCACTCCGGTACTGGGTAATGGCGCCTCCTTCTCCGGCAGGGCTGCGCTGATCGAGCCGCCCGACCAGCAGACCGATCTGGGGTCCGCGGTCACCTGCCGGTGGCACCGGGTGCAAGGGGCGGCGCGCTATTTTTTCGAGATGGCGATCGATCCGCTCTTTGCCCGCATCGCCGTTCGCGATTCCACCACGGATTCGCTCCTGGTTCTGACCGGTTTGCCCAAAGGAAAGCAGTACTACTGGCGGGTCCGGGTGAAGGACAGCGCGGGATCCACCGGACCCTGGAGTAAACCGTGGCATTTCATCACCTATGTCCCCATGCCGAGAGAGACGCAGTTGGTGGCGGCCACGCCTTTGCCCAACTGTGCCGATTATATCAACCTGAGATGGCGCCACGCGGAAAATGCCAGCGGCTATGCAGAATGTGGTTTCGAGGACCTATCTCTGCCGGCTACAATCGGGAGAGCAGGTACTAACCCGAAAAAGAATCAAGATGCAGTGATCATTGGTCCATACTTAAACAATTTGCAAAAAATTATCTTTGGGACCGGGAGATAAGTACCTCATCTTCTATCGCTTGTGTTCCGGTTCTGATGCTGCGGATCGCGTGCCGGAGGGCCTCCCCGCGACAGCGCTATTTTAACCGTTCGAAATATGGCAGATCATCCAGTCCGGCCTGGACTGCCAGGCGCTTCGGCCCGGAAATGATCTTGCCGTTGAAGCTCTTCCAGCGTCCCCTGGGGATCACCACCATTCTGCTCAAGGCTCCTTTGTTTAAAACCGGCGCCACCAGCAGCCGATCGCCGAGCAGGAACTGGTCGGTGATCGTTGCATAGCCCTGGCCGGGATAGGCATATTCGAGGGGTCTCATGATCGGCTCGCCGGTTGCGACCGCCTGGATGGCCAATTCCAGAATATACCCGCTGAATCGTTCCCGGGTCGCCACCGCTTTTTGGACCGCGGCGAAATGCCGCTCATCCAGAACCCGCCAGGGGGCCACCGAGAATTGCATCATCGGCATCAACGCATGGCATTGTGCTGAACGGACGATCGATTCCTGATCCAGAATGGCATCATCCAGAAAGGAGGTGAATTCACCGCCGCCGATCATATCCGGGCAGGAAAAATAATAGCCCATCAATCCGGCGGTCAGCATGTTCGGGATCAAGAGCTGCAGATCGCCAAAACCATGCTGCTTGTCCCGGAGCCGCTCCGCCAGCGGCTGGCCGCCCATCTTCCACATGGCCCGGTATTCATTCAGGGGGTAAGCCAGGCCGATCCTGCCGAACAGCTCCGAGTGCTCCTCCGGCCGGGCATCCGTTTTATAGGCATGCACACCCTGATAGTACTCGAAATCCCCGGCGTCGAGTTTGAACCCGTCGACCCCATACACCTTCATCAGCCGGTCCAGTTGTGACTTGAACCATTCAAAGGCCCGCGGATGAGTCAGATCCAGCAGGGCACTGGCCCCGTTCCACCAGCGCACGATCGCCGGCTCTCCGCTTCCATTCGTGACGAGATACTTTTTGTCTTCGAGATCCCTGTAGACATCGCAGTCGGGGCTGACAAAGGGGCAGACCCAGACCATCACCTTGAAGCCCATTGCATGCAATTGCTCGATCATCTTTTCGGGCTCGGGGAAACGGCCCGGGTGGAAATTCCACTTACCATAATCCTCTTGCCAGTTGTCATCGATCATCAGCACACCCGGTGGAAAGCCGTGGGCGAGGATGTTCTCCGCATAGACGAGGATATCCTTCTGGTTTTGATTGTACATCAGTTCGATCCAGGTATTGTATTGGGGCCGTCTGAACAGGAGCGAGTCGGGCATCTCGCCGGAAGGCGGAAAATATCTCTGGCTGGCATAGCGGTAAGCCCCCTGGAGGGTGCCATGCCCTTTGGAGTACTCGACCGGGCCTGCTATTTTCAGTTGGCCCCGGGAAAAATCGATCTTGAAGGGGTGGTCGGACCAGATCACCTCGCCCTTACTGGAAAGCATCAGCGGCTGCACCTGGTTGCCGTAGTTGCTGTTCAGATCCGCCTGCCAAGGCGCGGTCAGCGGCATTCGGTAGCCTTGATTGATCACGCCGGCCCACCAGTAGGTATCGATTCCCACGTCAATGCAAAGCATCTCCTGCTGGGCGTAGGCTGTAGACAGCCATAGGGCAGAGATCAGGAGGAGAAGCCAAATCGACGGTGTGCAGGCCTTTCGTTTTCTATTCATCATGATCTCTCTCCTAAAAAGTGGATTACTGCCCTACATGATCAATATCCGCCGCGGTGGGCGGAGATCGATTCCGAAAGCGGACCGGGTTCTTGCCGGGCAGGGCCATTCACAGATTCGCTTCAATATAGCCTTTTACTGTTTTGTGATCAAGCTCTTTGTGCCGAAATGTGTACGGCCATGGAGGCCAGGACGGATCGGTTTGATCGATGCCTGCTGCTGGAAAGTAAGCGGCGTCCAGGCTATTGTGAAAAATTACCTTGCCCGGTATCCCAAAGATACTGTATCTTTGGACAAGGACCGTTCATTGAATACGCATAAAATTGAGGTGATCTATGAAACGCCGTGAATTTTTGACCGCCTCGATGAAAGGAACAGCCGCCATGGCTTTTTTGCCGCATTTTTTAAACTGCGCTCCTGCGGGAATGCCGAAACGCGAGCTCGGCCGCACCGGTGAAAAGCTCTCGATCCTGGGATTCGGCGGAATCCTGGTGATGGATGAAGAGCAGCGCACCGCCAATGAGATGGTAGCGCGGGCCTTCGATCACGGCATTACCTATTTCGATGTCGCGCCCAGCTATGGCAACGCCGAAGAACGGCTGGGTCCTGCCCTGGCGCCCTGCCGCAGCCGCTGTTTTCTCGCCTGCAAGACCATGATGCGCACAGCGGCTGAAGCCCGGAACGAGCTGGAACACTCGCTCAAGACTCTACAGACGGATCACTTTGACCTCTATCAGCTGCACGCCTTGACCACCGATGCGGATATTGAGACTGCCTTTGGACCGGGCGGGGCCATGGAGACTTTTCTCAAGGCCCGGGAGGAGGGCAAGGTCCGCTTTCTCGGATTCTCCGCGCATTCCGAGAGCGCGGCACTGGCGGCCATGGAACGCTTCGCGTTTGACACCATTCTCTTCCCCGTCAATTTCGTCAACTGGTTTGCAGGGCATTTTGGGCCGCGTGTGCTGCCGGTCGCCCGCGAAAAAAAGATGGGCATCCTGGCCCTGAAGGGCCTGGCGCATCGGGCCAAAAAGGAGGGGGAGACCAGCCGCTATCGCAAGAGCTGGTATCACCCGATCCCTGCAGAAGAGGAAGAGATGGCGCGGCTGGCGCTCAATTGGACCTATGGTCAGGGGGTCACGGCCGCCATCCCGCCCGGCGAGCCGGCCCTGTGGGACCGCGCTTTCCGCATCGCTGCGAACCCGCGCCCGCTGAGCGCAGATGAGCTGCACCGGCTGGAGGAGCTGGCCAGGGGAGTGGAGCCGGTCTTTCACGCTTGATCATCGGAAACCGGCCCCGCCTGTACATGTTTAAGTGTGAAGCGGCAGGAGTTGTTCCGGCGTCTACGGGCGGAGTTGATGTGCCGGAGCGTGTTATCGGATCCGCTGCATGGCGAGGGAGGGCCATTGACCGGTTTTTATTGTCCGCCCGAAATGCTTCACAGCCTGCGCAATGCCGGCGCTATACCCTCAAATACCCGGTGATCAAAAAGTATCCGGCGGAATTGAAATAGCCACCGCCGCAATGCCGGCGCGCCATTTCCGTCTGCCGGGCCAGTATTTCCGGCACCACGCCGGTACGCATGATCGCGCTCCTGGCTTGACGCACTTGTGGTTCGTCCTCCTTGCGGCCAAGCAGGTTGATCAAGGTGAGATAACGGACCGAGGGATTGCTCTCTTCGAGCAGCCATGCGAGGATCTCCTGACGCACGAATTCTCTACTGCCCTGTATCATCGCGGCTTTGCTCATCAGGTCCATCTCCTTTTCTCCCGCGGTGGATGCGCTGGATAGAGTGGATACTGGATTGAGAGTACATGTGCTGTGGCTAGTTCTATGTTACGAATCGGCGGGGATGGATGCAAGCGCAAACTGAAAAAGATTTGCAAACGCCACGGTGGGGCGGTCGAGATTTTTATAAAAATATTCAAAAAGATTATTGCGCAAAGTTCGATAATTCCTTAGATTGAATCATGGCAGCAACGGTGAGCCACCTGGCCCCTGGTCTCGCGGGTAAGCCGGGCGTGGCTCTGGATGGGGGTACATTCTGCCATATCTTTCCCGGGGATCCCTTGTACCCTGCCCGCATCCTGAACTGCTCTTTTGTCTCGCAGCGATTCGATTGTGGTTGAATGGGTTGTACGTGTGCAGCTTCTGGCCGGCCTTGCTCCATTGGTATCGGGCTGGTCCAAAGGGCACGGAAGCCACTGCCGTTCCGTGCTGAAGCTTCGGGCGATATGCACACCGCAAGGGTCACAGATGGTGACCTGATGGGCGCGAGTCTCCCTTGCAGCCGGGCTTGAGAGCGAACAGCATATCAGAAGGAGGCACGATATGCGCAGCAGCATGCTGTTTGTGGCCCTAGGGCTTGTACTGCTCACACTCACCTGCTCCAAAGAACAGGGCTATGCACCGCTGGCACCATCGGATCAGGATGGGGTCATGGCCGATGCCTCGATACAGGCCTTCGCCCGGACGCTGGCTGAGCAAGCGGGGTGGCCGGTGGAGGCATCGGGAGAGGAATTGGCGGAGGCCGGCCTCGCTTTGGCGAAGGGAGGCGTCGCACCTCTTATGGATTTTGAACGCACCCTCATCGCCAATGACATTGCTCATTACAGTGTACGCCTGAGAGTCGGGCCGGGGACGTATGATGTCATCGGATTACACCGCGTCGTGCGGGAGAAGCGGCCCTATCAGCCCCTCAAAACCCGAAAGAGCATCTTTTTTCAGCACGGCTCGAGCAAAACTTTCGCCGGCATGTGGCTCCCGGGTCTGGCCTCCCCCTCCACACCCGATGATTTTGGCATGGGGGTCTTCCTGGCGCGCCATGATATCGATGTTTGGGGCATCGATCAGGCCTGGGCCCTGGTCCCGGCCTCGGAGAGCAACACCGATTTCATGATCGACTGGGGACTTGAGCGCCAGGTTGGCGATCTGCGCACAGCGGTGGCGGTAGCCCGGCTGACACGCATCCTGACTGGGTGCGGCGATGCCAAGATGATCCTTGCCGGCTTTTCGAATGGCGTACCGACCACCGTCAGTCTGGTGAACGAGGAAAGCCAGTTGCCGGCCGTGCGGCGCCATGTCGGCGGCTACATTCCGATCGATTGTGCGATCAAGGTGGCGGAAGGCGCTCCCAAAGAAGCGATGAAGTCCTATGTTGCGGCCTATCAAGCGATTCATGATGGCGGAGTATACGGGGAGCAGGTCATGTTCGCGCTGATGGCTGATAAGGTGCGGAACGATCCCGATGGCCATGATTTTGATGCGACCCTGACCAACGTGGAGTTCGTGCTGACGGTTGTCACTGGGCCGACTCTTTTTCCTGGCCACCCCTTCCATTACTGGGCCGGTGTTTGGGCGGATGGCAAGCCGGCCGGCCTGCGCTTCACCGACCGCGAACTCTGGCTCGATTTTCTCGCCTCCGGCACGGCCTATGAGCCGATCATCTGGACCGTCGAATGGTGTGGCTATGTCGCAGGTGTGATGAATACCTCTTATGACGATCATCTCGGAGATATACGTATCCCGATCCTTAATCTGACGCCTGCCGGCGGTTTCGCAGAAGCGACCCGGTATGGGCTAAGCCTGCTCGGCAGCAGGGATATCGAAACCTTGATGCCCTCGATGGGGCTGCCCGCTGAAGAGGAATTTGCCCATATCGACCTCTTCACCGCGCCGGAAGCCGAGCACCTGGTCTGGCAGCCGATGCTCCGCTGGATCAACGCCCATACGCCGGCCAACCGGTAGTCGCTCTCAGCCCGGACACGTGCATCTTATCCTGAGGCGGTGGCTGCTGGTACAGCCGCCGCCTGCTGTTCTCCTCACCCAACTTTCCCGCGAACATCTCCCGCCAGACTATTTCCTGATTTCGCTTGTTTTTTAAGGGCCGGTTGGCTATTTTTCGTATCAGGCCTTTTGTTTCACCGTATTTGTGACCCTCGTGAAAGAGCGCAGGCATGCAAAAAATTTCGATCCGTACCAGCCGCCGCTGCGACATCGTCGATATCACTCCTTTTGTCCGCACCTGCTTGCGCGAAATCGGCGCGGAGAGCGGAGTGATGACCCTCTTTTGTCCCCATACCACGGCCGGCCTCACCGTCAACGAGAACGCCGATCCCGATGTGCGCCGCGACCTCACCGCTTTCCTCAACCGCGCTATCCCTCAGGAAGCGGGGTATGCCCACAGCGAGGGCAATTCCGACGCCCACATCAAGAGCACCCTCACCAACTCTGCGCAGATGCTGATCGTGGAGGGGGGAGAGGTGATGCTCGGCACCTGGCAGGGCGTCTTTTTTATGGAATACGACGGGCCGCGCAGCCGCGAGGTCTGGCTGCAGTTCACCGGCAGCCATCGCCAGAGCGGATCAGAGACGTCGCGACCAAAGGAGAGGCCGTGACCATCAGAAGTGTCGAAGCGACGCGCTATGTGACGCCCTTGAAGGAGGGCGGCTCGCTGCCGGCTATCGTCGAGGCGGATGATGACGGCCTCTATGTCCTCAAGTTCCGCGGTGCGGGACAGGGCCCCAAGGCCCTGATCGCCGAGCTGGTTGGCGGAGAGATCGCCCGCGCCGCCGGACTGCCCGTGCCCGAGATCGTCTTTATCCATCTGGAGGCGGAGTTGGCGCGCACCGAACCCGATCCGGAGATCCACGACCTCATCCGCATGAGTGCAGGACTCAATCTCGGCCTCGATTACCTGCCGGGCTCCATCATGTTCAACCCGGTGCTGCATCCGGTCTCCGAAATCCTGGCTTCCGAGATCGTCTGGCTGGATGCCTTCGTCACCAATATCGACCGCACGCCGCGCAATACCAACATGCTGATGTGGCACAAGCAGCTCTACCTCATCGACCATGGCGCCTCGCTCTATTTTCACCACGCCTGGCACCATTATCTGGAGAGGAGCGGCGATCCCTTTCCCCTCATCAAGGATCATGTGCTGCTGCCTTCGGCCGGTGCGCTGCGGCAGGCCGGGGACAAGATGCGGGCGGCCATCGGACCGGAGGTGGTCGAGCGTGTGATCGCGATGATTCCGGAGGCGTGGTTCGACGGCAACACCCCCTTTTCGAGTTCTGGAGAAACCCGCAAGGCCTACATCGTCTATCTCAGGAAACGGCTCGAGGAATCGGAATCCTTTGTCGAGGAGGCGATGCGTGCGCGGTCCCTACTTGTATGATTACGCGATCCTGCGCGTCGTCCCCCGGGTCGAGCGCGAAGAGTTCGTCAATGTCGGCGTAATTCTCTCCTGCCCGCAGAAAAAATATCTCGAGGCACGGTTCGAACTGGATCAGGAGCGCCTCCTGGCGCTCGATCCGGGGCTGGATCTCGCATTGCTGCGCAGCCAGCTGGAACTCTATCCGCAACTCTGCCGCGGCGGCGAAGCGGCGGGGCCCATCGGCAGGCTGTCACAGCGCGAGCGCTTCCAGTGGCTCATCGCGCCCAAGAGCACCATCATCCAGACCTCGCCGGTGCACACGGGTTGGTGCGAACATCCGGAGCTGGTGCTGGAACATCTGCTCAACACCATGGTGCGGCCGCACCGATAGACAAACGGCGGTTTCATGGTACCGCGGCACGGCCGGCATCAGCTGATTCAGATTTATGCGTACAAGCCGCGGCGTCTTGTGGCATGTATTCATGGCGCCTGAGAGGGCGCCAAGGAGGTGGCATGAACGAACATCAACTTCCCCGGCGGGATTTCCTCAAAATGCTGGCCTGCGCCTTTCCCGCCGCAGCACTGGACTGGAGTGCATTCCCGCAGGGCAAGGCCGATAATAGTCCGGACCAGTATGACGTGATCATCATCGGCTCCGGTCTGGCGGGGCTCTCCTGCGCCGCCGCCTTCGCACGCCAGGGTTTCAAGGCGCTGGTTCTGGAACAGCACGACAAACCCGGCGGATACGCCACGGCTTTCAGGCGACCGGGCGGATTCTATTTCGATGTCTCCCTGCATTCCACCACGGTCGGTGAAAGGGACGGCCGCTTCAACCTCATCTATAGTTTTCCCGAAATAACCGACGTCGAATTCCTGATGCATCCCACCCTGTTCCGCTCCATCTATCCGGAGCACGATCTCCGTGTGGCGCAGCGCAACCCCGGCGCCTATATCGCCCAGTTGTGCCAGCTCTTCCCCGACGAGCGCGAAAACATCAAGGGGCTCTTTGCGGATATGCAGGGACTGGCCGATGACATCGGCCGCCTCTCCGCAAAACGGGGCCAGGTGGATATGAGCACGTTCCCCAATGATTTTCCCTTTCTCTTCAGGTTTTACAGTAAAACCTGGGGCGAGATGGCCGACGCCCGGATTCGCGATCCCAAACTGAAAGCCATGGTCTCGGGGCAGTGGGGATACTATGGGCTGCCACCCTCCAAACTCTCTTGTTTCTATTATGCTCTGCCCTTCACGGGATACCTCAGCGGCGGCGGATTCTATCCCAGAGGCCGCTCCCAGGACATTTCCAATGCTTTTGTCAGATTTTTGAGCGAGCGCGGCGGCAAGCTGCTGCTCAACGCCCGGGCCGATAAAATCCTTATCAGGAATGGGGCGGCAACGGGGGTGCGCACCCAGGACGGTCACTCCTTCATGGCGCGGGCGGTGGTCTCCAACGCCAGTCCGCAGGAAACCCTGGGAAGGCTGCTCGACGACCCCGCCCTTTATGCCGCCGAAGAGGCCAAGTGGCAGAATTACAGCGTCAGCCTCTCGAGTTTCCAGGTTTTTCTCGGCCTCAAGGAAGATCTGGTCACAAAACTGGGTATAACGGATTCGGAAATTTTCCTTGAATCGTCGTATGATCCGGAAGCGGCCTATGCAGGCGCTCTCAAGGGCGATGTGGAAAACAGCGGCGTGGGCATCACCCTGTACGATGCGATCAATCCCGCGTACTCCCCGCAGGGCAAGAATACCATCAATCTCATGACCCTGCAAGGCTATGGCCCCTGGGAAAAATATGAAAAGGCCTATCGCGCTGGAGATAAAAAGGAGTATCGCAAAGAGAAGGAACGCATGGCGGAAATTCTCATCGCCAAGGTCGAAAAGGCCCTGCTGCCCGGACTGGCCAAAGCCATCCAGGTGAAAGAGATCGGCACGCCTCTGACCAACCGGCGCTACACCGGCCATCCGCGCGGCGCTATCTACGGCTGGGATCAAACGGTTAACAATTCGGGGAATACCCGCGCCGGGCACACCACACCGGTCAAAAACCTCTACCTGGCGGGCGCCTGGTCGCGGCCGGGGCATGGCTACGGCGCCGTTATTCCCAGCGGTGTGGAGTGTTTTGCGGAAATTGTGAAAAACTGGTGAAATCGATCGCCTGCGGAGGCCTGTGCTTCCGCCCCTCAACCATTCTGGAGTTCAGTACGTGATGCACAGGTTTCTGCATGGCCTGGCCGGCCTGGTGCTTGCTGTTCTGGCGCCGGAACTCCCGGCAGCCGATCTGATCCGCATTCAGCCGGTGACGGACAAAATCCTGGTGCTCTATTTCTCCGAAGGGCACATCGATTACTTCGGCATCGGCCAGGAGCGCGCCCGGGGCAACCGCGTCTATTATTCACGACTGGACACCGATGCTGCCGCCGTCTTTTCCAACTATACCATCACCAGCCCCGACGATATCCGCTACCAGACGGGCCGGGGACCGGTTGCACTAGGGCGCAAGTCCAAGGGCGAATCCTTCAACGATCTCTATGCCGCGCCGATGCCCAAGGTGCTGATGGCCCACTGGATTTATCTCGAGCTTCCCTTCAACATGATTCAGGGCAGCACCTACACGGTCAAGCTGCACGGCCTCGCATCGAATGTCAATACCTATACCTTTCTCTTCGACGCCTTCTCTCTGCGCTCGCCCGCGATTCATCTCAACCAGATCGGCATGGTCCCGGAGGCGCCCAAGTACGCCTACCTTTCCCAGTGGATGGGCTCCTTCAACACGCCCGATCATCCCGCCGGTGCGCTCAATCTCGACCGCTATTACTACGCCCCCTTTCACCTCGTGCGGACCTCGGACAACGCCATTGTCTTCTCCGGCTCGGTCAACCGGCACCGCCTCAAGACGGCCGCTGATTTCTCCAGCATGACCTTCAGTGATAAAAACTACACCCGCGCCGACGTCTGGCAGTGCGATTTCTCCGCATTCACCACGCCCGGAGAATACCGCCTCGTCGTCGAAAAAATGGGCTCATCGTATCCCTTCGAGATCGGCGATGATGTCTACCGCCAGGCCTATCACTACACCTCGCGGGCGCTTTTCACCCAGCGGCAGGGAGTTAACAAGGAGATCGAACCGGGCCTGATCTATCCCCGCGACCACCGCACCGAGGACGGGATCGTGATGAAGTACTATCCCGATCTCAAGACGGAAGGCAACTTTGACCCGAACAAGGGCAAAGGTAACGTCACCGGGGTCTGGGGCTGGTATCATGATGCCGGTGACTGGGACACCTATCCCGACCACTATGTTGTCCCGATGACCCTGCTGGCGCTTTTTGATTTGAAACCGGAGAATTTCGGCGACGGCGATGTCGGGGCCAGATATCAGACCGATGCCGGCACGCCCTGGATCGATGAAGGAAAAAACGGCCTCCCCGATGTGCTCGATGAGGCGATGTGGCTGATCAAATACTACAAGCGGACCCGCGAGGCACTGATCGCCCAGGGCTACTCCACCGGGGGGATACCCGGCTATGCGGGAGTGGATGCCGGCGCCGAAAGCGGCACCGCCTCCTGGCAGGACAAGCGCGTCATGGCCCTGAAGGGGGCGGATTCGGTGCTGATGGCCTACCGCTATGCTGCCTGCGCCGCCTATCTCGGCATCGATTTGGATCGATTCGCCGGGGGCCTGCATCCGGCAAGCGCGAGCTGGATCGGCGAGGCGAAAACCGCCTATGCCTGGGCGCATGCGCAAAATCAGGATGCCGATGACGATATCAACCGCAGCCGGATGATGGCCGCCGCCGCACTCTACCGCTCTACCGGCATCCCGACCTATCAGGAGGATTTCCGCGGCTGCAAGGCCCGGGATAACGGCTGGAAATCGTTCCTCTGGTACATGATCAATCCTTGGCACCATGCCGCGCTGATTTTCGGTCGCATCCCGGATGGCCATCCGGGCCTCGACCGGGCGCTGCGGCAGGAGTGCATCGATGACCTCGTCGCGATGGCCGACAAGGAGACGGTGCAGACCGCCGGCGACCGTGGCTTCCGCTACGGCGCCTCGCGCAGCATTATGCACATGCTTGGCTCGCTCAGCACCCCCAGGCTCTTTCTGGCGGCGGTCGCTTTTGAATTTACCGGCGAAAAAAAGTTCCTCGATGCCTGCTACACCACCTGCGATTACTGCCTCGGCGGCAACCAGCTTGATCTGGTCCGAATCAGCGGCCTGGGCGAGAATCCCGAACGGCAGCCCTTCCACTGCGACTCCTGGTATCTGACCGATTACAACAGTATGGTCTACGACAACCCGATTCTGCCCGGGTATGTGATCTACGACATGCATTATACTGGCGACTGGATGTCGGGGGAGAGCTGGACCTGGATCGGCGACGAGGATTACTCGCGCTCCACGGCCTACCCGGCGATCGCCGATTTTCCCGATGGTGAGGCGCGCTTTCCCAACCGCTGGAGCATCGCCGGCAGCGAGTTCACGATCCAGCAGACCCAGTGCCAGGCCATCTTCGCTTATGGCTATCTCTGCGGTCCGCACGCCGGGATCTATACGCCCAACACGCGGCCGGAGGTCGCGCTGAATCTGGCCGGCGATAGCACCGTCCGTCTGGACAGCACGCTGCTGCTCTCGGTCAAGGCTTCGGAGGATGTGCGCCGCGTCGAGTATTATTACGACTATCATTTCATCGGTGAGAGCGTCGACAAGGCCCACGATTTCGCCTTCGCCTGGAACCTGGCCGACTATAAAATCCTGCGCGGTCGACGCCTGATCACCGCCAGGGCTTTTGACGATCTGGGGATGGAATCCAGACCGACGGAGGCGGGGCAACGCTCCATTTTTTGCGATGAGGCCTCGGCGGTCAAAAAGGCGGAATCCGGCTCCCTGCGGTTCGAGTTGAGGAGCTGCTATCCCAATCCGGTCAATCCCGTCACCCGCATTCCCTTCAGCCTGGCGGTTCCGGGACCGGCGCGGCTGTCGCTCTGCAACCTTTTAGGAGAGCAAGTCGCCATCCTTGCTGATGGTCTCATGGCGGCGGGCGCGCACGAGGTCGCCTTCGATGCCTCCCGGCTCCCCTCGGGGGTCTATTTCTATACCTTGCAGCAGGAGGCACGGCAGCAGGTCCGCAAGCTGCTGGTGCTCAGATAGTATCAAATGACCATAGGAGGGATTAAGGGGAAGGTTTTTCAAGGCATTACAAGGGAAACCAGTGCGAGTCAGGAGAGCAAGGGATGCCTTGCCCTCTGGCTGTTTCCCTCGGTCTGGC